>Ga0209542_10000130_pt1 | contig 189777 bp, 170 predicted proteins | sample RifCSPhighO2_01_FD_184028 | JGI IMG/M metagenome (GOLD analysis project Ga0209542, IMG submission 184028) | Soil microbial communities from Rifle, Colorado - Rifle CSP2_plank highO2_0.1 (SPAdes) (version 2) | ecosystem: Environmental > Terrestrial > Deep subsurface > Rock core/Sediment ... | reverse complement strand
GTGTTGCCACGTCTATCACTCCTGGTCTCCTGCTGCTCAACAAAGCAGCAGGCTAGGGTTAGTACGTGGGTCAGGTTTGGATGGAAATCCCGGGGGTTAGTGGGTCACTTCTGCGTGGAAATCAACACGGCGCGTAAGCGTCGAAGAAAAACCACCACTCGAACAGCCTCCACGGGTGATAGATCGACGTGCCGAAGAAGTCGAACCAGGGAGTACCCAGGCGCAGCTGATAGCCCAGTGCGGCGGCAGTCCATTGCGTGGCACCCCACACACCGGCGATGACGATGCAGAACACCGTCAACACCTGACCGAACAGCACACTGGTCCCTTGCATCTCGACCTCCGAATATCTTCTGCACATCGCGCGCACAAAGACGTGCTGCAGACGTGAGGTTCGGTGTCAACTCAGTGCCGGTCAAAGACCGTTATCGGGATAGCGGAGACGAAGAAAACAAGATTTCTAGCTGGGGAAAAGCGGAGCGCATCGCTGCAAAGAACAGTGGGCTGCGGCGTGTAGGGTGATTTGTTGGAAGATTTTTTGCCGACGTGAGGGATCGGCACGTACCGAGCCATACGGCGGGCATTGACTGGCCGCAGTGTCGCTACCTGCGTGAAATTAGTTCTTTGGGGCCGACTCGGGCGTGTACGGCGTGCCGTTGCCCATGAAGCGTTTGCGTGTGGCTTCGGCCACTGCGTTGCACAACGCGTCGCCCAGTTTCGCGCGGTCGGCTTTGCACTGCTGGCGCAGTTCCTTCAATCGTTCGGGGTTGGCCGCTAACGAATCGACGGTATCGGTGGGAGCAGATTGACCGCAGGCAGTTAGCACGATGGCAAGCAACAACGCAGGGAATGTTTTCATCGCATGATCTTTCATTTGGTGATTGCGGGACTGACGGTTGTCTCAAGCGCTCGGGCGATGAAGCGGCTCAACGGTTCGGAGGATTCCGTATTGGGACGCAGCAGGTAGGTGCTCAGCATGAGGGCTCGCCCCGCCAGTGGGCGAGCCACAACCTCCGGGTGACGGCAGACCGTCATCTGCGATTCGTTGGCGAATCCCAGCCCGTAGCCCGCAGCTACCAAAATCATCATCAGATTGAAGGTGGTAACGTGCTCCGCCACGATGGGCTCCACATTCGCGGTGCGCAATATCCGTTCGAGTTGCCTGTGACAGCCTTCGCAGGCTTCCGGGTGACATAGCACCAGCGGGTAGCGGATCAACTCCTCCAAGGGAATGCGCTTATGCGCCAGCAGCGGATGCCGCGCGGGAACAGCAATCACCAGCGGATCGGTCCACACCGGTTCGGCGATGATGTCTTCGCCGACCTCGGCCGCATGGGCGAATCCGGCGTCGTACAGGCCGCTGCATAGCCCTTTCAACTGCTGAGCCAGCGTCGTTTCGAACAAACGGATTTCCACCTCCGGCTCTTCTTCGCGATTTTGCGCGAGCAGAGCGGCGAGTCGTGGCGGGGCGATACCATCGGACAGCGCGATGCGCAGCGTGCCACGATAGCCAGTGGCCGCAGCCTTGGCACTGGCCTTGGCCTGTTCCAAGGTGGATAGCACCCGCCGCGCCTCGTCCAGGAATACCTGTCCAGCCCATGTCAACCGGGTGCTCCTCGTAGTGCGCTCGAACAGTTGTACGCCCAAGTCGTATTCCAGGTCCTTGATGGCGCGCGATAGCGGCGACTGCTCGATGTGCAGGCGTTCGGCCGCGCGGGCGAAGTGGAGTTCTTCTGCCACGGCGATGAAATAGCGGAGGTGTCGTAGTTCCATGTTTATGCGCTTTGGCGTGAGCCATACCCGCACATTTCGTCAGAAAAAGCAGCTATAAGGTGTGGTTGCCCAATTGAGCAAGAACCCCACGGGTTCACCGTTTGGCCTCAGCCAAGTCTTCATTCATTGGGGGATGTTCCAGCCGCCCCCCAGCGCCTGATAGACAGACACTGCAGCGTCAAGGCGTGCAAATCGCGCCTGAGCCTCGGCGTCGTCTGCAGCGAGCAGGCTGCGCTGCGCGGTGAGCACCGCCAGATAATCGACCATACCCTGCTCGTACTGGAATTCGGCGAGCGAGTAGGCGAGCGTGGCCTGAGTGACGGCGTCACGTTGTGCAACTAGCGTGTCGTCCGTATTGCGCTGGGCCGTCAGAGCGTTTTCCACGTCGGTGAAGGCCGCGAGTACGGTTTGACGATAATTCTGCACGAGCTCGCCGTAACGAGCCTCGGTGTAAGCGAGCTCGCCTCGCAATTTCCCGCCTTCGAAGAGAGGCGCTGTCAGCCCTGCCGCCAAACTGTAAAACGTGTTGCCGGGATCGAAGAGTTGGCGCAAGGCAGCGCTGGCATAGCCGCCTTGGGCGGTGAGGTTGATGCGCGGGAACAGCGCGGCAGTGGCGGCGCGTATGTCGGCATTGGCGCCCGCCAGCGCCGCCTCCGCGCGCAGGATGTCCGGACGGCGCTCCAGCAGCGCGGACGGCAGGCCGGCCGGGGCTTGGGGCAGACCAAGTTGTGCAATCGCGGTCGGCTTGACATCAAATCCATCGGGCAGATGTCCGGCAAGCATGGCGAGCGCATTGAGGACCTGGCGGCGCTGTGTTTGGAGCGTCGGAATTGCTGCCTGGAGCGAGGCGACTTCGGCTTGCTGTTGAGCGACCTGGAGTGCCGTCGCCATGCCGGCTTGCTGCCGTGTGCGCACGAGTTCAGCTGCATGGCGGGCCTTGGCCAACGTCTCCTTCGCGACTGCGAGTCGCGCGTCGAGCGCGGCGAATTTGAAGTAGCTGCTCGCCGTGACCGCCGCCACGCCGAGTTCGACGGTTTGGCGCTCGAACTCGCTACCCTTCAGCTTCGCAGCTGCCGCCTCGGCCTGGTCGCGATTCAGGCCGAACAGGTCGAGCACGTAGCTCGCGGTGAGTCCCGCCTGGTAACTGTTGGGCGTAACGAATTTTCCGTTGAGATTGTTGTTGGAATTGTTTTGCCGACTGGCCTGGGCACTGGCTGACAAGCTCGGGTAGTGAGCCGCGCCGGCGACTTGGGCCAGTGCCCGCGCTTGGGCGATCCGTTGCACCGCGGCCTTGAGATCGTGATTGTTGGCCAGGGCCTCGATTACCAGCCGGTCGAGTACCGGGTCACGGAAAGCGGTCCACCAGTCGATCGCGGGCCAGCGGGCATCGGCCTTGTCAGCCACCCAGTCGCTCGGCGATTCGACTGCCGGGCGCTCATAGGTCGGCCCGACCGCGCAGCCGGCGAGCAACAAGGCGGCGATCAGGCCGCTCCATCTCTGCATGTTAAGAAGGTCAATCATGGTTACTCCGTGCTGAGGGCGACGACGGGATCCAGCGCGGCGGCGCGTTTGGCCGGCAGGTAGCCAAACACCAGTCCGGTGGCGAGAGCGCTGGTGAATGCAAGCAGCACCGGCGGCAGCGTGACCAGCACCGCGGCGCCGCTCCACGCCGCCACTCCCGCGACGAGCAAGCCGCCTGCCACGCCGATCAGACCGCCGATGGTGCACACCACCAGCGCCTCGGTGACGAACTGCAGCAGGATGTGGAAGGTGCGTGCGCCGACGGCCATCCGCACCCCGATCTCGCGGGTGCGTTCGGTGACGCTCACCAGCATGATGTTCATGACCCCGATGCCGCCGACCAGCAGTGAAATGAGTGCGACCACGCCCAGCATCAGCGTCAGCGACTGCTGCGTCTGCGCCTGCTGCTCCAGCAGTGCGGTCATGCTGCGCACCTGGAAATCCTGGGTGCGGTGGCGCTTGATCAGCAATGCGTTGATCGCCGCCTCGGTAGCGGCGATCTGCTGGGTGTCGTCGATCTGGATGGTGATGAATTTGAGGTAGCTCTGCCCGGTGATGCGCGCCTGCCCCGTCGTGAGCGGCACGAACACGGCGTCGTCGCGGTCGTTGCCCTGCTGGTCGGCGCCTTTCGCCGCCAGCACGCCGATGACGCGCAAGGGCGTGTTGTTGACCAGGACATAGCGTCCGACCGGATCAGCCGCGCTGAACAGAGCCTTGGCGGTACTCTGGCCCAACACCGCAACCGGCGCAAAGCCTTGCAGATTCGCTTGACTGATGAAGGTGCCGCGCGCCACCGGCCAGTTGTTGGCTGCGGTGAATGCGGGCGTGGTCGCGTAGAGGGTGGTGGTGTAGGTCGCGTTGCCGTAGCGCACTGTCACCGGATTGGATGTCTGCGGGACCACGTAGCCCACGTTCGGCAGCCGGACGAGCGCCTCGGCATCGGCGGGCACGAGCGTTGTCGTGCCGCCGGCCCCACGCACCCCGGGTGCGCCGGGTTTGACCAGTAACAGATCAGTGCCTAGCGCCTGGATCTGATCCAGCACCTGCTGGCGAGCGCCGTTGCCAAACGCGAGCATGGCCACCACCGAACCCACACCGATCATCACCCCGAGCAGGGTCAGGAAGGTGCGCACCCGGCTGGCTCTGAGCGCGCGCAGGGCCGTGCGCACCGACGCCATGATGTCCAGCATCAGCACCGAGCGTACGCTCCCGGTAGGACCCACGCTGGGCGCTGGCAACACAGCTTCGGTTCGGCGGGCGACGCGTTCACCCGTATCCTCGACGATATGGCCGTCGCTGACGCACACCGTGCGGTCGGCCTCTTCGGCGATCTTCGGGTCGTGGGTGATGAGCACGACGGTGTGGCCGGCGCGATGCAATTCGCGCAGCAGTTCCATCACTTCCTTTCCACTCTGGCTGTCCAGGGCGCCAGTGGGCTCATCGGCGAGAATGATGCGCCCGCCGTTCATCAGCGCCCGCGCGATCGACACCCGCTGTTGCTGCCCGCCCGAGAGCCGGCCAGGAAGATTGTCCAGCCGCTCACCGAGCCCCAGCCGGGTCAGCAGCAGGCGCGCTCGCTCGCGTCGTGGTCCGGCTGCCAGGCCGGCATAGAGGGCGGGAACCTCGACGTTTTCCTGAGCGCTCGCACTGCCTAGCAGGTTGTAGCGCTGAAAAATGAAGCCGAAGGTGTTGCGACGCAGCTCGGCCAGCGCGTCGCTGTCGAGTTCGGCGACGTCGCGACTCAGCACCCGGTAGTGACCGCTGGTGGGGCGGTCCAGGCAGCCGATGATGTTCATCAGCGTGGACTTGCCCGAACCCGACGCGCCCATGATGGCGACGAATTCGCCTTCCTGGATCGTGAGCGAGATGCCGTGCAGCACCTCAATGCTCAGATCGCCCTGCGCATAGCGCTTGACGACGTCGCGCAATTCGATCAGCGGCGTCACGCGCGCGCCTTCACTGCCCGCCGCCATCGCTGCCGGCTCCTTTGCCTTTGCCCTTGCCGCCGCCGGTGCCACTGCCACTGCCGCTGGCGGCGGTCGTGCCGGTCGCGCCGACGATGACCTGATCGCCCGCCTCGAGACCTTCGAGAATCTGTGCGTTGACCTCGTCCTTCACGCCCACCTTCACCGTTCGGGCCACCGGCTTGCCCCCGATCAGCACCTGGACGCAGTCGGCATTTCCGACCGCCGCAGCGGCGGGACAACCGGGCATACCCACGCCGTTCTGGCGCTGGATCGAAGACAGCGCCGTGAGCGGCACGATCAAGGCATTGCTGGCCTGTGCCACCACGAAGAACACCTGCGTGGTCATCTGCGGCAGCAGGCTGTGATCGGCGTTGGGGACCTCGAAAACGGCGTCGTAGAAGATCGCGCCGTTGACCAGTTCCGGCGTAGCCTCGATGGCACCGAGCTGGGCTTTGATACGACGATCGGGCCGGCCGAGGGTGATGAAATCGACTGGCATGCCGGTCTTGAGCCGGGCAACGTCGGCTTCGGAGACCTGGGCGCGCACCACCATGCGATCCATGTTGGCGATACGCATGAGCACGGGGGCATTCTGGTTGGCGTTGAGAGTCTGACCCCGTCGTGCGATATCCAGCTTGTTCCAGGCGGCGCCGTAGTTCGCGCTCGTGGGCGAGATCACTAGCCCGGCGATGGGCGCCACGATCCGGGTGTAGCCCTGGTTGGCCTGATCGACCTTGAGGATGTTGTTCGCCTTGTCGATCTGCGCCTGCAGCGACGCCACCGCGTTCACCGCCACCTTCAGATTCGCCTGGCTTTGCTCGCGTGCCTGTCCGGTGGCTGCGCCTTGCGCGGCCAAGGTGCTGTTGCTCGCGTAAGTCCAGCGGGCGAGCGCAAGCGTCGCCTGCGACTGCGCCAGTTGCGCCTGCAGGTCGGCAATCTGCGCGCGATCCTGGGCCACCTTGGCCGTGTACGGCGTCGGATCGATGACCCCGACCAGTTGACCCTGCTTCACGGTATCGCCTAGCTTGACCGGCAGCTCGATGAGCTGGCCGGAGACCTGGGCGCCGACGTCGACGTATTGCGACGGCACCAGCGTGCCCAAGGCCGACACGGTGTCGCGGATATCGCCGCGCGTTACCTTGACCGTGGTGTAAGCATCCGCCTGTGCGGCTTGCTGGCGCCAATAGGCCGCACCAGCGCCGGCAACGATGATGGCCGCAAGGGCCGCCAGGCCTAGCCACTTCAGTGTCTTGCGCGACATTTCCCCTCCGTCAGTTGAACCAAGTCAAAGAATGTCCGGCTCATTTCGTTTCGACCACAATTTCACCGACCATGTGCTGATGATTGTGTCCGTCGAAGGCGATCGCGCCGGAGTACCTGAAGGTGCCAGCCCTGCTGGCTGTAAAATTGAGCGTGTCACTCTGACCGGAGCGAGTAAGCGTGGGCGTGGCAAGGCCGAGATCGGGAACGGCGAGTTGTGCAGGTTGCCCACGCTGGTCCAGATCGAGCAGCGTGATCTTCACTGTGTCGCCCTGCTTGACCCTCAGGGTGGGATTGGGTTGACCGTCGATCGTCCCGCCTCGCCCGAAGAAGCCATGGTGGCCGTTTCCGGCGGTGAAGTATGATTTGCCATTCGGCCCGACTTCCGCACCGCTCACGAGGGTGAACGTCTCGATCTGCGGCCCGGCAGCCAGTGTCAGGTGCGCCGATGCCAGCGCAACGCTCGCAACGAGTCCCAAAAGAGCTGCTTTGCAGTGTTTATGCGACATCACTGTTCTCCTGTAGCGATGATTGAAGAAACATAGAGCCCGCAGCGTCACTAGAAGGGAGGGCCACGACACCCATAAATCATGACCGGCAAGTCGGAGCATCATTTCGCCTGACCTGTCTCGGGCGCATCCACGGCGAGCTTTGGCCCGGCTGCCAGCCAGCGCGCAAGCAGGCGCGCCTCTTCAGGCGTGGCAAGCCCAGGGGGCATGGAAACAGGTTTGTTTTTCCCTTTGCCGCGCTGAGCGATTCGTTCGATTTTGGTAGGGGGAATGCGTGATCCGATGCCGACGAGCGACGGCCCGACCCCGCCCTCTAGCCGCTGGCCGTGGCATGCCGCGCAGGTCATGGAATACAGCGCAACGGCGTTCAGTTCTTCCGCCGCCGATATCGGTTCCGATGCGACTGCCTTGGCGCGTCCTTGTTTACCCTTGCTGGGCGGGTAAGCGACCAGGATGGAGTAAGCCCCTATGGACACTGCCACGATCAGGAAAAACAAGGTCCAGCGAATGTTCTTAATAAAATGCATGTTCATCTCCTCAACGCTTCGAACCGGACTTGCCGGCTGCCTCGAATTTTTGCGAAAGCCAGTAATTAACCGACCATCGGCCGCTGCCGACACGCAGTAAATCACTCAATAACACCGCCGCACCAGGCTTGAACAGCAGCAGACCGGCGATGCCAGCGGCAGCAATCATGCCGACCTGCCCCCACCAGACGGCACAAGCAGGGCGACGCAGGCCGCAATCGCCATGATGGTGACACGCAGCACGTCCGGGCAGAGGTTGCGCGCCATGCCCCATACCGCTTGGGCGACCACAGCGACCGCCACCACTTTCAGACCGTGCAGTGCTCCCGGCGAGATGGCATCGCCGTAGCGGGAAATGCCCAGCGCAAGCAGGATCAGGGCAATGGCCGAAGGCAGCGTGAAGCCTGCCCAAGCCGCCAGCGCTCCAGCGTAGCCCGACCGGGACAGACCCAAGGCAATTCCGACCTGGCTGCTTGCAGGCCCCGGCAGGAATTGGCACAGCGCCACCAAGTCTGCATAACTGCGTTCAGACAACCAGCGCCGTCGTGTGACGAACTCGTCGCGAAAATAGCCCAAGTGCGCGATGGGGCCGCCGAAGGAGGTCAAGCCAAGGCGCAGGAAGATGAGAAAGACCGACCATGAACTGCGGTCACTATGACGACGATGCACGTACTTATCCCTCGGGTGTCGAATTGAACCGCCCCGCCGCAATACCTTGCAGGTGCCTGACAGCACACAGCGCACGCCGGGGCGGCCCAACCCTTCTTGCCGGTTCATCTCACGAATGCCTTTCTCAGTTCAGCCGGGGCGACCCACAGCAGGGCCAGTACCGCGGACACGATGAGGTCGACAGGCGCCACCGGCGCGAAGCGTAGCGCCTCGCGCAGCGGTGGCAGGTAGATGGCGAGCAGTAGGAAGCCGATCGCCGCCACCGCCCACAGGTTCATCACCCGGTTGGCGAACAGACCGTGGCGGACGATCCAGTCACGGTCGCTGCGCGAGATGAAAGCGAGTGCCACGTGGCCCACCATCCAGGCGGCGAAGGCGCAGCTTTGCACGGCCGCGGGCGGCAATCCGCGCCAATTTGCCCAAGCGTAGGCGGCCATGACCGCGGCGAACAAGAGCGCGCCCTTGAACAGGATGGTGCGCACGGCGGCGCCATCGAGCAGCGCGGATGCGGCGCGGCGTGGCTGGCGACGGGCGATGTCGGCTTCGGCCGGTTCGGCAACGAAGCCCGCCGAGGCGGCGAGGTCCATGAACAGTTCCAGCAGGATGATCTGGATCGGCGAGAATGGCAGCGGTAACCCGGCGAGCACAGGTAGCAGGAAGGTCGCGATCAGGCCGACCTTGACCGCAAGGTAATAGTTGACGCCCTTGCGCAGGTTGTCGAAGAAATGTCGGCCCTCGAACACGGCGCGCGCGAGTGTGGCGTAGTTGTCGTCGGCGAGCACCGCCTGCGCCGCCTCTTTGGCCACGTCGGTGCCCTTGATGCCCATGGCGACGCCGACATCGGCGGCCTTGAGCGCCAGCGCATCGTTGACCCCGTCGCCAGTCACCGCCACGACCTCACCGTTCCTTTGCAGCGCCACCACCAGCCGGTGCTTGTGCTGCGGGGTGGCGCGGGCGTAGACCGAGACCTCGCGCACCGCCTGGGCGAGTGCCGTATCGTCGAGATGATCCAGCTCATCACCAGTGAGCACCCGATCGGCCGCGATGCCGACCTCGCGGGCAATGGCGGTGGCGGTGGCGTGATGGTCGCCGGTCACCATCAGCGTGCGAATGCCGGCGCTGGCCACCTGCGCCAGCGTTTCCTTGACGCCTGCGCGCGGTGGATCAGCGAAGCTCACCAGACCGGCGAGTTCGAGGTCCTGCTCCAGTTCAGCGAGGGGCCGGTTGGCGTCCTGTGCGTCGAGCCTGCGCGTCGCCACCGCGATAACCCGCCGCCCCTGAGAGGTTTCCGTTTCAAGCTGCTCGCGCAATGCCGCCGGGACTTCACGGCAACGGGGAAAGACTTCCTCGGGCGCGCCGGTCAGGTGCAGCCACAGTCCGTCTGGGTGACGCCACAACACGGCCTTGCTGCGGCGGCCGTCGCCGGGATGGCGCAGGCGCAGGATATCGCCATGCGGCAGCGCGAGACCCGACGCATTAGCGCGCTCCAGAACCGCCTGCTCCAGCGCGTCTGGCACTTCAGGCGAAACCGTGCCGAGCACGGCTGCGAGCACCATCTGTTGCTGCTCCTGCGGCCACACCGCCGCCACTTGCATGCGGCTCTCGGTCAGGGTGCCGGTCTTGTCGGTGAGGATGACGGTCGCATCGCCGAGCGTCTCCGCGGCGCGCAGGCGCTTGACCAGGAAGTTCTGCCGCGACAGGCGAAAGGCGCCGAGCCCCAGCACCATCGTGATGATGATGGGCAATTCCTCGGGAATCGTGGCAAATGCCAGCGACAGGCCGGTGAGGATCATTTCGCGGAAGTTGCCGCCGCGGGCAATGCCGATCAGCGGAATGGCGACCGAGAAAAACACCGCCACCCACACCAGCTTGCCGGCCAGCGATTTCATCGCCAGTTGCAGCGGCGTCTTGGGCGGCTTCACCGTCTCCAGTTGCGCGGCCATCTGGCCAAGTCGTGTGCCCGCGCCGGTGGCGTTTGCCTCGGCTGCACCTTCACCCGCCACGACGACGGTGCCGGCGTAGACCACGTCGCCCACGGCCTTTTCCGCCGGCAGCGATTCGCCGGTGAGCGCTGCTTCATCGACGCTGAGATTGATGGCAGAGATGAGCCTGGCATCCGCCGCGAACCGCGTGCCGGGCACCAGGATCAGCATGTCTCCCGGCACTACCGTCTCGGTGTCGATCGTTACCACCTGGCCGGCTCGCCGCACCCGTGCCTTGGGTGCAGCGATGCGCTCCAGCGCGGCGATGGCCCGCTTGGCGCGGAACTCGTTGCCAACCTCGGCGGCTACCAGTAGCAGGATCACCACGAAGATGGTCAGCGCATCGCCGAGCCCACCCCACAGGCCGTAGAAGACACCCACCACCAGCAAGAGCAGAATCATCGGCTCGCGGATTTCCTCGGCGGCGATCGCCCAGAAGCGTACCGGGGCCGGTGTGAACAGGCGGTTCGGCCCGAAGCGGGCGAGGCGGGCTTGGGCTTCTTCAGGATTGAGTCCTCTGGCTTCTTCAGTCGGATTCATGGTCTTTTCCTCAATGGTTCAAGTTCGGGGATCATGCTTTTGCGCCACGGAATAAGCCTTAGTGCGGCAGTTCAAAACGTTGATTGGTCAAGGGCGGAAACGAAGGACGTTGAATCGCAATGAATCCGTGCCCAGCGGCTTGATGGCAGGACGTACAGGCATTCGACAAGCTATCGAATGCTTTTGCAAATCGCACAGTGTCCTTGGCGTCAATTGCCTTTTCGAGTTGGGTAATTGGTCGAGTCGTAATTGGCCCAATCATTGCGGCAATCGGCTGGCCTTTGAAATTCGGCTGGTACTTGGCAGCGTCCTCGAAGGCTTCCTTGATTTCATCTAGTTCATAAGCCGCAAGTTGCCAGTTCTTTGCCTTCCCAGCAAACCAAAGTTTCGCGTGCCGCATCTGAATTTGTCCCATGAAGTCTCCTAAACCTGGTGTATAGGCTTCATTTTGTGTGGGAGCCTGCGCTTGCGTACGTTTTGTCTCGGGGGCCTCGGCAAGCGCGTTAGTTATTGAAACAATCACAAAGGTCGCTGCGACGAGGGCGGGCACGGCAAATTTCATGGCTGAACTCCTTGGTTAAAAGTGTGAGGGGCATGCGCTGGTTCAGTGCGTCGATCCGGATTTGTCGGTCGCCTTGTGTTTTTCTGAAAGCCAGTAGTCAACTGACCAACGGCCGCTCCCGGTATGCAACAGATCACTCAACAGCGCTATCGCACCGATATATATGGTGCCGAAGGCCCAATCGCCCTGGGGCTCGATAATGCTACCCAGGACATCTCCCAGCCAGGTGAGCGAATTCGCCATGTTTGCCACCGCCCGCAGCAAAAAGATAATCAGGGCAGGAAGCGCTGCAAGGCGTAGCGCTGATCCGCATAGAAAACTGACGCCCGACAGTATCTCGATCATGCGCAGCAATACGCCTGTGCCAAGTACCATGATGTTTGGTGTCTGTGCCTCGGCAGCATAAAAAACAAACAGATGCTGGATACCACCTCCTATCGGAAAAAGCAGCATCAACGCAATCAACACCCGCGATGGCACAACCCATCTCAGCCCCGATGTGCTGACCAGATTGACCAATCTGGGCTTAGCAAGAAAGTGATCAATCTTGTCGATAACTTGTCGCGATAAAACTCTCATCTCTTTTCAGACGTCCTTATTTGGCATGCATGAGCTGTTGTTGCTTGACCTTCTGCGATTCAGTTTTCATTCATAGGGCGTGTTCCAGTCGCTGCCCAGCGTCTGCTATGCGGACGGACTGAATCACCCCGGCTCCAAAGTATCTACAGAGGCCTGGCAAGTCACCTTCTTGGGGCCCCGGCCGTGAACCAGCGACCGATCAGCGCACGCTCGGCGTCAGTGATCTGTGTCGCATTGTTCTTCGGCATAGTCTTGAGCACCACGGCCTGCTGGTAAATACGCTGCGCGTGCTTAGCGATCTCTTCGGGGGAATCGAGGCGCACGTTCTTGTGCTGCATCTGCGCGCCGTGACACACGGTGCAGCGCTGCGTGACTACGCTCTGCACTTCTGCAAACGTGGCCGGCGCGGACGCCGATAGTGCAGCCTGCGGCGTGGTCATGATCGCGAACGCCACGCCCACCAGGATCAGTGTGTCGAAAAACAATTCCGATTTAAGTTTCATGAGGAGCAAGCAGCGGAAGGACGATTCGAAAAACACTGCCCTTATCAGGCGAACCGGCGATTTCGATGCGCCCACCGTGGATTTCGACCGCCTGGCGGGCGATGGCGAGTCCAAGACCGAACCCGCCCTCGGCGCGGTTGCGCGCGGCGTCGACACGATAGAAGCGGTCGAACACCTTGCCGTGATGCTCGGGGGGAATGCCGGGGCCACTATCGGCGATCTCCAGGGTGACCTCTGAACCCGTCCGGGCGACGCGTAAAGTCACTTGGCCTCCCGATGGCGTGTATTTGATGGCATTGTCGAGGATGTTGACGACGGCCTGGCGCAGAATGGCGATGTCCGCCGAAACCAGGACCGGCTCGGATGGTTCCATGATCAAGATTTGATTTTTCTCTTCCGCCAGCACCTTAAGATGGGCCGCCACCTCGCCGGCCAAGGCGCCGAGATCTACCGAGCGCAGGATGAGTGCCATCCGTCCGGCATCGGCGCGCGTCAGTGTCAGCAGGCTCTCGACCAGCAGCGTCAGGCGATCAGCCTCTTCCAGCATGGTACCCACGATATCCCGATAGGCGGCCTCATCGTGATGCTTGCCCAGACCTACCTCACCAACGCTGCGAATGACTGCGAGCGGCGTTCGCAGTTCGTGTGAAGCGTCAGCGGTGAAACGCTGCAATTGCTCGAAGGATTGTTCCAGATGCGCGAACAAGTCGTTGAAGGTGGTAGCCAGCCGCCCCAACTCGTCACCGGGGTTATCCACCGGCAGACGGGCATCGAGCCGCTCGGCGTTGATAACGCGGGCTTGTGCGGTCATCTTCGCAATCGGCGAGAGCGCACGGCCGGCCATCAAGTAGCCGCCGAGGCCGGAAAGAGCAATCGCCAGTGGCAAACTCAGCCCCATAACCCAGAACAGCGTTGCCAAGTCGTGCTCGGCCTGATCTTCGGAGAACGCTGCGCGTGCAACCACTTTCTGCCCCGCGATCTCGATATCACGTTGCAGGACGCGCAAATGGGCGCCATTGGGCGCCACTAGGGAGAAAAAGCCGGAGGTGCGCGCCTCAAAGGACGGGATGACGTCAGCCATTTCTGGAACGCCTATTTCCGGCACACGATAGATCAGCGAACCGTCTGGACGATGAATATCCAGCCAGGAAACATTCCTGAGCGGTTGGTAAGCCTCATGATTGTCGTGAGGTGCGTGCCAGACAAGCCGCCCGGCGTCATCCACGGTGAGTGAACGCTCGGCGATTTCCACTTCCTGGTCCAGCCGATGAGCGATTTCTGCGTTCAGGCGATCATGCACGAAAGCCGCGACAAATACCGCATAAGCAAGCAGCACCAAGCCCATGGCAGCTGCGTAGGCAACAGCCAGCCGGGCGCGGATGGACAGCACACGCCACGCCTTCATGGCGCCTCCTCACGCAGCACGAAACCGACGCCGCGCAGGGTGTGGATCAGCTTGAGCGCAGTATCTCCGTCGACCTTCTTGCGCAATCGGGCGATATGCACGTCGATCACATTGTCCAACGGCGTGGCACGCCTTACCTCCCGCCAGACATCCTGCGCCAGCATCTCGCGCGACACGATCTGGCCGTGGTGGCGCAGCAGGTATTCGAGCAACTCGAATTCGCGCACCGTCAGGTCGAGCGGCTGACCTCCGCGCGTTACCTTGCGCGTGACGAGGTCCATTTCGAGATCGGCAACCTTGAAACGCAGGATTTCATCAGCACGCCCGCGCCGTATCAGGGCACGCAAGCGTGCGAGCAATTCGGGGAAAGCGAAGGGCTTGACCAGGTAATCGTCGGCGCCGGCGTCCAGTCCTCGGATGCGGTCCGTGACCGTGTCGCGCGCCGACAGGATCAGCACTGGCGTGGACAAGCCGCGACGGCGCAGGGCTACCAGCGCTTCAAGGCCATCGCGGCCGGGCAGCATCAGATCGAGAATCATTAGGTCGAAGGTTTCCGTATTGACGAGGAAAAAACCTTCCTCGCCAGTGGCGGCCACCTTACATTCATAATGTTCGGCCTCAAGCCCCTGCTTGAGTGCCTGAGCCAGTTTTGGCTCATCCTCGACAATCAGAACTTGCATGGGCGTGTTACCAATATTGAACCAGAGGTTATATTAGAGTTGCTGCCGGCAGGCACCTACTGAAGAGTTTCTGACTTTTTGTTAAGGGTTGCTGATGTGGCGTTAAGCAAACCACTCTGGTTCTAACGAGGGATGTGCGAGTTTCCGCATGCATCCTCGAACAATTCGCCGAACAGCTCTTGCACCTTGATTTTTGCCGCCGCCAGCGCCTCGCGGCCTTCGGGTGTGATTTCGTAGACGCGCCGACCTCGCTGCCTGGTGCGCTCTTCGTGAGAAACGAGATACCCCTTTTTCTCCAACCCGTGCAGCATTGGATAGAGTGTCCCGGCACTTATTTCATAGCCGTGATGCCGCAGTTCCTCAATGAGGGCGAGACCAAATATCGCTTCCTCGGCAGCATGATGCAAGATGTGAAGACGGATCAGCCCGCTATAGAGGTCTTTGTCGGTCATTGCTTCGGCCTCACAGCACGATACTCAGAAGCCATCCCGCCGCACCACTGCCAACGACAACCAGCCACGGCGGGAGCTTCCAGAACATCAGTGCGACAAGGGCCACCAGAGCCAGCCCGAAGTCTTGCGGCTTGAAAATGGCACTCGTCCATACCGGCTGATAGAGCGCAGCCAGCAGGAGACCGACCACGGCAGCATTAACCCCGGCTAGCGCCGCTTGAGTGCGCATGCTATGGCGCAGCCGCTCCCAAAATGGCAAAGCACCGACGACCAGCAAGAAAGACGGCGCAAAGATCGCCAGCAGACAGATCAGGCCGCCGATCCAGCCGGAAGGCGTTGTGCTCATGGATGCCCCGAGGAACGAGGCGAACGTGAACAAGGGGCCGGGCACCGCCTGCGCAGCACCGTACCCGGCAAGGAACGCTTCATTGCTGACCCAGCCGGAGGGCACTACCTCAGCTTGCAGCAGCGGCAGCACGACGTGGCCACCGCCGAATACCAGTGACCCGACACGGAAGAAGGCATCCACCATTGCCACGGTTTGACTCGGCATCAGTTGAGCCAAAACCGGCAGACCCACCAGCAGAGCAAAGAACAGTGACAACCAGATCACTCCGGCACGGTGGCTGACCGTGATCGGCAGCGGATCGTGTGCGCCGTCCTGAGTAGGCTTGAACAGCAGCAATCCAGCGATGCCAGCGGCAGCAATCATGCCGACCTGTCCCCATGCGGACGGCACAAGCAGAACGACACAGGTCGCAATCGCCATGATGGTGACACGCGGCACGTCAGTACAGAGGTTGCGTGCCATGCCCCATACCGCTTGGGCGACGACCGCGACGGCCACCACTTTCAGACCGTGCAGCGCTCCTGGCGATATGGCATCGCCGTAGTTGGAAATGCCCAGCGCAAACAGGATCAGGGCAACTGCTGAAGGCAGTGTGAAGCCTGCCCAGGCTGCCACGGCTCCGGCGTAGCCCGACCGGGACAGGCCCAATGCGATGCCGACCTGGCTGCTTGCAGGCCCTGGCAGGAATTGGCATAGCGCCACCAAATCTGCATAGCTGCGCTCGGACAACCAGCGCCTCCGTGTGACGAACTCATCGCGAAAGTAGCCCAAGTGCGCGATGGGGCCGCCGAAAGAGGTCAGCCCAAGGCGCAGAAAAATGAGAAAGACAGACCATGGGCTGCGGTCATCGGTGCGGGTGTTAGTCATGCGTTCGCCTTCTTGATTTGCAATAGGATCAGTTCATAATAATCGAAATTCGATAACGAAATTCGATTATTTGGTAAAGACCCACATGGAACTTGTCCTGATTGGTGTCGCGGCCCGACCTGACACTCTTCTCCGGTTTCGGCCTTGGGACGGTTCTGGTGCCGGTGTTCGCGCTGTTCTTCCCGGTGCCGCTTGCAATCGCAGCCACGGCAGCGGTGCATTTCGCCAACAACATTTTCAAGTTCGGCTTGATGGCCAAGCAGGCCGACTGGCGGGTCGTGGCGCGCTTCAGCGTGACCGCCGCCATCGCCGCAACGGTTGGGGCAAGTCTCCTCAATCTGTTCGACAAGATGCCGGTCGTGGCGAGCTACACCCTTGGCGGATCAGTGCCGTGATGAATACGGGCTGTCGCAGGATTTCCAACAGCGGTCGAGCAGGGCCGTGCGCCTCGGCAACCACCAAAGGCGGGATGGCAATTCGCGTCACCACCAGGAAGGCTAGTACGCTCAAGGCAGACAAAGCGAAATACGATGCCATGAAAGGCAAAGGGCCGATACCCTGCGTCACGCGGGCGATGTGCACAACAGCAGGCGCAACAGAATCGAATCAACCTGATCGCGGTTCAGTCACAACGCCTCGTCGATAGCGCCGCTTTGTACCAAGCATTGGGTGGGGCTGGGTCGACGTCAGTTGAAAGCTTGCTCTAAGGATGGCCTTGCTTGCACGTCCAGTGGGCCTGATTATGAACGAGCGACTTACCCCATTGATATCCCACGTTGCCGTTCAAACACCCATGACACGTTACTCCCTCGAATGACAGCCGTCATCGTTTTCCCCAACCGCTGCTCAATCACTGGCTTCCACGGCACAAGACTGAATCCCATGCCGTCATCGAGCATGGCGAAGCGCCCGCTGGCGAGCTGAACATTGCGGCGATAGATGCCACTGACGCGCTCCCCATCGGCTATGGGCCTATGCGCTAGTCCGGTTTCGGTGGCAATGATTTTTGCAGCAACATCGATCTCACGCCCACGTAAGGTCGCCAACAGATTGCGCGCCAGTATCACGCGCTGTCCACGTTTCTCGGCCAGCCCGTGTTCAATCAAAAAATCCGACCGCTGCCATAGTGCTTCGCGCACATCACTGCCAAAACCCAAATCACCAATGCCCTTGCTGCCGCCAATCAACTGCTGGTCCAACCAGGTCGCGCCGATCACGCGCGCCTGTCGCTCGACGGGCAGGTGCGAACGAAGTTCCACTGCCACACCACCCAGCCGCTGCGCATCGTATTGTCGACCTTGTTCAGGCAGGTCCGCTGGCACGCGCCAGACGCCCTCGGCTACCCGTTCGACAATGCCCGCCCGGCGCATCGCTTCCAGTCGCCGAACATGGGCATCGACCACCTCGCGCAGATCGCGTTCGGACGTGGCCTGCGCCTTGGCAACGGCGAGGTGATGGTCGGTGCGGTACAGGCCGTCGACCGCCAACACGGCGATGTTCTTGTCGGCTGAGAGAACCTTGGTCGAACCTCGCGCCTCGACCACGGCGCCGATCGGGTACTGCGCCAGTTCCGTCTTGGCCGGCAATGTCACGTAATGCGCCTTGCCGTCGATGCCATCGACCACCAGATAGCCCTTGTCGTATAGCTCGTCCGCAAGCCCTTTGCCGGCTACCCGGCCGATGACGGAACGGCTTTCTTCTCCTGGCTGAAACACGGCCAGGTCGCGCTGCGCACCGCCCATTGCCCGCTGCATGGTGCGGATGATGTCGCCGCGTTCGCCCATCGCTCGCAAGACTGGTTCGGCATCAGCGTGAACCGCCCAGACGCCGGGCAGTTGTTCGCTCGCCAGCCCCATGCGTTGCAGCCGCTGCAAACGACCCACCAGCAGCACGCGCTGCTGCCGCAGCTTCGGGTCGCCGGCCGGTTGATCGACATGGTTCAACCGATCCCGCGCTTCGCGTTGCAGCGCGCGGTCCAGGCTGGTCCACCGCTCCTGATCGACCTCGCGCATCAAGGTACGCTGGATTTCCAGCTCCGTACGCGGCCCCAGCCATTCGGTGGATAGCTCGGCGGCGCGCTCGCGCATGCCTCTGGTGATGTAGGCCTGCGAAATGATGAGGTCTTTACCCGTGTCGTCCTTGCCGCGCAATACGATATGTGTGTGCGGGTTGTCGGTGTTCCAGTGGTTCACAGCCACCCAGTCCAGGCGGCTTCCCAGGTCGGCTTCCATGCGGCCCATCAGGTGGCGCGTGTAGGTGCGCAGGTCGTCGAGCTGTTCGGCTTCCTCGGGCGAGACGATCAAGCGGAACTGATGCCGATCATCCCGACCACGTTCCTCGAAAGCTGGCAAGTCCGCCTCGTCAGTCATTGGCCCATAGGCCTTGCCGGTGTCCTGCTCACGGCCAACGCCTTCGCGTTCGATATAGCGCAGGTGGGTGATGGTTGAACGCGCACCGGCCTGCTTGAGGTAGACCAGCCGCACCTTGACGGTGGCACGCCGGGAGGTCGCAGATAACGACTGCCCGGTGAAGCGCGCCGCCACATGGCCACGCCCCAGGCGCGATCCGGGGGTCTTTCCCGGCTTGCGACCGGTCGAATTGCCCCCCTTGCTGGCCTGCCGCAGCACCTGTGAGACGAAGGCCTGGCCGCGCTGCTTCGGGGCGCCGGGGCGGACCCGAAAACGGTCTTCACCGTCCGAGTTGCCGCGCCTACTCATGCGGATACTCCAGCCAAGGTCATCCGACCAGGGCGTGCCATGCACGCGGGTTCGCCAATGCCCACAGGGCTTTGGCAAACATTGCGGCACGGTGCCGCCAAATAGCGCGTGCCGCGCCACCCCCACGTGCAGACTCGCTTAGGGGCCGGCAGCGTGCCGGACCCTTCAATCTTGCCCTGCACCTTCCCCCTGCCTGACGGCACGGGTCTGCGGTGCCCCGGCGGCGCTGCGTCCCGTGCAGCCTGCCGGCCGACGAGCGCCAACCATGCCTGCGGCATGGCGCGCTCGGGGCAAGCCATCTGCACGTTGGGGCGCACGCAAACGTGCGCGAAAGCGTGCGAAGAACTGTTCCTCAAACGCAGCAACGGATGCAGGGCAAAGCGCGGTACAAATGCATTCAAGCTGCACGCACAATGAGGTTGTGCCAATATCGGCAACGACAAGTTCGATAGCACGTCAACGCAAAAACGAAACCGTAAAGACTCCCGGTCAGTCTGCATGCAGTCGGCCGATTTCATGGTCGCTTCTCCAGGTAAATCGGCTGCGCCGTACCGATCATGGCGGATGCAGCAATCGGCCCGAAATACCGGCTGTCGAACGACGCCGGATTGGTCGCACTGAGCAGAAACAGTTCACCTTCGGCAAGCGCCCGACACTGCTGCCAGGAAGGTAGCGGACGGCCCAGCCGGTCGGCGCGCAATACGGCGGCCACCGGTACGCCGTCAATGCGTACGACACCATTGACGATGCAGACGTGTTGAGGTGCAACCGCGCCGATACGTTTGAGCAGCGGGATGTGCAACGGTAAGTAGCCACGCTGCGCAGCCAGTGCGGCCGTTTCTGCCGGAAGCTGGGCCAGCACGATGCTGCCGACGTGCAGCGAGTCGGCAGGCGAATTGACCGGCTCGATGCGATACCAGCCGACCGGCACGCTGTTGGACGGGTTGTAGACGACGTGTGCCGAAGGCATCGCGAAGGATGCCCAGGCCAGCGCAGCAAGGCCGCAAGCGGACAGCACTGCCAGCACGAGGTGAGCGTGCAGGCGCGAGCGAGGTTTGATCGTTACCGCGGCCATTGCAATTCCCTCCCGGCGAGCCAGGCGGCATGCCGCTCGGCGGTGTATTGCGGCAACGCCAGGCGTGCGGAGAGACGGTTGCCCAGCGTGCGCCAGTACGCGGGCGACACGTCGATGGGGGCGATACCCAGTGTTTCGATGGCGTCGATCAACGGCAGCAGGGCCTGCACCTGTCGTTCACCTTCGGCGTGCAGCAGGATGCGCGCGCCGGGTTGTATGCCGGGAATGCGCTGCACCGCGTCCAGCGGCGTGCAGGCCTGCATCACCATAAGCTGCCAGCGTGTCGTACCGTAATCGTTGGACTCCCAGCGGATGCGACAAAAAATCGATGCCGGCAGGAACACCGCGCTGCGCCGCCAGCGGTCAAGCTGGATGGTGCGCGCCGGGTTGCCGAAGCGCAGATAGAGATTGATGCGCTTGTCCACATAAGCGAGCGCCACGCGGGTCAACGGCGTGTTGCTTGCGTGGCCGGCGACAGCGTGTAACGAAGGCGGCACCGCTGCTTTCGTTGGTGCTTGGTTCTGCGTATTTGTAGTCATGGTGTCTTCTCCGGGAACTCCCGTTCCAGCATGGCGCGCAGCAGTTCGGCCACCGTGGTGCCTTGGGTGAAAGCTGAGACCTTGATGCGAGCGCGCAGCGCGGGCGTCACGTCGAGGGTCAGGCGCGCGGTGTACAGATCGCCCTTACTGATGTCCGCACCTTCACCTTGGCGAATCCAGGCTTCGGCGTGTGGATTCGCCGGTGGACGTGCGCCGATGGCGATGCGTTTGCCGTGTCCGCTGCTCATGGCGACCACCGCAGCAGCTCATCCACCAGCGCGGTGATCTCGCGCGCGGCAGCGCTGTCCGGCACCAGTTCGCGTGCAAGCCGGCCAGCGGCCACGCTGTCGGCAAACACGATGCGTTGGCGAATCTCCGCACGCAGTGCGGGCACTGGTTGATCGGCAAGCGAGTTGCGCGCCTCGCGTCCGATGACCGTGGTGCTGACACGCCGGTTGATGACGAAGGCCGCGCGCAGCGTTGGCCTGAAGACCTGGGCCTCGCGGATCAACGCCACCATCTCGGCGCTGGCCCAAACGTCGTAAGGACTGGGTTGCACCGGGATCAGCACGCAATCGGCCGCCAGCAGCGCGGAGCGCGCGAGTGCGGCGATTCTGGGCGGGCCATCAATAACGATGTGATCGCAGCGCCTGGCGAGTTCTGGCGCTTCCTGGTGCAGGGTTTCCCTTGCCAAACCGACTGCGCTGAACAATCTGGGCAGCCCTTGCTGGCTGCGCCGTTGTGTCCAATCCAGGGATGACCCTTGCGGATCAGCATCCAGCAGGATGACTTGCTTGCCCTGCATTGCCAGTTCACCGGCGATGTGGGTGGCAAGCGTGGTCTTGCCGACCCCGCCTTTTTGGTTGAGCAAGGCGATGATCATGGCCTTGCTCCTGCTGGCAAACGGTTTTGAAAGCGGGGTTCAAAGCCGGTTTCAGCACTTGTCCACCGAACCGGCGCGCTCTTATTAAAAGTTAGATGTTTTAAGTTAGGTAAGTTAAGGGAGGCGGGAACCCGCGCCGTTATTGGCTTTGCGGCCGATTCGTACTCCTGATAGCACGAGAGACGTACTCCCGATAGCACGAGCCCCCTTGCGCCTGATAGCACGAGGCCATTCACAGGTTGTCCACGACTTATCCCCGTGCCGTTTGCGGCACGGGCCGAAAAGCCAGGATTTCCGGCTCGCCCGGCAATCGCTCGATGTTCAGGGTGTAACCCGGCAACGACTGCCGTGCCACCAAGGCACGCAAGTCGTAGGCGAAGTCCGAGAAGCGTGCCGAGCTGCCCGATTTGCGGTGCAGGTGCGGGAAGTCGAACTGCCAGCCACCGGGCTGTTTGCCACCGTGTTTGCGCACCAAGCGGTACAGCCAGCGCTCGATACCGCCCGTGAGCTTGAAATACGCCGGGTCGATGGTCAGCACCAGGGCTTCGTCCAGCACGCCGGCATAGAACCAGTCCGGCAGAATCAATTCGAGGCCCAGCGGAACTCCCTTGCTGTCGGCCCGCTCCTTCCACTCGTTGATCCATGAGAAGCGGTGCAGGCGTCGGCCTGTCGTTTCCCGGATCGAGGTCGCCACGCTGGTGGACTGCAAGCGGTCCAGCGCTGCTTTCAGGCGCTGGTAGTCGTGCAGCGACGTACCGCGCCCAATGAAGCGCAGGATCTCGTAGGGTGTGGCCTGCATCCGTCGGGAGCTGCGGATGCCCGCATCCCGCGCTTCCACGATCTGGCTGGCTGCCCAGATCAGGATGTCGGCATCCCAGATCGTGGCGATGCCATGCTCGGCCGTACCCTCCACGCGCACGGTCACGCCACCGGAACGGAAGTCGATCGGCGCGATACGCCGCGACTTCGCCAGCGAGAAGAACGGATAGGCCATCAAGTCCTGAGCGTCGCGTGGCGCCATGTCGCCCGGCAGCGCACGAAACAGGTCGAGCTGTTCGTGCTGCTGCATAGCCTGCGCTGGCGGCAGAGGTGGACTGGACATGGCGAAGGCCATCGGCGTGCCTGGCTTGCCTGACCTCAGCGGCGGCCATGTTGACCATCGCGGCTGTCGCCAGAATGGCGCTCGGCGTATTCAGGGTCGGAGGTGGCCTCGAAGCTGCGGGCATCCGCCCAGGTTTCGAGGTCGGCCACCGCGTACATGACACGGCGGCCGAATTTGCGGAAGCGCGGCCCGCCGCCGATGACGCGCTGCTTCTCCAGCGTGCGCGGCGACAACCGCAGGAACACGGCGGCCTCGTCGTTGGTCAGGTAGCGCACAGGCTGTGCGGGTTGCTGCGTGGCAGCGGGTGCGGCAGCGGGCCGCAAGGGGACTGGTCTCATGGTGTGAACCTCCATCGGTCAGGATCGCCGGCCACAAGAGCGTGACCGGATGGAGGCCAGTCTCAAGAAAGCGCGGCGTTCTGCTCAGGGACGTTTTGCGTCCGATGCAAAACGTCCCTGCTCAAGCGGCGGAAGCTGTGCGAGGCGGCGATAGCCGCCGCGCATCAGCTTTTTCCCGCGTTGCACCAAGCGGCGCACGCGGGCGCGCAGATCGCCATCAGCGTGCCAGCCCTCGGCCACGGCATCGGGGCCGAACAGCACGTCGGCCACCGTGCGCAAAGACGCACCCGCCAGGGTGCCGTCGAGCGCCTGTAGGGTGTGTAGTTCCAGCAATGACGACGAGGATGGACGCGGTTTGACCACTCCCGCAGGCGTGGTGTTGCTGGCCTCCTGCAGCTTGTTCAGTTCGCCCGCCAGCGCGCGATAGCGGACGCAAGGAGCTTGGCAGGCGCGGATGGCGTAGACGTAAGCCATGCCGTCCTCCAGCGCGGGCGCGAGCGCCATACGCAGGCAGCAGCCCGGTTGCCGAACGATCAGCACCAGGCGCCGGCCGTCGTGGATCAGTTGCTTGTGGCCCGGGATGCGCCAGAAATCGAACGCCACCGCATCGGGCGGCGGATCGGCATCGGGATAAAACTGCACCACGGTATCGTGGTCGGGGAACCAGGCCGGGTGCGCGTCCCGCGCATCTTGGCCGGGATCTTCCAGCAGGCGTAGGCCCCAGCGTTGCGCCACCTCGGGGTAACGCTGACGGCGTAGCCAGTCGTGCTGGTAATCCGGGTCGCGCCGCAGGTATTCCCAAGCCAAGGCTGGGCCGTCCAGGTGCAGGACGTAGAGATACGCGGCGCTCGGATGCCAGTGATCGGAACTCAGCTCTGCCATGGCGCAACCTCCTGTCGGATAGCAGGAACAGTCGCCACGGGCATCGGTGCTACGAAGCTATGGAGTCATCGTCAAAACGTCATGGGGCATTTAATAAACTGGCAGTGTCAAGCCCAATGGACTCCGAAGCGTTGCAGGGGGTGTCCGAATGCGACGGCTACGCAACCGGAAATGGTGCGCAGTATCCGACCACGGTGCCGCAAGGCCCGCCAGGCATCGTGACTGTTTGGGTCGCGTTTGCACCGCTGCGGTGCATAGTCTGGATTGATGCGATCAAAGTCCGAACTGAGACCGAAATAGACACAGTACGCCGGAGGCGGCAGCGCCTGGATGGCCCGCCGCAGCGGGCCATGCGGTTCGATCAGTCGATGATCGAACCGTTGATGCGGGCCAGCCGCGCATAGTCTGACAAGGTGCGCTTCGCGACGAAATATAGATCCCGCTCGATGGGCAGCTTCAGCGGCCCGACGATGGATGCCAGCTCGGATATCCGCACGTTGCCCAGCTCGGGCATGCCGATGCCGACATCACACAGGCCAAAGGCCGTATCGCCATCCTCGGGATCGAGTTCGGTGAGCAGCCAGGTCGCGTGCGCGTCCGGGGTGAACAGCTTGACGACGGGCGACGGGTCAATGTCCAGGCCTTCGGCACTGGCTCGGCCATTGGCGAGCAGTTGGGCGCGTTGTTCGTCGGTGATGAGAGGGTGGGTCATGGTCGCTTCCTTTGAAGGGTTCACTCCACGGCGGAGCGAGGCGACTGGGGCGCACGCGCCAAGCGCAGCCGTCATACCCCAACACGGTCCGGTGCGGGCCGGGGTTGACGGCAAGCGGCGTGCGCCAGACTCGCGTACTTGTCCGCTGTGGAGTGAACCCGAGAGCGGACAGGATGCCCACAAAGCCGACGACGCACGAAGCCGTATTGCTGGATGCACGGAAAGCCTCAGATGTGCCATTAAGGATTTACGGAAGATCGTAAAAGCGTACAGATGGAAGTCAACGAATCCACGGAAGCACAGAAACACGAATCCGGCTTTACGCAGATGCGTAAAAGGACGATGACGAGCGAGATACCGTTACCCAATATGGTAGGCCGAAATAGCCAATGAGTTAAAGATAACGTGGTTTTAATTGTGCTGTTAATCGACGCTTCTGTGCATGCAGAAGCGATCAATCCAGCGTGGCCGCCCGGTCGGCGCCACCACTTTCGAGGCCGAACCGGCACAAGCCTTCGGCGCGGCAGTGCGCGCGCTGAGAACGGAGCAAGGGGTCGCCCAGGAGACGCTGGCCCATCTGGCGGGCATCGAACGCTCGCACATGGGCAAGATTGAGCGCGGCGAACACATGCCCACGCTGGCGATCATTCTCAAGGTCGCAAGGGCGCTGGGTTGCAGTGCAGCCGACTTGATGACGGCGACGGAAAGCCGGCTTGCGGCTGCCAAGTCGTAGCACTGGCCGTCAGATAACACCCCGCCACGGTGGGCGGGGCATCGAGGGCGGCGATCAGTCGCCCTTGCTACGCGACCAGATCAGGTTGTGCGTGCCGTCCTCGCCTTCGATCAGGCGAGCGTAGATCGTGGCCGGGAACGAAGGGTCGTCCAAGCTGCATGACATGTAGGGCCGCTCGGCCTGGCTGATTTTCTTCCACGCCGCGCCGACTTCCAGCCCGTTGACTGCCTGGATGCGGTAGTCGGGGGCGTTCTCGCTGGTCTTGTCGTTCTGAATGAACTTGACCTTGACGTTAAGCGTCAGGGTGCGAAGCGTGCCGGTGAAGCCGTCTTTGTCTGCGGTGAAGGTGCCGATGTTAGCCATGATGAAGTTTCCTTTCGGGGTTGCAAGATCGCGCCCATCGCGTCCTTGTCGGTGATCCGCCCGGCGAGGGACGGGCTGGCCGCACCGCATAGCGGCCGCAACAGCGTGGAGGACCGGGAGGCCCAAAGAATTTGTTGCGCGAGGAAGGCGCACAGCGCCAGGGAAATTGTTTGGGCCAGACGGTTGCAGCCATGAAGCCCGAGGCGTAAGCCGTGCCCTTGCCAGGATTCACGACAAGCCAAGGACGCAGGGGTCGAACTGGTCCGAATGGAGCGATGGCTAACTCGGCATTCCCGCAGGAAGGCAGCGCCGGCATGCGCCTTGATGTCGGTAAGGTCTGGCTGGGAATGACTGGCGGGAACGCTCCCAGCACCGGACGGCAACGGATTGAGGCGTGGCGTGGAATCTTCATGGCAAGGCTGTGCGGTGCGTCGTTGAAGCGTCTTTCGTGACGTGTAACGGAATTCCCTCCAGCGTGCTGGATGGCACGCATTCGCACAACCTTGCGCAGCAAGGTGCAGCGTGCCCCATCGCCCCGCCCACCGTGGCGGGGCGCGATTTTTGTTTTTTGGGGATGGCTTTCGGCTTTCAGACCGGGCGCGGCAAACATGCCGCGCCCGATTTTTTTGAAAAAAATGACCCCGGCGCATCCGCGTCGGAGCCATTTCACGCTGTCAACTTACGCGGCTAGCGCCTCGGCCGCGTCCTCCACTTCGGCAGCGGCATCTTCCGGGGCTTCTTCCTGCATTTCGTTCGGTTCGTCCGTCTGCGCTTCGCCTTGCTCCACGACCGTGTTTTCCCCAGCCTTGAACATGGCAGGCATCCAGCCTGTTCCCACCGCCAGCCGTTCGGCCTCGCTGGCAATATCGGCCTTTTTGAGTTTCGCCAGCCGGGCAACGTGCGAAGGGGCGAACTGCTGCACGGCCTCCAAGATCACAGCCTTGGAGACATGGGAGAAATACCCTTCGGCGGTCGGCGTCCACCATGCCCGCATGTCCAGCCCGACGGTTTGTGCCAGCACCGCGCCGGGGGCATCGTGTTCCCGCGAGGAAACGACATCGACGGTCGAAGCCACGCATACCGCCAACAACCGCACCAGTTCATCCTGTGGCAGCGTCAGCAGCACGGCGAACAGTTCGGCATCGTCCTCCGGCAGCTGTTCACCCCATGCCTGCTGTAGTTCCCGCAAGGCGACAGCGGCAGGCGATTGCGGCCAGTCCGGGGCGTAGCCTTCCAGCCTGTCTTGTGGGCGGACGCTGATGCCGATGGGCAGCTCTACCGCATAGCCGTCCTGCAAGACCCGCTGCACCATGCCATGCACCAGCGCGGCCAGCGATGCCTGCGGATTGCGCGCCAGTTCGATTTGCAGTGCCGCCGTGCGATGGGCGCTCAAACGGCGCGCCAGCTTTTCGGAGATCCCGGCCTTCTTCGGCTCTGGGCTGTCCTCGTCCTCGGTGTCTTCCGGGTCGATGCCGCCTTGCACCCTCGCCAGCGTGCGCAACGCCTTGACCTCGGCATCACGCAGCAGGCCGCGATGAATGACCGGCTCTCCCTGCCGATCAAGGGTAACGATGGCACCGGCAGCAGCGCGAACGGTCGAGCCATAGGCCAGCAATTCGGCTTCCAGTGCCTCCAGTTTCTCTCCCACGCGGCGGCCCTCTTCTTCAAGGGCTTCAACCTTTTCTTCGTCCTCGGCATCAAGGGCGGCATCCAAGGCTTCTCCGATTTCCTGCACCTTCGCTTGCAGCTTGGCGATGCGTTTGGCCTCGCGGGCATTGGGCTTGCGCCGTTCCTTCGGCGCGCGCTGGAAGGCTTGCAGGTCGGCATAGGTGGCGGCGGGCACGGCCTCCACCCACGCCCAGCCCTCGCGGCGCACCTCGTCGGCAATGCCTGCCAGCTTGTCCTGTGCCAGCCGGTCTATCAATGCCGCATCGGTCAGATAGATACCTTGGTCAGCATCCGCGAACAGGTCGCGCCGGATGCCACCGCCTGCGGCCTCGTAGGCTTCCAGCCCGACAAAGCGCACCAGCGGATGACGGTGGGCATCAATCTCCCGCTCGGTCAGTCGTTCGCGCAAGGCGGTCGGGTTGCGCTGCCAGTTCGGCGCATCGTAGAACGCGGCTTCCTGTGCGGCGTGGTCATCGGTGATCGCCAATGCCATCAACTGGTCAAGATTCACCGCATCGGCCCGGTAGTCGGCCATCAAACGCGGCGAGACATTCGCCAGTTTCAAGCGACGCTGCACCACCAAGGGCGTAACCCCAAAATCAGCGGCAATATCTTCGATGGGTCGGCCTTCCGCGATCAGGTCGGCGAACGCCTCGAACTGGTCAGCGGGGTGCATAGCTTCGCGCTGTACATTCTCGGTCAGGCTGGCAGTGCGCGCCGACGCATCGGCCACCAGCAGGCAAGGCACCGCGTAATCCTTGGCAATGCGCCGCTTCTTCGCCAGCAGCTTCAATGCCGCAAGGCGGCGACCACCGGCCACCACTTCGTAATGCTCGCCATCGCTGGCAAGCGTCACGGTCAGGTTTTGCAGCAGGCCTACGCGCTCGACGCTGGCGGCTAGTTCGGTGATGGAAGCGCCCAAGGTCTTGCGCACATTGCGCTTGGATGGGCGAAGCTGCGACAGCGGCACCAGCAGCATGTTCTGCGAGGGCGTGGCGGCTTCAAGGGCTTGGACTTCTTGGTGGGTAACGGTGTTCATGGTGATAGCTCCTGTCCCTTGTCGGGACGAAAGAAAACAAAAAATGGAAAAACAAAACTCGGTGTCGATTCACGGTGTCGGCATCTGCATACGCGCTCTCCTGTGGTTTCAAAGCTGACCGGATTCCAAGATTCGGAGCCCGTTGTGGCTTTGGTTGGTTCGGCGCAGAGACCTGGGCCGGTCCTGTTTGCCGCCGTCTTTCCTGAGTTCATCGCCCGCGAAAAACCGGGCCAGCGAGGGACTGGCTGTCAAGGAAGAAGCGCAGGGTTGGTGCGGTCCGCAGCGCAGCGAGGACTCGGCCCTGCGCGCCTTGACGGCCAGGCACCGCGGGCTACGGTCGCGGGAAAAAGCGATGAACTTGGGGAAAGACGAACAGCGGCCGATGGGCCAGGGGATGCGCTGAAACCAACGCCGCGCGGCGAGCGCCCTTGCGGGCCAAAGGCATGCCTAGCTGGATGTCGGTCGGCCGATCAGGTGCAACCTGTTCGGCAGCATTGCAGGGGCGCCAAACAGAGTGCGGCGGGGATGGGCTGACGAGCCGATCCCCCGGAGGGCAAACGCAGTGCGCAGGCGTCAGCCGACCGCAGGGAGGGAACGATGGAAGCCCGAGAGGGGCGAGACGCACAGCGGCTCGATGCCACGCACGACAGCGCGGCCCGGCGATGCCGGGAGACGCAAAGACAATTCAGGCAGGAGCGTCGAACTACCCAATGCGAAGCATCTGGCATCTATCGGCCGGTTCCCTTTGCCGGCGATGGCGAACACCTACAGCCATCGAGCGGTCGCGTAGCGACCGCCGCCGCCGCGCGCCAAGACGGAACGGATGGGCGCGCGGCGGCCTGGCTGGCATGGCCGCCCTCCGCTGTGCTGTGTGCCTTCATTGTCGAGGGGGCATTGCGCCCCCTCGCTGATTCAGCCGGTCAAGCCTTGAGCCGCTTCATGCCTTCGGCCAGCATCCACAAAGCCCGGTTTATCTTGACGTTCTGGTCGATGCCTTGAAGGGGTCGGGTGCTGTGCCTGCGTCCGGTGGCGGTACGTCCATGCAGTCCGCCCTGCGTCAAATTCTCCTGCACGCGGTTATAGGCACTCCACAAGTCGGGCCGGTCGTCATCGCGGCGGCGCGGCATCAGCAATTGCGATTCGGTGATTGGCGCGGGTGTAGCCGGGTCGTCGTACTTGAGGGTCAGCGCCGCATGGGCGAACACTTCGGCCTCGCCCCGGTCCAGCGTAATGGCGCGCATCTCGTCGCGGCGTTCGCGCACAAGGTCGAAACCGTCCAGTACGTCATACGCGCCTTCGATCACTTGTCCGACCACATCGCCTTTGTGCGGGATGCGCAGATCGGCCACGGTATCGCCGCACACCAAACCGTTTTTGCAGACGAAGCGGAACATGCCTGCCAACATTTGATAGCTGCTGGTGCCATCGTGCGAGTTCAGCAGAATGATTTCGTTGGCCTCCGCGCCATTGATCTGGTCGGCATGGCGCAGCCGCACCATGTGTTTGGTGTGCTCGCGCTTGCCTTCATCGCGGACACGGGTCTGGCACACCATGAAGGGCTGGAATCCTTCCTTCCTCAATTCGGACAACACCGCGCCGGTCGCTATGTAGCGGTAACGGTCAGAGCGGCTTTCGTGCTTGTCCTCGGCAAAGATGGACGGGGCCACGGTGCGGATTTGCTCATCCGACAGCGGATGATCGGCGCGCAGCACGGGGGAGCGGGAAGCGAAACGGGAACTGAGTTGCATGGTCTTTCTCCAGTGATTGAAGCTGTGGTTTCAAAGCTGACCGGATTCCAAGATTCGGAGCCCGTTGTGGCTTTGGTTGGTTCGGCGCAGAGACCTGGGCCGGTCCCTGTTTGCCGCCGTCTTTCCTGAGTTCATCGCCCGCGGAAAACCGGGCCAGCGAGGGACTGGCCGTCAAGGAAGAAGCGCAGGGTTGGTGCGGCCCACAGCGCAGCGAGGACTCGGCCCTGCGCGCCTTGACGGCCAGGCACTGCGGGCTACGGTCGCGGGAGAAAGCGATGGACTTGGGGAAAGACGAACTGCGGCCGATGGGCCAGGGAATGCGCTGAAACCAACGCCGCGCGGCGAGCGCGCTTTGCGTGCCGAAGGCACGCCTAGATGGATGGCTGTTGGCCGATCAGGTGCAACCTGTTCGGCGACTGTCAGGGGTGCCAAGCAAGGCGTGGCGGGGATGGGCTGAAAGCCGATCCCCTGGAGGGCAAGGCAGCGCGCAGCGGTATACGAACGAAGCAAAAAAAGGGGGCGATGCCCCCTCGGGCTACAGTAGCCCGCGTTCCGCAAAACTCATGACGTCGTTGCTGGCCACGATCAGGTGATCCAACACTCGCACGTCCACTAGCGACAGCGCGGTTTTCAGCGTCTGCGTCAACACCTCATCCGCCCGCGACGGCTCGGCGACCCCCGACGGATGGTTATGGCAAAAAATCACTGCCGCCGCATTGAACGCGAGAGATTCCTTGACCACCTCGCGCGGATACACCGATGCTTGACTCACCGTGCCCCGGAACAGCTCGACGTATTCGATCAGGCGGTTCTGCGCATCGAGCATCAGCACCGCGAACACCTCGTGCTCCAAACCACCCAGTTTGACGCGCAGGAAGTCGCGCACCGCCTGCGGCGAAGTCAGAACCTCACGCCCGCGCAGTTGCGCACCCAGTAGCCGCTGAGCGGCTTGCAGCACCTCGTCGGCATTGGCCGGACGGTAGTCGCCCGCGACATCGCGAACGAGAAGGGAAGAATCGAGGGAAAGAGAAAGTTGCGACATGGTCTGCTCCGGTCTGTAGCGGGCGGAATTGCCCGAGACCGGCCCCAGCACGCTGCAGCGCAGTTGTCAGGGTTCGCAGACGGCCGCAAGGACGCAAGCGCACACCGTGCGCGCAGACCTTGACAGCGAGAACAGCGTGGTACGTTGAAGGGAACAGCAAGTCCACCCCACTCACTCCACCGCACCAAGGCAAGCGTAGCGCGCAGGCCGGGAACGCAGAGACGGCCGGAGGTGTCAGGGATCAAAGCCGCATGGCCGCGACTCGGCACGAGGCGCGGGGCAACGCCCGCGAGCCCGACGGCGGCACGCCGGGACACCAAGTCGCTCGTGACAGAAAGTAAGTGACCCAATGGCATAAATGAGCCACAATGTAGCTACAAACACTTAGAGCATATGCAATGGCGAGTACCGATGTCGTTCGTGCCCGGATTGACGGGCATATCAAAGAGGAAGCGACCAGCGTCCTGGCCGAAATGGGTCTATCCGTTTCAGATGCCATCCGAATGCTGCTGACCCGCATCGCGGCGGATAAAGCGCTGCCATTTGACGTCAATCGTGTGCTTCCCCATTCAGATCGGAAGACACCATGAGGTTGTGCCTGAAGACATTTAACCGTTCTTGGCCCTGAACCGCATGGATCGCATACAACAGCTCAGCTACGAAAAGGATTTCCGCATCGTCTTCCTGGAAGCCAAGGGGGACGGATTTCAGCGCCTATTTGAAAAACTAATGGCGAAGGCCCACCCTAACGATTTCATGGCTTGCCGCCCTTGGGGCAATGTTGGCGACCGAAAAAACGACGGATACCTGCCTTCGGCGCGAACCCTGTTTCAGAGCTATGCGCCCAATGAGTTGAGTGCTGCCGAAGCCATCAAGAAGATCAATGAGGATTTCGAGGGCGCAAAAGAGCATTGGGAAAAATATTTTGGTGAATGGACCTTTGTCCATAACGCACCCGATGGACGCCTGGGGCCCCACATCATCGAAGCGCTGGCCAAGCTCGCGCAAGAAACCCCAAAGATCAAGATCGGCCACTGCGGCTGGGAAGAAATGCTGTCGAAGTTTCGCCAGCTCAGTCTGCAGGATCTCGAATCCTGGTTCGGCCCATCGCTGACCATGGAAGCAAACGTCAATCTGGGCTATAGCGATTTGATGGCCGTACTCACGCATATCAGCGTTGCCCCTGCGCCAGCAACGAGCGAAGTCAAGGATGTATCGCGAGGAAAGATCGAGGCAAACCTTCTGTCTCAGGTGGTCGCCGATTTTTTGAAGATCGGTATGCAGAAGTCGCCGCTGGTCATGCAGTTTTTCGATAATTGGAAGAACCCTGTGTATGGCGAACAAATTGCCTCGGCGTTCAAGAGCCAATACGTGTCTCTGAGGGATGCGACACCTCCGCTTCATCCCGATGAAATCTTTGGACAACTTGAAACCTGGGCGGGGGGAGTCGTGAACACGACACCCACCCACAAGGCGGCAGTGCTGGCGGTCATGGCTTACCTATTCGACAAGTGCGAAATATTCGAAGACGCTCAAGCAGTGAGGTCAACATGATCTTGCCGTCCAAGCATCTCCCGCAAGATCGCGCGCTGCTCACTGTGGGCGGTCATGTTCTGACTTTTCTCGCACGTCCCAAGACGGTCTCCGCACTGTGGGAAGAATTGAACCAACAGGACCAAGGGCTGGGTGCCACGCGTCCTCGGCGAATCACCTACGACTGGTTCGTGCTGGCGCTGGACCTGCTGTACTCCCTTGGAACCATCGAACTAGAAAACGGCCTTGTTGCACGGAGGACAGCTTGATCCACAACCTATTCAGCACGCTGCCCACCTTCAAGAATCTCGGCGAACTGAAGCCGGGTCTGAACGTGCTGCTGGCCCAAAAAACCGAGGGCTCAACCAGTAAGCAAACCCGCAATCGCGCAGGCAAAACCAGTTTCATTGAAGCTATTCATTTCCTGACGGGCTCGGAAGCCGGCCCTGATTCCATATTCCGCACGCCAGAGTTGGCCGAATACACCTTCGGCATGGACTTCGATTTGAAGGATGCGCGCACCGTCGTCGAGCGCAGTGGCAGCGCTAAAGCCAAGATCTACGTGACGACACCACCAGCGGCCAAGCGCAAACTGTCGGCAACCGATTGGGGCACGTTCCTCGGTGAGGAAATGTTCGGGTTGAGCAGCCTCGAAGCGGCAGGCAGCAAGCCCCCTTCATTCCGGTCACTGTTCGCCTACTTTGTGCGCCGCCAGATGAGCGGCGCATTCACCACACCGGAGAAGCAGGCCACCATGCAAGGAACAGGCGACATGCAAATGGCGCTGATGTTCCTCCTTGGATTGGACTGGCAGATCGCGCGCGATTGGCAGGCAGTTCGCGATCGTGAAAAGACCCTGGAAGAGCTAAAAAGGGCAGCCGGTACGGGTGCATTCGGCTCGATCATTGGCAAAGCTGCTGACTTGCGCACGCAGTTGACCCTACAGGAGGCCCGTCTCAAGAAACTTTATGCGGAAACCGAGTCCTTCCAGGTGTTGCCCGAATATCGGGAACTGGAAGTCGAAAGCGCCAAACTGACGCGCCAGCTCAATGAACTGGCCAATGCCAACACCATAGACTTCGCGGCAATCCGTGACCTCGAAGGTGCGCTGGCCTCCGAAATTCCACCTGACCTGGAAGACCTGCAAGCGATCTATCAGGAAGCAGGCGTTGCACTTCCAGGCCTCGTAAAGCGTCGTTACGACGACGTCAAGAGCTTCCATCAATCGGTCGTGCGCAATCGCAAGGACTATCTGTCCAGCGAACTCGAAGCGGCACAGCTACGCATCGAGCTGCGCGACAGCCAGAAAGCACAACTCGACCAGCGCCGCGCGGAAATCATGGGCATCCTCAGGAGCCACGGTGCACTGGACCAGTTCCTCAAGCTGCAGGGGGAGTTAGGCCGCCTGGAATCGGAAGTGGAATCCCTGCGGCAGCGCTTCGAAGCGGCCGAGCAGCTCGAAGGCACGAAAAACGAGTTGGAGATCGAGCGCAACCGGCTCACGATCCGGCTGCGGCGCGATTTTTCCGAGCAGAAGGATCGGCTGGCCGAAGCCATCGTTGCCTTCGAGGAAACATCGCAGCGACTCTACGAGTCGGCCGGCAGCATGACCGTCGACGAAACCTCCAACGGGCCGATGTTCAAGTTTCCGATGCAGGGCCAGCGCAGCAAGGGCATCAAGAACATGCAGATTTTCTGCTTCGACATGATGCTTATGCGCTTGTGCCACAAGCGGCAGATAGGGCCCGGCTTCTTGATCCATGACAGCCACCTGTTCGACGGCGTTGACGGCCGACAGGTGATCAGCGCCTTGCGCCTTGGCTCGGAGATTTCACAGGAGCTTGGTTTTCAGTACATCGTGACGATGAACGAAGACGACGCCTTCAAGGAAACGATCGCCGGCTTTGACCTCAACGACCATGTGCTTCCCACGCGCCTGACCGACGCCACCGACGATGGCGGCTTGTTCGGCATTCGGTTCGGCTAAGCGAGGTTCCCATGAAGGCCTACCCGTTCACCCGCCCCACGATCGTCGCCGCCGTCGAGTTCTTGGGGGCGGCCTTGACGCAGGCCAAGTTCGACCAGGTGATCGTGCGGCTTGGACTCGATAGCGACATTGTGCTGGCTTCGCCAAAAAGCGTGACCGCAAAAAGCGCATTACTGGCACAAGCGATCACACAGCGTGCCGCGCAAATGGTCTCCACGATAAGCGGCCAGATGACACTTGCCGAAGCCACAGTGCGCATTGCGGTCGAAGTAAGCGTGGCCGCTTATGGGCGACCTGAACAGGCCCCATTCCTGCGCGGTCTGGCGCTTGATGGCTACGTGGTGTCTTGGGATGAGGACACGCGCACACCCTTGTTGCGAGTTGCCTTGCCTGAAGAGGTGGACCTTCCAGCAACCGACGACGAAGTCCACCAGCTCCTGAAGCATTTCTCTTTTGCTGTACCACTAGGCCACCTTGACCAGGCGATCGAAGCACATACACGGGCTGACTGGGCGGCGGCGAACAGCCAAGTGCGCAGCTTCCTGGAAGGACTGCTCAGCGACATTGCGTTGCGGATAGAGCCCGAAAAAGCTTCCCAACAGCCTTCATTTGAAAACCGCCGCACCCTCTTGGCAACGCGCGGATTTCTGTCCGTGGACAGGAACGAATGGACAGCCGATGGCAAGAATTTCATCAACGGCCTATTCAAAATGCTGCACACCGACGGCTCGCATCCGGGCCTCTCGGATGAAGATCACAGCACGTTCCGATTACATATTGCACTCATTACAGGCCGCACTTTGCTGCGACGCTTGATGAACGGAAATTGGCCATGTCCATAGCTTTCTGATTCCGACTGATAACGGCTCATTTCCACCCTACGGGATGAACGTCTTTAGTGCCTCCCTCAGTTAACCAGCCGATTTCGGTATGCGGCCTTCACCGATAAGAACAAGTTCAATGCACATATCAAAACTTTGTCTGGTCAACTACAGAAATTTCCCCAACACGAAGTTGCTTTTTGCCAAAGGCATTAACACCATCATTGGGGAAAATGGGTCTGGTAAGACCAACCTATTTCGCGCGATCCGGCTGTTGCTCGACGACAATATGCTTCGGTCTGCGCAGAAACTAGAAGAAAAGGACTTTCACAGGGGGCTGCCAAATTGGCAAGGGCATTGGATCATCATCAGCCTCGAATTTGATGAGGTCTCACAGGATGAAGTCATTCAGTCTTTGTTTCTCCATAGTGCAGGCAATATTGAAGACGGAAAAGTCGACAAAGCAACATACAACCTTATTTTCCGGCCAAAGGCTTCTATTCGAATTCAACTGTCGCAGCTTGAGGATGGCGACAAGGCTGGACTGGCAGCTATTACCCGAGCAATCACGATTGATGATTACGAGACAGTCTTCACTGGAAAAAGCATCGCTGATTTCAACGACCCGGCGACTTACGCCGCAATTGTCGGAGATTTCGAGAATGTCAGGTTTAGTGATGAGCTTGATCCTCCGGAGATTGGTGGCAGGACTCCCGGAATATTTTCTATTACGAAAGAAATCTCGTTCACGTTTGTCCAAGCACTGAGAGACGTTGTCGCGGATTTTCAGAATAATCGTACCAACCCTCTGCTGACATTGCTGAAGAGCAAAAGTGGCGAAATCAATCCAGCGGAGTTCGTGCCGATCACTACGAAAGTCAAGGATCTTAATGTCGCGATTGAGGAGCTTTCAGACGTTAAGGAAATCAGAGCCGACATCCGAAAGACAATCAACGATGCAGCAGGAGACGCCTACTCCCCTTCGTCGTTGTCGATACGGTCAGACCTTTCAGATGAGGCTGATCGCCTTTTCCAGTCCTTGAAACTTTTTGTCGGTGAATCAGAGCCGGGTTATGAAGGCGCAATTCATGAGCTGAGTCTAGGTGGCGCTAATCTGATCTATCTCACACTTAAACTACTTGAATTTAAATATCAGAAGAGCAAGCAGTCTTTCGCCAACTTTCTGCTTATTGAAGAGCCTGAAGCACATATTCATACTCATATTCAGAAGACACTATTTGACAAACTGAACTATCCTGATACGCAAGTAATTTACTCTACGCACTCGACGCACATTTCCGAGGTAAGCAATGTAGAGAACGTCAACATCCTCGGCAGGGTCGATGGGAGGTGCGAGGCTTTCCAGCCGTCGGCAGGTCTGACGACGGATGAAATTGGGAATATTCAGCGATATCTGGATGCTGTCCGCAGCAATCTTCTTTTTGCCAAAAGCGTCGCATTGGTGGAAGGCGACGCGGAGGAAATACTGATTCCAATTCTTGTTAAAAAGGTTTTTGGCATCAGTCTTGATGAACTCGGCGTTAGCCTAATCAATATCCGTAGCACAGGTTTTGAGAATGTTGCGGTGCTTTTTCACGATGAAAGAATTCGTAAGCGGTGCAGCATCATCACGGATCTAGATGCCGCATTCATCGACACTACCCCCGATCCGCTCGATACAAAAGCGGTGGCGAATTCTAAGACAAAAGCCATTGGTGCTCAGGCTGCCGGCATCTTACGAAAGGCGACCCTAGGCGAATTTTCTAAGGATAACCCGTGGCTCGAAGTTTTCTTTTCCGATCACACATTTGAAGTGGATTTCGTGAAAACAGGAAATAGCGCGAACGTTGTCTCCGTATTAAACAAAGTCTATAAAGATGGCCCCACCATTGCTACATCAAAGGCCGAGTTGGAATCCAACAACATCGTGGCATACGGGTCGCGCGTGCTAACGATGGCCAACAATGCAGGAAAAGGATGGTTCGCGATTTTGCTGGGTAAGGCAATCGACCATCACACCGTCATTCCTGACTACATTCTTAAAGCAATTTTTTTCGCGCATGGCGGCATCAGCAAGGCGGTTATATCCAACATACTTAGCTATCGATTGGAGTTGATCCGGAAAGAGCCTGGTTCTGATCCGATAACTATTGCCGCGACCGCAGGCAAGTTGGAAGATTTTCGCAACGACAAGCTCGACTTTCTTGAGATCCGCGCCGCCATGCTCCAAGCGTTCCCGGCAGATGAAATCAACAACATTCTTGCAGGAATCTAGTCAATGTTTGTCTGGAACCCAGGAGATCTAAATCCCGAGCAGGAGGCAGCTATTGCCGAAGAACGAAGCGTATTCCTGGTAGCTTGCCCCGGTAGCGGGAAGACCCGGACACTCACTTACAAAATTGCTCGCGAACTCTCCAAGCTACAGCCTGACGATAACAAATGGGTTATTGCAATCACATACACACACCGGGCTGCGGACGAGATTCATGAGCGCATCGAAAATCTTGGAGTTGATACCTCCAAGCTTTGGATCGGCACCATTCATTCTTTTTGTCTGGAATGGATTATCAAACCTTATGCGATCTATCACGATGCTCTCAAGAACGGATTTAGGGTAATCAATTCGCATGACACCGAACGGCTCATTACTGAAATTTGCAAGGCATATCGGAATCCCATTATCGAATATTGGGACTGTGGGCACTACTACACGTCTACGGGGCTAGTTCTCGCGTGTGCGGCACATAATCGGCCTAGCGTTCAAAGTGTTTTGGATGAATACCATGCGAATTTGCTTGAAAAACGTCAAATCGATTTTGAACTTATTCTCTCCTACGCTTACGCGCTTATTGCTCAACAACCGTCCATCAGTAAACTATTAGGCTGTTTGTTTTCTTGCGTTTTGGTAGACGAATATCAGGATACGAAAGAAATACAGTATGGAATACTTGCTTCAATCCTGAAAGCCGGGAAAGGTGGAGTAGGCGCATTTATTGTGGGCGATCCCAATCAAGCGATCTACGGTTCACTTGGTGGTTACGCGATTACGGCAGACGAATTGAGTGCGATGGCAGGTATAGATTTTGAAAAAATGGAGCTATCTCAAAATTACCGTAGCTCTGATCGCATTGTTGAGTATTTCGGAAATTACAACGTTTATGCCACAAAAATAGAATCTGCTGCTAAACACAAAGACTATCCAAGTCTTATTTCTTATGACTCTACAACCTCGCGAGAAAATCTTGAGGAACAGTTGACCCGACTTATTCGATACAACATCGAAACTGTGGGTATTTCTCCCAATGAGGTTTGCGTGCTGGCTCCATGGTGGATGCACTTGGCCAGCATGACCCGCAAGCTAGTCGCCGCGATGCCGGAGTACAGCTTCGACGGACCTGGCATGGTGCCGTTCTCACGCGACATCGACAACTTCTGGTACAAACTTTCGAAGATCGTTTTGACCGAAGCATCGCCACGGATGTATGTGCGCCGCTCGCGCTGGGCTGGAGAAGTTTTGTCGGCGCTTTCGGACTCTGGCGCGGACATCTCAAAGGTTTCTCGGAAGTCCCTGTTACGAGAATGCAATTCCATCACCATCGCCGAACAGGATGGCTTGACCTATCTGGCGCAGTTTTTTGATGCATTATTCGCACGGATCGGCGTTGATTTCAGATCTGTTGCGACGCTCATTGAGCACTACGATGCTTTTTTCGAGAGTTCTAAGGCGCGCATCCTACGACTCCAACGGGAGGGCGCCGAGTTCATCGGCGACATCAGCACATTCCGAAAGGTCTTTGAAAGTCGCATTGGCATTACCGTATCGACAATTCATGGAGTCAAGGGTGCCGAATACGATGCGGTGATTGCGTATGCTTTGCTCGAAGGAATGGTGCCGAACTTCAACGACCCCGAGCCACAAGAGAGTGCGAACAAGCTGCTTTACGTCATCTGTTCCAGAGCGAGAAAAAACCTACATCTCATCGCTGAACGAGGTCGAATGCGGGGAAGACGGGGAGAGTATCAAGCAACCACGGTACTTGCGGACTGCCACTTCACATATGACGACGCGCCATAGCCAAACATGAGTGACAGTCCGAACTAACCATTTCCTTCGTCACGATGTTCAACCTGTAGTCGAGCGCGGGCTGTGGCCTGCTGTAGCCGTTCGGCCAACACCTCACGTGGCGGCAAGGCCGTCAGGTACTCGGCAACATGTATGCCAGACTTGTCTAGCTCCAGTAACTCGATCTGCTCAGCCCTTTTGCCGGTGCACAGAATGATGCCCAGTGGCGAAGCCTCCTCTGGTTCACGTTCATACCGGTCGAGCCAGCGCAAATAGAGCTCCATCTGCCCCTTGTAAGCTACCTTGAACTCTCCTACTTTCAATTCGACCGCTACCAGTCGGCGCAGCTTGCGGTTGTAGAACAGCAGGTCCAAGTGAAAATCTTCGCCATCCAGTTGGATGCGCTTCTGACGTGCGACGAAGGTGAACCCTGCGCCCAGTTCCAGCAGGAAGGATTCCATTTCGCGGATGATGGCTGCCTCCAGATCGTTCTCCTGCCACGTATCCCGCAGGCCGAGGAAATCGAGAATGTAGGGGTCTCTCATGATGAGACTGGGCGACATGCGCTGCGCATCGCGCAAAGTCGCTAGTTCTTGCGTGATCAGGGCATCGGGCTGCTGCGATAGTGCCGTGCGTTCGTAGAGCATCGAGCCGATCCGCTCGCGCAGGGTACGCACGCTCCAACGTTCGACACTGGCCATCTGCGCGTAATAGTCCCGTTGCTGGGGGTCCTTGAGCGGAATCAGCGCAATGAAGTGGGTCCAACTCAATTGTCGTATCAGTGATACGACAATTCGTTCGTCCGAGAAAGTGACGGCGAACTGCACCATCCGGCGCAGATTCTTCTCCGAAAAACTGTTGCCGTAGTCCTTCACCAATTGCACCGCCAGGATCGGCAGGGTTTCCTCGCCGTAGTCGGCTCGCCTTCCATCTAGTACCTGGGTATGGATGCACTGGCCGATGTGCCAGTAAAGCATGCTCAACTCGCTGTTGACCGCAGAAGCGGCGCGCTGACGCGCCGCTTCGATCAGCAGGCGAATATCTCCCAACAACGCCTGCGGTGCCGCCTGCACAGGAGCAGGTACTTTGCGCTTGCTCATACCTCGACCTCCTCGATGCGTTTCGCACCCGTGATCGTCTTGCGCCGATTCGCCACCAGTTCGGCGGCTTGCCGCACGGGGCCATCCTCGGTGTGGACATAGCGCATGAACATCGCCACCGTCTTGTGCGCGGTGAGCATCATGCCCACCTTCACCGGAATGCCCGAGTTGGCGATGTCCGTGGCCGAACGATGGCGGATGCCGTGGGTGCCGACGTGCGACACCCCGGCGGCCTTCAAGGCGCGGCTCCAGCCGCCGTAATACTCCCCGGTGGTCAGGTGCTTCATCCGGTCGCGCGGCGAAGGCAGCACGTAGAGCGACCCGTCGTAACGGGGTGCTGTCGAAAGCAGCCGATAGGCTTCCTCGCTGATGGGCTTGGACATACCACCGGTCTTGCTGTCGGGCCAGACCACGCGCCGTTGTTCCAGATCGACCCATGCCCATTCAAGCAGGACTATTTCGGAGCGGCGGGCGGCGAACTCGAACTGCAAGCGAATCGCCAACGGAATGACGCAGGACACCAGCCCCTCGGTCTCCAACTGGTCAAGATGCCGGAACAGCTTGCCCATTTCCTCATCGCTGATGAGGTGTGTGGATTTTCCGGCAGGGAACATCGGAACATGGCGGCAGGGATTCGTACCATCAGTCCGATGCCCCCAGACCTCGGCCAAGTTGAACATTTTGCGCATGACGCTGAAGGCGCGGTTTGCATCGGCTGGCTTGTGGGCCATCTTCTTCATCATCGCCGCCACATCGGGCCGCTTCACGTCCTGAACCTTCATCCGCCCCAAGAGTGGGATGATGTTGCGGTCAATCACGCTCTGGTAGCCCTCCTGCGTGCTGGGCTTGTTACGCTGCTTGGAGTAATCCTCCATGAACTTCGTGCACAGTTCCTTGACCGTGGGTGCCTGGCGCGCCAGTGCCTTGTCGCCGCCAGGATCGCCGCCCCGGCGAACCTCGGCCAGCCAGTTCTGGGCCAGCGAGCGGGCTTGTTCGACGGTCAGTTCCCCGTACAAGCCCAAAGCGGGCTTGCGCCGCTCGCCGGCGTTCGTGCGGTACTGGAGCATGAACACCTTGCGACCTGTTGGTGTAATCTTGCACAGGAAGCCGGGCACCAGCGTATCGCGCAGTTCGACGGGCTGCGCCTGGGGTTGTGCCGCATCGACTGCGGACTTGGTGATCTTGATCTTGGCCATGACGACTCCTAGAGAAACCCCGATTTCCAGGTGTCGGCTGGGAGCCAAGCGAAGGAAAAGCGGAGCGGGTTGCGGAAAGCACCGGCATATGGTGAATCCGCTTGCTCCCTAGGGAAACTCGTTGTGGCGAGCCTCAGCGAACGTCAGCCAAATTCGGTGCTAACGTCATGGTGAAATAAAAAATGCCGACCAGCCTACGCAGGTCGGCACGGTGGCAGCGCCAAACTCAGATGGTCTGGGTGGGCCGGTCGGACCCCAGGGATGTGCCCAGCAGCTCCTCAATCTTGGCCTTGAGCTGGCGCGACTTTTCGTCCTTGGGAAACTGGATGCCCACACCCTGGGTGCGGTTGCCCGCAGCCCGTGCTGGCGTGACCCATGCCACGCGCCCCGCCACCGGATAGCGCTGCGTGTCGTCCGGCAGCGTGAGCAGCACATAGACATCATCGCCCAGCTTGTAGTCCCGCTGGGTGGGGACAAAAATGCCCCCTTCGGCAAAAAAGGGAATGTAGGCCGCGTACAGGGCCCCCTTTTCCTTGATGGCCAGCTGCATGACGCTGGGGCGGGGGGCGGTGGATGGACTGCTCATGGATGGATGGGTGCGGCTCAGTGCTTGGAGTGTAGGGTGTTTCGCGCCTGGGCGACAAGCGCCTCCAGCATGAGGCCAGCATTGAAAGGATGGTCCGCCGTGCGTGCAGCCTTGGCCAGTGCGCGCGACCAGCGGGTCAGAGCACCTAACGGCGGCACCGCCTTGGGCAGGTCTGCGGGTGCAAAGTAGCGCGGCGCGCCGCCTACGCTGGCCGCCAGCAGGTCATGGCAGAGTTTTTGCAGTGCGTCGATCACCTGCGCGGGCGACCAGTCTCCCAAGGCAGTCACATCGCCCTTGGCCACCGCCTGCGGCAAGGCCGACCAGGCTTGTGGACTTCGGCCCGAGCGCGCCAGTGCCAACGCATCGTCGGGCCGCCCGCCCGCGGCCCGCAAAAAAGACACAGCTGCATCCGCAGCGATGCCCTGCCCTTGCAGCCACTGCAGCATCTGATCCTGTGCGGGCCAGACCATGGTGTGGCCCAGGCAGCGGCTGCGAATGGTGGGCAGCAATTGGTGCGCAGCCTCGCTGGCGAGTACAAAGCGCACGTCACCCGGCGGCTCCTCCAGGGTCTTGAGCAAGGCATTGGCCGTGATGTGGTTCATCTGCTCGGCCGGGTACACCAGCACCGCCTTGCCTTTGCCGCGCGCCGAGGTGCGCTGCGAGAACTCCACCGCATCGCGCATGGCTTCCACGCGGATCTCGCGGCTGGGCTTGCGCTTCTTGTCGTCGATGTCCGCCTGGGCCTTTTCCGACAAGGGCCAGCCCAGCGCCATCATCTGCACCTCGGGCATCAGCACACACAGATCGGCGTGGGTGCGCACGTCGATGGCGTGGCAACTGCTGCATTGACCGCACGCGCCCTGCTCTGTGGGCGCATCGCACAGCCAGGCCCGCACCAGCTCCAAACCCAAGGCGTACTGGCCCAGGCCCGATGGCCCCTGCAACAACCACGCGTGGCCGCGCTGGGCCAGCAGGCTGGTGCGCTGCGCGGCAATCCACGGCGCCAATGCCACTGTTGGCTCGCTCATTGCGCCCCCCCCTGGGACGCCACCATGATCGCCAGCCACCCCTTGCGCACAAACACGCTGGTGAGCTGCTGCCACACGCGGTGGCGGTCTTGGGCCGCGTCCAGGCGCGCAAAGCGCTGCGGCGCTGCAGCCGCGCGGTCGGCATAGCCCTGGGCAACGCGGCGGAAGAACTCCACAGGCTGGGCCTCGAAACGGTCGGGCACACGCGCACCAGCCAGGCGTTCTGCAGCCACTTCCGGCGCCAGGTCAAACCACACCGTCAGATCGGGTTCACGCATCAAATCTGCCTCTGGCGCAAGTCCAGTCTGCGCAATACGCTCCAATATTGATAGCACATCAAGATCAAAGCCGCGCCCCGCGCCCTGGTAGGCAAAGGTGGCATCGGTGAAGCGGTCGCACAGCACCACGTCGCCCCGCGCCAGGGCGGGCTCGATCACATTGCGCAGGTGATCCCGGCGGGCCGCAAAGATCAGTAGGGACTCGGTGAGCGCATCCATCGGGTCGTTGAGGACCATCTCGCGCAGTTTTTCGGCCAGCGGCGTGCCGCCCGGCTCGCGGCTGACGGTGACAGCACGGCCCTGTGCCCGAAAGGCGGCGGCCAGTCCCTCGATGTGCGAGGACTTGCCCGCACCGTCGATGCCTTCAAAGGTGATGAACAGACCGGGTCGTGACATGAAAACCTTGGTGGAAGAATCTACTGCTGGCCGCGTTGGTAGCGGTTGACGGCACGGTTGTGCTCCTCCAGCGACGTGCTGAAGTGGCTGGCGCCATCGCCCTTGGCCACAAAGTACAGGGCGCGCGTGGCATCCGGCTGCACGGCGGCCAACAGCGACGCCTTGCCGGGCATGGCAATCGGAGTGGGCGGCAGGCCTGCGCGGGTGTAGGTGTTCCATGGCGTGTCCGTCTGCAAGTCGCGGCGGCGCAGGTTGCCATCAAACTTCTCGCCCAGGCCGTAGATCACCGTGGGGTCGGTCTGCAGCAGCATGCCCACGCGCAGCCGGTTGGCAAACACGCCCGCAATCTGGCCCCGGTCGCTGGCCTTGCCCGTTTCCTTCTCCACGATGCTGGCCAGAATCAGGGCCTCTTCGGCGGACTTGAGGGGCGTGTCCGCCGAGCGCTGCGCCCAGGCGGCTTCGAGGCGGCGGTCCATGGCATGCATCGCCCGGCGCAACACAGCGATGTCGCTGGAGCCTTTGGCGTAGGTGTAGGTGTCCGGAAAGAAGCGCCCCTCGGGTGGCACACCGGGGCGGCCCAGCTGGGCCATCAGCGCTTCGTCGGTCAGCGTGGCAACGTCGCGCTTGAGCTGATCTTCCTTGGCCAGCGCCTGGCGCACCTGGCGCCAGTTCCAGCCCTCGACCAGGGTGATGGCGCGCAGGCTCTCTTCGCCGCGCACCAGCTTTTGCAGCAGGCTGCGGGGCGTGGTGCCAGGGGGGATTTCATAGTTGCCGGCCTTGATGGCGCGGTCCTGGCCCGAGAAGCGGAACCAGGCGTAGAGCATGCGGGCATCCACACGCGCGCCTGCAGCCACCACATCACGTGCGACGCCCCGGGGTGTGGTGCCGGGCTCGATGGCAAGCTCCAGAGGCTCGCTGCCGGTCACCAGCGGCTGGTGCAGCCACCAAAAAGCCGCACCACCGGATGCGATCAAAACCAACGCGATCAAAGCCAGTAAACGTCGCACAACCCTGCCGTCTGTGTGTATGAAACAGGGCATCATAATTCAGCGATGACTTACCCCCTGAACGGCATTGCCCCCCTGTCCCACCTGGGCGTGATTCGCGTGGAAGGCGAAGACGCCGCCAAGTTTCTGCACGGCCAGCTCACCCAGGATTTCGCCCTGCTGGGCATGGACCAGGCCCGCCTCGCAGCCTTTTTGTCGGCCAAGGGCCGCATGCAGGCCAGCTTCATCGGCTTCAAGCGCAGCGCTACCGAGGTGCTGCTGGTGTGCAGCCGCGACCTGCTGCCCCCCACGCTCAAGCGCCTGTCGATGTTTGTATTGCGCGCCAAGGCCAAGCTGACCGACGCCACCAACGACTTTGCACTGTACGGTCTGGCCGGAGACACCGTGCCCGACGTCAGCCAGCCCGCCTGGACCAAGGCCGATATCGGCACCGCGTCGGTGGTCCACCTGTACCCCGCCGATGGCCAGCCCCGGGCCCTGTGGGTGGCCCCGGCCGTTGACCCGGCCCCCGCAGGCCCCGCGCTGGACGCCGCGCTGTGGCTCTGGAGCGAGGTGAAGAGCGGCGTGGCAACCCTGACCACGCCCGTGGTCGAGGCCTTTGTGCCCCAGATGCTGAACTATGAATCCGTGGGTGGCGTGAACTTCAAGAAGGGCTGCTACCCCGGCCAGGAAGTGGTTGCGCGCAGCCAGTTCCGGGGCACGCTCAAGCGCCGGGCCTACATCGCCCATGCGCCAGCCGAAGTGGCAGTGGGAGCCGAAGTGTTCAACACGGCAGACCTGGAGCAGCCCTGCGGCACCGTGGTGCAGGTGGCTTCTGCACCGAGCGGCGGATTCGACACCATCGTGTCGCTGCAGATCAGCGCCGCGCAGGAAGGCAGCCTGCAGGTGGGTGCCACGGACGGCGTAGCGTTGGCACTGCTGCCGCTGCCCTACGCGCTGCTCGAAGATATTTGAATAAAAATGGGCTCCAGCGCTTATCCATCAAGCGCAAGCAGCTCATTTATTAATAGCAAAATCAACTACAACCGCTGCGCCATCGCAATGTGCGCGATGCCAGCCTCTTCGTAAGGCTCACCCACCACGGAGAAACCGGCGCGGCGGTAAAAGCCCTCAGCGCTGCGCTGGGCATGCAATTGCACCTCCGTGTCGCCCCGGGCGCGGGCGGCGGCGACCAGCGCATCCAGCAACTGCCGCCCCCACTGCGCACCACGCACTGAGCGGTCCACGGCCATGCGGCCGATGCGACCCACACCCGGTGACTGCTGCAGCAAGCGGCCTGCAGCAATGGGCATTCCCAGCCGGTTGTAGAGCACGGCATGGCGGGCCGAGATGTCGTGTACATCGGCTTCGATTTCGGCGGGAATGCCCTGTTCGTGCACAAACACCTCCGTGCGCACACGGCCTGCATCGCGGCCCAGCGTGTTCCAGTCGCCCGTGCGCACCTCGGCCATGTCGGCACCGGCCTCAAAGCCCTCGAAGATGGCACGCAGCGCGGGTGGCACCGGGCGCGAGGTCTGCGTGGCCGGGTCGGCAAACACATAGACCAGCTCAGCCGAGATCAGCAACCGGTCGCCACAGAAAATGCCTGCCGTGAAAAGGCAGGATGAGTTGCCGATGCGCGTGCAGCGCAGGCCCACGTCCAGCGTGTCATCGAGCCACGCAGAGGCGTGGTATTCCACCGTGGCCTTCTTCACATACATCTCACCGCCCAGCACATGCATGCTCGCCTCATAGGGCAAACCCAGCGCGCGCCAGTAGTCGCTCATGGCCGTGTCGATGTACATGAGGTAGTGCGCGTTGAACACGATCTTTTGCATGTCCACCTCGGCCCAGCGCACGCGCAGGCGGTGGAAACAGCGGAATTCGTTGCGTTGCATGTTGTCTTCACTCCATTCCAAAGGCCAATCGCAGCGCACGGGCTGCGTCAGCATGGGCCTTGCGCGCCTCGGGGATGGCGCGGCCCATTTTGATGAATTCGTGGGTCACGCCGCGGTAGATGTCCAGGTCCACTTGCACGCCAGCCAGGCGCAGCTTGTCGGCGTAGGCTATGCCTTCGTCCACCAGCGGGTCACACTCTGCCAGACCGATCCAGGCGGGGGCCACACCATCGACATCCGGGGCATGCAGCGGGGCAAAGCGCCAGTCTTCGCGCTCGGCGCGGCTTTGCACGTAGTTGCCGAAGAACCAGCTGATGGCAGGCTCTTCCAGCACCAGGCCGCGCGCGAAGGTGGTGTGCGAAGGCGTGTCCTGGTGCGCTGCACAGCCGGGGTAGATCAGCAGTTGCAGCGCCAGCGGCAGGCCCGCATCCCGCGCCAGGATGGCGTTGACGGCGGCCAGCGTACCGCCTGCACTGTCGCCGCCCACGGCCAGCCGCTGGGGGTCGGCCCCCAGGCGCTCAGCGTTGGCAGCCAGCCACTGCAGCGCATCCCACGCATCGTTGCTGGCCGTGGGAAAGCGGTGCTCCGGCGCCAGCCGGTAGTCCAGCGAGACGACCATGCAACCTGCAAGGCGTGCCAGTTCGCGGCACAGGATGTCGTGCGTGGCAACGCTGCCGATGGTGAAGCCGCCGCCATGCGTGTACAGCAGCATGGGCAGGCCCGCGTCGGTGCTGGGCGCATACAGCCGTGCGGGCAGCATGGCGCCGTCGCGGGCCGGGATCTGCAGGTCCTCCACCCGCGCCAGCGCGGCCTTGGGCACCTCCAGCACATCCGCGCCCGCCTGGTAAGCGATGCGTGCCTCCTGCGGCGTGCGCGTGTGCAGCGGTGGGTGCCCCGCGCGGGCCATGCGTTCGAGAACGCTGCGCATCTGGGGGGTGAGACGGGTGTGGTGGATGTGCAGGTCGGTCAACGGGTGGGGTCTCGGCAAGAAAAGAAAACGGCCCGCACGGCGGCGGGCCGCTCATCGGTGGCTTACTTGAAGGTCACGCGCACCGGTGCGGCGCCGGGCAGGCCATCGTAGGTGGCCGTCACCGACAAACGGGCCTTGGGTGGCAGCAGGGGCGAGAACGAGCCCAGGCTGATCAGATCGCCCGGCTGCATGGCCAGGCCTTCTTGCGCCAACGCGCCCGCCAGCCACACCACGGCATTGAGCGGATGCTCCAGGATGTCGCTGCCCTTGCCACCGCCCAGGCGCGCGCCCGCACCATCGGTCAGCGACACGTTCATGTCGGCCAGCGCCTTCAGCATGGCAAAACGCTCGCCGCGATAGGCTGGCACAGCAATGGGTGTACCCGCCACGCCCAGGCGCGCGCCCACGTTGATGGCCGTCACGCCTGCGCCATTGAGCTTGGGCGGCGCCTGCACCATCAGGTCGGGCAATTCCATGAACGGGATGATCTGGTCCACGGCATCCAGCACGTCCATGGGGGTCTTGGCCTGGTTGATGGCGGCGCTTTTCACGCGCACCAGCATGTCGGCCTCGTACAGTGGGCGGGCACCGAAGGCCGCATCCACCGTGGCGCCGCTGGGCAGCACCATGCCTTCGTAGAGCTTGCCCCACACGGGTTTGTCGGTGTTGAAGCGCTTTTGCACAGCGGGGTTGGTCAGGCCCGCCTTGTAGCCAATCACCTTGCCCATGCGCTGTGCCAGCAAGGCGTTGACCTTGCCGCGTGTGCAGGCGCCGTCGGCGTCAGTGAGGTTCTCGGGGTTGGCGGCGGGGGTTTTGGCGACATAGTTGGCCACCAGGTCGGCGGCCTGCGCATCGGTCAGGCACTGGGCCTGGGCGCTTGTCACAGATGCGACGGCTACCAGGGCCGCCATCAGGGTTTGCTTCGTTTTCACGCGTGTCTCCTCCTTATAAAGTGAGCTCAGAACTCGTTTCAAGGGCTGGCGAGCTATCGTAATCGCTGGCACTCCCATTCACACATCCTGTTGCACCATGGCTTTCATCTACTACGTCACCCAGATCCAGTTTGAATTCGGCGCCGTCAAGCTGCTGAAACAAGAGTGCGAGCGTGTGGGCATTACACGTCCGCTGATCGTGACAGACCCTGGCGTGAAGGCCGCAGGCGTGCTGCAAAAGGCGCTGGACGCGCTGCCTGGCATGACCGTGGCGGTGTTTGACCAGACGCCGTCGAACCCCACCGAAGCCGCCGTGCGCGCCGCCGTTGCAATGTACAAGGCCCAGGGCTGCGATGGCCTGATCGCCGTGGGCGGTGGCTCGGCCATCGACTGCGCCAAGGGCATTGCGATTGCCGCCACGCACGAAGGTCCCCTCACCCACTACGCCACCATCGAAGGCGGCTCACCCCGCATCACCGAGCGCGCCGCACCGCTGATCGCCGTGCCCACCACCAGCGGCACGGGCAGCGAGGTGGCACGCGGCGCCATCATCATCGTGGACGACCACCGCAAGCTTGGCTTTCACTCGTGGCACCTGGTGCCCAAGACGGCCATCTGCGACCCCGAACTCACGCTGGGCCTGCCCCCCATGCTCACTGCCGCTACGGGCATGGATGCGATTGCACACTGCATGGAAACCTTCATGTCCGCCGCGTTCAACCCGCCCGCTGACGGCATCGCGCTGGATGGCCTCACACGCGGCTGGGCGAACATCGAGCAGGCCACCAAAAACGGCAGCGACCGCGACGCGCGCCTGCACATGATGAGCGCCAGCATGCAGGGCGCCATGGCCTTCCAGAAGGGCCTGGGCGCGGTGCATTCGCTCAGCCACAGCCTGGGCGGCGTGAACCCGCGCCTGCACCACGGCACGCTCAACGCCATGTTCCTGCCCGCCGTGGTGCGCTTCAATGCGCAGGCGGAATCGGTGCAGAAGGAAAAGCGCCTGGAACGTATGGCCCACGCCATGGGCCTGGCAAGCGCAGGCGATATTCCCGAAGCCATCCGCGACATGAACGCCCGCCTGGGCCTGCCCACCGGCCTGGCCGCCATGGGCGTGAACGAGGCGATGTTCGACGACATCATCAAGGGCGCGATGGCCGACCACTGCCACAAGACCAACCCGCGCATTGCCACGCCCGAGGAATACCGCGACATGCTGGCGCAGTCGCTGTAAGGGCCTGCCCAAAGCGTATTGGTGATCTCCCTGCGGCGGCGCCACAGCACCTGGCGCGCCGCCGCCTCCAACGCACATAGAAGCCTTCCTGCCGTGGCCGCTCCTGCGGGATTGCGCTGTCCAAACCCATCTCACGCGATTCACTACGCGCTAGACTCCGACTCGTCAACAATTAATTAACAATTCATTACCCTGGTGGAGAGCCAGTTCAATGTCGTTCTGGCGCTGCCCGGAGACTTTGATCAGGCCCTGGGGGGAGGGCCACTGTCGATGCGCACCGGAAATCTCAGCACCTGGCTCCTGCGGGGCACCTATCCCCGGCTGTATGTGCCTATCGTGCTGATCATCGTGCTGGTCAGCACGGTGCGCTACCACTACCTGGTGGCCACAGAAACCGACGAGGTGCGCCGCCATGCCGCCACCGAACTGCGCCGTGCTGGGGATGCGCTGCTGCCGTCGCTGGCGGCCCTGCTAGCCTCGGACCGCCAGGCCCAGGCCACGCTGCTCAGCGAAGGGATTGCCAGCTTCGGGCCGGGCATCCATTCGCTGAAATGGCAGGTGGACAACGAGCCCGCCACCGAAGCCAGGGCGCCCCGCCTGCCCGCCACCGCGCCAGACTGGTTTGCCCAATGGGTGAACATTGCACCGCCCTCGCAACAGTTCAGCCAGGCGTTGTCCAGCGGTGGGGCCTCCGGGCGCCTGACGGTGACGCTGCAGGCGGCCCCCCTCGTCGGCCAGGTCTGGAGCACGGTGGTGGTGCAGTTGCGCATCTCGGCCCTCAACATTTTCACCATCCTGCTGCTGCTCACCCTGCTGCTGCGGGCCAATGCCCGCATGCTGCGCCGCCTGGCGGAAGCCACCGATGCGTTCCGCCAGGGCCGCCTGGACACGCGCATGGAGGTGACGGGCACGCTCGAATCGCGCGCCATGGCGGCCACCTTCAATGACATGGCGGGCAAGGTCCAGTCGCTGGTGCTGTCGCTGCGCGAAACCCAGCAGCAGCAAAGCGAACAACTGCACTTCACACGCCAGCTGATCGACGCCCTGCCCCTGCCGGTGTTCGTGCGGGATGCGAAGGGTGTCACCCTGGAAGTCAACTGCGCCTGGCAGCGGCTTTTTCATGCCCCTGCCGGTGCTGGCAGCGCTCAGGCCTCGCCACCCGCGTATCCCCAGGAGCTGTCGCCCGAGCGCTCCACCCAGATCGCCCAGGCGCAGGACAACGAGATCCGCGTGCACCCCGCCAACCACCAGCCCCCAAGGGACATGGCCTACTACGAGGCCCCATTCACCACCACCCGGGGCACGCTGGCCGGCACCATTGGCACCCTGGTGGATGTGACCGAACGCAAACGCGCCCAGGAGGCCCTGCGCGCCGAGAAGGAACGCGCCGAGGTCACGCTTGCCTCCATCGGCGACGGGGTGATCACCACCGACCCCTCGGGCTGCATCGAAACCATCAACGAGGCCGCACAGCTCATGACCGGCTTCACCGCCGACCAGGCGCTGGGGCGGCAGCTGGACGACGTGTTTCGCCTGTATGAAGAGCTTGCCAGCCGCAACGCCAGTTCTGCGGCCGAGCGGGACACCGTGCCCGGCGCCCTGCAGCCGGTCACGCACGAGGTGCTGATTCACCGCTCGGGCGAACGCTACGCCATCGAGTACACCGCGTCAGCGATCCGCCAGGGCGATGGCACGGCCGCAGGCTGCGTGCTGGTGTTCCGCGACGTGACCGAAACCCGCAACCTGCGCCACCAGATTTCATGGCACGCACGGCACGATCCGCTCACCGGGTTGTACAACCGCGCCGCCCTGGCCGAGCGGCTGACCCATGCCATCTTCGTGGCGCGGCAAAAAGGGCTGCTGCTGGCGGTGTGCATGCTCGACCTGGACCATTTCCAGACCGTGAACGACGCCCACGGCAACCGCGTGGGCGACCGCCTGCTCAAGGAAACCGCGCGGCGCCTGGGCGCCTTCATCACGCCGCAGGACGCCGTGGCGCGCATGGGGGGCGACGAGTTTGTGCTGCTGCTGGGCGAGCTGCCCGACGTGCCCGCCATCGAGGCGCGCGTGGACGTGCTCATGCAGCAGCTGGCCGCCCCCTACGCCATCGACGACCGCGTGCTGCACACCACCGTGAGTGTGGGCGTGGCCGTGTTTCCGCAAGACGACGCCAACCCCGACACCCTGCTGCGCCACGCCGACCAGGCCATGTGCCAGGCCAAGGGCTTCGGCCGCAACCAGATGCATGTGTTCGACGTGCAGCTGGACCACGCCGTGCAGACCCAGCACACGCGCCAGACCCGCGTGGCCCAGGCGCTGCACGCGGGCGAGTTGGTGCTGCACTACCAGCCCAAGGTGAACCTGCGCACCGGCGAAATCCTGGGGCTGGAGGCCCTGCTGCGTTGGCAACACCCCGAGCAGGGCCTGCTGGGCCCGCAGCATGTGCTGCCCCTGATCGAGGATGCCGAGCTGGAGGTGGAAGTGGGCGAATGGGTGCTGCGCCAGGCGCTGGCCCAGATGCGGCAGTGGACGGACGCCGGCATGCTGTGGGAGGTGAGCGTGAACATCTCCGCGCCCCACTTTCACCGGGCCAATTTTGTGGAGCGGCTCAAGGACATCCTGCACACCTGCCCCGAGGTGTCGCCCACCCGCCTGGAGCTGGAAATCCTCGAATCTGCGGCCCTGCAAGACATGCAGTACATGCGCCACATGATGCAAAGCTGCCAGGCGCTGGGCGTGCGTTTTGCGCTGGACGACTTCGGCACCGGCTTCTCCTCGCTGTCTTACCTGAAGCGCCTGCCCGCCGAAACCATCAAGATCGACCAGTCATTCGTGCGCGGCATTCTGGAAGACGGCGACGACCTCACACTCGTGAGCGCCATCGTCGCGTTGGCCGCCGCCTTCCACCGGCATGTGGTGGCCGAGGGCGTAGAAACCGCCGAGCAATGCGCCAAGCTGCTGGAGCTGGGCTGCGAGCGCGCCCAGGGCTTTGGCATTGCACGGCCCATGCCTGCGCACGAGGTGCTGACCTGGGCCCGGGAGCACGCTGCTCGCCATGCGGCCCGGGCGGTGCAGGAGGCGGCGCGGCGGCCTGCCTCAACCTGAGCACTACAGCGGTTGCACTGCGTTCATGTCGGGCCGCGCCAGCCACGCCTGCCACTCGTCCACCAGCTGCTGGCTGGCCCGCGTAGCCGCAAGCCAGGCCTTGGCGCGCGCGGCGCTGTCGGTGCCGTAGTGGGTGAAATCGTTGCGGTCGGGCAGCTTGGCGTTGGGCAAGGAGCGCACCCAGTCGGGGCTGGGCGACAGCACCACCATGTTGTCCAGTGCGGGCGTGGAGCGGTGTCGCCACTTGAGTCCCTTGTCCAGCCAGCCGGGCACCACCTGGTGCTGGAAATGCGGGTACAGCACCAGGCCGGGTGAGGCAGTCGGGCCAGAATCTGAGGTTTTTTGGCCGCCAGCGCTTGTTGGATAAGCGCTACCAGCTATTAATTCAATAGCATTCTGTGATTGCTGGCCGTAGGCCAGGTGCAGGTGGTAGTCGGTGATGCCCCCGTCCCAATACGCTCCACGGGGCGCACCCGGAATGTTGTGCACGGCCTGCAGTACAAACGGGATCGAGCAGCTGGCTTGCAGCGCTGGCATGAAGTTGCCGCCGTGCAGCAGCACCTGCCGCGTGCGGTAGTCCGAGGTGCCAAACGGCAATGCAGCGCACGCAGCACCAACGCTCACACCAACACCATCGGCCGTGGCTGCATCGGACGAGGAGAACACCACCCGCTCCAGCCACGCCCCCATCGCCTTGCGGTGCAGCGTGTTCGTCAGAAACGCGCCCAGATAGCCCAGCGGCGTGGCCACGCGGTGCTCGCGCCCCAGCAGGTGCCGCCCGCGCGAGGTGACGATGTGCAGGCGGTAGCGCGGGTGGTTCAGCACCTCGTCGATGCGCCCACCATAGAACGCCTGCAGGTTCTGCCCAAACCGCTCGCTCACATGCGCGGCCGTGGGGCGCTTCTTGCCCGGCGGCAGGTCGTAGTGCTGGTGAATGTAGTCGTGCTCCAGCCGCTCGAAAGCCGCCACCGATTGCTGCAGGCAGGCCGTGGCCATGCGCCAGGCGCCGATCGAGGCGCCCACCAGATGCACCGGCTGGCTGGACTGGGGCAGCCACTCCCCAAAGATAAAACGGTCCAGCGGACCCAGGATCAGGCCCTTGGGGCCCCCTGCCGCCGCAGGGATCACGCCCACATCGCCGGGCTGCAGCCCGTGGTTTTGAAGGTGTTGGCGGGCGCGGGGGCCAGCATGGATGCGCAGGGCTTTCATGGGCGGCATTTTCGCAAAGCCGCAAGGCGGCTCAAAACCAGCTCTCACACCACGTAATCAGCAGCCTCAGGCTTCGCAGTCCAGTCGATAGGGTCTTGCTGCAGCACCATGTCGATGTCCAGCCCCAGGGCCAAACCCACTTCGCCGGGGAACGACACGGCCAGTTCCTTTTCGCCCAGTTCTGCCTCACGCGCCCGGGCGCGCCAGGACGCCAGGTGGATCACGCCCGCGAGGGGCTCGTAGGCATTGTTGTCAAACGGCGCGCTCTGGTGGTGCAGGGCATCCACCACCACCTCGGGCAAACGCCAGCGGCGTGCCAGCCCGGCCGTCACATGGCCATAGCAGTAGCCAAAGATGCGCTGCTCGACCTTGCCGCGCCGCAGGTCAAACGGGGCCACCAGTGTGTTCACCGACTGGGCTTTGTCCGGGTCGGCCAAGTGAATCACCAGCTCGCCCAGCGCGTGCAACAGGCCGGTGGTGTACGCAGCGGTCTGGTTCTGGTGCACGATGCCCGCCAGCGACCGTGCCAGCTTGGCCGTGTTGAGGCTGTAGCGCCAGAACTGCTGCATGTGCACGCCGGGCACCGAGCGCGACGCGGTGCCCAGCGGTGCCGACGTGACCAGTGTGCGAACCTGGGCAATACCCAGCAGTGCCAGTGCTTCGGGGATGCCGGCAATCTGGCGCGGTACCTGGAAGGTGTGGGAATTGGCCAGCTCCAGCAGCCGCCCGGCCAGGGCCGGATCGGTGCCGAAAAGCTGGTTCAGACGCCGCAGGCTGGGCTCTTCATGCGCCAGCTCGCTCATCAGCAATGCCACCGTGCGCGGAAGGCTGGGCAGAGCTACGGGTTGGGCCAGCAGTGCGTTCAGCTCCATGGGGTCAGGCACCAGAGTTGGGGTTGCTGGCGATTATGGCCCCCAACCTGCCGCAAACCCAGGCCATCCCGCCGCAATCCGTCAACGGCCCTTGGCCTGTTGCAACTTGGCAAATGCCGACGCCATGGCCGACTGTTGCACGGGCTCGGGCGCGCGGCGCTGGGGTTGTGCATAGCCGCGGCCAGCCCCCTCAAAGCGGTTGTCGCGGGGTGCACCCCGGTCGCCGCCCTGGCGCGGTGGCGCGTCGCCCAGCTTCATCGACAGGCCGATGCGCTTGCGCTCCACATCCACTTCCATCACCTTGACCTTGACGATGTCGCCGGTCTTGACCACTTCGCGCGCATCGTTCACAAACTTGTGGGCAAGCTGGCTCACGTGCACCAGGCCATCCTGGTGCACGCCCAGGTCGATGAAGGCGCCAAACTGGGCCACGTTGCTCACCGTGCCTTCCAGGATCATGCCTTCCTTCAGGTCCTTGATGTCCTCGACGCCGTCGTTGAAGCGCGCCACCTTGAAGTCCGGACGCGGGTCGCGGCCGGGCTTTTCCAGCTCGGCCAGGATGTCCTTGACGGTGATCACACCGAATTTTTCGTTGGCAAACAGCTCGGGCTTCAAGGTCTTGAGCATGTCGGCGCGGCCCATGATTTCGGCCACGGGCTTGCCCGTCTTCTCCATGATCTGCTCTACCACGGGGTAGGTCTCGGGGTGCACGCCGGTCATATCGAGGGGGTTGTCGCCCCCCCGGATGCGCAAGAAGCCCGCGCTCTGCTCAAACGTCTTGGCGCCCAGGCCCGCCACGTCCATGAGCTGCTTGCGGCTCTTGAACGCGCCATTGGCCTCACGCCAACGCACCACCGCCTTGGCCACGCTGCCCGACAGGCCCGAGACACGGCTGAGCAAGGGCACGCTGGCCGTGTTCAGGTCCACACCCACGGAGTTCACGCAGTCTTCCACCACCGTGCCCAACGTGCGCGCCAGCTCGCTCTGGTTCACGTCGTGCTGGTACTGGCCCACGCCAATGCTCTTGGGGTCGATCTTGACCAGCTCGGCCAGCGGGTCCTGCAGGCGGCGTGCGATGGATGCCGCGCCACGCAGGCTCACGTCCACATCGGGCATCTCTTGCGAGGCGTATTCGCTGGCGCTGTAGACCGAAGCACCGGCCTCGCTCACCACCACCTTTTCAATCACGCGGTCCACCTTGGCCGCCAGCTTGATCAGGTCGGCGGCCAGCTTGTCGGTCTCGCGGCTGGCCGTGCCGTTGCCAATCGCAATCAGGTTCACGCCGTGCTTCTCGGCCAGCTTGGCCAGGGTATGCAGCGAGCCCTCCCAATCGCGGCGCGGCTCGTGCGGGTAGACAGTCGCGGTTTCCACCAGCTTGCCCGTGGCATCCACCACGGCCACCTTCACACCGGTGCGGATGCCAGGGTCCAGGCCCATCACCACACGCGGCCCCGCCGGCGCGGCCAGCAGCAGGTCGCGCAGGTTGTCGGCAAACACCTTGATGGCCACCTTTTCAGCGTCGTCGCGCAGGCGGGCGAACAGGTCGCGCTCGGTTGAAAGGCTGAGCTTCACGCGCCAGGTCCAGGCCACACACTTGCGGATCAGGTCATCGGCCTTGCGGCCCTGGTGGCTCCAGCCCAGGTGCAGGGCAATCTTGCCTTCGGCCATGCTGGGCTTGCCGGGTTCGGGCTCAACGGGCAGCACCAGCTTGGCTTCCAGAATCTCCAGGCCCCGACCCCGGAACACCGCCAGCGCGCGGTGCGAAGGCACGCGGCCGATGGGTTCGTCGTATTCAAAGTAGTCGCGGAACTTGGAGACCTCGGGGTCGTTCTCGTTCTTGGACTCGACCTTCTTGCTACGCAGCAGCCCCTCGGCCCACAGCCATTCGCGCAGGTTTTGCACCAGTGCCGGGTCTTCGGCCCAGCGTTCGGAAAGGATGTCGCGCACGCCGTCCAGCACTGCGGGCACGGTCGAAAAGTCCGCGCCCGTCTTGCCATCGTCCAGCACCTCGGGCGGCTTGGTGAAGGCGGCAGCCTCCACGGCAGGGTCCAGCGTGGGGTCGGCAAAGAGCTTGTCAGCCAGCGGCTCGATGCCGAACTCGCGGGCCATCTGGCCCTTGGTGCGGCGCTTTTGCTTGAACGGCAGGTAGATGTCTTCCAGCTCCTGCTTCGTTGGAGCTGCGGCAATGGCAGCACGCAGCGCATCGGTCAGCTTGCCCTGCTCGTCAATGCTCTTGAGCACCGCAGCGCGGCGGTCGTCCAGCTCGCGCAGGTAAGACAGGCGGGCTTCCAGTTCACGCAGCTGGATATCGTCCAGCCCACCGGTGACTTCCTTGCGGTAGCGCGCGATAAAGGGCACTGTGGCGCCCCCGTCCAGCAGCTCCACCGCTGCGCGCACCTGCTGTTCACTAACCCTGATTTCTGCGGCCAACTGCCGGATGATCTGCTGCATGTGTGGGCAAACTCTCTGAGACTCGGTCAAACAAACGAACAAAAACGCGAAGCGCGGGAGTTTGCCACAGGCACTTGGGGGCGTACGGGTGCAATAGCCCGGATGGTCGTGCCGGGTCGGCATTCAAAAAGCCTCGGACTGACCGCAATGCAACGGAACGCCTTCTGGCCTGCACCTATTGCGCGGGCCGCAGATAAGGCGCATTCTGTAAAAGCCCCGTAAAAGTTGCTTTTGTATGTGAACAGGTAGACAGCCTCCCTTCTCATTTACACATCCACCTGCGGCCCCAAACCACGCACTTTGTGCCGGAGGATCTATGAGATTTGAATATCTGGTTCGAGGTTTTCAAGTTTTGGTGCGTCGCCGTTTTAGTGCAATGGCCTTCATCCTGCTGTGCGTCGCAGCGCCCCAGGCCTCTGCACTGATCATCGGGGAATTCCGGGTGCGCGGACCCAACGGCGCCAACGACGAATTCATCAAGCTCTACAACGAAACCGCTTCACCACTCACCGTGGTCGCCACCGGTACCGGCACTGGGTACGGCGTAGCAGCTTCTGATGGCACGCTGCGGTGTTCCGTCCCCAACGGCACCGTCATCCCTGCCCACGGGCACTACCTGTGCGTCAACAGCGTGGCCTACTCCATCGGCGCCTACCCCGCTGGCAATGGCACGACAGCCACAGGCGATGCCACCTACGTCACGGACATTCCGGACAATGCAGGGATCGCGTTGTTCAGCAGCAATACCCCCGCCGAGTTCTTGCTGGCCAACCGGCTGGATGCCGTGGGCTCTACTTCCGAAGCCAATACGCTGTACAAGGAGGGCGCTGGTTATCCTGCCTTGACACCCTTCTCCATCGACTACGCGTTCACCCGCGACATCTGTGGAAAACAGGGCTCTATCACGACCTTCACCGCCTGCCTGACGACCGGCGTGGCGCTGGACACCAACAACAATGCCGTCGATTTCTATTTTGTAGACACCAACGGCACCTCGGCAGGTGCAGGACAGCGGCTCGGGGCACCATCGCCCTCCAACCTCAGCAGCCCGGTTATCGGCAGCATTGTCAGCCCTGCTTTGCTAGACCCTTGCGTTGCGCCGCCCACAACGCCCAACTCGGTGCGCGACTTAACGAGCGACCCTGCCAACAATTCCACCTTTGGCACGCTGGACGTCCGCCGGACCTTCACCAATACGAGTGGAGGCGATCTAACGCGGCTGCGGTTCAAAATCATCGATCTGACGACGTTCCCCGCCCCGTCGGGTACCGCTGACCTGCGCCCCCGCACGTCTTCAAGCGTGGTAGTCACCGTAGACCGCGCACCGTGCGGCGCAGGCACAAGCAACGTGACCGTCGAGGGCACCACGCTGGAGCAACCGCCTTCGCAGCCCAACGGTGGCGGCTTCAACTCCACCCTGTCCGCCGGGGCCGTGACCTTGGGCACACCCTTGGCCGCGGGTGCCTCCATCGACGTCCGATTCCTCCTGGGCATCCAGCAAACGGGTAGCTATCGTTTCAGCGTCGTGATCGAAGGCCTTCCAGAAGGCGGTGGCATCTTTGAAGTGAGCGGCTGTACCGACGGCTGTCCGGTCGTGCAGTCCATCGTTCGCGCTGATGCGGACCCGACGGCAGCAGCGTCGGTGGACTACACCGTCACCTTCAGCACCCCGGTCACTGGTGTGGATGCGGCGGACTTCGCTCTGACAAGCACCGGAACCATTGCGGGCGCCTCCATCACCGGCGTCAGTGGCGCAGGCGCCGTCTACACCGTGACCGTCAATACTGGAACAGGCAACGGCACATTGCGCCTGGACGTGACTGACGACAATTCGATCAACGCGGGTGGCTCCCCTCTGGGGGGCGCGGGTGTGGGTGACGGGAACTTCACCACCGGAGCTTTCTACACCATCGCCCGGGGCGTAGCGCCCGTCAGCAACATCCCCACCTTGAGCGAATACGCCATGATGCTTCTGGGCTTGGCGCTCCTGGGCTCAGTATGGCTGCAACGCAAGCGGGGCAATCTCCGCTGATCTGCCTCGCTTGAAATAACTGCATCGGCAGGGACTCGACTGGCGCGCCTTTTTGGCGCGCTAGTCGTTTCTGGCGGTGGTATCGAAGCCTGCCGACACCACATTCCTCCAGACCGGTGCATGGCGAGCAAGACCCACGGCCCTGTATGGGCTCCGCAAGTACGAAGTCACAGAGCACTACTTTTCGCAGGCACTCTTAAAATGGGCAGGCCACCGAGCCCCAGTCCACTGCATGGATGCCCCTTCCCTCTCTTTCCCTATCCGCACAGAATGCCCGCCTGGCGCCTGTGTCTGCGACCGGGATGCCCTGCTGCAATCCCCCGATGCCGTGCTGGAGGCACGCATCCTGCAGCTCACCCAGGCTGAAGAAAAGAAGTTGCTGCAGCGGCTGGAGAACATCACCAGCCTGAGCGACCTGCGGCGTTTGCAGGAGCGCATGGAGCAGCAGCTGGGCCTGCGGCTGACCATTGCCCCCAGCCCCAACGAAGTGCGCACCCTGCGCGGCATCACCATCCTGGTCCACGAGCAGCGCGGGCTGTGCCGCAAGACGCGCCAGGCCATCCCGGCCGCCATCAAGAAGGGCATGGACCAGCGGCCGGAGATCACGTACGAGCTGCTGAACGAGGGCGGGTTGTTCTCGGGGTTGTGACCCCGCGCATCCGTCTCTTTGCCCACCCGCCCTGCCCGCCGCATGCAAGACGACCTGTTCGGCAGCCTCGAAGCCCCAACACCTCCTGTGCCTTCGCGGCATTCCACCCGGCCGACCAAAGCCGATGCGCCCGAAGCCGCAGAACACGCCGCGCCGCCTGCCCCGCGCAAGCGCTCCAGCCAGGTAACCGCCATGGCGCACGACGATGCGCTCACCGCCCTGGCCGCCGCCTTGCCCCGGCAGTTGCGCCTGGGCACCTCCAGCTGGACCTACCCCGGCTGGAAAGGCCTGGTGTGGGAGGGCGAACATTCCGACACGCAACTGTCCAAGCAAGGCCTGGCGGTATATGCCCAGCACCCGCTGATGCGCACCGTGAGCATTGACCGCAGCTTTTACCGGCCGCTCACCGTGAGCCAGTACGAAAGCTACGCCTCGCAGGTGCCCGACGACTTCCGGTTTGTGGTGAAGGCACCAAGTGTGGTGACCGACGCCCTGGTGCGCAGCGAAGACGGCCGGGGCCGCCAGGCCAATCCAGCATTCTTGAGCCCCGAACTGGCCCGCAGCGAGTGTGTGGAGCCTGCCCTGCAAGGCCTGGGGCACAAGCTGGGCGCACTGGTGTTCCAGCTCAGCCCGCTGCCGCTGGCGCAGCTGGACCGCCTGCCGCTGCTGCTGGAGCGCCTGCGCACCATGCTGCTCGCCCTGCCAGCCCTCGCGCCCACGGCGCCCGATGGGGTGATTGCGGTGGAAGTGCGCGACCCCGAATGGCTGACCCCCGACTTTGCCGCCGTGCTGCGCGAAGCCGGTGCCACCTACTGCCTGGGCCTGCACGCCAAGATGCCGCCACTGCAGCAGCAGCTACCGATGCTGCGCGCGCTGTGGCCAGGCCCCCTGGTGTGCCGCTGGAACCTGAACCCGGTGCATGGCCCCTATGGCTATGAAGAGGCGGAACGCCTGTACGCCCCCTACGACCGCCTGCACCACCCCGACCTGCCCACCCGGGCGGAGCTGGCCAGCGTGATTGCGGGCATCACGCGCCGGGGGCAGAACGCCTTTGTGACCATCAGCAACCATGCCGAGGGCTGCGCGCCGCTGACGGTGCGCGGTGTGGCCGACGAAGTGGCTGCGGTGCTGGCGGCAGCGCCACGCTGATGTGCACGCGCACCAGCGACGTCCCTGCGGGTGAGTCTGAGCGCGGTGTGAGCCGGATGCGATGTACCGCTCTGGAAGGCGAAATACTCACATATTCATAGCTGCTAGCGCTTATCCATCAAGCGCTAGAGGCACTTTTTATTCAAATTTTCTGCAAGCGCTTGCGGCACGGACTAGGCATGCACCATCGCCCCGCGCCTGCCGCCCAGCGTGATCCACGCCAGCGCCACGCCCACCAGCGCCCCGGTGGCCATGCCGACTACCATGGGCAAGGGCTTGCCGGTGGCAAACAGGCCGACCACGCCCATGGCCAAGGCGCCCGTCAGCATCTGCAGCGTGCCCAGCAGGGCCGATGCCGTGCCGGCGATGGCGCCGTGTTTCTCCAGCGCCAGCACCGAGGTGGTGGGGATGACCAGCCCCATGAGCGCGCTGGCCACAAAGTACAAACCGATCAGCACGGCCAGGTCATCGCCGCCCAGCAGGTAGTACAGCAGCAACGACGCCATGACCGCGCCCGAGGCCGTGGCCGCCGCCTTCACCACCCGCACCATGCCAAAGCGCTCACCCAGCGTGGCGGTGAACTGGGAGGCGCCGATGAACGCCGCCGCGTTAACCCCAAAGGCCAGGCTGTACTGCGTGGGCGTCAACCCGTAGTGGTTGATGAGCACAAACGGCGAGCCCGCCAAGTACACAAAAAACCCCGCCATGGCGCAGCCGCCAATGAACACCAAGCCCAGGTAGTGCCAGTCGCGCAGCAGCAGCGCGTAGGCGCGCAGGGCGCCGCCCAGGCTGCTTTCCACGCGGTCGGACGCGGGGCGTGTCTCCTGCAGGCTGCCGTACACAAGCGCCAGCCCCGCCACGGCGGCCACGGCCACCACCCAGAAGACGCCGCGCCAGCCCGTGAGCGCAATCACCCCGCTGCCCGCCAGCGGCGCCAGGATGGGCGACACGCTGAACACCAGGATCAGCAGCGACATCAGCCGCGCTGCATCGGTGCCCGTGTGCAGGTCGCGCACCACGGCACGCGGTATGGCCATGCCCGCCGCCGCGCCCAGACCCTGCAAAAAGCGCAGGGCCACCAGGGTTTCGATGTCACTGGCCAGCGCACACCCCACGCTGGCCACCGTGAACAGGCCCAGGCCAAAGTACAGCGGCGGCTTGCGCCCCACCATGTCGGAGATGGGGCCATAGAACAGCTGGCCAGCCCCCAGCGCCAGGAAAAACGCCGTCAGGCTCCACTGCACAGCGCCCACCGACGCCCCCAGGCTGGCGCCAATGTCGGGCAGCGCGGGCAGGTACATGTCGATGGCAAAGGGGCCGATGGCCGAGAGCAGGCCCAGGATGAGGGCCATTTTGAGGAAGCGGGAAAAATGCATAGCCGCCCATTGTCACCATTTCGGTGCACATCACTCGGGTAAACCCTGAATGAACGGCCAACAGCGCTACCTGCGCACGGCAGGTACTGCGCCCACCCTTCAGTCCGGAGCCAGTTCGATGCGGTTGCGCCCGGCCTGCTTGGCGCGGTACATGGCGCGGTCGGCGCGGCGCACCAGTTCTTCGGGGGCCTGGTCACGCTGGGGCACCAGGCTGGCCACGCCAAAGCTGACGGTCACGATGCCAAAGGGTGCCCCCTCATGCGGCAAGGCCAGCGCCTGGATGGCCTGCTGGATCTGGCGGGCCACTTCCATGGCAGCCTGCGCATCCGACGCGGGCAGCAGCACCACAAACTCCTCGCCACCAAAGCGCGCCGCCAGATCACCCTCGCGGCGCCCGCCGGTTTGCGCCAGGGTCAGGGCCAGCGCCTGCAGGCAGGCATCGCCCGCCAGGTGACCATAGTGGTCGTTGAAGTGCTTGAACACGTCCACGTCCAGCATGATCAGCGAGAGCGGCGTCTGCGCCCGCTGGGCGCGGGCCCATTCGTGCGCCAGGGTCTGGTCAAAATGGCGGCGGTTGGCAATGCCGGTGAGCCCATCGGTGTTGCTGATCAGTTGCAGCCGCTGGTTGGCCTGCGCCAGGGCCTGGGTGCGCTCTTCCACCAGCGCCTCCAGCTCCAGGTTGCGCTGCTGCAGGCGGCCTACCGGGTACACCTCGCCGTCACGCGCCAGGCCGTAGGGGATGGAAATGCTGCTGTGGGCAATCTTCCAGTCGCCCTCCTCATGGCGAAACACCAGCACCAGCCGCGCGGTCTCGCGGGCAAACAGTGCGTCAGGAATGGGCAGCCGGATGTGGAAAAACGCCGTGACGGCCACCACGTCATCGCTCAGTTCCTGGGGGAAGAGGTCCACCACGTCAATGCCGATGCGGCCGGGCACCTGGGCAAAGTCCTGCAAGGTGACGTCAACCCAATCGCTACGGCTCTTGACCAGCTGGTCGCTGCTGCCCGCAAAGCCGCTGAAGTTGTCACTAAAACGGGTGACCAGCCTCCCGTCCCGTGCGGCATACATCTCGATGTATTCGTCAAACAGCAGGCGAATCAGCCGTTGGCGTTCTGGGGACATGGAAGGGGTTCCTATCGAACAGCGGGAGGGGGCCGCCCTGCTGTGCAGGCTGCGGCCGGGCGCTCTGATGAATGTAGCACTGCATGCTCTGTCTGTGCATGTGCATGTGCATGTGCATGTGCATGTGCTTTGTGCGGCTAGCAAAACTCCTCTGGCGGAGTTGCTGCACCTTGTCTCTCGCACGGCCCCCTCCCCCAGATTGCAGGCAAGGGTTAAAACGCCAAACTCAGAATGCGTCGCCGGTAACGCGAACAAAGAGGCCGTTCGGGTCAGAGCCCTGGGGGACGCCCGCTGTCGGAGGTATTTTCAACGCCGTTGCGCCAGGCTTGGCAAAGTGATAAATGCTGTCGTTCAGGTAGCGCGCAACGTCAAGGATGTCTTCCTCGCCCCACGCCAGCCTGGCTTCGCCCTGCCACTTGCGCACCTCGGCGCGCAAGCTAGGCCAGTCCGTGACCGCCCTGCCGGCGCGCCAATGCAATTGCACTGTGTGGCAGGCACTGCAATGCGTCGAATAGAGCAATTCGCCGCGCCCCTGGGCCATCGCAGGGTTTGCAACCACTGCGATGCCGAATACAGTGCCAACAACCCCACGCAAGACCAATAGCTTCGATAGGTACGCTGTCATTCATCTGCTTTCAAAGGGTGAATCCCGCAACACCCGCAATGCCGATGGGCTGGGCGCCGCAGCCTACCGACGCGGCCACCCAGAAGGTTGCAGTGTCCCCGAACGATCACCCGACCTCGGAACCATGGCGAGCACACTGCGGGGCGGGTTCAAGCCGCCCACGCGAACGAAGCGAGTAACAGCAAAACCGCGATAGCAGCCATGGTCGTCCAAAACCGATTCGCGATGATTTCGTTCATGGCCTTGACCTCGCTTCGGAGTAAAAAGAACCGCCCGCGCGCGCGCCGACACTCCTTCACGTGCGTAGACAATTCGGCCAGTTCTGCGGGCGTCGGGCTGGGCATTTCACCGAATGCCGACGTGCTCCACTGAAGTGTTTGACGGTGAGAGGTTTGCATAAACTGCTCCAATCTTTGAGCGCAGGGCGTCCACACGCGTGGTCAATCAATATGCGGCAGACCTGGAAAGAACGCCCATGCCAGCGCCATTGCACCGCACCATCCGCCCACATGGTTGCGCCCTTGAGGCGAGGTGTACCGGAGACGCATCAAGTCGCGCCAGAAGTTCCCGGTGCGCCCCCCTTGGGCATCAGCGGATGCTGAACGGAGGGTGCGGATCGACGCAATTGCTCCAGTGCATCCAGGCACCCGTCAAGTACATCGCCAGGGGTCTGTAACAGAGAGACCGCGCCATCGGACGGAGCCCTTCCGCATGCCGTCCGCGCTAAGGTTTCGAGCACAGCCCTGAACAACAGATCCCAATCCTCCGTTTCAAGGCCTGCGGCTGCGGGCTGAGGATCGGGCTTGTTGGGGGGAGGTCGCACCGGCAAACTGGTCTCCGTCAGGCTCGGGGAGGCATCCACAAGGGGCCACGGCCTCGATAGCCCTCCCTGCGCTTCCTTTCGTTCGGTCAGGGACTTCGTTGAAAACAATGGAAAGGCTGATTGAAACCTGCTTCGCAAGGTCATCGCCTTCGACATGTCGGGTTCAGTCATTGTCATTGGATTGCTCCTATCAAAATTCTTCGCACTCACCATGCATGTCCGTTGGGGGTGAACTTGCCACTTGCGCCAGATGGACACCCCAACAGCATGTTTTTAAAACGCGGCCACCTCTGCGTCTGTACGGTTGCGCACTCTGCCGAGCGCCGCAGATGCGCTGCCTGCGCGGGTGCAGGCAAAGTCGTCGATCCGTCAAAGGCAAGATCGATCGGAAACTGACAGAGATCAAACAAACAGCGGCTATTCGTGTGGTGGCGGACAACTCTTACGTTTCGGAACATGGCGTTTTCTTGGGGGGTGGGATTACCGTTCTGCTGGTCGGTTTTCGATCTTTGCCGCCAGGCATCACCCGAAAGGAAAATCGTGATCTTTGATGCCCACCCCGCAGAAAACCTCTTGGTGAGCGCGCTACCCGATTCAGACCAGCGCCGCTGGCACCATCTGCTCGAACCTGTGCATTTGCAACTGGGCCAGGTGCTCAGTGAGTCTGGGCAGACGCCCAGCCACGTCTACTTCCCGACCACCGCCATCGTGTCCATACTTCACGTACTCCAGGATGGCTGCTCTACAGAAGTTGCGATGGTGGGTCGTGAAGGAGTCGTGGGCATTTCATCCTTCCTGGGGGGCGTAACCACTCCGAGCTGCAGCGTCGTTCGAAGTGCCGGTCAGGGTTTTCGGCTCGCGGCCGGCCTGATCCAGGAAGAGTTCGAGCGGCATGCAACCGTCAAGCAGCTGATGCTGAAGTACACGCAGGCGCTGATGTGCCAAATGCTCCAAAACGCAGTCTGCAACCGACATCACTCCGTTGAACAGCATATCTGCCGTTGCCTTTTGGAAAGCCTGGATAGGCTGGGAGGCAACGAGCTCGTGATGACACATGAGCTCATTGCACAAATGCTCGGCGTGCGGCGCAGCGGGGTCACCGAGGCAGCGCTGAAGTTGCAGGCAGCGGGATTGATCCGTTACCACTCAGGCCACATCACGGTGCTTGACCGTCGTGGCCTGGAGCACCGCAGCTGCGAGTGCCTCGCCGTCGTGAAGCGCGAATACGCTCGGCTGTTGCCAGACTTGAGGGCGGCTTCAGACACCTTCTCTCCAAGGGATAGCGCCCTGGTCCCTGACCTCCGTCTTGTTCACTCTTGAGGCTTCCAGAATTCGTCCCCTCCCCTTCACCGTTCACAGCATTCACTGTGCATGCCCTTCCCCCTGAGGCTGTCGAGCGGCTTTCACGCACCGTGGGCGATCCAAAAACCTGCGCGAACAAGCAGGGCTGGTCGGTGGCACTGAACCTCAACGCCCTGCGGTGCGCTGGACTGAAGGCACGCCCTAACCAGACGCCGCAGGCGCCAGGAGCACCAGGATGAAACGACCCGAAGACACTTCCTTGTCGGCGGTGCACAGGAGCGTTCGGGAGACGCCGCCCTGTGCCAGAAAATGCAACTCGCACGTCTGAGGGGGGGCACCTGCGCGCGCTTGTGCGAGCATGCTCTGCAACTGTGCGTTGCTGGCCGCAGTCAGGAAACTGGCGAAAGATTGGCCCAGCACACCATGGCTGGCAGCACCCAGCAGGCGGAAGCCAGCGCGGTTGATTTCGCACACCACAGTGGTCTCATCGATGACCAGGAACGCAGCGGGCGCACGCTCGACAAGGTTCGTTTGGCGCGCCAAGTGGTTCTCCAGGTCGGCCCGGGAGTGCCGAAGTTCCTCGTGCTGCATATCGACCTCGACCTGGTGGACCTGAAGCTCGTGCAGCAGCGCCAGGGCGTCACCGGCAGTGGACGGCAATGACGCGAGCTTGTACAGAACCGCCATGGCCTCTGATGTGCTGGTGCGTGCAAGGTCGCTTCGGACGCCACCCGTTAGCTGCCCCGTCGCTCGCTCGCGCAAGCTCGACAGATAGGACGAAGATTCTGCGAGGTGTGACATGAATGCTCCTGAAAAGAGTGTGCGATCCGCAGTCGCTCTGACTCTACCCCTTGCGAAGGCGAGATTCGAGCTCTTTCGCCGCGGTGATGTCGATGAGGGTGATGACCACGCCCTGGATCACGTCGGCGAGCGTTCGGTAGGGCTTGATACGCACCAAAAACCAGAATCCATCGGTCGTCGTGATTTCTTTTTCCGTGAATGTCAGCGCCTTCGGGGTTTGCCTGGCGTCGTCATTGAGCGCAGGGTAATTCAGCGTGCTGGCCAGGTCGGTCAACGGTCGGCCGATGTCCCCTTCTCGCAGGTGGATGATGCGTGTGATCTTCTCGGTATAACGGCGCACGTTCAAGGCGCTGTCCAGAAACAGGGTGGCGATGTCCGTGCTGTTGAGCAGGTTTTGCATGTCGCTCTGGGCCAGCGCCAGATCGTCCAGTTTGGTTTGCAGCTCCTGGTTCAGCGTCTGGAGCTCTTCGTTCATCGACTGCGACTCTTCTTTGGAAGTGGTCAGTTCTTCGTTGGCAGACTGCAGTTCCTCGTTGGTGGACTGCAACTCTTCGTTGGCCGCCTGCAACTCCTCTGCCGAGGCCCTCATCTCTTGGCGCAGGGCTTGGATTTCGTCTTTGCAGCGCTGCAGCTCCTCGACCATCTGCGGATCAGCGGCACCTGCAGAGGCCCGGCGCCTGCGCTTGGCCAGGACCGGCGCAGCCACATCGCGAAAAACGATCATTGCCAGGCCAGCCAAGGAATGGGGTTCCTGCATCAGTTTGACGATCACATCCACAGAAGGCTGCGTGGGCTCTTCGCTCAGGCGCAGCCCGCGCACCTCCACGCGGCCTTTGTCCTGAACGGCTTGCCGCAGCGCCGCCGCAATTTGCGCCCTGATAGCAGGTCGGGCCATCACATGGATGTTCCAGTTGGCCTTGCCGGACGCTGGCTCCAGGTATTTGCCCACGCTGCCGTTGATATACACGACATCGCCTTGGTCGGTGACCAACACGGCGGCGGGAGAGAATTCTTGAAGCAGCGCTTGCTCGGCGTGGGTCTGCAAACTGGAGGGAAGCACAACAGCCGAAGGGGACACCTTGAACTCCTGGGGAAGCCGGTTGGTCGCCCGGCGAAGGCTGATCGGAAAGTACGCCGAGCCAGCGTTGATTGAATTTTCAGTGCGCCAATAGAGCCGGGATTTCTGGCTTATCGGCGTAAAAAGCGCTTGCCAGGTGCCAATGGTCTCTGAACCTCCGAGCAACAACGCGCCGCCAGGGCGCAAGCTGTAGCTAAAGAGCGGCATCAGCCGACTTTGCAGTGCGGCATTGAAATAGATCATCAAGTTGCGGCACGAGAGCAAGTCGAGCTTGGTGAAAGGTGGGTCGAGAATCACGTCGTGCTGCGCAAACAGCACCATTTCCCGAACCTCCTTGCTGATCAGGAATCCGCCGTCCTGGCGTGTGAAGAATCTGGCGAGCCTGGCCGGCTCCACGTCGTCCACGATCTTCAACGGGTAAAGACCCTTGCGGGCCGCAGCGATGGCGTCCGCGCTCAGGTCGCTGGCGAAAATTTGCAGTGAACAGCGCTCAGCGCCGGGGTGCTCTTTCACCGCCTCCCTGAAGACCATGGCCAGGGAGTAGGCCTCCTCGCCCGTGGAGCATCCCACCACCCAGGCTCGCAGACGGGCACCCGGCGAGCAGCGCGCCAGCAGGGCGGGCATCACCACGTCCTTGAGCTCTTGCCAGACCGAGGGGTCACGGAAGAAACTGGTCACGCCAATGAGCATTTCCTTGAAGAGCAGGTCCAGCTCCTGCGGGTTCTCCTGCACGAATTTTTCATACGCATCGGTCGTGGCCAGGCCGTGTACGCCCAGGCGTCGCTGGATGCGTCGGCGCAACGTGCTGGGCTTGTAGTCCGAGAGGTCGTGTTTGCAGCGATCTCTCAGCAGGCCCAGGATGGCGCCCAGCGCCTGCCCGCTGTGGTTGCCCGCGTCGTCTTCGGGCGGCGGGGCAGTGCCGTGCTTTTCGTCGATGTGACGCCCAATGCGATCAGGCAATTCAGCCGCAAGACCGATGATGTCGATGCACCCTGCCGCGATGGCACTTTGTGGCATGGAGTCGAACTGCGCGGACGCAGGCAACTGGGCAAGGGTCAGTCCGCCCTGCGACTTGATCGCCTGCAACCCCAAGGTGCCGTCGGACCCCATCCCCGAGAGAACCACGCCAATGGCCTGTTCACCCTGGTCGCGCGCCAGCGACGCAAAAAGCAGATCAATGGGCAGTCTCATGCCGCGAGGCTGAGCAGGCTCTGCAAGGTGTAGCAACCCTCCCGCGACTGTCAGCTCCTTGTTGGGGGGAATGACATAGACCACGTCGGGCTCCATGCGCATCGTGTCAGTCGCTTCGAGCACCTCCATCGCCGTGCAGCGCTGCAGCAGCTCTGCAAGCATTGCCTTCTGAGTAGGATCCAGATGCTGGACAACCACGTAGGCAAGACCACTCGACGGTGGGACGTGCGCCAGGAACTGCTCCAACGCGATCAGCCCCCCGGCCGACGCTCCCAACCCCACGGCACGAACTGCGCTCGAAGTGCGCGCCGCGATCCCGTGGCTTGAAGGTTGGTTCATGCCCGATTATCGGGGTACCCCTGCAGGGGGCGCCTGCGGGGGCTCACGGAGCCATTCAGCGCGCATGCCGCCAAGGCGGCGTCCCATTTATGTACGCTGGCAGACAGAAACAATGCCCCTTCACCGGCCACACTGCGCCCCAAGCTCCTGTAGCAGTGCGCCAGTTCCCACGCCGCCGCTGCCCAGATATCCCCTCCGGCCAAGACAACGGCACAGAAAGGACCAGCGCATGGGCATCCCCGAACGACAATTCCTGTTCAGCAAGACACTCACCACCTCATGGCCCAGTGCCGCGCAAATCCAGCACTGGACCCAGGTCTTGGGGACACTGCGAGCGCGGCTTCTCAAGCGGGAACTGCCGGGGGAATCGCAGCTCCCCTTCCAGGCACCCGCCATAGTCCCCAAGCCGGGGCCGGATTTGAATCTGCTCGAATGTGTCGCGGCTCTGGAGGAAATGCACCAGGCGCTGCAGCGCGAGACCGCCCAGCGGCAGGAGTTGGAGCGCGCCTACCGCGGCACCCACAAGGCGCTCGCTCAGGCGGAGGCCGACCTCGCCTTCGTGCGCAGCGGCGAGTGCAAGGCACGCCACGAGGCGCTTCATGACGAGCTGACGGCCCTGCCCAACCGCCGTCACCTGCTGGAGCAACTGGGCCATGCCCTGGCCACGCGCCGCCCCGAACACGTAGGGCCCACGGTGATCTACATCGACCTCGACCACTTCAAGGCCGTGAACGACACCCATGGGCACGGTGTGGGTGACGAGGTGCTGCGCATTACCGCAGCACGGCTGAGTGCAGCGGTGCGCCACGGCGACCTGGTGGTGCGCCTGGGGGGCGACGAGTTCGCCTGCCTGCTGCAAGGCATGGCCGACGCTGCGCCGTTGCGCCAGCTGTGCGCCAAGTTGCTGGAGGCCGTGTCCCGCCCCATGAAGGTCGCCGACCTGCAACTGCTGGTGTGCCCCAGCATTGGCGTAGCCATGTGCCCCCAGCATGGCACGACGGCCAAAGACCTGATGGCATGCGCGGATGCGGCGATGTATGCGGCCAAGCGCGAACGGCGCGGATTCGCGTTCTACGGCGAAGTCGCGTGATCCTGCAAGCGCCCTCCTTACAAAGTAAAACACGCCCATGGGTACGGTTACGAACAGACCGCCACAGCGCACCATGGGACAGTGCAAACAACGGCCACCACCATGGTGGCTGTCTCTCCAAAGGACTGCTCCATGCGCCACCCCTCACCCCGCCAGCTTTCCGGCGCCCTTCTGGGGGCGCTTGCTGTGATGTCGCTGCAGGGCTGCAAGCGCATCGACATGGTCACCGACTGGACTCCAGCCAGCCCCTCCCCCACCGCCTACCTGGAAGACAGCGTGCTGGCGTCGCGGGTCCGCGCCGCACTCATCCTGTCGCCGGTGGTGAACAGCTTCAACATTGGCGTCGAATCGCACCAGGGGGTCGTGCTGCTCAGCGGCATGGCGGCAGACCCCACGCAGATCGATCTGGCCGTGTTTGTGGCGCAAACCGTGCCCGGTGTGAGTTCGGTGGACAGCTTCATGTTTTCCACGGGAATGCCTGCCGTCCACGCCACCGAGGACAAGGGCTATTCACCCGACCCCGCTGCCTTGCAAGGCAAGAGCCCGCTGGGCAGCTTCCCGCACCCTGAACCTACGGGTATGGAGAAAGGCCGTTCATCCGCCCTCTCCACCCCCGCCCCTCTTGCCCTGGCGTCGTTGAGTCATCCCCTGGCTTCAGAAGGCGGCCCCACCACTGACACTGCACCTGCGCAAAGCCGCTGGGTGAGCCTGGCCCACCGCGTACTGGGCATTCGCAGCATTCAAGAAGAACTGTTGATCAAGCAGTAGGCGCTGCCCTTCCCCAGAAAGGGGCACAGCCGTGCGGGCCCGGCGCCCTCAGAGCCTCCTGAGGGTCTTCTGAGGGTCTTTTTGATGGTCAGAGTTTGGCCTTCATCAATCGCTGGTAAATCTGTTTGTCCGCGGCATAGCAGCTGCAGGCCTCAGTCTCCAGCGCCTTGCGGTCAAGCACCGTGAGTTCGCCCCGGTGGTAGGCAATCAGCCCGGCGTCCTGAAAATGGCCGGCCGCCTCGGTCACGCCCACCCTGCGCACGCCCAGCATCAGGGCCATGAACTCTTGGGTCATGTGAAAACAATCCGAGTGCGAGCGGTCCTGCATCATCAGCAGCCAGCGCGCCAGGCGCGGCGCAATCTGGTGGTAGCGCTGGCATGCCGCAGCCAGCGTCTGCTGGTGCAGGCGCGCCAGCAGGCAGGCCTGGAGCAAGGCCTCCAGTTCGGGAATCGCGTCGATCTGCGTGCGCAGCTGCTGGGCGCCGATGCGCCAGCTGGACCCGGCCCCCTGCACCAGCGCCCGCCAAGGTGTGGCCGCCAGCCCCAGAATCAGCTCCGACCCCAACATGGCCTCTGCCCCCACCATGCCGACTTCGAGTGGCGGGTGGCTGTCCACATCGATCACCAGGGACAGGAAACCTTCGATGGGAAAGTGGGCATGCTGCAGCGGCTTGCCCCGCACGCTCAGCTCTGCGGAAAGCACCAGCTCGAACGGCTCGCAATGGTCTAGCAACCGCTGGCGCACTGCAGGGGGCAATTTGTGAAGAAGGGCGTTTTCGGGGTGGTGCATCGGGGTGTCTCACGGGTCGGCCAGCGCCACTCAAAGAAGCAACATCATGGCAACCGCGCGGGGCGTGCCCAGCGCAGATCTTTGCCCAGTGTGGGCGGCCCCATGTACCGTGACTGTCTGCCAGCGTACACAGCGCCTTGCCGGACTGCCCTTGCTTTTCGAACCGGCTTAGAGCTACTCACAAAACTCAGCGCAGCGGCCCTGGCTAGGCGTTCCGTCGCAGGCAGTACAAGCGATACGACAAGACGGAACAACAACGCCAGGGGAGTTTTGTGAGCCGCTCCTATTTGGCAACGCCCTTGGGCAGCAAGCGGTCGTACTCTTTCTTGACAACCTCGTAGCACTCACAGGTGCGCCCTTCCAGCCCTGGGCGATCCAGCACATTGATGCGCCCCCGGGCATAACTGATGAGCCCCGCACGCTGCAGCTTGAGGGCCGCCTCCGTCACGCCTTCGCGCCGCACGCCCAGCATGTTGGCGATCAGCTCCTGCGTCATCACCAGCTGGTTGCATTGCAGGCGGTCCAGGCTCAGCAGCAGCCAGCGGCACAGCTGCTGGTCCAGCGAATGGTGGCGGTTGCACACGGCGGTCTGCGCCATCTGAGTAATGAGTGCCTGCGTGTAGCGCAGCAGCAGGTGCATGACCGGCCCGGAGCGGGAAAACTCCAGTTTCATGGCGTCGGCGCGCATGCGGTAACCCGAACCCGCGCTTTGCACCACAGCACGGCTCGGGGTAGAGCCGCCGCCCATGAAGATGGAGATGCCCACCAGGCCCTCAAAGCCCACCACTGCAATCTCTGCCGAAGCTCCGTCCTCCAGCACGTACAGCAGAGACACGATGGCGTCGGTGGGGAAATACACATACGGCATGGTTGCGCCGGATTCGTACAGCACCTGCCCCAACGCCAGTTCCACCGGCTCCAGCTGCGGCAGCCAGCGCTGAAACTCTACCTCCGGCAAAGCGGCCAGCAATTGATTCTGGAGGGGAGAGTCGGATCGTTTGATGGCGGCACCTTGTGGAACGCGGGGCGCACCACCATCGCGGTTGTGCCTGCCACGCTGAGCAAGTGACCAGTTTGTGGGGCCACGCCCTTCGGGTCTGTACGGTATCGCACATACACACATTTACCAAATGACTTCTGCCCATTCGCGCTACACGGCGCCTGCAACAGCGTCTGCCTGCCCCCGGAGAGGGATCACACAGCAGAGGTCTGAAGGGAGATCGACCCAGCGCAGCCGCTCTCCCACCTGGAGCCAGCGTGCGCCAGATGGGGCACTGTCCGGCAACGCGGCAGGCTCCGCCCCTGGGGCCATCCGCACCAGGAGGAACCGCAGCGTGCGCCCACCGCGCACCAGCGTCAACTCTGCGCCCGGCCAGTGCGATGGCAGGCAAGGGGTGAAGAACAGCTCCTGCGCGCCCATCTGCAACCCCACGATGGACTCCACCGCCGCCCGGTGCAGCCAGCCCGCCGCGCCGGTGTACCAGCTCCAGCCGCCGCGCCCCACATAGGGTGGCTGGCTGTAGATGTCAGCCGCCATCACATAGGGCTCCACGGCGTACACCGGCCCCCACACCGGGTGCTGGGCCCGGTGCGCCGGGCTCAGGTAGGTGAAGTAACGGTAAGGCATATCGAACGCACCGGGATGCTCAGGCTCCTGCAGGGCCAGTTCTGCGGCGGCCATCAGCGCCCACACGCCGCCATGGGCATATTGCCCCCCGTTCTCGCGCACGCCGGGCGGGTAGGCCTGGATGTAGCCCGCGCTGGGCTCGGCATGGCGCAGCGGGGGCGCCAGCAGCTGGATCAAGCCTGCTGCGGGGTTGACCAGATGCGCCTCGACCGCGTCCATCGCATGGCGCTGCCGCACAGGCTTTGCTGCGCCCGAGAGCACCGCCCAGGCCTGCGCGATCAGGTCAATGCGGCCCTCGCCCCGCGTGTGGCTGCCCAGGGCTGTGCCATCGTCAAAAAAGGCGCGCTGGTACCAATCACCGTCCCACGCCTGGTTTTCCAATGCGGCGCGCCAGCCGGTCAGGGCAGCGTCCCAGCGCCGCACGCGATCCAGATCGCCCCGATCGCGGGCGATCGGAATCCAGTCGGTAACGATGGCGCACAGGAACCACGCCAACCACACCGATTCGCCGCGCCCACCGTCGCCCACGCGGTTCATGCCGTCGTTCCAGTCGCCGCCGCCCATCAGCGGCAGGCCGTGTGCGCCGGTGCGCAGGCTGCGGTCTATGGTGCGGGCGGCATGCTCGTACACGCTGGCCGTGGTGGTGCTGGCGCTGGGCGATTCGTAGATGTCTTCCGCCCCTTCGGGGATCGCAGAACCTTCAAGGAACGCCACCTGCTCCTCCAGCAAGCCGTGGTCTGCAGTGCGTTCCAGGTAATGCGCGCAGGCAAAGGGCAGCCACAGCAGGTCGTCCGAGAAATGCGTGCGCACCCCGGCCCCGCCCGGCGTGTGCCACCAATGCTGCACATCGCCCGCTTCAAACTGGCGCGATGCGCACAGCACGATCTGTGCGCGCAAGGTGCCCGGCTGCGCCCAGGCCAGCGCCATTGCGTCCTGCAACTGGTCGCGGTAGCCCGTGGCACCACCCGCCTGGTAAAAGCCCGCTTTGGCAAACAGGCGTGAAGACACCGTCTGGTACAGCAGCCAGCGGTTGACCAACACGTCGAACAGCGGGTCGGGCGTGGTCACCTGCGTGGCACCCAGCAGTTCGTTCCACCGGTCCAGCGTGGCCTGCTCGCGTGTCCGGGCCGCCACGGCCATGGCCTCTTGCGCCAGCGAGCGTGCCGCAGCCTCGGTGGGTGCGTAGCCCATCAGGTACACGCGCTCGAACACCGCCCCGGCCCGCAAGGTCACCAAACGCGACAGGGCTGCACAGGGGTCCAGCCCAAACCCGCTGCGCTGCCCCAGCTGCAGGGGCACCACCAGATCGCCCTGCGCGTCGAAGAACTCGCGGCGGTCACAAGTCCAGTCCAGGCTATCGTTGGCACGGTCGTCCGTGCCCGGCCCGGCCGAGGCTTCGCAGAAAAAGGCCGTGCCCCCACCCAAGCCTGCGGCCGCCTCAGTCTGCGTGCACAGCAGGCCCAGCAAGCGGCCATCGGGCAGTGGTGCAAAACACGGGGCGGTGGCCAGCGTGGCACGGTCGCAGCGTTTTTCGCCCATCATCCACTCCACCATGCCCACCAGGCGCAAGTGCTCGCGCCGGTTGCCCAGGTTTCGCACCTGCACAAACACCTGTTTGATGGCGGTGGCGGGGTCCACGCACCAGCGCACCTCCACCTCCAGCGCGCCTCGGCGGTGGCGGATGGTGGTAGTGCCCTGGGCGTGCTCCACGCGGTACGCCACATCGGCCGCGCCCCAGGCCGAGGGCGTCAGGCCCCACACCTCACGCGTGCGGCGGTCCTGCAGCAGCAGCCATTCGGCAGGCGGGTCGGCCACCGGGTCGTTCGACCATGCGGTGAGCTGGTTCAGGCGGCTGTTGAGCGCCCAGGTGTTGCCCGCGCCAGTTTCCGAAACCATGGCCCCCAGCTGGGCATTGGCCAGCACATTGACCCAAGGTTTGGCAGGCCGCAGCGCTGCCGACACATCAAACCCAAAGGTGCCGGTCACCGGTGCAAAACCGCCCACCGGCGCGGGCACCCGCGTGCTGCCCTGGTGCGTGAGCACTTCGTCCGTGGCGCCGCCGCGCCAAGGGCCGGCCATCGACACGCCATGGGCCGCCACCCAGGCCTTTACCTGGTGCATGAGCGCATGGCCATCGGCCTGCAGGGTGATGCGGGCCAGGCTCACCAAGGTGCCCAGCTGCGCAGCCGACAGCTCATCGAGCCGTAGCACCCGCAGGCTGGTCACCGCCGGGCCGGTGTGTGTGGCCAGGTCGGCATCGTGGTGCTCGCGCAGCAGCGTCAGCTCACGCTGCAGGGGCATGTGGTACGAGTGCGATTCGCTGCTGAGCACCACCAAGTCGCAGGCCACACCGCCATGCGCCCATTCGCGCAGCGCCTGGGCCAGCGTGCGCAGCAAGCCCATGCCCTGGGGCGATCCGGCCATCACCAGCACGATGGGGCGATCACCCGACAGGCCCAGTTGCCAGAGCGTGCGCCGGTCACACACAGGGTGGATCGCCTGCGTCTCGGTCAGCACACCCAGGTAGGGGGTGTGGACCTTGGGCAGCGTGAACACCAGCGCCGTGGTCAGCGCCTGCAGCGCGGGCAGGTAGTCGCGGTGCGGGCGGTGCGACGCCCACTGGATGCTGGCCAACGTGGCCGACATGGCCGAAGCGCGCTCCAGATAGGTGGGCTGGCGGTACTTGTCGATGATGGCCAGCAGCGTGGCCGGGTCTTGCGATGCCGCCGTAGCGAACGTGACGCAGGCCTGCGCACCAGGCGCAATGCGCAGCATCACACCCAGAGCGGCCACGGCGTCCAGGCCCGTGTCCAGCGATGCAGGCACTTCGGGCACACGGTTGAGCAAGGCCAGCGGCTGGCTGGGCGTGTGGTTGCGCCCCAGCCAGAGCTGCCGGTCTGTCTGGCAACGCAGGCCCAGCACGTGCCCTTGAGTATCGGCCACAAAGTGCGCAGCCTGCAGGGTGGTCTCGGTCTGCAGCCGGGGCGTTCGGATGAACCGCAGCGCCTGCTGTGCGGGCAGCCAGTCGGCGGCGACGAAAAGGTTGGAGAACGCGGGGTGCGCCTCGTCGGCCGCGTGGGTGGCCAGGGTGATGTCCAGGGCCGAAATCAGCTCCAGCTCGATCACCTCATCACCCAGGTTGCTCACCACCACCTTGCGCAGTTCAATGTCGTCTTCCGGGCTCACCCACACGGTGGTGTGCACGCGCAGCCCCGGCCACAGTGCGTCAAAACACACGCGGTCGGTGTGGAAGATGCTGCCATACACGGCACGCGCATCGGGCGCGGGGTGGCTGGTGACGGACGCGGGCACGCTGGAGCCCATCTGCCGCACATACAGAAAGCTGCCATGTGCATCCCGCAGCGCATCGTCGCGCCAGCGGGTGATGCCCGTCTGGTGCCAGCGGCTCCACCCTGCCCCGTTGGCGCGCAGGGTAACGCTGTAGCGCCCGTTGCCCAGCAGGTGTGTGGGCTCCAAGACCTGGGCGCCCGGGGTGACGGGGCGCACATGGTCGGGCGTTTTTTGTTGGCGCGCATGCAGCGGCAGGCGCGGCGGTGTGGCCTGCAAGGTGGGCAGCTCGCGCGGGGCGCGCTCCTGCAGCAGCGGCAGCACGGCTTCGATGCGGGCATGCGCCGTGCCCCAGCGCTGCGCAACGCCACCCAGCAGCACGTTGGCCAGCGCCACGATGGTCATGCCCTGGTGGTGGGCCATGTAGGTGCTGACCAGCGTGAGCCGCTCGCCATGGGTCTGGCGTTCGGGCGTGAAGTCCAGCGCCTCGTAAAAACCGTAGCGCCCCCGCGCCGACAGTGCGGCCAGCGTTCGGAAGTTGGTGCAGGCTGCGCGGGCATCCACCTGGGTGGCCAGCGCCGTGGCATAGGGGGCAATCACCAGCTCGCCCACGGGCGTGCGGCGCAAGGCCAAGCGGGGCACGCCCTGCGGCGCGTACTGGTAGGCCAGCGTGTGGTCGCGCCCGGCGTAGGCGCATTCTGAAATGCCCCAGGGCATGTCTTTGCCCAAGACCTGCACCAGCGCCACATGCTCACGCAGGGCGGACCGCCCTGCCTCGCCCAGGGCGCTGTGATACGGCTCGTCCATGACCAGCGTGGGCATCAGGTACTCGAACATCGAGCCTGACCACGAGCGCAGCACCGCATGGTGGCCGCTGGCAAAGAACGGCCGCCCCAGGGCCGCCCAGTGCTTGACGGGCAAGTCGCCCTTGGCGACGGCCAGGAGGCTGGTGGTGCGCGATTCGGACGCGAGCAAGTCGTAGAACGAGGTGTCCAGCTGCTGCTCGTCCACCCGGTAGCCAATGTGCAACAGGTGCCGGCGGGGGTGGTACAGAAACCGGAAGTCGGCCTGCCAGGCCAGGGCATCCAGCGCCTCTGCCAGCCCCATGAGGCGCCGCGTGGCCTCGGGTGCGCCGCCGTTGTGTGCGGCCTGCTGGTCACGGTCCACCGACTGCAGTGTGGCCAGGTGGTCGGCCAGCAGCCACAGCAGTTCGTCCTGCGCCGTGGGCGGGCTGTGCACGATGGCCGGGTGGCGTGGCTGGGCCATGCTGCGCAGCTCGTCCTGCGCCTGCGCCAGCAGCGCGCGAAACGCCGTGGCCTCCGGCTGGTGCGCCGGGTCCGGCAGACGCATTCCCAGCAGACGGCTCAAGGCGGACGAGGGCTGCATCCCACGCAAGCCCGGGTGGTGGACGCCCAGCCGGGGCTGCAGTCGAGCCAGCGAGGTGCGGATGGCCTGCGCACCCGCCAGCGGTGACAGTGGCTGCGCCGCCAGCGCGCTGCAGGCCTGCGCCACGGCAACCAGGTGCGCGCAGAGATTGCCGCTGTCCACCGTGGACACATAACGCGGGTGCAGGGGCTGCAGGGTTTCGGTGTCGTACCAGTTCAGGAAGTGGCCCCGGTGCCGCTCCATGGCTTGCAGGGTCACGAGGGTGGCTTCGAGCCGGTCGAGCAGCTCCAGCGTGCCGATCCAGCCGAACTGGCGCGCACAGCTGGCGCTCAGCAGGTACAGCCCGATGTTGGTGGGCGAGGTACGGTGCGCCACCATTTCATACGGGGCGGTCTGGAGGTTGTCGGGCGGCAGGTGGTGGTTGGGGGCGTCTACACAGCGCTCGAACAAACGCCAAGTGTCGCGCGCCACGCCGTGCAGCAGGTCCTGGTCTTGTGCCGACAGTGTTGGGTTGCCCAGGCCAGACGGAACGCGGTTGGCCAGCCACACCAGCAGCGGCGACAGCGCCCACAGCGCCAGCAGCGGCCCCACCAAGGCCCAGGGTGCCTGGGTTCCACCGGCCCACAGCGCCACGCCACAGCCCAGCGCCAGCAAGGGTGCCGCCTTGTGTCTGCGCAGCGTGGCGCCCAGGCCTGTGATCAGGGTGTTCTGCGCAGCCTCGGCCGTGGTCCACTCCAGCAGATGCCAGCGGCTCACGGCCTGCCGGTGCACGGTGCGCACCACGGCATCGCCCAGCAGCAGCGCCTGCTGCGGCAGCAGGGCCAAGTGCCACGCACCACTGGCCAGGGCCCTCAACAGGTCGCCCGATGCTTCGTGCACAAAACGCATGCCGACCAGCCCAAAACGGCTGGGCACCCAGCCCGCAAGTGCCCCCATCAAGGGCGCAGCCGCATAGGCCGCAACCACCAGCGCCAGCGTGCTGGCCAAGGGCAGGCCCAGGCCCGCCAGGGCCAGCACCACCAGCACCAGCGATGCGGGCGCCACGAGCGAGCGGCGCAGGTTGTCCAGCAGCTTCCAGCGGTTGAGGGGCGAAAGGCCCCAGCGCTGGGCCTGGGCCAGAAAGGGCCACAGCTGCCAGTCGCCCCGCGTCCAGCGGTGCAGGCGGGAGGCTGCGGTGTCGCTGTGTTCGGGCTCCGCCTCCACCAGCGTCACATCGCTGACCACGGCGCAGCGTGCCAGCGCACCTTCGAGCAGGTCGTGGCTCAGCACCTGGTCGGCCGGCAGGCGCCCGCCCAGCACGGCGTGCACCGTGGCCACATGCAGCAGGCCCTTGCCGGTGAAGCTGCCTTCGGCAAAAAAATCCTGGTACACGTCAGACGTCATGGCGCTGTACGGGTCCAGCCCCTGCTGGCCCGCAAACAGCCATTGCCACAACGAGGTGCTGGCAGAGGTGGGCAGTGGCGCCAGCACCCGGGGCTGCAGGATGCCGTAGCCCTGCACCACGCGCTGGCATGTGGCATCCAGCCGGGGCTGGTTCTCGGGGTGCTCGGCCACCCCCACCAGGCTGCGCAGGCGGCCCGGGGGCAGCTGCGTATCGCTGTCCAGCGTGAGCACATAGCGGGTCTGCGGTGCCAGGTGCGAGAGTTCGCCCAGGTCCAGGAAGGCGCCTTGCCCGCCAGTGGCGAGGGCCGCCACCAGCTGTTCGAGCTTGCCGCGCTTGCGCTCCCAGCCGATCCACTGCTGCTGCGTGGGGCTGTAGGTGCGGGAGCGGTGCAGCAGCAAAAACCGCGGGGCACCGCCCGTGATAGACGGGTGCTGGGCATTCAGGGCCAACATCAAGCCCTCGGCATGGGCCAGCAGCACGCCGTCTTCGGGCAGGTCTTGCACATCGGCATCCACACCGTCGGTCAGCAGCGCAAATTGCGCAAAGGGCTCGGGGTTGGCCAGGTAATGCAGGTGCAGGCGGTGCACCAGCCGGTCGATGGTGCCGGTGCTGCTGAGCAGGGCCGGGATCGCCACCAGCACACGTGCCGATACCGGAATGCCCGCTGGCAGCAGGTAGCGGGGCATGTAGGTCGGCCGGACAGATTCGCCAATGAGCCGGTTGACCACAGCCACCACGATCTCGGACACCGGCAGCAGCAACAAGACGGCGAGCAGCGCCAAGCCCACAAGATGGGCTGCGCTGGTATCGGGCCCCGCCTGCACACCCCACAGGGGCGCCATCAGCCAGGCCAGCAAACCGAGCGAGCCCAGCAGCAAGGCGCCGAGGTATAACGGCACACGCGACAGGCCCACCGCAGACCGCCACAGGGCCACCGCGTCGGTGGCATGTCGGCGCACACCCAGGGCATGCTCCAGCTGGTTGCGCCCGGCGCCTTGCAGCCAATAGCCTGCCAAGGCCTGCGCAGCTCCCGGATGATCTGGAGGCTCGCCGTCGGCACCCGACATCAGCACCAGCAGCGCCTGCGCCACGGCGGCCTCGCCCTGCCCGCTGCGGGCCGACAGGTTTTCGATGCCGTGCAAGGTGGTGTTGCGGGTGGACTCGTCTTCGGCCGCGAACACGGGCGACTGCAGCATGGCGCGCAGCACCAGGCTGGTCTGGCTGATGATGTCGGACCAGTCGGCCGCACCCACCCGCCGCAGTGCCGTGACGGCATTGCCCATGCTCAGCTGGTCGGCGGCCTGGTTGATCTGCTGCTGGGCCTGCAACGCCACCAGGTCAGGCACAGCGGTCAGCAACCACTGCTGTACGGGCGTTGGCGTGCCTGCAGCGGCATGCCCGCCCACCACGCCGCGCCCCATCATCGACTGCGCCAGGTGGGCCAGGAACACCGGTGCCACGCCACGCTGCTCCATGGCTGCGCAGGCGGCATCCAGCGTCAACACATTCAGGTCCTTGCTGCGGGCGGCGCACAGGCTGGCCAGCTCCTGCGCGGCCTTGTGGCTGGCCAGGCGCTCGGCCAAGCGGCGCAGGTTTTCCACCAGCACCACACGCAGCGTGGTGGGCAACGCCCACAGCTCGCCCTGGCTCAGCTCGCGAGCCTCCTGGTAGGCATTGAGGTAATGCACCAGCAGCGATTCATCAAACGCGCTGTCGGTATGGGCCACAAACGACCACGCCACACCGTACACACGCGGCAGGCCCACCAGCGGGGCGTCTTTGAGCACCGGCAGCGAGCGGTAGTAACGCGGTGGCAGCCCGGCCCGGATCTCCTTGAGCTGGCTTTCGATCAGGTGGAAGTTGTCAAACAGCCATTCAGCGGCGGGGCTGATGGCATGCTCGTCATGCGGTGCATCGAACAGGTAGCGGTATGCGGCCCGCAGCGCGCGGATGTTGCTCTGCAGGCGTGGGTAAAAGGTGGTGCGGCCAAACGGTGCCTTGCCTGCGTCGTGGGACGCGCCCAGGTGCCGGCCATGCTCTTCGAAGCGGGCCACGCCAAACACTTCGGCCCGCAAGGGGTCCAGCACCAGGCCTGCCCGGGCATCGAGCATGCGGTCCAGCGCGGAAGGAACCCAGGGCCATGGTGTGCGTAAGCCCATGCGTGCGCCCCCTATCGCACCAGCGATACGACCCCCACCAGCAACGTGATCAAGAGTGCAACGGTCACCACATGTTCGGCCACCAGGGTCTGCAGCCATGCAGCACCCGCGAGCAACTGGTCCACCGGCCCGCGCAAGGCGCCGCAGTGCGCCAAGTGTTCACCCAGGTGGGAAAGCTCCAGCAGCGATACGTCTGCCGGCTGCCCGACGCAAGACGTGTCCCACGCAGAGGCAAGGGTGGATGGATGGGACATAGGCGGCTCCTGGTACACAAGTGAATGGCGCCACCGCGTTGCGGCAGCGCTCTGATCCTCTTGTACAAGGGGCTGGGGCCGCGAGTCTGTACGCTGTCGAACAGACCACCAGAGAGGCCTTTTTCAGCCCAAAGGCAACCCACCAAGAACTGAAACGATCAGTTACCAATCAAAGAGCGATGGTGTTCCACCCGGGCACACGCCTTCAATCTGCAGCATGCGCAGCTTGGTCAGCGCGCCGCCTCCGGCCGAAAAGCCGCCCGGCCGGTCACCCGCAGCCAGCACCCGGTGGCACGGCACCACGGGCGCAAACGGGTTCAGGCCCAGCGCCTGCCCCACGGCGCGCGACAGGCCCTTGCTGCCGATCTGTTCGGCCACCTCGCCATAGGTGCGCGTGCGGCCCGGCGGGATGGCCCGGGCAATGGCATACACCTGCTGGTGAAACGGCGAAATGCCGGACATGTCGAGCGGCACCTCGCACAGGTCGCGGGGCTGCCCCGCCAGCAGCGCCTGGATGCCTTCGATAGCGCTGCGCACGGGGGCGGGAGGCTCCCCAGACTGCGCGCAGTGTGAATGGCTGCGCAGCAAACGCGCCCGGGTCGCCTCGGCATCCGCCTCGGGCAACTGCACGGCCACGATGCCGCCCGGGCCCCAGGCAATGCCGCAGGTGCCGATGGCGGTGTCGAACAGCGCATGGCCGTGGCCAGGGGCGGCATCAGGCACAGTGCGGGCCCCTCCTTGCAGGTTTGGCACTCACTACTCTTTTTATAGCTACCATCGCTTACTGGATAAGCGCTAGAGGCCAATTTTTCTCATATTTTCGGCACCAAAGCATGCGCGTGCGCCATCAATCGGCCCGCAGCGCCGCGCGCAGTTGCGCGCCCAGCTCGGGCTTGGCGGCAAACGGGTCGGTGGGGTTGCGGCCCATCATCACGTCTTCCATGCGCGTCTGCACCGAAGCCAGGGCCTTGGGGTGGCTGTAGATGTAGAACTGGCCTTGAGCCGCTGCGTCGAACACTTTTTGCGCTACCTCGGCGGCGGTCACCTTGCCGCTGCCCACGGCCTTGTCGCTCATGGCCTGGCCGATGAGCTGGCTCTTGGTGGGCTTTTCGGCAGGCAGGTCGCCGGGGCGGTTGCGGTGGCTTTGGTTGATGCCGGTGGGCACAAAGAAGGGGCACAGCACGCTGGCGCCGATCTGGTCAGTGACCAGCGACAAATCCTGGTACAGCGTTTCCGACAGGCTGACCACTGCGTGCTTGCTCACGTTGTAGATGCCCATGTTGGGCGCCGCCAGCAGGCCCGCCATGCTGGCGGTGTTGATGATGTGGCCGCGCCAGGCCGGGTCGGCCTTGGCCGCTGCCAGCATCATGGGCGTGAACAGGCGCACACCGTGCACCACGCCCCACAGGTTCACGCCCAGCACCCATTCCCAGTCCTTGACGGAGTTCTCCCACACCAGCCCGCCCGCGCCCACACCCGCGTTGTTGAACACCAGGTGCGGCGCGCCAAAGCGCTGCTGCACATCGGCGGCCAGCTGCTCCATCTGCGCAGCGTTCGATACATCCACCTTGCGGGCCAGCACCTGGCTGCCTGCGGCCTGCATCTCGGCAGCGGCGGCGTCCAGCGCGTCCTGCTGCACATCCACCAGCACCAGGTTCATGCCGAGGCGGGCACCGATGCGCGCGCATTCCAGGCCAAAGCCCGAGCCTGCGCCGGTGAGGACGGCGGTTTTGCCGGAAAAGTTGTCGATCATGGTTTTTGTCTCCTTGAGTCCGTAACAATTTAGAGCGTTGGGTTGAAACTGGCGGGGCCCACGCCGGGGACGCCGAGCAAGGGCCGCCCCGCAGCGAGGGCGTCGTCCCCCTTCCCGGCGAAGCCGAGAGAAGGGGGAAGCGGCGCAGCCGCTCAGGGGGTTGCTCTTAAAACATACCCAATGCGCGGGAAGTGCACATGCACCGTACCCGCGCGCGGGTCGGTACGCCGCAGCGTGTAGCGGGTGCGGGTGGCAGCAATCAGCTCGCCCTCGGTGGGCTCCGTGCCAAAGCTCTCGGCGGAAATCGTGACCTGGCTGCCCAGCGGGATGCCGTGTTCGTCCTGGAACACGTCGTCCATCAGGGGCAAAGGGTCCATGCCCGCAGCCACCGTGATGGCGTCCTGAGCGCTGAACTTTTCCATACGACCATGGCCCAGCGCTGCGATGCGGTCCATCCACTCCAGCACGGCGGGGGTGGCGGCAAAGATGTCGGCCATCACCGGCACACACTGGCGCGTGAACCACAGCGGGTGGTAGGCGGCAAAGTCGGCCAGGCAGGGCTCGGCACCAAACAAAAAGTCGTGCTCCTCGGCCATGTGGGCGATGCGGCGCAGGTACGAGCGGTAGGCAGCCGTCGCGTCGGCCGGTCGCAGGCGCTGCATGCCCGCGCTCATCTCGCGGCGGTCTTCGCCAAACACTTGCGCGGCGGCTGGCGGCAAGTTGGCAAACAGCACCGCAGCGCCTTTGGGCTGCAGGTTGTAGGCCATGGCGGCCCAGAACAGCGTGCTATCCGCCCACTGTGCAAACACACGCGCCACGCCCTTGAGGTGCGGCGGGTACAGCACCGGCTCGGGCTGTTCATGCTCCAGCACGTCGCAGATGAGGGCCGAATCGCAATAGATGTCGGCACCGATCTGCAAGAACGGCGTCTTGCGGTAACCCCCCGTTAGCGCCACCACATCGGGCTTGGGCATGACGCTGGGGATGATCACGGACTTCCAGGCCAGCTGCTTGAAGCCGAGCACCGCGCGGATCTTTTCGGAGAACGGCGACGAGGGGTAGTGGTGCAGGATGAGATGGGACATGGGTTACTCCTCGGAAGATTTACGAAGTGCCCGCTGGAGCTGACACTGGTGACAACGTGTGATCCTGGCGCAGCCAAAGCCAGCGCCCCCGCGCAAGGGCCGCCCCGCCGCGCTGGGGGCGTCCCCCTCTCTCGACTCACGCAGTGAGTCGAGAGAGGGGGAAGGCGCGAAGCGACTCAGGGGGAGCTTCATGCCGGGACCGCACGGGCCAGGATGGCGTCAAGGTTTACACCCGCGCCCAGCGTGCCAAAGCTGTAGCCCCAGTCGCCGGAGAGGCGCGAGTCGCAAAACGCGCGGAAAACGGCACCGGGCGCACTGCGCAGCAGCAGGGCCGCCTGCACGGCCAGCGCCACATCCTGCGCGAGGCGCCGGGCCTCGGCCTCGGTGGTCATGGCGTCCACGCGCAGGGGCAGTGCGCCGGCCAGACGGTCCAGCGCCGGGTGGGCGCCGCGTGCGGGTGCCAGTTCGGCGTCTAGAGCGGCAGCGGTGTCGGCGCGGCGCACGGCGCGCATCAAATCCAGCGCCATGATGTTTCCCGCGCCTTCCCAGATGGAGTTAAGCGGCATCTCGCGGTAGATGCGGGCCATCACGCCTTCGCCGCCCTCTTCCACATAGCCGTTGCCGCCCAGGCATTCCATGGCCTCCTGCGCAAACACGCTGCCGCGCTTGCACACCCAGAACTTGGCCACGGGTGTGAGCAGGCGGGCCATGATGGCCTCGTGCTCGCTCTTGTCTTTATGGTCAAAGGCGCTCGCAAGCCTTATGGAGAGAGCGGTAGCCGCTTCACTTTCCAGCGCCAGATCGGCGAGCACGTTGCGCATGAGTGGCTGGTCGATGAGCTTCTTGCCAAAGGCCGAGCGCTGGCGCGTGTGGTGCAGAGCGATGCTGAGCGCCTGGCGCATGAGGCCGCTGGTGCCTAAAGCGCAATCGAGCCGCGTCATGGTGCCCATCTCCAGGATCTGCGCCACGCCACGGCCTTCCTCGCCCACGCGCCAGGCCAAGGCGTTGATAAATTCGACCTCGGAGCTGGCGTTGGCGTGGTTGCCCAGCTTGTCTTTCAGGCGCTGAATGCGGATGGCGTTCACGGTGCCTTCGCCACCATCAGGCAACACACGCGGCAAGAAGAAGCAGGTGAGCCCGCCGGGTGCCTGTGCCAGGATCAGGAAGGCGTCGCACATGGGGGCCGAGAAGAACCATTTGTGGCCGGTGATGCGGTAGCGCGCGCCCCAGGCGTCTTCACCATCGTGCACAGCCTGTGTGGTGTTGGCGCGCACGTCCGATCCGCCCTGCTTCTCGGTCATGCCCATGCCCATGGTGAGCGCGGATTTCTGCGAGAACAGCGCGAGGCGCGGGTCGTACTGCGTGCTCGCCAAACCCTTGCTCCAGTCCGCCCATACCGCTGAATTGCCTCGCAATGCCGGGGTCACGGCGTAGCTCATCGACACGGGGCACAGCACCGAGGGCTCGGCTTCTGTGAACAGCATGAAGCCTGCGGCCCGCTCGGTATGCGCGTGGCCCGTGTCCTGGCGCGACCACGGCGTGGCGTGCAGGCCGTGGCGCAGCGCAGTGCCGATGAGCGCATGGTAGCTGGGGTGGAACTCCACCACATCGGTGCGATAGCCGAAGCGGTCGTGGGTGCGCAGTTGGGGCTTGTAGGTGTTGGCGAGCCGAGCATGGGTCTGCATTTCGGCCGATCCCATCTCCGCGCCCAGCGCCGCGAGGCCCGCCAGCGGCAGGCCGGGGGCATGCAGGCGCAGCGCGTCCTGCAGGGGCTGGTTGGCGGTGAAGAGGTTCACATCGGCCCAGGGCGTGCTCTGGTTGAACACCTCATGGGTGGCGGCAGGGCTGGCAGCGGTCATGGCGGCTCCTCAGGCGACGGGGCTGTCACCCCGTCTCAGCATTTCGATGTGGGGGATATCGTCTTCCAGATACTCATCGGACACGGCCTCAAAACCCAGGCTGCCGTAGAAGCCCTGCAGATGGGCCTGCGCGCTGATGCGGATGCCCCGCCCCGGCCATGCCTGGCTGCAGCGAGCGATGCCCTCGGCCATCAGCGCCCTGCCCGTGCCGTTGCCCCGCGCTTCCTTGGCGGTGACCACGCGGCCGATGGAGGGCTCGGGGTAGTTCACGCCCGGGTCCACCACGCGCAGACAGGCTTGCAGCGCACCCGCCTCGTCGTAGCCCAGCAGGTGGTAGGACTGCTTGTCCGCCCCGTCCGGGTCCTGGTAAGGGCCCTGCTCCAGGATGAACACCTTGCAGCGCAGCGCCAGCGCATCGTGCAGGGCGTGCACGCCCAGGTCGTCGAAGCGGGCCCAGGTCCAACGCATTAGAACCTGCTCCCGGCCTTTTCATGGGGTGCGTTGCCCCACAAAGGCAGTGGATGCAAGGCGCCCACCGAAAGCCGCACTGATGTGCGGCGAGGATGGGCAACGCAGCAGACGCTGCCTTTGCGGGGCAACCCGGAGGGCATGGCAGCAAACAGCCACGCTCGTCGTTGCCCACCTTGCCCAGGCCGCCAGCATGGGCTGCGGTGGACGCCTAGATCGTGACTGTTTGCTGTCATGCGCACCCCATGAAAAGGCCGGGAGCAGGTTCTTAGATCAGCTTCACCAGCTGTTTGCCGAAGTTCTTGCCCTTGAGCAAGCCCAGGAAGGCCTCGGGCGCGGCGGCGATGCCCTGCGCAATGGTCTCGCGTGGGCGCAGCTTGCCGGTGCCGACCAGCGTGCCCAGTTCCTTGAGCGCATCAGGCCAGACTTCCATGTGCTCGCTCACAATGAAACCTTCGACTTTCATGCGGTTGATGAGCATGAGCGCGGGGTTGGCCATGGGCAGCGGCGCGCCGTCGTAGCCAGCGATCATCCCGCACAGGGCAATGCGGCTGAAGGCGTTCATGCGCAGCATGACGGCGTCCATGATCCAGCCGCCCACGTTTTCGAAGTAGCCATCGATGCCGTTGGGGCACGCTTCCTTCAGGGCTTTGGACATGGCCTTCACGTCGCTGTGTTCCTTGTAGTCGATGCAGGCGTCAAAGCCCAGTTCTTCCACGGCATATTTGCACTTGTCGGCGCCACCGGCAATGCCCACCGCACGGCAGCCCCGGGCCTTGGCCAAAGCGGCAAAGGCGCTGCCCACGGCGCCAGTAGCGGCGCTTACCACCACGGTGTCGCCTTCCTTGGGCGCAATGATCTTGACCAGGCCGTACCAGGCCGTGACACCCGGCATGCCCACGGCGCCCAGGTAGTGCGACAGCGGCACATGGGTCGTATCGACCTTGCGCAGCGCGCCGGGCTGGTCGGCATTGACCACGCTGTATTCCTGCCAGCCGCCCATGCCCACCACCTTGTCGCCCACCGCGTACTTGGGATGCTTGCTCTCGGCCACTTCACCCACGGTGCCACCGATCATGACTTCGCCCAGCGCCTGCGATGCGGCGTAGCTCTTGCTCTCGTTCATGCGGCCGCGCATATAGGGATCCAGGCTCAGAAAGTGGTGGCGTACCAGCACCTCGCCTTCCTTGAGCGCGGGCGTGTCGGTGGCCACCAGCTTGAAGTTGCTGACCACGGCTTCGCCTTGGGGGCGGTTGTCGAGAACGATTTGTTGGTTGCGTGGCATGAGAGGCTCCTTCAGAATGTCTATCACTATGAATTCAATAGCTGCTAGCGCTTATAGATAAAGCGCTAGAGGCCAATTTGGCTTAAAAATCTGACTCAATCGGAGGAAATGACCTTGAGGTCATTCACATTGCGCCCATCGACTGGCAGGCGCCGCACGTACTTGAACGTGCCGGTGGCATGGCAACACACCTTGCCTTGTGCGTCATACACCGTGCCTTCGGTAAAAGCCATGGTGGCCGTGCGGTGAATGAGCCGCCCCTTGGCCACCAGCGGCCCGCGTGCGGGCTGCATGAAGCTGGTCTTCATCTCAATGGTGACCACGCCCATGTCGGGCGTCTCGCTGCGCGCCGCCGTGGCCATGGTCACGTCCAGCAGCGTCATCGACGCACCGCCGTGGGTCACGGCAAACGAGTTCAAGTGCTCGGGCTGAGCTTCGTAATGCAGCTCAGACTCGCCGCCTTCCATACGCTGCAGCGTAAAGCCCAGGTGGTGGACAAAGGGAATTTCGACACCGAAACTTTTCAAGGGATTTCCTCAGAACACAAACCTCAAATACTGGCGCGGCCCAGACCAGGGCAGCCGAGCAAGGGCCGCCCCGCAGCGAGGGCTGCGTCCTCCTTCCCGGCGAAGCCGAGAGAAGGGGCTGAGGGCCGCGGCTCCAAGGCTGCCTGCGCAGGCTTGGACGTGCCCGAAGAGCTGCCGCCTCTGGCGGCCGCACCGAGGCGCACAGCGCCTCAGGGGCATGTACCGAATTCACCCTCCCGTGACAATACTCACGCCCCCGTCCACCGCCAGCCATTGGCCGGTGATGTGCTTGCCCGCATCCGACGCGTACAACGCGCACAGGCCCTTCAAATCTTCATCATCGCCGAGACGGCCCAGCGGGGCGTGGGCGGCCAGCGCTTCCTCGCCCATGGCCTTGAGCGTACCCACCGTCATTTTGCTTGGGAAGAAACCCGGGCAGATGGCGTTGACGCGGATGTTGTACGCGCCCCATTCAGCGGCCAGGGCCCGTGTGAAGTTGATCACCGCGCCCTTGGAGGTGTTGTAAGCAATGGTGTTCATGCCCTTGGGGTTGCCGCCCAAGCCTGCGATGGACGCCACGTTGATGATGCTGCCGCTGCGGCGCGCGATCATGCTGTGCTTGGCGATGTGCTGACTCAGGATGAAGTAACCGCGCACGTTGAGGTTCATCACCTTGTCCCACGCGTCCACAGGGTGGTCTTCGGCAGGGGCACCCCAGGCTGCGCCTGCGTTGTTGACGAGGATGTCCACATGGCCCAGGCGTTGCAGGCTCTCGTCAGCCAGGCGGCGGATGTCTTCTTCCTTGGCGCAGTCGGCAGCAATCCAGCTGGCCTCGATACCGGCGGCTTTCAGGTCGGCGGCAGCTTCTTCCAGGTCGGAGGCCTTGCGCGAGCTGAGCATGATCTTGGCACCCGCTTCGCCCAGCGCGTGGGCCAGTTGCAGTCCCAGGCCGCGCGAGCCGCCGGTGACCAGTGCGGTCTTGCCGGTGAGGTCAAACAGTTGTTGGATGGTACGGGTCATGCTGAAAGTCTCCTTCGGTTTTGGATGGATCTGTCGTTGGGTGTTTGCCCCACGCGCCCGAGGATTGTGCGATGCAATGCGGGCGCTTTGTGTCGCGGGGGTGTCGGGTGTTCAGCTAAGAGCCTGTTCAAAATTTTTCTGGAGCCGCACAAGTGCCTTGCCGGGATGGGATGCAAGGCGCGGTGCGCCGCCGATAGCCCGTGCTATCGGCAAGCGCCGCAACGCCGTAGACCGCCCGGCAAGGCACTTGCCCGAAGGGTCGGAGTGAAATCGGGCGATTGGACGCCCCGGCTGCTTGCATGGGCATGAGCCCATGCGGCGCATCCGAAGCATCCACTCATCCCGATTGCACTCCAATGCGGTCTCCAAAAAGACTTTGAGCAGGCTCTAAGGGCCGGGGTCGGTGTGCAACCGGGCCCGCACCGCGATCAGCACCACACCCACCACGGCCAGCACCCCGCCGCCCACGATGAGGCTCCAGCCCAGAGCCTCATCGGTGCGGGCGGTGGCGATGCCCAGTATCAGCGTGAGCAACCCGCCGTAAATCAGCAGCCAGATGAGCTTGTGCAGGCGTTGCAGGGTGAGTTGCGCCGCCATCAAAACGCCTCTTCAGGGAAGGCCGCGCAGGTGGCATCGCGCGTGCTCACCACCTGCAGCCAGGCACCGATCTTGGGCAGCTCGTAGTGGAAGAAAAAGCGCATGCCGCCCATGCGTCCCACGCTCGCGGGCTGGGCCAGATCGGCATCCCGGGCCAGCGTGGCCAGGGCCACGTCCAGCCAAACCCAGGCGAGCACCGTGTGGCCAAAGGCCTGCATGTAGGGCACGGCATTGGCCAGCGCATCGGCAGGCTGGCCCGTGGCCCAGGCGGCCTTGGTGGCGGCGCCCACGTCCTGCAGCGCCTTGCCCAGCGCATTGGCATGGGCCGCCAGCGCGGGCACCTGGATCGCGCGCTCGATGGTGGCATTGATGCGCCCGGCCAGCAGTTGCAGGCCGCGGCCGCCTTCCATCAGCACCTTGCGGCCCAGCAGGTCCATGGCCTGGATGCCGTGCGTGCCCTCGTGGATCATGTTCAGGCGGTTGTCGCGCCAGTACTGCTCCACCGGGAAATCGCGCGTATAACCGTAGCCGCCATGGATCTGGATGGCCAATGAGTTGGCCTCCAGGCAGAACTCGCTGGGCCAGCTCTTGGCAATGGGGGTGAGCACCTCCAGCAGCAGGCGGGCTTCGTCGGCCGTCGCCGCGTCGCCCGTGTGCTGCTCGTCCACCAGCTTGGCGCAAAACAGGTTGAGCGCGAGCGCCCCTTCGCCATACGACTTCTGGGCCAGCAGCATGCGCTTGACGTCGGCGTGTTCGATGATGCGCACCTGGGGCTGGGCGGCGTCCTTGACCACGGCAGCGGCGCCATCCTTGGGGCCCTGCACCGGGCGCCCTTGGGGCCGGTTCTTGGCATAGTCCAGGCTGGCGTAATAGCCCGCCAGCCCCAGCATGGTGGCGGCCATGCCGATGCCGATGCGCGCCTCGTTCATCATGTGGAACATGCAGTGCAGGCCCTTGCCGGGCTGGCCCACCAGGTAGCCCACGGCCCCGGCCTTGCCCTCAACCGGGAACCTGCCTTCACCGAAATTAAGCAGCGTGTTGGTGGTACCGCGCCAGCCCAGCTTGTGGTTGAGGCCCGCCAGCGCCACGTCGTTGCGTACGCCGGTGAGCTTGCCTTCGGTGTCCACCAGCTTCTTGGGCACGATGAACAACGAGATGCCCTTGGTGCCCGGCACCAGCTTGCCGTCCGGCCCCGGGATCTTGGCCAGCACCAGGTGCACGATGTTTTCGGTCAGCTCATGGTCGCCCGAGCTGATCCACATCTTGTTGCCCGTGAGGCGATACCTTGCACCCAATGGGTCGGCCTCGAAGCCATCGCCATCAGGCACTGCGCGCGTGGCCACATCCGACAGCGAGGAGCCCGCCTGCGGCTCGGACAGACACATGGTGCCCGACCAACGCCCGTTGAATTCATTGAGTGCAAACACCTGCTTTTGCGCCTCGGTGCCATGCACCATGAGCAGGTTGGCGTTGCCCGAAGTCAGCAGGTTCGAGCCGATGCTGATGGACGCCACCGCAAAGAAGCTGTTGGCGGCCGCCTCGACGGCATAGGGCAGCTGCATGCCGCCGACCTCGTAGTCCTGCGCGGCCGACAACAGGCCGGATTCTGCGTAGGCCTTGCGCGCCTCGTAGGTCGCCTGGGGCAGGATGACCTTTTCACCGTCGAAGTGTGGCTCCTCGATGTCTACGGTGCGGTTGAAGGGCGCGTACTTCTCGCGAGCGATGCGCTCGCAGGTGTCGAGCACCGCATCGAAGGTTTCGCGCGAGTGGTCTGCAAAACGCGTGCGGGCCGTGAGGGACTGGGCATCGAGCCAGTCATACAGCAGAAAGTCGAGCGTGGAACGCAGGGTCATCAGAAGGTCTCCTTGTGGCTGCGTGCATGCCCGATCTCCAATGGCCTGATAGGGCTCAGCGTGCAGGCAGCACGATGTTCTTGAAACACCAGTAGTCCATGTCCGAATCGGGCTTGGGCTGGCAATTGGCTTCTCCGAGCTGCAGGCGTGTGGCACCTGCAGGCAGTGGCGGGAACGTGATCTTGACGAGCTTGTTGCGGCCGGGCTTGACCACATCCATCTTCACGTTGCAGAAAGACAGGCCTCCAATCGACAGCTGCGGCAGCACAGTGCCGGTGCCCAGGTCCTTGAGCGTGAACGCATCGGGCGAGCCAGTGGGTTGCGCACAGGCCTCGAACGATTCATCGGTGGTGTTCTTGACGACAAGCGTCACCCGCGTCTGTTTGGCGTCCACCACGATGTCCTGCAAAACCACGTCGGAGTCCGACTCCAGCGGCAGCTGGAGCTTGTAGGTCTGGCTCTGGGCATGGGCACCGCATGCAACGGCAAGGGCCGAGAGGGCGACACATTGGCGAAAGGAAGGAAGCAGACAACGCATGGGAGGTACCGGGTTCGGGATGGAGAAAGGAGACAGGTTCAGTGCCACAGGCAAGCCGGTGGTCGCGCGGATTCTGCCCGCGCCAACCGCGCCGAGGGGCGCATCATGCCCCGGCAAAGCAACAATTTGTAGCCTGCACCTCTTCGCCCCCTCGACCCTGCTCTGCCCTGGTGTCTTCCTCTCATCCCCTTCTACGGGTAGTTCAGGCATCCATCTGAAATTTGCTGGGCTGAGAGCCAACGCATGTGGTCCGCCCATGGGCCCCACCACCGCTGCTTGCGCCACCCACAAAGGGGCAAGCGCACAGGCAACACGTGAAGGTGCCGCCTGTTGCGCAGCCCCCAAGCCAAGTTTTACAGCACTTCGAAAATGCCGGCAGCGCCCATGCCGCCACCAATGCACATCGTCACGCACACCTTCTTCGCACCACGGCGCTTGCCTTCGATAAGCGCGTGGCCCGTGAGGCGCTGGCCCGACACACCGTAGGGGTGGCCCACGGCAATCGCGCCGCCGTTCACGTTCAGGCGGTCGGCCGGAATGCCCAGCTTGTCGCGGCAGTACAGCACCTGCACGGCGAAGGCTTCGTTCAGCTCCCACAGGTCGATGTCCTGCACCGTGAGGCCCAGCTTTTTCAGCACCTTGGGCACGGCAAACACGGGGCCGATGCCCATTTCGTCGGGCTCGCAGCCTGCCACCGCAAAGCCGAGGAAGCGGCCCAGGGGCTTGAGGCCCTTCTTGCTGGCGTACTCTTCGCTGGTCACCACGCAGGCGCCGGCGCCGTCGGAGAACTGGCTGGCGTTGCCGGCAGAGATCAAACCGCCAGGCAGCGCCGAGCGCAGGCCGCTGATGGCTTCTACCGTCGTGCCTTCGCGTGTGCCTTCATCCTTGCTCACGGTGACCTGCTTGGTGATCAGTCCCAGCGTTTTGTCGGCCACACCGGCGGTCACGGTGATGGGGGCGATTTCTGCGTCGAACAAGCCAGCGGCCTGCGCTGCGCAAGCCTTCTGCTGGCTGGCGGCACCGTATTCGTCCATGGCTTCGCGGCCGATGTTGTAGCGCTTGGCCACTTGCTCGGCGGTCTGCAGCATGCTCCAGTAGATCTCGGGCTTTTGCTTGGCCAGGGCCAGGTCCTGGATCATGTGCAGATTCATCTCCTGCTGCACGCAGGAGATGCTTTCGACACCACCGGCCACGAACACATCGGCTTCGCCAGCGATGATGCGCTGGGCGGCCATGGCAATGGTCTGCAGTCCAGAGGAGCAGAAGCGGTTGACCGTGACACCGGAAGCGGTGATGGGCAGGCCGGCCTTCAGGGCGATCTGGCGCGCGATGTTGCTGCCGGTGGCACCTTCGGGTGTGGCGCAACCCATGATGACGTCGTCCACGTCAGCGCCATCAATGCCGGCGCGCAACACGGCGTGCTGCACGGCATGGCCGCCAAGGGTGGCGCCATGCGTCATGTTGAAAGAACCCTTCCAGCTCTTGGCGAGCGGCGTGCGGGCGGTGGAAACAATCACTGCGGAGGTCATGTGAATTCCTTTGATTCTGTAGATGGGTGCGCGCGGCTATTTACTGGAAGGCCTTGCCTTCGGCGGCCAGCTTGGCCAGCAGCGGAGCGGGCTTCCAGAACGCTGCGTCATCCAGCGGGTTCTTGGCAAAACGGTCCATGGCCTGCACCACATTGAACAGACCCACTTCGCTGGCGTAGTGCATGGGGCCGCCACGGTGGATGGGGAAGCCGTAGCCGGTCAGGTACACCATGTCGATGTCGCCGGACTTGCTGGCAATGCCGTCTTCCAGGATGTGCGCGCCTTCGTTGACCAGTGCGAACACCAGGCGCTGCACGATTTCTTCGTCCGAAATCTTGCGCGGCGTGATGCCCAGCTCCTTGCGGTGGTCTTCGATCATCTTGTTGACCAGGTCGCTCGGGATCGCGTCGCGCTTGCCGGCCTGGTAGTCGTACCAGCCTGCGCCGGTCTTCTGGCCGAAGCGGCCCAGTTCACACAGCTTGTCGGCCGTGCGGCTGTACTTCATGTCGGCACGTTCGACGGAGCGGCGCTTGCGGATGGCCCAGCCAATGTCGTTGCCCGCCAGGTCGCCCATGCGGAACGGGCCCATGGCAAAGCCAAACTTTTCAATGGCCTTGTCCACCTGCTGGGGCGTGCAGCCTTCGTCCAGCAGGAAGCCAGCCTGGCGGCTGTACTGCTCGATCATGCGGTTGCCGATGAAACCATCGCACACGCCCGAGACCACTGAAGTCTTCTTGATCTTCTTGCCGATGGCCATCACGGTCGCCAGCACGTCCTTGGCGGTCTCCTTGCCACGCACCACTTCCAGCAGCTTCATCACGTTGGCAGGGCTGAAGAAGTGCATGCCCACCACGTCCTGCGGACGCTTGGTAAACGCTGCGATCTTGTCCACGTCAAGCGTGGAGGTGTTGGAGGCCAGGATAGCGCCGGGCTTGGCCACGGCGTCGAGTTGCTTGAACACCGCTTCCTTGACGCCCATTTCTTCGAACACGGCTTCGATGATGAGGTCGCAGTCCTTGAAGTCGTCGTAGCTCAGCGTGGTGCTCAGCAGGGCCATGCGCTGCTCGTACTTGTCCTGCTTGAGCTTGCCCTTCTTGACCTGGGCTTCGTAGTTCTTCTTGATCGTGGCCACGCCACGGTCCAGGGCTTCCTGCTTCATTTCCAGGATCTTGACGGGGATGCCTGCGTTCAGGAAGTTCATGGAAATGCCGCCGCCCATGGTGCCCGCGCCAATCACGCCCACCAGCTTGATGTCGCGCTTGGGGGTGTCGGATGCGACATCAGGGATCTTGCTCGCCGCACGCTCGGCCATGAACAGGTGGCGCAATGCACGCGACTCCGGCGTCCACATCAGGTTGATAAAGATCTCGCGCTCGACCAGCATGCCTTCGGCAAACTTCTTCTTGGTGGCGGCTTCAACAGCGTCCACGCACTTGGCGGGTGCGGGGAAGTTCTTGGCCATGCCCTTGACCATGTTGCGCGCGAACTGGAAGTACGCGTCGCCTTCGGGGTGCTTGCAGGGGAAGTTGCGCACCAGGGGCAGCGGGCGGGCATCGGCCACGCTTTGCGCGAATGCCAGGGCTTCTGCCGCCAGCGACTCGGCCGATGCGGCCATCTTGTCAAACAGCTTCTGGCCGGGCACGGCGCCAATCATTTCACTCTTGACGGGCTCGCCGCTCACGATGAGGTTGAGCGCCGCTTCCACACCAATCACGCGCGGCAGGCGCTGCGTGCCACCTGCACCGGGGATCAGGCCCAGCTTGACTTCAGGCAGTGCAATCGAGCAGCCAGGCGCTGCAATGCGGTAGTGGCAACCCAGGGCCAGCTCCAGCCCGCCGCCCATGGCAACGCTGTGCATGGCAGCCACGACGGGCTTGGCCGAGTTTTCAATGGCGGCAATCACCGACAGCAGGTTGGGTTCTTGCAGTGACTTGTCGGTGCCGAACTCCTTAATGTCGGCGCCGCCAGAGAACGCACCACCGGCACCGGTGATCACGATGGACGTGACCGCTGCATCGGCATTGGCACGGCCAAGGCCGTCCACGATGCCCTGGCGGGTCGCCAGACCGAGTCCGTTGACGGGAGGGTTGGCCATGGTGATCACGGCAACGGAGCCGTGGACTTTGTATTCAGCGGTCATGGTGCTGTTGTTCCTTGGAAAGTGAAAAAGAACGATCGTGCGTTTTTATTGTAGAGACTTCAAACCCATTTGGCGTGTCAATTTGTCCCGGGCGGGACAAGGGGTTGGGGAGAACCCCTCGCCTGATGGTTCCACAGGCAAAAAAAGAGGCGCTACCGTTCAGGGGCGCCTCGTGAAAATCATAGTGGGCGGCTGTAGCTGGGTGTACGCCTTACGAGCAAGCCGCTGAAACTGGCGCGCCCCAGGCCAGTGCAGCCAAGCAAGGGCCGCCCCGCAGCGAGGGCTGCGTCCCCCTTCCCGAGTCGCGCAGCGATTCGAGAGAAGGGGGAAGGCGCGCAGCGCCTCAGGGGGATCGCCCCGCTAAACTTCAAGCCATTCCTTGCGGATGTAGTTGTCGGCTCGCAGGCTGTCCGGTGTGCCCTGGAACACGATCGAGCCATGCCCCATGACCAACGCGCGGTCCGAGATCTTCATGGCGATGGTCAGCTTCTGCTCGATCAGCAGCACCGAGATACCCCGCGCCTTGATGGTCTGCAGGTACTGCCCCACCAGCTCGACAATCTTTGGGGCCAGGCCTTCGGTGGGCTCGTCGATGATGATCAGGTCGGGGTCGCCCATCAGCGTGCGGCACAGCGTAAGCATCTGCTGCTCCCCGCCCGACATCACGCCCGCCTCTGTGTGCTGGCGCTCCTTGAGGCGCGGGAACATCTCGTACATGTCGTCAAACGACCAGCGGCTGCCCTTGCCTTTGCCTTTCTGGCCCAGCAGCAAGTTCTGGTGCACGGTGAGGTTGGGGAACACATCGCGGCTTTCGGGCACGTAGCCCACCCCCAGGTGGGCGATCTCGTAAGCCTTCTTGCCGTTGAGGTCCTGCCCCTTCCAGCTCAGCGTGCCCTCCCAGTCCACCAGGCCCATGATGGCCTTGGCGGTGGTGGAACGGCCCGAGCCGTTACGCCCCAGCAGGGCCACGATTTCACCGGGTTGTACGTCGAAGGTCACGCCATGCAGCACATGGCTCTTGCCGTAATAGGCGTGGAGATTTTCGATTTTCAGCATGTCAATGTCCCGCCCCTTGCTCGTCCGCAACGACAGAGCCCAGATAGGCCTCCTGCACGCGCTGGTTGGCGCGCACCTTGTCGGGCGTGTCATAGGCAATGACCTCGCCATAGACCACCACAGCAATCTTGTCCGCCAGGCCAAAGACCACGCCCATGTCATGCTCCACCGTCAGCAGCGTGCGACCTTCGGTCACTTCCTTGATGAGGTGGATGAAGCGCGTGGTCTCGGTCTTGCTCATGCCGGCCGTGGGCTCGTCGAGCAAGATCACGTTGGCACCACCCGCGATGGTGATGCCGATCTCCAGGGCGCGCTGCTCGGCATAGGTGAGGTTCATCGCCAGCGTGTCGCGCTTCTTGTCGAGCTTGATCATTTCCATGAGCTGCTTGGCGCGCTCATTGGCATCGTGCAGGTTCGACAGGAAGCGCAGGAAGGTGTACTTGTAGCCCATGCTCCAGAGCACACCGCAGCGCAGGTTCTCGAACACCGAGAGCTTGGGAAAGATGTTCGTGATCTGGAAGCTGCGCGACAGCCCCTTGCGGTTGATCTCATACGGTGCCAGCCCGTTGATGCGCTGGCCATTGAGGATCACATCCCCGCTTGTAGGCGCAAAACGCCCACTGATGAGGTTGAACAGCGTGGACTTGCCTGCGCCATTGGGGCCGATGATGGCCACGCGTTCGCCCGAGGCCACGGACAGGTTCACGCCACGGATAATTTCCGTCTTGCCAAAGCTCTTGCGCAGGTCGCGCAGTTCCAGGGCACAGGTGGTGTTGGTTGGGTTGTCAGCTGCCATGTTTACAGCGCCTCCCCACGCTTGATTTCATGTTCGATCTCTTCCTGGATCGTGCTCCACTGCCGCAGGAACTGGCGGCGGCAGAGTTCAAAAAGTCCAAAGCCCGTGACCATCACGAAAATGGCGCCAAACCAGCTCGTAAAGCCTGCGGCATTGAGCGTGGCCCCCAGGAACGTCAGTTCTGGCCCCAGGGCCGCGTTGAGCTGCAGGTGGTAGGTCATCTCGATCATGCAGGCTGCGCCCATCACCCCCACCAGCGCCGTGCCGCCCAGCGCCAGGTAAGAACTCCAGAGCTGACGCAGCTTGCCGTACTTGGCCAGCCGCAGGTTCATCATGATCAGGCTGGCAATCCCTCCGGGCGCATACATCACCATGAACAGGAACACCAGGCCCAGGTACAACAACCATGCCTTGGACAGCTCGGACAGCAACACCGACGCCAGCACCAACAGCACCGCGCCGATGATGGGGCCGAAGAAGAACGTTGCCCCGCCGAGGAAGGTAAACAGCAGGTAGCCACCGGAGCGAATCACGCTCAGGCTGTCAGCTCCCGTGATGATCTCGAAGTTGATCGTGGCCAGCCCTCCACCAATGCCCGCAAAAAAGCCCGCGATGATGAACGCGAAGTAGCGCACACGCTGCGTGTTGTAGCCGATGAACTCGACGCGCTCGGGGTTGTCGCGCACAGCGTTCAGGATGCGGCCCAGCGGCGTGCCGGTGAATGCAAACATGGCGGCAGTGCAGACAAAGCAGTACGCTGCAATCAGGTAGTACACCTGAATCGCAGGCCCGAAACTGATGCCAAAGAAGGCTTTGCCATACACCCGGTCCGTGGTGATGCCGCCTTCTCCGCCGAAGAACTCGGGGAACATCAGCGCCATGGAGGCCACCAGTTCGCCAATACCCAGCGTGATCATGGCGAAGGTGGTGCCCGACTTCTTGGTAGTGACAAAACCGAGCAGGATGGCAAAAAATGCCCCTGCCAGGCCGCCCACCAGTGGAATGAGAACCAGCGGAATGTGCACAGAGCCCTTGGTGGCCATGTTCATTGCATGAATGGCGATGAACGAACCCAGGCCGGTGTAGACCGCATGGCCAAAGCTCAGCATGCCGCCCTGCCCCAGCAGGATGTTGTAGGACAGGCAGATGATGATCAGGTAGCCGATCTGCGAGAGCATGGTCAGCGCCAGGCTGCTGCGAAACAGCATGGGCGCCACGATGAGCATGACCGCGAACAACGTCCAGATGATGAGGCGCCCGACGTTCCAGGGCTTGAACCGGTAGTGCGACGTGGCGCTGGAAGCGACAGTAGTGGTTGTAGTGGAATTCATGGCATCAGTCCTCCCGCGTGCCCAGCAAGCCCTTGGGGCGGAAGATCAGGATCAGCACGAGGAACAGGTAAGGCAAGATGGGCGCAACCTGGGAAATCGTGAGCTTGAGCAAGGGGTAGCCGAAGGTCTGGTCCGTCACCGCCACGCCCACGGCCTTGAAGACATGGATCAGAGAGTAGTCCAGCGCCACGGCAAAGGTCTGCACCAGACCGATGAGCAGCGATGCCAGGAAGGCACCTGCCAGCGAGCCCATGCCACCCACCACCACCACGACAAAGATGATGGAACCCACTGAGGCCGCCATCGCAGGCTCGGTGACATAGGTGTTGCCACCGATCACCCCCGCCAGGCCGGCCAGCGCGGCACCACCGCCAAACACCAGCATGAAGACGCGCGGCACGTTGTGGCCCAACGCCTCGACCATCTCGGGGTACTTGAGGGCGGCCTGGATGACGAGACCGATGCGCGTGCGTGTGAGCAGCAGCCACACCGACACCAGCATCAGCAGGGCCACGAGCATCACAAACGAGCGCGACTTGGGAAATTGCGTGCCATAGAGCGAAAACAGCGGACCCTGCAATTGCTCGGGCAGGCCATAAGGCACGGTGGAACGGCCCCAGACCAGTTGCACCACTTCCAGAATGAGGTAAGACAGGCCGAACGTGACCAGCAGTTCAGGCACGTGGCCGAACTTGTGCACCCGGCGCAGGCAATAGCGCTCGAACGCGGCCCCCAGCGCAAACACGACGAGGGGTGCCAGCACCAGCGCTGGCCAGAAGCCCACCACCCCAGAGATGGTGAACGCGAAGTAGGCACCCAGCATGTAGAAGCTGGTGTGTGCAAAGTTGAGCACGCCCATCATGCTGAAGATCAGCGTGAGGCCGGAACTCAGCATGAACAGCAGGAGCCCGTAGCTCACGCCGTTCAGCAAAGAGATCACGAAAAACTCAGGATTCATTGGAATTTTTCACTGCAGGGGTAAAAAAAAGGCCCGAGTGGTCGGGCCTCGAAGCGATTGCGCAAGGCTTACGGGCGCTTCATTTGGCACGACGTGGGCGTGCTCGCCACATAGGGCTCGTAGTACTTCACAGGCACAAAGGTGTAACCCGTGTTTTCAGAGTCGATCGGGAACTTGCCGCCAGCCTTCTCCCACTTGGAGATGAACAGGCCCTGCTGCAGTTGGTGATCGGTCTTGCGCATCTCGACTTCGCCATTGAAGCTCTTGAACTTCATGCCCTCGAACGCAGCAGCCACCTTGACCGGATCGGTCGACTTGGCCTTGGTAAAACCTTCGGACAGCATCGTGAACGCGTGGTAAACCGCGCCCGTGTACATGTCGTCGTTGAACTTCTTCTTGTAGTCCACCACGATCTGGTTCAGCGGCCCGGGCAGGTTCATGTGGGCATAGGCCACCATGTAGACGCGCCCTGCTGCGGCCGAGCCCATAGCGGTGGGGCTGCCAGTGACCGAGCCGTAGTAGGTGTAGAAGTTGACGTTGTTCAGGCCCGCGTCGTTGGCGGCCTTGATCAGCAGCGCCAGATCAGAACCCCAGTTGCCGGTGATCACGCTGTCGGCGCCCGACTGCTTGATCTTGGCAATGTAGGGAGAGAAGTCACGCACTTGAGCCAGCGGGTGCAGATCGTCGCCGACGAACTGCACGTCAGGGCGCTTGCGCTGCATCATTTCCTTGGCGAACTTGGAGACCTGGTGGCCGTGCGAGTAGTTCTGGTTGATCAGGTAGACCTTCTTGACCTCGGGCATGTCCTTCATGTACGTGGTCAGGGCTTCCATCTTCATGGAGGTGTCAGCGTCCAAGCGGAAGTGCCAGTAGCTGCACTTGCTGTTGGTGAGGTCTGGGTCCACGGCAGCGTAGTTCAGGAACAGGACTTCCTTGCCAGGGTTGCGCGCGTTGTGCTTTTCCAGCGCATCCATGATCGCCAGTGCGGGGCCGGAGCCGTTGCCCTGCACCACGTAGCGCGCACCCTGGTCCATGGCCGAGCGCAGGGCGCTGGTGGTTTCCTGGGGACTGAGTTTGTTGTCGATGCCGATGATTTCGAATTTGACGCCTGCAGGGTTCTTCTTGTTGAACTCTTCTGCGATGAACTGGAAGCTCTTGAGCTGGTTCGTTCCCACTGCCGCCATCAGGCCAGACAGGGGGTCGAGCCAGGCGATTTTCACCGTCTCGCCCTTTTGAGCGAAGGCCCCGCCAGCGCTTGCCAAGATTACCGAGGCTGCTACAGCCTTAATAGCGAACTTCATGCTTTTGTCTCCTTGTAAATCGACACAACGCAGCGTACCGCGTTGCAACAAAGCGATGCTCAGGGATTGCCCCTACCAGCGTCGCACACGTGACTGGCGCAGCACTCCCCCGAGCGCGCACCAGCCTGGGGCAATGCAAAAAATGGCGTTCGCAAGCGATGCGCGCATGTGCACTGCCCCACCCTGATCACAGGCCTGGAAGCTTGTAATCCCTGAGCTGCTCACGCAGCTTGGTCTTGAGCATCTTGCCGGTGGCGCCCAATGGAATGGCATCGACGAACACCACGTCATCGGGGATCTGCCACTTGGCCGTCTTGCCTTCGTAGAAGGCCAGCAGCTCTTCGCGCGTCACCTCGGTGCCCGGCCGCTTGACCACGGCCACGATGGGGCGCTCGTCCCACTTGGGGTGGGGCATACCCACACAGGCCGCCATGGCAATTGCGGGGTGGGCCATCGCAATGTTCTCGATGTCGATGGAACTGATCCACTCGCCACCGGACTTGATCACATCCTTGCTGCGGTCGGTGATCTGCATGAAACCGTCGGCGTCGATGGTGGCCACATCGCCCGTGGGGAACCAGCCTCGGCCCTGCGCGTCTTTGACGAGTGGATTGCCGCCCTCGCCCTTGAAATAGCTGCCGACGATCCACGGCCCCTTGACCAGCAAATCCCCATAGGTCTTGCCATCCCAAGGCAACTCGCTGCCGTCGCCCCCCACGATCTTCATGTCCACACCGTAGATCGCGCGGCCCTGCTTTTGCAGGATCTTCATCTGGTCATCCTTGGACATGGCCAGGTGCTTGTTCTTCAAGGTGCACAGCGTGCCCAGCGGGCTCATCTCGGTCATGCCCCAGGCGTGCAGCACCTCCACGCCATAGTCTTCCTTGAAGGCATGGATCATGGCGGGCGGGCAGGCCGAGCCACCGATGACAGTGCGGCGCAGCGTGGAGAACTTCAGACCCGCGGGCTTCATGTGGCCCAGCATCATCTGCCACACGGTGGGCACGCCAGCTGCGTAGGTGACTTTCTCGCCTTCGATCAGTTCGTAAATCGACTTGCCATCCATGGCGGGACCAGGGAACACCAGCTTGCAACCCGTGAGTGCCGCCGAGTAAGGAATGCCCCAGGCATTGACGTGGAACATGGGCACCACCGGCAGCACGGAGTCGCGTGCGGAAAGGCACATCACATCAGGCAGCGCTGCCGCATAGGCATGCAGCGTGGTCGAACGATGGCTGTACAGCGCGGCCTTGGGGTTACCTGTGGTGCCGCTCGTGTAGCACATGCTCGACGCGGAGTTCTCGTCAAACTCGGGCCAGGCGTAGTCGGGCGACTGCGCACCGATCCAGGCTTCGTAACTGGTGAGGCCAGGGATGCCTGAATCCGCAGGCAGCTTGTCGGCATCACACAGCGCCACCCACTTCTTCACCGTGGGGCACCTGGCATGCACGGCCTGCACGAGGGGCAGAAAGGTCACATCAAAACACAGCACCTGGTCTTCGGCATGGTTCATGATCCACGCAATCTGGTCGGGGTGCAGGCGCGGGTTCACGGTGTGCAGCACACGGCCCGAGCCGCTCACACCAAAGTACATCTCCATGTGGCGGTAGCCGTTCCAGGCCAGCGTGGCTACGCGGTCGCTGAACTGCAGCTTCATTTCATCCAACGCATTGGCCAGGCGGCGTGCGCGGACAGCCAGGTCGCGGTAGGTGTAGCGATGGATGTCGCCCTCGACCCGGCGGGACACGATTTCGGCGTCGCCATGGTGGCGCTCGGCGAACTCGATCAGCGACGAAATCAGCAACGGTTGGCTCTGCATCAGGCCCAGCATGTGTGCTCCTTGGATGTTGTAGTGAAGGGAACGATCATCGTAGCGCGGGGATTCTCATGGCGGTGTCGCCCAGGCAAGCGGCCCCGCCAGACCGACACCCCCAACAGGGGTTCAGTGTGCGCGTGTCCAGCGTGCCTGCCAACACCTGTCGTCCCGTTGACAAAGGGCAAGGGATTACCCTGAACGTACGGTCCCCGAACAACGACAATCACGCCCATGCTCAGCTCCGCGCCGTCCGCACAGCGATTCATCGAAGCCCAGCCCTGGTTTGCAGGTGTCCCCGTGGCCCTGCAGGAGAGGCTGCGCGACGAGGTGTCCGCGCAGCACGCCGACAAGGGCACAGTCATGATGCCGGCCGGCAGCGCGGTGCAAGGCTGGCATGCAGTGTTGTCAGGCTTGGTGATGCTGCAAAGCCCCGCCAGCCAGGGCCGCGCCTCTGCGTTCATCGGAGTACCCGATGGCGAGTGGTTTGGCGAAGGCTCAGCCATGAAACCCGAGCCCCGCCGGTACCACGTGGTGGCGTTGCGGCCCACCACGCTGCTGTGCCTGCCTCTGCCACTGTTTGTCACGCTGCGCGAGACCAGCCTGGGCTTCAACCAGTTTCTGGTGCAGCACCTAAACATGCGCCTGGGCCAGGCCATGACGATCATCGAGGCCGGGCGCACGCAATCCCCCGAACACCGCGTAGCGCTGTACCTGAGCCGCCTGTTCTGGCGCAGCACACGGCGGTTGAACCTCACGCAGGAAGAGCTCGGCCAACTGGTGGGCCTGTCACGCCAGACGGTGAACAAGGTACTGCGCGTGCTGGAAGGCCGAGGCATCGTGTCGCTGGACTTCGGCCGTGTGGCTATCGTGGACGACGAGGCGCTGAACGCGTACCTCGCCGCCACTGCGGCACGCTGACACACTGCAGAGTGCACAAACACGTTCACCCTCATCCCTCTCACTGCACGCTCAGGCGCACGGCCTTCTGGTCGGCGTCGAACACGAGCCGACTGGGCCACGGCGTCCAGTTTTGGTTGACCGTTGCGTTGTTCGGGTTGCCCGTGTGCATAAAGGCACGCATGGTGTCCATCATCGCGCGCGACAGCGCCAGTCGACCGGGCTGATTAGCCGTGCTGTTGGTGGCCTTGGCAAAGACCGAAGGTCCAAAGTTGCCGAACAGGAACGGCAGGTCAAACGCATGCGCCGCGCCGTACACATCGTTCCAGGGCGCGGGCTGCTGGGCCCAGTTGAACTGGTAGCTCCATACCGTGGATTGCTGACTGCGCAGGGTATTGAGCAGGTTGTCGCGGCTCGGATCGATGAACACACTGCCCAGCAGGCGGGTGCGCGCGTTGTAGCCCGTGCCGGGCGCCGTGACCGGGAGGTAAGAGGCATCCAGGATGTCGCCAGCCGTGAGCGTGGTGGGAGCATCGGGGTTGAAGTTCTGCATCATCACAAAGCGCTCGGCGTCGGAGATCTTCATGCCCGGCTTGCCGCCCAGCAGCGCCAGGAAAGGCGCAAACAGCTTGCCCTCCTCGCCCGTGTAGCCAGACAGCACGGGCACCTTGTGATAGCGGCCAGCGCCCATTTCGGCGATCGGGTCTGTGGGCACCACCACGCCATCAGGGATGGGGCCCGAGCCCGTGAGACCGTTCTTGAGCACCGTCTGCAGCACTACCCGCGCGTCCTTGCCACGCAGGTAGCTGGCTACCTGCGCAGGGGGCCATCCCGCAACGAGCGCCTGCGCATCAGCAAGCGCAGGCGCCAGGCCATCAGCCAGCGCCAGATGCGCCAGCAGCATGCCCGCCTGCGCGGTGTACCGGGAGGCCGGGTTGAGCGTGGGAATCGAACCGGGCGGCAGGTTCGTCGCCAGCGAAATTCCGCCACTGACCGGTACGAGCTTGTGGAACAACCCCGCGGCCTGGGGCGCGACCAGCAGCGCCAGCGCGTTGATGGCGCCCGCGGACTGCCCCATCAGCGTGACATTGCCAGCATTGCCGCCAAAGCTGGCAATATTGTTCTGGATGAAGCGAAGTGCCTGCACGTTGTCGAGCAGCGCGTAGTTGCCGGTGTAGGGCTGCGTGCCGGTATGCAGTGGCGGCATCTGGAAGTAGCCCAGAACGTCGAGCCGGTAGTTGGCCGTGACCACCACGGCGTTGGCAGACCGTGCCAGCGCAGCGCCGTCGTAGACGGGATCTGCCGTGTAGCCCGAGATGGCACTCCCGCCATGCAGGAACAGCAGCACAGGCAGCTTGTCTTGCGAGGTTGCTGGGCGCCAGATATTGAGGGTCAGGCAGTCCTCGCTGCCTACCGGCGTGCCCAGGGTCTCGCCAATCGTGTTGTCAAACCGGTTGTTGGCACCGGGGCCGTAGATGCGGCCCATTTGCAGGCAGGCACTGCCAAAACGTGTGGCGTCACGCTCTCCGGACCAGGCGGCCGGGGCTGCGGGCGGTTGCCAGCGCAGCTCGCCCAGGGGTGGCTTGGCAAACGGAACACCTTTCCACGCGTAGGTGCCGGTCACCGCACTGTCGTCCACACCGCGCAAGGTGCCGTACACCGTCTCGCGCACCTCGGGCGCAGAGCCGGAACCACCGCCGCAGCCCACCATTGCTGCGGCCGAAAACACCGCTCCCAACCATTGCAAACGCCAGCGCGAATCGACCATGTCTTGTCTCCTTGGGGGTTTTCAGGAATGGGCCGGGCCTCTGTCTGCAGTCACACTACGGGCAGGGCACAACCTCGGAAGCGATTGTGGGAACCAGGTGGCGTTTGGCTACTATCGCAACCTTGCCAAAACACTGACTTCAGGCCACCACCGCGCGTAAACCCTGATCCGCCATTTCTTCCATTCGCCACCCCATGACTCCCCGCACAAGCTCTGCCGCCTGGGTGCGCGGCATCACCGACATGATGGCCGCCGAAGGCTTGCCTGCTGCCGAGTTATGCGCCGAAGCGGGCATCGATCTGGCGGCGCTGCAACTGCCACAAACCCGTGTGGACGTGGACAAGATCAGCCGCCTGTGGGAGCTGGCGGTGGCACGTTCGGGCAAGGTGGCGCTGGGGCTGTGCCCGCAGCTCACAGCGCGCTACGGCAATGTGGATGTGGTGGGCTACGCGCTGGCGTCCGGCCCCAACCTGTTGGTGGGTTTTCAGCACCTTACGCGCCACATGGCGGTGATCTCGGACTGCACCACCTTCGCGCTGGATCACGATGCACGCGGCTACTGGATCTCCATCGCGCACATCGGCGCCACCCGCCCCATTCCGCGCCAGCGTGTCGAATACGCCCTGCTCACACTGTTCACGCTGTGCTGCTGGCTCACACGCCGGGAGCTTCGCCCTCTGGCTGTGGAGCTGACCACGCCACAACCCGCCGCTACCGGTGAGGCGCCCTACCATGTGGCGTTTGGCATGCTGCCCCGCTTTGGGCAGGCAGCCAACCGGTTTCTGCTGGCCGAGGCCGATCTGCGGGCCGACATCCCCACACACAACCCCAGCCTGTGGGCCCTGCACGAGCGGCTGGTAGAGACCGAACTGGACCACCTGGGCCAGTCTCTCACCAGCACACGCGTGCGCACCGAGGTAGCCCGCATCCTGCACCGGGGCGAACCCCGCCGCGAAGACGTGGCCGCGCGCCTGCACCTGACGGACCGCACGCTGCAGCGGCGCCTGCAGGCCGAATCCGTCAGTTACCAGCAGTTGCTGGACGACACCCGCTGTGAACTGGCACGCCAGTACCTCAGCGACGAGCGTCGAAGCCTGGCCGAGGTGGCCGACCTGCTGGGCTTTGCCGACCAGAGCAACCTGTTTCGGGCCTGCAAGCGCTGGTTTGGCCTCCCGCCGGGCCAGTACCGCGCGCAGGTGCTGTACCCCGAGGCCGAAGGCCAAGGCTCTACCCAGGCCGCATAGGCCGGGCCGTGGTCCAAGGCCCTGCAAGCGCCGGGGCATCCGGGGTGCGAGACAATCCACCCATGAACCTGCCCGCCGAAAGCGTGACCCCCACCGCCGATATCGGCCTGGCCTGGAAGCACGGATTTGCCGCCCTGGGACCGGACTTTTTCACCGAACTGCGCCCCACTCCGCTGCCCACCCCGCACTGGGTGGGCACCAGCACTGCCGTTGCACAGCTGATCGGCCTGGACGCTGACTGGCTGCAGCGGGACGAAGCCCTGCAAGCCTTCACCGGCAATACGCTGCTTGCAGGCTCTCGGCCCCTGGCCAGCGTCTACAGCGGCCACCAGTTCGGCGTGTGGGCCGGCCAACTGGGTGATGGCCGCGCCATCTTGCTGGGAGAAACTGCGGCGGGCCTCGAAATCCAGCTCAAGGGCGCTGGCCGCACCCCCTACTCCCGCATGGGCGACGGGCGCGCTGTGCTGCGCTCCAGCATCCGTGAATTCCTGTGCAGCGAGGCCATGCATGGCCTGGGCATTCCGACATCGCGCGCACTGTGCATCACCGGTTCGCCCGCACCCGTGCGCCGTGAAGAGGTTGAGACGGCCTCCGTAGTGACGCGGGTGGCCCCCAGCTTTGTGCGTTTTGGCCATTTCGAGCACTTTGCAGCCAACGACCTGCAAGCACAGCTCAAGACCTTGGCCGACTACGTTATCGACCGCTACTACCCCGAATCCCGGGACACCCACGACTTCGGTGGCAACGCGTATGCCGCCCTGCTACAGGCCGTGAGCGAACGCACCGCACACCTGATGGCACAGTGGCAGGGAGTGGGCTTTTGCCATGGGGTGATGAACACCGATAACATGAGCATCCTGGGGCTGACCATTGACTACGGTCCTTTCCAGTTTCTGGACGCCTTTGTGCCCGGCCATGTGTGCAACCACAGCGACAACCAGGGCCGCTATGCCTACAACCGCCAGCCCAATGTGGCGTACTGGAACCTGTTCTGCCTGGCGCAGGCTTTGTTGCCGCTGATCGGCGACCCGGAGCTGGCAAAAGGTGCCCTGGAGTCCTACAAAACCGTCTTCCCGGAAGCGTTCATGGCCCGTATGCGCAGCAAACTGGGGCTGGCCCAGGCACGCGAGAAAGATGCAGAACTGATCGACGGCATCTTGGTGCTGCTGGCCCAGAACGCCGTGGACTACACCATCTTCTGGCGCCGCCTGTCGCACGCGGTACAGCAGAACGATTTTGGGCCAGTACGCGACCTGTTCGCCGACCGGAACGCCTTTGACGGCTGGTTGCTATCATATTCAGAGCTATTAACGCTTGAAAATAAAGCGCTGGCGGCCAATTTGATGCTAAAAACCAATCCCAAGTTCGTTCTGCGCAACCACCTGGGCGAGCAGGCCATCCGTGCCGCGAAACTTGGCGACTTCAGCGAACTCCAAACCCTGCAGCGGCTGCTGGAGCACCCCTTTGACGAGCACCCCGGGCACGACGCCTACGCAGCCTTCCCGCCCGACTGGGCCTCTTCCATCGAGATCAGCTGTTCATCATGACCTACCCCGTTCAGAAATCCGATGCCGAATGGCAAGCCATCCTCAAGGACAAGGGCGCCGAGCCCGTCGCGTTGCAGGTGACGCGCCACGCCGCCACCGAGCGGCCATTCACCGGCAAATACGAAGCCCATTGGGCCGATGGCAGCTACCACTGCATCTGCTGCGGTGCGAAACTGTTCGATTCCGTCACCAAGTTCGACGCAGGCTGCGGCTGGCCCAGCTTCTCGCAAGCCATCCCCGGTGCCATCACCGAGATCGTGGACCGCAGCCACGGCATGGTCCGCACGGAGACCGTGTGTGCACAATGCGGGGCCCACCTGGGCCATGTCTTTGAAGATGGCCCCACCCCCACCGGCCTGCGCTACTGCATGAACTCGGCCTCGCTGGATTTCGAATCCGGCAAGGACTGAGCCCCGAGACCCGCCCCCTGACCCCATGAAAATTCTGATCGACTTCTTCCCCATCCTGCTGTTCTTCGGGGCCTACAAGTTCTATGGCATCTATGTGGGCACGGCGGTGCTGATGGGTGCCACGGTCGCGCAAATGGCGCTGATCTACGCCATCGACCGGCACCTGCAGACCATGCACAAGGTCACCCTGGTGCTGATCCTGCTGTTCGGCACGCTCACGCTGGTGCTGCAGGACGACCGCTTCATCAAGTGGAAGCCCACGGTGCTCTACGGCGCCATGTCCATCGCCCTCGCGGTGGCGGTGTGGGCCATGAAGAAGAACTTCCTCAAGATGCTGCTGGGCAGCCAGCTGACGCTGCCGGAGGGCGTGTGGCACCGGCTGAACGTCGCCTGGATCGTGTACTGCGCCTTCATGTCGGCCATCAACGCGTATGTCGTCGTCAACTTCAGCACCGAGGCCTGGGTGGATTTCAAGCTCTGGGGCTACGCCTTCCCGCTGGTCTTCCTGGTGGGCCAGGGCATCTATGTGGCGCCCCACATCAAGGGCGACGAAGGCGACGAGCCTGCTGCCTGAAGGACAACCTGCCATGACCTCCCTCGCTCAGCAAATGCACCAGACCCTGGCGGACCGTCTTACACCCACCGCCCTGGAAGTGCTTGATGAAAGTGCCGCCCATGCAGGGCACGCGGGCGCCAACGACACCGGCTTTGGCACCCATTTTCGGGTGCGCATTTCGTCACCTTTGTTTACAGGCAAGCCCCGCGTCGCGCAGCATCGCCTTGTGTATGATGCGCTGCAAGAATTTATTGACCAAGGCGTTCACGCCCTCGCCATTGAAGTTCTCTGAACCGGCCCCCATATCCTCTGTTGCCGGAACTCAGCTGGCAAACAACCTCTCATTTTTTGGATTCCGCATGAAGAAACAGCTCCTGTCCGGCCTCGTGGCCGCTGCCGTGCTGGGCACGTTGGCCCTGCCCGTTTCCGCCCAGAATGTCGCCATCGTCAATGGCAAGGCCGTGCCAAAAGAGCGCGTTGAAGCCCTCAAGCAGCAGGTGGAACGCTCGGGCCGTCCTGTAACGCCTGACATCGAAGGCCAGATCAAGGAAGAAGTCATCACCCGCGAAATCTTCATGCAGGAAGCGCAAAAGCGCGGCCTGGAAGGCTCGGCAGACTACAAGGCACAAATGGATCTGGCCCGCCAGACCATTCTGATCCGCGAACTGTTCGCCGACTACCAGAAAAAGAACCCTGTGACCGACGCCGAGATCCAGGCTGAGTACGACAAGTTCGTGGCAGCCAACAGCGGCAAGGAATACAAGGCCAGCCACATCCTGGTGGAAAAGGAAGCGGATGCCAAGGCCATCATCGCCTCCATCAAGAAGGGCGCCAAGTTTGAAGACATCGCCAAGAAGCAGTCCAAGGACCCAGGTTCTGGCGCCAAGGGTGGCGACCTGGATTGGGCCAATCCTTCGAGCTACGTGAGCGAATTCACGGAAGCCCTGGTCAAGCTCCAAAAGGGCAAGATGACCGACGCTCCCGTGAAGAGCCAGTTCGGCTGGCACGTTATCCGCCTGGACGACGTGCGCCAGGCAGAACTGCCCAAGCTGGAAGAAGTGAAGCCCCAGGTGGCCCAGCAACTGCAACAGCAAAAGCTGGCCAAGTTCCAGGAAGACCTGCGCGCCAAGGCCAAGGTCGAGTAACTGGCAAGGCAACTGCGCATCTGCTTTGGCAATGCACTCAAAAAACGCGGCCCAGGCCGCGTTTTTTTATGGGCGGGTGGAAAGCGCCCCACGGTGACCGGAGCGGCAGCGGGGCCTATGGTTGCAGACCCCAAAGCGGTCCCCGGCCCACTAACCCCTCGATATCCAGGCTACCGCCATCAGCAGCCCAATCATGACCGGCTGGTGCACCATGTAGTAGCTCAGGCTCCACCGCCCCAGCAGTGCCAGCGGCTGCAAGCCTTGGGGAAGCCGCCACCCCAGCCAGTGGCCCCGACCCGCAGCCATGGCCCATTGGCCGGCAGCCAGCCCCCACCACAACACCCCCAACCAAGGCAGCACGGGTACGTAGTCTTCGGTAAAAGGCTTGCGCGACACCAGACCCAGCCAGTTGAGCGCGCGCCCATTGAACCAGGGCGCAGCGTCGGCCCAGGCACCCGCCAAAAGCTGGTGCGCTACCGATGGCAACGCCACAGCCACCAACCCGGCAAGCCACAGCCACCTCCCCCACCCTGCGGTACACCGGGCAATGAGCAGCATTACAGCCATACCGTGCAGCACGCCAAAATGGATGAAGCTGTGGGGAAACATCACGAACGACCCCGCAGACACCAGCAGCGCGCAGCCAGCGATCTGCAACCACCGCCGACCAAACCGAGCCCACCCCTGTCCCTGGTGCAGCGCAATGGCCTGCCCCAGCCCGGCGCAGAACAGGAACAAGCTCACGATCACCGTCCGCTGCGAGGTCCAGAATGGGTCAGCGCGGAAATTCTGCGGCCAGAAGCCCAGATGGCTCAGGTCAAAGCAAAAGTGGAAGACCGTCATCCACACCATTGCCAGGCCGCGCAATGCATCTACGCTGTCATAACGTGGTGATGACTGGAGCGAGGAGAACGGGGCAAGCGGCAAGGGAAGCGCACGGTTCATGGCAATACCAGCGGAAGGTGTCGGTGCGGATACTTGCCCGCCCTATGGGCCCGATGGTACGCAAATCCAACTCCGTCTTGCCACGCGGGTCGAACCATACATTCCAACAAGCAAAAAGAATGCGGGCAAGAAAAAAGGCCTCGCAGCATGTGCTGCAAGGCCTTCAAACATTGGTCGGAGCGGCGGGATTCGAACTCGCGACCCTCTGCTCCCAAAGCAGATGCGCTACCAGGCTGCGCTACGCTCCGACAGCTCGTATTCTAACCCGGCAATTTCCTTGTTTTTGGTTCAACGCGTGCTTTTTGTTATTTTTTTAAAAGCACGGTGCGAAGACCTGAACCGGGAAAGCACCGCCTCTGGGAGAAACAGTGCGCAGATGAAGGAACACAAGAAACCGTTTGCCCCAAGAGCCGGAACAAGCAAGCGCCAGTCCGTGTCTCCCCGGGGCCGAATATCAACGATTGCCCGAAGGGCCGGGACCGCGACCGGCCAGATGGCGGAACGTGATGCGTCCTTTGGACAGATCGTAGGGCGACATTTCCAGCGACACCTTGTCACCCGCCAGAATGCGGATGTGGTGCTTGCGCATCTTGCCGCCCGTGTAGGCGATCAGTTGGTGACCGTTGTCCAGCGTCACGCGAAAGCGCGAGTCGGGAAGGACTTCCGTCACGGAGCCTTGCATTTCAATGAGTTCTTCTTTGGCCATGTTCTATCTTTTCAAAACAAATATTCTGTGATCGGCACCTGACGCTTGTGCATCCACCACGGCAGCTACGGCGTGGTCGGTGCTCGACACACGGTGCATTGCGGGCGGTGGGAGTCGCTGCACCCGGGGCGCAGATCAGGCAGAGGGCCGGGGGAGACGGCTTCAATGGACAGGCATAAGCACTGTGCAAAGCCTGTCAATTGTACCGCGATGTACCGTGTCTTGCCTATGGGGCAGCTTGCTCTTCGGTCGGCGCACGCCCGCGCACCGAGGTGGGACCCGCAGAGCCTCCCTCATCGCGCCCTTGCACAGCTGCTGCCAACGTCCGCACAAGGTCCGTCTGTGTGATCACCCCTACCAAACGGCCCTCGCTCTCCACAATGGGAATATGGTGGTGCCCGCCCTGGGAAAACAGAGGGACGAGATCCATGGCGTGCTGCCCCACGTGGGCCACCTGGACCGGGTGCGACATGATTTCGCCCACATTCTGGGGCTGCCCCGTACGCCCCATGACCAGTGTCCGCAAACGCTGCCCCAAACCTTCATGCATATCCAGGTTGGCCAGCCGCATGAAGTCCGCCACCGTCACGATACCTACCACCAGGCGTTGAGCATCCACCACGGGCAGCGCCTTGATCTGCTGGGCACGCATCAACGCCCAGGCGTCTTTAAGGGAAACCCCCGCCTCCACCGCAAACGGTGGCCTGGACATGATGTCCGAACAGCGAACCTCCCCCAGCGTCCGCTGGAAGGCTGCACGGCCCGCCAAGTGCAACAGCCCTTCCAGATCGGCACGGCTCACGTCCAGCACCTGGTTGTAGTGCGCCAACGCTGCATCCACATCCGAGGCGGTAAAAGCGCCCTGAGCAATATCGGTTCGGGCCGCCATCCGCTGAGGATGGGGGTACCGGCGCCCTGTCAGGCCGTTGTAGACCACGGCCGAGACCAATAGAACGATCACATTGAACAGGATGGGAAATGCGGCCAGGTGCCACCCGTCCCCCGCGGTCAGGACGACATACAGCGCCATTGCTCCTCCCGGTGGATGCAGGCAACGCAAGGGCACCATCAGCGCAATAGCCAACCCCACCGCAACCGCCCCTGCAAGTGCCGGGTCCGGGATGAACGCGGAGCAAACGGCGCCCACCAACGCAGACAATGTACTTCCTCCCAGAACCGGCCAGGGCTGGGCCAGTGGACTGGACGGCATGCCAAACACCAGGACCGCACTCGCCCCCAGCGATGCCACCATCCAGGGACCTGCGCTGCTTCCCCCTGCCCACCAACGGCTGAGCAATCCCGTCAGCAGTACACCGATCACGGCGCCCACAATGAAGCGAAGCCTTTCGCGTCCGTCGATACCTAACGGTGCGGGCCAGAAATGGCGCAACCACCGGGCTAGACGCACCCGCATGGATTGGGAAGTGGACGATGAAGATAGGGGTGATGAAGGGGGCATGAAGCAATCGGAAACATGCGGTTTGCCCGCCTTCCGGCGAGACGGGGTGCAGCCCCTTCTAGATCAGGCAACACCGGCCTCCAGTGTCACCCATGCCTCCATTTTGCAAGGCATTGAAGCACTCCCACCCAGAGAGCCCCCGCACTCGCGGCCAAACGACCCGCCACGGCTCTTAGAACCGTGCCTATGCTCGAAACTACTGATACCGGAGGCTCAAATAGCTGCTCACAGCAAAAACCACACGATCTATACTGCACAAAAAATGCAAAACTGCACTTTAATTCATAAATCTGTTTCTATGTCCGTTAAGCAGCCCCTGGTAAACCCATCATCAGCGAGCCTCTGCCGCCGGGCCAGGTTGCAGCCCTCGGGCACCTCGCAATGCGGGAGCCCTTTGCCTGACGGTACGGGTAACCCATAGGTATTCACCACCGAATGCTTGCAGTAAATTACTTTAAGCCTAAACAAAGGAGACAAGTCCAATGACCACCCGCCGCCTCGTCATCAGCCGTAGCGCCGCCCTCGTGGGCGCCGCATCTACAGGGCTGTTGTTGCCCTCCATCGTGCGTGCGCAAAGCGGCAAGGTGCGCGTGGGCTTCATGCTGCCCTACACCGGTACCTTTGCACAACTGGGGGTCGCCATCGAGAACGGCGTGCGCCTGGCCATAGACCAGCAGGGTGGCAAGCTCGGCGGCCGCGAGATCGAATGGTTCAAGGTGGACGACGAGTCCGAGCCCAGCAAGGGTGTCGAGAACGCGAGCAAGCTGGTGCAGCGCGACAAGGTGGATGTGCTGATTGGCACCGTGCATTCAGGTGTGCAGATGGGCATTCAGAAGGTGGCGCGCGATACGGGGGTTCTCAACCTGATTCCCAACGCCGGCGTGCATGCCGCCACGCGCGCACTGTGTGCCCCCAACGTTTTCCGTACTTCGTTCAGCAATTCCCAGCCCACGCTGGCCCTGGGCAAAGCCATGGTCGAAAAGGGCCACAAGAAGGCTGTGTGGATCACCTGGAAATACGCGGCAGGGGACGAAGCCTTCGAAGGCTTCAAGCAAAGCTACACTGCAGCCGGCGGCACCATCGTGAAGGAACTGGGTCTGCCCTTCCCCAACGTGGAATTCCAGGCGCTGCTGACCGAAATCGCCGCTCTCAAGCCCGACGCCGTGGCCTGCTTCTTCGCGGGCGGCGGTGCTGCCAAGTTCATCAAGGACTATGCGGCCGCAGGCCTCAAGGACAAGATTCCGCTGTACGGCTCGGGCTTCCTCACAGAAGGCGTGCTGGACGCTGCCGGCCCCGCTGCCGAAGGCATCATCACGACCATGCACTACAGCGACTCGCTGGACACACCGCGCAACAAGCAATTCCGCCTGGAATACGCCAAGGCCTTCCGCAGCCAGCCCGATGTGTACGCGGTACAGGGCTACGACACCGGCCTTCTGCTGGTGCAGGGCGCCAACGCCGTCAAGGGCGACCTGTCCGCCAAGGCTGCCATCATCAAGGCGATGGAAAGCGCCACCATCGACAGCCCGCGCGGCAAGTGGACGATGAGCAAGGCACACAACCCCGTGCAGGACATCTACCTGCGCCGCGTCGAGAACAAGGAAAACAAGGTGATTGGCATTGCCGCCAAGGCCCTGGCCGACAGCGGTGCCGGCTGCCGCATGGGCTGACGCGCTCACCCCACTGCCCGGGGCACGGCGCGTGCTGGACTTCGGGTCCGGTCCGCCCCGCAGCTTTGACACAATGCATTGATGGACTGCCGCCATGGCAGGCCTGTCTGCTGTGCGCCCGGACTTTGCGGCCACCTTGCCTTCCACCCAATCCTATGTCGCTCAGTACCTACCTGCTCTACCTTGCCGCAGTGGCCCTGCTGGTTCTTTCGCCCGGCCCGACGATGCTCATGTGCATGACCAATTCTCTGCAGCACGGCCCGCGCAAGGCCCTCGCCGCTGCTGCAGGCAGCGTGACGGCAGTGCTGGGCACCATGTTGCTTTCGGCCCTGGGCCTTGGCGCATTGCTGGCGGCATCGGAAACCGCCTTCTGGGTGCTCAAGGCTGCCGGCGCGGCGTATCTGATCTGGCTTGGCATCAAGACGTTTCGCAGCCAGACCACGGTGTTTGACGAGATGCCCGCCAACGGCACGCAGACCAAGGCCGTGGTGCCCGCGCGCAAGCTCTACATCCAGGGTCTGATCGTGGGCGGCAGCAACCCCAAGGCCCTGCTGTTCTTCACGGCGTTCTTCCCCCAGTTTCTGGACCCGACCGCCGCATGGGCGCCGCAGTTTGCCGTGCTGGCAAGCACCTTTGTGGCTTTTGAATTCACGGTTCTCACGCTGTGTGCACTGGGTGTAGCACGGCTGGCACCCGTTTTGCGCTCTGGCGCACGCATGCGCTGGTTCAACCGCATTTCGGGCGGCCTGTTCACGTTGATGGGCACCCTTTTGCTAGCGACACGCCGCGCTACCTGATCCCCTGTCTGTTTGCCCACCATGGACTTCGCCACTTTCCTGATCCAGTTGCTCAACAGCGTGCAGTACGGGCTGCTGCTGTTCATGCTGGCCGCCGGCCTCACGCTGATTTTCGGAATCATGGGGGTGGTGAATCTGGCGCACGGCAGCTTTTACATGCTGGGGGCTTATCTCGGCTATTCGCTGTCGGGCCACTTTGGCAGCCTCACGCTGGCCATCCTGGGGGGTGCCGTGCTGGCCGTGTTGTTCGGTCTGGCGCTGGAGTGGCTGCTGTTTCGCCACTTCTACCACCGCGACCACCTGGACCAGGTGCTGCTGACCTTCGGCCTCATCTACATCTTTGAGGAACTGCGCTCCATCCTCTGGGGGGACGACGTGCACGGCGTCCCGATTCCGGCGATGCTGGACTGGTCCATTCCGCTCACCGACACCCTTTCCTACCCGGTCTACCGGCTGTTCATCTCCGGCGTGTGCATGGCGCTGGCGCTGGGCCTGTACCTGCTGATCTCCAAAACGCGGCTGGGCATGAAGATCCGCGCGGGCGCCTTCAACCGTGACATGGCCGAATCGCTGGGGGTGAACATCAAGCTGATCCACGCCATCGTCTTTGCGCTGGGCGTGGGCCTGGCGGCCGTTGCGGGCATGGTGGCCGCGCCGGTATCCAGCGTTTATCCCAACATGGGCTCGTCCGTTCTCATCATGTGTTTTGTGGTGGTGGTGATCGGCGGCATAGGTTCCGTGCGTGGCGCCCTGATCTCGGCCCTGCTTGTGGGGCTGGTGGACACCTTTGGCAAGGTGTTGCTGCCGTCGATGGCCGGAATGCTGGTCTACATGCTGATGGCGGCCGTGCTGCTGTGGAAACCCGAAGGCCTGTTCAAACAATGATGACCCCGATGCTTGCCACTGTCACCTCGCGCTCTTCCCACGCCATACACGCTTCACAGCCCGGCGCCCCCCTATGAGCACCCCCCGCGCCCATATCGAAGTGCTGCCCCGCAGTGTGCAGTTTGCCCTGGCACTCGGGCTGGCTGCGCTGCTGCTGTTCCCCGTGGTGGGCAGCGACTTCTACGTGCAGATGGTCACACGCATGATGATCATGGCCATCTTTGCGATGAGCCTGGATCTGCTGCAGGGCGTGACCGGCCTGGTGTCGCTGGGCCATGCCGCCTACTTTGGCGTGGCGGGCTACGCGCTGGCCTTTCTCACGCCCGCCGATACGCCAGTGAGCCTCTGGTGGTCGCTGCCGCTGGCCGTTGCCGGTGCTGGGCTGGTGGCGCTGGTCATCGGCTTCTTTGTGGTGCGCACGCACGGCATCTACTTCATCATGGTCACCATGGCGTTCGCACAGATGGTGTTCTACCTGTTCTTCGACAACAAGGTGCTGGGCGGATCGGACGGTCTGTACATCAATTTCCGGCCCGACGCCTCCATCTTTGGCTGGCTGCCCTTCGACCTCGAAGGCCGAAAGACCTTCTACTACTTCACGCTGGCGCTGGTGATCTTGGTTTACGTGCTGCTGCGCCGCCTGCTCTGGAGCCCGCTGGGCCGTGCCCTGTCGGGCATTCGCATCAACGAGCACCGCATGCGCGCTATGGGTTTTGGCACGCGCAGCTACAAACTCACCGCGTTCACCATGGCAGGTTCGCTTGCCGGGCTGGCAGGCTACCTGTGGGGCGCGCAGACAGGCTATGTGAACCCTGAGCTGATGGGCTTTCACATGAGCGCCCACGCCATCATGATGATCATCCTGGGTGGCATGGGCAATTTTGCCGGGGCCATCGTGGGCGCCTTTGCCTTTGAGTATCTCCTGCATGTGTTCAAGGACATCACCAAACACTGGCAACTGCTGATGGGCAGCTTCATCGTGCTGGTGGTGGTGGCAGCACCGCGCGGGTTGCTGGGCATGCTGGGGCAGCGCCGGGCCACCAAGGCGCAGGAGGATTCTCACCATGGCTGATGCTCTGCTCTCGGCCCGCAAGCTCACCAAACGCTTCGGAGGCCTGGCCGCTGTCAACGGCGTATCGTTGGACCTGTGGCGTGGTCAGATCCATGCCGTGATCGGCCCCAACGGCGCGGGCAAGTCCACACTGACCAACCTGCTCTCGGGCGACCTTCCACCGAGCGCGGGCCAAGTGCAACTTGGCAGCACCGATGTGACCGGCTGGGCGCCCGAACGCATCTCGCGCCAGGGCCTGGGGCGCAGTTACCAAAAGACCAACATCTTTCTGCCGCTCACCGTGCATGAAAACGTGCGCCTGGCCGCGCAGTCGCGCGATGCGCAGCAGCCCTGGAACCCGCTGCGCTGGTGGCAGGACACACGTGCAAACTCTATCAAAAACAGAGCTACCAACGCCCGCCTGGAAAGCGCTATCGAGCTTTCTGGCTTGAAAGACCGGCGCATGGCGATTGCCGGTGCCATGAGCCACGGCGAGCAGCGCCAGTTGGAGATCGCCATGACCCTGGCCACGGAGCCCCAGGTGTTGCTGCTGGACGAGCCCCTGGCGGGCATGGGCGTGGCCGAAGCGGAACGCATGGTCGAGCTGCTGCAGCGCCTCAAACCCGCCCACGCCATCATGCTGGTGGAGCACGATATGGATGCCGTGTTTGCGCTGGCTGACCGTCTCACGGTGATGGTCAACGGCGAGGTGATTGCGCATGGCACACCGCCCGAGGTGCGCGCCGATGCCACCGTGCAGGCGGCCTACCTCGGAGAGGACCACTGAGATGACCACTCCATGGATCGATGCCAAGGGCATCCACACCTTCTACGGCAGCAGTCACATCCTGCACGGCATTGATTTCACCGTGGGCCAGGGCGAGACCATCGGCCTTATGGGCCGCAACGGCATGGGCAAGAGCACCCTGCTCAAGTCCCTGATGGGCCTGGTCAAGCCCCGCTCTGGCAGCGTGGCCGTGGCGGGCCGCGATATGACGGGCAAGCCACCCTATGAGGTGGCGCGCCTGGGCATCGCGTACGTGCCGGAAGGCCGTGGCATTTTTGGCAACCTGAGCGTGGTCGAGAACCTGCAGATGGCCGCGCGCGCCGGCACACGCGGCCAGCGCGATTGGACCTACGAGCGTGTGCTGGAGACCTTCCCGCGCCTGCAGGAGCGCCTAAGCCACGGCGGCCAGCAGCTCAGCGGGGGCGAGCAACAGATGCTGACCATTGGCCGCGCGCTGATGACCAACCCCGACGTACTCATCCTCGACGAGGCCACCGAAGGCCTGGCCCCGCTGATCGCCCGCGAGATCTGGCGCATCTGCAGCCTGATCAAGGACAGCGGCATCAGCAGCGTCATCGTGGACAAGAACTGGAAACACGTCACGCAGATCACCGACCGCAACATCATCCTGGTCAAGGGCCAGGTGGTGTTCGAGGGCAGTTCGGACGCACTGCACGCGCAGCCGCAGTTGCTGGACCAGTACCTCGGGGTATGAGCATGCGGTCGATGGCGCCCCGCCGATAGAATCGTCCGCTTTCGTCTTCGAGGGGTTCGCCCGTGTCCGATCGCCTGGCAGTTCTGCCGCAATACCTCCTGCCCAAGCAGGCACTGACCACCCTGGCTGGCAAATTTGCGTCGGCCCAGTTGGGCGGACTGACCACCTCGGTGATCCGCCGCTTTGTGGCCCGCTACAACGTCAACATGGGCGAGGCCGCCAACCCCGACATCACCAGCTACGCATCGTTCAACGACTTCTTCACGCGTGCGTTGAAACCCGGGGCCCGCCCGCTGGCGGCGGCAGACCTGATCTGCCCCGTGGATGGCGCCATCAGCCAGTTTGGCCCCATCGCGAAGGACCAGATTTTCCAGGCCAAGGGGCACACCTACTCCACAACCGCCTTGGTGGGCGGCGATGCGGAAGCAGCAGCCCGTTTTGACAACGGCCACTTCGCCACGCTGTACCTGAGCCCGCGCGACTACCACCGCATCCACATGCCCTGCGCGGGCGAGCTGACGCGCATGGTGCATGTGCCGGGCGATCTGTTTTCGGTGAACCCGACCACGGCACGAGGTGTGCCCGGCCTGTTCGCGCGCAATGAACGCGTGGTGTGCTTTTTTGAGTCGGCCCAGGGGCCTTTTGTGCTGGTGCTGGTGGGCGCCACCATCGTGGGCAGCATGGCCACCGTGTGGCACGGGCAGGTCAACCCGCCACGCACGGGCACGCTACGGCAGTGGGACTACGCCAAAGGTCAGGTCAGCCTGCAGCAGGGTGAAGAAATGGGCCGCTTCCTGCTCGGCTCCACGGTGGTGATGTTGTTTCCCCAGGGGCCACTGCAATTCAACCCGCAGTGGGCTCCGATGCGGGCGATTCAGCTGGGCGAGGTCATGGCACAGCGCGGGGCGGTCTGAGCGACCGCAGCCTTGCGACAGGCAAAGGGTGGTAAGCACCCTGCCCTGTGCACCAGCCCGTCAGATCCGGTCCGGGACGCGCGTCAGCTGAAAAGCGGTGGGGGCCAGTTGCAGGGTGTCGGGGTGCACGGCAGTGTCGTTGCCCACCAGATAGATCATCAGCGCATTGCGGCGGATGACCACATGGCTGACCGTTTCGCGCTGCTGCTTCCACTGGACGGAAGCGCCAGGCTTGAAATGGGGCATGTAGTAATAGGCGGTTGGATCCATGGGGTGCGGCTCCTTCCGCTTGAGTGGACCAACAGGGAGCCCCCTCAGCGGCCTGGTGCCGACCGCTGAGCCATGGTAGCACCGAACCCCCATCAACAGTGAGAGGGTTAGCTCACAAGCTTGAGCAAGCTCAAGCCTTTGATGCTGACGTGGCGAAGGCCAGCGCCGCAGTCAACATGCGCTGCAGATGGGGCTGGACACGCGCCGCAACCTCAGGCAGATAGTCAAATGGCAAGGCCTCCTGCATGTAGCTGCACTGTGTCATTTCCAGCTGGATGGCATGCACGCCTTGCTCTGGCTGGCCGTAGTGGCGTGTGATGTGCCCGCCCTTGAAACGGCCGTTGAGTACGGCGGTGTAGCCAGTGGCTTGTTGTGCAATCGACAGCAGTTCTTGCGCCAGGGCGGGGTTGCAGCTTTCGCCATTGGCCGTGCCCAGGTTCAGGTCGGGCAGCTTGCCCTCAAAAAAGCGTGGCAGTACCGAGCGGATGGAATGCGCATCCCATAGCACCGCCACGCCATGCCGGGCCCTGATGCGGTCCAGCTCGGCACGCAGTTGTGCGTGGTATGGCACCCACACCGCCTCGCGCCGCGCCGCCACCTCTGCATCATCCGGCACATCCCCTTGGGCGTAGATGGGCGTGTCATCAAAGGTATCGACCGGGCACAGGCCGGTGACGCTCTGGCCGGGGTACAGGCTGGTGCCGTCGGGCGGGCGGTTCAGATCGACCACATACCGCGAATGCGTGGCCACAAGAACAGAGGCACCCAAGTCTTTGGCAAAGCCATACAGCCGCTCCATGTGCCAGTCGGTGTCGGGCACCTGGCGGGCCTCGTCGGTAAAGCGGGCCGCCAGCGCCGGGGGCACATAGGTGCCCGCGTGGGGCATGGACACCAGCAGCGGTGCGGTACCGGGGTAGAGAACAAAAGGTGGTGGAGAGGTATCAGTCATCACAAATCCAAAGGTATGGGTTCAATCTGGCGCGATGGTGGCGGAACGCGCGGTCACAAACGCATGGGCAGCATCACCGTGCAGTGCGTGCCGGCCAGCAGCGATGCGCCGCTGGCCCGCCACCCACACACTGTCAATGGCGGAGGTGCGGTGGCTGCCAAACACATGGGCCGACAGCATGCTGTGCGCGGGCAGATCGCGCAGCGCCACATGCTGCGCATTGAGAGCCACCAGGTCGGCCTGCTGCCCCACTGCGATGCCGCCAATGGCGCGCCCTGCGGCCTGCGACCCGCCTGCAACGGCCTGCAAGGTCATGGCCGTCGCAACCTCGGGCTGCGCTGCCTTGGCCAGCACATTGCGCTGGCGCAGCGACAGGCGCTGGCCGTATTCGAGCATCAGCAGTTCCTCGGCCGCGTTCACGCAGGCATGGCTGTCAGAGCCCACGCCCCAATGGCCGCCGTGCTGCAGCCACAGCGGCATGTCGAAGATGCCGTCGCCCAGGTTGGCTTCCGTGGTGGGGCAGATGCCAGCCACAGCACCCGTGCGGGCAGCATCGGCGTATTCCTGCGGCGTCATGTGCGTGGCATGCACCAGGCACCAGCGCTCATCCACCGGCGCGTGCTCCAGCAGCCACTGCACAGGGCGCTGGCCGCTCCAGGCAATGCAGTCATCCACCTCCTGCGTCTGCTCAGCAATGTGGATGTGGATAGGGGCCTCGGGGTTAAGCGCCGTGAGGCCCTGCACCGCAGCGGCCAGGCTGTCGGGCGGCACCGCACGCAGCGAGTGCGGTGCAAGACCCAAAACGGCCCCTTGCGCCTGTGCAGCGGGCGTGAGCCGCTCCAATAATGAGAGCATGTTGTCCGTGCTGCGGATGAACCGGGCCTGGTCTGCACGCGGCGGCTTGGCGCCAAACCCGCTGGTCTGGTACAGCACCGGCAGCAGCGTGATGCCCATGCCCGCGTTGCGCGCTGCGCGCAGCAATGCCTGCGACAGCGTGGCATCGTCGGCATACGGTGTGCCATCCTGGTCGTGGTGCACGTAATGGAACTCGCACACCGACGTGTAGCCAGCCTCCAGCATCTCCACATACAGCCAGGTGGCGATGGCCTCCAGAGACTCGGGCGTGATGCGTGCGGCAAAGCGGTACATCAGGTTGCGCCAGCTCCAGAAGCTGTCCTGGCTTTCCCCCCTGTACTCGGTGAGGCCCGCAAACGCGCGCTGGAAGGCGTGCGAATGCAGATTGGGCATACCAGGCAGCACAGGCCCGGGGGCCACGGGAGTGCCCTGTGGCACAACGGCATCCGGTGCGACGGTGCAAAGGCGCCCAGCCTCATCCCATTGCAGCAGTACATTGCGCGCCCAGCCGGTGGGCAGCAGGGCGTTCGGGGCAAACAGCTCATTCATTGATCACGCTCCAGAAGGGTAGGCGCTGCGCCAGAAGGCTTCCAGTGCTTCGCAAAAAGCCTGCGGCGCCTCGTCAGGCCACATATGGGTGGCCTGAGGCACCACCAGATGGCGCACCTGCGGCACGGCACGCGCCGCAGCGCTGGCGACTTCGCCAAAGACGGGGCGTGTGTCACCGCCCTGGGCAATACACACAGGCAGCGTGATGGCCGCCAGGTCGGTGGCAGACAGCGGCAGCGGCGGCGTCTGCGACATGATGCGCGGCAGCGTGTGCGCGTTGTCCAGTTGCACGGCGCGCCGCTCTGCAGGCTGGCGGTCAAAGTACCCCGGCGACTGGCCTGAGGCATCCATGAGGATGCGGGTAGCAGCGGCCAGATCGCCCCGCAACACGGCCTCGGCCAGCGGGCCGTACATGAGCTGTGCATCGGCCTGAAAGCGTGCCAGCGCTTCCGGCTCCTGCAGATAGGTCGGAAAGCCTGGCTCGTACACGAACACGCTGCGCAGCCGCGTGGCGTGGTGCCGCGCCATGTACAAAGCGGCATGTGCTGAATACGACCAGGCCACCAGATGCACCGGGCCCTGGCCCCATGCGTCGATGGCCTGCACGAGGTCGTCCAGATGCGTGGCCAGCCCAAAGGGCGGGCCATCGTCGGGCCAAGCCTCCGTACCAAAGTAGCGCAGCGTGACGGCCAGTGTGTTCCAGCGCGCAGCCAGATGGATCTGGTGGGCCGACCACATCCGCGCATCGGCCAGCGCACCGTGCACCAGCAGCACGGGCGCCCCCTGCCCTTGCTGGCGCCCGGGCATGGGGCCCAAGCGCAGCTCCGATACAGCCATGCTCATGCCTCACTCCTTGCCCTTGCAATACGCCCTTGCCGCACGATGGTGCAGTCGGGCTTTTGGCCCAACCAGTAGGCCAGCTCGGCCGCCTCGCCCACAGACCACAGCACAAAATTGGCGGGCCTGCCAGAAGCGATGAGGCCGTGAGAATCTTGCAAGCCCAGCGCGCGTGCCGCATGGGTGGTGATGCCTGCCAGCGCCTCGGGCACCGTCAGACGGAACAAGGTGCAGGCCATGTTGACCATCAGCAGCAGGCTCAGCGCGGGCGAGGTGCCCGGGTTGTGGTCGGTGGAGACGGCCATGGGCACGCCCGCTGCGCGCAGCTGCGCGATGGGCGGTAAATGCGTGTCACGCAGCGTGTAGTAGGCACCGGGCAGCAGCACGGCCACGGTGCCAGCGGCCTTCATGGCGGCGATGCCATCGGCCGACAGGTGCTCGATGTGGTCGCACGACAGTGCACCGTAACGCGCGGCCAGCGCCGCTCCGCCCATGTCCGACAGCTGCTCGGCGTGCAGTTTGACGGGGATGCCCAGCTTTTGCGCAGCCTGGAAGACTTGGCTTGTCTCGGCCAGCGTGAAGGCGATGCGTTCGCAGAACACATCCACCGCATCCACCAGGCCCTCGGCGGCCAGTGCGGGCAGCATCTCCTTGCAGACCAGATCGACATAGGCCTGGCTACGGCCTGCGTACTCGGGCGGCAGCGCGTGCGCGCCCAAAAAGGTGGTGCGCACCGTCACGCCAAACGCCTCGCCCAGACGGCGGGCCACGCGCAATTGCTTGCGTTCGTGCTCCAAGGCCAGGCCGTAGCCGGACTTGATCTCGATGGCGCAGACGCCTTCGGCCAGCAGGGCCTGCAGGCGCGGCGCAGCCTGGTCAAAGAGTTCGTCTTCGGTGGCAGCGCGCGTGGCCTTCACCGACGAGACGATGCCCCCACCCGCCTTGGCCACTTCTTCATAGGTGGCACCGGCCAGGCGCATGGCGAATTCGTTGGCACGTTGACCACCATAGACCAGGTGCGTGTGGCAGTCCACCAGCCCGGGGGTGGCGAGTGCGCCCCGCGCATCACGGCGCGGCAATGCCTGGTAGGCGGCAGGCAACTGCGCCTCGGGCCCCACCCAGGCCATCTGGCCTTGCTGCACCACCACGCAGGCGGGCTGGCCCTCGGGCACGGGCACATCGGCCACCCACAGGCCGGGCGCGGGTTTCAGGTTCTGCCACACGCCATCGGCGTTCTGGCTGGCGGCCCATCCATTGGGGTGACTGGGGTTGTCGTTGTGTTGCATCTGCCTGCCCACCCGTGGGCTCCGTGTTGAATGCTATATAAATAATAGCTATTAGCGCTTATCCATCAAGCGGTGGCGGCCATTTTTATTCAAATTTTGGGGGCTGCACCGCGCTGCAAGGCGATCCAGACCAGTGCGGGCGCATCGGCGTCGGCCCCCGCATGCAGCGGCTCCAGTTGGCCCGGCGTTGCACCACCCTCGCCCGCCCACCAAAAGCCCTGCCCTGCCGCCAGCCCGCGCGGCCCGGCGCCCTGCGCCACCCATTGCCAATCGCCCTGCAGCACCAGGCACAGGCCTGCGGGCGTGTCGCCGGGCGACTGCGCATCGCTTACCACCTGCAGCGGGCCCTGCCACAGGCCCCGCCGTTGCATGAGGTTGAAGTCCTTGGAAGTGCCGCCCAGCATGGCGCCATCCACCGCGTCATCGCCCGAAAAAGCAAACGGCTTCCAGCGCTGCTCCAGCCGGTGCTCCCAGCCAGGGCTGCGCAGGTGCAGGCCGTCACCGCCCAGCAGCATGATCTGGCGATCAATGGCCGGGAAGACCGAGAACGGCCCGGGCCGGTCCACCGTCGCGAGGCTCACGCGCCACTCGAAGCTGTTCATGTCCGCGCCGGGGGGCCAGCAGGCCAGCTCCTGCGTGCTGCCACCGCCATTTTTCCAAGGCATGCTGGGAGTGGTGGCCAGGTCAAAGAAATGCAATGCCATCGTTGTCGTCGTATTCATCAGGATGCTGCGGTTGTCTGCTCCGTGTCTGCGACCAGCAGCGGGAACAACGGGTGGTCCATCTCCGCGCCCGCGGGCAGCTCCTCGGCGAGGCCCGGAAACTCGGGCGAGGTTTTCCAGGGCCGCGGCGCGTGGCGCGTGTCGTCGCCCAAAAACCTCACCGAGAACACGCGGCGCCGGTTGCTCCCTTCCACCCCACCCGCCGCATGCAGCGTGAGCATATGAAAGCACACCACATCGCCGGGCTCGATTTCCCAGCCGACGATGGGAAAAGCATCGCGGTTGGCCTCCACATTGGGAAGGTCCTGAAGGCTTCCTTCGGGGAACCATTTCGCCTGGTTGTCCATGAAGGTGCGCGGCATGAGCCACGGCCCTTTGTGCGAGCCAGCCACGAATTCGAGCGTGGCGGCAAGGGAAACCGGATCGACCGGAATCCACATGCTGATGTTCTGATTGCCGTCGATGTTGTAGTACGGCTGGTCCTGGTGCCACGGCGTACGCTGGCGCGTGCCAGGTTCCTTCACCAGCAGGTGATCGTGGTACAGGCGCACCGTGCGCGACTGCATCAGACGCTGCGCGGCGAGCGCCAGCGGAGTTTCGCGGACAAAGCGGCCGAACTGCGGAATGTCCTGCCAGTTGCAGAAGTCCTCGAAGAAACGGCCTGGGTCATCGGGACGACTGGCCACCTTGGCCCGAGGGCTGGGTGCGGCCAGGTTGGCATCGATGCCATCGCGCAGCAGTGCCACCTCATCGCGCGTGAGCAACTGCTTGATGCAGATGGCGCCGTCGCGGTCAAAACGCGCGATGTCGTCTGCGGTCAGGCGCTCCTGCAAGCGCTGCTGAAAGCGTGCTTGCAAGGGTGTGTCCAAAGCAGATGAAGGCTGGGGCATCGGGGTTGTCTCCTTGATTGTTATTGACCATGGTGCACCACGCCGCTCCCAGCCTCAGGCCTCAGGCGCGCGTGAGCACGGCTTGCAGGAAAGAGCGCGTGCGCTCCTGCGTCGGGTTGGTGAAGATGGTGGCAGGTTCACCGGCCTCAATGATGCCGCCGCCGTCCATCACCACGACCAAATCGCCCACCTCGCGTGCAAAGTCCATTTCGTGCGTGACCACCATCATGGTCATGCCTTCGCTGGCCAGCAGCTTCATGACCTGCAGCACCTCGCCCACCAGCTCGGGGTCCAGCGCTGAGGTGGGCTCGTCGAACAGCATCACGCGCGGCTCCATGGCCAGCGCGCGGGCAATGGCCACACGCTGCTTCTGTCCGCCCGACAAGCTGGCGGGCATGGCCGTGGCTTTGTGCGCCAGGCCCACCTTGGCCAGCAGGGCCTGGGCACGCTCCTCGGCCTCCTTGCGCGACAGGCCGTGCAGCTTGCGTGGGCCCAGCGTCACGTTGTCAAGCACCGACAGATGCGGGAACAGGTTGAACGACTGGAACACCATGCCCACCTCCTCGCGCAGCGCGTTGAGGTCATGGTCGGGCAGCATGCGGCCGTCCTGCACCAGTGTGCGGCCACAAATCTCGACCGTTCCGCCTTCGGGCTGCTCCAGCCCGTTGCAGCAGCGCAAAAAAGTGCTCTTGCCCGAGCCGCTGGGCCCGATGACCACCACCACCTGCGACGGCAGCACATCAAAGTCGATGCCGTTCAGCACCACATGGTTGCCAAACGCCTTGCGCAGCCCGCGGATGCGCACGATGGGCTCGGCGGACGGGCTTGCTCCGGTCATCACAGAATTTTTCTTCATTGCACCATCCCCCCGGCACGCAGGCGCAGCTCCATGCGGCGCAGCACCAACGAAGTGACACCCGTGAGGATGAAATACACCACCGCAATCGCCAGGTACACCTCCAGCGAGCGGTACGACACACTGATGATCTTCTGCCCTTCGTGCATCAGGTCGTGGATGGTGAGCAGCGACACCAGCGCCGAGTTCTTGATGAGCGCGATGAACTCATTGCCCAGCGGCGGAATCATGCGCACCACGGCCTGTGGCAGCACCACCGTGCGCATGGCCAGGCCCGACGACATGCCGATGGAACGCGCGGCCTCCATCTGCCCCTTGTCGATGGACTGGATGGCGCCGCGCACCACCTCGGACACATAGGCGCCCGAGTAGATGCCCAGGCCGATCACGCCACACACGAAGGCAGGCAGGAGGATGCCGAACTGAGGCAGGCCAAAGAACAGGATGAACAGCTGCACCAGCAGCGGCGTGCCGCGTATCGCGGCCACGTAGGCAGTGCACAGGGCGTAGACCACGCGGCGCTTGGGGTTCAGGCGGCCAATGCCCACCAGCAGGCCCATGGCGCAGCCCAGCAGCAGCGAGGCGGCCGTGATTTCCACAGTGACCAGCGCGCCCGCCAGCAATTGGGGCAACCCGGCCCAGACAGGAGAAAAATCGAGTTCCATGGCTCAGTTCGGCAACGGTCAGTGGGTCAGTGGCTTACTTGGCAGCGCTGTTGCTGAACCACTTCTTGACGATGGCCGCATAGGTGCCGTCGGCCTTGAGCTTGGTGATGGCACCGTTGACGGCCTTCGTCAGCTCCGGCGTGTCCTTGCGCAGGGCCATGCCGTATTCCTCGGTGGTGAGCTGCTCGTCGAGCACGCGCAGACCCGGGCGGGTGCGCACATACTGGAACGCGGCGGGCTTGCCGGTCACGGCGGCGTCGGCGCGGCCGATGTCCACCAGGTTGAACATCTCCTGGTTCTTCTCGACCTCCACGCGCTGCACCTTGGGGAATTTTTCGGTCAGGTACGACACCGACTTGGTGCCCACCTGCACGCTGACCTTCTTGCCGTCCAGGTCGGCCAGCTTGTTGATGGCCTTGTTGTCGGCCTTCACCATCACCACCAGGCCGCCGGCGTAGTAGGAGTCGGTGAAGTCCACCACCTTCTTGCGCTCGTCGGTGATGTAGATGGCCGACACCGCCATGTCAAAACGCTTGGAAATCAGGCCGGGAATCAGGCCCTTGAAGTCGATGTCCACCCACTCGACCTGCTTGCCCATGGTCTTGGCAATGGCCTCCACCAGCTCGACATCAAAGCCTGTGCGTTTGCCGTTCTCGACAAACTCCATGGGCGGGAACGTGGCATCGGTGCCCACACGCAGGACGTTGTCCTGGGCCTGTGCACCCGTGGTGCAGAAGGCTGCGGCGGCCAGGCTGGCCAGAAGAAGGTTGCGGCGAAGGTTCATGGGGAAAGCTCCTTGGGAAGGGGTGAGGGAAATCAGGGAGAAGTGAGCTGGCGGGAGATGCGCGCTGCGGCGACGACAGCCATGCCGGTGAGCGCGGCCTCCTGCCCTTGGGCTCGCAAGATCGGGGCCATCAGGGTGATGGCCCCTGCAGCCTGCCGGGGAGATCCGAACACGGGCACGCTGACGCCCCAGACACCGGCATCCACTTCGCCGGAGCTGACGGCGTAACCCGCCTTGGCAATGCCCTCCAGCTCGGTCAGCGCCGCCTGGCGCTCAGCAGTGTCTGCGCCGTAGTGCAGGTCCAGAATGGCATTGCGCGTAGCCGGTGCCACATGGGCAAGCAGGCACTTGGCGGAGGCACCCGCGCGCAGCGGCACGCTGCGCCCTTTTTCAAACGAGCAGCGCAGGGCCTGCGTGCTGTCCACCATGTCCAGGCACACCACGCTGTCATTCACCGCCACCACCAGCCCCACGCTCTCGTGGGACTGCCGGGCCAGGGCCTGCATGTCCGGCCGCGCGTGGTGCACCAAGTGCGACGCCATGTCAAAGCCCAGGGCCAGTTGCAGGCTCAGCGGCCCGGGCGCGTAGTGCCCGCTGCTCTCCAGCACAAAGCCCCACTGCTTGAGCCGCGCCAACTGGCGGTACAGCGTGCTGCGCGCCAGGCCCGTGGCCTCCATCAGCTCGGCCGCCGACATGGGCTGCCCATGTTGCGCCAGCACCGCCAGCACGTGCAAAACACGGTCGGCAGCAGCAACGGAGGTTGGTCCACGGGTGGGCATGGACTCAGTATCAAAGGATTGCAGCGGCATTCAAACCCAACATTCCCAACGATTGGGAATGCAGTTCCCTTTTTTCACATTCCTGTCATTCCCTCCCTCGCCCCTTCACTTCACCATGGGCAGCTTCAGGCCCTGCTTCTTGGCCGTCTCCACCGCCAGTTCATAGCCAGCATCGGCATGGCGCATCACGCCGCTGCCGCAGTCGTTGACCAGCACGCGCGCCAGGCGCTCGGCTGCCGCATCGGTGCCATCGGCCACGATGACCATGCCCGAGTGCTGCGAGTAGCCCATGCCCACGCCACCGCCGTGGTGCAGGCTGACCCAGGTGGCCCCGCCTGCGGTGTTGAGCAGTGCGTTGAGCAGCGGCCAGTCGCTCACGGCGTCGGTGCCGTCCTTCATGGCTTCGGTCTCGCGGTTGGGGCTGGCCACGCTGCCGGTGTCCAGGTGGTCACGGCCGATCACGATGGGCGCCTTGAGCTCGCCGTTCTTCACCATCTCGTTGAAGGCCAGGCCCGCAATGTGGCGCTCGCCCAGGCCCAGCCAGCAGATGCGCGCGGGCAGGCCCTGGAAGGCAATGCGCTCGCCCGCCATGTCGAGCCAGCGGTGCACGTGCTTGTTCTCGGGGAACAGCTCCTTGATCTTGGCGTCGGTCTTGCGGATGTCTTCCGGGTCGCCGGAGAGCGCCACCCAACGGAACGGGCCCTTGCCTTCGCAGAACAGCGGGCGGATGTACGCGGGCACAAAGCCGGGGAAGTCGAATGCGTCCTTCACGCCTTCGTCAAACGCCACCTGGCGGATGTTGTTGCCGTAGTCCACCACCGGGGTGCCCATGTGCTGGAAGTCGAGCATGGCCTGCACGTGCACGGCGCAGGACTTGGCAGCGGCCTTCTTCAGCACCTCGTGCTGCGTCACGTCCTGCTGCGCGGCACGCCACTGGGCCACCGTCCAACCTGCGGGCAGGTAGCCGTTGACGAGGTCGTGGGCCGACGTTTGATCGGTCACCAGGTCGGGCTTCAAGCCACCGGCCTTGGCGCGGCGCACCAGCTCGGGCAAAATTTCTGCGGCATTGCCCAGCAGCGCAATCGACACCGCCTCTTTGGCTGCGGTGTGCTGCTGGATCAGCTCAAACGCATGGTCGATGTCGCGCGCCTGCTTGTCCACGTAGCGCGTGCGCAAACGGAAGTCGATGCTGCTTTGCTGGCATTCAATGTTGAGCGACACCGCTCCCGCAAACGTGGCCGCGAGCGGCTGTGCACCGCCCATGCCGCCCAGGCCTGCGGTCAGGATCCACTTGCCTTCGAGCGACCCGCCATAGTGCTTGCGGCCCGCCTCGGCAAAGGTCTCGTACGTGCCCTGCACGATGCCTTGCGTGCCGATGTAGATCCAGCTGCCCGCCGTCATCTGGCCGTACATGAACAGGCCCTTCTGGTCCAGCTCGCTGAAGTGTTCCCAGTTGGCCCACTTGGGCACCAGGTTGGAGTTGGCCAGCAGCACGCGCGGTGCGTTGGCGTGGGTCTTGAAAACGCCCACGGGCTTGCCGGACTGGATGAGCAGGGTCTCGTCGTCGTTCAGGTCCTTGAGCGAGGCGAGGATCTGGTCATAACACTCCCAGTTGCGCGCGGCGCGGCCGATGCCGCCGTACACCACCAGGTCCTGCGGGCGCTCGGCCACTTCGGCGTCCAGGTTGTTCTGGATCATGCGGTAGGCCGCTTCGGTGAGCCAGCTCTTGCAGGTGAGTTCTGTGCCGCGCGGCGCGCGGATCACGCGGCTGGCGTCGTGGCGGGGGTCGGTGTTGGAGGCGGCGGCGATGATGGCGTCGTTGGCGTTCATGGTGGGCTCCTGTGAATCAGTGGGTGTGCGTGGAAAAAATCAGGCAAAGCTGGGCAGGCACTGCGTGAGCGCGGCAGGCCAGGGGGACTGCTGGGCCCATGCGCGCATGGCTTCGATGTCGGTGGCAAGGTAGCGGTCTTGCTCCAGGTAGGCCACACGCTCGCGGATGGCGGCGAACTGTGCTTCGACGAGCGGAGAGGATTTCAAGCTGCGGTCGAACTCCATGCCCTGCGCAGCGGCCATGGCCTCGATGCCCACCATCACGGCCGCGTTGCGCACCATGTCGCCCAGTCGGCGTGCGCCGTAGGTGGCCATGGAGACATGGTCCTCCTGGTTGGCCGATGTGGGCAGGCTGGTCACGCTGCTGGGGTTGGCCAGGCACTGGTTCTCGGCTGCCAGCGCGGCGGCGGTGACCTGGGCGATCATGAAGCCCGAATTCACGCCGCTGTCGCGGATCAGGAAGGCGGGCAGGCCCGAGAGGCCCGGGTCCAGCAGCAGCGACAGGCGGCGCTCGGAGATGGCGCCGATCTCGGCCACGGCGAGCGCAATGATGTCGGCCACAAAGGCGACCGGCTCGGCGTGGAAGTTGCCGCCGGAGATCACGTCGCCGTTGTCGAACACCAGGGGGTTGTCCGACGCGGCGTTCGCCTCAATGGTGAGCACGCGCGCGGCGTGGTGCAGGTTGTCTAGGCACGCGCCCATCACCTGCGGCACGCAGCGGATGGAGTACGGGTCTTGCACGCGGCCGCAGTTGGGGTGCGATGGGTCGATGGCGCTGCCGTCGAGCAAGGCGCGCACAGCGGCCGCCACGGCAATCTGCCCGGCCTGGCCACGTGCCTCGTGAATGCGTGCATCAAAGGGTTTGACCGAACCCTTGATGGCTTCGAGCGACAGGCAGCCCGCGACCAGCGCGGCGGCAAACACGCTCTCCGCGCCGAACAGCCCGGCCAGTGCGAGTGAGGTGGACACCTGCGTGCCGTTGAGCAGCGCCAGCCCTTCCTTGGGACCCAGCACAAACGGCTGCAAACCGATGGAGCGCATGGCCTCCGCCCCCGACACCACCTTGCCATCCACCTTGGCCTGCCCTTCCCCGATTAGCACACAGGCCAGGTGGGCGAGCGGCGCCAGGTCACCCGATGCTCCGACGGAACCCTTGGCCGGAATAACAGGAAGCACATTGGCGTTGGCCATGGCCAGCAGCGCATCCACGATCTCGGGCCGGATGCCCGAATGGCCACGCGCCAGGCTGATGGCCTTGGTCGCAAGGATGAGGCGCACCACATCGTCCGCAAGCGCATCGCCCGTGCCCACGCTGTGCGACAGCACCAGGTTGCGCTGCAACTCGGCCAGGCGCTCGTGCGCAATCTTGGTGCTGGCGAGCTTGCCAAAGCCGGTGTTGATGCCATAGACCACCTGGTCTTCGTCCACGATACGCTGCACCGTGGCCAGCGACGCCTGCATGAGGGCCCGCGCGGACGGGTCCAGCGACAATTGCACGGGCGCGGCATAGATGCTGCGCAGCGCGGCCAACGACACATGGCCGGGGAGCAGGGTCAGGGAGGAAGTGGTGGCTTTTGTCATGGCGTTGATCCTGTATATACAAGTAGGTACAAGCGAAAAATTCTGAGCTTTTGGCGAAAAACTTTCAACCGGCGACGGGGTTGCCGTCGGCTCGGAAACGGCTGCCCAAACGGTAGCGGGTAGCGGGGTGCAGGCAGCGCACCACGGTGATGGGTACGCCGCGCGACCAGGTGCGGCGGGTGAGCAGCAGGCAGGGCTCCTGCGGCGACATCTCCAGCAGCGTGGCCTGCTCCGCGGTGGGCATGACGGCATCGACCACATGCTCGATCTGGTCGAAGGGCACGTTGCGCACCAGGTACTCGGAGGGTTGCAGCAGCGTGAAGTCCTGCGCGGCGAACTGAGGCACCTGGCGCGGGTTCACGTAGCGGTCTTCCAGTTGCACAGGCAGGCCGTCTTCGCGGTGGATGCACAGCGAGTGGAACACCGACTCGCCCGTGCGCAGGTCCAGCGCGGCGGCCACTTCGAGCGTTGCCGAGATGCGCTCTACCGCCAGCACGTCGCAGCGGTAGTCGTGCCCGCGCTGGCGGATCTCGCTCGCGAGGTTGGCGATCTGCAGCAGCGTGGACTGCGGCTTGTCTTCGGCCACAAAGCTGCCCACGCCCGCCACGCGCACGATGCGGCCCTGCTCTACCAGCTCGCGCAGCGCGCGGTTCACAGTCATGCGCGAGATGCCGAACTGGGTGACCAGCTCGTTCTCGGAGGGCAGGCGGTCGCCCGCTCGCCAGATGCCTTCCTGGATCTTGCGCGAGATGTGGTCCTTGACCTGCTCGTACAGCGCCATGGCCTGCGCGGGCGCAGCCACTGCGGCCACGGCCTTGGCGGGCGTGGCACTGCGGGGTGCAGTGGCGGCGGTGCGGCGGGAAGGACGGGCGCTCATGGTAGGAGGCAGTCAGTCAGGCTCAATGCAGATCCGCCGCCATGGATTCGGCGCGGATCTCTTCGGTGAGGCGCGCCTTGAGGTCCATGAACTCGGGGCTGGTCTTGATCGTGTAATGGCGCGGGTGAGGCAGGTCCACCGCCAGCTCGGTCTTGATGCGACCGGGCCGGGCGCTGAACACGGCCACGCGGTTGGCCATGAAGATGGCTTCGTCGATGTCGTGGGTGACGAAAAGCACCGTCTTGCGCTCGGCCTCCCAGATGCCCAGCAGCAGCTCTTGCATGAGCACGCGGGTCTGGTTGTCGAGCGCGCCGAAGGGCTCGTCCATCAGCAAGATCTTGGGGTCGTTGGCCAGCGCGCGCGCAATGGCGGTGCGCTGCTGCATGCCGCCCGACAGCTGCTTTGGAAAATGCTGCTCGAAGCCGCGCAGGCCGACCTTGGCTAGAAAATAGTCGGCGCGCTCTTTCTGCTGCGCCTCGGGCATGCCGCGCTCGCGCAGGCCAAAGCGGATGTTCTGCTCAATGGTGAGCCAGGGGAACAGCGTGTAGCTCTGGAAGACCATGCCGCGCTCGGCGCCGGGGCCTTCGACCGGCGCGCCATCCAGCAGAACGCGGCCGCTGGTGGCATGGTCCAGCCCCGCGACGATCCGCAGCAACGTGGACTTGCCGCAGCCCGAGGGACCGAGGATGGTCACAAAGTCGTTGTCCCGCACTTCAAAGTCCACCGGTTGCAGCGCCTGCGTGCGCTGGCCCTTGGCAGTCTCGAAAACGCGCGAGACGGCTTGAATGGAAACAGAGCTCATCGCACGAAACTCCAGGCAAACAGCCGGTGGTTGAGGGCCTTGAAGGCGAAGTCGGACACCAGCCCGATAAGGCCGATGACGATGATGCCGAAGATGATCTGGCCGGTGTTGAGCAGAGACTGGCTGTCGGTGATCATGTGGCCGATGCCGCTCGACGATCCGATCAGCTCGGCCACGATCACATACGTCCAGGCCCAGCCCAGCACCAGGCGCAGGGTTTCCGCAATGTCGGGGGCAGCACCGGGGATGAGCACCCGCGTGACGATGCCCTTGTGGCCCGCGCCCAGCGTGTAGGCAGCCTCCACCAGGTCACGCCGCGCGCCGCCTACGGTCACGGCCACCATCAGCGTGATCTGGAAGACCGAGCCGATGAAGATGACGAGGATCTTCTGCGCCTCGCCAATGCCCGCCCACAGGATCAGCAGCGGGATGAAGGCCGAGGCTGGCAGATAGCGGCAAAACGAAATGAAGGGCTCAAAGAACGCCTCGATGCCCTTGTAAGCACCCATGGCAATGCCCAGCGGCACGGCGATGATGGCGGCCAGGATGAAGCCGCCGAACACACGCCACACCGTCATGCCGATGTCCTTGTGAAAGCCATACTCTGCAAGCAGCAGCCAGCCCTCCTTGGCCATCGTGACAGGGCTGGCCAAAAACGTGGGCGACACATAGCCGCCCAGCGTGAAGAACGCCCACACCAGCACAAACAACACAAAAAAACCAAAGCCCAGCAACCAACGGGCGCGGGCACTCACAGGCTCCAGTGGAGCCAGTGAACGCCGCCGCACAGGGGCTTTTGGCGCGGTAACGGACAGGGGTTGCACGGCAGACATGGCGCGTTCTTCTTCCCGTTTCTTACTTGATGAAGCTCGGGTCGAAGGTGACCGCCAGGTCTTCATTCGCCTTGCGAATGATGCCGGCCTCCAGCAGGATGGCCGTGGCGTCCTTCATGAAAGCCTGCAGTTCGCCCGCAAAGAACTTCTGGTTGGCAGCCTTGTCCTGCCAGCGCAGGAAGGACGACGACTTGGCGAACTGCTCGCCCGTCTGCTTGACCGCAGCGCCCATGATCTCGTTGGACTTGGTCGGGTCGGCCTTGATCATGTCGAGCGCCTGGAAGTACGAGTTGGCGAGCGCCTGCGCGGCCTTGCCGTTGGCCTTGAGCCAGGTGGGGTCGCAGCCCACGGTGTCCATCACCATGGGGTAGTCGAGCGTGGTGGCCAAAATCTTGCCCGAGGCGGGGTTGTCGCGCACGGTGGACAGGTAGGGCTCATACGTCATGGCGGCGTCGTTCTGGCCCGCCACGAAGGCCTGCGCGGCCGCCTGGGGCGACAGCGTGGTGGTCTTCACGTCCTTGAGGCTCATGCCGTTCTTGCTCAGCATCCAGGCCAGGCCGAAGTAAGGCGCGGTGCCGGGCGCATCCACGCCGATGGTCTTGCCTTTGAGATCTGCAAAGCTCTTGATATCGCCACGCACCGCAATGCCGTCGGCGCCGTAGGACTTGTCCATCTGGAAGATCTGCACGATGGGCACGCCGTTGGCGTTCCAGGCCACATGCGTCTCGACCGTAGTGGCAGCGCACTGGATGGACTTGGAGGCCAGGGCCAGGTGGCGGTCCTTCTGCGGGATCATCTTGATCTCCACATCAAGGCCGTTCTTCTTGAAGATGCCGGCCTTGTCGGCGAGGGTGAGCGGCGCAAAGCCCGTCCAGCCGGACATGCCCAGCACAATCTTGGTGTCCTGCGCCTGGGCCGGTGCGGCCAGTGCCATCACGCATGCCGTTGCCGCTGCCAGCGACGTCCATTTCGCAACCGATCGAGTCATCATCTGCTCCTGTGTGAAGAAAGTTCGTTGGCCCACCCAGCCGGGACGCCTGCGTGCCGGTTGCCATGATGACAGCCGGAGCATACCTGTATATACAGGGTAAACGCTAGGCCCTCACCATGTGCGGAGGTAGTGCCAGGGTTGAGCAAGATCGGGGCCAGCTGATCTGGCTAGGCGGCTGGGATCTCCATGGGCCTGGCAATTTCACTATTAAAATAATAGCTATTAGCGCTTACCCATAAAGCACTAGCAGCCATTTCAGGCATTATTTTGACACCTACCGCAAAGCACAGGGCTGCCAGGGCGGGTTGGAGCAGCACCCGTTGCGCCATCTCGATGCAGGCCACAAGCGCACCAACCGTGTGCGCCAGATATCGGCGTGGACTGCGCCGCGCTCAGCCTGGCGCGCCAGCAGTTGCCTGTGCCGCACCGTCAGGACACGGCAAGCGCGCCGTGACTCTCAGGCCCGGTTCCGCATTGCGCACCAGCAGGGTGCCGCCGTGGGCCTGCGTGACCAGGCGGCACAGATACAGCCCCAGCCCTACCCCCCCTGTGGTGCGCTGGCGCGCCGTGTCGGGGCGGTAGAACGCCTGGGCCAGATGCGGCAGATGCGCAGGCGGCACGCCGGGGCCGTGGTCCCGCACTTCGATCTCCACCACGCCTTCGTTCATTCGCAGTTCGATCTGCGGCGGCTGGGCTGCGGGGTCGTTGTGGCGCAGGCTGTTGTCCAGCAGATTGCGCATCAGCAGGCGCACACGGGACCGGTCGAGCATGCAGGTGGGCAAAGTGCCGGGCACCAGCAGCGTGATCGCTGTTGCCCCAGGGTGGCGCACTTCCAGTTCCGCCACCACCTCACGCGCCAGCTCGGCCAGGTCAGTGGGCTCGCGGTGCAGGGCCGCATGACGCCCGGCCAGGCGCTCGCTTTCGAGCAAGTCGGTAATGAGCCGTGCCATTTCACCCAGGTCGCGCATCAGGGCTGCGCGCTGGGCAAGCACATCGGGCGATTCGGGCAACAGCTCGGTGTTCAGGCGCGCCCTCGTGAGCGGGCTGCGCAGCTCGTGGCTCATGGCCAGCAGCAGCGCCCGCTTGGCCTCCAGCATCTGGTGGATGTCTTCGCCCATGGTGTTGATGGTGCCCGCCAGCTGTCCCAGCTCATCGGGCCGGTGCGCGTGGCGCACCGGAATAGGTTCGCCAAAGTCGCCATTGCCAAAGCGCCGCGCACCATGCCGGATGTCGTCCAGGGGCCGCAACAGGTGGCGCACATACACAAAGGCCAGCGCTGTGAGCAGCAGCAACACCGTGAGCGTGCCCCATGCGATGCGCGGGCGCTTGTCCCACGACAGTGCGTTCAGCCCGAATTCGATGTGGTGGCCGTCGGCCGTGGTGCGCTGCAGTAGGCGGTAGCCGGTGTCATCGCGGCTCCAGTGGTCCTGGCGCTGGACCTTGTCACTCATCCAGTCTGGGCGCGGCCGATCGGGGTGCGAATCCCAGTGGATCTGCGGCCCGTCGATGCGCAGCGTCACCGGAAGCCGGTCGGCTATGGCCTGTGCCCGCTCGATGCTGGGCGGGCTGCCAATCTCAGCGGTGAGGCGGTCCACATAGTCCATCAGTAGCGGACGTGCGGCCTCCTTCCAGCCCAGAGCAACCACCTTCTGCATGCCACCCATGAAGACCACGGCCACGGTCACGGCGAGTGCCATGAACACCAGCACCAGGCGGATGCGCAGCGAATACCCGACGGCATCGCGCGCACGTCGGTGCCATGGGCAGGCGGGATCGTGCCCGAGCTGTGAATCGGAGGGCTTCATGGCCAGGTCGATGCCGAAGAAGGGGCGCCAGGCGGAGCACTGGCCGCCCTGCGCAGTGCCAGCGAATAGCCTGCGTTGCGCAGCGTCTTGATGCAGTCCAGCGGCTCCAGCTTCTTGCGCAGGCGGCTGACCACAATATCGACCGCGCGCGTGTACAGCTCGGCCTCATGCCCGCGCAGCTGGTTGAGGATGTCGTCGCGGCTGAACACCTTGCCAGGCTCCCGGGCCAACAGGTGCAGCAGGTCGAATTCGGTGCCCGTCAGCTCCAACGCCACCCCCTGGCGCAACACGCTGCGGCGGGCTGCATCAATGCTCAGGCCTTCAAACTCCAACGCGGCACCCGAGCCGTTCCCGGGCGCGCTGGCCCGGCGGCGGCGCAGCACGGTCTGCAGCCGAGCCACCAATTCACGCGGCTCAAAGGGCTTGGGCAGGTAGTCATCGGCTCCCAGCTCCAGCCCCACCACCCGGTCCATCACCTCGCCCCGGGCGGTCAGCATCACGATGGGCAGATCGCCCTGCTTGCGAATGGTGCGGCACAGCTCAAACCCGTCCATTTCGGGCAGCATGACATCCAGGATGGCGGCATCAAATCCGCCTGTCGCCAGCTGGGCGAGCCCGTCGCTCGGTTTGAGGGCATGGATCAACTCCAGCTCGAACCGTTGGAAGTAGGTGGCCAGTGGCGGGCCCAGCTGTGCGTCGTCGTCAATAAGCAGGATGCGGTGCATGCGCAATTCTCACACCGTCAGGCATCCGCTCCGTGGGCGGGCCCCCGAGCGCTGTCCACCACACGCAATGCGCGGTGTCGCACGATGAGTTTGCGCAGGCGGCCCTGGGCGCCGGAATGCAGCGTGTCAAAGTGGTCGGCGGCGGCCAGCAGCGCAGGCAGGGTCTGCGCTGCCGCTGCAGGCTGGCGAGCGACCAGGCCCAGCGCATGTTCGCGGTCAAAACGCGGCCCCCAGACCAGCGACATCAACTCGTCGTGGGGGTCGGGCATGCCCGCCAGCAGTGCAGGCCCATGTTTGCGCACGCCCTGTGCCAGGCGGTGGATGGGTTCCAGCGTAGGAGACATGTGAACGCCCCCCGCCATCAGCCGCGCGCCATCCAGCCCTTGCGCCTCTGCATCATCTCGCGCACTTTTTGCTGCTGGTCGGGGTTGAGGCTGTCGTAGAAATCGGCCAGTGCGCTGATGACTTCGGGGCTGTTGGCCTGGACCGCGCGGGTTTTCTCATCCAGCAAGGTCTGCGCCCGCGCGCGGTCAAACTTGGCGCCCGCCACAATGGCCTGCATTTCGGTGCGCGGGTCCGCAGTCTTGCCGATGAAAGCTGCCCGCTGGGCTTCCATCTTGTCGGCCAGCACATTGAGCTTGAGCTTTTGCGCCTCGTTCAGGTCCAGCTTGCTGCTGACGCGCTCCACCACTTTGCCACGCACCTCGGTCATCTTCTCGGGGCTCATCGGGCCGCGGTGATGGTGGCTGCTGGAGCAGGCCGTCAAGCCGCCCACGGCAATGGAGGCGCCGAAGATGCCCATCAGGGTTTTCTTGATCCAGGGTTTCATGGTGCAGTCCTTTCATGGACGGTGTTGAACATGACCCTGATGGTGCCGACAGACCCAGTCGATGGGGTCTCGACGCAGTTTCGGTTTATTTCATTTTGTTTCACCCCCCGTGCTATGCCACCCACCAGCCTGCAACATAGCTGCGAGTGCACTTAACGGACCACGGCGGAAAGCACAACAAGGCGATTTGCCAACTCGGCAGCCTCAGTCCGCATCCGGTCGAGTGGTATGGTGCCGACGCTCCAGCCGCCATACCAGATATGGAAGGCAATCACCCCCGCGAAGCCTTGGCCCAAGCCATACGCCTCTATCGCCTCCTTGATGCCGGGGTGCAAGGTCGGAACACCGACCAGAATTTTTCCGTCGAACACCCTTGCCAGATACTGCTGGGCACCTTCCGGGCGGATGTGCAGTGTCAGCACCGACATCGCTTTGCTCCGCAACCACCCATTTGCAGGCGAAAAGTCATCAGCCCATCGCCTGCGGCTCTTGACAGTCCAGATCGGCAAACTGCAACTCCCGCTCCAGGCCGTGGCTGTCGCTGCGGCCCAGAGGCAGGTTGTCGGTTTGCTGGCGTTGCAAGAGCCTGTCTGCGGGCTGGCCCATCTGCAGAGAGGGAGCCTCTGGGCAAGCTTCCAGGTGGTGAGAAAGCGTGGGATCGTAGGACAACATACTTACTCCTCAGGCCGCTCCGATGAAGGCCGGTAAAAAGATTGGCACATGCCCATGCACGAGCGCATGTCAGAGCCCAGAGAACACGGATGTGGGACAGCGCATACACGTCAAGTGCGTAAGTCCAAGAGGCCGGCTTTGCAAGTGCCCTTGTCCGGAAGAGGACTACGCCGCCTTTTTCAGCAAAGGAGACTCCCCCTTTTCGAGCGCATCGCCTTCACCGGCCAGCAGACCAATGCAGTCCAGTGCTGTCGGGGAATCACACGGCTGTGCATACACACGCAATGCGATGTCCTGCGCTGCCGGGGAAAAGTACAGCCAGAGGTTGTCGTTCGCCTTGTCGTAGCAAGAAAAAAGTGCCCTGCCAGAACCAGGAGGACACATCAAGAACTTCGACATGAACATCTGCTGGATTCGCAAGGCAGGCTCAAAGGCCTCATCGTCGTTGCCAAGCGCCAATTTGTACCAACTGCTCATATGCACCTTTCGTCTGGCCGTGCCAGCAATACAGATGCTTCATCGTATTTTTGGCCTGCGACTATGGCCCTTCTGGTGCAGCGCAACACTCTGTAGGACGATTTCTCCCGGTGCCTAGAGTTTTTCCAGGAATCCCCCCACCAGGGCCCTCAGTCGTAGGAAGACTCCAGATCGCAATGCGATTCCCGGTGGTGTATCTTGACGCGGGCTCCACAGGCTCGCAGGGTCGCACAACCGAGGCCAGTGACATACAGCACCTGGGCTTTCTGATGGGGTGAATCGACGGGCGGAAGCTGCACCTCCACCATTCCAGCCGCGCGCAGGATGCGCAGCTTGTCGATGTTGACGACATCCGATTCAATCAGGGGAAGCGCGTCGCGCTCCAGCGCTCTCAAGTACTCCATTGGCATGGTGGCCTCCGGCGTGAACGAGCGTGCATTGTGCGGCGTGAGCCCCTCAGGCTCAAGAATTGATACACGAAGCTACAACCTCGCGATCTAATCAGGCTGCGTCGCCCAGTGACAACCTGCGCCGCTTGGCGATACGGTCCGTAGACCCAAAACCCATCTTCACAACGCTGCGATTGCGATGCATGGAACAAGCGGCACTGCAGCCAAGAGCGGCGAACAACACCTAGCGCAGCGACCCGGGCTAGGCGTCCCTTCGCAGGCAGTACAAGCCGTACAACAAGACGGGCGGCCGCCAGGGGAGTTTTGTTCGTCGCGCTAAAACCTTCAAACCCTGCTGACACGTCGGAGGCCCGTGTAAACCGGACATATTTCACGATTTACTGACCCGCCCATCGCACACCAATCGGAACCGGACTTAGGATGCACCTACCGTCAAATCTGGCGGTTCGCCCCTCCCCTGTGCGAGTGATGCAATGATTTAGCCCGCCTCGTGCGGGCTATTTTTTTCGAACCTCGCGGCTCTCGCCGCAGGCAAACAGCCCCTGCCGACCAATCTATCGCACTCAATTGCCAATATTTCCCAGGGCATCGACGGTCAGCACACCAACCCCTGGGAGGCAAACAAGGATCTTTCGGTGCAGCAGTTTCTGGAAAGAGTCTTGGAATGCATGGATGCAATAGCCCCCGAAGGAAACGCGGGAACAACTAGGCGCAGTCGGTGATTTTTCAGGTTTGTTCCCCCATCCGTTCCCCGGTTTAGCTGTGGCTACCAGCGAACTACGGCGCATGTCCATGCACCGTAAGTACCTGTTTTACCAATGAAAAAGGGCGTTCGCTGGAAATCAGCGAACGCCCTTGGACGTTATGGTGGTGGAGCTGGCGGGAATTGAACCCGCGTCCGCAAGCCTTCATCGGGCAGATCTACATGTTTAGCGATCTGATTTGAGTCTCGCCGCCTGTGTCGCGCAGTCGCACGCTACACAGGCCGCCAGCACCCTATTTTCTCGCTCCAACCCAAGGTACCCGGATCAGAGCCAGCCCATGTAATTATCCTTGCAGCCGGGAGGCACTGATTGCTCAGAACCCCCTTGCCCAGCCCATCGGCCAACTGTTGCAAGGCTCACTGGCAATTAAGCAGCGAGTGCGAAACGTTCGTCGTTTGCAGTTAGTTTTTTAAATCGAGATTTACGAGCGTGACTCAAGCTCGACATGCACCACACCGATTCCGAACCCACGTCGAAACCAGGACAGCCCCAGACCCTCTATTTTAGGTGCGTACAAGCAATTGCAAGAGCTCGACCGGAGATTTAATTGCAGCATGGGCGCCCCACTCCGCCGGATTGGTCTTGGCCCCCAGGTATCCGTAGGTTGCTGCGACAGTTCCCATGCCCGCAGCGAGGCCTGCAAGAATGTCGCGCTCATCGTCCCCCACATAGATGCACTGCCCCGGCTCCAGTTTCAAGCGCGACGCCGCTTCGAGCAAAGGGGCTGGATGGGGTTTTGCATGGGGAGTGGTATCTCCGCTGATCACCGCTCCTGCGGTCGCAAACAGTGGAATGGCACGGGTCAGAGGGTCCGTAAAGCGGGTCGCCTTGTTGGTCACCACGCCCCATGCCAAATTGCGGCGGAGGATCTGGGATACCAGCTCCGGCACCCCCTCAAAAATGCTGGTGCGTTCTGTCATGCACGACTCATAGTTCACGAAGAACTCCTCGCGCATGGTCAGAAAGTCGGGATGGTCAGGCGCCATGCCAAATGCCTCGCCCAACATGCCACGGGCGCCAGCACCGGCCATCGGACGATAGCGCTCCAGCGGCAGGGAGGGCAAACCACGGTCCGTGCGCATCTTGTCGGCAGCAGCGCCTAAGTCAGGGGCACTGTCAATCAGTGTTCCATCCAGGTCAAACAGCACCGCGCGGATATTCTGAAACATTGGCTGGGCCTCAGGCTGCGCGCCGCGTGGCAAACAGGTAGTTCACACTGGTGTCGCTGCTCAACCAGTAACGTTGCGTAAGGGGGTTGTACTCCAGGCCTCGGGTGGTCTGCACGTCCAGGCCCGCACTGCGGCAGCTGGCGGCCAGTTCGCTGGGTCGAATCATCTTGGCGTATTCATGCGTTCCACGGGGCAGCATGTTTAATACATATTCAGCGCCCACAATGGCCAGCATGAAAGCCTTGGCACTTCGGTGTATGGTCGAAAAGAACACCCATCCGCCCGGTTTCACGAGCTCAGAGCAGGCTCGCACAACCGATGCAGGATCAGGCACATGCTCAAGCATTTCCATGCAGGTCACCACGTCAAAGCTGGCGGGTTGCTCTTTGGCGAGCGCCTCCACACTGACTTCCCGATACTGGATGTTGGTGGTCTCGGCCTCCAGCGCGTGCAACTGGGCCACACGCAGCGCCTTGGAAGCCAGGTCAATACCCAACACGTCCGCGCCTCTCCGGGCCATGGAATCGGCCAAAATACCGCCGCCACAGCCAACATCCAGTACACGCTTGCCTGACAGGCTGCACTGCGCATTGATCCAGTCGAGCCGCAAAGGATTAATCTGGTGCAAGGGGCGAAATTCACTTTCGGGATCCCACCAGCGATGGGCCAATTCCGAAAACTTGGCCAGTTCGGCCGGATCTGCATTGACGATTTCACTCATGCACTGATTCTCCACGACGAAAGGCAATGGACAAAAAACCCCAGACGCAAAAAAGCCCCGATAACGGGGCTTTTTTGGGAAGCAATCCGAGGATTACTTGGAAGCGCGGGTACCGACCACTTCGATTTCCACGCGACGGTTCTTCGCACGGCCTTCGGCAGTCTTGTTGTCAGCCACGGGTTGCTTTTCGCCCTTGCCTTCGGTGTAGACGCGGTTCTTTTCGATGCCCTTGGACACCAAGTAAGCCTTCACGGCTTCGGAACGACGCACCGACAGCTTCTGGTTGTAAGCATCGGAGCCCACGGAGTCGGTATGACCCACGGCAATGATCACTTCCAGGTTGATGCCCTTGACCTTGGAGACCAGGTCATCCAGCTTGGCCTTGCCTTCTGGCTTCAGCACCGACTTGTCGAAGTCGAAGAATGCGTCAGCAGCGTAGGTCACCTTGGTGGCCACAGCAGGAGCTGGAGCGGCAGGAGCTGGAGCGGCGGCAGCAGGAGCTGGGGCAGCAGCAGGAGCGGCAGCAGCAGGAGCTGGAGCGGCGATAGCGCCATCGCAGCCAGGAGCAGCCGTTGCAGGCGTCCAGTTGGCATTGCGCCAGCAGTATTCATTGGTGCCGTTCTTCCAGACGATGCCAGAAGCGTTTCTCCAGTTGTCAACGGTTTGTGCGCCAGCGGCGGTTGCGAGCGCTGCAGAGGCAAACAACATCGCCACTTTGTTCAGTTTCTTCATGGTTCTCCTCTTGGGGAAAAAGCCGCAGCCGCGCTGCGAATCAGGACGCTTGGAGTGACCATCACCCAAAGCGTTCAAACGATTGTGCCATACGTAACAGGGCAAAAGCGGGGGCACCCGCCTGGGGCCCGTAGGACAAAACCGGAATTGCTTCGATATGTTGCGCGGTCGCTACACGGTCTTACCTCTAAAATGGTTCTCCTTCGCCGCCACCGCAGTCCCCAATGACCCAGTTTGCCAAAGAAACCCTGCCGATCAGCCTCGAAGAAGAGATGCGGCGCAGTTACCTTGATTACGCGATGAGCGTGATCGTGGGCCGGGCCCTGCCCGACGCGCGCGACGGCTTGAAGCCAGTGCACCGCCGCGTGCTTTTTGCGATGCACGAGCTCAACAACGATTGGAACCGGCCTTATAAAAAGTCGGCCCGTATCGTAGGCGACGTGATTGGTAAATACCACCCGCACGGTGATTCCGCTGTATACGACACCATCGTGCGGATGGCACAGGATTTTTCGCTGCGCCATATGCTGGTGGACGGCCAAGGAAATTTCGGATCGGTGGATGGCGATAACGCCGCAGCGATGCGGTATACCGAAATCCGCCTGGCCAAAATCGCGCATGAAATGCTGGGCGATATCGATAAGGAAACCGTCGATTTCGGCCCCAACTACGACGGCAGCGAAAAGGAACCGCTGGTATTGCCCAGCAAGCTCCCGAATCTGCTGGTCAACGGTTCGGCCGGTATTGCCGTGGGCATGGCCACCAATATCCCGCCCCACAACCTCAATGAAGTGGTCGATGGCTGCCTGCACATGCTGCGCAACCCCGATGCCACAGTTGATGAGCTGATGGAGATCATTCCCGCGCCCGACTTCCCCACGGCCGGCATCATCTATGGCATCAACGGCGTCAAAGACGGTTACCGCACGGGGCGCGGGCGTGTGATCATGCGCGCCAAGTGCCATTTTGAGGACATCGACCGGGGCCAGCGCCAGGCCATCATCGTCGATGAGCTGCCCTACCAGGTCAACAAAAAGACGCTGCAGGAGCGCATGGCCGAGCTGGTGCACGAGAAGAAGATCGAAGGCATCAGCCACATCCAGGACGAGTCTGACAAGTCGGGCATGCGCTTGGTGATTGAACTCAAGCGCGGCGAAGTGCCCGAGGTAGTGCTCAACAACCTGTACAAGCAGACGCAGCTGCAGGACACGTTCGGCATGAACATGGTGGCGTTGATCGACGGCCAGCCCCGCCTGTGCAACCTGCGCGACCTGATCAGCGTCTTTTTGCAGCACCGCCGTGAAGTGGTCACCCGCCGCACAGTGTTCGAGCTGCGCAAGGCGCGCGACCGTGGCCACGTGCTCGAAGGCCTGGCCGTGGCGCTGGCCAACATCGACGACTTCATCGCCATCATCCGCAACGCCCCCACCCCGCCGGTGGCCAAGGCCGAGCTGATGGCCCGCCCCTGGGACAGCAAGCTGGTGCGCGAGATGCTCACCCGCACGCGTGCCGACGGTGGCGTGATCAATGCTGACGACTATCGCCCCGACGGCCTCGAAAAAGAATTCGGCATGGGCCAGGACGGCCTGTACCGCCTGTCGGAAACGCAGGCCCAGGAAATCCTGCAGATGCGACTGCAGCGCCTGACTGGCCTGGAGCAGGACAAGATCGTCGCCGAGTACAAGGAGGTCATGGCGGTCATCGAAGACCTGCTGGACATCCTGGCCAAGCCCGAGCGCGTCTCCACCATCATTGGCGACGAACTCACCTCCATCAAGACCGAGTTCGGCCAGCACAAGCTGGGTGCTCGCCGCAGCATCGTCGAGTACAGCGCGCAGGACCTCTCCACCGAGGACCTGATCACCCCCACCGACATGGTGGTGACGCTCAGCCACACTGGCTACATCAAGAGCCAGCCCCTGTCCGAATACCGTGCCCAGAAGCGCGGCGGACGCGGCAAGCAGGCCACAGCGACCAAGGAAGACGACTGGATCGACCAGCTCTTCATCGCCAACACGCACGACTACATCCTGTGCTTCTCCAACCGAGGCCGCCTGTACTGGCTCAAGGTCTGGGAAGTGCCCGCCGGCTCGCGCGGATCGCGTGGCCGCCCCATCGTGAACATGTTCCCGCTGCAAGACGGCGAAAAAATCAACGTCGTGCTGCCACTGACCGGCGACATGCGCACTTTCCCGGCCGACCGCTATGTGTTCATGGGCACCAGCATGGGTACCGTAAAGAAAACGGCGCTGGATGAATTCAGCAACCCGCGCAAGGGCGGCATCATCGCCGTCAACCTGGATGATGGCGACTACCTGATCGGCGCCGCCCTCACCGATGGCAAACACGACGTGATGCTGTTCAGCGATGGCGGCAAGGCCGTGCGTTTCGACGAAAACGACGTGCGCCCACTGGGCCGTGCGGCACGTGGCGTACGCGGCATGATGCTGGAAGACGGCCAGAGCGTGATCGCCATGCTGGTCGCCGAGGACGAAACCCAGAGCGTGCTCACCGCCACCGAAAACGGCTATGGCAAGCGCACCAGCATCATCGAATACACCCGCCACGGCCGGGGCACCAAGGGCATGATCGCCATCCAGCAAAGCGAGCGCAATGGCAAGGTGGTGGCCGCCACGCTGGTGCATGCTGACGACGAGATCATGCTGATCACCGACAAGGGCGTGCTGGTGCGCACCCGCGTCTCCGAGATCCGCGAACTGGGCCGCGCCACGCAGGGTGTCACGCTGATCGCGTTGGACGAAGGCTCCAAGCTCAGCGGGCTGCAACGTATTGTTGAAAACGATGCCAATGTGGCTGAGGGCGAAATCGAAGGCAACGCCAACGACGGAAACCCGCCAGCCGCCGAAACCCCGGAACCACCAGACGCTTGAGTCAGACCAGCGGGTGCTGCCCCGACGGCGCAGCACCCATTGCGCTATTAAAACTGAAGCTGCTAGCGCTTATCTGATAAGCGCTAGCAGCCATTTTGACCAAAAAAATGAAACGCCCATACAACTTCTCGGCCGGCCCGGCCGCCATACCCACCGAAGTCCTGGAGCAGGCCGCCGCCGAGATGCTGGACTGGCATGGCAGCGGCATGGGCGTGATGGAAATGAGTCATCGGGGCAAAGAGTTCCTGTCCATCTACGAACAGGCGGAAGCCGATCTGCGCGAGCTTCTGGCCGTGCCAGCCAACTTCAAGATCCTGTTCATGCAAGGCGGTGGCCTGGCCGAGAACGCGATCGTCCCGCTCAATCTCTCACGGGCCGGTGTGGTTGATTTTGTGGTGACTGGCAGTTGGAGCCAAAAGTCGCAGAAGGAAGCGCGCAAATACGCATCCGAAGTGAACATCGTGGCCTCCTCCGAAGACACCGGCTTCACCACCGTGCCCGACCCGGCCTCCTGGACGGTGAGCCGGGGTGCGAGCTATTTGCACATCTGCAGCAACGAAACCATCAATGGCACCGAGTTCCACGAGCTGCCCGACCTGAAGGCCCTGGGCAGCGATGCACCACTGATCATTGACTTCTCTTCCCATGTCGCATCGCGGCCGGTAGACTGGTCACGCGTCGGACTGGCCTTTGGCGGTGCTCAGAAGAACCTCGGGCCTGCAGGCCTCACGCTGGTGATCGTGCGCGAGGACCTGCTGGGCCACGCCCTGCCCGCCTGCCCCAGCGCGTTTGACTACCGCGTGGTGGCAGAAAACCAATCCATGTTCAACACCCCCCCCACCTGGGGCATCTACGTTGCAGGCCTGACCTTCCAGTGGCTCAAGCGCCAGACCGAAGGGGCCTTGAGCGGAGTGGCAGCCATGGAGCAGCGCAACATGGCCAAGGCGGATCTTCTCTACAAAGCCATCGACAGCTCGCAGTTGTATGTGAACAAGGTGGCGGCCAACTGCCGCTCGCGCATGAACATTCCGTTCTTCCTGCGCGACGAAAGCCGCAACGAAGCCTTCCTGGTCGGCGCCAAGGAGCGCGGTCTGCTGCAGCTCAAGGGCCACAAGTCCATGGGCGGCATGCGCGCCAGCATCTACAACGCCATGCCCCTGACGGGTGTGCAGGCGCTGGTGGACTACATGCGAGAATTTGAACAAAAACACGCCTGAGCGGACTACGGCCCACCCACGTTTTCGCGACAGCGCACCGAAATTTCCCCATCCATGAACACTCCGCAAGCCTCACCCGACCTCGCCAGCCTGCGCGTGCAGATCGACAGCATCGACCAGCAACTGCTCACGCTGCTGAACCAACGGGCGCTCGTGGCCGAACAGGTGGGTGAAGTCAAGAAGCGCGAAGGCACGCCCTTTTTCCGACCCGACCGTGTAGCCCAGGTCATCGACAAGATCACCCATGCCAACCCTGGGCCACTCAAGGGTGCGCACGTCGCTGCCATCTGGCGCGAGATCATGTCCGCCTGCCTGGCGCTTGAATCGCCCCAGCGTGTGGCCGTGCTGGGCCCCGAGGGCACGTTCTGCGAGCAGGCAGCGATCGAGTTCTTTGGCGGCGCAGCCGACCTGATGTACTGCGCCAACTTCGACGAAGTGTTCCACGCCACAGCCGCTGGCAGCGCGCAGTACGGCGTCGTGGGCGTGGAGAACTCTACCGAAGGCGTGGTCACCCGCTCGCTCGACCTCTTCCTGCACACCCCCACCCACGTGGTGGGCGAAGTCAGCCTGCTCGTGCGCCACAACCTGCTGCGCACCAGCAACTCACTGGATGGCATTGAGGTGGTGCTGGCCCATCCGCAAGCGCTTGCACAATGCCAGGCTTGGCTGTCCAAGCACCTGCCGCATGCCGAGCGCCGCCCGGTGTCCAGCAATGCCGAAGGCGCACGCCTGGCCACCACCAACCCTGCCTGGGCGGCCCTCTCCAGCGAACGTGCAGCCACTCAGTTCGGCTTGCACATCGTCTCCCACGCCATTCAGGACGACGCCTACAACCGCACCCGCTTCGCCATCATCTGCCTGCCGCACACGCTGCAGACGCCACCGCCCTCGGGCAAGGACTGCACCAGCCTTGTGGTGTCGGTGCCCAACCGCCCTGGCGCCGTGCACGACCTGCTGGTGCCACTCAAGACGCACGGTGTGTCCATGACGCGATTCGAATCGCGCCCCGCCCGCACCGGCCAGTGGGAGTATTACTTCTACATCGATCTCGACGGCCATCCTGCCCAGCCCCATGTGGCCAGGGCGCTGGAAGAACTGCGCAGCCTGTGCGCGTTCTACAAGGTCCTGGGCACCTACCCTGTCTCGTCATAAGGAGCCGTCGCCATGTTCGAACAACTGGGACTGATCGGCTGCGGGCTCATGGGAGGCTCATTCGCCCTGGCCATGAAGAAGGCCGGCTTGGTCAAACGCGTGGTGGGTTACAGCAAATCACCTTCCACCACCGACCGCGCCCGTCAGCTGGGTGTGATCGATGTCGAGGCGCCGTCCGCCTTGCTGGCCGTTGCTGGCGCTGACATTGTGCTGGTGGCCGTGCCAGTGGCCGCCACCGAAGCCACGCTCAAGGCCATCAAGCACCTTGTCACCCCCCAGATGCTGATCATGGACGTGGGCTCCACCAAGGCCGATGTGGTGCAGGCCGCACGCCGCGCCTTGCGCGACCAGGTGGGCTCGTTTGTGCCGGCACATCCCATCACCGGGCGAGAAGTGTCCGGCGTGGAACATGCCGAGGCCGATCTCTACAGCGGGCGGCAGGTGATCCTGACGCCCACCGAACGCACCTTCACCGCGCAGCTGCAAAAAGCCCAGGACATCTGGACGGCACTGGGCAGCCGTGTGACCAGCATGTCGCCGGAGTCGCACGATGCGGCGTTTGCAGCTGTCAGTCACCTGCCCCATGTACTCGCCTTTGCGATGATGAACAGCATCACGGGCCAGGACACCGGCGACGACTTCCTGTCGCTGGCGGGCCCGGGGTTCCGGGACTTCACGCGCATCGCGGCCAGTGATCCCAAGGTGTGGCGCGACATCCTGCTGTCCAACCGCGACGAGCTGATCGCCCAGTCCAAACTGTTCCAGCAGGCACTGCACACCATCGAGCAGGCCATGCAAAAGGGCGATGCCCAGGCGCTGGAAGACATGCTGACGCTGGCCAGCGAGACCCGGGCGCATTGGCGCATGGGTGCGAAGAGAAAATAACCCCCTGAGTCGCCTGCGGCGCCTTCCCCCAAGGGGGACGCACCCAGTGGCCTGGCAAAGCCAGTTCCACGGGTGCACTGGGATGGGCCTGCGCCAGTAATGACGGGCGCTTGGACCAATGGACGAAAGATACCGATGTACAGCACCGCATTTATTGACCTGCCCCCCTTGCAAGCCGCTGCAGGTGAAGTCCACCTGCCGGGCTCCAAGAGCATCTCCAACCGGGTGCTGCTGCTGGCGGCGCTGAGCAATGGCACCACCACCGTGCACGACCTGCTGGCGTCCGACGACACCCGCGTCATGCTCGATGGGCTGCGCCAGATTGGCTGCACCGTGGACGAGGCGGGCAGCACCGTGCACATCACGGGCCTGGGCGGCCGCGCACCGCAGTCGCCGGCCAAGCTCTTCATGGGCAATGCTGGCACTGCCATGCGCCCGCTGACGGCCGCACTGGCCTTGCTGGGCGGTGAATTCGAGCTGTCGGGCGTCCCGCGCATGCACGAGCGCCCTATTGGCGACCTGGTGGATGCACTGCGCCAGCTGGGTTGCCAGATCGACTACCTGGGGAACGACGGCTACCCGCCGCTGCGCATCGCCCACGCCAATGGCGTCCCTGCGCTGGCACTGGCTGCGCCCATCCGCGTGCGCGGCGATGTGTCCAGCCAGTTCCTGACCGCTCTGCTCATGGCATTGCCACTGGCGGCTGGCACCCAGAACATCGTGATTGATGTGGTGGGGGAATTGATCTCCAAGCCCTACATCGCCATCACCCTCCAGCTTCTGGCGCGCTTCGGCATCGTGGTCGAGCACCAGAACTGGCAGCGGTTCACGATTGCGGCGGGCAGCCGCTACCAGTCGCCCGGCACCATCCACGTCGAGGCCGATGCATCGTCTGCTAGCTATTTCATAGCACTTGGCGCAATCACATCAAGCGCCAGCGGCCAAAATGGCATCAAAATTCAAGGCGTGGGCCTCGATTCGATCCAGGGCGACATCCGCTTTGTCGATGCCGCCCGCGCCATGGGTGCCGTGGTCACCGGTGGCCCCAACTGGCTGCACATCCAGCGGGGTGAACCGGGCCAGGGCTGGCCGCTCAAGGCCATTGACCTGGACTGCAATCACATCCCCGATGCCGCCATGACGCTGGCCGTGATGGCGCTGTATGCCGAGGGCACCACCACGCTGCGCAACATCGCCAGCTGGCGCGTGAAGGAAACCGACCGCATCGCCGCCATGGCCAACGAACTGCGCAAGCTCGGAGCCACGGTGGAAGAAGGGGCGGACTTCATCCGCGTCACGCCACCTGCCCAAGTCCATGACTGGAAAGCAGCCAGCATCCACACCTACGACGACCACCGCGTGGCCATGTGTTTCTCGCTGGCGGCGTTCAACCCGGCGGGCCTGCCCGTGCGCATTGAAGACCCCAAATGCGTGGCGAAGACCTTCCCGGATTACTTTGAAGCCCTGTTCTCGGTGGCAAGCACTGCCACTGGCCACATCCCGGTGATCTGCATCGACGGCCCCACCGCCTCGGGCAAGGGCACCGTGGCGGCGGCGGTCGCGCAGCGCCTGGGCTACCGGTTCCTGGACTCTGGGGCGATGTACCGCATCACGGCCCTTGCCGCCCTGCGCGCTGGCCTGGCCATCAGCCCCGAGCACGAGGCCCGCATTGCCGCCTTGGCGCAGACGCTGCCCGTGCGTTTCGAAGGGGGCCGGGTGTGGCTGGGCAGCGACGATGTAACGGAAGCCATCCGCACCGAAGAGGCCGGCATGAACGCATCCCGCGTCTCTGCCCTGCCCGCCGTGCGCGGGGCGCTCGTGGATCTGCAACACAGCTTCCAGCGTCTGCCGGGGCTGGTCGCCGACGGCCGGGACATGGGCACGGTGATCTTCCCGGACGCCCCTTTGAAGGTCTATTTGACGGCCAGCGCCGCCTGCCGCGCCGAGCGCCGTTATAAACAGTTGATTTCAAAGGGTTTTTCGGCTAGTATCGCAGACCTCCGCGCAGATCTGGAAGCGCGCGACGCCCGGGACAGCACCCGCAGCGTTGCACCTCTCAAGCCCGCGCAGGACGCTTTGGTCCTGGACAACTCCGATTTGACGATTGAACAAGCCGTTGAAAAGGTGCTGGCCTGGTGGCAAGAGCGTCAACCTTTCGCAGGGTCTGCGCAGGGTTGAAACGTGTGGAGCCTTTTTTAGAACGGGCTCCACAGGCAATGCTGAAAGGCCTTGCCACAGGCCCACGCAACTCCTCTCGCGCGCCAGCGCACAGGTTGTGTGGATCGATAACCTAACCCGCGGTTCTACCGCAAAAAACCACCGCAAGCAGCTATAAAAACAGTAGCAATGGTGCTACTGGAATCCTGTTTGTGGCAAGGAAACACATGTCCGAATCTTTTGCCGCCCTTTTTGAAGAATCTTTGCAGCGCACGGAAATGCGCCCAGGCGAAGTCATCACCGCTGAAGTCGTGCGCGTTGAGCACAACTTCGTGGTCGTGAACGCTGGCCTCAAGTCCGAAGCCTACGTGCCGCTGGAAGAGTTCAAGAACGACAAGGGCGAAGTCGAAGTCCAAGTGGGTGACTTCGTGTCGGTGGCCATTGGCTCCATCGAAAACGGCTACGGCGACACCATCCTGTCGCGCGACACCGCCAAGCGTCTTGCTTCGTGGATGAGCCTGGAAAAGGCCCTCGAATCCGGCGAATTCGTCACTGGCACGACCAGCGGCAAGGTCAAGGGCGGTCTGACCGTTCTGGTCAACGGCATCCGCGCATTCCTGCCCGGTTCGCTGATCGATACCCGTCCGATCAAGGATCTGACGCCGTACGAAAACAAGACCATGGAATTCAAGGTCATCAAGCTGGACCGCAAGCGCAACAACGTGGTGCTGAGCCGCCGCGCTGTGGTGGAAGCCTCCATGGGCGAAGAGCGCGCCAAGCTGATGGAAACCCTGAAGGAAGGCTCCATCGTTCAAGGCGTGGTCAAGAACATCACCGAATACGGTGCGTTCGTGGACCTGGGCGGCATCGACGGCCTGCTGCACATCACCGACATGGCATGGCGCCGTGTGCGTCACCCCTCCGAAGTGGTGACGGCTGGCCAGGAAATCACGGCCAAGATCCTGAAGTTCGACACCGAAAAGAACCGCGTGTCCCTGGGTCTGAAGCAAATGGGCGACGACCCATGGATGGGCGTGAACCGCCGCTACCCCCAAGGCACCCGCCTGTTCGGCAAGATCACGAACATTGCCGACTACGGCGCGTTCGTCGAACTCGAACCCGGCATCGAAGGCCTGGTGCACGTGTCTGAAATGGACTGGACCAACAAGAACATCGCTCCCGCCAAGCTGGTTTCGCTGGGCGACGAAGTCGAAGTCATGGTTCTGGAAATCGACGAAGACAAGCGCCGTATCAGCCTGGGCATGAAGCAGTGCAAGGCCAACCCATGGCAAGAATTCGCACAGGACACGAAGCGCGGCGACCGCGTCAAGGGTCCTATCAAGTCGATCACCGACTTCGGCGTGTTCGTGGGCCTGGCTGCCGGCATCGACGGTCTGGTTCACCTGTCTGACCTGTCGTGGAACGAAGCTGGCGAAGCCGCAGTTCGTAACTACAAGAAGGGCCAGGAAGTGGAAGCCATCGTGCTGGCCGTGGACGTGGACCGCGAACGCATCTCGCTGGGCATCAAGCAGCTCGACGGCGACCCATTCACGACCTTCGTGACGGTGAACGACAAGGGCCAGACGGTGACCGGCAAGGTCAAGACCGTGGACGCCCGTGGCGCTGAAATCGACCTCGGCGAAGACATCGTGGGTTACCTGCGCGCTTCGGAAATCTCCCGCGACCGCGTGGAAGATGCCCGCAACGTGCTCAAGGAAGGCGACGAAGTCACGGCCGTGGTGGTCAACGTGGATCGCAAGACCCGCAACATCCAGCTGTCGATCAAGCAAAAGGACATGGCTGACGAACAAGGCGCCATGGCCAACCTGAGCCAGCAATCGAGCCGCGAAAGCGCCGGCACGACCAGCCTGGGCGCCCTGCTGCGCGCCAAGCTGGACAACTCGGAAAAGTAAAGCGCTGACCCGTTGAGGAGCCTCAGCGCACATTGCGCGGTAAGCTCCTTGTACGGTCAGACAGCGGGCGCCTCGGCGCCCGCTCTTTTTTCAGCAAAGACCTGCCCACCCGCAGCCTGCCCATGCCCCAAGATTCCATGACCCGCTCAGACCTCGTTGAAGAACTGGCCGCGCGCTTTGGTCAGCTCACCCATCGAGATGCCGAATACGCCGTCAAGACCATCCTGGACGCCGTGGGCGAGGCCCTGGTGCGTGGGCACCGCATCGAGATCCGGGGCTTTGGCAGCTTCTCGGTAAACCACCGCCCACCCCGCATGGGACGTAATCCGCGCAGCGGCGAGGCCGTGGCCATCCCTGAAAAACGGGTGCCCCATTTCAAGCCTGGCAAGGCCCTGCGTGAAGCCGTGGACAAGCGCACCGCCGAGATGGAAGAAAACTCGGGTGCCGCCAGCAGCACAACCATTCAAAAATAATAGCTGCTCGCGCTTTACAGATAAGCGCTAGAGGCCTATTTGACTTGAATTCTTATCCTGCAAGGGCCATACGGCCCAGCAGGCACAAGCTCTTAGAATCGCCCCACCACTGGGGAGACCGATGAAATACCTCCTGTGGCTGCTCAAGGCAGCCATTTTTTTTACGCTGTTTGCCTTCGCGCTGAACAACCAGCAGGACGCCACCGTGCACTTCTTCTTTGGCACGCAATGGCGCGCGCCGTTGGTGCTGGTGGTGTTGACCGCATTTTCAGCGGGCCTGGCCGTGGGAGTGCTGGGCATGGTGCCGCGCTGGTGGAGGCACCGCACCGCAGCGCGACGCGCCCATGCAGCGGTGGCAGCGCCTACGCCCGTGGCATCCTCCGCAGCAGCGGGCTCCATGCCCCCCGCCCCGCCACCACCGCCCGACCTGCCTTCAGCCCATGGAATTTGACCTGACCTGGATCCTGCTGGGTCTGCCCGTGGCCTTTGTGCTGGGTTGGCTGGCTTCGCGTTTTGACCTGCGCCAACTGCGTGCAGAAAACCGCCGCGCGCCCAAGGCCTACTTCAAGGGCCTGAACTTCCTGCTCAACGAGCAGCAGGACCAGGCCATCGACGCCTTCATCGAGGCCGTGCAGAACGACCCCGACACCTCCGAACTGCACTTTGCGCTGGGCAACCTGTTCCGCCGCCGGGGCGAATACGACCGCGCCGTGCGCGTGCACGAGCACCTGCTCTCGCGCGGCGACCTCTCCCGCACCGACCGCGAACGTGCCCAGCACGCGCTGGCGCTCGACTTCCTCAAGGCCGGCCTGCTCGACCGCGCGGAAGAAGCCTTGCACCGCCTGGAAGGCACCCCCTTCGAGGCCCAGGCCCGCCTGGCGCTGCTGGCCATTTATGAACGCTCACGCGACTGGCCCCACGCAGCCACCATCGCCCGAAAGATGCACGACGCGGACCAGGGCGACTTCAGCACCCGCCAGGCCCACTACCTGTGCGAGCAGGCGCAGGCGCTGAGTGCCCAGGGCGACCTGCCCGGTGCCCAGGCCTTGCTGGAACAGGCCGTGGCCGCCGCCCCTGAAGCTGCACGCGCGCGCATTGAGCTGGCGCGCCTGCAGCGCCTCATGGGCCAACCGGCGGCAGTGCTGGCCACACTCAAGGCCCTGGGCGAGCGCAACCCTGCCGCACTGCCGCTGGCCGCCCCACTGATGGTCGAAGCCGCCACGGCCGCCGGGCGCACCGAAGAGGTCCACGCCCTGCTCCAGGCCCACTATGCGCAGGCCCCTTCGCTGGATGTGCTGGAGAGCATCGTGGCCATGGAAACCACCGACGAGGCCACCCGCCCCTCCGCCCGGCAGCGCTACGTGGAGCACCTGGACAAAGAGCGCTCGCTGGTCGCCGCTGCCAAGTGGCTGGCCACCGAAAAGCTGGAACACGAAGAATTTCACCCCCAGATCCAGCGCGCGCTGGACCACGCGGTCAAGCCCCTGACCCGCTACCGCTGTGCGGCCTGTGGCTTCGAGGCCCGCCAGCATTTCTGGCAATGCCCCGGCTGCCAGACCTGGGACAGCTACCCCGCACGCCGGGTCGAAGAACTCTGACCCGCCATTCCAGCCCTCCACGCCAAGGACACCCGCCACCATGCTGAAGACACTGCTGACCCTGATCGCCACCTTGCTGCTGGCCACCACCGCCGCCTTCGCCGCCGTGGACGTGAACACCGCCACCGAGGCCGAACTGGACGGCATCAAGGGCATCGGGCCCGGCCTGTCGGGCCGCATCCTCCAGGAGCGCCAGAGTGCTCCCTTCAAGGACTGGGCCGACTTCATCGGCCGTGTGGGTGGCGTGGGCAACAAGAGTGCCGTCAACTTCTCCAAAGAGGGCCTGACCGTCAACGGCAAGAAGTACAGCGCAGCAGCCGCCGCCAAGGCGGAAGCCAAGAGCAAACAGAAAGAGAAAGAAAAAACCGCCAGCCACCAGGGCACCGAACGCAAGGCCCGCAGCAGCGCAGACAAGGACACAGCAGCCCCGGCTGCAGTGCCCGCAACCCCGGCCCCTGCGGCCAGCGCTAGCAAAAACTAAGCACAATCCACAAGCAGCAAGCCCGCTCCAGCGGGCTTGCTTTTTTTGCTCATCACAGGCGCGGCACCAAGGGCTGGGCAGGGTTTTTAGGGGCTACCCCTAAAATCATTTGCGCATGCCCCTGATCACCCTCATCCTCCTCCCCTTCATCGGCAGCCTGCTGGCGGCAGTGTTGCCCGCCAATGCCCGCAACACCGAGTCCACGCTCGCCGGGCTCATTGCCTTGTTCTGCACGGTGCAGGCGGCGCTCTACTTCCCCGAGATTGCGGATGGCGGCGTGATCCGGCAAGAGCTGGCCTGGCTCCCTGCCCTGGGCCTGAACCTGGTCATCCGCATGGATGGCTTTGCCTGGATGTTCTGCATGCTGGTGCTGGGCGTGGGCAGCCTGGTGGTGCTGTATGCGCGCTACTACATGTCGCCCGCCGACCCGGTGCCGCGCTTCTTTTCGTTTTTTCTGGCCTTCATGGGCGCAATGGCGGGTGTGGTGTTGTCGGGCAACATCGTCCAGATTGCATTCTTCTGGGAGTTGACCAGCCTGTTCTCGTTCTTGCTGATCGGCTACTGGCACCACCGCAAGGATGCGCGGCGCGGTGCACGCATGGCGCTCACGGTGACGGGCACAGGCGGGCTGGCCATGCTGGCGGGCATGCTGGTGCTGGGCCACATCGTGGGCAGCTACGACCTGGACCATGTGCTCGCGGCCGGGCAGCTCATCCAGAACCATCCGCTGTACCTCACGGCCCTGGTGCTGATACTGCTGGGCGCGCTCACCAAAAGCGCACAGTTCCCGTTCCACTTCTGGCTGCCCCACGCCATGGCCGCGCCCACGCCCGTGTCGGCCTACCTGCACTCGGCCACCATGGTGAAGGCCGGTGTGTTCCTGATGGCCCGGCTGTGGCCCGCACTGTCGGGCACGGAAGAGTGGTTCTGGCTGGTGGGCGGTGCGGGCCTGGCCACGCTGCTGGTGGGCGGTTACGCGGCCATGTTTCAGAACGACCTCAAGGGCCTGCTGGCCTACTCGACCATCTCGCACCTGGGCCTCATCACCCTGCTGCTGGGCCTGAACAGCCCGCTCGCTGCCGTGGCCGCCGTGTTCCACATCATGAACCACGCGACCTTCAAAGCCTCGCTGTTCATGGCTGTGGGCATCGTGGACCATGAAAGCGGCACGCGCGACATCCGGCGCCTGTCGGGCCTGCGCACCATGATGCCCATCACCGCCACCCTGGCCATGGTGGCCAGCGCGGCCATGGCGGGCGTGCCGCTGCTCAACGGCTTTCTGTCCAAGGAAATGTTCTTTGCCGAGACGGTGTACGTGAACACCACACCGATGCTCGAATGGCTGCTGCCCGTCGCCGCCACAGTGGCCGGCATGTTCAGCGTGGCGTACTCGCTGCGCTTCACGGTGGATGTGTTCTTTGGCCCACCCGCCACCGACCTGCCCCGCCCGCCACACGAGCCGCCGCACTGGATGCGCGTTCCGGTCGAACTGCTGGTGCTGGCCTGCCTCGTGGTGGGCACGTTGCCAGCATGGTCTGTGGGGGCCTACCTGGCCGCCGCCGCACGGCCCGTGGTGGGCGGCGAGCTGCCCACGTACAGCCTGGCGGTGTGGCATGGCTTTAATACCCCGTTTGTAATGAGCCTGGTGGCATTGGGCGGTGGCATTGCGTTGTATGCGCTGCTGCGGCGTCAGCGCGCGCGCGGCATGCTGGATGCACCGCCCCTCATGCACCACCTGAGCGGCCAGCGCATGTTCGAGCACCTGCTGGCTGCGCTCACGCTGGCGGGCCGCAACGGCCGCCGCCTGCTGGGCACGAGCCGCCTGCAGTGGCAGATGCTGTGGCTGGCCACAGCGGCCCTGGTGGCGGGCACGCTGCCCCTGTGGGCGCGGGGCCTCCCGATTGGCGACCGGGTGCAGCTGCCGCTGTCGCCCGCCTTCGCCCTTTTATGGCTGCTGGGCGCCGTGTGTGCCGTGGCGGCGGCCTGGCAGGCCAAGTACCACCGGCTGGCCGCCCTCACGCTGCTGGGCGGCTCGGGCCTGTGCGTGTGCCTGACCTTTTTGTGGTTCTCGGCGCCCGACCTTGCGCTCACACAGATCGTGGTGGAGATCGTGACCACCATCCTCATCCTGCTGGGCCTGCGATGGCTACCCCGCCGCGACGAAAGCCTGCGCGTGCCCACCCTGGCCGAAGAGCGCCGGACCCAACTGCGCCGCTACCGGGACCTGGCACTGGCGTTGAGCGCGGGCGCAGGCATGGCGCTGTTGTCGTTCGCGATGATGAGCCGCCCTTTCCCCGACAGCACCTCCACCTTCTTCCTGGAGCGCGCCCTTACCGACGGGGGCGGCACCAACGTGGTCAACGTCATGCTGGTGGATTTCCGGGGCTTTGACACCTTTGGCGAGATCGTGGTGCTGGGCATCGTGGCGCTCACGGTGTACGCGTTGTTGCGGCGCTTCCGCCCCGCGCGCGAAGTGATGGACCTGCCACCCCAGCAGCGCGCCCTGCCCGCCGATGTGGACACCGACCTGACCAACCCGCGCCAGACCGCCGACACCGCCGTCGGATACCTCATGGTGCCTGCGGTGCTGGTGCGGCTGATGCTGCCGTTTGCCACGCTGGTCGCGGTCTACCTCTTCATGCGCGGCCACAACGAGCCCGGCGGCGGGTTTGTGGCAGGGCTGGTGTTCTCGGTGGCCCTGCTGCTGCAGTACATCGTCTCGGGCACGTCCTGGGTCGAGGCCCACCTGCCGCTGTACCCGCGCCGCTGGATCGGCGTGGGCCTGCTGGCGGCATTAGCCACGGGCCTGGGCGCCTGGGCCTGGGGCTACCCCTTCCTCACCAGCCACACCGCGCACTTTGCGCTGCCGGTGGTGGGCGAGATCCATGTGGCCAGCGCGCTGTTCTTCGACATTGGCGTGTTCACCCTGGTGGTGGGCTCCACCATGCTCATCCTCACCGGCATTGCCCACCAGTCGGTGCGCAGCCACCGCTACAACAATGCGCGCGCCGACGACGAGGCGGCAGAACAGGCCGCTGCCGCCACGGTGCCCACCACCCGGGGAGAAACTGCATGGAACTGATACTGGCCCTGGCCATTGGCGTGCTCACCGGCTCGGGCGTATGGCTGCTGCTGCGGCCCCGCACCTTCCAGGTCATCATGGGCCTGTCGCTGCTGTCGTACGCCGTCAACCTGTTCATCTTCAGCATGGGCCGCCTGGGCCTGGCGATTGACAAGGAGCCCGTGCTGCAGCCCGGGGTGCCGCAAGACCTGGCCCACTATGCCGACCCCATGCCCCAGGCACTCACGCTCACGGCCATCGTCATCGGCTTTGCCATGACCGCCCTCTTCCTCGTAGTGTTGCTGGCATCGCGTGGCATGGCGGGCACCGACCATGTGGACGGCACCAAGGGTAAAGACGTGCAGGAAATGCCATGACGGGAGGCACCAGCATCACCGCATCGATCACCGCGTGGTTGATGCCGCACCTGATCCTCGCGCCCATTGCGCTGCCCCTGCTCACGGCGGGGCTCATGCTGCTGCTGCGCGAAGAGCGCCAGCGCACCAAGGTCACGCTCAACATCACCTCGACCTTTCTGGGCCTGGTGGTGGCCGTGCTGCTGCTGGTGCAGGCCAAGGACCCGAACCTGCCGGGCGGCCTGGGCGTGTACCTGCCCGGCAACTGGCCCGCGCCCTTTGGCATCGTGCTCACCATCGACCGGCTCTCGGCCATGATGCTGGTGCTGTGCAGCACCGTGGCGCTGGCCACCGTGCTGTTCTCTGCGGCGCGCTGGCACCGCGCGGGCGTGCACTTTCACCCGTTGTTCCAGTTCCAGCTCATGGGGCTGGCCGGTGCCTTCCTCACCGCCGACCTGTTCAACCTGTTCGTTTTCTTCGAGATCATGCTGGCCGCCTCCTACGGGCTGCTGCTGCATGGCTCGGGACGCCCACGCGTGTCGGCGGGGTTGCACTACATCGCCATCAACCTCGCGGCCTCGTCGCTGTTCCTGATCGGTGTGTCGATGCTGTATGGCATCACCGGTACGCTCAACATGGCCGACCTGGCGCAGAGCATTGCAGGCATTGCGCCTGCAGACCGAGGCCTGCTGCATGCGGCGGCGGCCATCCTGGCGGTGGCTTTTCTCATCAAGGCCGCTGTGTGGCCGCTCAACTTCTGGCTGGTACCCGCCTACAGCGCGGCCACGGCGCCCGTGGGCGCACTGTTTGCGCTGATGACCAAGGTGGGCGTGTACAGCGTGCTGCGGCTGTGGACGCTGCTCTTTGGCGCCGAGGCCGGTGAATCCGCCCAGTTTGGCAGCCAATGGCTGATTGGCGGGGGCCTGCTCACCATGGCCTTTGGCGCCATCGGCATGCTGGGCTCGCAGCGCCTGGGACACCTGGCAGGCTTCAGCGCCGTCCTGTCGTCGGGCACGCTGCTGGCTGCCGTGGGCTTCGGCCAGAACCTGCTCACAGGCGGGCTGCTGTACTACCTGCTCAGCTCCACGCTGGCGGTGAGCGCCCTCTTCCTGCTGACCGACCTGATCGACCGCTGGCGCAACGACGGCTCCAACCTCGCACCCTACGAGCAGACCGACGACGCGCCGTTCCTGTCGGCCGATCTGGTGCCCACCGAAGGCATGAACCTCGACGACAAGGAGGAGGCGCTCATCGGCGAGGTGATCCCTGCGGCCGCTGCCTTCCTGGGTCTGGCCTTCATCGCCTGCACGCTGGTCATTGCAGGCCTGCCACCCCTGCCAGGGTTTGTGGGCAAGTTCGCCATGGTGCATGCGCTGCTCAACCCGCTGGGGCTGGGCACCTCCAGCGGGTTCCAGCTGGGCGCTGCGGGCTGGACGCTGGTGGCCCTGCTGGTGGCCTCGGGCCTGCTGGCGCTGGTGGCCTTGACCCGTGCAGGCATCCGCCATTTCTGGGCCGCACATGATCGGTCGGCCCCCAAGCTGCTGGTACTGGAAGGCTTGCCGATTGCCCTGCTGCTGGGCGCCTGCGCGGCGCTGGCCTGGCAGGCCGGCGCCGTGATGCGCTATACCCAGGCCACGGCCGACGCATTGCACGCGCCCGCTGGCTACATGCGCGCAGTGATGGCCACTGAGCCCGTGCCCAACCCGCCCAAGCCCGCCACCACACCGAGGGGCAACCTGCCATGAAGCCAGAGCCCCTTCCCACATCCACATCGCCCCGGCCCTTCAAGCGGCTGGTGCCCGCGCCCCTGCTGTCGCTGGCGCTGCTGGGCCTGTGGCTGCTGCTCAACCGCAGCCTGAGTGCCGGGCATTTTGTGCTGGGCAGCGTGCTGGCACTGGCGATTCCGCTGCTCACGGCCGGGCTGCGCCCGCTGCCGGTGCGCGTGCGCAAACCGGGCGCTGTGCTGCGCCTGGCCTTCACGGTGGTGGCTGACACCACCCGCTCTAACCTGGCCGTGGCCCGCCTGCTGCTGGCGCCCGGCCGCAGGCGCCACCCTGCCGGGTTTGTGCACATCCCGTTGGATGTGCGCGACCCCAACGCGCTGGCCGTGCTGGCGATGATCGTCTGCATCACCCCTGGCACGGCCTGGGCCGAGCTGTCGCTGGACCGCAGCGTGCTGCTGCTGCATGTGCTGGAACTGGACGACGCGGCCACCGTGATCGCCGACGTGAAGCGGCGCTACGAGGCCCCCTTGATGGAGATTTTTGAATGACCCCGATACTGGATTGGGCCCTCCCCATCGCCCTGTTCATGCTGGCCCTGGCCATGGGCTGCGCGCTGATCCGCCTGCTCAAGGGCCCCTCCGCACAAGACCGGGTGCTGGCGCTCGACTGCATGTACCTGAGCGGCATGCTGGTGATGCTGGTGCTGGGCCTGCTGTATGGCAGCAAGAACTACTTCGAGGCCGCGCTGCTGCTGGCGCTGTTCAGCTTTGTGGGCAGCATGGCCATGGCCAAGTTTCTGCTGCGTGGCGAGGTGATCGAATGACCGAAGCCGCTACCACTGCCGCCGCCGTGCTGCCGCTCTGGCTTGAAATCATCGTGGCCTTGCTGGTGCTGGCGGGCGCCGGGCTGGCCCTGCTGGGCTCCACCGGCCTGCTGCGCCTGCCCACGTTCTTCGAGCGTGTGCACGCCCCCGCCATCATCGCCACGCTGGGCTGCTGGCTGATCATGCATGGCACGGTGCTGTACTTCTCGGTGGCCGACCGCAGCCTGGCGCTGCATGCGCTGCTGATCGCCGTGTTTGTGGCGATCACGGTGCCGATCATGTCCATCTTCTTGATGCGCGCGGCGCTGTTCCGCGCGCGGCAGATGGGGCTGGATGTGCCTCCCAGCCTGAGCCAGCCCAAGGCATCTGCAGCGCCTGCAGATGCCAAAGACTCCTGATTTGGTAGCTGCTTGCGCTTGATGGACGCGCGCAAGCAGCCATTTTTATCACTATTTTTGGTCTGAGAACCCGAAGCCGCCGCCGCCCGGCGTGTGGATTTCAAACACGTCGCCCGGTTGCATCTCGGCCTGGCCGATATGGTCCAGCAGCTCCACCCGGCCATCGCTGCGCACCACCTTGTTGATGCCCACGGCCCCCGGCTGGCCGCCCGCCATGCCAAACGCGCCATGGTGGCGGCCGTTCGACAGGATGCTGGCCGTCATCGGCTCCAGGAAGCGCACACGGCGCACGCCGCCGTCGCCACCTTTCCACTGCCCGGCACCGCCCGATCCCTTGCGGATCTCATAGCCCTCCAGCCGCACCGGAAAGCGGAACTCCAGCACCTCGGGGTCCGTCAGGCGCGAATTGGTCATGTGGCATTGCACGACGCTGGTGCCTGCAAAGCCACCGGTGAGCTGCCCGTTGGAATCCCACACGCCGCCCGCGCCGCTGCCCCCCGAGATGGTCTCGTAGTACTGGTAGCGCGTGCTGCCAAAGGTGAAGTTGTTCATGGTGCACTGCCCCGCCGCCATCAGGCCCAGTGCGCCATACAGCGCATTGGTGATGCAGGTGGAAGTCTCCACATTGCCCGCCACCACCGAGGCTGGTGGGTTGGGGTTGAGCATGCTGCCGGGCGGAATGATCACGTTGAGCGGCTTGAGGCACCCGGCGTTGAGCGGAATGTCGTCATCCACCAGCGTGCGGAACACATACAGCACCGCCGCCATGCACACCGCCGTGGGCGCGTTGAAGTTGTTCGTCTGCTGCGCGCTGGTGCCGGTGAAATCGATGGTGGCACTGCGGCTTTGTGCATCCACCTTCACGGCCACGCTGATCTGCGCGCCGTTGTCCAGCGGCAGCGTGAACGCGCCGTCCTTCAGGCGCGTGATGACGCGGCGCACGGACTCTTCGGCGTTGTCCTGCACATGGCGCATGTAGGCCAACACGACATCGAGGCCAAACTCGGCCACCATGCGGCGCAGCTCCTGCTGGCCCTTCTCATTCGCTGCAATCTGCGCGCGCAGGTCGGCCATGTTCTGTTGCGGGTTGCGGGATGGATATTCGCCGCTTTCCAGCAGCGCGATCATCTCCGCCTCACGCAGCACGCCGCGCTCGACCAGCTTCACGTTGTTGATCTGGACGCCCTCTTCCTCGATGCGCGTCGAGAACGGTGGCATGGAACCCGGCGTGGTGCCGCCCACGTCGGCATGGTGGCCCCGGCTGCCCACATAGAACGTGGGTGTCGCTTCATCGGCAATGTAGACCGGCGTGATGACCGTGATGTCCGGCAGGTGCGTGCCGCCGTGGTACGGGTCGTTGAGCACGAACACATCGCCGGGCTGCATCTTGCCCGCGTTCTCCCGGATCACGGTCTTGATGCTCTCGCCCATCGAGCCCAGGTGCACGGGCATGTGCGGCGCGTTGGCGATGAGGTTGCCTGCGGTGTCAAACAGCGCACAGCTGAAGTCCAGCCGCTCCTTGATGTTCACCGAGTACGCCGTGTTCTGCAGCTGCAGGCCCATCTGCTCGGCGATGTTCATGAACAGGTTGTTGAACACCTCCAGCAGCACCGGATCCACCGTGGTGCCCACGGCGTGTTGCACGGCACGGGCCACGCGGCGGTTGAGCAGCAGGTGGTCCAGGTCAGTCAGCTCGGCCTCCCAGCCGGGCTCTACGATGGTGGTGGCGTTCTTCTCGGCAATGATGGCCGGGCCGGGAATCACATCGCCGGGGCGCAGATCCTCGCGCACCACCAGCGCGGCGTCGTGCCATGCCGCAACGCCATCGATGCCGCCGGTGTACATGCGCACAGTGCTGCGGCGCGGCACCTCGCGCGCAGGTTGCAGCGTGTGGCGCGGCTCCACGGGCGCATCGCCGGGCACCACGGCCTCGACGGAAACGGCCTCCACCACCAGGCCCTTGCCCTGCATGAGGAACGCAAAACGCTGGCGGTAGGCGTTCTCGAACGCGGCGGTGATTTCGGCCAGCGAGCCAAACGGCACGATGAGCGCCGAGTCGCTGCCCTCGTAGCGCACATGCACGCGGCGGTGCACCACGGCTGTGCCAACACCCACCTGCTGGCGCTCCAGCTCGGTGCGCGCGGTGGTGGCGAGTTGGTCCAGCGTGGCTTCGATGCCTGCGAGCGCTTCGGGCGCAAGCTTGGTTTCCACCGCCTGTTCGCGGATCACATTCTGGTCGGCGAGGCCCATGCCATACGCGCTGAGCACCCCCGCCAACGGGTGCACAAACACGCGCGTCATGCCCAAAGCATCGGCCACCAAACACGCATGCTGGCCGCCCGCGCCGCCAAAGCATTGCAGCGTGTAGCGCGTCACGTCATACCCGCGCGCTACGCTGATCTTCTTGATCGCATTGGCCATTTGCTGCACAGCGATCTGGATAAAGCCGTGGGCCACATCCTCCGCGCTGCGGCCAGTCTGCGTGGCGAGGTCGCCAAACTTCTGCGCCACGGCATCGCCATCGAGTGCCTCATTGGCCGCATGGCCAAACACCTTGGGAAAGTGCGCGGGCTGGATCTTGCCCACCATCACGTTCGCATCCGTCACGGCCAGCGGGCCGCCGCGGCGGTAGCTGGCCGGGCCAGGGTTGGCACCCGCGCTTTCGGGGCCGACGCGGAAACGTGCGCCATCAAAACCGAGGATGGAACCGCCACCGGCCGCCACGGTGTGGATGCTCATCATGGGCGCCCGCATGCGCACGCCCGCCACCTGCGTCTCGAACTCGCGCTCGAACTCGCCCGCGTAGTGGCTCACGTCGGTGCTGGTGCCCCCCATGTCAAAGCCGATGACCTTGTCGTAGCCTGCCAAACCGGCGGTGCGGGCCATGCCGACGATGCCGCCTGCGGGGCCCGACAGGATCGCGTCCTTCCCCTGGAACACCTGCGCATCCGTCAGGCCGCCCGACGACTGCATGAAGAACAGCTTCACGCCTGGCATTTCGCTGGCCACCTGGTCCACATAGCGGCGCAGGATGGGCGACAGGTACGCATCCACCACCGTGGTGTCGCCCCGGCTCACCAGCTTCATCATGGGGCTGGTGGCGTGCGATGCACTCACCTGCGTGAAGCCCGCTTCGCGCGCAATGCGGGCGGCGGCTTCTTCGTGTGCGGTGTAGCGGTAGCCGTGCATGAACACGATGGCCGCGCTGCGCAGGCCTGCGTCGTAGGCCGCCCACAGGCGTTCTTTCAGGTGGGCTTCGTCCAGCGGCTCGATCACCTCGCCCCGCGCACCCACACGCTCCTGCGCCTCGATCACGCGCTCGTACAACAGCTCCGGCAGCACGATGTGGCGGTCGAACAGACGCGGGCGGTTCTGGTACGCAATGCGCAGCGCGTCCTTGAAGCCCTTGGTGGTGATGAGCAGCGTGGGCTCGCCCTTGCGCTCCAAGAGCGCGTTGGTGGCCACGGTGGTGCCCATCTTCACGCATTCCACCAGCTCGGGCGTCACAGGTTCGCCGGGCTTCAAACCGAGCAAGTGGCGGATGCCCGCCACGGCGGCATCCTTGTACTGCTCGGGGTTCTCGGACAGCAGCTTGTGCGTGACGAGCGTACCGTCCGGGCGCTTGCCCACCACGTCGGTGAAGGTGCCGCCCCGGTCGATCCAGAACTGCCAGCGGGACATGGGAGAGGGTTGGTTGGACATATAAATGCTACTCATTTGATAGCTATCAGCGCTTTACAGTCGAGCGCAAGAGCCGTTTTTTATTCAGATTTCCGGGCCATACAGGGCACCGAAGCCACTCAGGCCGCCAGCGTCACAGCGACGCGGCCGAGCGCGCCGCCTGGTCGTACATGCCTGAGAGCACACGCAGCAACCGGGCCAGCTCGCCGATGTCGCGGTTCAGCGCGTCGTCGGCTTTCAGGGCGTCGATCAGGCAGCTCTCGCGGATCTCGCGGTAGCGCTGCACATAGGCGCGGCCCACATCGGTGGCAGCGTAGGTCACTTCCTTGCCGTTCTTTTGCGAGGCCACGACGCCCAGGTTCTGCAGCTTTTTCAGCGCATAGTTCACCAGGTGCGTGTCTTCCACATTCATGATGAAGCAGATGTCGGCCAGGCGTTTGTCGCGCGCGCGGTGCGTGACATGGTGCAGAACCACCACGTCGAGCGGCGTCAGATCCTTGAGCCCCGCCGCCGCCATGCAGTGCACCACCCAGCGGTGGAACGCATTGCCCGCCACGATGAGACCGAACTCGAACTCACTCATCTCGGCACTTTGCGCCGACACCAGATGCGCCGAAGACACGATGGGGCCGGAGTCGGTTTTGGCCTTGGGCTTGGCGTCAGATTTCATGGCGGGTTCGGGCCTGTGGGTTCTGTCATTGGCACGGGATATGCATGGGGCATTGTAGGCAAGTCGATGGTAATTTGTTGGCAATTTGTCAGCGTTTAGGCAAAACACCTATCGCAATCGGGTCGGCTTCCGATACAGTGATTTGTTACATCCAACCTTGTACATCCAACCCTGCGGAGCAATATCCATGAAGCGTCGAATCTTCCCCGTGACCGCACTTGCCCTGACCCTGGCGGCAGGCCTGTCTGCCACCTCGGCATTCGCCCAGACCAAGTGGGATCTGGCAGCCGCCTACCCAGCCACCAACTTCCACACCGAGAACATGGTGCAGCTGGCCGGCGATGTAGACAAGGCCACGGGGGGCAAGCTCAAGATCACGGTGCATGCCAACGCCGCACTGTTCAAGGCCCCCGAAATCAAGCGCGCGGTGCAAGGCGGCCAGGCGCAGATGGGTGAGATCCTGCTGGCCAACTTCCAGAACGAATGGCAACTGTTTGGCGTGGACGGCCTGCCGTTCCTGGCCGATAGCTACGACGCCTCCAAGAAGCTCTACGCCGCGCAAAAGCCTTTTCTTGAAAAGAAGCTGGCCGAGCAAGGCATGGTGCTGCTGTATGCCGTGGCCTGGCCTCCGCAAGGCATCTACACCAAGAAGCCACTGGCCTCGGCCGCCGACCTCAAGGGTATCAAGTGGCGCGCCTACAGCCCTGCCACCGCCCGCATTGCCGAGCTGGTGGGCGCACAGCCCGTGACAGTGCAGGCCGCAGAGTTCTCGCAGGCCCTCGCCACGGGCGTGGTCGAATCGACGATGACCTCGGGCGCCACCGGCGTGGACAGCAAGCTGTACGAGCACCTCAAGTTCTACTACGACACCCAGGCCTGGCTGCCCAAGAACGCCGTGCTGGTGAACAAGAAGGCGTTTGACGCGCTGGACAAGCCCAGCCAGGACGCCCTGCTCAAGGCCGGTGCCGACGCCGAAGCACGTGGTTGGGCTGCCAGCGCCAAGGTCAATACCGACACCATCGCCAAGCTCAAGGCCAATGGCATGGCGGTAGAAGCGCCGCCCGCCGCCCTCAAGGCCGACATGGCCAAGGTCGGCGACACCATGCTCAAGGAATGGCTGGACAAGGCCGGCCCCGAAGGCAAGGCGCTGATTGACGCCTACCGCAAGTAAGCTCGGGCATCCACGCAAATGCGTCGTCTGCTGGACTTTCTGTACGACAGCGCCGCCGCCCTGGCGGCGCTTTTCATGGTCGGCCTGCTGGGCATGGTGCTGCTGTCCATCGCCAGCCGGCAGTTCCACTTCCACGTGCCGGGCACGGATGCCTACGCAGGCTATCTGATGGCGGCTGCGGGTTTTCTGGCGCTGGCCCACACCTTGAAGCGCGGCGAACACATCCGCGTCACGCTGCTGCTCAACTTTTTGAAGGGCGGCGCCAAGAAGGCCTTTGAGATCTGGGCCCTGGCCATTGCCACGCTGCTGGCCGTGCTGTTTGCGGTGTACAGCTGCAGGCTGGCCTGGCAATCGCACGAGTTCCACGACATCTCCACCGGCAGCGATGCCACGCCCCTGTGGATTCCCCAGATCGCCATGGCCGTGGGCACGGTGATTCTGGCCATCGCCTTCATCGACGAGCTGGTGCTGGAGGTGATGAACAAACGCGCCGAAGCCCATCCCGGCGAAGCCTTGCGCAATGAATAAGACAACCAGGTCCACCTACCATGAGTGATCTCGCCATTACCGGCCTGCTGGTCCTGTCGCTGTTCCTGATCCTGGGCAGCGGTGTGTGGATCGGCCTCACCCTCTCGGGCGTCGCCTGGATCGGCATGCAATTGTTCTCGTCGCGCCCAGCGGGCGATGCGATGGCGGTGACGATCTGGGGCAGCGCCTCCAGCTGGACCTTGACCGCCCTGCCCCTGTTCATCTGGATGGGGGAAATCCTGTTTCGAACCCGGCTGTCGCAAGACATGTTCAAGGGGCTGGCCCCCTGGGTGCAGGCGCTGCCGGGCCGCCTGCTGCACACCAACGTGGTGGGCTGCACGATTTTTGCCGCCGTGTCGGGGTCGAGTGCCGCCACCTGCGCCACCATCGGCAAGATGACACTGCCCGAACTGACACGCCGGGGCTACCCTGAGCACATGGTGGTGGGCACCCTGGCCGGGGCCAGCACGCTGGGCCTCTTGATCCCGCCGTCGATCATCATGATCGTCTACGGCGTATCGGCCGAAGTGTCCATCTCGCAGCTGTTCATTGCGGGCGTGCTGCCGGGCATTCTGCTGGCGGCCTTGTTCTCAGGCTACATCATGGTCTGGGCGCTGCGGCACCCCGACCAGATTCCCGCCGCCGACGTGCGCCTGACCTTTGCGCAAAAGCTGGCCGAGTCGCGCAGCCTGATCCCGGTGGTGCTGCTGATTGCAGCGGTGCTGGGCAGCATCTACACCGGCTTTGCCACGGCCACCGAAGCCGCAGCCGTGGGTGTGGTGGGCTCGCTGGTTCTCTCGTCCGTGCAGGGCTCGATGAGCTGGAGCACCTTCAAGGAATCGCTGATGGGCGCCACGCGCCTGTACTGCATGATTGCGCTGATCCTGGCCGGTGCCGCGTTTCTCACGCTATCGATGGGCTATATCGGTCTGCCGCGCCACCTGGCTGAATGGATTGCTTCGCTGGGGCTGAATCAGGGGCAGCTCCTCGTCGCGTTGGCCGTGTTCTTCATCATTCTGGGCTGCTTCCTGGACGGCATCTCCATGGTGGTGCTCACCATGGGCGTGCTCATGCCCACGGTGCAGGCTGCGGGCATCGACCCCATCTGGTTCGGCATCTTCATCGTGCTGGTGGTCGAGATGGCGCAGATCACACCGCCCGTGGGCTTCAACCTGTTCGTGCTGCAAGGAATGACGGGCCGCCAGCTGCCCTGGATCGCCAAGGTGGCCCTGCCCATGTTCCTGCTGATGTGCGCGGCCGTGGCGCTGCTCTACATCTTCCCCGGCATCGTCACCTGGCTGCCGCAGCAGATGGCGGCGCGCTGAGCCGCCAGCATGCGAAACGGGTGTGGTCCAGACCAGGGCCGCTCCGTTTTGCGCTTTGGGAGAAGGCGCGAAGCGACCCAGGGGGACTTCATTTGCTGTGACAATCCCCCCATGCTCAATGTTCTGGCCATCTGCATCGGCGCCTGTGTGGGCGCACTGGCGCGCTGGCGCCTGGGCCTGTGGCTCAGCCCGGGCGGCTTGATTCCCTGGGGAACCCTGGCAGCCAACCTGGTGGGCGGTTATCTCATCGGCGTGTGTGTGGCTGTTTTTCACGCCCTGCCCCAGATCGATCCCGTCTGGCGGCTGGCCTTGGTCACGGGTTTTCTGGGCGCACTCACCACGTTCTCCAGCTTCTCGGCCGAGGTGGTTGAAATGTTGATGGTGCAACGCTACGCCATGGCCCTGGGCACTACAGCACTGCACCTGTTCGGGTCGCTATGCCTGACGGCGCTTGGCATACAAAGTGCTTCATATTTCATAGCAGCTCGCGCATTGTAGACTTGCCCAAGGGCCCATTTTCTCTCCACCTCATCCTCCATTGCATTACGCTGCCCAAGCCGGTGGCCGCAGCATTCGCCCCACCCCTTTTCCCCCTACAGACCGACACGAAGAGTCTCTTATGGACGCCAATACCCAACTCAACGAACGCCGCCTGGCCGATGCCTGGGCGGAACTGCAGAACCACGCAGTCAACGGCAACCCCTTGCACGCAGACGCTTATCGCCTCGCGTTTGCCGACCCGGAATTCCTGTTCCGCCGCGAGACACGCGGCATCCGCTTTCAGCTGGAAATGCTCAAGCCCGACCTGGGCCAGGCCGAGCAAGGCATCGAGAACACCGTGGTGGTCTACGGCAGCGCCCGGTTTGTGGCACCCGACGAGGCCGCAGCCCAGTTGGCCGAGGCCGAGGCCAGTGGCGACGAGGTGCGCCTGCAGCGTGCCCAGCAGGCCGTGCGCAACGCCCGCTACTACGACCTCGCCCGCCAGTTCGCCAAGGTGGTGGCGGAATACAGCGAGCACCAGCGCCCCGCAGACCGCATCTACATCTGCACGGGCGGCGGCCCCGGCATCATGGAGGCCGCCAACCGGGGTGCCCACGAAGCCGGTGCACTGAACGTCGGCCTGAACATCGCCCTGCCCCACGAGCAAAGCGGCAATCGCTTCATCTCGCCCTCGCTCTCCTTCAAGTTCCACTACTTCGCGCTGCGCAAGATGCACTTCATGATGCGCGCCAAGGCATTGGTGGCCTTCCCGGGGGGTTTTGGCACGCTGGACGAACTGTTCGAGGTGCTCACGCTGGTGCAGACCAAGAAGGCCAAGCCCGTGCCCATCGTGCTGTTTGGCACCGACTACTGGAGGCGGCTGATCAACTTCGAAGTGCTGGTGGAAGAAGGCACGATCTCCGCCCAAGACCTCAAGCTCTTTCACTACACCGACGACCCGCAAGAGGCGTGGGAGCTGATCAAGTCGTTCTACCAGCTGTAGGCCTTTCTTTGCCTACTGGCTCCGCACGGCAAGCGGCACTCAGCCCGGCTCCTGCCCCGGCTGTTTTTTCTCGCCCCCGATGCGCCACGCCAGCCGGGCGCCGCCCAGGCCTGCGGCGCCCACCCCCCAGAAAAGGCCGCTCACGCCAATCACCGCCCCGGCCGATCCGAACATCAACGGCATCAGCACGCTGGATGCGTTGATGGCCATGAGGCGCAGACCCAGCGCTTCGCCCTGGCGATCTGAGGGCGTGATCTGGTGCAGCAGGCTCATCACCATGGGCTGCCCCGTGCCCAGCACCAGGCCCAGCAACACCGAGCACAGCCCCATGGCCCAGGCGCTTTGCAGCATGGGGTATACCGCAAACAACACGGCCGTCACCAGCATGGCGCCGGCCATTACGCCCCGCTCGCGCAAGTGCTTGGCCACAAAGGGCATGAGCACGCGGATCACGGTGGCCGCAATCGCAAACGCCCCGAAGATGGTGCCAATGACCGCTGCCGACAAGCCGCGCTCATGCCCCAGCAGCGGCACCGCAAAGGCATGCACATCCCAGCACGACGAGATGAGCCAGTTCACGATGAGCAGGCGGCGAAACGGTGGGTCGTTCAGCAGATCCCAGGCGCGCTGTGGCGGGCCCCCTTTGGCGGAGGCTGCGGCCGCAGCGGGCAGATCCTGCGTGCTGCGCACACACCACCAACTGACCAGGGGCAGCAACGCCAGCAACGCAAAGGCCGCGCGGTAGCCTTCCAGGCTGCCCGGGGTGGTACCCGCATGGTCGATGGCCAGCCCCGCCGCAAATGGGCCGATGAAGTTGGACACCGCCGGGCCTATCGACAGCCAGCTGAACACCTGCTTGAGTTCGGTGGCGTCATGCACGGCTCGGCCCGCGTGGCGCTGCACGGCAATGGTGGCGCCCCCTGCGCCCGCCCCTGTCATCAAGGCCGCAACGCACAAGACCGCATAGGTCGGAAACACCACCGCCAGCCCTGCGCCCATGCACGCCACAGCCACCGAATAAGCCATCGGGCGCTTGAGGCCGTGGCGGTCTGCAAACCGGCCCGCAGGAAGGGCCAGAAACACCTGGGTGAGCGCGAACAGCGCCACCAGAAACCCCACCGCCGCCACGCTGTAGCCCTCGCGCAGCGCGAGCAGGGGCGCGGCCAGCCGCATGCCAGCCATGCTGCCGTGCACACAGATCTGCGCGGCAATCAGCCGGGCCAGTGCCCAGTTCACAGCGGATCGTCCTCGGGGTCCAGCCCCGGCAACGGCACGGTGGTAGCCGCTGGCGCGGGCAGGTCCTGCACATCCCGCAGGCGCTTCTGGATGGCGCGGGTACGCACGCCCACCTCGTCAAACTTCTTGGCGGCGGCGTCGATGGATTTTTTGGTGGCCTCGACCACGTCGCCAAACTTGGCGAACTCGGTCTTGACCATGCCCAGAAGGCTCCACACTTCTGACGAGCGTTTTTCAATCGCCAGCGTCTTGAAGCCCATCTGCAGGCTGTTGAGCATGGCGGCCAGGTTGGCCGGGCCGGTGATCATCACGCGGCAATCGTTCTGCACGGCCTCGACCAGGCCCGGACGGCGCATGACCTCGGCAAACAGGCCTTCGGTGGGCAGGTACAGCACGGCAAAGTCGGTGGTGTGCGGGGGCGAGACGTACTTCGCGAAGATCTTCTTGGCTTCGAGCTTGATCGAGGTCTCGAACGCATTGCCCGCAGACAAGATGGCCGCCTTGTCGGCCGCGTCCTGCGCATCCATCAGGCGCTGGTATTGCTCCACCGGGTACTTGGAGTCGATGGGCAGCCACACGGGGTGCTCGTCGCTCTTGCCCGGCAGGCGGATCGCAAATTCCACCAACTCATCGCTGCCTGGCACGGTTTTGACGTTGCGCGCGAACTGCTCGGGGGTAAGCACGTTGTCGATGATGGCGCCGAGCTGCATTTCGCCCCAGGTACCGCGTGACTTCACGTTGGTCATCACACGCTTCAAGTCGCCCACACTGCCGGCCAAGGTCTGCATCTCGCCCAGGCCCTTGTGCACTTGTTCCAGCCGGTCGCTCACCAGCTTGAAGGATTCGCCCAGGCGCTGCTCCAGCGTGGCGTGCAGCTTTTCGTCCACCGTGCGGCGCATTTCCTCGAGCTTGGTGGCGTTGTCGGCCTGGATGGCGGCCAGCCGCTCGTTGAGCGCGGTGCGCAGTTGCTCGGCGTTGTGCTGGCTGCCCTGCACCAGCCCGGTGAGCTGCTGCGACACCGCGTCTTGCAGCACCGCAAACTGGTTCTTGATCTGAAAGCTGTTGGCTTCGAGCTGGTCTTTGAGCGCTTGTGACATCACCCCCAGCTGCGACTGGGTGTCGCTCTTGAGCGAATCGAGCGTGAGGCGCGTGGCTGCGTCCAGGGCCGTGAGGCGCTGCTCCAGCCGCGCCTCGAACACGCCAAAGGCGGCCAACAGCTCGGCACGGCCGTTGCGCGATTCGGCCACCGCCTGCGTCAAACGCTCATCGACCGCGTGGCGCAGCCCCTCCAGCGTGGTCTGCGTGGTTTGGGTGAAGCCGCGCAGCTGCTGGCCCATGCCATCCAGCGCGCCATCGTTCTTGGCCACGGCCAGTTGGGTGGCCTGAGCAGTGCGCTCCAGCGCCTGCAGGCGGGCCAGCCATTCGGGCGGCAAATCCACGCGGGGGCGGCGCAGCGCCAGCAGCGCGAGCGCGATGAACACCAGGGCCAGTGCGGCCAGCAGAACGAGGGTATCGGTAGTCAAGGAAGAATTACTATGGTTTCGATAGCTGCCAGCGCTTATCTATCAAGCGCTAGCGGCCAATTTCTCTTAATAAATCCGGCGTTACTGCGCCCGCAGGCCAGGCACGGGCTGGTTCACCGGAGTGAGGGGGGCACGCCCGCCCAAAAAGGCAATCAGGTTGTCCGCCGCCAGGTTGGCCATGGCGCGGCGCGTGGGCACCGTGGCGCTGGCGATGTGAGGCGTGAGCACCACGTTGGGCACGGTAAGCAGGTCGGGGTGCACGCTGGGCTCGCCTTCAAACACATCCAGACCCGCCGCGGCAATGCGGCCTTCGCGCAGCGCCACGGCCAAAGCCGCGTCGTCCACAATGCCGCCACGCGCAATGTTGATGAGGGTGGCCGTGGGCTTCATCAGCGCCAGTTCGACCGCGCCAATGGTGTGGTGCGAGGCTGCGCTGTACGGCACCACCAGCACCACATGGTCGGCCGTGCGCAGCAAGTCTTCCTTGCCCACGTAGGTGGCCTTGCATTCGGCTTCCAGGTCAGCCGACAGGCGCGAGCGGTTGTGATAAACCACCTTCATGCCAAAGCCATGCGCGCCGCGCTTGGCAATGCCCTGCCCGATGCGACCCATGCCGATGATGCCCAGCGTGCTGCCGTGGATGTCGCTGCCCGCAAACATGTCGTAGCTCCACTTCGTCCACTTGCCAGCGCGCAGGTAATGCTCGCTCTCGGTCATGCGGCGCGCCGTGGCCATCAAGAGCGCAAAGCCGAAGTCGGCCGTGGTCTCGGTCAGCACGTCGGGGGTGTTGGTGCCCAACACGCCCGCCGCCGTCATCGCGTCCACATCAAAGTTGTTGTAGCCCACGGCCATGTTGGCGCAGATTTTGAGACGCGGCGCCGCAGCCAGTAACGCGGCATCCACGCGCTGGCTGCCGGTGGTCAGCACTCCGTCCTTGTCCGCCAAGCGCGCGGCCAACTCGGCTGGGGTCCAGATCACGTCGTCGGGGTTGTCCTCCACGTCGAAGTGCGCGCGCAGGCGGTCCACGATGTCGGGGAAGATCGCTCGCGCGACCAGGATGCGGGGTTTACTCATGAATCTTCAGTCTCCAATGTATCGATACGGCTGCCCTACCTTGCAACTGGCGCGGCCCGCACCAGCGGCCACCGTGCAAGGGCAGCCCCGCCGCACTGGTGGCGTCCCCCTTCCCATCGCGCAGCGATGAGAGAAGGGGGAAGCGGCGCGCCGCTCAGGGGGATGGTCACTACCTAAACCAGATGAAAGTCATCACGATGAAAAGCGGCACCAGGATGCCCCCCGACCACAACATGTATCCAAAGAAGCTGGGCATCTTCACGCCCCGGTCTTCGGCGATGGCCTTGACCATGAGGTTGGGTGCGTTGCCGATGTAGGTGTTGGCCCCCATGAACACGGCCCCTGCCGAGATGGCAGCCAGCGTGGGCGCCAGGGTGGTCATCAGCACCGCAGGGTCGCCGCCCGCAGTGTTGAAAAACACGAGGTAGGTGGGGGCGTTGTCCAGGAAAGAGCTCAGGGCACCCGTGGCCCAGAAATACATGGCCGGGTCGGGCGAACCATCTGCGCGGGTCACGGCCGACACAACGGCGCCAAACGGACCGTTGACGCCCGCCTTGAGCATGGCGATAACCGGGATGATGGTGAGAAAGATGCCCGCAAACAGCTTGGCCACCTCTTGCATCGGCCCCCAGCCGAACTGGTTGTCTTCATGCACCTTCTTGGGCGTGAGCCACAGGGATACAAAGGTGACGATGACCAAACCGACGTCGCGCACGATGCCAGGCAGGCCAACGTCGGTGCCCGCGATGTTGAACACCACCGACGACTTCCAGAAGCCGCTGACCAGCACCAGCGCCACCACCACGCCCAGCAGGGCAAAGTTGACCTTGCCATCAAAGCCGATGGCCCGGCTGTCGGGTGTGGGGTCGGCCGTGACCACTTCTTCGCTGCGGCGGTAGTACCAGGAATCGAGCACAAAGAAGATGGCCAGCAGCGCACCCACGAGGAAAAGCGTTTCCTGGAATATGTGGCTCACCGTCCAGAAGAAGTCCACGCCCTTCAAGAAGCCCAGGAACAGCGGCGGATCGCCCAGCGGCGTGAGCGAGCCCCCGGCGTTGGACACGATGAAGATGAAGAACACCACCACATGCGCCACATGCTTGCGGTTGTCGTTGGCCCGGATCAGGGGGCGGATCAGCAGCATGGACGCCCCGGTCGTGCCCATGAAGCTGGCCAGCACGGCGCCAATGGCCAGGATGGTGGTGTTGAGCCCCGGGCTGCCGTGCAGGTTGCCGCGAATGAATATTCCGCCCGCCACCGTGAACAGCGCAGTCAGCAGGATCACAAACGGGATGTACTCCGCCACCAGCGCATGCACCAGACTCACGCCCGCCATGCCGGGGCCGAATGTGATGGCAAACGGCACCAGAAACGCCAGCCCCCAGGCTGCCGCCACCTTGCCAAAGTGGTGGTGCCAGAAGATCGGCGCCAGGAGCGGCATGAGGGCAATCGACAGCAGAATGCCCGCGAACGGAACGCCCCAGAGGACGGACAGCGTGCTGCCATCGATGTCGGCGGCCATGGCCCAGCCGGGCAGTGCCGCCAAAAGACCGGCCACTGCCAGCCCGCGCGAGAGTTTCATGGGTTGTGTCTCCATCCAGTTATAAAAATCGGGTCGCCTCACGGCGGTTTGACGTACTTCACAGCACATCGCGGCACTTCACGGAACCTCTGGGCGCTTCCGAGCGCCAGCGCGGCTACGCTGTCGCAGGGATATCAAACACCTGCCGCAGGTAGGCGAGGTATTTCTCGTCATCACACATGCCCTTGCCCGGCGTGTCCGACAGCTTGGCCACAGGCTGGTCGTTGCAACGCGTCATCTTGATGACCACCTGCAGCGGCTCGTGCGCTGGCGGGCTGCCCAGGTCATTGGTGAGATTGGTGCCAATTCCAAACGCCAGCTGGCAGCGGCCCCGGAACTGCTGGTACAGCTCGATGGTGCGCGGCACCGTGAGCGCATCGCTGAAGATCAGCGTCTTGGTCAGCGGGTCCACGCGGTTCTTGCGGTAGTGGTCCAAAAGGCGCTCGCCCCAAGCAAACGGGTCGCCACTGTCATGCCGCGCGCCGTCAAACAGCTTGCAAAAGTAAAGGTCAAAGTCGCGCAGGAAGGCGCTCATGCCGTAGACGTCCGACAGCGCAATGCCCAGGTCCCCCCGGTACTCCTTGGCCCACATTTCAAAGCCAAAGACCTGGCTGTCGCGCAGGCGCGGGCCCAGCGCCTGGCAGGCCTGCAAATATTCGTGCGCCATGGTGCCCAGGGGCGTCACGCCCAGCTTCATGGCGTAGAGCACGTTGCTGGTGCCCGCAAACTGGCCCGGGCCTGCCGGTGCGCCGGGGCGGCGGTCGCCCGTGCCCAGGCGGGCCACCAGCACGCGCAGCACTTCTTCGTGCCAGGCGCGGCTAAAACGTCGGCGCGTGCCGTAGTCGGCAATCTTGAGGTCCGACAGGCCGTCACCCTGCAGCAGCGCAATCTTGGCATCCAGGCGGCGGCGGCCTTCCAGGAAGTCGGGCACTTTCTGCGTGTTGCGAAAGTAGACCTCATTGACGATGGCCAGCACCGGGATCTCGAACAGGATGGTGTGCAGCCACGGCCCCCGGATGGAGATTTCGATCTCGCCGTTGTGCTGGGGCGTGACGGTGATGTATTTCTCGTTGAGCTTGAACAGCCCGAGAAAATCCACGAAGTCGCTCTTGATAAACCGCAGGGATCGCAGGTAGGCCAGTTCGGCATCCTGGAACTGCAGGCAACACAGCGATCGGATCTCGTCGCGGATTTCGTTGGCAAACGGTGCCAGTTGCACGCCGGGGTTGCGGCACTTGAATTTGTATTCGACCTGCGCCCCCGGAAACTGGTGCAGCACGACCTGCATCATGGTGAACTTGTACAGGTCGGTGTCGAGCAGGCTGGTGATGATCATGGACAGGGCAAGCCTCAGAAATCGCGAACACGTTCCCCAAGGCCTCAGACCGGGCAACGAAGCCACAAAGTGTAGGCCATCGGGGACCCTGGTACCGCGCAAGGCCAGCGGCGTCAGCCAGGTTTCAGCCGCCGCACAGCGCCTGGCCTGGTTAAGTGCCCTGTGGTGCGCCAGCGCCTATCTGTGTTGCGTTACGCGCTATCAAAACCATACCAGGCAATTTGCACGCGGTCAGCCGGGCACCACCAGAGCCTGCAGCACGGTGCGCAGCGCCTCGGGCACGGGCACCGGCCGGCGGGTTTCGCGGTCCACATACACATGGATGAAATGGCCAGCGGCAGCGGTCAGCGGCTCGCCTTGGGCAAACAGGCCCACCTCATACCTGACGCTGGAGCCGCCCAGCCGTGCCACGCGGATGCCCGCCTCCACCGTTTGCGGAAACGCCAGCGGGGCAAAGTAGTTGCACTGGGTTTCGATCACCAGGCCAATGGTGCCGCCCGCATGGATATCGAGCACGCCTTGGTCGATCAGATGGGCATTGACCGCGGTGTCAAACCAGCTGTAGTACACGACGTTGTTCACATGGCCATACACGTCGTTGTCGGCCCAGCGTGTGGTGATGGAGCGAAAGGCCTGGTAGGCGCTGCGCGGCTGCGGGGACGGGCGGGCGGCCGGTGCGGACGCAGCGGCAGGGGTGGTGCTGGCGGCAAAAGTCATGGCCGCACATTCTGCCAGCGCTGGTGGTACTGCCAGGCCACGCGCCAGGTGTTGAGCTGGGCCAACACCGTGTCGTCTAGGTTGCGGCCGTAACCCCCGGCCATGGCAAAAACCAGGGGGATGCGCCGCTGCCACGCCCAGTCGAACACACGCCGGTCGCGCGCCTCCAGCCCGTCGTGCGTCACCGCCAGCCGCCCCAGGCGGTCACCTTCATGGGGGTCGGCACCTGCCAGATAGAAGATGAGCTGGGGCGCAAACCGCTGCTCCAGGGTATCGAGCGCCTGCTCCAGGGCCTGTAGATAGTCAGGGTCCGTGCAGCCATCGGGCAGCTCGACATCGAGGTCGCTGGGCTCCTTGCGGAACGGAAAGTTGCGAGCCCCGTGCAGCGACAGCGTGAACACGCTGTGGTCTCCCCGGAAGATGTGCGCCGTGCCGTTGCCCTGGTGCACATCCAGGTCGATCACCGCCACCTGAAGCGGCCGAGCAGTGCGCCCGCCGCCTCCCCGCGCCCATTCCACCTGCATCAACCGGGCGGCCACCGCCACGTCGTTGAACACACAAAACCCGCTGCCCTTGTCGGCATAGGCATGGTGCGTGCCCCCCGCAAGGTTGCCCGCCACCCCTTCGTGCAGCGCCACGCGGCTTGCAGCCACGGTAGCGCCCACAGAGCGCCGCGCGCGCTCGGCCATGGCCTCGCTCCAGGGAAACCCAATCTCGCGCTGGGCCAGGGGCGGCAGCGTGCCGTCGGCAATCGCATCAATGTAGTCGGGCGCATGGGCCAACGCCAATTCGCGGTCGGATGCGGGCAAGGCCACCTGGAGCGACACACCCGGCAGGTGTTGGGCAATCCGGTCGCGCAGCAGTCTGTACTTGGCCATGGGAAACCGATGGCCTTCGGGCAAGGGCAGCACAAAATGGTCTGCGTAGTAGGCGTGCATGACGCGATTGTGGCGAAGGGCGGATTTCTGGGTGGCCGTCCCTAATTTGCTGCACCGCAACAAAAAACCCTTGCAATCGCGAACGAAGCCCCTAAAATTCAACCCATGCTGCACTGCAACATGACTTACCGAGTCAGGGCCAGCGCAGATGTCTGTGAACCACCTGGCCTTCAAGGCCCTCATTTTTAGGAGATATGACATGACGCTGACCGCTGAACAAATCCTGGCCTCGCACAAAGCCAACATCGAAACCCTGTTTGGTCTGACCACCAAGGCCTTCGAAGGCGTGGAAAAGCTGGTTGAACTGAACGTGACCGCTTCGCGCGCCGCTTTGTCGGAAGCCGCTACCCACACCCAGGCTGTACTGGGCGTGAAGGACGCACAAGAACTGCTGGCCCTGCAAGCCGGCCTGTTCCAGCCCCTGGCTGAAAAGACCGCCGCCTACAGCCGCCACCTGTATGACATCGCTTCGGGCACCGGCGCCGAATTCGGCAAGGCTTTTGAATCGCAAGCTGCTGATGCTCAGAAGAGCTTCACCAACTTGGTCGACAGCGCCGCCAAGAACGCACCTGCCGGCTCCGAAACCGCTGTGGCCGTGATGAAGAGCGCCGTCTCCGCTGCCAACAACGCTTTTGAATCCGTTCAAAAGGCCGTCAAGCAAGCGTCCGACGTGGCCGAAGCCAACTTCAACGCCGTGGCCAATACCGCTGCCAACGCCGCCAAGACTGCGGCTCCCCGCAAGCGCTAAGTCCAGTACCTGCGGTCTGGAGTGCAACCTCTAGGCCGCATTCAGGGAATACCCTGATAATTCAACCACGCGCTGCGGACACCCTCCACAGTGCACCAGTTGTCTCCTTGGATCCTCTCGAAACCCCCGTTTCAGGGATCCTTTTAAAGCCCGGTTCATGACCGGGCTTTTTTTTGCCTGGACCTTCGCGCAGCGCACTGGAACTGGCTCTGCGCGGCTTCAGCGGCCGGTTCGGCGGGCGACGGGCCCTCGTTGTGGCGGGCCTCGTCGGAAATTCCCGCCCCGTCCTTCCCGACGTGCAGACTCGCCTTTGCGCTGCATCAGACGCTTGCACCAAATTCCGGTCTCTCTTGGGCGTTTATTAAGAATAATTCGTGTTTGCTTTATCATTGGCGGAGTTACAACCCCGAAAGATGCATCCATGTCGAAGACTGTGAAAGCCTTGCTGAGTGCTTGTGCCCTGACCGCCGCTGCAGGCGTTGTCCATGCCCAGGAACAAGTCGTCAACCTCTACTCGGCCCGCCACTACTCCACCGACGAAGCGCTGTACAGCGGCTTCACCAAGGCCACTGGCATCAAGATCAACCGCGTGGATGCCGATGACGCCGGCATCCTGGCGCGCCTGAAGGCCGAGGGCGCTGCCTCGCCAGCGGACGTGATCCTGCTGGTGGACGCCGCACGTCTTTACAAGGGCGAAGTGGACGGTCTCTTCCAGCCCATCCAGTCCAAGGTGCTGAACGACGCCATCCCCGCCAACCTGCGCAGCAAGCCAGCCGCTGACGGCGGCATCGCCTGGTTCGGTCTTTCCACCCGCGCCCGCGTGATCGTCTACAACAAGGTCAAGATGCAAAAGGCGGACGTCGATACGTACGAAGAGCTGGGCGACCCCAAAAACAAGGGCAAGCTGTGCATCCGCTCCGGCTCGCACCCCTACAACCTGAGCCTTTTTGGCGCCGTGACAGAGCACATGGGCGAGCAGAAGGCCGAGGCCTGGCTCAAGGGCCTGGTGGCCAACCTGGCGCGCCCTCCCAAAGGTGGGGACACGGACCAGATCAAGGCAGTGGCTGCTGGCGAATGCGATATCGCCGTGACCAACAGCTACTACCTGGCCCGCATGATGCGTTCTACCAAGCCTGAAGATGTGGCTGTGGTGAACAAGGTGGGCGTGGTGTTCCCCAACCAGGAATCCTGGGGCACCCACCTGAACATCGCGGGCGGCGCTGTGGCCAAGCACTCCAAGAACCAGGCCAACGCGGTCAAGTTTCTGGAATACCTGGCCAGCCCGGAAGCACAGAACTACTTTGCCAATGGCAACAACGAGTGGCCCGCCGCAAAGGGTGTGACCCTGGACAACCCTGCCCTCAAGGCCATGACGGGTGGACAGCCTTTCAAGAGCGAGACCATTCCTATCAGCGCAGTGGGTGCCAACACCACGAAGGTGCAGCAGATGCTGGACCGCGTCGGCTTCCAGTAAGCCCGCCCGGCTCCCGACAAGCCCGGCCTGGCCGGGCTTTTTTTCGCCTGCAGAAAGTCGGCCTCGATGCGCCATAATTGACGTTTACGTTAACGTCACTTACAGGAGACAGCACATGGACATCAAGGGCAAGGTATTCATCGTCACCGGCGGCGCATCGGGCCTGGGTGAAGGTACGGCACGCATGCTGGCGGCCCAGGGCGGCATCGTGGTCATCGCCGACATGCAGGCCGAAAAAGGCGAAGCCGTGGCCCAGGAGATCGGCGGTGCCTTTGTGAAATGTGACGTGAGCAACGAGCCCGATGGCCAGGCGGTAGTGGCCAAGGCGGTTTCGCTGGGCAAGCTCATGGGCCTGGTCAACTGCGCTGGCATTGCCCCCGCAGAGAAAACGGTGGGCAAGAACGGCGCCCATGCCCTCGCGCTGTTCAGCAAGACCATCACGGTCAACCTGATCGGCAGCTTCAATATGATCCGCCTGGCCGCCGAAGCCATGAGCAAGAACGAACCCGAATCCACCGGGGAGCGCGGTGCGCTGATCTCGACGGCCAGCGTCGCGGCGTATGACGGCCAAATTGGCCAGGCAGCCTATGCCGCATCCAAGGGCGGCGTGGTCGGCATGACCCTGCCGATCGCCCGCGACTTGGCGCGCAACGGCATCCGCAATATGACGATTGCCCCCGGCATCTTCGGCACACCGATGCTGTTTGGCATGCCGCAAGAAGTGCAGGACGCGCTGGCCGCTGGTGTGCCCTTCCCTAGCCGCCTGGGCACGCCGCAGGACTATGCCAAGCTGGTGCAGCACATCTTTGAGAACGACATGCTCAATGGCGAAGTGATTCGCCTCGACGGTGCCATCCGCTTGGCACCACGCTGAAACAATGGCCTGTGGCGCTGACAGCGTCACACCTTATTTGCTATTAAATATATAGCATACAAGGCTTTCATACAAAGCACTACGGGCCATTTTCTTCAAACTTCTACCTTTCGCACCTCCTGAGAAGGAGTTTGTCATTGCCAGGAAGTTAGACGGCTGTCATCAGCAGCCTGTTCACGGTTTCGCATGGTCGTAAGCAGGCTCTCAGACCAGGGTGACGCGACGCTCTGTCATCCAGGCATCCAGTTGCGCCGCCGGAACCGGCCGACTGAAGTAATACCCCTGGCCGGTATTGCAACCCAAAGATAGCAAAGCTTCACACTGCGTGGCCGTCTCGACCCCTTCGGCGATGGACTCCAGGTCGAGGCTCTGCGCCAAGCCGATGATGGCGCGCACGATGTGTTGGGCGCTGCCATCCTCGCCAAGATGGCGCACGAAGGACTGGTCAATCTTGAGCTTGTGAACCCGCAGGCGCTGGATGTAGCTGAACGACGAGTAGCCTGTGCCAAAGTCGTCAATGGACAGCTGCACCCCCAGGTCGAACAGCTGCTGGACAATGACGATCACCTTTTCGGGGGCGTCCATGGCAATGCTCTCGGTCAGCTCCAGCTCCAACATCTGAGGCGACACCCCGCTGTCAGCCAGTGCCTGCTGCACCATCTCGACCAAACCGGGATGGCGAAACTGAACCATCGACAGATTGACCGCCACCGTGAACCCGGTATGGCCCGCTTCGCACCACGCGCGTGCCTGTGCCAATGCCGTGCGCAATACCCATTCCCCAATGCCCAGAATCTGCCCACTGCTTTCCGCCACGGGGATGAACTCTGCGGGGCTGATCAAGCCGAGCTCCGGATGGGTCCAGCGCAGCAATGCCTCAACCCCGGTGAGCCTGCGGTCGCGCAAACGGATCTGGGGCTGGTAGTGCAACGCCAACTGGTTTTGCACCACCGCACTGCGCAACGCATTTTCTATCTGCAACACCCGCAATGAATGGGCTTGCATATCGGCAGAGAAAAACCGGTAGGTGTCACGCCCCGTCTCCTTGGCACGGAACATCGCCGCATCAGCACGCTGTGCCAGGGTTTCAAACTCACGGCCATCCTCTGGATACAAAGCAATGCCGATGGACGACGTCACCACCAGCTCATGGTGGCCCAACCTGCAGACCCGGCGCACCTCGGACTGCAGGCTCTCGGCCACATGGGCGGCATGCTGCGCATCCGCCAATGGCAGCACGATGATGAACTCGTCTCCCCCAGGGCGCGACACGGTATCCTCCTCGCGCAGCACCAACTGCAGCCGGTGTGCGATCTCCACCAGCAACTCATCGCCCACCTGGTGGCCCAGGGAGTCATTGACATTCTTGAAATGGTCCAGATCCAGGTACAGCAATGCAAGATGCTGTCCGCTGCGCTGGGTCAGCGCAAGCGCCTGGCTGAACCGCGACGCAAACATCGTACGGTTGGGCAAGCCCGTCAGCGCATCAAAGTTGACCAGCTTGCGGATACGCTCTTCATCGCGCTTGCGTTCGGTCACATCTTCTTGCACGGCCAGGTAGTGCGTGATCCGCCCTTGCTCATCGTGCAGCGGCGAAATGATGGCCGACTCATAGTACTCACGACCGTCCTTGCGGCGGTTGAGAAACTCGCCGCGCCAGGCACGCCCCGATGACAGATGCGCCCAAAGGTCGGCATAAACAGACAGCGGGGTTCCCCCCGCGCTGAGCAGACGCGGGTTGCGCCCGACAACTTCGGCAAGGCTGTATCCGGTGGTGACGGAAAAAGCCGGATTCACATATTCAATGTTGCCGTCGGCTCCAGCGATGAAGATCGAATTGGGAGCCTGCTCTACGGCATGGCGCAGTTTGCGCAAAGTATCGAGCGTCTGCACCCGCTGCGTGATGTCACGGGACAACACCACAAAATGCGCCTCTGACGCCTCATCCATCACTTTGCGGGCCACGGAGAGTTCGAACCAGTGCTTGCCATCTGGCAGATCGAGTGTGTACTGGAAATCACGGGCAACCCCGTGCTCAGCAGCCGCGTCAATGGCACGCTGTGCCACCGCAGCAGCCTGCGGTGGGAATGTCGTGAATGGTGCGCCCCAGAACCTGTTCGGCCGGCAACAGCAGCAACTCGGGCTGGCGCGTATGGATCTCGACATAACGACCACCGCGCGTCACCTCGAACATGAGATCGGGAACCGCGTCCAGCACCGCACGCAAGGCCTTGTCGGACTGCTTCAATGCGCGGTATGGCGCCTCAATAGTGCCCACAAAAATGGCCCGGTACAGATAGTAGTAACCCACCACCTTGTAGACATGGCCCAGCAGGTTGAAAGGGTCCGTGGCGGTAACGTAGAAAGTGAAAAAGAACTCGCTCAAGGCCATGACCCAGACCGCCGCGAACAGGCGAGCCACATCAAACGATGTACGCTCTCTCGCCAGACGCAGCAGGAGCACCAGCGACCCGGCATACAAGGCAATCACGCCATATTCAGCCGCAATCTTGAACGGGGTAAGACCTGTTGATCCGTAGGTTTCGGGATACCAGTGCGGGTACCAGAAAACCAGCACGTGAACCGCTCCAACAACGCCCAGGACCAGCGCCAGCACGGCAAATCGCCCTGGCCCCGCAGATGCCGAATCCCCAGGCGCATGCCAGTGCAGCCCCAGCGCCCACAGCAGGCTTACAGCCACCAGGTAACGCGCAGGCAGCCAGAAATTGATGCCCTTGGCCACCGAATTGGCCGTGACGTAATCGGGCATGCCGGCATACGACAGCATGTGCGAAAAATCCAGCAGGGCCACACCCAAAAACCCGCAGGCGAGGATGAACACGTTCCGCTGAGGATTGATGCTGTGCGCCTTCCAGCCCACCGCAAAGACCAGTGCCGACACCACAATAGAGAGCGTTTCCAGCCCCTGGTGAAGTACCAGGAAATGCCGCACTCGTTCGGGAGTCGCCATCGAGAAATACGCCCAGGCGGCAATCGCCGCCCCGGTCAGCAGCCACAACACCGGCGCCACACTTCTGAAGCTGGCGATATGTTGGGAATGGATCTGCCACCGGGAGGGTGTCATGGGCACCTTGTCTCTTTGATGTGCCCCACCCTCAGTGCGGCCATGTTGTTACACATTCTTGCACAACCCATTTTCAGCCACAAATGGGGGACCGCAGGCACAAAAACAAAAAAACCGCTGCAGCCTTGCGACTGCAGCGGTTGATGACTGGCGGAGTGGACGGGACTCGAACCCGCGACCCCCGGCGTGACAGGCCGGTATTCTAACCAACTGAACTACCACTCCTGGCAGGCAGCTTTTGCTTGCATCTTTTCAACACAAGCCAAGCGCT
>Ga0209542_10000129_pt1 | contig 190169 bp, 220 predicted proteins | sample RifCSPhighO2_01_FD_184028 | JGI IMG/M metagenome (GOLD analysis project Ga0209542, IMG submission 184028) | Soil microbial communities from Rifle, Colorado - Rifle CSP2_plank highO2_0.1 (SPAdes) (version 2) | ecosystem: Environmental > Terrestrial > Deep subsurface > Rock core/Sediment ... | reverse complement strand
TAGTTCAACGGATCAGAACGTACCCGTCCTAAGGGTTTGATCGAGGTTCGATTCCTCGCGGGGGCACCAAAGAGAGATGATATAATGAACGCATGGATCCGCAAATAGAACAGCTCAAAGAGCTTATTCGGCAAAATACGGCGCTTACTCAAGAGACGAATGCGATGGTTAAGTCGATGCATCGCACGGCCGTATGGGGCAGGGTAGGCAAGTTTATTTGGCTCGCTGTTATTGCAGCGTTTTCGGTAGGGGCTTTTTTCTACTTGCTGCCCTACCTGCAGGAAATGAAGGAGCTTTACGACACGGCCCAACAAGCCCTTGAACAGGCGCGGCAGATTGGAAATCAGTTTCAGCAGCCCTAAAAATTTAGTGACAAATATGCTAGAGTACCCAAATCGCCTGGGTAGCTCAGTTGGTAGAGCATTCCCCTGAAGAGGGAAGGGTCCCCGGTTCGAGCCCGGGCCCAGGCACAGACGGACGAAATGAGGAAAGTTGGGAAAACCGTGGGTTTCCCAGTGCCCGGCCCCAAGCACCTGCTTTAACTCGATTTGACCTTGAGCTTGGCCTGGCGGCCTTTATCAAGTTTGGGAAGGCGGATGATGAGGAGCCCGTGTTTTTCCACGGCTTCCGCTTCTTCAACCTCAACCTCCTGCGGCAAGACTATGGTGCGCGAAAACGAGCCCCAATAGAGCTCTTGAAAAAAGAAGTCGCCCGCGCTGCCTTCGGTATGCTGCTCGCGCTTGCCCCGAATTGTAACCATGTCGCGGGTTATAGTGACATCCAAATCTTCAGGTCGGACTCCCGCAATCATGGCCTTAACCACGATGTGGCTTGGGGTTTGGTAGACATCTACCGAGAGCTCCCCGTCTATAGGCTCTTCTATAGGGTCTGGCATGGAAGCAGGGTGCTTTTCGGCCGCTGCACGGCCACGGGTGGGGAGCGCTCCCGAGCCCGCCTCGAGGTCGTCAAACGAGTAGTCGTTGTCGGCATCTGCGCCGCCAGTCAACCAACCAAAGAGGGATTTTTTTTCTCGCGCCATGAGTACAAAGGGAGGAATTTAGCAATAATCACGTGACGGCTGCTTGACCCGCTCTACAAGTAGAAGCGCGCCGATAATACCAAGCCAGATAAGGAGGAAAATCCAGAATATCGAACTGCCACCTTTGCCTAGTATAGACAAGTTAAAAAGTGCGTGCAACAGCACTGCAAGGATAACCCCGCCTAGGGCTGCTAAACGCCTAATGCTTGCCCGGTTATAAAATGCAAATGCAAGCGCAAGCCCCACAGTTGCCGAGGAGAGCGTGTGGAGAAGTGTTGCTCCTATAAAGCGGAGGTTGCCGGTCATAATGGTCTGAAGGACATTGCCGTTTTCCAACGGCGAGAGGATAAATAGGGTATTTTCTATCGCCGCAAAACCTAGTGCCGCCGTCACCATGTAAATAACCGCGTCTAGGGGCTCGTCAAAGACGCTCCAGCGCAGGGCCGCAAAGTAGGCTGCGCCAAACTTGCACACCTCTTCTATCCCAGCCCAGGCAACGAGAAGGAGCGGCCCCGTCAGATAGTGTGCCACAAGCTTTTCTCCCCAGAGCACTAAGGGGATTGTGGCCATGCCTAGGACAAAGCAATAAAAGATGTAGCGCTTAGGCTCGGGTTCGCACCGGTCTTCGAGGAGCCAAAAAGCAAGCCACAGCAGGGCAGGCAAAAGACCGCCTAGCAGTGCAACAAGGAGCAAAGGCTCGAACATATCGCTATTATAGCGCTACTTTATAGGCCACTCTTCGACCATCAACAGCTCTTTTTTGCCGGGCATGCTGTTCCAAATCTCCTCGGTAATAAATGGCATAAAGGGGTGGAGGAGCTTGAGCGAGTTTTCTAAAATGTAGTACAACGTTTTGCCATACTCAGGTTTGCCTTTACTCTCCTCTAAAATTTCCGCGGCAAAGCGGCCCCACAGATAGTGATAAAGTTTTTCGGCAGCCATATACACCCGGTAATTTTCCATATCCGCTGTAACTTCTTTAGCGAGTGCGTCAAACTCTTCCTTAAGTTCTGTTTTTATGTCGCCCGTTCTCTCCTGCGAGAGCACAAACCGTGCGATGTTCCAGACTTTGTTGGCAAAGAGCTTGTAGGCTTTAACTTTTTGCTCATCAAACCTAATATCACTTCCGATTACAGCTCCCACAATGAGTCCCATGCGCAGCGCATCAGCACCGTATTTTTCTATCATCTCCAGCGGGTCGACTCCGTTGTTGAGTGACTTGCTAAATTTTCTACCGTCCTTTGCCCGCACCAGTCCGTGAATCATGACTTTCTTAAAGGGTACTTGCCCAAGATGGAAGCCGCTCATGAGTATCATGCGGGATACCCATAGTTGAAGAATTTCATATGCAGGCGACATAAACGAGGTGGGATGAAATGTTTCAAGGTCTTTTGTATCCTCTGGCCATCCGAGAGTTGAAAACGTCCACAGTGCGGAGGAGAACCAAGTATCCAGCACGTCAGGGTCCTGCTCCCACCCGTCGCCCTCAGGGGGGGTAACACCGCAGTAGACCTCTTGTTCGCGATACCAAACAGGGATGCGATGTCCAAACCAAATTTGTCTCGAGATGCACCAGTCATAAAGGTTTTCAATCCAGTGGAAATATGTTTTACGGAAACCTTCCTGTGGCATATCAACAGCTCCGCTTTCAACAGCGGCACGCATAATGTCCTTGAGCGTCGTCTCGCTGCCGCTCGTGATACCTGGGATTTCTGAGTGGGGGATGACGAAGGATTTATTTACCGCAATAAACCATTGCTCCATGACCTGAGGCTCAATAGTGGCACCAGTGCGCTCCGAGGTGGCGATATTGTGGGTATACGCATCGTCGACTTTTACGACGAGGCCCTTCTGCCGGAGTTTTTCTACAATCTTTTCTCGCGCTTCGGATATCTTCATACCCGCGAACTCTCCCGCAATGGGCAGTAATTTGCCGTAACGGTCTATGACCTGTTCTTTGTCAAGACCGTGCCGCTCTGCTATCTCGAAGTCGGCCATAGAGTGCCACGGTGTGATGGTCATGGCACCTGAGCCCATCTCGGGATCGCTTGCTGTGTCTTTGATAACCGTGGCGGTGATAGGCCCGTTAATCCACTCGAGCTCTATTTTTTGACCATGCGTATAGTCCTTGTAACGAGAGTCATCTGGATGCATCACGACATATTTGTCCCCAAATTTTGTTTCTGGTCGTGAGGTGCCAATAACAAACGGTCCGTATTGAAAATAGTAAAATGTACCCTTCTCTTCCTCATACATCACTTCGTCATCAGATATTGTAGTTTGACCCTTCGGGTCCCAATTGACGATTCTGTGGCCGCGATAAATGAGCCCGGCATCGTACATGCGCTTAAAGGCGGTAAGCACTGCGAGATTTCGCTTTTCATCGAGTGTGTAAGCATAGCGCGACCAATCAAGACTTGCGCCCATTTTGCGCACCTGGCTCAAAATAGTGGTCTCACTGCTTTTTGCAAACTCATGCACACGTTTAACCAACTCCTCGCGGCCGAGGTCGTGCCTGGTTTTCTTTTCCTCTTTCTGGATATTCTTTTCTACACGTGCCTGCGTTGCTATGGCTGCCGAGTCAGTGCCGGGTAGCCACAGTACTTTTTTGCCGCGCATGCGTTGAAAGCGAATTACTATATCTTGAAGCGTATCTTCATACGCGTGTCCAAGGTGTAGACTGCCGGTAACGTTGGGCGGGGGAAGAACGATTGAAAAAGACTCAGTACGCTCTCCAGGGAGTTTGTCGGGGTTAAAGTAGCCCGAATCTTCCCATTTTTTATATATAGCGCCCTCGACCTCCACGGGGTTATAGGGCTTCGTAAACTTCTCGGGCATTGGATTGATTCTAGCTCGCAATAGAGAGATTTCCAACGGCTCGGACTTCTTCTTTTGCGTTGTCGTCGAGGCCGGAGAGGCGGCGCGCGAGCGCCGCCTCGGCAATCATGATTGCGTTGTCGCCGGTTATCGAAAGCTCAGGGAGGCGAAACTCGACGTCGGAGAAATCCTGGTCAATTAATTTTTGCAAAGATTCGCGGATAAACTTGTTGGCTGCAACGCCGCCACCGATTACAAACGTTTGTGCACCCGTTTCCCGCAGAGCCTTGCGGGTTTTCGCGACAAATACATCCGTTACCGCGTCCTCAAACTCTCGGGCAAAATCTTTTTTCTCATCCTCTGACAAATCTTTGCCGCGCAAGGCGTACAGTGCTGCAGTTTTGAGGCCTGAAAAAGATACATCGCAAGTGTTTGTGTTGAGCATTGGTCGAGGGAGCTTCAAGGACCCAGTCGACTCGGCATTGGCTTTGCGGCTTTGTTCAGCAAGCCTCGATATTTCTGGTCCTCCTGGATAGGAGAGTCCGAGCATGCGCGCAACTTTGTCGAAGGCTTCGCCTACGGCATCATCGAGTGTCTCGCCGATAATTTCGTATTTGAACCACTTTCGCATTAATACAAACTCTGTGTGGCCACCGGAGATTAAGAGTGCCAATACGGGCAAAGTCACATCACGCAATTCTCCAGACATTCCAACATTCTGCAGAATGTTGGAATGTCGTACTAAGGAGGAGATAAGGTGTCCCTCCATATGGTTGACTGGGACAAGCGGCAAACTGCGTTCTTTAGCCATTTTTTCGGCAAATACGATACCTTGCCAGAGCGCAGGCTCGAGCCCCGGGCCCTTAGTTACTGCAACAGCGTCTACTTTCTCGTCTCTAAACTGTTCAAAAAGCAAAGGCAAATTCTTTTCGTGCTCGCGCTTAGCTAGGTTGGGGTAGACTCCGCCATACTGTGCATGAAGTGCCGCCTGCGAGAGCAGGGCGTTTTTGTGTACACGAAAGAATAAAGGCGAGGCCTTACCAAATGGCAAGGCCTCGCCTTGACATGTTCCTTCTACGACTGCAATCCCTGTCTCGTCGCAGGAGGTTTCTATAGCTAACACGCGCATAGCTACTTTTTAACAAACGTAAAAGGAAGTGGTTTATCTAGTGGGAGTTGAAAACTCGCAGAGTTGGTGTGGCCATTGCCGCCGTATTTTTGTGCAACTTTAGTAAGATCTATCGTGCCATCGCCCCGCAAAGAAAAGTGCCACTTGCCGTGATTGGGATACCAGACAACGGCAAACGGACCCTTCATCCTTGCAAGCCGGTTGCCGACCTCGGAGCGGAAGAGCCGGGGCGCATTGACGGCGTAGATGCGATAACCTTCAAACTCCACCTCCTCTGCCTGTTCGATTATCTTATCGCAGATGTAGTCGTAGTATTCACGATACGCTTTACCTTTTGCAACAATTTCTGCAAAACCCTCCTCTGTTTCTGCTTTTTGGACAATTGGGTCGAATAGGTCAAACTCAAACTTAAGGCTGCTGACAAAACTCGCTACCTCTTTGGCGTGCGGGCGCTCGAACTTCCACAAATCAGCATCTTGGATGTAGGCAAGTAAGCGGGGGAGCGGGATGCCGGGGTGGAAGTACTCCCACGCAATACCGGTGCCGGAGCGTGTAGAGTCATAAACATGCTCGCGCACCGCCACAACCGCTTCCTCGGCTCCCTCGTGGTGGTCGAGTACTACCAGCCGCTTTGCCCCTACTTCCAGCTTAAGCAGTGTTTCTTTAGGGTAGCTGAAATCAACAATATATACCTCTTTGCCTGTAACATTGGGCGGCGGATCGCCATGATAAACGGGGATATACTCCGCATTTTCTCCAAACTTCTTCCACGCGCTGTATGCACCGCCAAACCCGTCGGGGCAGCTCGCGTGGTAGAGAACAACAATGTTTTTCATGAGTGCTTTAGATACTAGCGGAAATGTCACTCAAGCACCAGACATCTTGAGACCGCGTTTATTATCTTTCTGCGATTTTTTCCTGCAATTGCCGCTGAGCATCTGCAAGCTCTCTTTCCATAGTCGCATTCTCTTTTTCCAGGGATGCAATGAGACGCTCGGCGTCATCAACTTCTTTCTGCTTTGCCTCTATCTCTGCACGTGTACGGCTACACCAGTCTTGCTCGCGTTTTATTTTACTTTCGTTTTCCTTTATCTTGTTCTTTAACCTCGACAGTGAATCTAAGGAAATAGGCATAAAAAAGCAATTACTTTTATGCTTTTTAGTATAGCATTGCTGCTTGGTGACCCAAGTGGGTCAGAATTGGAACTAACTCCTTATAGAGCTAGAGGCTTGGTATCTGCTCGGACAGACTCTAGAGGCCGAGCGGGTCTAGTACTGCTCTAAGGGATTAGAAACGGTAAAAAGCCTTATTTTGACGCTCTATTGACATGTTGACAAAAATGTTGTTCGGGTGTATAATAATAAATGGCAAGATTCGCTCATTGCCAGAAGCCCAGAAATGGGCACCACACCAACTACAATCCCGGCGCAAGCCGTTTGGATTCTCCCAAAGGAGGGAGTCATGAAGGTCTACGAAATCCGCGAAGAACGAGTTCACCGTGGGGCCCAGGTATATTCCAGGTCTCCGCAGGAAGCACTGATTCTGGGCGGAGGCTCGAATAACAAGAAGGTGCCTCTGTTCAGAAAGAATCCTGCCGAGATTCTGCACAACAGGATTTTGGAAGCCCATCCGGTTTCGATCCATGACGGATACGCTCTCGCAAAGCCCAATCAGGAAAGCGACAAGATTTTGGTGGTGGTGAGTGCCCGAGCCTACTACTGCCTTGAGGGCCGTGACCGCCGTACCGGCATTTGGAACTTTGACTGCGGAACTCTGCCTTGGTGCGAGGGACGCGACAAGGTTCTCATGGCCGCCACCGGTCCGGAGGATTGGTTCATCAAGCAAGACCGGCAGAACGTCGGCTGGCATGATGCGCTAATGACGATGAGCGTCGGCGACATAATCAGGGTCTCTGACGAGAACGGCACTGAGACACGTGCCGAATACCGGTCAGTTGAGGCTGGACTGGTTCAGATATAAACACAAGCGTCTAATCCCGCACCACAGAGGAACTCCGTTCCAATATGGTGCGGGGTTTCTCTTTTTTATTTATTCAAACTGTCGCCATGACCCCACCGGGAATCGAACCCGGATTAACGGCTTGAAAAGCCGGCGTCCTAACCGTTAGACGATGGGGCCGCGGAGAGGGTGGGATTCGAACCCACGATACCTTGCGGTATGCCGGTTTTCGAAACCGGTGCTTTCGACCACTCAGCCACCTCTCCAATAGACCACAAAGTACCATTTTTGGCCATTTTCGGCTATACTCTTTTCCAAGCGCGGTTAGCTCAGTTGGCAGAGCATCCCCTTGACGTGGGGAGGGTCGCAGGTTCAAGTCCTGCACCGCGCACTAGAATTTGATACTATCTAGGCGCCCTTAAGGGCTAGTAATGGAAGAAAAAAAAAGCAAACACTCTATTCAGCGGAAGGTATACCGCAAAACACGCTCTGCCGTGCGGCGCTGGCGTTCACAGCCACTTGCTACACCGTCCCCAAAGCGTCTCAAGATTTTTACCAATGTGCAGAGTGCTTCTGTCGCGGGGATAACCCGTGTCATGTCTTCGTTTGCGGAACATGTAAATGCCTCTCCCGATACCCGCGTAGAGCTCGTATGTATTTCAACAGCGCCCGACAATGCTCAGCATGAAGGCGCTGGCTGGCAAAAAGAAACTAACAAAGAAAAACATCTTACCTCGCTCCTGTATGAAGGGGTTATTCCTCCGTTTGCGGGCGTGTTGCAGTCGGCAAAAGGGATAGAGGATGTCAGCCGCGCCTACGCGACGCTTATTGACGCTTACCGCGCCGCTCTTAAGGAGGAAAAACCGGACGTCGTCTTGGTTAACGGCACCTACATAATCGCCTGGGCTTTAATGATTGCGGCGCGCGGCCTGCGGTACCCGGTGGTGCACTACTACCACGGCTCGCTTATAAAGGAGACCGAGCACTGGCAGAACGAGAAACACAAACGCATCATGCGCGCCATAGAAACCTCGTTCGACCGCGCCGACTTGAAGTATGTCTTTCCCTCAACGCTGGTGAAGCATTATGTCGAGCGGAACGTGTTTCGCCACAGCGTGCGCAAGGCGCAGGCGCTTGTGCTGCCAAACCCTATACCCAAGGAGTTTTTTGAAACACCTATACCCAAAGATAAAAAGGGTGTGGCATTTGTGGGCAGGTGGACGCGGGTTAAAAATACCACTTTTCTCGATAGGTTTGCCTACCTCAACCACATGAGCAAGAACCCTCTCGACCTCTATGTCGTGACAGACGAGCGGGGCAGGGGTAAGGCAAGCAAGGTCCTTCACGACCGCGTGCGCTTTGCGGGCCCCTACCACAGCGCGCTTGAGATGGCGAAGTTTTATGCAAGTATGCAGGCGGTTATCTGTCCTTCGCACTTCGAGACCTATGGCAACGTGGCACAGGAGGCGGTTGCCGCAGGCACGCCGGCCTTAGTGAGCCGCAACATGGGTGTGGCGGAAGTGTTTAGAAAGGTCGGTTTGGACAAGTTGATTGTAAGCTTTGCGAACGTGCGGGAGGTTTTTGCTTTGGTGCAGGAGGGCGGGCTCCCGGCCGTCACTAACTCCGCGCGCGAGGCGCTGCGCGAGGTCGCGGGAGAAAGCACCGTGCATCAAAAACTACTTGAGTTTATCAAGTCTTGAAAACTTTTCTTTAGATTTGTAGCGCACTATGGTACGGTTAGTAGTGAGGTCGAATCGTTACCAGCGTAACGCGAAAAAAAGCACGTATCGTATGGACGACATGAATCCAGGCGGCACAGCACCTGCTCCAGGAGCACCAGTGCCAGGCGCCACTCCGACTCCTCCAATGCCGGGTGGCGCACCGCAAACGCCCCCTGCTCCGGGCCAAATGTAATTTTTAGCCTACTGGCTATAAGCAAATCCCGCCATACTGGCGGGATTTGCTCTTTCTAGTGTGCCTTAATCCAAAAGTATATGTCTTCAAGCGCTTTAACACCGTCGCCGGCGGCAATGTTGTTTTGGTGGTAGAGTTCATCGGTGCAGTCGCCCGCGGCCCAGATACCTTCTACACTGGTGCGTTGGTTTTTGGGGTTGGTAACTACACGGTCAAACTCATCGAGCTCGAGCGTGCCTTTGGCAAAGTCGGTGGAGGGGAGCATGCCGATCTCCACAAATACGCCCGCAGACGGGATTTCGCTCTTCTCTTTTGTTTGGGTATTTTCGACAACTACGCTCGATACAAAACCACTGCCTTTTATTTCAATAGGGCGGGTGTTTGTAAGTGCTTTCATGTTGGGATGTTTTAACACTGTTTCAACCGTCAAGGCATCCGCTTTTGAAAATTCCGCGCTCCTGTGGAGGAGCGTCACCGACTTGGCATAGGCAAGAAGCTGTGCTGCTGTCTCAAAGCCGGCGTTGCCGCCGCCTACAACCACCGTGTCTTGGCCGGCAAACAAGGGGCCGTCGCACGAGGCACAGTAGGTAAGGCCCTTGTTCTCAAACTCTGCCGCACCTATAGCCTTGAGCTTTCTGCGCACGCCTCCTGTCGCAACCAAGACCGCCCGCGCTTCGTACTGCTCGCCTGCAATAATCGAAAAAGCCCCTCCCTTTTTCTCGAGCTTGGTAACACGGGTTCCGAGTTTAATATCCACCACATTGCTCGCATAGGCGCGCAGATGCGCCTCAAAACTCTTGGCCAGGTCAAGACCGGAAATCGCTTTGGTACCGATCCAGTTCTGGATCTCTACGGAGTCCATAGACTGTCCGCCTATAGTTTCAGTTATAAAAACAGTCTTGAGCTGTTTGCGGGCAGCATACACTCCTGAGGCCACTCCGGCAGGCCCGCCGCCTAAAATCGCAAGATCGTACATTGCTCTATTCTACTTAATTTTCGGTCTTCGCAAAAACGAAGGTACCGCGCTCCAGTCGTCCTCCTCTTTGTCGTCGAGCTTAGGCTTGGTGTCAGGCTCATTGTGGCCTTCTTTCATGGGTACGACAGGCGTGCCGTACGTTTTGCCTACCGCGGGGACATCAGCCTCTTTTTCCTTGCCATCGCGAGCAAAAGTAAAGAGCTGAGTACCGCGGGGCGTTACTCCCTGTGCCGGAAAGCCGGTTGCAATAACCGTAACCTTTAGTTCGTTTTTCTTCAATTTGTCGTCCTTGATGGCGCCGAAGATAATCTTAGCGTTAGGATCAACAGACTCAGTAATAATTTTTGCCGCTTCGTGCACTTCAATCATACCCAAGTCTTCGCCGCCGGCGACCGCGAACAGCACGCCCTTTGCGCCGTTTATCGAGAGTTCGAGGAGAGGCGAGGAGACTGCGGCGTTGGCTGCAGCAGCCGCGCGGTTCTCTCCGCTTGCTACGCCGATGCCCATGAGCGCGCTGCCGGAGTTTTCCATAACGGCGCGTACGTCAGCGAAGTCGACGTTGATGATGCCGGGGGAGGTAATAAGGTCGGAGATTCCTTCGACCGCTTGCTTCAAAATGTCGTCACACATGGCAAAGGCCTGTTTGAGCGTCGTTTCTTTTTGTACGGTTGCAAGCAGGCGATCGTTGGGGATTACAATAAGCGCGTCTACTTCTTTGCGCAGTTCTTCTAAACCCTGCTCCGCCAAGCGCATGCGCTGGGCACCCTCGAATGAAAACGGCTTTGTCACCACCCCCACTGTTAACGCCCCAAGCTCTTTGGCCGTGCGAGCAACAACCGGCGCGGCGCCGGTTCCCGTGCCGCCGCCCATACCGCTTGCAACAAACACCATGTCAGAGCCCTTAAGTGCCTGTTGGATCTCTTCTTTTGTTTCGTCGGCCGCACGCTTGCCCAATTCCGGGTTCATACCGGTGCCGAGGCCCCGTGTCAGATTTTTGCCGATGTGTATTTTCTTTTTGGCGAGTGCATGGTGGAGTGCCTGAGCATCAGTATTTATTGCAATAAAATCTACGCCACGCATCTTGCTCTCGACCATGTGATTGACCGCATTACTGCCAGAGCCTCCTGCGCCGACCACCCGTATCCGTGCGAATGCTTCCACCTCCGGTAATATCTGCGGCATAAGTAAAGGGCAGTATACCACTTATAAGCCGTTTGCAACCTTTGACAATCTACCTTTTTGTTTTTGTATTTAGGGGAGAAATTTCTTAAACCAACGCCACGCGGCTTGCAAGGCATCACGCGCGCCACCCCCTTCCTGATTTTCGAAGCCGCTGCCTTGAGTAAAGCCCCAAATGGTAAGTCCGTAGGCTACCGCCCATGAGCCGTCTTTAAGCTCGACGCGCGAGTTTGTACCTTCCGAAAGCATGGCAAAACGCGAAGGGAGATGCAACACCGCCTTGGCAAGGTCGGACATCGTATGAACCGATGAGCCCCCGCCGCTTAGGATTACCCCGGCCGGGAGGAGTTCGTTCTTGCCGATTTTTTTAAGGTGCGCTTCAACAAGCTTAAACATGTCGGACACCCGTTTTGAAATAAGGTCGTCTATTTTGCGCTTGGGATAGGTAGAGCCTAACACCGCACCGCTCTTTAACTGCTCGGCTTCTTCAGGACTGATGCGGAGCCCCAGCGCAAGGTCATTGGTGATATCGGTACCGCCCACGGGGAAGACCCGAACGGACATCGGAATACTGTCTTCAAACACGATTATGGAAAGAGTTTCCGAGCCGATGTTCACCAAGACGCAGCCCACGCGTTTTTGCATCTTATTGAGCGCCACGAACGAAGCCGCCAAGGGCGATGCGGCGATATCCTCGACTTCAATCCCGGCTTCCTCGACTGCCGAAACGAGGTCATGCACGTGGCGCTCGAGGCAGGTGATAAAAAAGGTTTCAACAGAGATGCGCTGGCCCTTCATACCGATGGGGCTTTTGCCCATCACTCTCATCCCGTCGACCGAATATCGCAGGGGAATGGTGTGGATCACCTTGCGGTTTAAAGTTGAGGAGGGTGCAAGAGCGCCTTCGGCGGCAGAGAGTGCGCGGGGGATATCGCGGGAGGTAATTTCCGAGTCGCCCCGCTCCACAACCGTTTCTCCGCGGGAAAATGCTTCGTCCAACCCGACCCCGCCCACTCCGACGTAGGCGCGCCTTACCTTAACTTGTGCTGCTCTGCTTGCTTGTGCCACTGCCGCGGCTATTGAGCGAGCAACATCCGGTACGGAGATAACATACCCCTGCTTCATGCCGCGGCTCTCGGCGTATCCGGTGCCCAGTATCTGCGGCGCTTCGCGGGGGTTGTCAGGACGGCGGGCGATCACAACCTTGACCTGGTGTGTGCCTACATCAATACCGGTGACGATTTTTTGCATGCAAAGAATGACGCGCTAAGAGCTCTTGCTCAGCGCTTTCCATTCTAGCACTATGTTTGAAGCCTTTCAGGTGCAGTAATCCGTGGATAAAAAGGTAGGGGACCGAGTAGGGTGCGGCCGCTTTTTTGCAGATAAGTATCTCTCCCGACGTTTTAGAGAGAGGAAAAGAAAGGACATTAGACACTTTGTTCTTGTTTTTAGTGCGGAGGGTTACCTTGCGCATCTCTTTGGGAGACAAAAAAGCGTGCTGTAGGTCGTAGTGCGGGCCCAGTACCTCTTTTTGCAAGCGTTTAAAAAGCTCTGCTTGTCGCATTAGTTAGCGTCTCCTGCCTCGGCGCGGAGGACGCTCGAGTATCTTGCCCATCTTGATGAGTTCAGCAACCTCTTCGCGCCGCTTAATGACCTTGAGCGTGTGCTTACGGCGCACGAGCTTAGATTTGTCGCGGGAGTAGTAGCGGCGCTTGCGTAGGCCTTGGATAAGCCCCACGCCCTGCACGCGTTTGCTAAAGCGGCGGATCAAGTTGACCGCCGTTTCAGACTCGTTTTTTTGCACCTCTGCATTTACTGCCATTGCGGAGCAATACTAACACGAAAAAATATCCGCTGCAACTTACCTAAGCGTTTTTAAAAACCGGGGCACTTCGGTCAACATAATAGTCGTCTGCGAGCTGTTTTGCATCGAACGTACGATAAGCGTGCCGTCGAGAGCTTCCCGCTGGCCCATGATGAGGAGATGGGAGACGCCTTTCTCGCGCGCGGCGGCAAGCTGTACCGAGAGGTGGGCGGTATTGAACGATTGCCATGCCGGCACGCGAGCCGCGCGCAGCATGTCGATAACCGCAAGCCCCTGAATCTTTGCGCGCAACCCCAGCTGAGCAAAGTACACTTTCGGCTTGTGTGTGCGCCGCTCGGCGGAGTAGATGCCCGGCTTTAAGCCGCTCTTTCGGAAAAAAATACTCGCACCCACACCCGTGCTCTCTTTCTGCCGCGTCTCGCGGCGGAGATACTCGTCGTAGCGGCCGCCGACACACGCCATAACCGTCGAGTCGCCGTCTGTAAAGTCGAGCGCAAAAAGCGTGTGGGCTCCTCGCTCGTCGCCCACCAACGTGTCGTCGAGCTCGTAGGGAAGCCCCAGATGTTCTGCATGCTCCAACACCGAACGGAAATGATCCCGGCTCTTTTCGGAGAGAAAATGCGTGGGGTGAGGAGCTTCCAGGGCAGTTCTCTGACAGCTCTCCAAGCGGCAGTGGTAGATCATGAGCGGATTTTTAAGAACGTCGTCGCGGCAGGCAGGGTCGAGTCGCTCTACCTGCTTGCGGACAAAAATCCCCAACTCGCGCTGAAATCGCTGCTGGGAGTCGCGGTCGCCAAGCGCATTAAACCGCACGGCACGCGGCTTCGCTCCCCACTCCTCCGCAATCATGATAAGCGTCTTGAGAAGCAGGATTTCTCCCACGCTCTCGCCGGTGCCCATGACCTGCAGGCCGAACTCCGCCGTCTCGCGGGGCGGTAGCGTGTACGGCGCATACTCGGGCGCGGGTGTGGCATAAAAGGCCAGCACAGGTTCTCCGGGCTTTAAGGCAGCGTGCGCAGCGCATACATGCGCCGCACTCATAAAAGTGTGCGGCGCTCTGCTGCGCGGGAGCAGCACCGCAGAGCGCGGAACCTCTTTTTCCACCTCACGTACGGGCCGAAAGCCGTAGAAGGTAGCGACGTCACTCGCGTGTCTTAAGAAAGAAGAAGGGCTTTTCATCAACAATTATTGTGCTGGTGTACTTCCCGGTAAGAGAGTCGCGTTTTGTATAGGCAGCAGGCGCACTAAGGCCCGGCCGACAATATTTTCTTTCGGCAAGATACCCCACATCCGCGAGTCGGAACTCTCGGGCCGGTTGTCGCCCATGGCAAAGTACTCGTCGTTCTCGAGCTCCACGGTCAAACTACCGCCGTTGCCTTCGTTAACTACGTACGACTCGTCAAGCACGACGCTCGAGCCGTCTGTTTTGGTTACGGTAACGCTGCTTTCGGTGATGCGTATGGTTTCGCCGGGGAGCCCGATGAGGCGCTTGATGAAATATTGCGAAGGATCCTTCGGGTATTTAAAAATAACGACATCGCCTCGGTCAGGCTCGTCAAAGCGGTAAGAAAGCTCGTCGACAATGAGATACTGACCGTTTTCAAAGGTCGGTACCATAGAAGCGCCGGATACGATAAAGGGCTGTGCAACAAAAAGGCGCACCGGTACCACGATGATTACGGCAACAAGGGCGAATTTTAGGAGTTCGGTGAAGATATTCTCACTCTTCTCCTCTGGCATGAGAGTAATTGTATGTCACTCTCGCGTTAATGCAAGCAGTTTGCTACATTAGGACACATGCAATGGGTATTAGTAGGCTTAGGCAACCCGGGGAAAGAGTACGAACACACACGCCATAACGTTGGTAGAGAGTTTTTGCTCGCTTGTGCAGATGATTTGCCCAAAAAAGCTACTGTAGTAACGCCCGATACATTTATGAACAAGTCGGGGAGCGCAGTAAAGCCGTATATTAAGTCCGCAAAAGCCGCAGAGCAGCTCGTGGTGTTGCATGACGACCTTGATTTACCTTTAGGAACGGTAAAAATCTCTTTTGGTAGGGGCTCGGCAGGGCATAAGGGGGTGGAGTCTGTCGAGCGCGCAGTAAAAACCAAGAATTATGTGCGCTTTCGCATTGGTATTTCGGCGGAGAAGAAGAGTGGCGCAGTAAAGAAGCCCGATGTGTTGGGCAAATTCAAATCAAGCGATGAAGCAGAGCTCAAAGTGGCTCGTAAAAGCGTCAAAGAGGGCCTCGAAATTCTGATGACTGAGGGTTTGGGGAAAGCAATGACTGCAATCAACGGGAGATAAATCAACTACACAAGAGTTATAAATTACTTTTTCTCTCCGGTAAACGAGAGCGCCATGCGCATCTCTTTGGGGTCAAAGAGGGAAATGGAAAAGGGGTAGCGTTTGCCGAGCTCGAGCGAGCTACGGAGCTTTTCTTCGGTGCCAAACTCGCTTATGTGCACCAGCCCTGCGATACCTTCCTCGATAGAGGCGAGTGCGCCGTGCTTGTTAAACTTGATCACCACGCCCTCCACTTTGTCGCCTTTGTTGTATTTGGTCTCGGCGCTCTTCCATGGGTTTTCTTTGAGCTGTTTGACCGAAAGCGAGACCTTGCCTTCTTTAATGTCGATTATCTTGACCTTGGGCTTGTCGCCGACCTTGAAGAAGTGGCGCGGGTCGTCTACCAAGCCCCAGTCGATTTCTGAAATATGGACCAGGCCTTCCAAACCCTCTTCGAGTTTTACAAAGACGCCGAAGTCCACCATGCCGGTGACCTCGCCCTCCACCACGTCACCCACGGCGTAGTTTTGGATAAGCTCGCGCTTTTCTTTGTCGTCAACGCCTTTCTCGGAGAAGATAAGTTTGCCTTCTTTGGGCTGGGCGCCGATTATCGAGACCGCGATCCGAGTGCCTACCAGTTTGCGCAGCTCGTCGAGGATTTTGTCTTTGTCGCCGTCTACAACTCTAGGGTAGTGCTCGGCCTTAAGCTGGCTTGCGGGGAGAAAGCCCGCCAACCCCTGCCACTCCAAAATGAGCCCGCCCTTGTTTGCCTCTTTAACCAGGAGCTCGAGCTGGCGCTTGTCTTTAACCGCCTCTTCGGCTTCAGCCCACACTATAGCCTGGCGCGCCTCTTTGAGGCTGAGCTCGATGTAGCCCTCTTTGCTCGTGGTTGAAATTACTTTTGCGGCGATAACGTCGCCAAGGTTGGTGCGCTTGATGACCTCGCGGGCGTTCATGTACTCGCGGCCAAAGATGATGCCGGTACCGAATGGGGGGAGGTTGATGTAAAGCCGCGCGCGGTCAAGAGCGATAACCTTGCCCTCGACAATGTCGCCCTCTTTAGGCGGCTCGGGCGCGCGCAAGGCAAAACCCTGCATCAAAGATACAGGTGCCTCGGCCTCAACAATGAGTTCTTTTGTAACCATAGTTATTTAGTTTTACGTCAGGGGCCCCTGCGGGGTTTACTCCTGTGCGTGCTAATAAAAGGTAGAAACCCTTTATTGCTAGGGACTATACACGATATTTCTAAAAAAGAAAAGCCCGCGCGGTGCATCGCGCGGGTAGACAATTCTTAATTTAGGACCACGCCCCTTTCTACATTGGCATCCTGAATGCACCAGGGTAGGCGTTGTAGAAATCTGGCCGACGATTACCTAGCTTATGGGCTTGGGTTTTCCGAGCATCGACCTTTTAAACAGTGTCTAACTAGTTTGTACTACCAGTTAGTTTTTTGGTCAATATTCTATAAATAAGAAAACCGCCGCGGAGAACAAAAGGCTCGCGCAAGCGCGCGAGCCACGGACATGTCGAAAAATGATCACCAGGTACGGAGAACAGGTTTGGGATCGTGTTCTTCCAAATCCCATCCGGCATCACCTTCGCCTATAACCCCTTTTGGGTGCGGACCTTGCCGCTGCTGGTCTGGCGACTTGGTGAGGTCGGTCATCTGTTTTGGAACCCTTTTCCGCCCAAATCGCCGCACATTTTGAGGATATTTGTCGAGAAAAGGTTTATCCAATTTCTTGTCATCCTTCTTCATCGCATTCCGTCTCCTCGTAGAACTTTTGCCACCCTAAAAAAGGCGCATCGGTAGACTTTATCACGCTTTTAAAATGTACCAAATAATGCTATAATTAAGGGTACATTATGGTAATAACCTACCTCGGCGGCGAGTGCTTTAAGGTCACCCAGGGTGACCTCACTATAGCCATAAACCCGCCGTCTAAAGACTCTTCGCTTAAAGCCCCGAAGTTTGGCTCCGACATCGTGCTCACAACCTTGGACCATGAAGACTTTAACGGTATTGAGCAAGTGGGCTTTGGCGAGCGGGCGCCGTTTGTAATAACCGGCCCCGGCGAATATGAGGTTAAGGGAGTTGCGGTGCGTGGCTTTGCATCCGAGAGCACCTACGGGGGAGAGAAGAGTATCAACACAATTTACAGTATCTTGCTTGAGGGCATGAACTTGGCATTTTTAGGCGCACTTGGCACCGACCAGCTCTCGAAAGAAGCTATAGAGGGTCTCGACGACATTGATATCCTGTTTGTGCCGATTGGAGGCGAAGGGGTTTTAGACTACAGCCAAGCCTACGCGCTTGCGGTACAATTGGAGCCTAAGGTGGTGATCCCGATGCACTATACGGAGGAGCAGCTCAAGCGCTTTCTTAAAGAAGCGGGCGAGGATGTTAAACCGATAGACAAGCTTACGGTAAAGCGCAAAGACCTGGAGGGCAAAGAAGACGAGATAGTGGTCTTGCAGTCATAAACCCTATGCGCAGATATATAGAAAACATCCAAGACACCCACACGCCGCACGAGCGACGACAAGTCGCTATGCGCATTGCGGCAATCGTGACCGGCCTGCTGTTTATAGCGTGGCTTGCTACGCTTGGTGTCCGGCTTGGGGGCGCGGTGCCCGCAGTGGTAAACGAGGGCACAAGCAACGCCGCCTCGGCGCTTGAAGCGGTGCAGGAGTAACCTATGGCAGACGAACAAAAACAACCTCGGGCAGACGGAGGAAGCGGCATTATAGGCCGCAACATTTCAACAGAAATGCGCGAGGCGTACTTAGACTACGCGATGTCGGTTATCACCTCGCGTGCGCTTCCCGATGTTAGGGACGGCCTCAAACCCGTGCACCGCCGCATCCTCTACGCCATGCACCGCATGGGGCTTACCTCGAGCGCGCGCTTCCGCAAGAGTGCAACGGTAGTAGGCGAGGTCTTAGGTAAGTACCACCCGCACGGCGACTCTTCCGTATACGACGCGATGGTTAAAATGGCCCAGGAGTTTGCCATGCGCTACCCGCTGGTCTTGGGGCAGGGGAACTTCGGCTCGATAGACGGCGACCAAGCGGCCGCCATGCGCTACACCGAGGCCAAGATGAGCTCAATGGCAGGGGAGCTGCTGCGCGACCTGGAAAAAGATACGGTAGAGTGGCGCCCTAACTACGATGGTTCTCTTAAAGAGCCGGCGGTGCTGCCCGCTGCGGTGCCTAACATCCTCCTTAACGGCACTTTGGGCATCGCGGTCGGCATGGCCACCAACATCCCGCCGCACAACCTGCGCGAGCTTTCAGACGCGCTTACGCATTTGATAGAAAATCCTTCAGCAACCGTTGAAGACCTGATGCACTTTGTAACGGGGCCCGACTTTCCGACAGGCGCTGTGGCGTTTAACAAGCGCGACCTCCTCCACGCATACTCCACCGGCAAGGGCGGGGTGGTGGTACGCGGCGTGGCGGAAATTGTCGAAGACAAGAAAGGCAACTATCAAATTGTCATCACAAGCTTGCCCTACCGCGTCAACAAAGCCGAGATGCAGATCCGCATCGCCGACCTTGTGCACGACAAAAAAATAGACGGTATTAAAGGCTTGCGCGACGAGTCTACCCGCGACATCCGCGTTGTGGTGGAGTTGAAGCAAGGCGCCCAGCCGCAGAAGGTCCTCAACTACCTCTACAAGCACACCCAGCTCGAAGACACCTTCCACTTCAACATGGTGATGCTGGTAGACGGCGTGCCGCAGACCATGTCCTTGAAGGGCATTTTGCAGGAGTTTATCAAGCACCGGCAGGAGGTGGTTAAGCGCCGCACGCAGTTTGACTTGAGCCAAGCGCAGGCGCGCGAGCATATATTGCTCGGCCTCAAGAAGGCACTCGACCACATAGACGAGATTATCAAGACCATTCGCGCGTCAAAGGATGTGCAGGATGCGCACGCCAACCTTAGAAGCAAGTTCAAGTTCTCCGAGCTGCAGGCGACCGCTATTTTGGAGATGCGCCTGCAGAAGCTCGCCAACCTCGAGCGCAAAAAGGTTGAAGATGAGCTTAAGGAAGTGCAGGCGCTTATTGAAGAGTTGGCCGCGCTCTTGAAGAGCGAGAAGAAGATGCTTGGGGTTATCAAGACCGAGATCGCAGACGCAGCCAAAAAGCATGGCGACGATCGCGAGACCAAAGTAGTGAAGGGTGCTGCAGACATTATCAACGTCGAGGATCTTATTGCCGACGAGGAACAGGTGCTGGTCTTGACCCAGGGCGGCTATGTTAAGCGCACGGCGCCAACCGAGTTCCGCCGGCAGAAGCGCGGCGGGGTCGGCGTTATAGACTTGGATACCAAAGAAGAAGACTTCGTCACCAACTTCCTCACGACCTCGACCCACAGCGACCTCCTGTTCTTTACCGACCTCGGCAAGGCCTATCAGATAAAGATGTACGACCTACCGGAGGGCAAACGCTCGACCAAGGGCAAAGCCATAGTGAACTTCCTCTCCGTGGGCGACAAAGAAAAAGTGTCGAGTGTGCTGCCGATGCGCAAGAATCAGAAGCAGGGGGAGAAGTTTCTATACATGATTACAAAGCAGGGCATTACTAAAAAAGTGGATGCAACGGCCTTCCACGACGTGCGCCGCAGTGGACTTATTGCGATGAAGCTCCAGAAAGGCGACGAGTTAATTGCAGCGCTCCTGGTAGAGAAGGGCGATGAAATCTTCCTTTCTTCAGCCAAAGGGCAGTCGATTAAATTTAAAGAAAGCGATGTGCGCGCCATGGGCCGCGCCGCCGGAGGCGTCAGGGGTATGAAGCTCTCGAGCGGCGACTTTATCGTCGGCGCTGACATTGTGCCAAAGGGTGCGAAGGACTTGGAGGTGTTAGTTGTCTCGCGCAACGGCTACGGCAAAACAACGCCGGTTAAGGAGTATAAGGTGCAAAAACGCGGCGGCAGTGGCATTAAGACTATCAAAGTGACTCCTAAGACCGGCCAGCTTGTTGCTGCACATGTGGTCAGCAAAGAAGAGGGGGTAGGGGAGGATGAGATGGTGGTAATGAGCAAAAAAGGCCAGGTCATACGCACCGGTTTGGCCGAAATCCCGTCACTCTCCCGCAGCACCCAAGGCGTACGCATAATGAAACTCCACGACGGCGATGCTATTGCATCTTTCGTTTGTTTGTAGAATTGCATGAATTTTCAACTTCTCGATTTTTCTTCAATAGTGAATATAGTTTCTTTCTCTTTTATACTAATTGCAGTTATAGGTCTATCAATTACAGCAATCAGAAATAGAAGGAAAGGGATAAAAAACAATTTTGGAGAGAAGTATGAAGAATTTGCTGAACTTTACACTAGCCCTATGGACATGTTTTTAGGAAGAAAGAAAATGCCCCTTTCTCTTGCTTTTTCTCTCGCGATCGGGTTATCACTCTTCACCATTCTGAGTTTTCTACTAATCATTAGGGTGTATGTTACCGGTGGATCTGTAGCGTCAAGTATTTGGTTCTATCTGTTGGCAGATATTGCTTTTACCGGAGCTTCAATATTTGTTCTAGTAAAGAACTTAAGAAATTGATAAGCCCATGGCAATGCGACACCCTTGCCAAATGGTAAGATTTTGAGGAGGTATTGTGGTAAGGTGTCGCAGGAATCGAACCTGGGAGCAACCAAGATGTCAGCACCAGTACCGCCAGAGGTCGAGAAGGACTTCAACGAACTGCGCGAAGCCCTGAAGGACGGACAGCAGGGTCAATACCTTCTCTATAATATCGACAACAGTAGTTGTTCCGTGGGCAAGGACTACAAAGACGCTCACGAGAACTACGACGCTCGTTTCGGCACGGTCCCGAAGGGGAGTTGGTGCAACTTTTTGGGAATATTCATCTAGCTGTTCCGACAGCCATGACGATTTTACCCATCCCCGCCCGCGGCGCACGACCGCGGGCGGGGATTTTTATTGGTATACTGCTCTGGTTATGGCTACCTTACGGACGCCGGAAGGCGAGAAAAAATATCAGGACTACATTAAAGCAGGGGGCCTCGATAACGGCTGTCCACTGTGTCGCGACACGGCACGTAAAACCTTTACGTATTGGAAAATAGTCTCAAATGACTTTCCTTACGACCGTGTGGCTGGAGCGCACGACATGGTGGTACCTCTGCGGCATATCACGGAGCACGAGCTTACCGCCGAGGAGTTAGAAGAGTTACGCGAGATAAAGCATTCTTACATTAACGACACCTACGACTACGTCATAGAGGCGGTCTATAAAAAGAAGTCGATACCTAAACACTTTCACCTGCATCTGGTGACATTAAAGGAATAATAACTTATTCTGTAATGTAGAGCGCAGTTTTCATATGCTTCGACGTTGGCCACCACGACCGAGCCCTCCGAAGCCGGTACGCCACGTAGGTCAACGACTAACCCCATCTAGGCCCCTTGAGCCTGTAATAGGTGGGTCGAAGCAGATAACCTGAGCGCTTTGAAGTTGGGCGCTCTTTTTCTTTTAACTAGGGGTTCTTGTAAGAAACAGCTTGCTCGTGCGTTATACCTCTATATATGATGAAGGTCAGGGCCAACAAAGATGTCTTAGGCGCGGTTATGGTAGCCGCGGTGGTCATCTCCCTGTACTCCTTCTGGGGCACGCATATCCTAACCAATCAGTCTGGCGAGCCAGCTTCGGTGGTAGTCGACCGCTCCTAATATTAAAAAATGAGTGCCCCCGCGGATGGTCTCGCGGGGGGCCTTTTTCGTTAGTCGGTGAACCTGGCCGCCAGCGCCACGGCAAGCCCCGTAAAGTTCGAGGGCTTTAAGGCTCGCAACTCCTCCTTTACGGCCTCCGGGATATCAAGCGAGTCGATCCTTTTGTGCAAACTCGCAAGAGACACCGGTTTGCCTCGAGTTTCCTCCTTGAGGAGGTCATATCCACCGCTTACGCCTTCGCGACGTAATATGGTTTGTATGGCCTCCGCGAGCACTTCAGGACGATTTTCAAGTTCAGTGATTATCTTGGCCTGGTCGGCCGAGATCTTGCCAAGCCCCTTCAGCAGGGCCTTGTAACCGATGAGGGAGTGTCCGAGCGCCATCCCAAACGCACGCTCAACCGTGGAGTCCGAGAGATCCCGCTGCAGGCGCGAGATGGGGAGCTTTCTACAGAAAAATTCCAACATCGCGTTCGACAACCCCAAGTTTCCTTCAGCGTTCTCGTCGTCGATCGGGTTGACCTTCTGCGGCATGGCCGAGGAGCCAACTTCGCCCTCGACTGTTTTTTGCATCAACCAGTCGTCGCTGATGTAACGCCATACATCCTGTGAAAGTCCGATCAGGATTGTGTTGATCCGCATGAAGATGCCGAAGAACTCGGCGTAGGTGTCATGGGGCTCGATTTGCGTTGTCACCTCGTTCACGACGAAGGGCAGCAATCTCTCTTCTGCAGATATTTTGTTGAGTCGCAGAACAAAGTCGTAGGTAAAGCTGATCCACTCGACCTTGGGGAGCGCTTTCACGTCGGCACTGTAGTTGCCGCTCGCCCCATTACATTTCACCAAGAGTTCGAATTGCCGCAGCTTGAAGATGTGCTTCGTAAGGCGCTCGGCAAACACGTTGAATTCTTTGCCGAGTGTCGTTGGGGTTGCGGGTTGGCCGTGAGTACGCCCAAGCATCGGAAGTGCGGCATACTGCAGGGCAAAGCTTCGCAGTGCATCCCGCACCGCAATAACCTCTGCCAAGAGGACGCTTGCTGCCCGCCGCAGCATGAGCGCGTAGGCAAGGTTATTAACGTCCTCCGAGGTACGGCCAAAGTGCACCCACTCGACGATATCGCCAAGCGAAGTGCCTTGAAGCACCATGCGCAGATACTTGATCGCCGCGACCACATCGTGGTTGGTTGCCTTGATGTCCTTATATCCCTGCGTTTCGATTTTATTGATGATGGCGGCATTTTCAACCGACACCTTCTTGAACTCGTTGAGCATCTTGTACTCCGTCGGCGTAAATGCTCGCAGCGGTGTATCACGATGTTCAGAAAACGTTATCAGGTACTCGATAAGTACCTCGAGGCGCGCCCGGATAAGGCCATATTCGCTCATGTGAGGTACCAGGTCTACGATGTGGCGCCGATACCTCCCGTCCACCGGGCTTAGTGCGGTCAGTGCGTTAAGTTCCATCTCCATGTAACTTTCCTCCGGTTCAGATAGCCACACATTATGTATGGCCGTGTTCGTCCGCAGTCACGGTAACAAAAAGGGCGTTATAATACAAACGATGAGCGAGAGCTCTTTCCTCAACCCGCATAAGACACTGCTTAGTGCCAAGGTGCACGAGGGTATGGTTGTGGCCGACTTTGGCGCTGGGTCGGGCTTTTTTACGCGCGCCTTAGCGCGCGAGGTTGGTGACGGAGGAGTGGTGTGGGCGGTTGATATCCATCGGGAGCTTCTGCCGCGGATTAAAACGCTAGCCCTCGCAGAGGGCCTGCACAACGTTGAGGTTATCCACGGCGATGTCGAGGCGGTGGGGGGCAGCAACCTGCCGGAGAACCATTTTGACTTCTGTGTTGCAGCAAACCTGCTTTTTGGGCTTGAGCACCGGGGTGAGTGTGTCGCGGAGATAAAACGGGTCTTAAAGCGCGGCGGCCGCGCGCTTGTGGTGGACTGGGCGGGCTCCTTTGGGGGCTTAGGGCCGCATACAGACCACGTAATAACTGCGGCCGCCGCACGCGCACTTTTTGAAACTCAAGGCTTTGCCTATGTCGAAGAGGTGCCGGCAGGCCTCTACCATTGGGGATTTGTCGTTAGGAAAAAGTCTTAATCAAGCGCATTATTAAACAAACGAGATGTCGACCTTTCAGATCATCGTTCTTGGCGTCTGCGCCGCACTTATACTCATAGGCGTTGGCGTGTTTGCTTCCTTTGGTGGTGTGCTTGGCGGTGGCGGCACCGGACAGGTGGTTATCTGGGGTACGCTCGACGGGACGATGATGAACAATGTGTTGACCTCGCTCCGAAACGCCGACGAAACATTTCAGGATGTTTCCTATACAGAGAAAAACCCGGCCACCTACGACACCGAGCTTCTCAACGCCATGGCCGCAGGCACGGGGCCCGACCTTTTTTTGATAGATAGCGACAAGCTCCACTCATTTTCCGACAAAATCATTACGATCCCGTATCGGCTCGTGTCGCAAAACGTCTTCCTTAACTCATTTGTCGACGAGAGCGAGCTGTTTTTAACCACGCAGGGTGAGCTTGCTCTGCCATTTACTATCGACCCCCTGGTTATGTACTGGAACCGCGACTTGCTTGCGACTGCTGGGTTGGGCGAGCCGCCGCGCTACTGGAACGAGCTCCTCGCTGTGGCGCCCAAGGTGACCGCGCTCGACCGCTCCAACATAACCAAGAGCGCCGTGGCACTTGGCACGTGGAGCAACGTCGCGCACGCTAAGGAAATACTCTCAACTCTCTTTATGCAGGCGGGCGACCGGGTAGTCGTGCGCGGAGAGGACGGCGCACTCTTGCCGGTTTTAGGCTCTGCAACAGGCGGCGGCTCGGCTGATGCGCCTTCGGCGCTGCGGTTTTATACCGACTTTGCCAACCCCACTAAAACCACCTACTCGTGGAACAGGGGCCTCCCTCTTTCCACCAACGCTTTTGTTGCCGGCGACGTGGCCTTGTACTTCGGTTTTGTAAGCGAGTTTAACGCTATCGCGGCACGCAACCCCAACCTGCGCTTTTCCGTAGCGCAGGTGCCGCAGGTTGAAGGCGCACTCTCAAGTGCCACCTTCGGTCGGATGACAGGGCTCGCTATCCCGCGCTCCGCCCGCAATATCGAAGGCGCGGCAATCATTGCGGAAAAGCTTGTGAGTGCAGAGACTATCGCACTGGTGGCACAGGCAACAGGGCTGCCGCCCGTGCGCCGCGATGTTGTGTTTGATACCTCGGCAAATGCCGCGGCAGGCGTGTTTGCCGGGGCAGCGCTTATCGCACGCGGCTGGCTCGACCCAGAGCCAGAGGCCACCGATGACATCTTTCAGGCCATGATAGAATCGGTGATAAGCGGCGGTGCCGAGCCCGCAAACGCTGTCAACACCGCCGCCCAGGGGCTGCGGCAACTTGTAGGGAGATAAAGTATGAAAGGAAAATATATTTTTTTTGTTTTTCTCTTCGTTACTTTTGTCTGCTTTCCTTTCGTATCTATAGCGGCCATCGGTGGAGGGTCGGATGGAGGGTTAGGGGGTGGGAGTGACGGGGGAATAGGTGGCGGCAGTAGTAATAGCAATTTTGTAAAACTCTCCAACCCTCTCGGAGATATTGATTCATTTCCTGAACTTATTAAAGCCATACTCGATGGTACATTTATCATAGGTCTCCCTGTAGCGGTACTTTTTATCGTTATCGCAGGCTTTCGTTTTGTCTGGGCGCGCGGCAATCCTACCGAACTTGACAAAGCTAAGACCAATTTGCTTTACACCGTGGTGGGTATTGCCGTCTTTTTTGGCGCATGGCTTATCACTGAGGTAATCGTGGGGACGCTGGCGCGGCTTAACATCGACATATGAATTTGAGGGACGATATTGTATACCCGATAGTCGATTTTATTGACCTCACCGTCTCGACTTTGGGAGGGGTGGTGCTGGTCCTTTTTCTTATAATCGTAGTGCGCTACATAGCCAAGGCGGGCGACGCACACGGCAAAAGCGAGGAGCGCAGGGCTATGGGTTGGGGCCTTTTGGCACTTTTTATCCTTTTTTCTATCTGGGGGATCATCAACATATTTAAGCAGCTAGTACCTTACACCAACGAGCGCTACGAAGAGGAGCGCGGCAACACCGTGGAGATACTCGAAGTGTAGATGCGACTATCCACACTGCAGTCTTGAGTTCGACTCCCCAGCTGTTAAAGTGGATATATAATAAATTTTTTATGAAAAAGACCATAATCGCTGGTTCACTCGGCCTGTTCCCTTTACTAGCATCTGCACAAGGCGGGACAGGGGCAATCAATTTTGGCTACTTTCAGTCTCTTGTGGGGGGTACGCGAGATCTTCTCGATAATGTCATTCCTATCCTCATAGCATTCGGTCTCATAGTATTTTTTTGGGGTTTGGTTCAGTACATACGCAAGCCGGAGGCAGAGACGGGTAAGAAGATTATGATTGCCGGCTTGGTAGGCCTCTTCGTGATGGTGTCGGTGTGGGGCATTATCCGCCTTGCACAAGGCGTGCTTAATATCCAATCCAACCGGGACGCTGAACAAAATCTACAGGCACCTAATACACCCAGATAACAGCTCTCATGAGGGATGATCTCGTAGATCTCCGCAGGCTCGTTGTCGACTACGTCATAGACCCGATAATGCTTCTGGTTTTTGCCGTCGGGCTTTTGATATTTGTCTTTGGGCTGGTGGAGTTTCTCTACGGCCTTAATGCCGAAACCGATGCCAGGGAGCGTGGTAAAAAACACATGCTCTGGGGTATGGTTGGGATGTTCGTCATGGTTATAGCCTCTGCAATAGTGCTTATCATAATCAACGCCGTGGGAGCGAACGTAGAGTTAAAGGGCATACGATAAATATAAAAGAAGAAGAGCGCGGCGGGTTGAGAAACCCGTCGCGCCCATTATTTCGTAAAGATCAGTTCGACCGAAGCCGTGCCAGAGCAGTAAAGCCTTCAACGGGCTTTCCTTTTTCGTCTGCTGCGTAGATCCACTCCACATCAAGCGGAGCTTCAACTCGCTCCACACCGACAATCTCGTAGTCGCAGATAGGGCCATACCACGCATTGTCTCCGACCCGGTCAGTACGCTTGGCCATTACACACTTGCCAGGCGTCTTGACCGTCCAGTCGCAGTTGCCTCTGGGGTTAATGCGAGTGGGTTTCTTGGGGTCCCCACTGATAGGCTGATCGTGCCATGGCCGGTAGCACTCTAAGTCGAGATCCACCATGTTCGCCTTTGCCACAGGGGGCGACGAGGTGTACTGGCCGGCGGGTGGAGTGCCGGCCAATTGCGTAGCTGGAGGGCCACCAACCCAGTGAATGATGCTGACGACAACAAGCATCATTATTCCGATGCCAGCTATCCAACCGCCAATGCGCCATTTGTTCATCGCTCACCCCTCCCTGTACCCAAGTTCTTGAGACCGTTCTCAAGGGCCTTGGCTATGGCTTCAAAGGCCTTGGAGAGGCCCGGAATGCTGACTGTGTTGACCCGGGCACCCGGCTTCTCGACATCAGTTTGAGCCGCCACCACCGCCAAGTCAGGATCTACTTTCTTGTCGATGTACATGTCGACCTGCTCGAGACGACGTTTAGTCTGGACCTTCTCCGCTTTTCCTTCCGCTTCTTCTCGAACTTTTGCCGTCCAGGCGGCTTCGAGTTTCGGGTCGACTGCCCAGATGTCGTCGATGACTGTGACGCCTGTTCTGATGCCCCAGCGGACCCCGTTAGGATTGCCGTTGGCATCAAGTTGAGCATGGAGTGTTGTTGCGACTTGATCCGAGAAGTCTTTTTTGTCAGCATTGCGAGCTTCCAGGGCTTTCTTTCCCTTCATCTCGATACGAACTGATTGGCGAGCCAGACGTTCCAGTGAGGGAATAACGTCGTCAACCCCGAGGAATCGATAGGGGTCAAACACACGGTACCGCTGGAAGCCGTTGGTAGCCATCAGCGGACCGTCTTTGGCATAGGCTCCTTCCTCATCGCTGATGTCGACTGACTTAGGTTTGCAGTCCACAGGTCGAATCGACATGAATGGCTTGGGTATCCACTGATACCCTTCACTCAAGCCACTCCCGCTACGTAGTAAACGCTGCCCAAGCAGAAGAAGGGCTCCGCGAGAGCCGACTGGGATGTCTTCGAGCCCCCACACGAGATAGAGACCCCCCACCGTCAAGTTGAAGACGATGTGGGCTGTGAAGGCGTCGTCCAGACCGAGAAGTCTGAAGAACCACCAGTTGACTAGCAGGAAGTCGACAAACGGAGCCACCAGCAAATACGAGATAAGTATTCCTGCAAGAAGACTCAACTTGCTCCTGGTAGCTTCTTCGACTTGTTGTTCCATCTGCACCCACGCAGGGGGCTCCGTCGCAGGAGGGACGATTGTAGTGTCTGACATTTGCTTACCTCTCAAGGTTCAGATTTTTCACGCGGCTACAGAGGCCGCTAGTCCGTTTGTTATTATATCATTTTATACGGTTTTGTCAAGCAAAAAAACCTTGCAAAACAAGGGTGAAATGAGGACTTTTGTGCTGGGGAGAGGACTCGAACCTCCAAGCCTTGCGGCACCAGTTCCTAAGACTGGCGCGTATACCAATTCCGCCACCCCAGCATTTTGCGGGTCCGCCCACGAGGATTCGAACCTCGGACCGTCTCCTTAAGAGGGAGCTGCTCTACCAACTGAGCTATGGGCGGAATACAAATAAAATACAACAAATTTTCTTTTTTTGATAGTGCCCGGGGTGAGACTCGAACTCACATTCCTTACGGAACTCGATCTTAAGTCGAGCGCGTATACCGATTCCGCCACCCGGGCGTTTCCTATTTTTACCACCAAATGCTAGATTTAAAAACACGGCCACGTCGCCAAGTAGTAAGGCAAGGGACTGCAAATCCCTTATACGCGGGTGCGATTCCCGCCGTGGCCTCCAAATTATATTAGGACAATTCGTCTAACCGCTGGCGGTTCTTTTCTCCCTTGTCGATAGCAAACTCCACATGCGGCGGGAGCGCGCCTTTAACTCGTTTCTTAAAAAAGTTGCTAAGCTCGGTGCGGTTGCGAAGGCAGAAGTCTAAAGCGTTCTCTTCGGCCGTCTCTGGGAGCACGGTGATGTATATTGTGCCGCGCTTGCCGTCCTCGCTAAGTTGCGTACGCGTTACGGTTATAAGCGACTGCCGGCCCGCCTCGCGCGAGAGAAACTCTGCTGCAACTTCGCGCAGGGCTTCCCGCTTTCGCTCATTCCTGTTTTCCTGCATGTTACTTAAGCGTGACGGTAAATATCTCGAGCCGGTCGCCGGGCGCCGGGTCCGCACTTGTTTTAACCTGCGCGCCAAACTCGGCCCCGGCTTCAACCTTTTTAACCTGCTTTTTATGTGACTGCAGGGAAGTGATGGTTCCCACTCCTAGCTCCAAGTCGCGGCGCATCACTTTAACCTCCGAACCTTCGGTAAGCTCTCCTTCCTCAACCTTTCCTCCCAAAACGACTTTGCCTTTAGCCTCGCCAAAAAGCTTTAACACTTTAGCGCTACCCGTTTTTTCCTCCACGCGCTCTCTGGGCCGGCGCTTCTCCAGCTGCGTCTGCAGCCACTCGGCTAGTTTGTAGATTACGTCAAAGACCTCAATGGTAACCCCTTGGCGCTCTGCCAAGTCGTGGGCTATTCTTTCAACCTTTACGTTAAAGCCTATAACAATGCCCGGCGTCTTTCCGCTCCCGACAAAACGCACGTCGCCTTCGGTTATGGGTCCCACGCCTTGTGAGACTACCCTGATCTCAAGCCGCTCGTGTTTGGGGAGTTTTGCTAGCTCATGTATCACAGCGTCTCCGACGCCCGCAACGTCGGTTTTGATAACTATAGGAAGTATTGTCACTTCCGGAGCCGCCTCTTCTTCGACACGTTCCTCTGTCTCTGCTTTAAGCTCTTTTTTTACCGGCGCACTGCTTGCGTCGCGTTTACCCTGAGCGTGTCGAAGGGCTTCGGCTACCATTTCCTCCGCATCGCGTTTAGTTTCCACGGTGGTAAACTGCGCGCCCACCTGCGGCAGCGCAGAAAAGCCGATAATCCGGACCGGAGTGCCGGGCAAGCCGTGCTTTACCGGCCGGCTGGCAAAGTCTTCCATAATCCGTGTCGGTGCAAAGGCCTCTCCGGCCACGACAAACTCTCCCGCCTCAACCGTGCCGTTCTCTACGATAAGCGTTGCGGTGGCGCCGCGCTTGTTGTCGATGTGCGCCTCAATAACGACGCCAGTCCCGGGGAGGGAAGGGTCGGCCTGAAGTCCCTCCAGCTCGGCCGCGAGTAAAATCAAATCGAGAAGTTCGGGCACGCCAATCCCCGACTTGCCGGAAACGCCAACATACGGTACTTCGCCGCCCATACCTTCTAAGTACACGCCGTTTTCAAGCAGGCTCGCTTTTGCTTTTTCAATATTGGCGCTTGGCTTGTCTATCTTAGTGAGTGCGACGATGTAGGGGATTTTAACGCCCTCGATAAGCTTAAGTGCTTCAAGCGTCTGCGGCTTTACGCCGTCTTCCGCCGAAACAACGAGTATTGCCACATCCGCAACTTCGAGCCCTCGTGAGCGCATTGCGGTAAATGCTTCGTGCCCCGGCGTATCGAGAAAGGTGATCTTACGAGGTTCCTCGTTTTTGCCTGCCTGCGCAGGCAGGTGCATGGCCTCGTAGGCGGAGAGATGCTGGGTAATACCGCCAGCCTCAGCGAGCGCGACGTTCGTTTTGCGGATATAGTCGAGCAGGGTAGATTTGCCGTGGTCGATGTGGCCCACGATTGCAACGACGGGAGGGCGCAAGCCCCCTATGGCCTTATCTGCAGTCATATGTTGGACGTGAAGGTCTTGCGGTGCAGTATATACTTAAATTGCTTATTTATGAAGTTTTGGAAAAAACGCATTTACGCCGACGCGGCGGCGGCAACGCCGCTCTCGCGCAGCGTACAAAAAGAAATGCACCGGCTTGAAAAGCTTTTTGCCAACCCTGGCGGGCTCCACAGGGAAGCCGTTGCCGCAAAAAAGGAGCTGGAGAGCGCGCGCATGCGCGCCGCCCATGCAGTTGGCGCGCATGCGGACGAAATTATTTTTACTTCAGGCGGCACCGAGGCGAACAACCTCGCGATTTTTGGCGCGCTGCGCCAGGGCTTACACGAACATGGCGAGCTTAATGCCGTAACAGCGCCGATAGAACATCCTTCCGTTCTGGAGCCGCTCAAAGCGCTTGAGCGCGATGGGCTCTACATAACCTACCTGCCGGTGGACAAAGAGGGGAAGGTCAATCCGAAAGATGTGCGCGAAGCGGTAAACGATGAGACCGTATTTGTTTCGGTGCAGATGGTAAATAGCGAAATAGGAACGATTCAACCAGTACGAGACATAGCTAAGGAGATAAGACATGTCCGTAAGACTAGAGTGGCGAAACTCCCGCTTTACTTCCACACCGATGCATCGCAGGCGCCTTTGTGGCTGCCGCTCAATGTAGAAAAGTTAGGAATCGACCTGATGACGCTTGATGCGCAAAAAATGATGGGGCCAAAGGGCAGTGGCTTGCTGTATGTGCGTCGCGGCACAGAGCTTGAGCCGCTGCTTTTTGGCGGCGGACAGGAGCGAGGGCTGCGCAGCGGGACAGAAAATGCGGTACTTGCCGGTGCGCTTGCCGAAGCGCTCGCGAATGCTCAGGAGGGTGTGGACGAACGTGCGGCGCAAGTTGCGGAAGTGCGGGATTATCTTTGGAGCGAGATACAAACACTACTGCCCGGCGCAGTGCTCAACGGCCCAGCATGTCAAGGCCTCGCCTTGCCACGTGGTGGCAAGGCGAGGCCTTCGGATGCTCGAGTTGCCAACAACCTTAACATTTCGGTCCCCGGACTCGACGGACAGATGGCCACAGTGGCACTCGATGCCAAAGGAGTTGCCGTCTCCACGCGCTCGGCATGCAGTACGGCTGACGAAGAGCCTTCACCTGTACTGCAGGCTATAGGGGCAGGGGAGCAGGCAACGAGAGAGGCGGTCCGGATAACGCTCCTTCCGGACGCGCGTCTGCGCGATGCGCGTGCGATCGCGATCGCACTCAAAAAAGTTGCCGACCGATACCGAAATGTGGTACACTAATATGTAACAATCCTCGCAATGGACCTAGAACAGCTGACAAAACATCAAATACTGCTCCTCACCCTTTTGGTGTCGTTTGTCACATCCATTGCGACAGGGATTGTCACCGTTTCCCTTATGGACCAGGCGCCGGAGGGAGTAACGAGGGTCATTAATCAGATCGTTGAAAGGACTGTCGAGACGGTAGTGCCCGACACACAAGGTGCGGCCACTGCCACGACCGAAAAAACAGTCGTGATTCAGCAAGACGAGCTGGTGCCTCAGTCTATTGCCACCGTGCAAAAGAGCGTCATACGCATTGTGCGAGAGGGTGAGGGCGAAGTATTGGCGCGTGGTGTCATCTTAGACCAACGGGGTCTTGCCGTTACCGACCGTGCGGCGCTTGCTGCGGCAGAGAACCGTAACCTTGAGGCGATACTCTACTCGGGCGAGCGGGTTGCACTTACGGTGCGGGACGACAATGCTGCAACGGCAGCCGTGTTTATAGACGTGAACGTAGGTACCTCGACAGGCTTCGTGCAAGCGACCTTGACCGACCCAGCAAAGCTTACTCTTGGCCAGACGGTGCTCCGCATCAGTGGAAGCGGAAGTGACACCGTGAGCCAGGGTGTTATTGCGGCCCTGCCCGCGGCAGAAGGCGACCGGCAGGTAGTTGAGGCAAGTGTGGCCTCGGCAACGCCGGGCTCGGTGCTACTCACCATCTTCGGCGAAGTTGTAGGCATCGCAACGCCTTCATTAAGTCCTAATAATGATTCGTACACTATTATTACAATGCCCTCTGCGCCCGCCACTGTAATAAATACCGTCTCCAGTTCGTGATATAGGATATATGCCCCCATTCAACCATTTCACCACTAAGGCCAAAGAGGCCGTGCGCCGCGCTCATGAGCTTGCGGTAGAGCGCGGCCAGAACCAAGTATCACCCCTGCACCTCCTGGGGGCTCTTTTGTTGCAAGAAGAGTCATTAGTAGCCTCCGTACTCGACAAGCTCGACGTTGACGTCATCCTTTTGACTGACACCGTACTTGAGAGTTTGGAAGGCGGGCAGGCAAGCTCAGTGCTTTCTCCCTCATACCAGTTGTATCTCACACCCGACCTTGTGCAGGCGCTCGAGCGTTCGGCAAAAGTCGCGACCGAACTCCACGACGAGTTTGTCTCGACCGAACACCTTTTTATATCGCTCTTTGACGTTGCGGGCAGCGTGCGCGAGATTTTGGCGCGCTTCCGGATTACCCGCGAAGCAACCGTGCGCGCACTTACAGAGCTACGCTCAGCCAAGCCGGCAAGCGGAGAGGGGAAGAAGTTCCGCGCGCTGCCCAAGTACACGCGCTCTTTGACTAAAATGGCAACGGAGAACAAGCTCGATCCGGTTATAGGTCGCGACGAGGAGATTAAGCGTGTTATTCAGATACTCTCGCGCCGCACAAAAAATAATCCGATTTTGATAGGCGAGGCGGGAGTCGGTAAGACGGCTATCGCCGAGGGGCTTGCTACGCGCATTGCGATGGGCGACTGTCCGGAGAGTCTCAAGGACAAAGACTTGGTGTCGCTCGACCTGGGCGCCCTTATTGCAGGTACCAAGTACCGCGGTGAGTTTGAGGAGCGCCTCAAAGCCATCATAAAAGAGATTGAGCGCTCGGAAGGGAAGATCATTCTCTTTGTCGACGAGATACACACGATGATAGGCGCGGGCGCCGCAGAGGGCGCTATGGACGCAAGCAACATGCTCAAACCCGCGCTGGCGCGGGGCGATCTGCACCTCATAGGTGCCACGACTCTTAAGGAGTATCAAAAGCACATCGAACGAGACCCGGCGTTTCAGCGCCGTTTCCAACCGGTGTATGTGCTCGAGCCGACAACAGACGACGCCATCTCGATTTTGCGTGGCCTTAAAGAGAAGTATGAGCTCTTTCATGGCGTGCGCATCACCGACGACGCCATCGTGGCGGCGGTAGAACTCTCTGCCCGCTATATTCCGGATCGTTTTCTCCCTGACAAAGCGATAGACCTCATTGACGAGGCGTCCTCAGCACTACGCATAAGCCTAGAAAACAAACCGCCGATGCTCGAAGACGCGCACCGCAGGATTATGCGCCTGGAGGTTGAGAAAGAAGCTCTGCGCAAGGAGGCCGAGAGTGCCGACGGCAGTAAGACGGTTAAAAGCCGTGTAAAGGAAATTGAGCGCGAGATAGCCGAGCTAAAAGAGAAGACAAGTGAGATTGAGCTGCGCTGGAAAAACGAGAAGCAGATACTCTCCGACATCAAGTCAATCAAGAAAGAGCTTGAAAGCCTGCGCCTGGAAGCTGACTCTGCCGAAGCCGCGGTAGACCTGTCTCGCGCGGCGGAAATCCGCTACGGAGAAATCCCTTCGCTTGAAAGAGAGCTTGAACAAAAGACAAAGAAGCTCAAAAAGCTCCAGAGCTCACGCCGCCTCCTCAAGGAGGAGATAGCCAGCGCGGACATTGCTTCAATTGTCGCCAAGTGGACGGGCATCCCCGTTTCTCGAATGCTCGAGGAGGAGGCGGCGCGTTTGATGCGCATCGAGACCGAGCTCAAACAGCGTGTGGTCGGCCAGGAAGAAGCAGTGCAAAAAGTAGCGGATGCGGTTAAGCGCAGCCGCGCGGGCATTGCCGACCCTAACCGCCCCATAGCTTCATTTATGTTCTTGGGGCCCACAGGTGTCGGCAAAACCGAGCTTACGCGCGCCTTGGCGCAGTTCATGTTTGACGACGAAAAAGCGCTTATACGCGTTGATATGTCGGAGTACATGGAAAAGCACAGTGTTTCAAAAATCATCGGCGCCCCCCCCGGCTATGTAGGCCACGAAGAGGGCGGGGCACTAACCGAGCTTGTGCGCCACCGCCCGTATGCCGTGCTCCTATTCGACGAAATCGAGAAAGCGCATCCGGAGGTGTTTAACATCCTCTTGCAGGTCTTGGACAACGGCTACTTGACCGACGCCAAGGGGCGCAAGGTCAACTTCCGCAACACCGTCATCATAATGACCTCCAATATCGGCGCGACCTACATCGACAAGATGGAGCAGATTGGCTTTGCGGTTGCAGGTTCTAGCGACGCACAAAACTACATCATGGCGAAGGAGAAGGTGCAGAACGCGCTTAAAGACTACTTCCGCCCCGAGTTCCTCAACCGCATAGACGAGATCATCATCTTCAACATCCTTTCGCCTGTGGCAATCAAAGAAATAGTGAACATTCAGGTTAAAGAAGTGGTGGAGCGTCTGGCGCAAAAAGAAATTACGCTCAATATCGCTCCGGAGGTGTATGAGTACTTGTCAAAAGAGGGTTACAACCCGCACTACGGTGCGCGCCCCCTGCGCCGCTTAATACAGGATAAAATTTTGACCAAAGTAGCGAGCCTAATGGTCTCTCGAGGCGTACTTTCCGGCGGCTCTGTTTCGGTGGGCCACAAAAACGGCGAGTTCGTCTTTGACGTCAAAAAAACCGGCAAGGGCAGGGGAGTCAAAGTCCCAGCCGCTATGCTCACCGAAGAGAAAATAGGGGCGTAAAGCCCCGTGCCAAAAAGAAAAAGCCGCCCACTCAAGAAGGCCGAGTGGGCGTACTTCGTAAGTGAACGGCGGGGAGTTCTGGCAGCCGTGACTAAAGGAAGGTCAGACTGTCTCCCTTTTTGATTTTGCCGGAGTTGAGAGGGCGAGCGAGAACACCCATCACCTCGAACTTCTTGCGTTTCGGAGAACCGGCGTAGCCGCGCTCTTTCATCATCTTCTCAAGCGCGGCGAGGATGGGGAGGTCGTAGACACCGGTCTCCGGGTTGGCCTCCGTTGCCCTGCACCGTTCGCAGACGTCTTCGACGCGGAAGCGGACTTCGCCGAGCTGGAATTCGTAGGTTCCCGGGTAGCCGTTGACCCACATGAGCTCGGCAAACGGGTCGAGATCGCCCAACCACACGTTCATGCGAAAGCGAGCAGGATTGATTTCATGCCCAAGCCACTCGTCGAGGGCCTGCACCGATGCAAGGTTGAGAAACGACACATACGGCTCCTTGTCGTCAGTGAGGTTAAACTTGCCCTTGGTGTCGAGCACGGCGAGCGGTCCTTCAACGCCGATCCTGGTCGCAAGCTCCGTGAGGTAGTCGAAGTCGAGCTGGCTCATGCCGTCCGGACCGGCCAAACCAGTGTTGTAGACAGGGTGTTCGGCAGGCATGACCGGCGTGTTCATTGCCACATAGAATTTTCCTTTGGGCCCCCACTCATCGGGGGTAGAGGCCGGCTTGCGCTTGATGCCGTAGCGCCGGTCGCCGAGTATGCCGACCCTTTCCCCGACAGTCAGGACGTCAAAGCTGGTCATTCCCGCTCCTTTAAGCGTAGCTCTACGCAGATCCTTAATAAAGGGCTTCATCAAAGAACTCCTCGATTGTGCGCCACTAGGAGTGGCCGGGCCAAGTAACTAGTTGCTTAAAGTAAAGTAAAAATCCCGTTTTGTCGAGTACTGGCCGGGACTTTCTCCATAAAACCTCGTGCCAAAAAGTCACTATCCCCAGTGGGTAAGTGGGGAAGGGTAGCGCGTGGCATAATTAAAGGGTATCAGATTAACTCTCTTTTCTATGTTGCTCGGCGGAGGACACACTTAAGGTTAAAAGCCCCCTCGGGGGCTTTGTTCGTAGTACCATAACCAGGTGCAACTCACTGTAGGAAAGGGCATCCAAAAATACTGCTCTGAGTGCGGCGCGGTCTCAGCCGACCATTGGTCTGTATGGGTGAGCAGTACGCTTGAAATCGGCATAAGCTCGCTTGGGGCTCCTACACGGCTTTCCGCTTTTTTCTCTGCATGCTCGCGCGGCTTTGCCCGTCTGGTGGCGCCGGTGTTGCCGCCTTTGTTTCGGGCGGCAGAGTTCTTACACGTTGTGTCTCGTAATGACGATTTAGAGCAGGCGTGCACCAAGCGCTCACGCGCAGTATGGCAAGAGGCACGGCTGCGCGGCATCCCCATGCAGCAGTTTTTTGTATTTGGAATCCCCACCGAGTTTTTTGAGGCCAATATTTTCGGCATGATGCGCATTTTTTACAGCCTACCCATACCACCCATATACCGCGCAGGAACGCTGTGGGCCGACGACAAACATCTGTTAAAGCAGAAGTTTAAAGAGGCAGGAGTTGCCGCACCCCTCTCTTTCAGTGTCTCAACTCTGCACCAGGCGAGCGCCGCGCTCAAACAGTTAGGTACCGCGTGTGTTAAGCCGCGTACCGGCTCAAACGGACGGCATACCTTTCCTCATGTTTCAACTTCCGCAGAGCTCGTAAAGGCATTTGCGTCCGCTAAAAAACTTTGCCATTGGGTAGCTATCGAGCAGCATCTGGAGGGAAATGTCGGCCGCGCCACCTGCGTCAACGGCCAGATGATCGGGTTTTTAGAGTCTAAATATCCGACGGTCGTGGGCGACGGCAGCTCGACCGTCCGTGAGCTCGTCGAGAGGGAAAATAAAAACAAACCTGTGCGGGTTGAAGATATAGAGATTACTCCTCTGCACGAGTGCTATGTTGAGCGGCGCGGTTATACGCTAGATAGCGTGTTAGAGAAGGGCAAGATGCTCCCGCTGGTTTACTGGGCAGGTCGTTTGTCCGGCGGCAGGACGTGGGAACACGGTACCGACATACACCCCGAGCTTAAAAAAGAGATAGAGCGCGCAGCCAGGCTTACGAAGCTTCCGGTGGTCGGATTTGATTTGATTATTCAAAATCCGAAAGAGAGCCCTCAATCCCAAATGTGGGGAATAATCGAGGCAAACTCGCTGCCATGGATAGACCTGCACTTGGAACCTCTCTATGGCACGCCGGTGCATGTGGCCAAGCATCTATGGGACTTATGGGAGCAGCCTCATACGCAAAAAGCCCCGGCCGTTGTGGAAAATTTTTGAGCGCTGACAATTGCAGCTAAACGGTGTAAAGTAAGGAGGTTCTTGCGTCGGTGGCGGAGCGGTCAATCGCACTTGGCTGTAAACCAAGCGCCCTTGTGGCTACGTAGGTTCGAATCCTACCCGGCGCACTTGTATAAAAATTAGGTGCTACAATAAAACCATGCAAAAGCAGCGTGCTTTGCTCTTTTTTGTAGCTGCATTGTTGTGGCTCTCCATTCCTCTGATTGCGGACGCGCAGGGGTTAGTCCCTTGTGGAGTGTGGGAAGGGCCGATACCAGAACAGAATACTCCCGCTTACAGCGAATACATAAGAACAACTACAGGTTGCGATCTATGCAGCCTGGGGCAGTTGATGCAGAACATTATCAACTTCCTTATCGGACTTTCAGTCTCAGTCGCGGCGGCAATGTTTGCCTATGCCGGGTTTCTCTATGTGACCGGAGGCTCAAACCCCACTCAGATAAGCAAGGCACATAAGATATTTAAAAGTGTACTCATCGGCTTTTTAATCGCGATTTCAGCCTACCTTGTTGTGCAGACTCTGCTGAGCGTCGTGTTTGACCAGGACTTTTGGATAGGAGGTAGCTGGAACGAACTCCAGTGCAGCAGGGAAGAGCGCTTAAGAAACGCAAGTTTGAGTGATCTTCTTGGCGAGGTTATTCCAACCACCCCTCTTCCAATTAAAGCCATTTCGGCCCCCTCAGGGTCGTCACCAGGCAGTGTCATACAAGTCACATGTCCCAATGGATACAAGTACAACCAGATGCAGCAAGTCTGTGTTAATTCTTCATGTCAATTTCAAGAAGCTTGCGACCAAGTCGAACCCACTATCGTGTCCACGACCGCAGGCTTAACCGGGCCGCTCACCACCGACCCGAACGCACGCATCTTCTCTGTCGCCCAGCTTGAGGCAAAAATACAAGGCACTAACCAGTATGCCGCACAACTGCAGACCATTTGCAGACAGCAGGGTTACAGTGACTGTGAAATGGCACAAGCAGTGATGGCGATTGAGTCTAACGGCAACGCGGGGGCGGTGAGCCCTGCCCGCTGTGTCGGGTTAATGCAGGTATGCCCTGACACTGCAAGGGGGCTCGACTCGTCTCTTGCGGGGCTGTCGAACTCGGAAATCACCGCTCGTTTGAAAGATCCTGTCTACAACATGACGCTTGGCGTTAAATATTTAACTCAAATGGAAGGCCAGTTTGGCAGAAGTACCAACACGATAGCAGCGTACAATGGAGGCCCCAGAGCAAATAACCGAAGCTTCGACTGTCCGGGCCAAACCTGGTGGCAGTGTACGGCAAACTCGGGCTACGCCGAAACCCGTTCGTACGTACCTAACGTGGCAAACGCGAGGAGTATAATTTTGCAATAACATATGCAGATAAAAACTCTCAGTATTTTGATAGCAGTGGTGGCCCTTCTCGGGTTAGGAGGAGTGGGAGTTTGGTACCTGCTGCAGGAAAGCGATAACACACCGGTAGAGCTTGGGGGGCAAAACCAGTCAATTTCCACCAACCCGGACTACACTCAAACGGTAACGGTGCCAGTGTCCTCACAAGGAGCTGAAATCGATCCGGATATGTCTTATGCGTCGGTGTTTGCAACGCTTGGAGCGAAGCGCCTTGCATTTTCCAACGTAGCCACCTCGACGGGCGGAAGCGGAGACTTATACGCACTTTATAAAGTAGAGTTTGAAGACTACAAAAAGTTCTACCCCACGGCACCGGAACCTATAATTGGTGTGGCTCTACAGGACCTCGACGGAGACGGCACGACAGAGGCGTTCGTACGCCTCGATATGCCGGGTTATTGTGGAACAGCCGGCTGCCCCGTGGATATTCACAAAAAAAATGGTACAAAGTGGCAGCTCATATTTACCACGCTTACCTATGAGTGGGTAGGGATCCTTTCCACAAAGACCAACAGTTACAGTGATTTACTTTTGTCAGTACATGGAGACACGGGCTATTTGACTCGAATAGTTAGATACATATGGAACGGGTCCAGCTATGAGGAGGGGACTACCGTCGCACTCTGGAACGGGACGTCATTTGACCTCTTGCGGTAGGTGGTATATAGTTTTAACCCTATGTCGCAGGATAGCCTCATCATTTTAAAGCATGCGCCGACGGGCGAGGTATATTGGACTACCAAAAACAAGAAGCTTGTTACGCGCAAGATTGAGCTCAAAAAGTACAGCAAAAAGCTCCGCAAGCACGTCGTCTTTAAAGAAGCGAAAAAATAAGATACACTGTCGCCACAGGGCGATTAGTTAAATGGTATAACAGTGGTCTCCAAAACCACTATTGGGGGTTCGATTCCCTCATCGCCCGCTCGAATAGACGTATACGTTTTCTTTTTCAGGATCTTTAGAATCTACTAAAAAGACTTGCTCAGGTTTCCAGTCAGAAAATGTAATACGGTATGTAATTATTTGTGCTCCAGGTTTAAGTTCTTTTTTCAGCTTTAGTGCCAGGGTAGGGAGCAGTTCTCTTGGAACATAGAGATATACAAAGTCGGCTCGAGAGATATCTGTATTAAAGAAATCTCCTTTTTTAAATATGGGATTACCGTCATAAAAGAAGCTCAATAATCTTGCACTCCAAACTCTTAAGTAACTATTGTCTATTCCAACAGTCTGTAAGTTAGGGACTCTTTTCAGCAGACTGAATACAACATGTCCACGACTACTTCCAAGGTCGTACAAAAGTCCATCTGACTTTTTGGCAGAAACTATCTCGCTGATCTTTTGAATGGCATGTTCTGACGTTGCAAAGTCTTCTCCGCCCCAAAATGTGTCATAAAACCAAAGCAAACCAAGCACTATTACTGTTGTATAACCAAGTGCAAGAAAAACAAAGACTATCACTTTATAAAGATACTCTACGAATGCGACCCTGTAAAAATGCCTCGCTCAGCTTTAGAGCCTCCGCTTTGTCTCCGACCCAGCGGATATCTTTGTTGCGCTTAAACCAGCGCATTTGCCGCTTGGCGTACTTATTTATTTCGCGCTCAAGTTTGGCCAACATTTCTGCCCGGGTAGTTTTACCCTGGAGGTGCCGCGCAAGCGCCCGATACTCTAAGCCCAGTTCTTCCATGCGCTTGTAGGAGAGACCTTGCGCGTGTAGCCGCTTTGCCTCGGCAATCATGCCTTGCTTCATCCGTGCCAGAAGGCGCTTATGAATATTTGATTTTAGTTTAGCAGGGGCGGGGGAGAGACCGAGCCAGAGCACCTCATACTTCTCATTTTTAGCGGGCGTGGGGTTTTTCCCAAGCGCCGTGGCAATTTCAATTGCTCGTATAATACGCCGTTTGTGTTTAGGTTCTATTGTCTTTGCCCGCGCAAAGTCTTTTTTCTTCAGCATAGTATAAAGCTCTTCAATATTCTTTTTTTCTAACCTGGCGCGCAGGGCAGGATTGGGAGGCACATTCGGGATCACGAGCCTTCCGAGCAGCGCGTCTACATAAAACCCCGTGCCGCCAACTATAATAGGCAAAATACTTCGATATATCGAAGTATTTATTACCCGCTCCGCTTTCTTTACAAAATCATCGGCGGTAAAGACTTTCTTGGACGATGCGACATCAAGCAGGTGGTGAGGGACACCCGCCATTTCTTTCTTCGTTACTTTGCCGGTGCCGATGTCGAGCCCTTTGTACACCTGCCGCGAGTCGGCGGATATAACCTCGCCGCCGAGCTTTTGCGCAAGGTAAATGCCCAAGGCACTTTTGCCCGAGCTGGTGGGGCCCACAACGGCGATGATTTTACGAGTAGGCACAAGACACTTGTAGCGCGGATAGTGAAAAAAAGAAAGCGCCTCGCCCTGGGTGGGGGCGAGGACGCGCATTACAAAGGCTACTTGGCGAGTTGATGAGCAGCAATCTCTTCTTCGACCCGCTCAACCGCATCTGCTGGCCAGAGCCCGAGTTCGCGAAACGCAAACGTCATGTCGAGCAGGAAGTAGCATGCGTGGACCCGACGGAACCCCAACTGTTCCATATTTGTCAGTCCGCCTTGCTGACGATCGACGAAGACCATCGTGTCGATCTGGTCTGACCGCCATCCATCTTCGATCAGATGGCTCAGAGCGGTCTGCTTACTTCCTGCGTCGGTCACGACGTTGTCGAAGAGAAAATCGCGATACTTCCCTGGTTGAGGACTGCCAGCAACCCACTTGCCCTTACGTCCGCCATGTTCCTTGAGCTCGGAACGCATGATTGCATGACAGGCACCGTGAGGCGTGATCTTGGAGTGAAAATCGACCATGGTGATCGCGGGCGTCCACCCATGGGCGACATGGGGGATACCGATGAATCGCGCCCTTCGATCGTCCTCGTCTTCCGCCATGATGGCGTTTGTATCTTGAAGAATTTTCCTGCACACGAGGTCGAGGAATGCCGGATTCTCAGTCGTGTCCTGGCGACCTTCAACGTAAATGTGCGATTCGCGACCTGAGGCAAGGGTGCGAGCCTCGTCGTACCATCTGACGAAGCCAACGTGCGCGGCAAGCCGCATGATGTTGAGATCGGGCTGGTAGAAAATACGTCCTGAAGGAACTTTCATGAGCGTGTCTCCATTTGTTCAGTTCCGCACAAAACCTACCATTTTTAAGCAAAAAGAGAAACGCCGGCCACAAGTGGCCGGCGCACGTTCGTTTCGAGACAATTACGCCGCCTCGAGTTCTTCACGGATCTCGCGTGCTGCGTGTTCGGAGGTTTTGCCCTCGGGTGGCTTTGAGATCGGCCGCCCAACCACAATATAGTCGGCGCCTGCCTGTACAGCCTTGGTCGGTGTCATGACCCGCTTCTGCTCGTCCTTGGCAACTGCCCACAGGGGGCGAATCGCCGGCGTCACGATAGTAACATCGGAGAACCTGTTGCGGATCTCTCGTGCTTCGTGAGGCGAGCAGACAAAACCGCGGATGCCGTTGCTGTACGCGATCTTGGCGAAATCAATAACGGTCTGGGCGGCATCGCGACGAAATCTGTCCCAGCACGCCTGGTCGTCGAGGTCGGTAAGGGCGGTTACCGCGAGAGGAGTGATCTTACCCTCCCAGGCTCGCACAACTGCTTGAAGCCCTGCGGTGCTCATCTGGGCATGTAGGGTAGCGAGGCTCACGCTTGAAAGCAGAGCAATGTTCTTCGCTGCACCTTCGATCGTGTTGCCGATGTCGAGCAGTTTCTCGTCCCACATCACCTTTTTTTGCAGGACTGTCCCTGTGAAGCTCTGGACTGTGTACGCAATACTCACGTGCTCCGGGCCAAGTGCCGTTATTGCTTGCAGGCCGACCTTGATGAGGTCAACATGCGATGCAATCTCCTTGAGCAAAGCGGCCTTGTCGTCGAAGGTGCTGAAATCGTAGGCGAAAATTAGTCCGGTTTTTGGCATCGGTTTTCTCCTCAAGGTTCGTGCCTTTGCCACACTACCATAGAGATTTTGGGCAGGGTAGGGTACAGTAATTATCAAGCCGGAGTGGCGTAATGGCAGCCGCGCACGACTCAAAATCGTGTCCCGCAAGGGGTGTGGGTTCGAGTCCCACCTCCGGCACAAAGTTTGATACAATGGGGCGACATGGCAGGGTTTTACAACAACGCTATTTTTTGGGTTGAGGTAGACAAGATAAAACCGAACCCTTTTCAGCCACGGCGAGAGTTCGACGAAGATAAACTTAACGACCTGGCGCGCTCGGTACGCCAGTACGGTATTTTGCAACCCTTAACTGTCAACCGCCAGGAGGTGCAAAAACCCGATGGCGGCATCGCGACCGAGTATGAACTCGTGGCGGGTGAGCGGCGGCTCCGCGCTGCAAAGATTGCGGGGCTTGCTACCGTGCCGACCCTCATACGCGAGGTGGATGACGACGATAAAACCAAGCTCGAGCTCGCTATTATCGAAAACCTCCAGCGCGAGGACCTCAACCCCATGGACCGCGCAACGGCCTTTAACCGGCTGCACGACGAGTTCGGCTTTAAGCATGGGCAGATTGCAGAAAAGATAGGCAAGAGCCGCGAGTACGTCGCCAATACGGTACGGCTCCTTATGATGCCGCCAGAGATGCAGCAAGCTCTGACAGACGGCAAGATTTCGGAGGGTCACTCGCGGCCGCTCCTCATGCTTATTGACCGCCCTGCCGAGCAGCAGACACTCTTTAAGGAAATCATGCTCAAGAAGCTCACTGTGCGCGACTCGGAAAATATCGCGCGGCGGATTGCGGTTGACCGCGTACGCAAAAAGGAATATCTCTTTTCGCCGGAGGTGCTGGAAATGGAGCGCGACTTGGCAACGGCTCTTGGCACGCGCGTCGTGATTGAGCCTAAAGACAAAGGCGGCAAGCTCTCGATTGACTACATGACTGAAGAAGACCTGCGCGCTCTCTTTGCGGCGCTGCAGGCGCGAGCTACCGGAACTTCGCCGGAATCTCAGGAACAAAAGCCCTCGGACACAGCGGCTCCGGACACACCCGTTGACGACCGACCGGCAGAGGAAAAGACGATAGATGAAAACACCTTCAACCCGAGCAGTTTTTCTATCTAGTTTTTTACGCCTTCACCGATTGCGTTCCGGATATGCCGGCGGGCGAGCGTCGTTTTTGCGAAGTCCAGCCATTTCTTGGTTGGATGTGCAGACTTTCGTGTGTCTATCTCCACGATGTCGCCGTTGTGGAGCACAGTGTTGAGCGACACCATCTTGCCGTTAACCTTGACGCCAAACACGTGGTTGCCGAGATCGGAGTGTATTGCATAGGCAAAGTCGACGGGCGAAGCTTTAACCGGGAGATCAACCACGTCGCCCTTGGGGGTAAAGACGAACACGCGGTGAGAGAAAATATCTGTCTTTAACGTTGTATCAAAGTCGGGGTCGTCGGTTTCGTGTTCACTCAAGGCGCTCAGCCACTCGGGGACCTGGGAGCCGTAGTGCGCCGGTGCCTCTTTGGGTGGTGGCACAGTTTTGCTTGAGAAACCGGGAATTAAGCTCTTGATCCAGTCGAAACTCGAGCCTCTGCCTGCCGCTGCGCCCGGCTCCTTGTACGAGACATGGGCCGCTATGCCAAAGAGCGCCTCCTGGTGCATGCTCTTAGTGCGGATCTGCACTTCGACAATGCCACCGTCGCCGGAGAAAACGGTGGTATGCAGCGACTGATAGCCGTTGGGCTTAGGGAAGGCGATGTAGTCTTTTATTTTACCGACCAAGGGCTGCCAGAGGTTGTGAACTATGCCAAGCACTCGATAGCAGTCAGCGACGTCGTCAACCACGATACGTATTGCTGCGATGTCGTAGACCTTGCTAATGTCGCCTTCCTTGCGTTTGAGTTTTTGCCAGAGGCTCCAGAGGCCTTTAACCCGGAAGTCACTCTCAAATTTGGTAAAACCGTCCTTAGCAAGCTCTTTTTTGAGGTCGCGCAGCATGCCCTCAAGCCGCGCTGTAGTCTCCTGCGTTTTTTCGGTCAAAAGGCGTTTGGCATTTTCGTACTCCTCAGGGTACGCATACTGGAAGGCGAGGTCCTCGAGCTCTTTGCGCACGACGCCCATGCCGAGCCGGTGAGCGATAGCGGCATAAATTTCTAACGTCTCGAGTGCAATGCGCTGCTGTTTTTCTTTAGGGACATGTTCAAGCGTGCGCATGTTGTGGAGCCGGTCCATGAGCTTGATGATAAGCACTCTGACGTCCTGTCCCGTGGCAACCAGGAGTTTGCGTAGGGACTCCCGGTGGCGCTCGACCCCGTGATACTTCAAGTGGCCGAGCTTGGTAACACCTTCAACCAAAAATAAGATTTCTTTGCCAAATTCCTTTTCTAGTTGCTCAGCTGTTGCCTCGGTATCCTCTATAGTGTCGTGTAGGAGCGCCGCTGCAACTGTTTTGCTACCCAAGCCCAACTCGGCGATGCTGCGCGCCACGCGCCCCAGGTGCACCATGTAAGGCTCGCCGGAAAAGCGCTTCTGCCCCTCGTGGGCTTTTAATGCAAAATTGTATGCCTTTTCCACCAGCGCCTTGTCTTCTTGGCTGGGCGCCCCCATCGCCTCGATTATCTCTTTGGCGGTAACCATAGACCTCAGTCTACTCCTTTTTAGTTTTTCGTGCGAAGCCGCGTTTTTTCTTTTCCTCTTTCAAAATTTCGAGTGCGCGGGGGAGGTCGATCGAGTAGACATCATCGGTTTTAAGCGAACGGAAATCGGGTTTTGGCTTGGTGTTGTGCGCAATATACGGACCAAAGCGACCCACGTTTGCCACGATTGATTCGCCCGTTTCAGGGTGAGTGCCCAACGTACGCGGAAGCGAAAGGTAGTGAAGTGCATCTTTAAGCGTTACATCCTCCGGCAATTTTTCTTTTGGCACGGATGCGCGGCGGGGTTTATTTTTAGACTTCGAGCCTTTGCCGGTTGGTGTCTCGCCAACCTGCACATACGGGCCAAAGCGCCCGGTCAAAACGTAGATAGACTCGCCGGTCTCTGGCCAGTTGCCGATAGGCTTTGGCGGCTCGTTTGAAATAATTTCGCCGGTTTCGGTGCGCGAGCCGGTGCACTCGGGGAAGCGATTGCACGACATAAACTTGCCCCCTCTAGAGAGCTTAAAGACCATTGGTGAGCCGCACTCAGGGCAGGGGAACTCTTTCGGTGCCTCGCCGATGTCGGTAATTTTGCCTGCTTCTTTATCTTTAATTTTTACGTCCTTGAGAAACGGGGTGTAGAAATCCTTCAGTGTTTTTGCATACTCACGCTTGCCCTCGGCAATCTCGTCGAGCTCGTCCTCCATCTCGGCAGTAAAGGTGTCGCTGATGTACGTAGGGAAGTTCTCTTCAAGGAAGCTTGAGACGACGTCGCCAGTATCGGTTGGGGTAAGGGTACGGCCTTCTTTAGTGACGTAGCCGCGGTCAACAAGCGTCTTCATTATTGATGCGTAGGTCGAGGGGCGGCCAATGCCGCGCTTTTCAAGCTCCTTTACCAGGCCCGCTTCGCTGTAGCGCGGGGGCGGGGTGGTCTGTTTTTCCTCTGCCTCAACACTCTTTACATCAAGCTCTTCGCCGCTGGTAACTTTTGGCAGCTCGACATCCTCGCCGCGCGCTGCCGGGTCGCCTTTAAGCCAGCCGTCAAACACGACTTGAGAGCCGTTGGCGGCAAACTGAGGCACTTTCTTATCCTTTGTCTCTGCCACTATCTTTGTCTTAAGGAGCTTGGCATCGGCCATTTGCGAGGCAGCAGTGCGGTGCCAGATAAGCTCGTAGAGTTTCTTCTGCTCAGGCGTGTTGCCCGCGTTCTCCTTTTCTATATGCGAAGGGCGGATAGCCTCATGCGCCTCCTGTGCGTGTTTAGACTTGGCAGTATAGATACGGGTCTGTGCGTACTCTTTGCCAAACTTTTTCTCTACGATTTTTGCAATGCTGTCTACCGCCTGTTTGGAAAGGTTTACCGAGTCGGTGCGCATATAGGAAATATGCCCCGCCTCGTAAAGTTTTTGTGCAATGCGCATAGTGTTTGCGGGCGAGAAGCCAAGCCGCGTTGATGCCGCCTGCTGGAGGGTCGAGGTAGTAAAGGGCGGGCGGGGACTGCGCTTCATCTCGCTCTCTGTGACCTCTGCCACGGTAAGACCGTCTTTTTTAACGGCATCGATTATGGAGTCGGTAACGTTCTTGTCGCGAGGCTCTTCTACGCAGGTAAGAGTAAGGTCTACCTTCTTCGGCGTTTCTGTTTGTGCCGTAATGACATAAAAGGTTTCCGGTTTGAAAGCGCGGATCTCGCGCTCGCGCTCCATCAAGATACGCAGGGCAGGCGACTGCACGCGGCCGGCGGAGAGTCCGTAGCGCACCTTCTTCCAGATAAGGCCTGAGAGATCGTAGCCCACCAGGCGGTCCAAGACCCGGCGTGCCTCCTGCGCATATCGCAAGTTGTCGTCGATGTTGCGCGGGTTTTGAAGCGCCTCGGCAATAGCCTCCGGTGTAATCTCGTTAAATACAATACGTTCCGGCTTCTTTAATCCCAGCTCTTCTTTAATGTGCCAGGCAATGGCCTCGCCCTCTCGGTCGGGATCGGTGGCGAGTATCACCTCGTCTGCTTTTTTAGCCAGTTTTTTAAGGTCATTGATAACATCGAGTTTGCCGGCTACCACCTCGTAGTGGGGGACAAAGCCGCCGGCTATGTCGATTGCTTTCTTGTTGCTCTTCGGCAGGTCGCGCACGTGGCCCACCGAGGCGCGCACAACAAAATCCCCCGACTTGTCGATGTCGGAGAGATACTTCTCTATGGTCTTCGCCTTTGCAGGCGACTCTACTATTACTAGTTTCATCTGCGAGTCCTAAGTAATACACCACAAGTGTATACCGTGTAAAGCATAGCATTAAAAAAGAGTGGGCCCCGCACGCGCTGTGCGGGGCCCCAGACTATTCATACGACACCGGCGTCGATGAGCTTGTAGATGATGGAGTTCAAAGCGGCGCCGTAGGCACGATCCTTTATATTTATAGGATCGTCAATAAAAGGGCCACGTGATGGTGGAGGCATGTCATGAATGTTCGCGTCGATAATCTCCTCGCGCGTGCGGGGACGCTTCGGCGGAGGTGTCGGATTCTTGATCACCTGCAGCTCCGGCACCTTCGCCCGTGCCAGATCCTCGTTACGTCTTTTCACACGCTCCTTGATTTGCCGTGCATGTGCTCCGCGCCTTGAAGGGCGCGGCAAGGCAGGTGTAGAAGACCGCGGGCCATTCTTCCGGTCGGGCATTCCTTCCGGATAGAACTTCATGATCTGATTGCGAACGTTCACAATCATGTTTTTGCTGCTCAAGTGCAGACGAACTTTGGCTTGTTCGCTCGTAAGGCCATCCTCAAGAAGCGGTTTTACCACCGCAATCTTCTCAATAGGCTTGAGGCTTTTCCACCACGTGTTGCCACTATTGAGCGAGCCCCGTTTTCCGTCAATCATTTTCCGTCTCCTCGACTATGATTGCTAATACTTACTAAAGATAAGATACCACAGAATAAACAATTGTCCACTACACGCGCTCCACTTTACCCAACCGTTCAACAATAAGCCCGCGGATGAGGAGCGAAGAGAGGGCAATATTTGCTTCTTGCGCTGAGAGTTTAGTGGCAAGCAGGAGGTCGTCTTTGTGGGCGGAGCCGGTTAAGGCCTGTAGAATCTTTTCTTCCTGCGGCGTTAGGTCGGTGGGGAGCGTTTCTTGTTCCGGCTTTTCTTTAAACCCAAGCGCTTCCGCGACATCAGCGGAGTTGCACACCAGTGTCGCCCCTTCGCGGATAAGTTGGTTTGCTCCTTTGCCGCTCTCGCGGCCCAACTCATGTGGGACACAGAGGACCTCGCGGTTGTAGTCGAGCGCAAGCCGCGCGGTAATAAGCGTGCCCGACTTTTCTCCCGCTTCGATAATAAGAATAACCTTGCTCATCCCGGCCATAATCCGGTTGCGCGCGGCAAAGTCGTGAGGATGCGCCTTCCACGGGCTCTTCCGCTCACTGACCAAAGCGCCCCCGCGCGCTAAGATGCGCTGAGCAAGCGCTTTGTTGCTCGGCGGATACAGCGACTCCTCGTCGCAGGAGGAAGGCAGCACGGCAACGGTAGGAAGCCCAACATCAAGTGCCGCTTTGTGCGCCTCGGCATCAATACCGAGCGCCATGCCGGAAATTATTGCAATAGGAAATCGCGCCAAGCCGCTTATAAGCGAAGCACAGGTGCGCCGCCCGTAGGGGGTCGTGGCACGCGAGCCGACCACACAAAGATACACAAAGCCGGACGGCGGCATCTCGCCTCGTATGAAAAGCTGCGGCGGGCAGTCGGGAATCTCTTTCAGCAGAGCCGGAAACTCTTTTCTTGTCAGTTGTCGTATAACGGCCGGCATTGTAGGATTAATTCTACACGTATTTTATATGCTTGATGTCACTTTTATCCGGGAGAATCAGGAGCTCGTCAAAGCGGCGATAAAAAATAAAAACCGCGAAGGAATTGATATTGAGAAAATTTTGGCACTTGCTGACAAGCGTAAAAAACTCGCGGGTGACATTTCAGACCTCAACCGAAGCCGCAACGAGGCAGCCAACAGACGCGACGCCGAGGCCGGAAAGCGGCTTAAAGACGAGCTAAAAAGCGCGGAAGAAAAATATCAGACGCTTGAGCGTGAGCTGGTCGCTCTCCTTATTAAGGTCCCCAATATTCCTTCAGCCGACACGCCCGTGGGGCCCGATGAGAGTGGAAACAAGATAATCAGACAGTGGGGAGAGAAACCACAATTTAATTTTGAGCCGAAAGCGCATTGGGATATTGGACACGCGCTTGGCGTTATTGATAGTGAAAAAGCGGCAGAAGTGTCGGGCGCGCGCTTTACCTACCTTAAAGGCGACCTCGCGCTCTTACAGTTTGCAATACTCCAGTGGGCTCTTTCAGTGCTTACCTCGCGGGAAAAACTGGAAACTATCGCTAAAGAAGCAGGACTCTCGGTCAACCCCAAACCTTTTGTGCCGGTAGTGCCGCCGGTCATGATGCGCTCGCTGGTGATGAACCGCATGGCGCGGCTAGACCCCATAGACGACCGATTTTATTTTGAAAAGGATGACCTGGTACTCATCGGCAGTGCAGAACACACGCTAGGGCCCCTGCATATGGACGAGACGCTTAAGGAAGAGCAGTTGCCGATACGCTACGCTGGCTACTCTCCCTCATTCAGACGCGAAGCGGGGAGCTATGGCAAAGATACGAAAGGAATTTTGAGACTCCACCAGTTTGACAAGCTTGAGATGGAGAGCTTTGTTAAGCCCGAAGACGGTTTGGCAGAGCAGGACTTTATGATCGCAATACAAGAACATTTGATGCGCAAACTAGCGTTGTCACACCAGACGGTACTTATTTGTACTGGCGATATGGGCTTCCCCGACCAGCGGCAGATTGACCTCGAAACCTGGATGCCCGGGCAAAACACTTACCGAGAGACGCACAGTGCCGATTATGTAGGGGGTTTTCAAGCACGACGGCTCAACACTCGCCTTAAGCGCGCTGGGGGTGAGGTAGAACCCGTGCATATGAATGATGCAACCGTTTTTGCGATGGGGCGTACCTTGATTGCGATTATGGAGAATTATCAGCAGGAAGACGGCACCATAACTGTGCCGGAAGTACTCCGTCCATTTATGGGCGGCAAAGAAAAAATAGAAAAGGTGCAGGTATAATGGCGGGATGGCTCGGTTTGACCTCCCGCAAAGTAAGCTCAGGACTCGTCGCCGCAAACGCCGAGTTGTTGTAGCGATACTGTGGTTTGCTCTTATTGCGTTTTTTGCTGGCGGCGTTGTGGGCCTTACCTATCTGCCGCATCTACGGGTTGTGGAGGTGAGCGTAGAAGGAGTGGAAGGTACCGAGGCGCAGGCGGTCGAGAGGATCGTACGCGAGCATCTCGAAGGGCGCTACGTGTTTGTTTTTCCCCGCAATAACGTTCTTATATATCCGCGCTCACAGATAGTCTCGGATCTCCATGCGGAGTATCCGATTTTTGCAACGGTAGAAGTACGTGCAAAAAATCTACGCACCCTGCACGTGGTTGTGGCCAAACGCACACCAGAGGCGCTGTGGTGTGGAGAGGCGAGAGCCGCTCCCGCACCCTGTTTTTTGCTTGATGAGCAGGGTGTCGCGTACGAGCTGGCGGCCCAGTCTGCAGGCTTGGCGTATACCACTTACTACGGCTCTCTTGCAGGGGGTGTCCTACCGCGACAGTACCTTGCAGAAGACCCATATCGCTCTCTCACTGCACTTGCCGCGGCGCTGGAAGCGGAGCTTGGAACTCGTGTTGCGTCGGTTGAGGTCGACCACGCAGGAGACGTACGCCTGCACTTTGCACACGGGTTTGAAATTATTTTTGTCTTGGAGGACGGCGGAGGCGACGTGTACGAGCGTTTTGTGCTGGCGCTCCAAGCGCAGCCATTTAAAGAACATCCGGTAAGCGACTTCGCATATCTCGACCTCCGATTTGGCGACCGGCTGTACTACAAATTAAAATAAAGGTGTCACCTTGAGAGTCCTTGTGTTAAGGTGACACCTTAAAATGAAAAACTTCTGGGAGACTCTACCGAAACCGTTTTTTGCATTGGCGCCGCTTGCGGACGTAACCGACGCGGCCTTTCGGCGTGTCATCGCAAAGTACAGTAAACCGGCGGGACCTGCTGTTATATATACCGAATTTGTTTCTGCCGACGGCCTTGCACTTGCGCCGGAAGAGGGGCGGGCAAAACTCATGCGCGACCTCGTGTTTAGCGAGGAGGAGCGACCGATAGTGGCGCAGTTTTTTACTGCAATACCTGAACATATGGAAAAAGCGGCGGCGCTTGCCGCGAAGCTGGGGTTTGACGGTGTTGATCTCAATATGGGCTGTCCTGACCGGACGATAGAAAAACAGGGGGCGGGCGCAAAATTGACCTTAAACCCCAAGCTCGCGCGGGAGCTTATCGCGGCGGCGAAGTGCGGCGCGCCAGGGCTTCCGGTTTCAGTTAAAACGCGGCTTGGCTACAATAAAGATGTTTTAGAAGAGTTGCTCCCGGTGCTGCTTGAGGCCGAGCCTGCCGCCGTTGTGCTCCACGCCCGCACGCGTAAAGAGATGTCAAAAGTGGACGCTCATTGGGACAGGGTTAAACGTGCGGTTGAGATTCGCAATGAAAAAGGGAGTAAAACGCTTATAGTCGGCAATGGTGACGTAAAAGATTTAACAGATGCGAGGCAAAAAGCAGAAGAGAGCGATGCCGACGGAGTTATGCTTGGACGCGCGATCTTCGGTAGACCTTGGTTATTCTCAAATTCTCAAGAATATGAGAATATACTAACCAAACTTCGAATTCTGGTAGAGCATACTAAATTGTTTGAAGAATTGCTGGGCGATATTAAGAACTTTGCGATTATGAAAAAGCATTTTAAAGCGTACGTCGAAGGCTTCCCGGGCGCTAAAGAGCTGCGGGTAAAGCTGATGGAGGCGGAGAATGCTGCGGAGGTTGAAGGGCTTGTTGAGGAATTCCTGAAATCGTAGCGTAACGGTATACTTACCCCATGGCAAAAAAGGCAGAGAGTGGGCGCAATCCTATGGCCTTATACCGCACCTATAGGCCGTCGACGTTTGAAGAGGTGCGGGGACAGGAGCAAGTAGTATCAGTCTTAGAGGCTGCGGTAAAAAAAGACGAAATTGCACACGCCTATCTTTTTGCGGGCGGCCGGGGAACCGGTAAAACTAGCATGGCACGCCTGCTTGCGGCCGCAGTTGGCACCGCAGAAGAAGATATTTATGAAATGGATGCCGCAAGCAACCGCGGCATAGACGAAATCCGCGAGCTGCGGGAAGGTGTTGCCACTTTGCCGTTTAACTCTCGCTACAAGTTTTACATCATAGACGAAGCACACGCCCTGACCCGCGACGCTTGGGGGGCGCTTCTAAAGACTCTGGAAGAGCCGCCCGCGCATGTAATTTTTGTGCTTGCAACGACTGAGCTCGACCGCGTACCGGAGACCATTATTTCCCGCTGCCAGGTATTTCAGTTTAAAAAACCGTCGCATGAAGTGCTTAAAAAACTTGTTCAGGATGTTGCAAAAAAAGAGAGAGCTTCACTCGAGCCCACGGGTGCGGAGCTTATTGCCTTAATGGGCGAAGGGTCCTTTCGAGATACACTCTCCATACTTCAGAAAGTGCTTACTGTGTCGCGCGACAAAAAACTTACCGAGGCTGAGGTAGGGAAGGTGGTTGGCGCTCCCTCTTCGAAAACCGTACACGACTTCTTGCATGCGCTTGCGGACAAAAATACCGAAGAGGCTATCGCCGCCTTTCACGAGGCGGTTACTAACGGGTCGGAGCCGCGCGTTTTTTTGCTCTTGGCGATAACTAAAGTAAGAGGAGTGCTCCTGATGCGCTATGCACCCAAGCTTGAAAAGGAGTTGGCTGAGCAATTTGGCGGCGATGATCTAGCGATACTTAAAGAACTCGCGGGTGCTAAAGGAGCGGCGATAAACTCCTCCGTGCTTGCGGAGCTCCTGACCGCCTATATAGAAACCAGCCGGGCTCCTTACCCGGCTATTCCTCTTGAACTTGCGTTGTACCGGTTAAACTCCTAAAGGTATCCAAAGCCCAGGCCCGCGAGATAGGAGCCGAGCGCGATTGCCGCAACGCCGCCTGCCACGTACCACGAACTTGTGTTGAACTTGTTAATGAACTTGCGTGAGACGCCGAGGGGCACACCTAGGTAGAAGATGCCTTCAACGATGAGCATGTAGCCGATTATTGAAAGGATGCCCGCAACATCGGTGCCGACAGTGGGGTAGGCAACTGTGAGCATAAGACCGGCAATAAGCTCAAGAAGGGCAATCATATAGAGCGCCAACGGGCTCTTAGTAAGCCCCGAAAACACGCGCAGCATCGACGACTGGCGAATGAGCACAAGCGCGCCCAGGATAACAAAATAAAGCCCAAGCGTCTGGGCGAGGAACATGGTGGTGCTGTCCATAACTAAATAGTTATTAATCGACGATTATTGATACTACAGTAATTGTAACACTCCACGGATGCTCAAAAGCAGGGGTGTGTATAAGCTTTTTGCTGCCGGCCAGGGAATCTCACTCCTGAACCTTCGGTTCTTTCGAAACCCTCGGTTTCGAATTACTTCCGCCACGGGGAACTCCCGTTCCCCGACCCCCTCCTTGGTTCGAATCCCTGACAACACAGTAAGCAAAATTTTCTATGCCGAATGGCATATAAAATTTCACTAGCTGCCGGCCAGGGATTCGAACCCCAATTAACGGCTTCAAAGGCCGCTGTCCTACCATTAGACGAGCCGGCAAAGTATGCTGGCGCCACGCCACTAGTGGAGCCGGCAATTACTTGCCAAACATCTACAGAGTACACTAATGGCGATAATTGACAAAGCCTATTAACTACTATATAGTTACCCGCGTGCCAAGCCCTCTTAGAAGAGGGTTATTTTCATGCAAAAACGGGACCCTAAAGACATTAAGCACGACAAGCCCGTACACTCCTACGGCCTCTGGACGCCTAAAAAAACGGTATCCCAGATTTATGTGTGTGCCTGCGGCAATAGGTATCTAAAGACCCGCCCCCGCCAGACCATCTGCGTGCGCTGCATGCAGAAGTAAAAAACAAAAGCCCCGGCGGTGCAGACCGCCGGGGCTGTTCTCTTTATTGCAGATCGCTAGACGATACCGACGCCGATGTCGGTGCGGTATTGGATGTCCTGCACCACCAAAACACCGCTATCTTTCATCTCCTCGATTTGTCCGTAGGCATCGAGGTGAGCCGCGCGGTAAGTCTTGCCAGACCCAACGACTGTCCGGAGTCGGCTGCCTTTCTTCGGATAGTCTTTCCCGGCAATGGTAACCCCCACGAGTTTTGTCGAGTAGAACTCGATCGGAGGAAGACTTTCAAGCCCGCCTGTTTCGAGAGTGGCGGTCAAGATGTTCACGAAGTTTGTCTTGAGCCGGGGCAAGATGACTTGCGCTTCCGGATCGCCCCACCTGCAGTTGAACTCGATCAGGTAGATGAGAATGGTTCCACCCACATTCACCAGCATCAATCCGAGGTAGAGAATCCCATGATATGGGACTCCTCTTTGCTTCATGACCTGCAACACCGGCTCGACAATGTCGCCCTGGATTTCCTCCAGCAAATGAGAAGTGAGATAGGAAGAGGGGGACCATGCCCCCATACCGCCAGTGTTCGGGCCCTCGTCATTCTCCAGAAGCTTCTTCTTGTCGCAGGCATCGCCCACGAACCTGCCGTTGACGCCGTCGCAGGCGAAGAAGACAGATATCTCTTGTCCGACCAGGAATTCCTCGATTAGCACAGGGCCGTGAGGCAAGCCCTCGCTTACCTTTGCGAGAGCTTCTCTCGCAGAATGATGTATGGTTACGCCCTTACCGCCCCAGAGCCCGTCCCATTTGACGACGATAGGTCCCTCCCAGTTGGCAAGCAAAGCCTCAGCGTCGCGTTCCGAATCAATTCGCCAGTATCTCGGCGTGCGAACTATGGCTTCCTTGCAGATCTTGCGCCCGAAGACTTTGCTACCTTCGAGCTTTGCCGCCGCCGCAGTCGGACCAACCGTCGGTATACCGAGCGAATGCAACTTGTCGGCAAGCCCTGCAACAAGCGGGGCTTCGGGGCCGATAGTGACAAGGTCTGCTGTGTCCAGAACCTGGGCAACCACTTCATCTATAGTTGTCCAAGGGACCAGAACGCAGGAGTTCACTCGAGAACTCCCCGCGCTGGGCTCGATGACTGATTTCATCGCTTTCTCGCGGTTACCGTTACCAACGACCGCCACGTTCATCCATTTATGCATAGCAACCTCGCTTGTTGGAGTGGATGGATATGTAGTACAGAACTCTACGCCCCAAGCTATCTTGGGGGCACGGTTTAGTCAAAGTTACAGCAGTTCCGGATTGACTCGGATTATTTTGTCGTCGCCTGCGGCAGGGGAGCCACGGCCGTCAGTGTTGCTTGTGGTGAGGTAGAGCATGCCGTCAGGGCCAACGCGCACCGTGCGGATGCGGCCAAATTGGCCTTTAAAATGCTCTTTAAGTTCTGCAACGCGGGTGCCATCAAGTACTGCTTCGTAGAGCGCTTCGCCGCGCAACCCGCCAAAAAAGAGTTTGCCGTTTAAGTAGGCGAGACTCGCAGGTGCCCAGGTGTCGCTTGCACCCGAGTGACGCACTGGCGCCATGGTACCTATGGCAACTTTGTCGCCCTCGTTCTCCGGCCAGCCGTAGTTCTTTCCTTTTTCTATCAAATTGATTTCATCGAGACCGCTCTGCACACCCGAGCGCCCGTGCTCGGTTTCCCAGAGCCGGCCGGCGCTATCCCATGCTAAGCCTTGCGGGTTGCGATGGCCATAGGAGTATACGGCAGTACCGAAGGGGTTGTCGCTCGGCACTACGCCGTCGTCGTGCAAACGCAGTATCTTTCCGCCGAGTGACTGTAGGTTTTGTGCTATTGCTGGAGTCGTTGCATCCCCGGTCGTTATATAAAGGCGGTCGTCCGGTCCAAACTCCATCCGGCCGCCGTCGTGATATATGGCCCCAGGGATGTTTTCGATAATTACTCTGTTTTCAGACAGCACACCGTTTTTGTAGATAAAACGCACGACGCGGTTTTGCGTCTGCTCCGTAGTTCCCGGAGCGCTCATGTAGAGATACACGTAGTTATTGACCTGAAAGTCAGGGTGCAGAGTGAGACCGAGAAGCCCACCTTCGCCTGCCTGCGCAGGCAGGCCGCTTTGGCGAACCCCGGGTACAGGTATTTCGCGCCTGGTGCCATCCTGCAGAATTTCAATTACATGGCCCGTGCGCTCTGTGACAAGCAGTGAGCCGTTCGGGAGAAATGCGATGTCCCAAGGAATTTCTAGGCCCTCAGCCACTACCGTGTAGAGCTGCGGCTCCGCAGTGTTGCTCGTTGCTGGTGTTGTTGTTGCCACGTGCTGTTCTGCTGGCTCCTGCGGCACGGGGATGACCACAAGAAGCAGAACTCCAAGCAGTGCAACAATAGTGAGCGACCAGGCAAAATATTTCATATTTATTACATACCAAAGGGCGAATCTAGATGTATATGCTCGACCTCCGGAGTTTCCTTAGGATTCTCTTCAAGCACATCAACCGTAGCGGTATCCATGTTGAGGCGGAAGAGTGCACTTGAGATGTTGTTGTCGTAGCGTATTTCTTCGAGCCGCTTTTCGGGGTTAGCGACAAAAGTTAGACGGTAGGTGCCGGACTCCAGGCCCGTGATATCGAGTGCTTGGTCAGGGTAGTTCCAGTAGTAGGTGTCGCCCCAGCCGACAGAAACCCCTTGCAACTCCTTGCCGCAGATCTTATAAGTCGCTTCAGGAGAAGAGCTTGCGAGATCAAGAAACACTCGTGATACATCGCGCAGGCAAAAGGTCGATTTGACCAAGTTGCCGGAAAGCTCCTCGTTTTTTGGGGCACCAACGGGCTCAAGGTCATACGTAATAAAGTCAGTGTAGTGGTAGTGCAGATGTTCCTGGTGCCACAAAAATGTGCCTACCGGTTTGTCTCGATGTGCACCGTCAGCTTGATACACGCGCTGCAACACATTGCGCTCTATTGTCTCGCGAAGGCCGGCAGTCGCAGGGTCTGCACGCAGCTCCAAGGTGCCCCGCCCCTGGTTGTAGTAGGTTGTGCTGAAGTAGAGCAGAACTTGGTTCCCAATTTTCTCTACCTTTAAATCGCGTGGCGGCAGAGGCAGGAGGTCGGGAAGAAGATCGTTGGGGTTGGTCGTGTCAACAAATTCCGGCTCTGCTGTCGCGGATGCAGCTAGTTGTTCGGCATATACCGGCTCAACGACAAGCGGCTGCGAGGCTGCGATAAAAAATCCCCATGCATGATAGGCGGCAAAGAAGAAACTTGCCGGCACGAGTACCACTGCAACGATTTTTGCATGCTTCACGTCTATAAACCTTACCTAATAGTCGTGATACAGTAAAGCCGTATGCGTCTGGATACGCTCCGTCCTTACTTTTTGCTTGCGATATTGCTTGGAGCCCTTGCTCTCGTTGTGCTGGTCTTACAGCCATTCTTGGCTCCTTTGGCACTTGCGGCGATTTTTGCTGTTGTCTTGCGGCCGATCTTCAACAACATTTTTCTCTACGTCGGGCGCAGCCATGCGCTCGCGGGCTTGGCAACGCTTCTTGTTGCACTCGTGTGCATCTTGGTGCCCCTGGGGCTGGTAACCACGCAAATAGTCGTAGAGGCGCGCGACTTGTACGCTACACTCACGGGCGGCGAAGGATTTGCCGTGACGCAGAGCCTGCTAGAGCAGGGGGTGGCGGCAGTTTCGCAGTTTGTACCGGGGATTACTCTCAACGCCGAAAGCATTATTGCCGAGCTCGACACCTACGCGAGGGCTGCGCTCCAGGTCATCATCGGCCACTTGGGCGGCCTCCTTTCTAGCGCTACCGGTTTTTTGCTGAATCTATTTATCTTTTTTATAGCCCTCTACTATCTGCTCAAAGAAGGCCCTGCCTTGAAGCGCGCCATAGTTAAACTCTCGCCGCTCTACGACACCGACGACGAGTTTGTCTTTAAAAAGCTGGAACTTGCTATTAACTCGGTTGTGCGCGGAAGTCTCCTTATCGCGCTTATCCAGGGCGTCCTGGCAACCGCCGGGTATCTCTTGTTCGGCGTACCGAACGCCGTGCTCTGGGGCACTACAACCGCGATTGCGGCGCTCATCCCTGGCGTGGGCACGGCGCTTGTGATGGGGCCGGTCGTCATATATCTGTTTGTAACAGGCGCAATGGGGCAGGCGCTCGGGCTCTTGGTGTGGGGCACCGTTGCGGTGGGACTTATCGACAACCTGCTTGGCCCCAAACTCATCGGCCGCGGTGCGCAGTTGCATCCGCTCCTCATTCTGCTCTCGGTCTTGGGAGGTCTTGCCCTCTTTGGGCCAGCGGGGCTTTTCTTGGGGCCGCTCTCTGTCAGTCTCTTCCTTGCAATACTTTCTATACACGCGCATACGCTCCGAAGGGAATGACGGCATGGCATACCAAAACAGCTCACTCGACACTTGAGAGCCTGCAGAGCAGTGAGCACGGGCTCACCTCCGCCGAGACAGCAAAGAGGCTAAACGAGTTTGGCAGAAACATCCTGCCCGAAGCGCCGCAAGACGGCTACTTCGCCATATTTGTCCGCCAGTTTAGAAGCCCGCTTATCTACGTACTCGGCGTCGCGGCAGTCGTTATTTTTTTAACCGGCGAACATATTGACGCTCTACTTATCGTGGGCGTTTTAGTTTTTAACGCGCTCATAGGGAGTTTTCAGGAAGGCCGCGCGCAAAACACGCTCAACGCGCTCAAACATTTTACCGAAACCCGCGCCACGGTGTTGCGCGAGGGGAGGGAGGAGATTATCCCCGATGCCGAGGTAGTGCCGGGCGACGTGCTTCTCCTGACTGAAGGGGAAAAGATAGCCGCCGACGCCCGGCTCCTCATGGCGCGCAACCTCAAGATTGACGAAGCCTCCTTGACCGGCGAATCTACACCCGTTCGAAAAGATTCGGAGGCGGTGCTGAGCGGAGCCGCTCCCGTCGCCGAGCGGAAAAACATGATTTTTAAAGGTACACACTCGGTTGGCGGAGTTGGCCGTGCCGTGGTGGTAGCAACTGGCGCAAAAACGTTTATCGGCGGCATCGCACAGAAAATCGCCCACATCGACTCCGAGATGCCGCTTAAGGCCGACATCCGCCGGCTCTCGCGCGCCATCATCGCCGTCGTTGCGGTTATCGCGCTGGCAATCTTTGTAATAGGATTTCTCTCTGGCGAGTCGCTTGTCGTGATGTTTAAAACGGTCGTTTCGCTCTCGGTCTCGGTAATCCCCGAGGGGCTTCCTATCGTGCTGACGCTCGTTCTTGCAACTGGCGTGTGGCAGATGAGCAAGCGCAACGCGCTCATAAAGCGGCTCCAGGCGGTTGAGGCCTTGGGCCAAGCGAGTGTGATTGCAGTAGATAAAACCGGCACCCTCACCAAAAACGAACAGGTCGTTCAGAAAGTGTATGCCGAAGGTAACTACTTTGAAGTAAGCGGCGTTGGCTACGAGCCGAAGGGGGAAATCAGGTTCGAGGGGAAGGTGATTGAGCCTCTCAATCACCCGGAGTTTATTTTTGCGGCTAAGGTTGCAACTTTGGGTTCGACCGCTCGAGTGGTGTATGACGAAAAAGATAAACGCTGGAGAGTTTCCGGAGACCCGACCGAGGCGGCGCTGGTGGTCTTGGGCGAGAAAGCGGGCTTTCATAAAGACGACCTCGAGCGCGAGTGGCCCATGATTGCCGAAATACCCTTTGACTACCAGCTAAAGTACCACGCGACACTCCACCAGGCCGGCAAAAAAAACCTTCTTATCCTCATCGGCGCGCCGGAAGCCGTGCTCTCTAGGGTCACCTCGATTCGTGAGAGGGGCAAAAACCGCAAACTCACGCAGAAAAAACTTACAGAGCTCGAGGAACCCTATGTACGGCTCTCAGGTGAAGGCCTGCGGGTGCTCGCCTACGCGGCAGTCGAGACGCAAAACGACGCGCTTAGCCCCGAGACACTCCCCCCGCTCACGTTCTCGGGCTTTTTTGGGATGAAAGACGGCTTGCGCAGTGAAGTTGCGGAGGCCATGCGCCGCAGCCGCGAGGCGGGGGTGAAAGTGATTATGATAACCGGCGACCACAAGGCAACCGCGCGCGCGGTAGCGCAGGAAGCCGGCATCTACCGCCACGGCGACGAGATCCTAACCGGGCAGGAAATGCAATCTCTTAAAGACAATGAACTCTTGACACGTTTGCCCAAAGTCACGGTGTTTGCACGAGTGACGCCGGAACACAAACTGCACATTATCGAACTGTATAAAAAGCGCGGCGAAGTGATAGCTATGACGGGTGACGGCGTCAACGATGCGCCCTCGCTCGTTGCAGCCGACCTGGGTGTTGCCATGGGCACTATCGGGACCGAGGTCGCCAAAGAGGCCTCGGATATTGTGCTTTTAGACGACAACTTCGGCTCGATAGTTTCCGCTATAGAAGAGGGGAGGAGCATCTATAAAACAATCAAAAAAGTGATTCTCTACCTCTTTTCGACCAGTGCGGGAGAGGTGCTCACTATCCTTGCAGCGCTCCTTATCGGCTATCCGCTGCCGCTCCTGGCTTCGCAGATTATCTGGCTTAACTTTGTAACAGACCCCTTCCTCGACGTGGCGCTTGCGATGGAGCCCAAGGAGCATGGGCTCCTCACCGGCCGGTTTAAAAAACCGGGCAGGTACCTCATAGACAAGCTGATGGTGTGGCGAATGGTCACTATGTCCCTCCCTATGATGGCCGGCACGCTGTTTATGTTCAGCCTCTACGCGCCGGAGAATATGGGCAAGGCGCTCACGGTTTCTCTAACGACCCTCGCGGTCTTTCAGTGGTTTAACGCCTGGAACTGCCGGCATGAGCGGGAGTCTATTTTTAAACTCGGATTCTGGAGCAACAAGTATTTGATACTAGCAACCAGTGTCGTGGTTGGCCTGCAGCTCTTGGCGGTGTACACGCCATTTCTCAACAGCATCCTTCATACGGAGCCGCTTACGCTTCTTGATTGGGCGATGATAGTGCCGGTTGCCGCTTCAATTGTCGTGATAGAAGAGTTCCGCAAATATCTGGCGCGCAAAGCAGCGCGGGTGTAAAAGCCTTATACTGTTTGTATGGACAAGGAAACGGTGTTGCTTGGCGGGGGGTGCTTTTGGTGCACCGAGGCCGTGTTTACGATGCTTAAGGGTATCTACTCTGTTGCGCCGGGATACGCGGGTGGACAAGTAGAGAAGCCGACTTACGAGCAGGTCTCGACAGGGAACACCGGGCATATCGAGGTCATAAAAATCGAATACAACCCAAACAAAATCGCGTTTGAAGAATTGCTCCAGGTGTTTTTTGAGACGCACGACCCGACAACGCCAAACCGTCAGGGTAACGATGTAGGACCCCAGTACCACTCAGCAGTTTTTTATACGACCGACCGGCAGAAGGAAAAAACGGAGCACTATATCAAAATGATTGCGGGGAAGTATCAGAAACCAATCGTTATAACTGTCGCGCCCTTTAAAACGTTTTGGCCCGCGGAAGACTATCACCAGAAATATTACGAAAACCACAAAGACGCAGGTTATTGCCAGGTGATTATCGACCCCAAGGTGGAGAAGATAAGACACCAGTTTAAAGATCTGTTAAAGTAAGCCTCGCATGACTCGCGAAGCATTTGAGCAACTCGTAGCCGAGGAGTTTCCGACCGCAGTGCCGGAGAAGTTTCGTAATCGTATCGCGAACGTCGCATTTTTGGTGGAAGACGAGCCCTCTGTGGAGGTGCGTGAGACAGAGCGCCTTGGTCCGGGTGAGACGCTGCTCGGTTACTACAAGGGTATCCCGCATACGGCGCGCGGCGAGGGGTACGGGGTTGGCGGTGTTATGCCCGATACGATAACTCTCTACAAACTGCCTATTGAAGATGAAGCCCACGAGTTAGAACATTCCAACATTCTGCAGAATGTTGGAATGTCGTATGAGGGGTGCGTGCGCAGGGTCATTTGCGAGACCATTTGGCACGAAGTAGCGCATCACTTTGGGATGGACGAGCACGAAGTACAGGAGCGCGAGAAAGGCAGAAACGCTTGACGTCTCTCTTTATGCACGCACAATGTAGCGTATGAACTCGAAACAGATTCTGATGGGCATTGTTGCCCTTGCGGTGCTGGCTGGCGGAGGATATTACCTTTATAACTCTGCCACTCCGGAGACTCCCGAGAATACGGACGGCAACGCTGAAGAGGAGGTTGTCCTTACGACGTTTAGCTCCGACGAGCTCGGGCTCTCATTTGATTACCCGGCAAGCTACACACTTGAGACACAAGCAGACGGCAACGAGGAGCGCAGCTGGACCACACTCGTTATAATCGAAGCAAGCATACGTGAAGAGTACGAAGCAAGCGGAGCGATGGAAGGCCCCCCTGCAATCACCGTGCAGGTGTTTGAAAATATCGAAGGGTACGAACTTGAGGAGTGGATTACGACAACCTCTTACTCCAACTACAAGCTCGCGACCGACGAGGTGTTGCTTGAGGGCGAGGTCGGCGGAGAACCGGCACGCGCCTACGCATACTCCGGGCTTTACGAAAACAATTCGATTGTAGTTGCACACGAAGGAAAAATCTACATGTTTACCGTCAGCTGGCTGACGCAAGACGATCAAAACATTAACGACTTCGGCAACTTGCTCGAGAGCGTAAAATTTGACTAATATGCCACTTGCCCCTTTTTATCTTATCGCGCTCGTGCTCATTGGTATTGGAGATACCTTCTACCTTTCCTATAACGAATTTATGGACACCGCGCCTTCCTGTCTTTTGGCAGGATGTGATGTGGTGCTCGCACACCCCTTGTCTGAGTTTTTAGGCGTTCCGCTTTCGTACTGGGGCCTGGTCTACTATGTCTACATGCTTGGACTTGTAGTACTGCTTGCGCTTGAGCCGCGCTCTAAAACACTTAGTTGGGGCACCTTGCTCTATGCCGGAGTCGGTATCCTTTCTTCGGCCGCGTTTATATACATTCAAGCCGTAATTATCGGCGCGTTCTGCCAGTACTGCGTGCTATCGGCGGCTATTACCGCTCTGCTGTTTGGCGTGGCACTTTGGCATGTACGCTCTAGCGGTACCTAGGTCTTCGCATGCGTTTGTAGAGCCGCCAGAGGAAGTAAAAGAAGGCGATTGCCAGCACGGGGTAGAAAATACCCGCATTGTTCAACAACCACTTGAGTGCCGAAAATAGATAGAGGAGCAGTGTTGCAACTAACCCCATCACCGTGCCTGCTATGCCGCTCGTCTCGGAGCTCTCGCCCGCGACTTCTCCCTGACCCGCTTTTGTTTTTGCCCACGCTTCACCTGTCTCAAGCGCTCTTACCCCTTTTTCTCGCAGTGAGTCTATCGTTCCAAATACCGGCGCCGCGGCGCTTGCTGCCTGAGGTGAGATGCCCGCAATAGTTTCTTGTATCCCTTTGGAGGACTCGACGCTTGTCGATGCCGCGGCTTCTTCTTCAGTATCCGCTTCAGGCCGCTCCTCAATCACAAAGGTTGCGCTCGCACTTTCCACAACCGTGCCGTCGCCGGCAGTAAGCTCGGCTGTCACAGAGTGCGAGCCCTTCGCAGGCTGCCACGAAACGGAAGTTGCCTCCGCGCCGCCGGGCGGCAGAGTGACGGCAACAGCTCCTATCCGCACATCGCCGTCTTTAAACACCACTTCGCCCGCAAATGCAGCATCGCTGTCGTTCGTTACGATGGCATGAATAAACACCGTCTCGCCCTCGGTAACGGGGCTTTTGGAGAGAAACAGAGACTCTTTGGCAAAGCCGGCTGCACCCGCAGCAAGGGGAGTAATCAACAATAAACCAAGCAAAATAGATCTAAACCACATGCTAGTATTATACTATGGACTTTTTTTGGGAAAGGCTGAGGGGATTATTCAGAAAAATACACGGTTACGTTATCCCTACCAGACACAACGCGTATCGTCCCCGCCTTCTCCATACCTCCTGGCTCATCTTCTTTTTAGCGTTGATACTTACGTCCGAGGCGGTGCTTCTTACCAACGTTTTTGCGGGGCAGTCGGCGCGAGATTACCTTGCGGCAGTGCTGCCGCTCGACATTGTCGAGCTTACCAACCTTGAGCGAGGTTTTAACAATGTAGCGACCGTCAAGGAAAACTCGCAACTCACTGCCGCCGCCGAGGCCAAGGCGCGTGACATGGCAGAAAAAAGCTACTTTGCCCATACGGGTCCCGACGGCAAAGAGCCGTGGGCGTGGATTAACGAGGCCGGCTATCGCTACGGCGCCGCGGGAGAAAATCTGGCCGTGCGCTTTAACGAGTCTGCCGACGTAGTTGAAGCATGGATGGCTTCACCGGGCCATCGTGCCAATATGGTTAAACCTACATACTCGGAGATCGGTGTTGGCGTAGCACAGGGCGTATACAAGGGCGCGCCTGCGATGTTTGTGGTGCAGTACTTTGGCAGACCCTCAGCCGCTGCCACCGCGGCGCAAACCGCTGTGGTGCCTGCAGTGGAAGAGCAGTCGCCGCAGGTGTTGGGTGCCGCGGCCGAAGCGCAGGCTAAAGAAGATGCCGTTAAACTTGTCGCGGGCGTGGGTGCGGTCCCTACCGTGCAAGCGTTTAGTATCTTGGCCGGAGCCGCCGCGTTTATGATTGTTATAGTGCTTCTTACGTTTGTAGTAAATCCGCAGGTCCAGCCGGTCGACCTCCTGCTTGGCGGCGGAGGTGTTGCTGTGGTTGCCGTGGCACTGCTTATACTCAACTTTTCGTTTGTCGGGCCGGTTATCAACACGCCGCAGGCGGCGAGTGTTATCGGTGCCACACAGCCCGGCGTTCTTGTTGGCGAGGACGGCGCGTTTACTCCTCTCGAAAATGAGGGGATAGAGGACTTGCCTCCGGCAGACACGGAGGGTACGCTAAACTCATGAGTAACAAACAATTTACGGCAGGAGTGGCGGTGGTAGCGGCGGTCGCGGTCGTACTTCTCTTTTTTGTGTTTGGCAATCCGTTTGCAGCGGTCGAGCAAGGGCTCACGGCAAATACGATAGGCAGCGTGGGGGGCCAGCTCCTCGTACAGGACGAGGTTGTTGGTACCGGAGCGGAGGCCTCGATAGGCAGCATCGTCTCAGTGCACTACACCGGCATGTTTCAGGACGGTGCGGTGTTTGACAGCTCGGAGGGCGGTCAGCCGTTCCAGTTTGTGATAGGGGCGGGGCAGGTGATACCGGGGTGGGACCAGGGCCTGCAGGGTATGAGGGTCGGCGGTACGCGGCTCCTTGTTATCCCGCCCGACCTCGCTTACGGTGCACAAGGCTACGGACCGATACCGCCAAACGCAACACTCGTATTTGAAGTTGAGTTGATTGCTATTGAAGAGTAACGAAGGCACACTTCGTCCGATGCGTCCGATTTCGTTTGAGATAACAAAAAGTGCCGGCCCGCTCTCTAGGGCCGGTGTTTTGTACACTCCGCATGGGGCTATCGAGACGCCTGCGTTTGTGGCCGTTGCCACCAAAGCCAACGTCAAAGGAGTACCTTCAACCGCGTTTCAGGCGCTTGGCGTACAAGGGATAATTGCCAACACCTACCACCTCTACCTCTCCGGGCTCGAGGCTATTGAAAAAGCCGGCGGGGTGGGGAAGTTTATGGCTTTTAGCGGCCCCACCATGACCGACTCGGGGGGATTCCAGGTATTTTCGCTGGGAGTGGGGTTTGGCAAAAAAATATCAAAGTTCCTTCCGGAGGAGAACCCTTTTCTCCGGAGAGATGAACGGCACTCCTCCGAAAAGGGTTCTCCTCCTCCAGCAGTTTGGGATGAGGATTTGGCAACAAGCCATGGCAAGCTCGCAATTATAGATGAAGAAGGAGTTTCCTTTACCTCTCACCTCGATGGCACCCTGCATCGCTTTACCCCCGAGCGCTCAGTTGAAATACAACACCAGCTTGGCGCCGACATTATTTTTGCCTTCGACGAGTGCACCGCCCCCGATGCCGAGTACGACTACCAAAAAGAGGCGATGGACCGGACGCACCGGTGGGCGGAGCGCTCTCTCAAAGCGCACCGACAGAACGTACAGAAAAACAATGAACAAGGAATCTACGGCATCGTACAAGGAGGGCGGTATGCCGACTTGCGTGTGCAAAGTGCCAAAGAAATTGCGGGGATGGACTTTGACGGCTTTGGCATTGGTGGTTCTTTCAGCAAACAGGATATTTTAGGGATTTTAGATAAGGTCAACAACGAACTACCAAAAGAAAAGCCGCGGCATTTGCTTGGCATCGGCGAGCCCGAAGATATTTTTATCGGCGTTGCCGCAGGCTGTGATACGTTTGACTGTGTCTTGCCAACTCGCAACGGCCGCACGGGCGGCATCTATACGCGCGGGGGTAAGATTCAAATTCCAAACGCCGAGTACAGAGAAGACTTTTTGCCGCTCGACAAAGGCTGCGGGTGTCCAGTATGCCAGACGTACACCCGCGCCTACGTTCACCACCTTTTTCGCACCAAAGAGTTGCTCGGGCCCGTGCTTGCCAGCCAGCACAACCTCTACTTTTTGACCAACCTCGCCAAACAGATTCGTAATGCGCTCCTTGACGGAACATTCGAAAAGTTTCGGGATGATTTTTTGGCAAAGTATCGGTTGACGAAGTAGGGTATGAGGCTATAGTGAAGAAGTTGGCTGATCTTTGATTCGGTTTTTCCTCCCTCCGGGTTGGAGGTTAGCCGACTGTTCCCCTCTGGAAGGTGTTTGCCGTTCAGGTTGTTGACGCGGCAAGAACTGCCGGGTTTCACTTCGCGCGTTGCGATTTGGACCCGGCAACTTTTTTTAAATCTGCTAAAGTAACCGGGTGGCCGATTTTAAAATCAAATCAAAGTACAAGCCCGCCGGCGACCAACCGAAGGCTATTTCAGCTTTAGTTAAGGGTCTTAAGGCGGGGGAGCGCCACCAAACCCTGCTCGGCGTCACCGGCTCCGGTAAGACCTTTACCGTTGCCAATGTTATAGAGGCGCTGCAGCGGCCGACCCTGGTTATCGCCCACAACAAAACGCTTGCGGCGCAGCTGGCGCAGGAGTATCGCGAGTTTTTCCCCGATGCGGCGGTGCACTACTTTGTCTCCTACTACGACTACTACCAACCAGAAGCCTATATTCCGCACAGCGATACCTATGTTGAAAAAGAAGCGCAGATAAACGAAGAAATTGAGCGCCTGCGCCATGCCTCTACCCAAGCGCTCTTAACGCGTAAGGATGTGATTGTAGTCGCGTCGGTCTCGTGCATCTACGGCCTCGGCAACCCGGCAGAGTATGCTAAGTACCTGGTTGAGCTTAAGGTAGGGCAGAAGAAAAACCGCGCCGAGCTTATCCGCGAGCTTATCCATTTGTATTTTACGCGCACGACTGCCGATCTAACGCCGGGCGAGTTTAGAGCGCTCGGCAACTCGGTCGAAATACAGCCCGCCGGCGAGCGTGTGATCTACCGGATTGAGTTTGAAGGAGAAACAATTGCGAAAATCAGGATTATAGATGCGATTACGCGGGTGGAGCGGGAGGAGAAGCAGTCGCTCACCCTATTCCCCGGCAAACACTACGTGACGCCGGAAGACGAAACGAAGCGCGCGATGGGGGAGATTAAGCACGAACTTAAAGAGCAGTTGCTGAAGTTTGAACGGCAGGGCAAGGTGCTGGAGGCCGAGCGGCTCAAGCGTCGCACCAACCACGACCTGGCACTTATACGCGAGCTTGGCTACTGCAACGGGATAGAAAACTACTCAAGACACTTCGACGGTAGAGCGCCCGGCGAGCCCGCGTATTCGCTTTTAGACTACTTCCCGAAAGACTTTTTGACTATCATAGACGAGAGCCACGTCACCGTGCCGCAGATAGGCGGTATGTATGCTGGCGACCGCGCGCGCAAGGAAAATCTGATTGAGTACGGCTTCCGCCTGCCTTCTGCGGTCGACAATCGGCCGCTCATGTTCGAAGAGTTTGAAAAAAAAGTCGGGCAGGTTATATACACTTCTGCGACTCCGGGGCCTTATGAACGCGAAAAATCGGGCAAGCATATCGTCGAGCAGATTATCCGCCCGACCGGCCTGGTTGACCCACAAATAGATGTACGGCCTGTCATAGGCAAAGACGGCGTGAAAAGCCAGGTCGAAGACGTACTTGAGGAAGCGACAAGTACCATAGACCGTGGCGCGCGAGTGCTTATTACGACCCTCACCAAAAAAATGGCCGAAGACTTATCAGAGTTTCTTAAAGACCGGGGCTACAAAGCAGCCTATCTCCACAGCGACATTGAGACCCTGGAGCGGATTACAACTTTAACCGACCTGCGTAAGGGTACGTACGACGTGTTGGTGGGCGTTAACCTCCTGCGAGAGGGGCTGGACTTGCCGGAGGTGGAGCTGGTGGCGATTTTAGACGCCGACAAAGAGGGCTTTTTGCGCAGCGAGGTGTCCCTGATACAAACTATTGGCCGCGCGGCGCGCAACGTGGCGGGGCGAGTCATCCTTTATGCCGACCAGGAAACGCCCTCGCTTAAAAAGGCGGTCGGGGAGACCAACCGACGCCGCGCGGTGCAGGTTGCCTACAACAAAGAGCACGGCATCACGCCACAAACTATAAAGAAGAACATCAAAGACATTACCGAAGAGCTCCGGAGCGAACACGGCAAGGCGGTGCAAGAGATGATTACGATTGAGCAGAAGCTCTACAAAGAAAACCCGCGCAAATTCTTGAGCGAAAAACGCACCCAGATGGCCGAGGCGGTCAAAAACCTCGACTTCGAAACTGCAGCTTTAATCCGTGATGAAATTTATGCTCTGACGGGAAGGGAAAAGAAGAAAACCGCTAGTAGACGCGCTAAATAATTTTAGCTACTCTACATTTTTGGCTAATGGCTCCGGGCGGCGCGGCAGCTGCCCGGAGATTTTTTATGCTATTATTAGATAAACAAATCAATACATTTTTTAGGGACTATGATACCAAAAAAAATCGTAGCAGTGTCAGGAGGTTTTGATCCTATACATATTGGGCACGTACGCATGCTTGAAGAGGCCAAAAAGCTCGGCGACGAGCTTGTGGTTATACTCAACAACGACCACTGGCTTGTAAACAAAAAGGGTTTTGCGTTTATGCCGGAGCATGAGCGCAAGGAGGTGATAGAGGCAATTAAACATGTCGATCGCGTTATAATTTCTGACCATACGCTCGGCGATGAAGACCGCAGCGTTTGCCGTATCTTGCGCGACCTTAGACCCCATATTTTTGCAAACGGAGGCGACCGCAAACCAGATGGCGACCCGGTGCCTGAGGTAATGCTTTGTGAAGAACTTGGCATTGAGATGATTTATAACGTAGGTCGCGACGGCAAGGTGCAGTCGAGCTCGTGGCTCACCGAGCGCGTGAAGAAAAAGTAGTTTTGTGCTATATTTAAGTTGTGTATAGGTACCCCCCAGAGCAGCTGCGGGGGATTTATCGCGTATATATGCAAGACTCGATCAACATCAAAGGGGCTAAGACCCACAATTTAAAAAACATCTCGTTGACGATACCTCGCAATAAGATGGTCATTTTTACGGGGCTTTCCGGCAGCGGCAAGTCTTCTTTGGCGTTCGACACCATTTTTGCCGAGGGCCAGCGCCGCTACGTCGAGAGCCTTTCTGCCTATGCCCGCCAGTTCCTCCGCCAGATGCAGAAGCCCGATGTCGAGGAGATTACCGGCCTCTCTCCGGCGATTTCTATCGATCAAAAAAGCCGCTCCAACAACCCGCGCTCAACCGTGGCGACCATTACAGAGATTTACGACTATCTGCGCGTCTTGTATGCCCGTGTGGGCAAGCCGCACTGTCCGGTGTGCGGCCGCGAAATAAAAAAGCACTCAAACGAAGAGATTATCCAAAGCGTTATCCAAAGCGTTACAAAAAATGCGCCCAAAAAGACCAAGAAAGTAATGGGAGTTGAAATTAATGAGGACACCGTGCGCATTTTTGCGCCGGTTGTCGTGGGCCGCAAAGGCGAGTACTACCAGCTCTTATACGACTTGCTGGGCAAGGGGTTTGAGAAGGCCAAGATCGACGGCGAGATTAAAAGCTTGCGTGAGCGGGTTACACTCTCTAAGTATAAAAAGCACGACATTGATGCCCTAGTAGACGAAATTTTGGTAACCGACTTCGCAAAGCAGAAACAAGCCGCACTCGAGCGCCTCTCTGAGGCGGTAGAGCGCGCTCTCCACGAGAGCGACGGGTTGGTAAAGATAGAGGACACACAGGGCTCGCGGCTTATATCGGCCAAGTTTATGTGCCCGTATGACGGGTTTTCTTTCCCCGAAGTGGAGCCGCGGCTTTTCTCCTTTAACTCACCCTACGGCGCTTGCCCCGAGTGCAACGGCCTCGGCACCAAGCACTTTATGGGCTCGGAGCCGTGCCCCGTATGCAAGGGCGCGAGGCTCCGCCCGGAGGCGCTCAATGTCTGGCTAGGAGAAAAAATAAACATTGTAGACGTCTCTTCGCTTTCTATAAAAGACGCCTACGACTTTTTTGACAAACTAAAACTTTCCAAAAAAGATCAGGAGATTTCGAAGTCCGTAATCAGGGAAATCACCTCGCGGCTAAGGTTTATGCTCAACGTGGGGCTCGACTACCTCACCCTCGACCGTCGCGCCAACACGCTCTCCGGCGGCGAAGCGCAGCGCATAAGGCTCGCCAGCCAGCTCGGGAGTGGCCTCGTGGGTGCGCTCTACGTCTTGGACGAGCCGACCATCGGCCTCCATCAACGCGACAACGAGCGGCTGATTAAAACCCTTCTCAACCTGCGCGACCTTGGCAACACCATTTTAGTCGTCGAGCACGACGAGGACACTATTTACTCGGGCGACTACCTGGTGGACATCGGTCCGGGCGCCGGTATCCACGGCGGCGAGATAGTCGTTGCGGGCGAGCTCGACAAGCTCTTAACCGCTAAAAAAAACGATAGCGGCTCTGTTACACTCGCGTACCTGCGCGGAGAGAAGGCAATAGCGGTGCCTGAAGAGCGTCGCGAGAAAGACAAAGGGTTTTTAAAAATTGCTGGTGGCAAGGCGTACAATATCGAAAATTTGAACTGCGAAGTGCCGCTTGGACGTACGGTTGCCGTAACCGGTGTCTCGGGCTCGGGGAAGTCGACGTTTCTCTACGATATCTTGTACGAAAACCTGCGTGCCCGTTTTGACAAGCGTTACCGCACCAACAAGGTTTACAATGCGGCGCGCTTTGAGGGCACGGAGCACCTTTCGCGCGCGATTTTGATTGACCAAAGCCCTATCGGCCGCACGCCTCGTAGCAACCCGGCAACCTATACCGGTGCCTTTACCTTTGTACGAGACCTTTTTGCCGAAACCGCCGAGGCGCGGGCGCGCGGATGGAAGTCTAACCGCTTTTCCTTTAACGTGCCGCAGGCACGCGGAGGTGGGCGTTGTGAGGCGTGCGAGGGCAACGGTGTTATCGCGGTTGAGATGTCCTTTTTGCCCACGGTCTACGTTACCTGTGACCTCTGCAACGGGAAGCGTTTTATGAAAGAAACCCTGGAAGTGAAGTACAAGAAGAAAAACATTTATGATATTTTGGAGATGTCTATCGAGGAGGCAATTGCGTTCTTTCAGGACATACCTGCGATTTATGACCGGCTCCGCACGCTCGAAGAGGTGGGGCTGGGCTACTTGAAGCTCGGGCAAAGCGCCACGACCCTTTCCGGCGGCGAAGCACAGCGGGTGAAAATCTCTTCCGAGCTCTACAAGCCGCACCTGCAAAAAACTATTTATCTTCTTGATGAGCCGACGGTTGGTCTGCACTACGAAGACGTGCAAAAGTTGATAGACATCCTGAATCGCCTGGTCAATGCCGGCAACTCTGTCGTGCTTATCGAGCACAACATGGACATTATTAAAAACGCCGACTGGCTCCTCGACTTCGGCCCCGAGGGTGGGGTAGGGGGTGGCAAGCTCGTTGCTAAGGGGACGCCGGAAATGATAGCAAACAGCAAACACTCACATACAGGAAAATATTTGAAGCGGGTGTTAGGAGGAAAATAGAAAAGAGCCGGCGGATTCCGGCTCTTCGTTCTGCATGAGCAGTTCAGGCATGCAATTCAGAATCTCCCTGTTCCTGCGCCTGAAGTGCTTTTTTTGCCTTCCGCCATATTCGTGCGGGCTTCTTCTCCCGCAGAAGTTCTTGGCGGCGCTTCCGAATCATTGCTGAGGTCGGCTCTCGCCCAAAAGGTTGGCGAAAAGCAATCTCTGCGACATCTTTTTTGATGCTCATGACATGTGCTCCCGTTATGGTGAAGTGAAGACCAAATTCATACACAAAGTATCACTCTTATGGTACAATGTCAAATATAGCCTCTATGACCCTCGAGCAATTCAAGAAAATAGCCAAAAAAATGCCTGACACGCCGGGGGTGTATTTCTTTTTGGATAAGGCTAAAAAAGTGCTCTACATCGGTAAGGCAACCAGCCTGCGCGACCGCGTGCGCAGCTACTTTGCTAAGGATCTTATCGCTACCCGCGGGTCGCTTATCACCTCCATGATAGAAAAGGCACACTCAGTTGACTGGCGCGAAGTGGACTCGGTATTGGAGGCGCTTATTTTGGAGGCAAACCTAATAAAAAATTACAAACCGAAGCACAATACCGACCTCAAAGACGACAAAAGCTGGAACTACGTCGTTATTACGAAGGAAGACTTTCCGCGGGTGCTTCTTGTGCGGGGGAAGGAGCTAGCGGAGCAGAGGCTCCGCAAAGGTCCTCCGCTTAGGGGAGATAAACGGCACCCCTTCGCGAAGGACTTTGCTTCGCCGTCATATACAACGTTACATACTTTTGGCCCCTTTCCTCATGGCCTACAGCTCAGAGAGGCGATGAAGCTTATTCGCAAGATATTTCCATATCGCGATACCTGCATCCCTTGCGAAGTTTTAACGAAGCAGGGCAAACCTTGCAAACCATGTTTCAATGTTCACCTCGGCCTCTGCCCCGGTGTCTGCTCGGGTGAGATTTCAAAAACAGAGTACCGTAAAATAATCCGCAATATTTCACTCCTTTTTCAGGGCAAAAAGAAGACACTGGTAGTGGTGCTCAAGAGGGAAATGAAACAGGCGGCTAAAAGTGAACGGTTTGAGGAGGCGGCGCGGCTGCGCAAGCAGATTTTTGCGCTCGAGCATATCCGCGACATTTCGCTTATTAAAGAGGAGTATCGGCGCCCTCAGATAGAACTCGGGGTAAACCGAATTGAGGCCTACGACATCGCGCACCTGCGCGGCTCGAGCAACGTGGGCGTGATGACAGTGGTGGAGAACGGTGAGGCGCAAAAAAATGAGTACCGTAAATTCAGAATCCGCACCGCGAATGCAGGCGACGACGTAGGAGCTCTGCGCGAGGTGTTGACCCGCCGGCTCGGGCACGACGAGTGGCCTATGCCGCGCATTATTGTGGTAGACGGCGCTGCGGCGCAGATAAACGCTGCAGAGCGTGTGCTGAAAAGTTATGGAGTGGCAATACCAGTAGTTGGGGTGGTAAAAGACGAAAAGCACCGCCCGCGCGACATCCGCGGCAACCGAGATTTAATTAAAGGTCGCGAGCGCGACATCCTTCTTGCCAACGCCGAAGCACACCGGTTTGCAATAAGCTATCATCGCAAGAGCTCCCGTGCGCAATTTAATCCTCAATAAAAACAAGGCGGCGCCGAAGCGCCGCCAGTACGAACTAGTATCGCCTTTGCCAGTTCTGCCACTTGCTGTTTGCGAAATAGAGGAATGAGAGAACAGAGAGGGGAGCAAGCGAAGACCACCACATTACCGTTATGGCCTGCTCCGTGACTTTATCGTCGGTGCCGATAAGCCATAGAACGCAACTCACACCGAACATGAAAAGAGAGCCGCAAATCCCAACCGCCATGGGATATTCCTTTAGTTAAGAGCATGGCCGGCCTCTGGCCACGGACACTGTACTAGCATATTTTTGCGTTATAATAAAGGCCATGCGCACCGTAGTCGGGGTACTCCGTGGCGGGCCCTCAAGCGAGTACAACGTGTCGCTCAAAAGCGGCGCGAGTGTTTTAAACGCACTCGACCGCGAACGGTACGACCCGCGCGACATCTTTATCGACCGCCAAGGTGCCTGGCATATGCACGGTGTTGAGGCCACTCCTGCACGGGCGCTCCGCGGCGTGGATGTTGCGGTAAACATGATACACGGCGAGTATGGCGAAGACGGCTCGCTCCACCAAGTACTCGATGCGCTTGCGGTGCCGTATACCGGCTCCTCGGCGGCAGTTTCCAAACTCGTATTCAACAAGCATCTGACCAGGGAGGCGGTGCAAAAGTTTGGCGTTAAAGTGCCGCATGGGGTTGTGGTTAAGTACCCTAAGCGCGGCGCCGAAGATTTGGAAGAGCTGGCACGCCGGTTGTTTACCCGTCTTCCGCAGCCCTCTATCGTTAAGCCTGTCACCGGAGGCTCTTCGGTTGGCATGACCATAGCCGAAGACTTTCATACCCTGCTGTGGGGGCTGGAACATGCGTTCCAATACTCGCCGCAGGTCTTAGTAGAGGAGTTTATCCGCGGCCGTGAGGCCACTGTGGGAGTGATTGACGATTTTCGAAACGAAAAGACCTATACACTCATGCCGGTCGAGATTATCCCGCCACCACACCACAAGTTCTTCAGCTACGACGCCAAGTACAGCGGCGAGACCCTGGAGCGCGTGCCGAGCCACTTTACCCACGAACAAAAGCAGGATCTGATGAATATCGCCAAGGCCGTGCATGAGAATTTGGGGTTAAGTCACTACTCGCGGAGCGACTTTATTGTCTCGCGCCGGGGAATTTACTTCTTGGAGATCAACAACTCGGCCGGAGTGGGGATGACCGAGGAGTCTCTGATGCCCAAAGCGATTAAGGCAGTCGGCTCCAAACTCTCCGAGTTTTTCGAGCATGTTATCAACCTGGCGCGGCGGTAATGTCTGAACTCTCCAAAAAAAGATGTATACCGTGCGAAGGCGGTGTTACAGCCTATACGCCGCAAGAAGCACAAAAAATGATGAAGGAGCTTGCCGGAGGCTGGATGCTTATCGATGGCGCACACCTGTTGATTAAAGAATTTCAGTTTAAAAACTTTAAAGAAGCTCTCGCCTTTGCCAACAAAGTGGGCGAAATTGCCGAGGCGGAGCAGCATCACCCGGACCTCTCGGTTGGCTGGGGCAGGGTCTCTGTGGAGCTCACTACCCACGCGATAGACGGCCTGTCGGAGAATGACTTCATTGTAGCGGCCAAGATAGACGAGATTGCGAAATAATGTTTAAATAGGCCACGCACGGGCCCGTAGCTTAGTTGGTAGAGCGCCTCATTTGCAATGAGGAGGTCACCGGTTCGAATCCGGTCGGGTCCACCACGCACTCTTAGCTCAGTTGGTAGAGCACACCCTTCACACGGGTGGGGTCGCAGGTTCGAGTCCTGCAGAGTGCACAAGTCGTGTGGGGCACGACTTGTGAGCCGGAGGTGCGACGGCACCGAGGCGGGGTCGCGGAAATTTTCAGCAGAAAATTATCTGTGACCCTGTGCAGAATTATTGACAAAATCGGGGTGTGGTATAACGGTATTACGTACGATTCGGGTTCGTAAAATCCGAGTTCAATTCTCGGCACCCCGACCAGGTTTTTGATATAGTATTTGGCGATTAGGGCCTGTAGTAAAGTGGTATTACGCGGCATTCGCATTGCCGAGTCGCGAGTTCGATTCTCGCCAGGTCCACATACACAAAATATGCTATCCTGGCAGGGCAATGGCAAAAGGTAAAAATGTTTACCGAAAAATCGTCAACTTTTTCTACGAAGTGGGCACCATGCGCCGGCTGCCGCGCATCCACCGGCAAACGCTTCTGGTAGATGACGTCACCGACACAATTGCCAGTCACTCCTACCGCGTGGCATTAATAGGTTGGTTTTTGGCAAAGGAAGAAAAGGTAGACCCATACAAAGTGGTGATGATGTGTCTTCTGCACGATGTGGGCGAGGTGCGCACCGGCGACCACAACTGGGTACACAAGCGTTACATAAAGATTTTTGACGATGAGGTTATAAAAGAACAGTTGGGCGACCTGCCGCACCAAGAGATTTTCGAGATTGCTGAGGAGTACCATGCCCGCAAGAGCAAGGAGTCGATAGTGGCCAAGCAGGCTGATGTGCTCGACCAGCTTTTGCTTCTTAGGGAGTACGAGTGGCAGGGTATCAAAGAGGCACCGGAGTGGATCCGCGGGCGGCCCAAAGACGGCGTCGCCAACAAGCAGGGGGAGCTCATCCTGCCGAGCTCGCGCAGGCTCGGCAAAGAGATACTCACGACGCGCCCTTCGGAGTGGTGGGCTAACCTTCAGACCAGCAAAAACCGCTAGTTGCGGCGCGAGACGGAGCGCGGTAAAACTAGGCAGACAGAGCAGTATTATTTTTATCGAACAAGTTGTATGAGCTTTAATTTACTTTTGGGCATTGTGGCGGCAATTGTGGTTGTGGGCGGAGGTGCCTATGTCGCCATGAATCCGGAGATTATAATGAGCATTAGCGGCGGCAGTGCGGAAGAGGGAGAGGAGGCAATGGAGAATAAAGAAGGCGCCTCGGTAGGCAACACCTTTGCCAACCTGGTGGCCTTGGGCCAGAGCGTTACATGTACCTTTAGCCACGACGACGGCGCGGGCAGCCGCTCCTCGGGCACGGTGTATATGACTGGCGGTGCCACGCAGATGCGCGGCGACTTTACGGTTGAGGCAAGCGGCACGGCACCGGTTGAGACCTTCATGGTCCGCACGGGCGGCTACACCTACATTTGGAGCGATGCTTCGCCGCAGGGAATCAAGAGTCAGGTCATCAACGAAACAGAGCTCATGAGCGACGACCAAAACGGCGGTATCGACGAGGACACAGAGTTTAGCTGCCAAGCGTGGAGTGTAGATACAGCCAAGTTTTCACTCCCGAACGGCATTCAGTTTACAGACATGAGCGCGCAGATAGACGCCATGATGGAGGCTTCGGGCATCATTCAATAATCGCGTTATTATACAAGGGTGTCAGACATCCTAAGCGCTTTTGCCGTGCTTGACCCAAAGGGTGCCATTGGGGCCGCCGAGTTGCAGCTCATGGTGCAGGCGATGCTTTTTATGCTCATCGTCGCGGTGCCGGTGTTTGTCCTGCTGTTTTTCTTTGCCTGGCATTACCGAGCGGGCAACAAAAAAGCCAAGTACCTGCCGGAGTGGGAGCATGCAAAAATTGACGAGCTTATCTGGTGGGCGATACCGTTTGAAATTGTGTTGATATTAGGCGCCTTAACCTGGACAAGCACCCACGAGCTCGACCCGCCGAAACCCTTAGAAGGCGAGCCCGCACTCGTAGTGCAGGTTGTTGCACTCGACTGGAAGTGGCTTTTTATCTACCCCGAAGAGGGGGTAGCCACAGTTAACTACCTTGCAATACCGGTTGGCCGGCCAGTGCAATTTAACATCACTTCCGACGCGCCGATGAACGCATTTTGGATACCGCAGCTCGGCGGAATGCTCTACGCCATGACCGGTATGACCAACACGCTCCACTTAGTAGCCGACGAAGCGGGGGAGTATAAGGGCCTTTCCGCCAACTACAGCGGCGAGGGCTTCGCTCAGATGAAATTCGTCGCCGAAGCAATGCCGGCTGAGGAGTTTGAGACATGGACGATAGTGACAAGATCCTCTTCGCGGTACTTGTCGTGGCAGGAGTACGAACACCTTGCGGAGCCGAGTGTCGAGGAAAGACCTACGTACTACGCGGGCGTTGAGAATAACCTTTACAATACAATCGTGATGCAGTTTATGGAAAGCGGCACGCACGCCGAGGCGCATTAATTATTTGTGGTATAGTGCTTATATGGCTGTTATCACTATTCCAAAAAAGCTGGCAAACAAGGGCGATTTGGTGGTAATCCCTAAAAAGGAACTAGAAGCCCTTATTGAACGCGCTGGAGAAGAAGTAACCGAACGGGATATCCTACGTTGGTCAAAAGAAGCAAAACGTCTTCGTCGCGCCGGTAAACTTCGAAAACTCTCTTAGTCGCCCACTCCAGTTGGCTATGACGATTTATCTTTTTGGCCGCTATCGTCGTAGCTATAAACGCCTTGATCCGCAGTTACAACGTCTAGCAACGGAGCGAATAGTTCTCTTTGAGCGCAACCCGTTTGATCCACGTCTCGACACGCACAGCCTCCACGGTAAACTTAAGAAGCAGTGGAGCTTTTCCGTAGACAAACGATACCGGATACTCTTTGAGTTTCTCGACAAGAACAAAGAGGAGGTCATCTTTTTAGATGTAGGTTCTCACTCGATATACCGATAACCTATGTTTGGCAGACTTACACTAGACGCATTCGTGCATGCACCGGTTGAGACCGGCGCTCAGCTTATGGTGGTGGGCGGTGCTGTGGCCGTGGTGCTCTTGCTGACCTACTTTAAAAAGTGGGGATGGCTCTACCACGAGTGGTTGACCTCCCTCGATGCCAAAAAAATCGGCATCATGTACCTCGTCTTAACTGCTGTGATGTTGGCGCGCGGCGCCGCAGACGCCTTTATGATGCGCGCCCAGCAGGTAGTGGCGGTGGGGGAAGGGGTAGGATATCTACCGCCGGATCACTACGCACAAATTTTCAGCGCGCACGGCGTCATTATGATTTTCTTCGTCGCGATGCCGTTTATGTTCGCGCTCCTCAACCTCATCGTACCCTTGCAAATCGGCGCCAGAGACGTTGCCTATCCTTTTTTAAACTCCGTTTCGTTCTGGCTCACGGCCGTGGGTGCCATACTCATCAACCTCTCGCTCGTGGCGGGGGAGTTTGCTGCAACCGGCTGGCTGGCTTACCCGCCCTTGTCAGGCTTAGAGTACAGCCCGGGGGTTGGGGTCGACTACTGGATATGGGCCCTGCAGATTTCAGGCATAGGTACGCTTATCTCCGGCATCAACTTCTTTGTCACCATACTTAAAATGCGCGCGCCGGGGATGACTCTGATGCGCATGCCAATCTTCTGCTGGACGGCTCTCGGCTCGATGTCGCTCGTCATCTTTGCCTTCCCGATTTTGACGGTGACCTTGAGTCTTCTCGCTCTCGACCGGATATTTGGCATGCACTTTTTCACCACCGACATGGGCGGCAACGCCATGCTCTACGTCAACTTAATCTGGGCCTGGGGACACCCCGAGGTTTACATTCTTATACTGCCCGCGTTCGGGATTTTCTCGGAAGTGGTGGCCACTTTTTCACAGAAAAGATTGTTCGGCTACACCTCAATGGTCGTGGCGACCATGGCAATCGTCGTGTTGTCGTTTATCGTCTGGGTACACCACTTTTTTACCATGGGTGCGGGTTCAGACGTCAACGCATTTTTCGGCATTATGACGATGACAATAGCCATTCCGACCGGCGTCAAAGTGTTTAACTGGCTCTTTACCATGTTCCGCGGCCGGATTATCTTTGCGACGCCCATGCTGTGGTTTATGGGCTTCTTAACCACGTTTACCTTGGGCGGGATGACAGGGGTCTTAATGGCCATACCGGGCGCCGACTTCCAGCTCCACAATTCGCTGTTTTTGGTCGCACACTTCCACAACATGATTATAGGCGGCGTACTCTTCGGCTTTTTTGCGGGGCTGACCTACTGGTGGCCAAAAATATTCGGCTTCACATTAAGCGAGCGGCTCGGCCGGTACGCCTTTTGGAGCTGGATTATCGGATTTCTCCTTGCGTTTATCCCGCTCTACTTACTCGGTCTGATGGGCATGACCCGGCGGCTCAACCAGGTAGACGAGATATTCCAGCCGCTCCTTATAGTCGCGGCAGTGGGGGCGTGTGTTATTGCGCTCGGGATTTTCTTTCAAGTTCTGCAAATTGTTCACGGCATATGGAACCGGAAGAAAAACATCGCGGGCAGTGACCCGTGGAACGGGCGCACGCTCGAGTGGGCCACTTCCTCGCCGCCGCCAGAGTATAACTTTGCAACAATCCCGGCTGTCGAAGGCCGTGATGCGTGGTGGCTTATGAAGCGGCAAGGTAAAAAATTAGAGGGGCGCGAGGAAAAGATTCATATACCGGCAAATACCCCGTTTGGACTTTTTATTGCGGGATGCACTTTGTTGCTAGGGTTCGGGATCATCTGGCACATGTGGTGGCTGGCCGTCCTTGGGGTTGTGGGGTGTATTGTTTTGCTTATGGTTCGATCTTTTATGTATGAAGGAGAACACTAGCATGCCTGCGCATGCAGGCGACAAAGTACTATTCGGCTTTTGGGTCTACCTCATGAGCGACGTGGTCTTGTTTGCGTCGCTTTTTGCGACCCACGCAGTCTTGCAAGGCCAGACTTTCGGAGCCCCAAGCATCGCCGAGCTCGCGAACCTGCCCTTTGTGTTGTGGGAGACTCTTATCCTTCTCACATCAAGCTTTACCGTGGGTTTGACAGTGTATTTCGCTGCAAAAAAGAGAAAAGTGCAGACTTTTTTGGCCTTAGCAGCTACATTAGCGCTCGGTGCCGCGTTTCTCTCGATGGAGCTGTATGAGTTTGCTCACTTAGTCAAAGAAGGCCACGGCCCGTGGGCAAACGCTTCATACTCGGCCTTCTTTACTCTTGTCGGCACGCACGGCCTGCACGTGTTTTTGGGTACGGTGTGGGGCATGTTGCTTGTGGTTCAGCTGATGGTGTGGGAAGCACATGCAACAGTAGCGCGGCGGCTTATGTGCTTTAGCCTGTTTTGGCACTTCCTCGACGTGATTTGGATTTTTATCTTTACCTTCGTGTACCTGTTCGGCGCACTACAAGTATGAGTCCCGTTAGAGACCCGCATATACACTATGTCTGATAAAATTTCACCACAAAGAAAAAGTTCCTTAGTCTCTAACGGGATGAGTACGTTACAGAACTATAGTATCGGCTTCCTGCTCTCAATCGCGTTTACGCTCGCGGCTTTTTGGCTCGTGTGGCAGCACGTACAGGGCGCGGCGCTGTTCTCTGCAGAAAAGCTTGTCGTGCTGTTGGTGGGGCTCGCCGTAGCTCAGCTCTACGTCCAGCTTATCTGCTTTTTGCATCTGGGGGCCGAGAAGCAGAGGCCGCGATGGAGCCTCATCATTTTTGCCTTTGCCGCGGTTGTCGTTGTGGTGCTCGTGGGCGGCACTATCTGGATTATGTACCACCTAGACCGGGGTCATACTGATCTTTCGGAAATTTATCCAAGCGGCACGGTTTCGCCCCAAACCCAGGATGATTAGTTCCTACTACGAGCTGGTGAAGCCGCGCATGGTGCTGATGAATGTCTTGGTAGCTGTGGCGGTGTTTATCTTTGCCTCACCCGAGGTTATTAGCTGGGAGGCACTGAGCGTTATGGCTTCCGGCCTTGCTTTTGTGGTGGCGAGCGCATGCGTCTTCAACAACTACGCGGACCGGCACCTCGACGCCAAGATGGAGCGCACCAAGAACCGCGGCCTGGTGACCGGCGCAGTGACGCCCGCGCATGCGCTTGTCTTTGGCGGAGCGCTGCTGGTGTGCGGCGTCTTGCTACTGTATACGGTGCACCCCTTGGCTCTTGGGGTGGCACTCTTCGGGTTTGCGGTCTATGTGTTTGTCTACACGCCGCTTAAACCAAAAACCGGCTACGCGCTCTATGTGGGTGCTGTCGCGGGCGCCGCACCGCCCCTGGTAGGCTACGCGGCCGCGGCGCACACACTAGACTATATGGCACTGGCGCTCTTTGCTCTTTTGTTTTTGTGGCAGGTGCCGCACTTTTTGGCCATAGCACGTTACCGCTATGATGAGTACTCTGCGGGCGGCGTACCGCTCTTGGTAGAGCGGCCAAAAAGCGCAGAGGAGCGCCAGCGTGCGCGAACAATCTTTTACCTGTCGCTCCTCGTGCTGCTTTTGTTCTGCCTTATCCTGATAGTCCAGAGGTGGATCAAGTAGGGGATTATCGAGCCGATAAGAAAAGCGCCGAACGCGCTTGTGGCGAGCGTCAGTGGCTTTAGGTTGTGGAAAATCACGGTCGTGAGCCCCACGAAGTTAATCAGTATGAGCGCGCCCATCACGGAGTAAAAGTTGATTAAGCTCCACCAGTTGACCTCGTCTTTCTCGACATGGATGTGGGCGAAATGCTTGAGATAGTGTTGAAGACCCTCGGTACGGACGCGCTGCTCTGCGGCGCGCACGCCAACAAGATACCCTGCGGCAACCCCCACAATGCCGGCGGGGATAGTGTAGGGAAGCGTCGCAAAGAAAAACTCCCAGTAGGAAATAGTGAGAGTCAAAACGATAAAGCAAAAAAACGCGGTCATAATAAACCGCATCCGGATAAAATCGTCTTTGACCGCGTACTTGAGGACAAGGAGGAGCGAGAGAAAGAGGGTCAAGACGGCGATAACAACGATGATTGAGTTCGGAAGCGCCTCCATCCCGCAGATTTTATCATGTAAAAGAAATCGCCGCCCTCGACCAGTGTGGTCTCGGGCGGCGTATTCGCGGTGAAGGACGGTCAAGACGGCCGGCGCTGGATGGGGAAAATCCTGGGCAGGAGCTCGAACTTGCGCAGGTAGCTCTCCACCCTGCTGACGTGGTAGTTGTGCTCGCGACGGTCGTAGATCAGCAGATGCCAGAAGCAGTAGCCGATCAATGTCAGCAGGATGCCGCCAAACGTTTTTTCTGCCCAGTGGGCGCCAAAGAGCATACCTACGCCGAGCGCGCATATCATACCCAAAAGAAGGAGGGTTGCCGGACCGGTGTCAGCCAGCTGGCGACGTAGCGACCAGTACTCGAGGTTGTTCCAGGCCAGGTCGAACACCCGTTCGTTGAGAGGTCTTGCGAGATTCTCCCTCAACCCTAAGATAGTCGGTGTCGCCTTGCCGTCGCAATTCTTCGCCGTGACGAAATATTCATAGAGCTGAGGTTTGCTGGGCGTACGATAGACAGAAATGACGTAGTCCCTGTACTCTTTGGCGCGCATTACTGCTGCCAGTACCTCATCGCGGTCAGGCTCGTTCTCAAGCAAGTCGTGGAGCTCGGCAAAAGCCTGATCGTAGCCTTGAGCGACCGGAAGTTCAAGCAGGAGATATGGATTGAGTGCTGCTCTAATAACCTCTTGCTCTTCTTCGCTAGAAAATTCACTTATGTGGGGCATTTTCTCCTCGCAAAGTTGGGGAGTACTCTCCCGGTGACTTTTCTAACGTTAGTGTACCGCCCCGACACATATTTCGCAACAGGTTTTATAAAAAGGGAAGCGCCGCCTTCGACCAGTGTGGTCTCAGGCAGCGCAGAGCGCGGCAGTTAGTGGCCGTCGTATATCCATGTGTGCCACTCTTGAGCGGTCTTCTTTTCGACAAAATACAAATAGTGCACTGGGTAACTCGTCCAGCCTATGCTGATAATGCGACCGACATATTCCATGTCGGCAATGTCCAACCACGCGCAGGTGGTTCACAGCATTTTGTCCAGTTTCTTGATGCCCAGAAACGCCCTCTTGTCCTCGGGGACAAGTCCGTAGCGGATTACCCAACGCATGTCGGTGGCCGAGTGACAAAAAACACGCTCGTCTGAGGACAAGGAAGCCGGAGATGAAGCGGCACTTACAAGCGTCATCAGACTCACGGCCGTTACTGTACCGAGGTTCAACATGAGTGCCTCCTGTAATAATGTACGCGCCAGTTTCCCTTATCATCCACTATGCGCCTGAAATAAATGCTGTCAACTTATGCTACACTACGGATATTACAAATATTCGTTAACTGTAAGTCAGTATGAAAAAACTGGTTTTGGGCGCGGCATTGGTAAGTATGTTCGGGTTTGCTGGAGTTGCGTTCGCGGCGTATTCATTTTTTGGCGATGCGTCTGTGGTGGCGGGTGGTAATCCAGGTAACGCAGCTGAGATTGTCTCGGATGCAACGGGCGCAGCGTTTGGCGGGGTGCTTATCCCTCTTGCAGCACCGGTTGCATGGGCAGACTTCGATACTTTGAGTCTCGATTACAACATAACGGACGATAACTGCGGCGGCGGCTCACCGCGTGCACAGGTACGTATAGACACTACCGGCGACGGCGTCTCGGACGGTTCTGTTCGCATTGCACTTGGTCCATCACCAAACTTCACGGGTTGCGCCGCTGGGTGGCAGAGCACAGGCAACCTTATAGGCAATGAAGATGCTGGACGCTATGATTACAGCGTATTCGGCGGGTCGCCATTTACGACTTACAGCAATGCACCTGCAGTAGTTACAGCTGGACAAGTTGTTGGCGTTACAGTTCTTGTCGACGGCAGTTGGAGCGCGGCAGCTACTGGCGGTGACAGCGAGCAGACCACTCTTGTAGATAATATTAATGTAAACGGCGAGATTGAGACCTTTGATCCGCCTCCGGGCCCCGAAACGAAAGACGACTGCAAGGATGGCGGTTGGGAAGGGTTTGGCTTTGAGAATCAAGGCCAGTGTGTTGCTTCGGTGGTGAGTCAGAGCGAAAACCACTAAGGTACATCCGATTAGTTCAACAAAACCGCCCTCAAGGGGCGGTTTTGTTGTGCTATGCTCGAGGTATGAAATACGCACCTTATGTAGCTCTCGCCAGTGGGCTTTTTATTCTTTCTGCAGTTGGGCTTAGTGCAGCGACCGAAGTTATTCCCAACCTTAAGGCACTACCGGCAAGCGACATCAGGCTCGCACAAAGCGGTAGCTCGACGTTGCTGCGTTTTAGCACCACAGGGTGGAACGACGGCGTAGGGCCACTCGAGGTTTTCGCGGGAGAGATAGATAGAGAAAACGGCAAGCAAAACGTCTATCAGCGCATCTATAACACCGACGGTACGGTTTCTCGAGAGCCGTTGGTCGGCTCGTTTATCTGGCACGAGGCGCATAATCATTTCCACTTTGAGGATTACGCGACCTACACGCTGCAGCTTGCAGGTGCACCCGGCGCTTCAGACCGGTTTGGCCAAAAAACCACCTTCTGCATCATGGATACGACGAGGATGAACACCAAACTCTCCGGAGCGCCAAAGCGCCCCGTGTATGACACGTGCGGAAGCGTGGTGCAGGGTATGTCAGTTGGTTGGGGCGACACCTACGGCTACCAGCTTGCAGGGCAGGAGATTGATGTAACCGGCCTTGCAGACGGTGACTATAAGCTCATCATCGAACTTGATCCTAAAGACAAACTTGACGAGACAAACGAAGGAGACAACGTAAGCATAATAGACATCCGCATTTCAAACGGCACGGTAAGCGTCATCGGCGGGGGAAGCCGCGGGCGCGGCAACCACTAGCGGCTGTTGCGGCTCTCGCGCTCTCTAGGCTCTGCCCAGAAGACGTGGGTAAAGACGCTATCGTTGCCGCCCAACTCAAGCTCAAAGAGTGACGCGCGGCCGTCTGACGAGCGGCGGACTTCGCGCCCCCAGTGTGTGGGGTCGTCGCCAAGGTCGTCCTGATTTTTCCCCTTGTTTGAGCTTGTGCTCTGCACAAGGGTCGTTGTGGTGTCGAGGTGTGCGTAAATTTCCTCAAGCATTTCGTAGTCGTGAGCGTTGGGGTGCTGGTTAGGGTTAGGGTCGCTTGAATAATCCATACACGTGCCGAGCGGCGTATTGCTAAAGTTTTCGTCCTGATGGTCAAGGCCAAAGATATGTCCTATTTCCTGGCACATCACCAGCGCGCGCCAGGTCGGCTTGTTGTAGGTGCTCATGCCAAAGTACGTGTCGTTCATCTTAACGAGCCCCTTGGTGATGTGGTTGCTGGAGATCCAGATTTGTGCCACGCCAAGCCAGCCGGTACGGCCATATTTTTTGGCGCATACCTCTGCTCGGCCAGTCTGTGCGGTGCAGCTGGTACCCGCTTTGCCGGCGACAACACTGGTGTCTAACACACTCGAGACGCTCCAGTCGGTTGAGGCGGTGCGCAGGTAGCTGTCCCACGCGCTTCCGACATTGTCGCCCAGCTGTAAGGTAAAGGGGTTGCTTGTGCGCGCACAGTGGTAGGCACCGGAAACGTTGCCCCACACATGGTCTGCAGAAGCTACTGATGCAAGTAACGTCAGACCTAAAACACCCGCCGCTAATGCACCGAGAGCACGTTGTCTAGGAGTCATACGGTAAAAGCCTTAAGGATAATTCGATTCTATACTAACACGTACTATGCTCCGCAGAAAAATTCTGTCAACAAGGCATTTGACACGGCTTTGTAGCAGGAACATAGTGTATTTTAGATGAATCTGTGCTCTCCATGGGGAGAGCCAGCACCGGCAAGGAGGTTAAGGGGATGTTTACAATGCGCACGTTGCTTGCGGTAGCCTTTGTCTTTGGCGGTGTCTCTTTTGGCAAAGCCGAAGAGCCAGAAGCGGGCCTCGGCACGCTCTGTATGGCCGACTTCCTGTACAAGGAGGTCAACTACCGAGAGAGTCAAGAGGGTTATCTGAGGCTGCTCGCAGTGCAGGAGATCAACAGTATTGCAGGCGTCACCGTCTGCGACAACTACCTCTACAAGTACCTCAAGATTCGGCCAGTTGGTCTCATCAGCGTGCATGGGGCTGTGCACGAGCTATGGCAACTGCGCATAACCTTTCTGCTTTCTACGACGCTCATCTATGTGCAGCACCATCCGAGTCAAATTTTCTATCTCTACGGTGCAATCGCTGCGGAAGGGCCGCTGATACCGATACCGGTCCCGCGGCCGGACCTGTCAGAGCGTGTACAAGCACCCGACACAAACGAACCCGCTCCCGAGCCGAGGCCTCCAATCGACGACGAACTGCCGGAGCCCGACCCCTGGCTCCCGCCCGATGAGTTTGACGTGCTCTCGCCTGAATACCTGCACGAAATTCGGTTCTGAGCCGCCTGATGCCCACTTTCGGCCCCGCAAACCATCGCGGGGCTGTTTTTTATAAAAACAAAAGCGCCGCCCAAAGAAATGCCTGGGCGGCGGGCAATGTTGGCCGAAACTCACGGGAGACGGAACCACGTCCAGGTGAACCATTTCATTCCGGTCCTTGCCTCGATGTAGCTCAGACGTCTGACAGGCAGGCGTCTCTCGTTGATAGTGCTGTTGTCCGCCCGGTGATAGACCATGTCGGACATCTTGCGCCACTCGCAGCTTCCGAGCAGGAAGTCATACCATGTACGCGTAGTGAAGAATGCCAGAAAATTATCGGCGTCCACGACGTAGCGGACGGCGATATCCATGTCCATACGTGAGCGGCAAAAGACCCGCTCCTCCGGCACCATCCCGGTCTGCTCTTCGTGAGGAGCCGCGGTGAAAGTGACAAGCCCCACCACAGCGACTTTAACAAGGTGCAGCATCGCACTCCTCCTGCGACGTTAGGCCCCTAACCCTATGCCTACTATGCCAGCGGGATACAAGATGTCAATAAAAGGAATGGGGCTGTTTTATAATTTTATAATTTCAACAATAGTAATACACAGATTTCGCACGTGCGAAAAAAGTGAATAAACGCGCATACACCACTCTTAAGCTATAGCGTAAGAGTGGTGTATAGAGGTAGAGCCTAAAAAATAAAAAAACGCGCCGCCAAGACTAGGAGGTCAGGGTGGCGCGGAAGCGTACGAAGAGAGGGGAGCCGGATCAAGTCGGGCTTCTGGTTCGGTGGTAGTGGGTGACGCTCCCTGGCGGGAAGAGATCTTCCGGCGGATACAATATGTTCTGCAACTTCTTCTTATTCTTTTGGATTGAGAAGGGATAGTAGAAGAAAGCGCCGGCCAGACCGAGCATAAACATAAGGAAGCCGGTGAAGTAGGTGGCCACCAAGCCATCGAGCGGGGTGTAGAAGTGTTGCCAGCCGCCCGCCCACATGAGTATCGCCAACGCCACCATGAGAAACAGCAGCCCAAAAATGACCGAGATATGGTTCTTCTCCTCGGAGATCTCCAAGTAGCTCATGTTTTCGAGCTGCTTTTCGGCCAGCTTACGGAGCTCCTCGTCGCCGACAATGTCGTGGCCGGCGGGGTAGGCAAGCCACCGCGCTTTCGATTCTTTGTGTTTGACGACTACAAGATGGCGCATGCCGAACATGAACGGATAGACACGAGCAGTGGTACCGCCCTTGTGCATGATTTCCATTTCGACGACGTTCTGCACTACTTTGGGCAGGCGCAGCAGGTCGGTTGCAAAGCCGATCGGTTTTGGCTCGCGTTGAAAGATGATAGGCGTGAGGTCGGCAACTGCCGCATTGAGAACACGCGTTCTCGAATATCCGGGTAACAGATGGTCTTCCGACATCGAACACTCCCGTGGTTGTGTTGAAGATCGTTCATGTTTACATAGCTAAAATTCCGGCACAAAGTCAAATTTGATATTGACGCTCTTCATGAAGAAATCTCGAATATTTGTAGAAAAATAAAAGGGCGGGGTCGAAGACCCCGCCCTTGACACCTAGTCGGTGCCGCCTTCTTCAGCCGCAGCTTGCAGCCGGCTGGCCGCTCGCGTCGACGCGCTTCTCGCACTCCTTCTTGGTGATGCAGATTTCCTGCACTACGCCGCCGATCTCGGCCTGCACGACATTGCCGTCGCATGGACTGCTGTTCGTCGCGTAGCTCCAGAGGCATCCGCACCCAATGATTGCTGCCGCAATGGGCAGCCGCAGCGCTCCGTGGGCCAAAGCACCCACGGGGTCGCAGACAAGTCCCGCGTTAAATGACAATGTACTTCTCCTCATGTTGTGCGCTTATGCGCAGGTGGAAGTTCAGGCGTCAGTTCTGTGCCGACAGGCTCGGGATCGCCCGCAGGGCGTCCTTCACCGTTACGGCTTCGACTGCTCCCTCGAGGACCTTGCCCAACGTACAGCGGGCAATTTGCTCGAAGTTGTCGGTCGACACTTCATACTTGTTTTCGTCGCTCTGGCCCGGTTCCGGCACGATATCGTGGAAGCCGAGCACGAGCCAAGAGCGCTCTTTTGCTGCACGGCCGACGGCCGCACAGACGTCTTTGACCGCCGTGTCGCGGGTGACGATGAGGCGGTTCACCTGATAGTGGTCGATGCCGGTAAGTGGGTTTTGCCCCTCGCCGGCGTCGCTTTCTCCCCAGGCGCCGACCTGATTGTCGTAGAGATTTTTCACCGTCTCGAGCACCGCGTCGTTGTAGTCGCCGGACGGCGAAGCAAACGACGTGGGATAGAAGCCGAGGTTGCGATACATCACCGCCGCCGGATAGCCCAGCTCTTCACGCAGCTGATGCTCGTCGACAGACGTCAGCATCGGGTGCGAGTGAGAATGAGAGCCCACCTCCCAGTGCATGTCGGTCCAACTCCGAACCTGCTCCCAACTCATCGTCGCCCCTCTCTCGCCGACTCCGGTTGGGGTGTCGGCAATCCCATCGGTGTTGATGAAGAGCGTACCCGGCAGTCCGTACTTCCGCACGATAGCGCGGCCGTACTCGTACTGGCTGAGAAGCCCGTCGTCAAACGTGATCGAGACCTTGCCCGTGGGGGTTGGCCGAGGCGCCGGTGTAGGCACCTGCGGTTGTGCCGCGAGTGCAACGGTAGCAAACACCGCTGCGAAGCACGTATGTGCAAAGCAAGCGGTAATGAGGCGTAGAATCCGCATGAGTAAGTTCTCCTCTCTTGTGCGGGTTGGTAGGGAAGTCAGTGACCTTTATCCCACGAGTGGAGCTTGTCCCGAAGGATCCACTCCTTCCAGATGGAATACAGGTATACGCCGAAGCTTACATACTGCGTCACTAGAGTGGCGGGCAAGCTTGCCAGGGCCGTCGAGAACATGCCAAGCCGATATGCCCGCCACAGCGCCGGCACTCCCATGGTGATCATCTGGAGTGCCATCATCCATCCAATCGCCGAGACAACCCCGTAGCCTGCCCACAAGAGCATCACAGGCAGCATCATGGGGCCGATCAGAAACCACACGACATACACGTAGATGAGCAGCTGGAGACGCCAGCTGCCGAACTTGTAGAACTTACGCACGGCGATGTTCTGCAGGAATCCGCGATACCACCGCGAAAGCTGCTTCACATAGATGCCGAAGGTCGGTGGGTCTACCGGGTAGCACTTGGCTTCAGGGGCAAAATACACGTGATACCCCTTGCCGGTTGCTTCCCAGGTTAAGTCCAGGTCCTCCGCCATTGTCCGTTCGTTGAAGTGGCCGAACTCCTCGAGCGTTTCCTTGGTACGGAAAACGCTGAAGCAGCCGGAGGCGACAAGCACCATCCGGTTGTGGTTCTGCGCCGGCTTGATAATCGTGAGGCCGTAGAGATATTCGATAAACCGGCCGCGTTCCCACAGTGTTTGTATCTTCTGCGGGACAACAAAGCCCGAGACAATGAGCGTTTTCGGATCGTTGAAGTAGCGGATGGTCTTCTCGACTGCATCGGGCGCCACAATCGTGTCTGCATCCACCGTGACGAACAAGTCCGTCTTGACGAATGCTAGAGCAAGATTTTGCGCCTGCGCCTTGGTGCCGCGGTTCTTCGGCGTGCGATACACCGCGGCGCCGAGCGACCGGGCGATGTCGCCCGTGCGGTCGGTAGAGCAGTCGTCGACGACGATGATTTCGTCGAGACGGTAGGTCTGCGCCTGGAGGCTTCTGATCGTTGAAGCGATCGAAACTTCTTCGTTGTAGGCCGGGATTATTGCTGTAATAGACAATCGCCCGCTACTCGGGCGATTGAAGGCCACTTCTTTCGGTGATAGCCCGAGGAACCAGCGCCCCCCGTCTATCAGGTGTTCTCTCAGCGCCATCTCTTTGGCCTTTCTTGCGGTTGGATTGACAAAAAGGAGAATAATTACAATGTCCAAGTCTCTCGCAATTTTAACCTATAAAACATGTTTTGTAAATGAAGCTGATTTTGCCTATTTTAATATTGACGCTCTTCATGAAGAAATCCCGAATATTTTGTGCACATTTTGTCCACGCGTTACCCACGGGTTGTACACAGCTTACCAACAGGTTTACCCACAAAAGGTGCTAAAGTGGAAATAAGGAAACCAGCGCGTGTGCTAGCGTTCACAGACGTGTTTTGTATTTCGAACGAAATATAAGGCGCGGGTTCTGCTCGTTCGTACATATTACTCATGGTGCAACCGAGACTCTTTAATGCATCGCGCGCGGGACTCTCAACGAGAGCTGCTTTTGCTTCTTGCCTAAAAAGCGAGTAACAAGAGCAGCTCTTTTTGTTTGAGATCTGCGAGGTTGGTCGGTCAGCGACACTAAAGAGCAGGGCTTCACTGAAAACACCTTCAGGTAAATTTCAGGGGGCTTAACGGCACAATGATAGAGGTTTATCCATTAGTAGCTTATTAACTAGCAAATTATTAAAAAAATATGAAACGACTTTTAGTTAGCGCAGGTACGCTGATCTTCATCGGCGCAGTTGCAATCAGCGCAACAGGCGCATTCTTTAGCGACACTGAAACGTCGACAGGGAACACGTTTGCAGCAGGAGAGCTCGATCTCACGATTGACAACACCAGCTACGGGTTTGATTGGAACGATCCGTTAGCTACAAACCCGACAGGTGTATGGGGACTTAACGCAGCCAACTCATGGCAACTCGCAGACCTCACGAACCAGCTATTCTTTAGCTTCGATGACCTTAAACCGGGAGATTACGGTGAGGACACCATCTCGCTCCATGTGCAAAACAACGCATGGGCATGTATGGCTCTTGATCTCACTGGAACACCAGAAAATGGTGTCAACGAGCCGGAAGCCGACTTCCCAGACCTTACTGTCGGTGCTGACGAGGGTGAGCTCCAGAATTACCTCTCGTTCCTCTTCTGGAACGACGACGGCGACAATGTTCTTGAGACTGGAGAGACGGTAATTCCGGAATTAAGTGGCCTTCCGGGCTCTGCCTTTACTGGCAACTGGCTCGCGATTGCAGACCAAGGCGACACGCCACTTCAAGCTGGCACGACGACGTGGATTGGCAAGGGTTGGTGCTTTGGCACGATGACCCCAAATCCAGTTGTGCAAGACAATGCATCCTCAAGTCCTCCTGTGGCGCCGGATCGCATCGGCTTTACCTGCAACGGTGCAGGCGACCACAACATCGCACAGACCGACGGTATCGTTGTAGACGTCCACTTCTACGCAGAGCAGTCAAGAAATAATCCAAACTTCTTGTGCTCACAACTCCCTCCGCCTGATGGTCGCCAAGTCGTTGGTGCAGCAGCTGCAACATATGACGATCCTGCAATCTGTAATGTAACAGTTGACCTCGGCGAATCGCTCCAAGCTGCTATTGATGTGGCTGCTCCGGGAGACACAATTTGTGTTGATCCGACATATACAGGTGTGGGTGACGTTGCAAGTGTGATTGAAGTTAATGAACTTAATCTAACCATTGCAGGTCTTGGCGCAGCGGGCGCCGCAACGGTCAGCAAGGGTCTTCACATTGACGCAAATGGTGTAACGATCAAAGGCTTGACACTCAACGCGCACCCTCTCATCGAGGCTAGCGAACAAGCGGCGATCTACATTAATTCTGCGATCACAGGTACTACTATCACTCATAACCTGATTGATGGTCCTCCAGGCGCTATCGCGGCCAATGCTAAGGGCATCATCACGGAGATCGGGAACGATGGAACAGCAGGTGCTTCTGGCATCCTGGTTGCCCACAACCTGATTCGTGGCTGGAATCAGGGCATCTTCTTCAACACAGCAAACGCTGAAGTTAGATTCAACGACATCTATGCAAACACAGTGGGTGTTGCAAATGATGGCCCGCACAACACAACAATTCACCACAACGACTTCGACGGTAACACTGCCGAGGCCGTTGGTGTAGCTCCTTCCGCCAATAACGGAACAGCTAACAATGGTGACTTGGATGTAAATACAAACAACTTCACTCCGGCGGGAGCAGGGAATAATGTAAATCATTATCTTGCTTCAGTTGTAGGAGGTGCAGATGTAAATGCTACGAATAACTTCTGGGATAGTGAAGTCGAAGCAGATAGGACAAATGTTCCTGCTGAGGTAGATACTTCATCTCCTGCAGCAGTAGCGTTCCCTGAAAACTAGTCCTCTCTAGCCGAATCCAGCACTAACACTTAGTGCTGGGCGGGCTAGGTGGGATTTATTCCTAGCGTCGTTGGATTAATTAATAGTTTTTACTAACTCAGTATGAAAAGGATACTCTTGGGCACAGTTACGATAGTAGGGGCACTTGCAGCAATGTATATCGGGGTGACGGGCGCGTTTTTTAGCGACACAGAGACAAGTACCGGCAACACCTTTGCCGCCGGCGCGATTGACCTCTTGGTTGATAACGAGTCGTACTACAACGGCAATGTATGCGCCGAGACGGCTCCTGACAGCGGCATTTGGCAATGGCAAGGCAATGCATTGTTTCCTGTCCCCGGCACCGAGTGCGACACGAGCTGGGAACTCGACAACTTAACCGGACACCTCTTCTTTAACTTTACCGACATCAAGCCTGATGATGAAGGCGAAGACACTATCTCCCTGCACGTAAACACCAACGACGCTTATATGTGTATGAACATTGCTCTCACAGAGAATGATGACAATAACACAACCGAGCCCGAGGGCTTGGTAGACCCAACCGCCAACCCCGACACCGAATGGGATGGCGAGCTCGCGCAGACTCTACAAATGGTCTGGTGGGCTGACGACAGCGACAATGTGCTGGAGCACGGCGAGACAATACTTACGGGCGACGGAACCGTTGTCGGCGGTGTTGAAACCTTGTTTAACCTCGCCTCAACCAGCGGGCCGTTTGTGGTGGCGCTGGCAGACTCTGAAAACAATGTATGGGACCCACAGAATCCGGGTCCAGTACCGGGTGAAGAAACTCGCTACATCGGCAAGGCATGGTGCTTTGGCACACTGACTATCAGCCCTGTTCCATTTGACACTGGAGTGAGTCCTGCAGTTGACCCAGGGGTGTTATGCGACGGAACATTGCTTGGCAACGAAACCCAGACCGACAGCGCTCTGCTCGACGTGACGTTTGACGCAGTGCAGGCGCGCAACAATCCGGATTTTGTGTGTCTCGAAGATGAGTGCACCTTCAACGAGCAGGTAGACCTGCTTGTTGCAACCGCTAAGTTTGAGAATCCGGAGGTAACTACCGCTCAAAACTGGGACGTCTTCGGCTCGCCGGTAGACGGCTGGAACGTTGATTGGCGCGGCGATATACCAGCAACCTTTGGCCCGCAAAATCGTCCGGCAGTCGCCAACCTTGAGTACCACGAAGGTGTCCTTGGTGCGGCGTTTGAGGGCGACCAGTATGCTGAGCTCGACTCCGACTGGGGAGGCCCTTCAGACGCGGGCACTGGTGAACCGGCTTCTGTAAGTATCTATCGCAACTTTGTAACGGTGCCGGGTGCGCAGTACTTGCTCAAGTATCACTTCTCGCCACGTCCTAACACTCCAGCAGCAGATAACAATCTTGAAGCAAAAGTAGAAGGTGTTGCACTTAACACCACGGGCCCAACTGCGGGCGGTGGAGCAATTGCATGGAGTGAAATTGTGGTCCCATTTATCGCTGGTGATGCAAGCACTGAAATCCGCTTTACCGACCTTGGTACCGCAAACTCGCTCGGTACATTCCTCGACAATGTTCGCTTGTACCAGATCAGCTGTCCGGTGGTGCAATAGTTCTACCCGCTAATGTTCTCTCAACAATCTGAATGAGAGCCGCAACCCACAAATCTTTGGTGGCGAGAGCACTCCTTGTAGCAGGGGTACTCTCGCTTGCATCCGGATTGTTTGTAGTGCGTGCGCAGGAGCCAGAGAGCACCTATGCCCGCTCGTACAGCTATCACAGTTTTGACCTTACCGTAGACAGTGAGGCCTCTTACAACGGGGTGCCGTGGCCTGATGGCACGTGGGACTTAAAAGACCTAAAGCCGTGGAAGGACAAGTTTTGGAACTTTGGCGACATCAAGCCGGGCGACAAGGGGGAGAACACGATTAGCCTCCATGTAAACAAAGACGCCTGGGTGTGTCTCGAGTTCTTAAACTTAAAGGAGCAGGAGAACGGCGAAAACGAACCGGAGTCTTTAGACGACAACAGTGCGCCCAGCGAAGGCGAGCTAGCCGACCAGATGGAGTTTTTTGCCTGGCACGACGACGGCGACAACATTTTTCAAGTAGGGGAGATACCGATTTTTGGCACGACGACCCAGGCCGCCACGCAAGTGTTAAACAACAAGGTGTACCCTATAGCCGACTACACACATGGCCCGGCAATCCCCAAAAACCAGACCAAGTACTTCGGTGTGTATTGGTGCGCGGGCAACCTCACGGTTGACGTTGCAACGGCTTTTCTAGCCTGCGACGGCTCTGCCATGAACAACGACTCGCAGACCGACAGCATGTCGGTGGATGTGCAGCTGGTTGCCGTGCCCAAAAATGACAAGCCGAAGTTTACCTGCGACAAAATCGTAGTGCCGCCGCCGGGCGAGCAGTGCGAGGTGGGCAAGGTGGAAATAAAGGTGGAGAACAACGCCGTAATCATCAACAACACATCCTCAAACAGCAACACTGGAGACAACTCGGCGGGCCCGGGCGGCACGGTAACTACCGGCAATGCGAGTTCAAATTCAAATACGATCAACGTGGTTAACACGACCATAATCCAAAACGGGGGCACCAGCACTTCGAGCATCATCAACATCCTGCAAAATATGATCAGACGGCGATAAGTATGAAAACCCTCGGCAAAATAATCTACGGACTTTTTGTGACAGCGCTGGTTGGCGTTGCGGCACTGCTCTTGGTCTCGCTTATGCCGATAACGGGCAACCTCGAACTCAAGATTGTAAAATCCGGCTCAATGGAGCCCTCGATACCAACCGGCTCTATCGTGGTGGTGATGCCGCGCGCGAGCTACCAGGTGGGGGATGTGGTGACCTTCGGTAAGGACACCCCCCGCGAAATACCGACCACGCACCGCGTTATTGCCAAGCGGGTTGAAAACGGGCAGACGGTCTTTACGACCAAGGGCGATGCCAACGAAGAGCAAGACCCGCGCGACATCGCGCTCCGCGAGGTTATCGGCGGCGTACTCTTCCACGTGCCGTACCTGGGCTATGTGCTCGACTTTGCCCGGCAACCACTCGGCTTTGCGCTCTTAATCGGGCTGCCAGCGACCATGATTGTCGTTGACGAGGCACTTAATATCGCTAGGGAGGTGGCGGCATTGCGCCGTCGGCGACATCAAGGTTCGACCTTGATGAATATGCCGGTGCCGCAGAAACCCCGAGTATTTTCTGAAAGAACGCGCATACCAACGCTATGATTTTTTATCGGCGACATACGCATATCATCCCCACGCTGATGCTCTGCGCGGCGGCGCTGCTCCCGGCACAGCCCCTTATCACCAACAGCGCCTACGGCGACACGGAGACCTCGGTGGGGAATATCTTTCAAGCTGGAGTGTGGGGCGGCATTAGTACCGAGCCGGATCCTTTTGACATAGTGCTAAACGAGTTTTTGCCGAACCCAGACAGCACTGCTAATGGCCTAAATTTTGGAGACGACAACGACAGCAACCCGCTTGGCGAGTGGGTTGAGCTCTACAACAAAGGCGATGTCGCTCAAGATCTTGCCGGCTGGTATCTGGAGGATGCTTCTGGCGGCGGCGGTAACACTCAGGCGGTTATCTCGGGCAGTAACACCGACACGGGCGGGACTATCATTGCTGTGCACGGATGGCTCGTAGTTTTTATGAATAAGACTACGCTCAACAACACCGGCGACGAGATACATCTTTTCACCCCCACAGACGTAGAAGTAGATTCTGTCGTCTATGATGATCCAAGTAATGCGTGCGAGCTGCCTCCGACGCCCGGGGATGAAAATTCTACCTCTACACCAACGGGCACTCCGGATAACAGTCCTAACGCCGATTGTATTGCCAACCAAGTTGCACCAAATAAATCATACGCACGTATCCCAGACGGCACTGGCGCATGGATTGACCCTATACCAACGCCGGGTGCACCGAATATCCTTGACGAAGAGTCTGCAGAGGCACTGGGGCAAAGTGGGGGAGGAGCAGAGGCTGCAGCAGCAGAACCCGAACTTGAAGTCGAGGTCAGCAATGAACCACTCGAGATCACGGAGCCCGCATCATCGACGCCGAGCAATGAGCCAGAATTTGAAGTCGAGGTAAGCGACGAACCGCTCGAAGTGGTGGAGCCAACGCCGGAGCCAGCACCGACAGAGGACCCCGCGCCGGAAGAAACAGTAGAGGAGGAACCAACTCCTGAATCTGAGCCTGACCCAGAGCCCGAACCGGAGCCGGAACCTGAAGTAGAAGAAGCGCCGGCCGAGGTTGCCCCCGAACCGGCGCCAGCTTCAGAAGAATAATTTAATTGACCTCAACCGAGCCCGTGGCCTCTACGTTTGCGTCAACGTTTGCCTTAAGCGGTCGGCCCCACTCGTCGGTCTCTCTGCCATCGGACGTGCCTTCCGGTAGGGGGTCTTCAACGAGTGTTGAAGCCGCGATGTTTGCCGCCGCGGCAAGCGTGCCGGTGACCTTGAGCATTAAGAAGTCGAGTGCGCCCTGCTCGCCTTCGCCCGTGGTGCTTGTGTGTGCCTCAGCCTGGGCGTAGGCAAGGCTCTCCGCCTGGTTTGCGAGCGCCTGCCCGACCTTTATCGCCACTTCCTTGGCTTCGTCGAGGCGATTTTCTTCTTTGAGCATCGTGAGATACTCGTCGATGCCTTTGAGCTGGGTATTAAAGTTTGCAAGTACTACTGTTTGTGCCTCGGTGTCAAACTGTCCCTTGAGAGACGCCTCCGAAGCCTCACGCAGGCGGCGCTCTGCGGCGGCTATCTGCCAATCCACTTTTGAGCGGCCGCCTCCGGCAAAGGCCGCGGACACCTTTTCATTTACCCCAAGTTTAACGCCATACAACATGCTGCCCGGCAGAGCACTACCTGCTGCTGCAACCGTTCCGCCTGTTAGAAATAACACCGCACAAAGCCCAACGATGATCTTGGTCATACGTGACATAAGACGCCTAGTATAACATTTTCTTACTATTCGTTCTATGCTATCGTAGCTCTATCAGCTATGGAGGAAGGTATTCATATTTCGCTCGCAGCAGAGCGCTTATTTTCACTGTGGGGGATACCCATAACCAACACAGTTGTGACCGCGGTGGGGATTGCAGTACTCCTTATTATAGCGGGGTTTGTCTTTGGTAGACGGTTGAAACTCGTCCCCGGGCGCTTCCAGACCGCTGTCGAAGCGGGGTTTGAGTATGTTTTCGGCTACGTAGAGCAGACACTTGGGAGCCGGGCTTTGGCACAGCGTTACTTTCCTTTAATAGCAACCATCTTCCTTTTTATATTGGTGGCGAACACGCTCCACTTTTTTCCGTTCGTCGGACACGCTATCGGGCTGGAAGATCCAAGCACCAACGGCCTCGCTCCCTTGCTGCGCGCGCCTAACACCGACCTCAATACTCCGCTGGCGCTTGCTATCATCACGTTCTTGGTTGTTGAGATTTCAGGCATCCTCGCCCTGGGGCTGTTGAAATACGGCTCAAAATTTGTTAATTTCAAGGCAGGCGCGATAGGGTTCGTTGTTGGACTCCTCGAGATTATCGGCAACCTCGCGCGTCTTGTCTCGCTGTCGTTCCGGCTCTTTGGAGCGATATTCGCAGGCGAGGTACTGCTCCTAGTCATGGGCGTATTCGTGCCATACTTTCTGCCGGTGCCGCTCATGGCGTTCGAGCTTTTTATCGGATTCCTGCAGGCGGCTATTTTTGCGATTCTGACACTCGCATACATCAAGCTGGCGTTGGAAGAGCCGCACGGCAGCGAGCACGCGCACGCAGGCGCACATTAATTAAGCTTCAATTATTAGTAGTTAGTAATACGTATGGAATTAGAGGTAGCAAAAACATTGGGCATGGCGATTGTCGTGGGCCTCGGCGTTATCGGCCCGGGTATCGGTCTTGGTATCCTGGTTTCAAAAGCGCTTGAGGCTATCGGTCGCAACCCAGAGGCCGCAGGGCAAATCCAGACCACGATGTACATCGGCATTGCGGTCACTGACGTCTTGGCCATCTTCGCGGTCGTTATCGGTTTTATTATTAAGTTTACGTAGCTACGCGAACGGTTTCGCTGAATTGGTCTTCGAAAAGTCCTCGGTTCTCCCGTCTCGCGCCGCTCTCTGCGGAGCGTCCTCGCGGGCCAGACTTTTCTCACACCAATTCCAGCTCCACGTATAGATAGTATGGAACAGGTTCTGCACGTATTCGGCATAGACTGGAAGCTGCTTTTAATCAACGCGGCGAACTTCGGCCTGCTTTTGGCGGCGTTGACCTACTTCTTCTATAAGCCGATGATGCGGATGCTCGACCTGCGCCGCGACAAAATCGCGCACGGCGTTGAGGCCGCGCAGAAAGCCGAGGCGGAACTTAAGGAAATCGAGGCCTCGCGCGCCGCCAAGCTGGCCAAAGCAGGGAAGGAGGCCGACCAGGTGGTTTCCGAAGCGCGCAGTGCAGGCGCCGAAAAGCAGAAAGAAATCGTTTCTCTTGCCGAAGCCGCTGCCGCACGCACGCTTGTCGAGGCCGAGGCACAGGCGGAGGATATGAAGCAAAAGGCCGTGCAGGAGAGCAAGCAGGAGGTCGCAAAGCTCGTCGTGCTTGGGATGGAGAGGGCGCTCAAAAAATAATATGACCCTAGCTGCTCAATATGCCAAAGCGCTCTACGAGAGCAACGCGCCGGAAGGGGCGCGGTTAAAAAATCTGCGCGAGACCTTGAGACGCCGCGGACATGAAAAGCTTTTGCAGCAAATTTATACGGAGTACAAACGGCTGGTCGAGGAAGAAAAAAGACTGCAGGAATATAAAAAGATAACGCCGGAGAAAGAACAAACCCGCATACTGCTCGAGCTCTACCAAAAACTAGTACACACACCCTCGCTGTAAACTATGGCTAACTTTATAGAACAATTTAAAAAAGAGATCGAAGGCTTTGTCCCGAGCGAGCGAGCGCAAGGAGGTATCGTGACGCGCGTGCAAGACGGCGTTGCGGAGATTGAGGGCCTGGAGCGCGCGGGCATGTCGGAGATGGTGCGTTTTAATATTGCAGAGGGCAAGCCGCTTCAAAAAGCAGTTGAGGGCCAAAGTCACGTGTACGGCGTCATTTTGAACCTGGAAGAGGAGTCAGTGCGCGCGATTATTTTAGGCGACCAGGCTTCCGTTGCCGAGGGCATGCCGGTTGAGGCAACAGGAACGACGCTTTCTATCCCTGTGGGGGAGGCACTGCTTGGCCGCGTGGTCTCGGCCTTAGGCGAGCCTTTGGACGGCCTCGGGGCAATCAAGGCGGAGAAACACAACCCTATTGAGCGCGAGGCGTACGGCGTGATGGACCGACAGAGTGTTAACCAGCCCTTGCACACCGGCATCAAAGCCATCGACTCGATGATCCCGATTGGCCGCGGCCAGCGCGAGCTTATCATCGGTGACAGAGGCACCGGCAAAACGACGGTTGCAATAGACACGATTTTAAACCAGCTTGCAGAACCGGAAGAGAGCCGCCCTGTGTGCATCTACGTAGCGGTCGGCCAAAAAGAAAGCAAGACGGCAAGACTCAGCGGCCTGCTTAAAGAGCGTGGAGCGATGGACTACACGATTATCGTTGACGCCGGCGCCTCCGCACCCGCAGCACTGCAATACTTGGCGCCCTTTGCAGGTGCGGCGATAGGCGAGTACTTCATGGATAAGGGCCGCGACGCCTTGATTATCTATGACGACCTCTCCAAGCACGCGGTGGCCTACCGTGCACTTTCACTCCTGTTGCGCCGCCCGCCGGGCCGCGAGGCGTACCCGGGCGACGTGTTTTATCTCCACTCGCGCCTCTTGGAGCGCGCGGCAAAGCTCAACGCAGAAAAAGGCGGGGGTTCCTTAACCGCGCTCCCCATCATCGAGACGCAGGAGAACGACATCTCCGGCTACATCCCAACCAACGTGATTTCTATCACCGACGGGCAGATATTTTTGGAGACCGACCTCTTTAACAAAGGTACGCGGCCTGCCATCAACGCCGGCAACTCGGTGTCACGCGTAGGCTCCGCCGCGCAAACCAAGGCGATGAAAAAAGTCTCCGGCAAGATCAAGCTCGAGCTGGCGCAGTTTCGCGAGCTGGAGGCCTTTATGCAGTTTGCACAGGACCTCGACCCCGACACCAAAAAGCGCATCGACCGGGGAGCGCGCATGATGGCGATTTTGAAGCAAAAGAACGGTGCTCCAATGGCGTTCGAGCGGCAGGCGGTGGTGATTTATGCCGCGGTGAACGGTTATCTTGAAAGAGTTGCGGTAGGCCGCGTCGGCGAGTTTGAAGAAAAATTCCTGAACTTCCTCGACTCAAGTGCCAACCATGTGCTTGAGTCTATAGCCAAAGCAAAGGATATCGTTTTGCAGACCGAAGAGGAGTTAAAGACGCAGCTCAAAAAGTTCGAAGAGACACATCCGGACCTCTTTAAGTAGTATGGCAGGCTTAAAACAAATCAAAACTAAAATCCGCTCGGTGCAGAAGTCGCGCCAGGTCACCAAGGCGATGGAGGCGGTTTCTGCGGCCAAAATGCGCAAGGCGCAACAGCGTGCACTTGCCGGCCGCGCGTATGCTCGCGCGGCATCCGGCATTTTGGCGCGCGTCTCGGGCGCAAGAGAGCTTAAGGGCCACATGTTGACCGAAGCGAGATCGGTAAAGCATGCTCTGTATATTGTTATCACCAGCGACAAGGGGCTCGCAGGAGCCTTAAACAGCGCGGTCTTGCGTGCTACGCACGCTGACATAGAGAAACTCGGCCTCTCTCCAAGCCAGATAACGGTTGTTGCTATAGGCCGCAAGGCGGCCGACTACTTTGTGGCACGCGGCTACACAGTGGAGCGCTCCACCCACAACACCGACACGGTAACAGGCAAGTTTATCAACGAGCTCGTTGCCATGGCGGTGCAGCGTTTTTCGAGCGAGGGCGTTGATGTCGTAAAAATCGCGTATCAGAACTTTTTTTCTACGTTTGAACAGCGACCAACATTGCGCACCATATTTCCACTTTCGCTGGGCGAGCTTGAGGCGGTAGTTAAAGATATTGTGCCTGTTAGGGGAGTATTTGCTGACACGGCAGGAGTGGAGCGCCCGGCTGGCTACACTATCGAGCCTAGCGAGGAAGAAGTGCTCGAAGCAACCCTGCCGCGGCTCGCGTCAATTTTCGTCTATCATGCGCTGCTGGAGAGCCAAGCAAGCGAGCACAGTGCGCGCATGGTGGCGATGAAAAGTGCCTCTGACAAAGCCGCGGAGCTCGCGCACACGCTCACTATCACCTTTAACAAAGCGCGGCAGGCGGCGATTACGCGCGAGGTTTCGGAAATTACCGGCGGCATGGAAGCGATGAGCACATAATATAAACCATATGAAAGGAGAAATTAAACAAGTTATAGGGCCGGTTGTCGACGTCTACTTTGCAGGGGAGACATTGCCTGCAATTCGCAACGCGCTTAAAACCAAAGTGGGGAATCGCTCGGTAACGCTTGAGGTTGCCGCACACATCGGGCTTGGCCGCGTGCGCGCGATTGCGCTCCAAGACACTTCCGGCCTCGCGCGCGGCGAGGCAGTCGAAGATACTGGCGCACCTGTGATGGCGCCGGTAGGAGAGGCTACACTGGGGAGGCTCTTTAACGTGATTGGCGAGCCGATTGACGGCAAGCCAGCACCTGATGCTACAAAGCTCCCGATACACCGCGATGCACCTCCTTTTTCTGAACAACGCACCAAAGCAGAGGTATTTGAGACTGGCATTAAATCAATCGACCTCCTCGCCCCGTTTATCAAGGGCGGTAAGGTAGGCCTCTTTGGCGGTGCAGGCGTGGGCAAGACGGTGATGATGCAGGAGCTTATCCGCAACGTCGCGACCGAGCACTCAGGCTACTCGGTGTTTGCCGGAGTGGGCGAGCGCGTGCGCGAGGGCAACGACCTCTATCACGAAATGAAAGAGACCGGCGTTATCGACAAACTTGCGATGGTCTTTGGTCAGATGAACGAGGTGCCGGGTGCCCGCGCCCGCGTGGGGCTAACCGGCCTTACCATGGCGGAGTACTTTCGCGACGAGATGGGCAAGGACGTACTCTTTTTTATGGACAACGTGTTTCGCTTTGTGCAGGCAGGTTCTGAAGTGTCGTCTTTGCTCGGCCGCGTACCTTCGGCCGTGGGCTACCAGCCGACCTTGGCGGAGGAGATGGGCCAGCTACAGGAGCGCATTACCTCAACCAAAAAGGGTTCTATTACTTCTGTGCAGGCTATTTACGTGCCGGCAGACGACCTCACCGACCCGGCACCGGCAACGACCTTCTCCCACCTCGACTCAACCATCGTGCTCTCGCGCCAGCTGGCGTCGCTGGGTATCTACCCGGCTGTTGAGCCGCTTGAGAGCAGCTCGACTGCTTTGGCACCTGAGGTAGTGGGCGAGGAGCACTACCAGGTGGCGCTTGAGACCAAGCGCGTCTTGCAGCGCTACAAAGACTTGCAGGACATTATCGCGATTCTAGGTATTGAAGAGCTTTCCGACGAAGATAAGCAGCTGGTGTACCGCGCGCGCAAGATCCAGCGCTTTCTCTCGCAGCCGACACACGTGGCGGAAGTATTTTCCGGTGTGCCAGGTGTGTATGTGCCGGTTGCTGAGACCGTGCGGGCGTTTAAAGAAATCTTGGATGGCAAGCACGACGACAAGCCGGAGAGTGCCTTCTACATGAAGGGAGGAATTGATACAGTGAAGGCTGAGGGATAACTTTTCGCTACTTGATTCCTTGAAAAAGTCCTCGGGTCTCCCGTCTCGCGCCGCCTCCTGCGGGGCGGCCTCGCGGGCCAGACTTTTTCTCGGAACAAGTAGCTCCAATATATGAAAGTTGTAATTGCAAAAGTTGATCAAAATCTATTCGACGGCGAAGCCAAGTCTTTAACCGTGCCTGCTGCCGACGGCGAGATGACCGTTTTGCCCGAACACATGCCGGTTGTGACGACGCTCAAGGCAGGGACAATAACGGTGCGTAGTGCGCAAGGCGAACAGCAATTTCCAATTGAAAGCGGGGTGTTGGAAGTTCGCCGCGACGGCGCGACGGTGATTCTCTAACCGGCGTTTCTATTCTGTAACTATTCCTTTCAATTTCTGTTATATTAGTGGACCCACTGCAAGGAGAGGGCCATGAGTGACTTGTTTGTGAGAATGGAGGACCTCGCTCGGTGGTGGGAGAAAGAACTTGTTTCCACCACGGACGAGATAGCCGCCAAACTGCAGTTCCTTTGTTCGAAGTATAACGGAAACCTCATATCAACACGTGCCCATGAGATGCCTCAGGATGTCCTCGCGACCCTGCAGTTATGTGAGAAGTGCTGGTTTGAGAAGCATCCGGATGGAGGGGTCCTCCACTTTAGGTCGACCGACTGAAGCCCTGCGCGAACTCGCGCAGGGCCGTTTTGTTTGTTATAAATTTTATGTACCGCGGGCCTGTAGCTCACTTGGTAGAGCGCTTCCATGGCATGGAAGAGGCAAGGGGTTCGAATCCCCTCAGGTCCACACATTTACCGTGCTACAATTTTTTATGTGACCGCGGGAGAGTTAGTAACCCTGGGGCTTTATCTCATGCAACAACTGGGCGTCATGCTTGGTGTTGGGGCTGCAACTGTTACCCTTATTGCCCATCTTGTCTCAACGCGCGACGGCGTTGTGGAGCCCACCGAGGCGCGCTTTGCGCGCACCATAGAGCGGCTTCTTATGGTTGGGCTCTTTTTTATCATTGTCTCGGGGGTAGCCATAACCGCAATTCATAGTCTCGAGGGAGAGGCACAGCTTATCTTTACCCCCGCATACATTTTTAAATGGTTGCTTATCGGCGTTGTCGCCCTGCCCTTAATTGCTGGGCATAAAAATCCTTTCCCGCCGATTTTGTTTGAGGGCTTTATCGGCGCCACATGGTATGCGCTGTTTATCCTGCACGTTATCGCTCCCATTACCACCTGGGTAGATTTGGCCCTGCTCTACGTTGCATGGACAGCAGGCTTCCTTGTCCTGTGGACTGGGCTCGCGCGACTTATACATGCAAACAACTTTACACTGGCCTTGGCAAAAAAATCTGAAGCTCCCGCTGCTCCAAAACCGGTTGTTGCAACTCCTGCACCAAAGCCCACGCCCAAACCTGTTGTAACTATTACCCCTGCGCCCAAACTACCCACACCCCCTCCCGCTCCCGTAGCACCGCTCACTCCAAAACTAGTTGCAGCTGTGGCGCCAACTAAACCCGTGGCCGCAGCAGCACCGCACAAACCTGCAGAGCTGCCGCCGGCACACGTGCTACTTTCGCCAAAGTCTGCCGAACCCGTGCCCGCTAAACCAGCACTCTCTGTGCCGGCTAAGCCTCCGACTAAACCTGAAGAAAAAGTGGAAGACCCAGATCAGTATCCAGGCCTCCCGGCAATCCGCGTTATGCCAAGAACTCCGGAGGATGTGGACAAACAACTTCGCGAAGCCATAGTACAATTTTCATAAATGCACTTTTTTAGCGATCCGCGCCCCAAAAAAATCGTCATCCTGTGCGGCCACCCCGACAAAGGGCGGACCTTTACCGGAGAGCTGACCTTGCTGTACGAGACTGCGGCTAGAGCTGCCGGCCACGAGGTCAAGCGCTTTAACCTCTACGATATGAGGTTCGACCCGATACTCCACCAAGGTTACAAGGTGATACAGGAGCTTGAGCCAGACTTGTTGAAGTTTCAGGAAGCGGTTAGATGGTGCGACCATTTTGTAATCCTGTATCCAGTGTGGTGGTCGAGCATGCCCGCGCTTTTAAAAGGCTTGTTCGACCGCGCATGGCTGCCGGGCTTTGCCTACAACATGCGCAAAAACAAACAAGGGACACCCGCGCTCGGCTGGCGCAAACGGCTTAAGGGTAAGACTGCCCGGGTTGTTGTCGTGTCCGGAACACAGCCGTTTTTTATTTGGCTTCTCTTTGGTGACTACACCAACGAAATTAAGCGCGCTGTTCTGTGGTTTGCCGGTTTTAAGGTAAAGATGAGCCGCTTCGGCCCCAATGAAATTGCGCCGGAGTGGAAGAAAAACGAGTGGCGCAAAAAAGTTGCCCTTTTGGGCAAGCTGGGGGAGTAGTTCGGCCGTAAAATATCCATACATTATAATTAAGCTATAGCTTACAAATAATGTATGGGGAGATTGGAAAGGGAACATAAAAAGAGGGCTCAAAAAGCTAATATAAAGAAAGTTGTTTTAAAGACAGTGGCCATAGCCGGAGTATTAAGTATCGCAGTATTAGCCCCTAATGTGCTTGGTGCGCTTTCCAAACTTGGAGTTGTCCCTCACAAACGACAAAAAGAAACTGTAGTTAATACAAAGACTCGCCTTGTTCGGCAAGGCCTCCTTACGCGTGAGGATGGGTTGTTATGCTTGACCCCAAAAGGGGAGAGGGTGCTAAGAAGACTCGAACTAAAAGACTATGCATTACAAAAACCAAGGCGTTGGGACGGCAAGTGGCGTATGCTTATCTTTGATATTCCGGAACGCAGAAAAAAGTCACGTGAGCAGGTCCGCAAAACACTCGCAACTATAGGATTTGTGCGTCTTCAGGATAGTGTCTGGCTTTACCCGTATGATTGCGAGGATTTAATTACACTGTTAAAAGCGGATTTTCATATCGGGAAGGATCTTCTGTATCTGATTGTTGATTCGCTAGAAGGAGATACTCGCCTCAAACATCACTTTGGTCTTATACATTAAAAATATGCTATAGCTTTAAAATAATGTATTGAGATTTTTGGTAATAATTGTTCGGCAAATTGGGGAGTAAAGAAAAAGGCCCGCTGTTGGCGGGCCTTTTTAACCAAGTGGCCGGTGCCTCTTAGTGTCAGTATATTCGTAAACCAGAAGCCCTGATGACCTTTGCAACTTCTTCAGCTGTCTTCTTGCCGATGTTAACAATCTTCGCCATCGCTACTTCGCTCGGAAAATCGGTTAGCAGACTTGACATAGTAGGATACGGAATACTCGGAAACATAATATTTTTCCGGACCTCGTTGTTTTTGAACACGTTCACAATACGAGTGACCATTGGTGGTGACAGCTCGTGCTTGAAAAGGCGCTTGTGCGTGAAGAACTCGTTTGGCGCAAGATCATAGGGATGCTTGTCGTTCACGGGTGCAGTAATGGGGTATGTCTTGATTCGCAACGAGAACTCAATTCGTTCTCCCAACTTCAAGCCCAGCACCTCACGACCCCATGTCTCAAGCTCGGTGCGGATCTCACGCCTCTTCGCTTCCACCGCCATTTTTCTGTTGATCATTTTGAACCTCTTTTTCAAATAACGCCGTCGCGACAATAACACAAATGTGTGGCATAATCCAGCGACATGGCACTAAGTATCGGTACCGCGCAGGCGTAGCCCAACATATTTTCTCTCCTCACATAAAGCGCATCCCGTTTCAGTTCATCATCAAACTACCCATGCCTCTCAAGACTGGCGTTGACTATGGCTTCTTGCCCCGTGCCTCTTAGTACTCTAGTAGGCTAAGCACAGACAGTTCTTAAAGCTCAGTGTTATTCACAACTCTGCCTTACCGCCCCATGTAGAGCGCTAGGTAGACAACATAAGTGGTGGAGTCTCTGGGGAGATAAAGCCACAGGAGAACATAACACACATGGTCCTCGTCCGTTGGAAACTTAAAAGGAAGACCTGACGAGGTTAATCTAAATGAGTGCACTCTCGGTGTCTCAGTCGGCATACCAAGACATCCTCAGCCTTTGGGGGGAGTGCATAAAGAGAAGGGATACTGTCCCGCTCAATTCAACCGTATGTTGGCAGTAACGCCAGTCTAATGAGGGTGCGTCTGGAAACGCCATAGAAAGCCCTCGCCTCCGTGCGCCACACTGGATGCTCACGTAAACCAAATCCAGGAAACGTTATGTTTTTAGACAACGGATAATCTGCTTATTCACCCTCTCTTCTATCTTTTTTGAGGAAAGGTTTAAAAAATGAACAGGCAGACGCCCCCGGGGTCTTCCTTTTTCATGCTTGTGAATACAATACATAACCCGGTAAGCAGGTAACCCAGATATCCTGATTACCCGGATACCCAACCACAATTTTTAGAAGGAAATTGGGGAAACCAGGTAAACCAATGAGTAGATACTGCCGGGTATTTTTGGCCACTCCTGTCTCTTAAGGTAAATAGTCGCTGTTTTCTGACAGTACAGCGAACTTTAAAATAACTAACAGTAAACAAATATCCCGCAACTCTCGCGGCTCTGAGCGGGAGGGCTAATAAGGTTCCCCGCAATATCGTTACCACCCATAGCGAAGAACTCCCCCCAGGGGGCCCCACACAGTAGTACTTAGGCAGTGAAAGGCTTTATTTACTATGCACCGCGAGCTTTTACGCGCCACAGTCAGGGTGCGTGTGTCTTTACCAACTAATTATGAAAACCGCTTACTACAGACCTCGTTCTACATATCCCTCCCAACAAGCGCACAAGAGTACCCCTGCCGCACGTTCGGAAAAGTACCCAGCGCGTGAGGAGATAGAGAAGTGCTTGGGGAGCCATCCGCTTACCGCTGTTGTTGAGGAAGATATCCAAACTCTCACAGCCATGAAGCACGTGGAGGGCATCGTCGCTTTCCTAGTTACCCTCACCAAAGAGGGGCGTGTCATATCGCAAGGACGTGGCTCTGCTGTCCTCAACCCAATGAATCGCTTTATTGGTCGTACTGTTGCGTGTGCGTTTAACTCTGCACTCGCTGATGCGGCAATACGAGCGACAAAAGTCTTGGACACTTTCCGCACTAAACCGGAGGTCGAGGCACTTGGGGAGGACGATAAACCCAATGCCTCTAACCCAGCGACCGACAAACAGCTCGGCTATCTCCGCCAACTGATACAAATCAACTGCGAAGAAGACGAGCGCGAACGTTGGGAGTCCCAGATGGGGGAACTAACGAAGCAGGAGGCTTCAAAGCTCATTGAGTCGTTCAAAAGATAACGTGTTGAAAAACCCGCCCAGGGGTCTATACTAGGTGGGTACAACTGAATAGCCCGTAAGGGCAACAACCTAACCCGTCAGTAATGGTGGCATGGTTGCGGAGCCAGGTAATGCGTGAAGAACCCGTCATGGGGTCGCATTACCTGCCGTATTGGGAAACTGATACGTACGCGCAAGCGTAGCTCTGTGACGGGCTCTTTGCGTTCGGGAAAGCGTAAGAACCTATATCGCATTATTAGGTTACTAGACGCATTATGAAAAAATTGTTTACATTGTTTGCACTCCTTGTCGCTGTTCTTGTTCCTTTCAACACAGCGTTTGCTATCAGAGAATGGTGGGACCCCATCTACTTTCAAGAGGTTAAACCCTACAGTCCAACCCAGTACGACGTTGATGTACGCGAGCAAATGTTTGGTACCAAAGCAGAAAGGGCTGCCCATGAAGCACAGCAGCGTCTTATTGACTCCATCAACCAGACAAATGAGCTTTTGCGCAGACAGCAGTTACGGCAGATGCTCAGACCCCAACCTGTCTACCCAGTGGTCATGCCGGTGTATCAGCCCACATTAACCATTGACCAGCGATGCAAGGATGCTTATGGCTTCAACTCATACGGAAGTGGGGATACTTGCTACTGCTCATCCGGATATCAATGGGCATCTGATATGAAATCTTGTATTCCGGTACCTCTTCCTCCTTCAGATGCTGAGCAAGTTGCCGGGGCAATCATATCGAGTGCTAGGCGTGCTCCTGTTACAAACCCTGCTCCAACCCAAGAGAATAGTGGAGACGACTGCTCTATCCGTGAAGGACGCACGCAGAACGGCTACTGTGTTTCGCACCAAGCCTCATGTGTTGAAGCTTTAGGTAACAACGCTGTGTGGACGGGAGAGGTAGACAATGCGGGCTACCCAACATGCGCATGCCGGACATCGTGGAAAATATCCGCTGACGGAGGGTCGTGCGTATCAAAAGGTAGCCAGACCGCAGCAGTGGCGAGCGACTCATCCAACTGGCTCCAGAGGTTCTTAGTATGGCTCGGTATAGGGCTTTAGTGGGTGGACGATTGACCTAGTACACAAAATGACTTATACCAAAGCCCACTACTTCAGTTATGGCAAAATCTCCCTTGAAGCCTATGTCAGCAAACGAATCGGTCTCCGACCGTATTTTTAGTGCTTTTATCGACGAACTCGCACACGAAAAAGATTTTGATGCTGTAGCAGCGCGTCTTAAGGGGACTATACTCGAGCAGCGTACTTTGACTGAGCCTGCCTTAAGGAAGGCTCTGTTTGGGGAAGATGCATGATTAAAGTCGAAAAAATAACTATAGAGGAGTTCCGGGGTATCCGGTCGCTGCAACTGGAACTAAACAACGAAAGTTACGCTATATGTGGCCCAAACGGAACTGGCAAGAGTGGCGTTGTTGATGCTGTTGAGTTTGCTTTGACAGGTAGCATCTCACGCCTTACAGGGAAAGGCCGGGGGGCGCTTTCTGTGCTTAAACATGGTCCACATGTCGACAGTCGAAAGGCTCCGGAGAAAGCGTGCGTAACTCTTGAGGTTTCAATCGCTACGTTAGGTGGTAAGAAAGCTACTATTACGCGTGACGTCAAGAGCGCGGATATCCCCATTATTACACCGGACGAACCTGCCGTGAGGGCGGCGGTAGAGCAGTTTGAGAAGCACCCAGAATTCGTTTTATCGAGACGAGAAATCATAAAATATGTGCTTGCAGAACCAGGCGAACGGGCACAAGAGGTCCAAGCCGTCTTACAGCTCGACGAGCTTGAAAAAGCCCGCGTCCTTTTGCAGAAGATTTCAAATGCATGCACTAGAGAAACTGCCCCACTTATGCAAGACGAACAATCTGCTCGTGAGGCACTTATAAGCGCGATGGATATCGCCGAGTTAACGCCTGACAGTATACTGGCTGCTGCAAACGAAAAAAGGAAGGTTTTAGGCCTTCCTCCTTTAGCCAGACTAGAGACGACCACTTCCTTAAAAGATGGCTTAGAAAGCCTAGCTGCTACCGCTGCAAGTCGAGTACCAAAAGAAGCTGCACGGGCAGATATAGCCAAAGCAATTGAGGCAACGCGGGCACTTGCAGGCGCAGATATAGAAAAAGAGATACAGGCAGCGACAGAGGCCATTACTAAATTAAAAGAAAACGAAGCTAGTCTCGAGAACGTCACGCGAGAATCAATGCTGCGTCACGCCATTGACCTATTTGATGAGCACGTTTGTCCTGTCTGTGCTACTGAGTGGAACCCTGAGCATTTCCGCAGCATAGTACGGACTCAGATGGAGCGGCTAGAGGCTGCCGTCAAAGAAAGAGCAGCCGCAGAAAAATTACTGGCACCAATTATAAAGAAACTAGAGACGATACAAACCAACATAAAGTCTGCGGCCAGTTATGGGCCTCTTTTTGTTCCGCCTATCGAGACCGCGACACTCAACGAATACGGCGTACACTTGGCAGAGAAAGCAAGTACACTAAGGAAGTTTCTTCCGCTCACAGGTGTGCTGGCAGCCTTAACTCCTGAAGTTGAGGGCACCGCGAAAGCTCTTGAAGCTCTTGAAGAAATGGGTCGCGCAGTCGAAGCAATACCAGACCCTAACGCCCGAGATGGCGCCCGAGATTTCCTTGTCACAGCTGACGAAAGGCTACGCGCATACCGCATTGCTGCGGCAAAATATAACGCTGCAAAGAAAAAGTCTGCCACTGCAAAACACACTTTTGAAATCTTTGGAGTTGCAACCAACAAAGCTCTTGAGGATATCTACAAGCAGGTTGAAGAACAGTTTCGTGCATTTTATCGTTCTCTCAACCAAGACGAGAGCGCGTTTGAAGCAACTCTAACTCCTCTAATAGGCAAGTTAGATTTCGATGTGGGCTTCTTTGGCCGCGGCTCTTTTCCACCAGGAGCGTATCATAGTGAAGGCCACCAGGACGCAATGGGTTTATGCCTTTATCTTGCGCTAATGAAACATATTCTTGGGGAGGGGTTCACTCTTGCCGTTTTAGATGACGTGCTTATGTCAGTAGACAGAGCTCATCGGCGCGAGGTTTGCCATCTTCTCACTAAACAATTTCCCCAAGTGCAATTTGTGCTCACCACTCACGACCCGGTATGGTTGCGTCATATGAAGACAGCGGGTCTTATTCGAGGCAAGGCTGGGGTGGAGTTTCAAAGCTGGGACGTTGACCGGGGACCGACACAATGGAAAGACGTTGACGTTTGGGCAGAAATCGACTCCCACCTAAGCAAAAACAACGTGCGGGAGGCGGCGGGCTTGTTACGTCACCATATGGAGTACTTGGCTGCAGAATACTGTAGCGAGTTGGGGGGTAAAGTAGAGTACAAAGGTGATAACCACTACGACCTTGGTGAACTGTTACCAGGAGCCGTCTCAGCAATGCGCGACTTACTTAAAAAAGCAAAGTCTGCAGCCAATAGTTGGGATAATAAAGACTTAGCAAAAGTAATAGATGAGCGAGACAAAGCCTTTAACGCCGCATGTGAAGCAGCGTTTGGTGACCAGTGGCAAGTTAACGTTGTAATTCACCACAATGAGTGGGCAGACCTACAGAAGGAAGATTTTAAACCAGTCGCTGAGGCTTTTAAAGCTCTTGCTGCTCGATTTGAGTGCAAAAAGTGTAAGGACTTACTGTACGTAACCCGCAGTGGATACAAGAAAGACTGTTTACGATGCTCTTGTGCAACTCTCAGTTTCAGCCTCGTAGAAAAAGTCTAATAAAAACTCCCAATAACCGGAGTGATTCTGGTCTTCAATAAACCCTTATTTCACAGGCTCTTGACGCCTTGACTTTTGTGTTGTTTTAGGATATAATTGAGAGTAGCGGTCAAACGCACATTTCCAACTAGTTTCAACCAGCCATGGAGGGCTAAATGACGAGACCAGTCGCAACTATCAACGGTGTCAACATCTTCTCCGACAAGCAAGTGACTGGGGTACGGAATACCCGCGTCACGTTCGCCGACGGCAGCTGGTGCGATGTTGCGACCGGTCAGGTCGACAACAAAGGCCCCGGCTTCATCAACATCGGCGGCAGCGCCGGACAAAAGGACGACGAACAGGCCACGGTCGGCCCGAAGTCCTTCCAGACCTCGACTCTCGAGGTGCGCGATATCGAAGCCGACGTCGATATCAAACCCAACCAAGGGCAGGCGATGGTCGTGACCATCTCCGGCAAGAAGTCCGGTGTCGACAGCGTTCTTACCACCAAGGTGGGCGATTGCCTGGTGGTGTCGGGCAAGAGCGGTGGCCGTAAGGCAAGCGGCACCAGCGTTGTCATCGACAACGGCAACATCTCCATCGGCAGTGGCAACTTCTCGCGCGGCTCGATGAGGGTCAACGTGGGTTCCGTTTCCATTGGCGGTGGCGGCGACGTGGAGGCTGATGTCAAAGTCACCATCACAGTCCCCGTACGGAGCGGCATCAAGGTCGCTGGCGTGCAGGGCAGCGTGAAGGTCGGCGACATTGACGGTCCATTCACTGGCCACCTGTTCGGCGACTCCAGCATGTCCGTCGGCAAGGTGCGTGATGCGCAGCTCTCCCTTCAAGGAAGCGGCGACATCGAAGTCCTCGAAGTCAACGACAAGTTGTCGATGCGCATCCAGGGTTCCGGCGACATCAACGTCTTCAACGGCAACGTGCAGACGCTCAACGTGGACATCATGGGTTCTGGCGATGCCGTGTTCAATGGCACCGCCGCCGACGCCAGTCTGTCGGTCATGGGCTCTGGTGACATCAAGGTCGGCCACGTGAAGAACAAGCCGAATCTCAGCCAGATGGGCAGCGGCAAAATCAAAGTCGCCAACTGGTAAAGCTCAACAAGTACGCGTTCAGGCCCGCTCCTCTTTTGGGGCGGGCCTTTGTTTTATCTCAAATTTCCCTTCTTATACTTAAACACCGTCTGCTTGCTCTTAAGGTGCATTTATCCACAATTTCCCGAAAGGTGTATAATAGCAGTAGAGGGCTATTATCAGGCCGTACTTTGAGTTTAAACACCTGCTTATAAAGCAAGGGGAGGACCAACGCCTACGGGCGCCTCGCGTTTGTGGACGTAAACCACACGTGTTGCAGACGATAACTGCACGTGGCACAAACCACGTATGTCGCTCCGGTATTTCAAGGCGTATTTGATGCCAGCGACCCGTTACCATTTGTGCTCTGGTAGACGCAAGATGTTCAGGAACGCCTTCAGGTTAGACGAAATTAACCACTGACTACTCGGTGAGTGATTTCTTCGAAGCTGAGGCGTTTTTTAAAGACGTCTAGTTATCTACTTAAAGTGCAGTGTAAGCGCGATGGGCTCGAAACCCATATACCCTTTGTCGCGCACGGTTAATTGTTATGAAGAAGCAAAGTAAGAGAGAAGAGGTTACCGTCGGTATTATCTATGTACGCACCAGTGCAGATGAAGACGGATTATTAGACCTTGAAGAGCAGGAACGTATATGTAGAGAGTATTGTGAAAAAAAAGACATCAAGGTGGCGCGTGTCTTTCGAGATGAAAATGCGTCGGCAAACAATATTTATCGTCCGGGTCTCATAGAGGCGGTGACCTATTGCGACAATCATTATGTCGATTTGTTGATTACCTCTCACCCTGACCGCTTTGCACGAAACGCTACAGCTTGTGAGTTACTGGAGCTAGCTTTGGGGCGAACTGGTGTCTTTGTACTCTACGCGATAGACGACAAAGTAGAGGAGACTGCAGACGGTTGGCTCTCTACTGCAATGAAAGCAATGTTCGCAGAATACTCTTCCAGAATACAAAGCGAGAGAATAAGGCAAGCAATACCACTTAGGAGATGGCCTAAAGAAAAGGGCACAGACGCTTAACCTATGCCCGCTAACTCAAAGCTCATCCTTACGTTTATCCAGCAACAGATGGTCACCCTCTTTAGCGGGGGTGACGGTCTGTGCGTTGATTACTGCTTTATAGACTCGCCAGAGGGCCAGGAACGCCTAAATAGAGCGTTTGACCGCCTGTTTAACGAGCTTACAAGACGTAGCTAGCTCAGAGATGGTAAGTGACTTATTAACGCATAGTAAAATAAAAACATATGACCACTCCTACAGGAATTACAGCAGGGCCCCGCTTAATTGCTTACTACGGGCGCGTCTCAACTTCACTTCAGGAGGACCAAAAGACTATAGATAACCAATGGATGGAGCTCAATGAACTTGCAGAAAAACTCTACGGAAAAGACGGCTACATAGTTGTGCGTAAGTATGCAGATGAGGGATGGTCCGGCGATATATTGGCCCGACCGTACTTAGACCAGTTGCGACAAGATGCAAGAGCGGGACTTTGGGACATCGTGTTCATCTATGACCCCGACCGGCTCGCCCGTCGATACTCATACCAAGAACTCGTACTGGACGAGCTACGAGAGGCAGGCAAAGAGGTTCACTTCAAGACAAGGCAAGCTCCTAAGGACCCTATGGAGAAAATCCTCTACGGCGTACATGGCCTTTTTTCGGAGTATGAGCGAATGAAGATAGCGGAGCGTTTCCGCATCGGTAAACTTCGCAAGGCCCGGAGCGGCCATATAGTCTTGAGTGATGCGTTGTATGGCTACACACTCGTACGCAAACAAGGTAAGCCTGCGGACGCCGACTTTATAGAGACGCATTACATTATAAATGAGGTGGAGGCCCGTGTCGTAAGAATGATTTTCGACTGGGTCGGCAATCACAAGCTGTCTCTGCGTAAGATTGTGCGGCGTTTGCAGGAACTCGGTATACGTCCCCGCAAGAGCAAAAGGGGAGTGTGGAACACCTCTACCCTCTCCTCGATGCTGAGGAATGAGACACATATAGGCAAAGGTCACTACGGAGCGTCATATGCAACAGTACCCAAGAAGCCGTTCAAAAAAGAAAGGTACCAAAAGGTAAGGAAGACAAGCCGGCAGATGAAGCCCAAAGAGGAGTGGATTATCATACCAACCCCCGCCCTTCTTGAAGGCGAGGAAGGTAAGGCATTGTTTGAGCGCGTACAACGTCAGCTTAGAGACAACTACGAGACCTCTAAACGCAACAAAAAGAACCACTACCTCCTTGCCGAAAGGCTACGTTGTTCTTGTGGTTGCACTCGCACAGGCGAAGGACCACAAAAAGGTAAATACCTCTATTATAGGTGTTCAAATCGTGTTAAAAACCACCCTCTACCACCCACATGCTTTGAGAAAGGCATTAGTGTACCCATTGCAGACGAGAAGATTTGGGGAAAACTTACACAACTCATGAGCTCAAAGGAGTTAATCTTGCAGCAAGTAGAACGTTGGGCGACACAAAATAAAAATGAAGCCAAAACCTCGCTTGTTAATACAGACACGTTAAGGAAGGAAATCTCCAAGCTTAAGAAGCAGGAAACTCGTTACGATGAAGCATACGGTAAGGGGGTGTTCACTCTCGCCAAACTGCAGGAGTTAGTTAAGCCGGTAAAGGATAAGGTTGCCGAGCTTGAGAGCCAGATTGTTCAAGACCGAAGCGCGGATAAGGGGCAAGGAGACAACTCAACTTTACTCCCCAGCGAGGTAGAGATGCTCAAACCGTCGAACCCTAGGCTCCTCAACGACTTGAGTTTTGAACAAAAACGCGAGATAGTGCTGGATGTCATAGACGGAATAGTAGGAGTGCCTGGAAAGCTCACGGTTAGTGGCTTTATACCGGTAATGCTGGTGTCTCCTTACCAATATGACTTCTCTTTCAGACATGAAGGCTCGTCAATAACAACTTATGTCAAGCTCAAAACTAGCGATAGGTATTGTAGGACTCCCGAACGTAGGAAAGTCCACCCTTTTTAACGCGCTCACGAAAAAAAGCGTGCTGGTGGCAAACTACCCGTTTGCCACCATCGACCCCTCGGTCGGGGTGGTGGCAGTGCCGGATGAACGTAGAGAAAAACTTGCACAATTTTCTAACTCTAAAAAAGACATCCCTGCGGCGGTGGAGTTTGTTGATATTGCAGGATTAGTGAGGGGTGCGAGCGAGGGCGAGGGTTTGGGCAACCAGTTTTTGCAACATATCCGCGAGGTGGATGCTATCGCGCACGTGGTGCGTGTGTTTGACAACCCGAACATCTCTTCGGTACACACCCAGATTGACCCTCTGCATGATATAGAGCTTATTAACACGGAGTTACAGCTTGCTGATATAGAAAAGACAGAAAATCTTATCAGCAAAAAACCCGTGCTCTATGTCTTAAACAAAGAGGCGGGCGGCCACAACCTAGACGAGCTAAACGACGGCCGCTGGGAGCGGCTCATGGAATATTTGAAAGATAAAAAGTGGGTGATTGTTGATGCCCACGTAGAGAGCGAACTGCGGGAGCTTCATACCGACGACAAGCAACAGTTTAGGCAGGAGTATGGCGTGTTTGATGACGGTATCAATGCGCTCATACGCAAAGGCTATGAACTTTTGGGATTAATCAGCTTTTTTACGACCGGCGAAGACGAAACTCGCGCATGGACGATAGTTAACGGCTCAATGGCGCCAAAAGCAGGCGCCGCCATCCACACCGACTTTGAAACAAAGTTTATCCGCGCCGAGGTTATTGAATGGCAAAAACTTTTAGAGGCCGGCTCGCGCGCCGCTGCACGGGAGAAAGGGTGGATCAGGACAGAAGGAAAGGAATACATTATAAAGGATGGAGATGTCATAGAATTTCTCCACGGGTAAAAAGATTGCGGGCGGCGCGAGATACGCGCCACCCATTATTGAATGTGGTCATTGCCGCTGAGGTCGCCTCCGTTCGAGAAGGTTCATCTTCACGCCGGCGATCAGCATCGGTAGCAGGAAGAGAAACCCGATCCAGCTGCCGATTCGGTAAAGAAGAGTGATGTGCTCTTCGTGCTCATAGTCGCTGTGCCCGTCCGGGCCCATTTTCATCTCGTGCATGAGATTATCCTCCCACGTGACTTTCCACCATGATACTAACATGAAGCTGGAAAAAGCGAACGCCCTGGGTGCGAGTTGCATCCAGGGCGTTAGAGGGCGGCAGGGAGAGCTGGCTAGCTCAAGCCCCGCGCGAGGAAGTGGAACGCACTCTCGATGAGAATGCGCTGCGCTTCCTCTGAATCAATATGCTGCGACCCATGTGTGCGGCCCACCGGACCGACGACGATGGGCTCCTCGATGAACACGTAGGAACCGCGCGGCGGCAGGGCGTTCTTCGGTGGCAAACTTGCGTTCGCCACCGTGATTGCCCCGAAAAGAGCGACCGCACCGGCCATGGTCAGTAATCTAAGCACGGCGCTTCTCCTTCTTTGAACAGAGGATGGGGCTTCTTTGCCTCCTCCCTCGTGGCGTGGTTTTCAACGATCTCTGTGGCAAGCTCGCGTGCGCTTGTCGGGTGAATATTGTAGTGGACAAGCGAACACGCGAGAAGTTCGGGAATTTGATCGCGCGGCAGGGTAGTGTTCTGAGCAAATTCTACCGCACGATCATAGGCTTGAAATATAGAACGCATGGGGGTCTCCCGAGTGACCCCCGTCCCGTTTTTCATAATAGCATATTAGAGTATAAATGTCAATCTCTATCGCACAGGCCGAAATGTTGTACTATTTGTCTTGTATTCATTAACTTTTCTCATTATCTATGGACCGGCCAAAGACAACTCCGAAAGACTTCTTTTTGTGGGCAGGGGCGATGGTGACGCTCTACGTAGGTGTCGTATCACTCATTACACTCCTCTTTAACTACATCAACTACACATTCCCCGACCCACTGCAGTACTACAGCGACCCATACTCGAGCGGCATCCCGTATGCGATGGCGTCACTTATCATCTTGACGCCCGTATTCATGGCGTTGATGCGCATCATCCGCCGCAACATTGCAAGAGATTCATCACGCGGCGAAATTTGGGTGCGGCGTTGGGCGCTGTTTTTAACCGTGTTTGTCGCGGGTACCACCATCGTTGTGGACCTCATTGTGCTTTTGACAACATTTCTCTCCGGCGAGTCTCTGACAACCGCCTTCTTGCTGAAAGTGTTGGTGGTGCTGCTTGTCGCGGGCGCGGGCTTTATGCATTTTCTTGCGGACATCTGGGGTTTTTGGACACGCAACCCAAGCCAGGCGCGTATGGTCAACTGGGGCGTCGGGGTTCTGGTACTCGCAACTATCGCGGCCGGCTTCTTTATTGTCGGTACACCGCAGGAGGCTCGCCTCTACCGCGTAGATCAGCAGAAAGTCTATGACCTGCAAAATATCCAGAGCCAAATCGTAACGTATTGGCAGTATAAACAGATGCTGCCCTCGACGCTCGAGGAGCTCAACGACCCGCTCTACGGCACCACCGTGCCTCAAGACCCACAAACTGGCGAGTCCTACGGATACGAAAGGACCTCGCAAAGCTCATTCAAACTTTGCGCAGACTTCAACAAGGAGTCTCGAGGCATCGGCACGAGTTATGCCGCACCTCTTGAACGCTACTCTGGCGAACAAAGCTGGGAGCATGTAACAGGGGAAGTATGTTTTGACCGTACGATAGACCCAGAGCGTTACCCTCCTGTCACAAAGCCGATATTCTAGCTGAATGGCCGCTTACGATCATAAAAAGGTAGAGCAGAAGTGGCAAAAGCGATGGGAGGATTCGCAGGCGTTTAGAGTATCGGACTCTCCAAAAAAGAAGCTCTATGTGCTCGACATGTTTCCGTACCCCAGTGGCTCTGGCCTGCATGTAGGGCACGTCGAGGGCTACACAGCAACCGATATTTATAGCCGCTACAAGCGCATGCAGGGCTTTGATGTACTGCACCCGATGGGCTGGGACGCCTTCGGCCTGCCGGCGGAGAACTATGCCGTTAAGACCGGTGTCCCGCCTGCCAAAACTACCAACGACGCCATCAACACATTCCGCGCACAGATAAAACGCCTCGGCCTTTCCTACGACTGGTCGCGGGAAATAGGCACGCACACACCCGAGTATTACAAATGGACTCAGTGGCTCTTTGTAAAGTTTTTTAACGAGGGGTTAGTGTACAAAAAGAAGGCGCTGGTCAACTGGGACCCGGTAGACCAAACCGTACTTGCCAACGAGCAGGTATTGCCCGACGGCACGGCAGAGCGCAGTGGCGCTAAAGTGGTGCAAAAAGAACTTGAGCAGTGGTTTTTTAAGATAACCGATTTTGCCGACGCATTGGTTGATGACTTAGACGAAGTAGACTGGCCGGAGTCCACAAAAATAAACCAAAGGAATTGGATTGGGCGGAGCGAGGGTGCTGAAATCGAGTTTGATATATCAAACTCGAAAGAGAAAATAAAAGTGTTTACTACACGCCCCGACACTATTTTTGGCGCAACCTACATGGTGTTAGCGCCCGAGCACGCGCTTGTTGAGGGGTTTGCTGAGCGTTCGGAAAACAAGTCTGAAATTCTTTCATATGTTGAGGCCGCGAGGAATAAAACTGATCTTGAGCGTCAGGAAGGGCAGAAGGACAAGACCGGCGTTGAAATACAAGGTGTTAAAGCTATAAATCCTGCAAGCAAGGAAGAAATCCCGATTTATATTGCTGACTATGTACTCGGCCACTACGGCACCGGCGCCATTATGGCTGTGCCTGCGCACGACGAGCGCGACCACGAGTTTGCAGAGAAGTTCAATATTCTCATTAAAGAGATTGAACTTAAGGACCCGAAAGAGATGACCAAAAAAGTCGGCGGTACGTGGGTAAAGAATTACCGCCTCCGTGATTGGTTGATATCTCGCCAACGGTACTGGGGGGCGCCGATACCGATTGTGTATGACAGGGAAGGCAAGGCGCATGCGATACCCGAAGAGCAGCTTCCGTGGATGCTGCCCACAGACGTCGAGTTTAAGCCAACCGGCACTTCGCCCTTGGGGCAGAGCAAAGAGCTGCTTGAACGTACGGAAAAAATCTTCGGCAAAGGATGGAAGCCCGAAATAGATACACTAGACACGTTTATGTGCTCCTCGTGGTACTTCTTTCGTTTTGCAGACCCGCACAACGAGCGTGAGTTCGCAAGCAAAGAGGCGATGCAGAAATGGCTTCCCGTTGATCTCTATGTCGGCGGGGCGGAACACACGGTGTTGCACCTGATGTATGCGCGCTTCTTTACGAAGGCACTCAAAAAGTTCGGCATCATAACCTTTAACGAGCCGTTTTTAAAGCTCCGCCATCAGGGGACTATATTGGCCGAGGACGGTACCAAAATGTCGAAGTCGAAGGGCAATGTCATCAACCCCGACGAGGTGGTGGAGCGCTACGGGGCCGATAGCCTGCGCCTCTATGAAATGTTTATGGGCCCTTTTGAGGCAATGAAGCCCTGGAATACCCAGAACATTTTGGGTGTACGGCGCTTTCTGGAGCGGGTGTGGACTATCTTTGAGAATGAACAAGGTTTTATGCAGGACTCCCCAAGCGTTGAGAAGAGTCAGGAGACTGCATTACACCAGACAATAAAAAAGGTTGGTGAAGATATAGAAAACTTGAAATTGAATACGGTCGTAAGTGAGCTGATGAAATTTATTAGCCACAATGGTTTACAACGAGCAAATGTTGAGGATACTCGCAGAGTTAGAGAAATATTTTTGGCTCTGCTTTTCCCGTTAGCTCCCCATATAGCCTCCGAGCTTGCTGAAATCTACAATTATAAAATTGCGCATTGGCCTGCTTATGACAACTCAAGACTTACTTCAGCGACCGTGCCGGTCGCCGTGCAGGTTAACGGCAAGCTGCGTGCGACCATTGAGCTTGCAGCAGATGTGGGGGAAGGGGAGGCACTCCAAGCCGCCCGCACCGATGCAAATGTGGCCAAATGGCTTGCCCTTGGCAAAGAGGTAAGGGCGGTGTATGTTCCTGGCAAGGTCATAAATTTCGTTATAGGGCAAAGTTGACAGGAGGTTACAGTGTGATATATTAGAACACACAAATCATATGCCACAGACGGCGGACAAAACGGGCTTTAAACCCAAAGCGATAGTCAAAAAGCTTCTTTCTTCTCTCCCTGAGCGCTCCCGTACGGTGCTTGAGGCTCGTTTCGGCCTCGGGACATCAGCCGAGCGCGTAACCTTAGAGTCTATAGGCAAGCGCTGGGGTATCACCCGCGAGCGCGTCCGCCAGATAGAAAACCATGCCCTCGCGGCGCTGAAAAAGTCGCCAGTATTTGCCGAAGCAGACTCGGCGTTCCACGAGCTTGAGCGCATCGTCGACTCACTTGGCGGCATCGTATGCGAAAGCGATCTTCTGAACTTTATAACCCGCGACAAGGCGATGCAGAATCATATCTACTTCCTCCTTGTTCTTGGCGATCCATTTAAGTATCGCAAAGAGGATGACGAAGCGGAGCGCTGCTGGTACGTCGACCCCAAGCTTGCCGAACAGGTTGAGCGCGCGCTTAAAAGCCTTTACGAGAGCATTTCCGACGAGGATCTTATCCCTGAAGGCGAGATGATAGACCGTTTTCTTAAGGAGCTTCAGGATATAAACGACAAGCACCGCAACGATGAGGTGTTAAAGCGCTGGCTCTCTATATCTAAAAAAATAGGCAAAAATCCGCTCGGCGAGTGGGGCCACACCTCTTCGCCTAATGTTAAGACCAAGGGCATACGCGATTACGCCTACTTGGCCGTTAAAAAGCACGGCAGCCCGCTGCATTTCCGCGAAGTTGCTAAACTCATTGAGAAAATGTTCAACCGTGCGGCGCATGTTGCAACCACCCACAACGAACTTATTAAAGACGACCGCTTTGTGCTGGTGGGCCGCGGCATGTACGCGCTTAAAGAGTGGGGCTACGCCTCAGGTGTCGTGCGCGACGTTATCCGCAACATCCTCCGCGAGCAGGGGCCTCTGACCAAGGAGCAAATAATCGAAAAGGTCCTTAAGGAGAGACATGTTAAACCGGGTACGGTCGTGGTCAACCTCCAAAATCAGAAATACTTTAAACGCGGCAAAGACGGGAAGTTTGTATTGGTGAAGTAGCTCAGGCCTCTCCCGCGAGACCGCGCTTTTTTAAAAAGTGCACAAGCCACACGCCAACCATAAGCAGGATAAACAGGATTACCGCCAGCCCTATGCCGGAGGGAGTTTCTCCCCCCGTTAACACCGCCCCCACCCATCGCAGCGCCTGCCAGATACAGAAAAAAAGCACTAGCAACAAAAACCCCCACATAACGCGGATGCGTGCTAGTTTTCCTAATTCATCGTTGCCGTTGAGAGTAAAAAGGTAACCTGTTCCCGATAAAAAACCGCGCAAGAAAACCAAGAACGCAAATGCGGCAAGCACAGAAAGCAGGATCCCTAACGGGAGCAGGGGATTGTAAAAAAAATTGATCCACACAGCGTCCATATGGCCTTGAGTTTCGTGTATACTATATCATACTGAACTATGCTTCTTTATGAGACGGCGCGGGTTCTGGAGGACAAGCTGTGGAAGATGTCCTTCAACTCTATTTGGCTGTCCTTTTTACTTTTTCCGCTCCTCGGACTCTTTGTATGGGCGGTTGACCCCAGCGCATTTTATGCTTTTTTTACGGCACTTGCGGTGTTTTCACCCCTGTGGCTTCCGGTCTTCATCTTTTCGTACCTCTGGACCTCCTGGATACATTACGTGCGCCACGTATACTGGTTTAATACCGAATGGGTACTACTTGAAATACAACTCCCACCCGAGGTGGAGAAGTCGCCGTTGGCGATTGAGCTATTTTTGAACTCGCTCTTTCACACGGGGTCGGAGACGACTTTTCTTCACCGCGTCTGGCAAGGCCGTTTCCGCAACACATGGTCCTTGGAGATTGCTTCCTTAGAAGGCCGCATCGGCTTTTACGTCTACGGGCGCAAGGCATGGCAGAGCGCCATGGAGGGGCGCATCTACGGGCAGTTTCCCGAGGCGAAGATCGCGGAAGTTGAAGACTATGTTTCGAAAATCCCCTACAATAACGAAGAGTACGATATGTGGTGCGGCGAGTACGGCAAGCAAGAACCGCAGGCCGCGCCTATAAAGATATGGGAAGAGTTTGGGCTTGGCGAAGACCTCGATGAGCCCAAGAGCCGCACCGACCCCCTGACCAACATGCTCGAGGTCTTCAGTAACATGGGGAAGGACGAGTACGTCTGGATGCAGATTATTATGCGCGCCCATGCCAAGGAAGACTGGTTCGGACTCTATCGATTTGGAGATTCGTTAAAAAAGAATGCGAAGGAACATATAAACGGTATTGTTACCGAGGCCGCAGAGCGGGCTAAGCATATTGCTGAGCACGAGCTCAAGGTCGAGGATAAGGGGCAGGTGGCCCAAATAGTGGGCCGCGGCATGACCATGCTCACCGAGGAGGAAAAAGAAAAGATAAAGGCGATTGAGCGCAACCTGGGGAAGTTTGTGTACGAGTGCGGTGTCAGAGTAGTCTACGTCGCCAAAAAGGAGGTGTATAAGGGCATCACGGGCGCGTTTCTGTTCAGGGCGTTTGATGCGTACAAGGGGCCGTTTAACCAGCTCAAAGGGATACCAGGCCGCGGCATGATAGGCTTTGACTATCCATGGGAAGACCCACTCGGCTTCCGGCGACCGCGGCTCAAAAATCTCTTTTACTTCCACTCCAAGCATCGGGCTTACTTTTACGTGCCGTACGACCAGGTGCCGGTCTTTCTCTCCGTGGAAGAGCTTGCGACTATCTGGCATTTTCCTTCGACGGGTGTTGATACTCCGGGGCTTAACCGCGTTGCCGCAAAGGTCTCTGAGGGTCCTGCAAATCTCCCTGGCCTCCCTCACTAGAGCTCTATGATACGCAGATTATTCAGACGCATAAAAAACACGTTACGCAGAAAACGCACGACGGGCTGGGCGTTGGCCGCTCTACTTCCCTGTATGCTTCTTTATGGGGTGTTTTTTGCTCCGCCGTTCTCGTTTCCGATAGACTCTTATGTACGCCTGACACAGGGGAGTGCGGCTAAAGACGTCGCGGAACATCTCAAGGACAGAAACATCATACGTTCTACATTTATGTTTGAAGCGGCCCTTCGTTGGTACGGCGACACCAGCATCATTGCGGGCGAGTACTACTTAACCGGAAGGCAAGGGGTGTTTACGATTGCGCGGCGCATCACTAGCGGCGACTTTGACGTCGAGCCCATAAAAATAACCGTTCCTGAAGGTACCTCGGTGCGGGGTATCACGGCACTTCTCTCTGCAGTGCCCGACTTCGACTCGGAAGCTTTTTACGAGATTGCGAAGGACAAAGAGGGAAGACTTTTTCCCGACACGTACTTTATCCTTCCTGGCGAGGACCCGACGCTGGTGCTGAAGCGGTTTGAAGACAATTTTGCAAAACAAACTTCCCAGGCACAGGTGGCGCTGGCCGTCTCCGCGTTCGGAAGGCCAATGGAGGAGGTCATAGTTATGGCTTCGTTGCTTGAAAAAGAGGCGAACAACTCGCATGACCGGCGACTTATCGCGGGGATACTTTGGAGCCGCATCGAACTCAGCATCCCCTTGCAAGTGGATGCGGTATTTCCTTACCTCATAGGCAAGGGGTCGCGTAACTTAACTAAGGCAGACCTCCAGACCGACTCGCCCTACAACACCTATGTCAACAAAGGTTTGCCGCCGGGCCCTATCACCAACCCAGGGCTCAGTGCTATACTAGATGCTGTAACTCCGACAGAGACCGACTATCTGTTTTACCTCGCTGACCGAGGCGGCACGACCTACTACAGCGTTACCTACGAACAACATCTGCGCAACCGCGCAAAGCATCTGGGTAGTTAATGGTATACTTGTAACTCTATGGTCAATCCTCAACTTTTGCAGTACGTACGCGCGCAGCGCGCGGCAGGCGTTTCAAAAGAAGATGTTATCAAGGCACTCGGCGGCGGCGGCTGGAGTGCCACAGACGCGCAGGAAGCCTTTGCCGCTATCGAGGCACCTCCTCCGCCCCCTGCAGCTCCTCGTCCGGCACCGCTTCCCCCCGTTACTCCCGCTCCGATACAGCCGCGTCCAGCGCCGATTGCCACCGCTGTTCCACAGCCGGCCGCTATGACCATGCGGCCCCAACCAACGGCAGTAGTTCAACCCCGACCTTCCTATGCGCCGCAGCCGCGCCGACGTTCAAGATGGCCGTGGGTGCTTCTTTTCCTTATTATCTTTTTTGTCCTTGGCATGAGTGCAGGCGCGTATGCTGCGGTTACCAATGAATGGTTTAACTCGCTTGTTGCGGGTATGGCAGGCGTTGAACCTATACAGGATGCCGCGGAGTCTATGATGCAGGTAGCAAATGAGGGAGATACAGGCGGATTTCTTGAAGTAAGTACGGACCCGTTTGACACAACGCCCTCTGGGGAAGAAAATAGCACCTCAACCGCCACCACCACAGCAACTACTACATCCACTACGGGAGCGGAGTAAACGTCCATGAAGAACAGAAAAGTTTTTGTAGGCCTCTCCGGAGGCGTTGATTCCGCCGTGTCTGCGGCTTTGTTGAAGCACGAAGGTTACGATGTAACCGGCGTATTTATAACTATTGCACTGCCGGGCTACCCGTGTCCGGCCGCGGAAGACCGGGTTGAGGCGATGCGAGTGGCGGCACACCTCGACATTCCTTTTTTGGAGGTTAACTTGTCGAAAGAGTACGAGCAGGAAGTGTTTAGACCGTCGATAGAGGAGTGGCAGCGGGGCAGAACACCAAACCCCGATACACTCTGCAATGAAAAGATTAAGTTCGGTATCTTTTTTGATTGGTGTGTGGAAAAGGGTGCCGACTTTGTTGCAACCGGCCATTATGCCAGGTTTTCATATCATCTTAAGACAGCAGTAGACTCAGAAAAAGACCAAACGTATTTTCTCTGGGCGGTGTCGGAAAAAAAACTGCAAAAGACGCTATTTCCTGTCGGAGGTATGCAAAAAAGCGAGGTACGGGCGCTTGCAAAAAAGTTCGGCCTACCCGTAGCCCTGCGCAAGGACAGCCAGGGCCTTTGCTTTTTGGGCCCCATTAGCCTTGAAGATATGATTGAGCACGAGGTCCCTCAAACACGAGGCGACGTGCTCAGCAAGAGCGGCGAGGTTATAGGTACGCACAAGGGCGTGGCACACTATACGCTTGGCCAGCGGCACGGGTTTGATTTGCAGTCGACAAAAGCGCACACCTCGCCGCATTTTGTAATTGCAAAAGATATACAGGCAAACACTATCACTGTTTCGACGAGCCGTGTGCCACGAGGTAAGACAAACACTATCGTTACGCTTAAAGAAATTAATTTTATTGGCGAAGTATCAGATGGACTATGTATGGCTCGCTATCGCTATCGCCAAACGCTTATCCCAGCAATGCTCATGAATGGAACGAAGGTGGTGCTCGACGAGCCTCACTTCGTGCCGGAGGGACAGTCACTGGTGCTATATCGGGGCGACCGGTGTCTTGGCGGCGGGGTAGTAGAAAGTGCTACACTAACGTAATGCTGATAGCCAAAGCCGACGGCACGACGGAGGAATTTGAGCCGGAAAAGCTCATATCGTCGCTCCGGCGTGCCGGCGCCAAGGACCTGGTTGCCAGACAGATTACTGAGGATATCGAGCGGGAGCTGTGGGACGGTATGTCGACCGAAGAAATTTACGCGCGGGCATTTGAGCGACTGCGCGAAGGTCGGCACGACATTGCGGCGCGCTACTCACTCAAACGCGCAGTACTCGACTTCGGGCCGTCCGGATTTCCGTTTGAAGACTATATAAGCGAACTTTTTCGTGCCGAAGGGCATGAGGTCGCGGTCAGAAAAATAATTAAAGGTAAGTGCGTTGAACATGAGGTAGACGTGGTTGTAAACGATCCTGAAGGCACGCTCTACGTTGAAGCAAAATTTCATAACGCTGCGGGGTTTAAAAGCGACCTAAAAATCGTACTGTACGTGCAGGCGCGCATCGACGACATCGGTACCGGCCGCGGGATGGTCGTTACAAACACGAAGTTTACGGACAAGGCCGTAGAATATTCCTCATGCAAGGGCCTTGAGCTCCTCGGCTGGGATTATCCCCAGGGTGCTACGCTCCACGACCGGATAGACAAGGCGAGGCTCTACCCCGTAACCGCGCTCACCATGCTCTCACGTAGCGAAAAAACGGCTCTGCTCAGCCAGCAAATGGTCCTCTGTAACGCACTGCCGGGGAAACCAAGCGCACTAACCCGCGCTGGCATCACCGGCAAAAAAGCCGATCGCGTGCTTGAAGAAGTGGGGGCGTTGTGCGTGCCGGGTAAGGGGGTATGATGTACTCAGGTCTAATTATTTACCTTTTTATGAGAGACAGATATGGCGGAAAACAACTCGGGACAGTCAGGGACTCAGGGCAGCAGTCAGAATAATAGTTCAAGACAGTCAGGACTTTCGTGGTCTCAGCCAAGCAGTGTTGCAAAGCCGGTTCAGACAGGAACGTCAGGAACAGCAAGTGCGCCAAAAATTACTCCGACATTGAAGCCTGCTGCATCTGCAGCAGCCACTGGGCAAGGAAGCAGCCGCAGAACGTTTTTGCTTTTTGTAGGCGGTGTGGTGGTAGGCGGACTCTTGGCGTGGAGCTGGTTTTCTCTAACGCCAGCGGAGACGGGGAGTGAAGAGGACGTTACCCCCGCGGCTGGAGAAGGGGCGGAAAATGCGGGCTCACAAAACTCGGGCACCAATACCGGCAGTCCTAGTGCGCTTCCCGGTTCAACTATCGGTAACGAAGCGCTAGTGATTCCTTCGCCGCAGGATGCGGGCCTCTCAGTCATGGTAACAAGTGCAAGCGTCACCTCGCCCACGTGGGTTGTGGTGTATGAGTCGCAAAATGGGATCAGAGGCAATGCACTCGGTGCCGCACTTTTCTTTCCCGGCGGCGGCGCCAAAACGATTAACCTCTTGCGCACTACCACACCGGCAAGAACGTACTTTGTGGGCAGACATGTCGACAACGGCGACAAGCAGTTCTCTCTTACGAACGATAAAGCAGTTGTGAATGCAGCCGGCAACCCTGTGTACGTCGAGTTTAAGACGCGTTAATCGCTTCGAAAAAATAAAAATGGTAGGATAGGCAGGTGAGTCAGTATTACCGCCCAAATCGCAACCCCGACCGCAACTACGGCGGCTCAAAATGGCGTCTCTCGAGGTCTAAAATCGCGCTGTTTTTAGAGTGTCCGCGCTGTTTTTACGTCGACAACAAACTCGGGGTCGCACGGCCGCCCGGGTTTCCGTTCAACCTCAACAGCGCAGTTGATGCACTGCTTAAAAAAGAGTTTGACGTGCATCGTACGAACGGCTCCGCGCACCCTCTGATGCAGGCTTATGGCGTTGACGCTAAACCCTTTGCGCACAAAGACCTTAATGTATGGCGCGAAAACTTCAAAGGAGTTGAGTGCAAGCACAAGGAAACCGAATTTACCGTCTCGGGTGCGGTTGACGATGTGTGGGTCAATAAACGGGGCGAGCTGATGGTTGTTGACTACAAATCCACCAGCAAAAGCGAAAAGATAGAGGCACTTGATCAAGACTGGCACGACAGCTACAAGCGCCAGATGGAAGTCTATCAGTGGCTCTTGCGACAGGTCGGGCACGACGTATCTGACACAGGTTACTTTGTGTATGCTAATGCCTCAAAAGACCGCGAGGCGTTTGACGGTAAGCTTGATTTTGAGGTAACACTCATTGCCTACACCGGCAACGCCGGCTGGGTAGAGCCTACGCTGCGCCAAATCAAAGCATGTTTGGAGAGTGGCGAGGTGCCCGCAAAGTCGGAAACGTGCGACTACTGCAACTATCGCGAAGCGGCAGGGAAAGAATTGTCGCGCTTTGCTTCTCCCGCTCGTGCGCTCCGGGGCGCTCGCCCAAGTCTTACACTCGCTTCGAGAAGCAAAGCGCTCAAAAAAGATGAAAAAGAACAAACGAGACTTTTCTGACCGCGTATATTCGGTGGTGCGCAAGATACCGCGCGGCAAGGTCATGACCTATGCGGAGGTTGCCAAAGCGGCCGGTAAGCCGCACGCCTCGAGAGCCGTAGGTTATTGGATGTCTAAAAACTACAACCCGAAGATCCCGTGTCACCGAGTTATCAGGAGCGACGGCACTATTGGCGACTACAATCGCGGCGGCCCCAGCCGCAAGGCAGAGTTGTTGCTTATGGAGAGGAAAAGGTGATACGGTCTTCTTAGTCGTCCAAGCACGGAAGGACAGTCCGATGGAAAACTTGGCCTTCTATGCGGTCAGGATCGTTGCGACACCACCCTACTTCTTGCTTTTCAAACCCTTGTGGTGGCTAAGCACCCCGGTCCGTCGGTATTTAAGATGGTTAGATACCATCATAATCTGGCGAGCACGGAGAGACATCACTCGCCGGCAATTTGTCCACAAGTTTGGACAGTGGTGGCTTGTGGGTGCACTTGTAGAACGTACAACTCGTACTTTCTACTACTGGTGGACGGGGCAAATCACTCTCAAAGACCTCTTGACCATAGATGTTTACGATCTGTGGAACTTAGTGGATGAGGAAATGATTGGCTTTATGATGTTTCTCCCTGGGGCGCTTCTCATAACCTCCTTCTTACGGTGGTGTTACCAGAGGGACGTACTTCTCAAATCCGCTATGAAAAGAATCGAAAATGTTCCAAAACCCAAGGATAAACAGAAAGGATAGGCCGTCGCGGGAAACTGCGGCGGCCTAGATTCTTATATATACTTGCGGTATGAACCCCGTTAGAGACTCAGATCCACAAGGAGACTTATTTAAAGAGCCGAAACCGGCCTCTAACGGGGTGAACGTTAAAATCCACCCTTCGTGGCACGAACATTTGAAGGAGGAGTTTGAAAAGCCCTATTTTGAAGAGCTCGCCCAGTTTGTAAAAAAAGAATACGTAGATGAGGTGGTGTACCCACCACCTAAAGCGATTTTTAGAGCGTTTGACCTTGCGCCGTTTGACGAAGTAAAGGTCGTGATTTTGGGGCAGGACCCGTACCACGGCCCGCGCCAGGCCAACGGGCTTTGTTTTGCGGTTGAGGAGGGGGTGAGAGTGCCGCCCAGCCTTCAAAATATTTTTAAAGAGATAGAGGCAGAGTTTGGCCAGCCGCTTAAAAATAGGAGCGGTGACCTAACCCGCTGGGCTCAGCAGGGCGTGTTACTCCTTAATGCGACGCTTACGGTACGTGCGAGTCTTGCCGGCTCGCACCAACACAAGGGTTGGGAGGAGTTTACCGACGCAGCGATCGCGGCTCTTTCACGCGAGCGCGAGAGCTTGGTCTTTATGCTGTGGGGCAACTATGCCAAGCAAAAGGGCGCGCATATCGACCGCTCCAAACATTTAGTATTGGAGTCTGCCCATCCGTCGCCCTTTGCGGCGCATAGTGGCTTTTTTGGCAACAATCACTTTAAAAAAGCAAACGAGTACTTAGTAGAGCACACCAAAGAGCCGATTGATTGGCTATAGGAACTTCACAAAACTCTTAGCTCCGGAGAGATGTACACGAGCCCTACTCCTCCGCCAAAAGTTTTGTTTCGTTTACCAGATATGCGCGCGGTTTTTTGGATCACGGTAGAGCTTATCTTTCTTGCTAACGCTATACGTCTCATAAAACGGCGTAAAGTGCGCGAGCGGCCCGTTGATGCGGCACTCAGGCGGAGAGTGCGGATCAGTTAAGGTGCGAGTCTTTATGCCCTCAGGCCTGTTTAACTCTCGTTCGGCTTGGGCAAAGCCTAGGAAGTAGCGTTGCTCAGGCGTAAGACCTCCAATCATTCTTCTTCCACTGTGCTGGAGATGCCGCTGGTATGCCTCATAACCAATCACGAGTCCGCCTAAGTCCGCAATATTTTCTCCTAAGGTAAGTTCGCCGTTTACGTGAACACCATCTGCAACCGTAAAGTCGTTATACTGTTTAACTAGCATCTTGCCCTTGGCTTCGAATTTCTTTTTGTCGGCTGCCGACCACCACGTTTTCATGTTGCCTTTGCCATCGAATTTTGCCCCCTGGTCGTCAAAGCCGTGCGTCATTTCGTGGCCGATGACTGCGCCGATGCCGCCGTAGTTAAACGCATCATCAGCAGAGAAGTTGAAAAACGGGGGCTGGAGGATTGCCGCAGGAAAGACGATCTCATTCATATTAAAGTTGCAGTAAGCATTTACTGTCTGGGGGTACATGTGCCATTCTTCACGATCGATAGTCTTGCGCTTGAGCTTGCGCATTTCGCGGCGTCGTTCAAGCCCCGTGATACGCACGAGATTTCCAAAGTAATCCTCCGGCTTCACCGCGAGGCCTTTATAGCTCTTCCACTTGCGCGGATAGCCGATCTTGCGGTTCATCTTGCGCAGTTTTGCTACCGCCTTGCGCTTGGTGGCCGGGCTCATCCAGTCGAGGTTCTTAATACGCTCCTCGTACACCGCAAATAGGTCGCTCACCAGGGTATCCATTTTATGCTTCTTTGCTTGGTCGAAATATTTTTTTACGTAGATTTTACCAAGCGGCTCGCCAAGGGCGCCGTTTACCACCGCTAGCGTACGGCGCCACAGCCGCTTTATTTTTTTACTTCCCGTAAGCACCTGAGAGAATTTGAAGTTGGCTTTAACGAAAGCTTCGGAGAGGAAGTTCGACGCATCATCGGCAAGATGCCACTCGAGATACACTTTCCAATCTTCTAGCGGGAGCTTGTGCAGCAACGAACCAACCACTTTAAGAAACTCTGGTTGGGCGGTGATTACATAAGGTACTTTCGGGATGCCGGCGCCCGTAAAATATGCTCGCCACTCTACCGTGGGTACATATTTTTGAAGCTGTGCCAGACTTTTTTTGTGATAGGTTTTTTCGGCATCGCGCGCATCAACTTTATCCATCGAAGCTTCTGCCAGGAGAGTCTCAATGTTCATTACCTTCTCGGCCTTGGCGATCGCTTCTTTGGCGCTGTAACCAAGCAGGTCAAAGATCCGTATCAGGTGGTCTACATACGCTTTGCGCACGCGCACAAACTCCGGCGCGTCTTTTAGGTAGTAGTCGCGGTCGGGGAGGCCAAGACCGCTTTGGTAGAGGTGAAGCACGTATTTTTTGCTGTTCTTGGCATCCTGGTCAACTGCCGCGCCCCATGGGACAGAGATACCCAGGCGGTGGAAGTATGCTATTGCAGCAAGCAGCTCTTTAGTATTGGAGATTCTGCTGACTTTCGCCCGCAACACATCGAGCGGCTTAGTGCCCAGCTTGTTACGCGCCTTCATATCCATGCCGGAACGATAGAAGTCGCCAACGAGCTGTTCCGGTGAGCCTTTTTTCGGGCTTCTATATGTTAAGAGCCCGTCTACAATCTTCTTGAGATTATTTTCCGCCTCGACACGCAAGATGACAAAGCTACCCCAGCGACTCTCGTCTGCAGGGATCTTATTTTTCTTGAGCCAGTCACCGTTCGCGTAGCGGTAAAAGTCATCCTGCGGCCGCACCCGCTTGTTCATTGTTTTTAGGTCAAATCCACGTAATTTCTCTGCCACAGTTTCTATACCGTACAGGATTTTTGCACAGAAGGCTAACTATTATTTGACATATTACAATTATATACTATTATGTATACAGCTAGGTCGTCACATCTTGGAGCGGGAGGCCCCCCATGGCTGATTCGGTAAAGGACATCCGTGTCGAGGTGAAGGTACGTAATAACCTCATCCTCGCCAAAATGGAGGAGAGGGGAATAAACTCGGTCGCCGAGCTCTGCCGTCTTATGAGGATGTACAACAAACAGGGCAAGGTGGGTGAGCTCATCAACATGAAGCGTGCCGCGCGCAACGAGGGTGGTGAATGGATTCCGATGACGCTGGTATTGGCTGAGTTCTTTCAATGCCTTCCTGAGGATCTCTTCAGTGAGCTTCAGCAGGAAGTTGCGCTCGAAAAGAACCGCAGCCACGCCGAGCTGGCTTTCACGGAGATTTCCCAGCTCTCCGCCCGAAATCATGGGCAGGTCACACCCGAGATCACACTCCAGGCTTCACAACTGCGAGCGACCATTACTCAGGCGTTGAGTGGGCTGAAACCGCGAGAAGAGAGAATCCTTCGCATGCGCTTCGGGTTCGACGATGGGGTCGAAAAGACCTTAGAGGAGATCAGTGTACAACTCGGCGTTTCGAGAGACCGTATCCGGCAAATCGAGGTGCTTGCACTTCGGAAGCTTAAACATCCAGCTCGTAGTAGACGCATTCTTGCAGCAACAGGATCGCATCGAGAGTCGAGATCGTGGGGTGACACGGAAGTCGCGGACTTTGACCCTGACCCGCTCGACGCGTTGTGAAAGTTTCGTAGGCAAGTGTGGGGACCGCGTGCGCGCGATCCCTTTTTCTTTTATATATTCCATTGTATTCTCATCTCTATACATGAGCCCGAACGAAATACGCGCTAAATACCTCAAGTTTTTTGAAGAGCGGGGACACACGGTTATCCCAAGTGCTTCGCTGGTGCCCGAAAATGACCCGACAACCCTCTTTACCGGCTCCGGCATGCAGCCCCTGGTACCATACTTGCTTGGCAAAGATCACCCTATGGGCAAGCGCCTGGTAGACAGCCAAAAAAGCTTTCGCGCTGGCGACATAGAAGAAGTCGGCGACAACCGCCACACCACCTTTTTTGAGATGCTTGGCAACTGGTCCCTGGGCGATTACTTTAAAAAAGAGCAGCTTGGGTGGTACTTTGAATTTCTTACTGCGGAGCTTGGCATCCCCAAAGAACGACTTTGGGTAACTTGTTTTGAGGGGGAGGAGAAATTCGATATTCCTAAAGACACCGAATCTGCAGAAATTTGGAAGAGTTTAGGCATTGGAGAAGAGCGGATTCGCTACTACGGCTCAAATAAAAACTGGTGGTCTCGTGCCGGAGCGCCCGAAGAGATGCCCGCAGGCGAGCCTGGTGGACCAGACTCGGAAACTTTTTATGAATTTGAAGAAGTGGAACATGATCCGAAGTATGGCGCGGCATGCCATCCAAACTGCGATTGTGGACGGTTTATGGAGATCGGCAACTCGGTCTTTATGCAGTACATCAAACAGCAAGACGGCAGCTTTGCGCTCCTCCCTAAACAAAATGTGGACTTTGGCGGCGGGCTTGAACGAATTACTGCAGCGGCAAACAATGCATCAGATGTATTTCCTGTAGCTCATGCCCCGATAATTTCTTATCTCGAAAAAGTGAGCGGCAAGAAGTATCTAGAGGTGTCACCTCTAGATATTCGGGCATTTAGGATTATTGCCGACCACATGAAGGCCGCGGTCTTTTTGATCGGCGATGGGGTGCGGCCCAGCAACACCGAGCGCGGCTACTTTGTCCGCCGGCTTATCCGCCGCGGCGTGCTTTACGCCGACCGACTTGGCATAACTGAAAACACCTTCTCAGGCATCGTTGGCGCTGTCGCCGACATGTATAAAGAGCAGTATCCGGAGCTTACAGCGCAGGGGGTTGAGATTGCTCAGGTTATTGCACAGGAAGAAGAACGGTTTAGGAAAACGCTCGAGCGGGGCGTTAAAGAACTCGCACGCTTTGCGGGTGGGGGAGAGCTTAGTGCCCAGGACGCCTTTCAGCTCTTTACGACTTACGGCTTTCCTCTTGAGCTTATTATCGAGGAGGCGGGAGCACGAGGTATAAAACAGGTAGATGTCGAAGGCTTTAAAGAGCTGCTCAAACAACATCAAAATCTCTCGCGCGCGGGGAGCGAACAGAAGTTTAAAGGCGGCTTGGCGGATACTTCAGAAAAGACAACACGCCTCCACACTGCGCACCACTTGCTCCTTAAAGCGCTTCAGTTTGTACTTGGGGCGCATGTTAAACAGCGTGGCTCGAATATTACGCAGGAGCGCTTACGCATCGACTTTAGCCATGGGGAGAAGATGACCAAGGAGCAGATCGAACTTGTCGAGCACATTGTCAACGAGAAGATACATGAGAACTTGCCGGTTATCCGTACTGAAATCGCGAGGGAAGATGCGGAAAAGCTCGGTGCTGAGCACGAATTTGGCGCCAAATACCCAGACAAGGTGAGTGTGTATTCTATCGGCCCTGAGGGCGCAGACATTGCCGCACCTGAGTTTGAGAAGGCATATTCAATAGAGTTCTGCGGCGGACCGCATGTCACCAACACCGGCGAGCTTGCCAAGTCGGGTGTCTTTAAAATACAAAAAGAAGAAGCGGTTTCCGCAGGGGTGCGCAGGATAAAAGCCGTATTGCAGTAAAATTTTGCGCTATACTTAGTGCCATGTCCCCGCTCTTTGGGCGCCAACGCGAGGAAGGTAAGACCGTGCTTATTCTTGATGTCGAGAGCGGCGGTGTTGGCGCGTGCTTGGCGCGGCTTTCACCACACGAGCCGCCGAAAATATTTGGTGAAGTACGCAAACACCTACCGCTCCAGGCCACTCACGACACCGACGCACTTACAAAGCTCATATTACAAGCCGCAGAAGGAGCACTCGCCCATACGGCGCATGTGGCCGCCCGGGTACGCGGACATCACGCGCTTGCTTCTGCCGGTATTATCGACAGCGCCGCGGTATTTTTTTCACCGCCCTGGGGAGCTCTGTCTATAACTGGTCGAGAACTTGAGCCACACCCGTTTACGCGGCGCATTGAGAGTAGTGTAGAAAGTTATTTCGGGCCGCTTACTGTAACTGTTGAGCCTTTTGGGCTTATGGCAGCGCACACAACGCCCATCCTCCTCCCGAGCGAAGACCACTATCTACTCTCAGTTGTAAGCGGTGAAGTAACCGAGCTTATTTTGCTTGAAAATGTAGGATCGCACTTGCATATTGCAGGCCACGCCACACTGCCTATGGGCCGGCATTATCCGCTGCGTACGCTTATTTCGCACGGAGGGCTCTCCGAAACAGAGGCACGCTCGGTGCTAGGCCTGTATGCGCGCGGACACGAGCCGCCGCACGCGCTTGAGGCCATGCATGCAGCAAGCATCCACCTAGCGAGCGAGTTCGGGAGCCTCGCAGGCGAACTTTTTAAGTTTGTACCCGCACGTAGGGTCGTGGTTGTCTCGCAAGAACCTGCGGGAGAGTGGTTTGCACGCTCGCTTGCAAAAAGTCCCGAGCTAGAGCATCTATTTCCGGAGGCGGGAGAGGTACGGGCCGTGCGGGCAAGCCACGCTCTGCCCTTTGTCGGCATGCACTCCAGCCGCCCAGACTTGCCGCTCCTTTTGGAGGTTCTGTTTGTCAACACCCGCCTGCCAAAAGGTCAGGCTCGATTTATGAGCTCTGTGTGATATATAATCCTATACATGCGTGATATGGGTCCAAGAGACCGCTCCATCCGGAACATTCCCGTCCCCAAAAGCCACCGGCGGCCGGCTACTTATGAAGTAGACCATGATGATAGAGAGGAGGTTTATGAACCGCGTCCGGCACAGTGGCGCGGGAGAAAAACGTTTTGGATAATCGCCAGCATAGTGGTGGTGATCTGTGCTGCGGCGGGCCTTCTGCTCTCAACCCTATTTGCCGGTGCCACGGTTGTGGTGTTTGAGCGGCGCGAAAGTGTGGAAGGGCCTATCACGTTGGGGGCCACGCTCAACCCCCCTACGGGGTCGCTCGGGTACGGCATCATGAGCGGCACGCGTTCCGCCACCACAACCGTACCCGCTTCCGGCACCAAAGACGTCTCGCGTGCAGCTTCCGGAGTCATCACGATTTACAACGGCTACTCCACAGAGAGCCAGCGGCTCATCGCACGCACGCGCTTCGAGGCACAGAGCGGCAACATTTACCGGATACAAGAGTCGGTCGACATCCCCGGCGCCACTGAGGAAGAGGATGGGAGTCTTACACCAGGCAGGGAGACGGTTACCGTATATGCAGACGCTCCCGGCGCCTCGTACAACAGCAGCGGCGCCACGAGCTACACGCTGCCGGCGCTCAAAGGCGATCCGCGCTACGAGACGATGTATGCGGAAGGGGAGGCTATGACAGGAGGCTTTGAAGGACCCGAGCCCGCCATCGCAGAGGAGGATCTTGCACGTGCGCAAACTTCTCTCCAGCAGGGGCTGGCACAAGCCGCGCAGTCGGCGCTCGCTTCGCAAATCCCGGCAGGGTACCTCGCGGTGCCCGGCTCGCTCGAGATAGTTTACAGCGATATCGCACAGGCGGCGGGCGAGAACAATACCGCGACGCTTTCGCAAACGGCGACAATGCAAGCCGCGATCGTGAAGATAGATGACCTTGCAAACGCCGTGGCTAAAGAAAAGGTCAGCGGCTACCAGGGAGAGGCGGTGACCTTTGTCGATCCTGCACAAGTGATTACATCACAAAGCCCGGGCCAGTCGGAAGGCAGTTTGACGCTCAGCCTTTCCGGCAACCTTGAACTTCTGTGGCGCTACGACCCCGGCGCGCTTAAGTCAGCCCTCGTAGGCAAGAAAAAGGACGATTTTGAACGTATTATTCAAGCGTTTGCGCCAGCTATAAGCCGTGCTGAGGCACGTATCCAGCCGTTCTGGGACGGCAGTTTCCCCGACGACCCTGAAAAAATTGAGGTTGTGGCCGGGGTGCAATGAGCGGGGCCGTTGACCCTTTTTCAATAGTTTGTTACTATAAGGCACGTCTCCCGTAATGGATACAGAAGCGCAAGAAGTACAGGGAGTCGTTGACGAAGCGCTCCCGAACACGCTCTTTAAGGTTACCCTTCAAGGGGGAGATTCGGTGCTAGCGTATCTCGCTGGCAAAATGCGTTTGCACAGGATAAAAGTGCTGGTAGGAGACAAGGTGCTCCTCAAGCTCGACCCATACGGCGGCAAGGCGCGCATTACCAGGCGCCTCTAAAAAATAAGGTGAAAGTTAAAGCTTCTATAAAAAAGCGATGTGCGGCCTGCAAACTCGTCCGGCGTAAAGGCCGGGTCTATGTTGTCTGCAGTAACCCGCGCCACAAGCAGCGCCAAGGATAACTATTTTATGCGCATTTCAGGCATCACCATCCCCAACAAACGGCTCGTCTTTGCACTAACGACGCTCTACGGCATAGGGCAGTCGCGCGCGCAGATCATTTGTATTGAAGCAGGCGTAGATTCTATGAAGAAAACAGATAAGCTTTCTTCGGAAGAGGAGAATAAGATCCGCGGCATTATCGAAACATTTAAAATAGAGGGTGACCTCAAGCGCGAGATCTCGCAAAACGTCAAGCGGCTTAAAGACATCGGCACGTATCGCGGGCTCCGCCATGGCAAGCGCCTGCCGGTGCGCGGCCAGCGCACCAAGACCAACTCCCGCACGGTCCGCGGCAATGTCCGCAAGACCATGGGCTCAGGCCGCCGTAAGGTTGAAAAAACCTAAAAAGTATTGTAATCTGCTGGCTTATACCTATGGGTAAGAAACGAATAGTCAAAAAGGGAGGGGATACGGAGGGTGCGGGAAGCCGCGCTTCTTCTGGCCGCACCAGCCGCCGCAAGATGGAGGGCGGGGTGGTATATGTTGAGGCCACCTACAACAACACCAAGGTTTCTCTTGCAGACACTGCTGGCAATGTCGTCGCGTGGTCTTCGAGCGGCAGCTTAGGTTTTGCGGGGGCCAAAAAAGGTACGCCTTTTGCCGCTGCCAAAGTGGGCGAGCTTATAGGCGACAAGGCAACGCAGATGGGCGTTAAGGAGGTGAATGTCGTCGTTGCGGGCGTTGGCGCAGGCAGGGAGTCGTCTATCCGCGCCTTCGCGACCAAGGGCATCCACATCAACTCGATAAAAGACACGACGCCCGTGCCACACAATGGCCCGCGCGCTAAAAAGCCCCGTCGCGTGTAACCAACATTTTTATGCGTATTGGACCCAAATATAAAATCTGCAAACGTCTCGGTGCCTCGGTATTTGAAAAATGCCAGACACAGAAGTTTCAGCTTGCCGAAGCGCGCGCGCCCCGGAAAATTTCCCGCGGCAAGCGCGGCGGCGGTACCGACTTCGGCATCCAACTCTTGGAAAAACAGAAGGCGCGCTTTACCTATGGCCTCTCCGAAACTCAATTTGCCCGCTACGTCGGTGAAGCGATGGAGAAGCGCGGCGCGGACTCCGTGCAAGGCCTCATGTCGCGGCTCGAGTCGCGGCTCGACAACGTGGTTTTTCGCGCAGGCTTTGTTAAAACCCGCCGCGCTGCGCGCCAGCTTGTCTCTCACGGTCACGTGCAAGTCAACGGCCGCCGCGTCACCATACCCTCATATCAGGTAAGCGTTAATGACAAAGTGGCGCTGCGCGAGGGAAGCCGAGTGAGCCCGCTTTTCGCCACTCGCAGTGAAGTTGCGGCAGAGACAAAACTTCCGGAGTGGCTTTCGATGGGCGGAGATCACTTTGCGGTAGAGGTAGCCAAGGCGCCGGTAGTTGCCGATACGGAACTGCCGTTCAATGCAGGTGTCGTTATCCAATTTTATAGCCGTTAATTTTTATAAATGTAACTGGGAAAGAACGTTTATGATGGAGTATTCAATTACATTACCAAGCAAGCCTAGAATAGTCTCCGAAGGAGAGGCCGAGGGCGTGTATGAAATAGACGGGCTCTACCCCGGCTACGGCCATACGCTCGGCAACAGCCTGCGCCGCATCGTCCTCTCCTCGCTCCCCGGCAACGCGGTAACAAGCGTTAAGATCGAGGGCATTGAGCATGAGTTTTCAACCATGAATGGCGTCCGCGAGGACGTGGTTACTATCCTCCTAAACCTCAAAAAGCTTCGCTTCGAGCTTATCGGCGGCGAGGCTCAAACAGTAACACTCTCGATCAAGGGTCCTAAAAAAATTACCGGTGCAGACTTGACGCTCCCCGGCCAAGTGCGTCTCTTAAACCCCGGCTCTTATATCTGCGAGGCCACCTCCAAGGACTCCGTTATCGAGGCAGAGTTTCGGGTGGAGCGGGGCTTGGGGTATGTCTCCCGTGAGCAGCTTAAAAAAGACCGGGTCGAGATAGGCGAGATATCCGTTGATGCGATTTTTAGCCCTATCCGCCGCGTAAACTACGAAGTGGAGAACATGCGCGTGGGCGACCGTACCGACTTTAACCGCTTGCGCATCTCCATCGAGACCGACGGCACGGTGGGGCCTAGAGTGGCGCTTGAAAGCGCAATCGAGATCATGATCACCCAGCTTAAGTCTATTGTGGGCTTCCGCGAAGAAGAGCTCGCTCCGCCTGTAGAGGCAGCGGCTGCCTCAGCCGAAGCTCCGGCACCAGAGAGTAATGCGGAGGTGATGAAAACTCGTATTGAAGACCTTGAGCTCTCGAGCCGCACGGTTTCTTCTCTTGAAAAAGAGGGTATCCGCACCGTGGGCGGGCTTGCGCGCAAAAAGGAGTCGGACCTGCTTGAAATTGAAGGCATGGGCCCCAAGTCGATACAGGAGGTCAAGCGCGCGCTTGCAAACTTCGGCATCATCCTGAAATAGTTCAACAAGTTCACTACAAGTAATCTTATGCGACACCACAATGCAAACAGAAAACTAGGGAGGAAGAAGAACCAGCGCGTGGCTCTTAAGCGCTCGCTCCTGCGCTCTTTGGCACTCCGGGGCCGCATACAAACCACCGAGGCTCGCGCCAAGGAAATCCGCCCGCTGATGGAGAAGCTTGTAACAAGGGGGAAGAATCCGACGCTTGCCAACCGTCGCATGCTTATCTCCGCGGTCGGTGATGCCGGTGCAGTAAACAAAATCATCGCTGCAGCCGACACGCATAAAGAGCGCGCCGGAGGATATCTCCGCATCACCAAGCTCGTGCAGCGCCGCGGCGATGCAGCCAAAATGGCGCTTATTGAATTCGTCTAAAACGGTATGATCACTATCGACGCACAAGACAAAACATTGGGACGGGTCGCATCGGAGGCGGCCAAGGTGCTCATCGGCAAACACAAGGCAACCTTTGTGAAGAACGCCGTCGTGGGCGAGGAAGTTACCATAATCAACGCTTCCAAAGTGCGCATCTCGGGCGACAAGGCGCGCGCCAAGACCTACGTGCGCTACTCGGGCTACCCCGGAGGGCAGAAGATCGAGACCTATGCTATGCTCACAGCGCGCCGCGGCGAGGCAGAGGCAATCCGCCGTGCGGTACTGGGCATGCTTCCTAAAAACAAACTCCAGACCAAGCGCATTAAGCTCCTGACGATAAAGAAGTAAAACCCCATGGCAACCAAAGCTAAAGAAGAGCGCTACATCGAGACAGTCGGCCGCCGCAAGACGGCTGTTGCCCGTGCGCGTCTGACGCCCTCCCCCCGCACTATCGTTTTTATAAACAAAAAGGACGTTAACGACTATTTTCCAACCGAGCTTCTGCGCGTTACGGCTTTGGACCCGTTTCTTAAAGTAGGTTTGCCTACGCAATTTTCAGTCAATGTGGTCGTGCGCGGGGGCGGCATCGCGGGGCAGGCGGTTGCCGTGCGCCACGCAATTTCGCGCGCCCTGGTTGAGTATCAGGCCGACCTCCGCACCACGCTCAAAAAAGAAGGATTTTTGAAGCGCGACCCTCGCGCCAAAGAGCGCCGCAAATTCGGCCTCAAAAAAGCCCGCAAACGCGCACAGTGGAGTAAGCGATAGACCCTTGTGCTATACTACCAGTATGGCAAAACTCTCTTATAATCTACCGGTCGTTGTCATGAAGCAGGGTAAGCACTTTGTGGCGTATTCTCCTGTGCTCGACCTATCTACTGTTGGTAAGTCTGAAAAGGATGCTCAACGAATGTTTACAGAGGCCGCTAATATTTTTTTTGAGGAGATTATTCGAAAAGGAACCACGGATGAGGTGCTTTCTGATCTCGGATGGGAAAGGGTGCAGAAAAAATGGAATCCGCCACAAGTAGTTTCCTCCGAATCTATAGGGATACGAGTCCCGGCGTTTGCATAGACTTTCATGCCGCGCATCGGCGCCATTCATTGGAAAAAGTTTGAGAAATTTCTGCTTGCGGTCGGATGCACATTTGACCACGAGAAAGGCGACCACCGGATTTATTGGAAAGAGAGTATCAAACGCCCAATTGTCCTGCCTCGCTATGAGCAACTCCCTGATTTTATTATCCTCAACAACCTAAAGATACTAGGAATTAACCGAAAGAAATATCTAGAAATTGTCAGTAAACTGTAAGCCCGCAAACGCGCACAGTGGTCGAAGCGTTAATTCTCTGGTATTGTATGTATAGCAAAAGATCTTCCATTAGGAAGATCTTTTTCGTTCCTAAGAGATTGTAGGAGGTAGAACATGGCCGACAAGTGGAAGTCGGAACGAGAAGTGTGGGATTTTTTTCACTCCGAAGAAGGGAAGGGGGCGGCGGAAAGCAATCAGCACTTCTTCCGTAAACTCTTTCCGGCTGGACATCGGCAGTCTATTCGACCGGATATTGCCTTAGTGGGGAAGATGACCAATAAGGAAAGATGGGGGTACATCGCTGAGCACAAACCTTTTCTCAATTGGTTCAGGGAGATACATCCTCACGCTTTTGCATTCCTGGTTCGATACGGCAAGAACTATGCGCCCATTATTATGGGCGCACCCCCTAGTTGGGGGGAGCCGGGATGGGCAACGTGTTACTACAACTCGCTGCTCCTTATGACAGCCGTCAACAAGAAGCGGCGCCGTAGGCCCCTCGTGTACGTAGAGGGGATTGTTATGGGGGCCTTGGCACACCCAATGTTGCATGCCTGGAATGCGTATAGTCTCGAAGGTCGGCAGGCACTCGACTGGACCCACTACTTTGGAAGCCGATGGAGCCGCTACCTCGGCATCCCCTTTACCGAAGGGGAGTATGAGAGGCTCCGTAAAGACATAGCTCCCAAAAAGAAGGACCTGGTTCTAAGTCTCTATAGCAAGAAAAACTTTCCTAAGGTCGAGGAGATGTTACTCAACATCCTCGAGACCAGAGAGTGACTCGGGCCGCTTTTATGCGGCCTTTCCTCTTGATTTTAAGTGAAAATTTGCTATAATCGCGCCCATGTCGGGCGACAATCTGGAAAGTGAATTTGTACCAGAAGAAGAGGCGGAGCAAGGCCCGGCACTGATTCGGAAGCTGCGGGAAAAGCTTAAAAAGGCCGTTGAAGAAAAGCAGAAAAACCTCGACGGCTGGCAGAGAGCGCAGGCCGACTTTGTTAACTACAAACGCGAGGAAGCAAACCTGGCTAGCGAGCGCGAGGTGCGCACCAAAGCCGAGCTTGTTGAGGCCCTCTTACCTGCACTCGACTCCTTTGAGCTTGCGCTCAAGCATGCCCAGACCAAAGAGATGAACCTGGTCCACAAGCAGCTGCTAGACGCCCTGCGCAGGCTTGGGGTCGAGTTTTACGGCAAGCCGGGCGACACCTTTGACCCCCGCCGCTACGAAGCACTTCGACAAACTGACACCACTATTGCAGAAGAAGATAATACAGTTGAAACGGTGGAGCGGAGCGGCTATGCTATAAAATTACCCGGGCAAAGCAGTGGAGAAAAAATTATAAGACCTGCACAAGTAACTATAAAAAACTACCATGGCTAAAATTTTAGGCATTGACCTGGGCACCACAAACAGCGCCATGGCGGTTATGCGCGGCGGCGAGCCGCAAATCCTCGAGAACTCCGAAGGCGCACGTACGACCCCTTCGGTTGTTGCTACATCCAAAACAGGCGAACGCTTAGTAGGTTTGATTGCCCGTCGCCAGGCCGTCACTAACCCCAAAAACACCGTCTACCAGATCAAGCGCTTTATTGGTCATACGTTTGAGGAGCCGAATGTCCAAAAAGACAAAGCGGCCGTACCATTTGAGCTGCGCAAGGCGCAAAATGGCGGGATTGAGGTCATGATGGGTACCAAGCCCGGGTCAGAACAAGGTGCGTGGTATCGGCCGGAAGAGATTTCTGCGATGATCCTACAGAAGCTCAAAGCAGACGCCGAAAAGCGTCTGGGCGAGCCCGTAACCGAAGCGGTTATTACCGTACCGGCGTACTTTAACGACGCACAGCGCGCCGCAACGCGCGACGCGGGCAAAATCGCGGGCCTCGAGGTTAAGCGCATCATCAACGAGCCTACGGCCGCGGCGCTTGCCTACGGATTTAATAAAAAGAAGGATGAAAAGGTTGTGGTCTTCGACTTTGGCGGCGGCACCTTTGACATCTCGGTTTTAGAGGTCGTGATGGCCAGTGGGGAAGAGGGTTCGATTGAAGTCCGCTCAACCGACGGCGACGCACACCTGGGCGGCAAAGACATCGACCAAAAAATTATTGATTGGCTTGCGACCGAATTTCAGAAGGAGTCGGGAATAGACGTTCGTACCGACCCCTTGGCGCGTCAGCGCTTAGACGAGGCGGCAGAGAAGGCCAAGATAGAACTCTCCACGGCGGTTGAAACCGAAGTAAACATCCCTTTTTTAACCTCCGACGCCTCTGGACCGCGGCACCTTCTTATTAAGATGAGCCGCGCCAAGCTTGAGGAGCTTTCGGCAGAGTTTATAGACCGCGCATTGGCAATCACCAAGCGCGCGATGGAAGCAAGCCCGTTTAAAGTTGGTGACATCAACGAAGTGATCTTGGTTGGCGGCCAAACCCGCATGCCGGCACTCCAGAGTGCGGTAGAGAAATTTTTCGGCAAAAAGGCCAACATGACGGTAAATCCCGACGAGGTGGTGGCTATCGGTGCTGCAATCCAGGGCGGGATCTTGGGCGGCGAGGTGCGCGACGTGCTCTTGCTTGACGTCATTCCACTCTCGCTTGGGATTGAGACCATGGGGGGTGTGGCAACAAAACTCATCGAACGCAACACGACCATCCCCACCAGCCGCTCACAGGTGTTCTCTACCGCGGCCGACAATCAAACAAGCGTGGAGATTCATATCACCCAGGGCGAGCGCGCGATGGCGAGCGACAACAAATCTTTGGGCCGGTTTGTCTTGGACGGCATACCGCCGGCGCCGCGCGGCCTTCCACAAGTAGAGGTAACCTTTGATGTTGACGCTAACGGCATACTCACGGTTAAAGCCAAGGACAAAGCGACCAACAAAGAGCAAAGTATCCGCATTGAAGGCTCTTCGGGTCTTTCAGAGGCCGATATCGAACGCATGCGCAAAGACGCCGAGCAGAACGCCGCTACCGACAAGCAAAAGGTGGAGCTCGCCGAGGTGCGCAACCTAGCCGAACAGGTGGTCTACAGCGCACGCAAAGCTCTTGCTGACAACAAGGACAAAATCCCCGCTGATCTCGGCACCTCAATCAGCGAAAAAATTTCTGCGCTGGAGGCGGTTAAGAACGGCGACGATGCGACCAAGACAAAAACCGCTACTGAAGAGCTTTCTAAAGAGCTCTCCAAAGTGTACGAAGCAATCCAAAAAGCCGCTTCGCAAGAACCGCCTCCAGGCTCTCAAAAAGCACCGGAAGATGATAAAAAGCCGGGAGATAATACACAACAGTAGACTTGTTGTGTAAAGCCTAGGCGTGATATGATGGGTTTTCATGTTCAATTCTCTAGATGGTAGGACGGGTATCCTGGCGGTTTTCTGCCTTTTTTGGAGCTACTTAAAAAGACACCGCCTTCTCCTTACTACTCATCTAGTCGGTATCTTTTTAATCCAAATTGCCACACTTGCTACGCCTTGGTTTTTGCGTCAACTTATTAACATACTGGCCACTGCAAGGCCCTCCCCTGAAACTCTCGAGCAATTATTTTCTCTCATTGGGTATATAGGCGGTGCATGGTTTTTTGGTTGGCTTGCGTTCAGGCTCGATTACTTATCTGCCATGTACTTTCAAACTCGCATCATGGCAGACTTGATGGGTGACTCTTTTAACTACATTCTGCGACATTCGTACAATTTTTTTGTATCGCATTTTGCAGGTTCCATTACCCACCGCATAAGCCGGCTAGGGAGAAGTTTTGAAATTTTTGTTGATACTCTTCTGCTCGAGTTTTTTGCCACACTTTTATTTATTGCCGGTGAGATAACAGTTCTTTCACTTCAACACCCTGTGTTGGGGATTGTTCTCACTGTGTGATGTATGTGTTACATCATATTTCAACTCTATATTTCCAACCTTCGCCAACCAAGCCGGGTGAGACGCGCACAGCTTGATACAAAATTAACCGCCACTGTTGCTGACGCTATTTCAAACCAATCCACGATCTCGCTTTTTTCCGGCACTAAACATGAGTCTAACCTACTAACACAGGTGTTGGAGCTCTGGGTTAGAGCTATGAGAAAAACCTGGCCTTATAGACCATCATATTTGGGCAGGTATAGGTTTGTTTGTCATCATCATTCAGATTGTGCTTTTGTTCGTAGCAGTACATCTGTGGAACAACGGGCTACTTACCGTAGGCGACTTTATACTCATCCAAGCCTACCTGCTGGTAATATTTGAACGTCTGGTCAGTATTAACCGGGCATTGCGACGTTTTAACGATGCGATTGCCGACGCTACAGAATCAGTTGAGTTATTGCAGATGCCCCATGAAGTTGCAGATGTGCCACATGCCAAACCTCTTGTTACAGCTGCAAGCCACATAGAGTTTAAGCAAGTAAACTTCAACTTTAAAAAAGAGGTTGCGGTTTTGAAAGATTTCTCAGTGAACATTATCAGTGGAGAGAAAGTTGCACTAGTAGGCCCCTCTGGTGCGGGCAAAACCACGATTACAAAGCTTTTGTTGAGGCTCTACGATATTCAGGGCGGTTCAATTGAAATCGATGGGCAGAATATCGCCCACGTAACGCAAGACTCCTTGCGTGAGCAAATAGCTTTTGTCCCACAAGAGCCTATCCTCTTTCACCGGACGCTTATGGAAAACATACGCTACGGTAGACGCGATACCACCGACAAAGAGGTTATGGAGGCCGCAAAAAAAGCCCATTGCCATGAGTTTATTACTAGCCTTCCAGAGAGGTATAACACGTATGTGGGCGAACGAGGAGTAAAACTTTCCGGTGGCGAGCGCCAACGGGTGGCTATCGCACGTGCAATATTAAAAAACTCGCCTATTTTAATATTGGACGAAGCTACATCGAGTCTTGACTCGCAATCCGAGGCGCTTATTCAAGACGCACTTGCAACACTTTATGGAGGGAAAGACTGTAGTTGTTATCGCCCACCGGCTCTCAACTATTATGAAAATGGATAGGATTGTAGTTTTGGACCAAGGCAGGGTAGCGGCTGAAGGAACACATGCTGAACTACTGAGGCAGGGTGGCTTATATCAAAAACTGTGGAGCATCCAAGCAGGCGGGTTTATCGGTGAAGATGTTGCTGATGGCGAAGAGTAGGTTTACTTTACTCATATTTCTGGTACACTGTTGATAATCATATGGCTACCAAGAAAGACTACTACGAAGTGCTCGGGGTTGATAAAAAAGCCACAAAAGAAGACATTAAAAAAGCATTCCACAAGCTTGCCCACAAGTTCCACCCCGACAAGGGCGGCGGCGACGTCGATAAATTTAAAGAGGTTTCTGAAGCGTATTCAATCTTGAGCGACGACAAAAAGCGGGCCGAGTACGACTCTTACGGCCGCGTGTTTGGCGGCGGAGCAGGTGCGGGACAAGGCGGTTTTAACGGCAACTTCGACTTCTCCCAGTTTCAGGACGCATTCCAAAACGGGTTTGGCTTTGACTTTGGCGACGTCTTTAGCGACTTTTTTGCAGGCCAAGCTGGCACCAGAGTGCGCCGCGGCCGCGACATCTCGATTGACCTTGAAATTAGCTTTAAGGAGTCTGTCTTTGGCACCAAGCGCACGGTACTTTTGGCCAAAACCGCACAATGCGAGACCTGCAAGGGCTCTGGTGCCACTCCGGGGACCAAGCTCGAGACCTGCAAGGTCTGCAACGGCGCAGGCAAGGTGCATGAGACGAACAGCTCCTTTTTTGGCTCAATTTCTGTAACGCGTGCCTGTACTACCTGCCACGGCACCGGCCAGGTACCTAAAGAAAAGTGCCACACCTGCCGCGGCGAAGGCGTCTATAAAAAACAGGAGGAGATAGACATCATGATCCCGGCCGGAATAAACGGTGGAGAGATGATCCGCTTGACCGGCGCAGGCGAGGCGGTGGCAGGGGGTGCGCCGGGCGACCTCTACGTTAAAATCCATGTCACCCCCGACCCACGATTTAAAAAAGAGGGCTCAAATCTCGTAACCGAACTGTCGGTTAAGCTCTCTGACGCTCTGCTGGGAGGCGATTATGCTATTCAGACCCTCGACGGCGAAGAGAAGCTGGACATCCCGCAGGGGGTTGCCCACGGCGAGGTGCTTCATGTGCGGGGCAGAGGCGTGCCGAACCCCCGAGGCAAGCGTGGTGACCTCTTGGTAAAGGTCAAAATCAACCTGCCGCAAAAACTCTCCCGCTCTGCAAAGAGCTTAATTGAGAAATTGAGAGAAGAAGGGATATAAGCTAGTATAGGGTTCATGAAGCGGTTACTAACCGGCCTACAGCCTAGCGGCCAGTTGCATATTGGCAACTACTTTGGCGCACTGAAGCCCTTTGCTGAGATGTACGGCGAGTACGAAAGCTTTTTGATGGTTGCCGATTATCACTCTCTTACTTCGCTGAAGGATGCTTCGGCACTGCGCGAAAATATTATAGAAATAGTTCGTGGCTATATTGCTGCAGGTGTCGACCCAAACAAAGCAGTAATTTTTAAACAGTCCGACGTGCAAGAGCACACAGAGCTTGCGTGGATATTTGAATGCTTAGTTACGGTGCCGTTTTTAGAGCTCGCACATGCCTACAAAGACAAGGTAGCTAAGGGGCTCGAGGCTAATGCCGGCCTTTTTAACTACCCCATGCTTATGGCAGCGGACATTTTGCTCTACGACACTGAGGTGGTGCCGGTGGGCCGTGACCAGCAGCAGCATGTCGAGTATGCGCGCGAAGCGGCAAATAAGTTTAATGTGGCATACGGACAAACCTTTACTGAGCCACAAGCAAAGATCTTGGGAACAGTGGCAGTAGTGCCCGGCGTAGACGGTCAAAAGATGAGCAAGAGCTATAAAAACACCATTCCGCTCTTTGGCTCGAAAGACGATATTTCAAAAGCGGTGATGAGTATTGTGACAGACTCTTCCGGTGAGCGGCCGGAGAACGTCTATGCCATACATAAACTCTTTAAGCCGGAGAGTGAACTTAGTTCCATATATGGAACCAATAAAGGCAATTACAAAACACTTAAAGAGGCGCTGATTGCCGATATTGATGCCTTTGTCGCACCAATGCGCGCAAAGTACGAGGCTATAACCGAAGCACAGGTTAAAGAGGTATTGGAACAAGGCGCAGCAAAGGCCCGTGCGATTGCCTCTGCTAAAATGGCCGACGTGCGCAAAAAGGTTGGTGTAACTATTTAATATGGAAAGGACTTTAATTAAAGACTTGGGACAAAAGGTAGGGGAGAAGGCTTTTATCCAAGGCTCGGTTAGCGTGCGGCGCGATCAGGGGAAGATGGTGTTTTTTGACTTCCGTGACCGCTCAGGGAGTGTGCAGGGAGTCGTCCTGCCAAAAAGTGAAGCGATTGAGACTGCAAAAGAGGTCCGTTCTGAATATGTGGTGTCGGCCGAAGGCACCGTCAACAAGCGCCCCGACAAAAATGTAAATCTAGATGTGCAAAACGGTGATATCGAACTTGAGGTTCACTCTATAAACATACTTTCCAAAGCAGAGATTCCGTTTGAACTTGGTTCTGATGTGAATCTTGATACATATTTAGACCACCTGCCGTTTACTCTGCGTTCGGAGAAGTCAAAAAATATTTTTAAGATACAGGCCACTATTGCCGAGGCATTTCGCGAGGCAATGCGCGGACGGGACTTTATTGAGTTTCAGACACCCTCGATTGTCGGAGGAGACGCGGAAGGGGGTGCGGCGGCCTTTAAGGTCGACTACTACTACGATCAGAAAGCATTCTTGGCTACCTCGCCCCAGCTCTACAAGCAGATGATGGCAGGTGTCTTTGAGCGCGTGTTTACAGTCTGCAAAATCTTTAGGGGAGAGAAGCACGCCACGACCCGCCACCTAAGCGAGGCCGTGTGCATGGACTTTGAGATGACGTTTATCAAAGACCACACCGACGTCATGAATATGCTCGAGCATGTGATGAAGCATATTGTCGCGAAGGTCATTGAAAAACATGGTGACACTTTACAGAATATGGGGGTCGAGATGCTACTGGTGCCGGAGAAGTTCCCCGTGCTTAAACTGCGCGAAGCTCAAGAGATCTTAGGTGTCTCGCAGAGCGAGCCGGACTTGGAGCCCGAACATGAGCGTGCGCTTTGGGAGTGGGCTAAAAAGGAGCACAATTCCGACTTTGTGTTTGTCACGCATTTTCCGCTCTCCAAACGGCCGTTTTACACTTATGAAGACGAGGAGGATAGGGGGTACACCAAGTACTTCGACCTCCTCTTCCGCGGACTCGAGATTAACAGTGGCGGCCAGCGTGTGCACGATTACAGAGAGCTTGTTGAGCGCATAAAAGGGAAGGGACTCGACCCCGAGAAGTTCTCCTTCTACCTCGAAGCGTTTAAAGTGGGTATGCCACCGCACGGAGGCAGCTCGACCGGCCTTGAGCGCATGACCGCGCGCCTTTTGGACCTCCACAACGTCAAAGAAGCGACACTCTTCCCCCGCGACCTCAACCGCATCGACTCACTGCTTTCGACTGACGAGAAATGATCGCACTAGCAACTATAGGAGGTCTTTTAGCTGCTTTATTTTGGGGTGCGGGCGACTATCTTATAGGTAAAAGTGGTCAACAAAGAGATACTTATTCTACCAATCTCGTAAACCAATTTGTAGTAGTTTTAGCTCTCTCAGGGGTAATTCTCTGGTATCGCACGCCACTTGTCATAGAATTCAACACACTGGTAATTATTATTGCAAGTGGAATATTCTTTGCCATAGCGTCTCTTTGTTTTATTAAATCACTTTCTATTGGTCCCTTTGGTGTGGCGGCACCCTTATCAAATAGTTATGCACTTGTAACACTGCTTATCGGAATTTTCTTTTTAGGATTTGAGGCGTCTGTTTTAAAAATTATTGCTCTGCTTGTAGTAATTATGGGGGTGGTAATGCTGGCCGTTGATCGGTCTACGTTTGACTACAAAAAACTACACGGCTCAACCATATATTTTGCAACTATCACCATGGTTTGCTGGGGGGTCGCGTTTGCCGCGGTAGGGTTAGTTTCTGATAAACTCCCTTGGTACCAACTGCTTTGGTTAATTTCTATAGTAATAACTTTTATTGGCTTTTTAGTTTACTTATTTGTACATAAAAAATTGCCCAATTGGAATAACTTAGGATTCAGAAACATGAAAATCGCATGGTACGCCGGTATACTACTAGCCCTCGGATCAACTGCATTTTTTGTTTCTGTAGAACAAGCACAGGATGTAGTTATTCCTTCGGTAATAGCCTCTGCGGCACCATTAGGGACTTCATTTCTTGCATACCTATATGACGGTGAAAAACTTTCTCTGTATAAGAGAGCAGGAGCCGTAACTATAGTATTGGGTTTAATGCTCTTAAATCTCTTTTAATATGAAAAATAAGTATAAACTCGTCTTTACTGTACCCGTTGAGAATGCCGATGCAGTGCGGCAGGCGATAGGGAAGGCTGGGGCAGGCAGGATTGGCAACTACTCTTTTTGCAGTTTTTCGGTCAAAGGTACTGGCCGTTTTAAGCCGGAGCAGGGAGCAAACCCAACCATTGGCGAAGTAGGAAAAACGAAGGAAGTCGAAGAAGAAAGGGTAGAAGTTACTTGCGATGCAGAAACTCTCGACACTGTTATTTCTGCTATGAAAAAAGCTCATCCGTATGAAGAAATTGCTTACGATGTATATTCGTTAGAAAACAAATGAATCAAGCAGATATCGTAATCGTCGGAGCCGGAGCCGCAGGGCTCATGGCCGCACGAGAACTTTCTAAGGAAGGTAAAAAAGTTCTTATTCTTGAAGCGCGCGGCAGGATAGGCGGCAGAATCTATCCACTGCCAAAAGAAGAATGGGGCTACGAGGCGCAGGGCGGAGCAGAGTTTGTGCACGGAGAAGCTCCCGTCTCCAAAGCGCTGCTTAAAGAAGCAGGGGCGACCTTGACTCACCCTACCGAGTGGTGGAGCGTACGTGACGGCCCCCCTTCAAAAATTGAGCGGCTTTCTCCCCACGATTTACAGCTTGAAGAGGCCCTTAAAAAGTTAACGGGAGACACTACCGTTGCACAGTTTTTGGACAGTAACTTTCCAGCGGGGGAGCACGACGATCTCCGTAATTTTGTACAAAGCTGGGTCGAAGGATATGACGCGGCCGACATACACAAAGCAAGTGCCTTAACGCTGCGTGACGAAATGCTCGACCAAGGAAGTTGGCGGCAGATGTGCATCAGGGAAGGGTACGGCTTATTGCTGAAATATCTGCAAGACGCGTGTATGCAAAATGGGGTAGAAATCCTTCTACATAAAGCGGTTACTGCCATTACCGTAAACCAGAACGGAGTCAGCATCCAATGTTCAGATGGTTTGATATATCAAACCAAGCGTGTGGTAGTCACGGTGCCACTGCCCGTGCTCCAAACACTGCAATTCACTCCTCCGTTGCCGAAGAAGACACAAGCAGCAGCGAAGATAGGCTTTGGCGGAGTTATTAAAATTATTATCCGTTTTAAAACGAAATGGTGGACAGGCCCTCGCGAGCAGCCGTTCGAACGGCTTTTCTTTATGCTTTCTAAAGAGCCCGTGCCGACTTGGTGGACCCAGCATCCTGAACCACATACAACGCTCACCGGATGGCTGCCTGGCCCCAACGCAGAACACGTGAAGAATCACTCCGACGAGGAGATCCTCACGCTCGCACTTCTGTCTCTTTCGCGCATATTCAATATCAGCATTGAGCAACTGAGGGAGGAACTCGCTACTTTCAAGATTGTAAACTGGATTAAAGATCCCTTTGCCCGCGGCGCATACAGCTACTCAACACCTGAATCAAAAGAGGCGGTCCAAGAATTGCACAGGCCAGTGGACAACAAGCTTTACTTTGCGGGAGAAGCCATATGCGAGGAAGATGCAAATGGTACCGCTGAAGCCGCTCTTGCAAGCGGCCTGCGAGTGGCAAAAGAAATAAGAGAGTCCTTTTAGGAACACAAAATCTGTGTTATAGTTTTTTTAGTAAGTCCCTCTAATTCAATCGCCGGGAGGCGAAGATGCCGGAAACGATGCCGGATTGGTATTGGCCCACATTCTTTCTCTTCGTCGCGCTTTTGGTATTGTACGCGCCAAAGACCTGGAGGTATCTGCACAGCTACATCGGCTTTGGTTTTGTGGAGTTTGACCGCAACTGCAATGGGAGCGGCATCTTCATCAAGACGATGCTTCCGAATGGGCCGGCCGTGCAGGCGGGCTTCTTAGTCGGCGACCTGCTTATAACCTTCGGCGGAACGCCTATGGATTTTGAGAATCGCGAATCCATGGACGCGTTCTGGAAGTCCGTGCGCGCAAAGCTCAAAAACAACGAACGCGTTACCTGCCGTGTCAAACGCGGCGATAGCGAAGAAACACTGGTCGTTGAAGCAACAATACTATTCCTCTATCTAAATGGAGGGCGAGATGCTCGAAGTATATGAGGAAAAAGTTCATAGACCACCGCTCACAGCTTGTATCTCGTACTTTGATGAGTGTAAGTACGAGGCGTTCGTGAATTTTGATCAGATGATCGGCAGCCATAAAACAGGCTACGCGAATAAAAAAGTCACCAAAGGGCTTGCTCAATTGATCGACAAGCAGGGAGCGCCCTATATGGTGGCTACGGTCATCAAGGTCAAAAAGACTGTAGGTCGGGGAGACCATCTGGTCATCCTCGAGATCGAAGCACCTGCTACACATTAAGTCCCAAGGCCGCGACAACAGTCGCGGCCTTTTAGTTTTTATATATTTGTGGTATGGTATCGGCCACTATGAAGATACTCTCTGTACAAGCCGCACCGCAGGGCTCGACCCCAATTCGCTTTATTTCAGGCTCTATTTCTAAGTTTGTTGAGACTAACGGCTCGGCTGTCCTCCATATCGGCTATGGCCAGAAGAAGTCTTTAAACCAGCGCAAGGTCACTATATTTTTGCGCAAAATCGTAGCCCTCGCAAAGCAGAATAAGCTCACGAGTATTGCGATTGAGTGGAAAGACCTACGTGCACTTACTGACAAAAAAATCTCCGACAAAAAGCTTGGCGAGGTGGCAGCAGTAGCCTGGGAGATGGCAAACTTCGACTTTAATGTCTACAAAAGGGAGCCGGAGGGCGGCTTTGATTCTGTCGAGGAAATTTTTGTCATAAACGCTCCCAAACTCGCTCGCGACGGTATTGCCCGCGGAGAACTTGTGGCAATAGAAGTAAACTCCTGCCGCTCACTTGCCAACACCCCCGGAGGAGATATGACGCCAAAGATTTTAGCTGATTGTGCCAAAACGACTGCTCAAGGCACCAAAGTTTCGGTGCAGGTGATAGGCAGAAAAGAGATGGAAAAACTTGGTATGGGAGCTGTGCTGGGCGTAGCTAAAGGTTCCGAGCTCGAGCCGCAGTTTATTGTCATGGAGTACCGAGGCGCAGCTAAGACCAAAAAACCGGTCGTTTTGGTGGGAAAAGGTGTCACCTTTGACACCGGCGGGCTCCAAGTTAAACCCGGCGACTCAATGTACGAGATGCACATGGATATGTCGGGTGGCGCCGCGGTTATGCACGCCATTGTTTTGGCCTCCAAACTTAAACTCAAAGTAAATGTTGTGGCCCTTATACCTGCGGTTGAAAACTCGCTTTCAGGTGCGGCAGTCCGGCCCGGCGACATCTTAACCTCGCTCTCCGGCAAAACGATTGAAATACTCCACACCGACGCCGAGGGCCGCGTTATTTTGGCCGACGCCATTACCTACGCCAAACGCTACGACCCTAAAATAGTGGTTGACGTGGCAACATTAACCGGCGCCTCGCTTGTGGCTCTTGGCACCGAGGCAAGCGCCTACATGACCAACACAGAGCGGCTGGTGCCCACTTTGCAGAGGCTTGGCGAAGAGAGTGGCGACTATGTGTGGCCCTTCCCCATGTGGGAAGAGTATGAGCCCTTGGTTAAGGGCAACTTTGCCGATGTTGCCAATATCCCTGCAAGCGGTAACAGCCGTCACGCGGGAGTTATCGGCGGCGGGATGTTTTTGCGCGAATTTGCCAAAAATCTTAACTGTCCGTGGGTGCATATCGACATGGCACCGCGCATGACCGCCAACAAGGATGAGTTCCTCGCCAAAGGGGCCGTGGGCGCGCCAGTGCGCCTGCTTCTTGGTATTATTGAGGAGTATGGCCGCTAGTTCTACACTACACGTCAAAACCCCCGTTTATGAAGGCCCGCTCGACCTCCTCCTCGAGCTGATAGAAAAAAGAAAGCTCCTCATTAACGATATTTCGCTTGCGGGGGTTGCAGACGAGTATATCGCGCGCATAAATGCGATGGACGAGCTTCCGGTGGGGGAGACGGCCGACTTTGTCGCGCTTGCGGCGACTCTACTTTTGATAAAATCCCGCTCGCTCCTCCCCAACCTCACCCTAACCGACGAGGAGTCGCGCGACATTAAGGAGCTCGAGTATCGCTTGGCGATCTACCAGCTCATTAAAGAAGTGTCCGGCAGTGTACGCCATGCCGCCGACAAAAATCCGGCCTTGCATGAGGGTATAGGGCGGGACCCCGAGCCCGTTTTTGTACCAGACCGGAGCCTTACCCCGGAGAGCCTCTACGCGGCGGCGCAGGCGCTTATACAGGGCTTCCCGCAGGCGGTGATGCTCCCCAAAGTAAGCATCAAAAAAATAGTGTCACTCGAGGAGACGATAGGGAAGCTGCAAGACCGTGTTGCGGCCGCGATGAGGCTCTCATTCAAAGAATTTTCCGGCCATGGAAAAAGAGAGAAAGCGGAGGTTGTCGTAAGCTTTTTAGCGCTTCTTGAGCTTATAAAACAAGGTATAATTAAGGCCACCCAGACTCACGAATTTGGGGATATTATGCTTGAGTCCGACTCCGTTTCAGCCCCGTCGTTTAGCCATGAATGATAAAGAATTGGCACAGCAGATAGAGGCGCTTCTGTTTGCGCTTGGGCGGCCGCTCGGCCGCAAAGAGCTTGCGGCCATGCTCGGGGTAGAGACGCGCGCGGTAGAGCTTGCTCTCGCGGAGCTCGGGAGCCAAAGCGGGCGGGGGGTCGTATGCGTAGATGACGGGAAAGAAGTGGAGCTGCGCGCGGCGCCCGAAGCGGCAAAACTTATTGAACGCGTGCGCAAGGAGGAGTTTGCCCGCGAGATAGGCCGCGCGGGTTCGGAAGCTTTGGCTGCCGTGCTCTACCGCGGGCCCTTAACCCGGTCGGAAATCGACTTTATCCGCGGCGTCAACTCTTCGCAGACCATCCGGACCTTGCTGATGCGCGGCCTTCTGCGCAGGATCCCTAACCCCAAAGATGAGCGCTCGTTTCTTTATGAGCCGACCACCGAGCTTATGGCGCAGTTGGGTATAGCTCACCAAGATGAACTCCCAGACTACGTCGAGGTGCAGGGCAAGCTCGCCGCGCTTGAAGATGCCTACAAACAAGCTGAAGTCTAATGCGATCACTCTTTGACAAGCTATTTTCATATTTGCTGAGCGTGGGGCTCGCGTGTGCAGTCTTAGCGCTTGGCCTCTCGCTTATTTATTGGCGGGCCGCTACGGAGCCAGCTGGTGCACAGGAGGAGGAGTGGCCCGCACCGTTTGTACTGGATGAACATCTTTTGGTTGCTGACGCGGCCGCGGTCTACGACCCGGTCGGGAACCAGATGCTGTATGAAAAAAATGCAAACGAAGCCTTGCCGCTTGCCTCGCTTACCAAGCTCATAGCCGCACAAGCGGTGCTCGAGCGCCAAGAGCCTGACTCGCTGGTGCCGATTACGCCCACCTCGATCATACCCGAGGGCGACTGGGGCTTCCTTGTTGGGGAAGAGTGGCCCCTGCGCGAGCTGGTGCGTTTTGCACTTGCCGCTTCTTCAAACGACGCCATTGCTGCCGCAGCCGAGTCGCTGGGCGCTAACTACCTTGCCACCATCAACAACGAGGCCCAAGAGCTTGGGCTTTCAAAAACCCATATTTTAAACCCGACCGGTCTCGACGAGTCTGCGAGCACTGCGGGCGGATACGGCTCTGCGTACGACATGGCGCTCCTGGCAACCGTCTTTTTACAAGAACATCCGATCTTTTTTGAAGCTACAACCGCGCCGTTCGTAACGATTACTCACGGCACCAGAACTCTTACCGCCACTTCAACCGCAGGACCGCTTCTCGACATTCCGGGGCTTATTGGCGCAAAAACCGGTTACACTGACCTTGCCGGCGGCAACCTTATCGCCGCCGTTGACCTTGAACTCGGGCGGCCGCTCATCATCGCGGTTTTAGGCTCGACGCGCGAGGGCCGCTTTGCCGACGTCAAGGTTTTGCTCGAAGCCGCTCGCAGAAAGTAACCATGCTCATGCTCGACACCATACGCATCTTCCTCCCCGCACTCCTCGCTTTTTTAATCGGCGTAGGGCTAACTCCGTTTGTGAGTCACTGGCTCTACAAGCATCGCTTTTGGAAGCCCAAGGCCGGCAAAGTGGCGCTCGACGGCGCACCGGCCGCCGAGTTTAACCGCCTGCACGAAGCGCGCGAGACCGGAGTGCCGCGCGCGGGCGGCATCGTGGTGTGGGCGAGCGTGCTCCTAACCGCAGGCCTTCTGCAAGCGCTCTCCGTCCTTGCTCCGGAGTCGTTCGAGTTTTTGGCTTTTATCAGCCGCAACCAAACTTGGGTGCCGCTTGGCGCACTTATTATCGGCGCGCTTATAGGCTTTCTTGACGACCTCTACGAAGTGCGGGGGCAGGGGGGCTTACGCTTGCGCACGCGGCTTGTGGCCGTCTGTGTTGTAGCACTGTTGTGTGCGTGGTGGTTTTACGACCGGCTCGAGGTGTCGAGCGTATCGTTTCTTTTTTTTGATAACCCGATCGAACTCGGAGCGTTTTTTATTCCGTTTTTTGTGGCGGTGGCGCTTGCGCTGTATGCCGGCTCCATTATAGACGGTATCGACGGGCTCTCGGGCGGCGTATATAGCATCATCTTCGCCTCCTATGCCGGTATCGCTTTTTTTCAGAATCAGATGGACATTGCGGCGCTCTGCGCCGCAATTGTAGGGGGTCTGCTTGCCTTTTTGTGGTTTAACATCCCGCCCGCGCGGTTTTATCTCTCGGAAACCGGCACCATGGCCTTGACTCTCGCACTGACCGTCATCGCATTCCTGACCGATACCAGAGTAGGCGGAGTGGGCATCTCGGTGCTGCCGGTTATTGCGCTCCTGTTGGTTGTTACCGTGCTTTCATCTATCCTGCAGGTCATAAGCAAAAAGTTCTTCGGAAGAAAATTGTTCCGTATTGCGCCTCTGCACCATCACTTCGAAGCGCTTGGCTGGCCGCCCTACAAGGTAGTGATGCGCTACTGGGTCGTTGGCGTCGTTGCGGCAATTATAGGCTTGAGCTTGGCACTGCTGTGAAAAAAAACTCGGTCGACACTCCGTTTCTGCTTGTACTCTCCGCATTGGTCGTCTTCGGGATTGTTATTTTTACTTCCGCGGCTTTGGGGCTCCTTGCGCGCGACGGCGCCTCGTTTAGCTCGGTTGCGGTAAACCAGCTTTTGATAGGCCTGGTGATGGGGAGCCTGGCATGTTTTATACTCTCCCGTCTCGACTACCGGAAATGGCGCTCGTATACGCCGTACTTTTTCGGCTTTGCGATTGTCCTGACGCTCCTTACGTTTGTGCCGGGCGTGGGGCTCGAGCTCAAAGGCGCGCACCGGTGGATCGAAGTGGGGCCTATTACCTTTCAACCAGAAGAGATACTCAAGTTTGCAACCGTGGCATTTCTGGCCGCACTGTATGCCGCGCACTACAAAACGATACGGACGTGGCGGGGAGGCCTGATGCCGCTCTTAGCCATCCCGGGCACTGCGGCGGTGATTCTTATACTCCAGCCCAACACCGACAGCGTTGCCATTCTCGGCATGGCCTCCTTGGGCATGCTTTACGCCGCGGGCGGGCGTATGCGACACATCGCACTTGTCGTTCTGCTTGCCGCGGGTGCCATCGCGGCAGCGGCATATATGTATCCGCACGTGGGCGACCGCATCAACACCTACCTAAACCAGCACGAAGACCCACAGGGCGCCGGCTGGCAGATCCAGCAGTCTTTGATTGCCGTGGGTTCCGGGGGTGTCACGGGGCGAGGCTTGGGGCAGGGGGTAGAGAAATTCAGCTATCTGCCGGAGCCCATTGGCGACTCGATTTTTGCGGTTGCGGCGGAAGAGTTTGGTTTTATCGGGAGCACCATTCTCGTACTGCTCTTCGTTGCGTTTGCGCTTCTCGGCCTTAGAGTGGCCGCACGAGCGCCGGACCCCTTTGGTGGACTCATGGTTGTGGGGCTTGTTATACTCATAGTCGGGCAATCATTTTTTAACATGGCGTCGACCTTGGGGCTTATCCCGCTGGTCGGCCTGCCACTTATCTTTGTCTCGCACGGCGGCACAGCCTTGGCACTGGCGCTTGCCGAGTGCGGCGTGATCTTAAGCGTCTCGCGGCACATGCGGCAGAAATAAACACCTATGAAAATACTTTTTACCGGCGGCGGATCAGGAGGACATTTTTATCCTATTATCGCGGTTGCGGAGGCGCTTAACGACATGACCCGCGAGCGCAAAATCTTAGAGCCCAGGCTCTACTACGCCGCCCCCGACCCGTACGACAAAGAGGTGCTGCTGGCAAACAACATCACGTTTGTCTCCACCTCTGCCGGAAAACGGCGAAACTACTTTTCTATTCTCAACTTTTTTGATTTATTTAAAACCTTTTGGGGGATACTGCGCGCTGTGTTCCGCATCTTCTTTCTGTATCCGGACGTAGTGTTCGGGACAGGCGGGTACGCATCGTTTCCAACCTTGCTTGCCGCACGGCTGTTCCGCATCCCGGTCGTAATCTATGCCACCGATGCCATACCCTCCCGCGTAAACCTATGGGCCGGCAAGTTCGCGGAAAAAGTGGCGATTTCTTTTCCGGAGGCCGCGGAATTTTTTCCTAAAGACAGAACCGCGTACACGGGAAATCCGATTCGCAAGTCGGCAATGATTCCAGCCCGCGAAGGCGCTCATGAGTTCTTAAAGCTTAAGCGCGAGTTTCCTATCATTCTGGTACTCGGCGGCTCGCAAGGCTCCGAGACCATAAACGACTGCGTGATAGACGCCCTCCCGCGTTTGCTACAGAAGTACCAAGTGGTGCATCAAACGGGGCAGAAAAATATTACCGAAGTCGAAGGCCGGGTAAAAATCGTACTGGGCAACAACTTCGAGCTCGCCGAACGTTACAAAGCGTTTGCCTACCTTAACGATGTCGCCTTGCGCATGGCAGCCGGCGGAGCCACATTAGTAATTTCGCGCGCAGGGTCGGGCAGTATTTTTGAGATTGCCTCCTGGGGCCTGCCCTCGATCCTCATACCTATACCGAATGAGGTGTCGCGCGACCAAATCAAAAACGCATTTGCATTTGCGCGGGCGGGAGCCACCTCGGTTGTCGAGCAAAATAATCTGACTCCGGGCTTACTTACGTCTGAAGTTGATCGGATTCTCGGTAACCCTGAACTTGCGCGGGGAATGGGGGAGAAGGCGCGCACTTTTGCCCGCCCCGACGCTGCCAAACTTATTGCCAACGCCCTGCTCGACATCGCCCTCTCCCATGAAAAATAAAAAACAAAAGTATTGTCTTAAAATCTAAGAAAGAAGACAGAGAATATCTCATGAGCAGCAAACACGCCGCACACAAACATACCATCGGAAAATTGTATTCTAATATTCTGAAGAATAACAGAATAAGAAGTCCTAAAACTCCCAAACAGCTAGAGCGGCATTTGAAAGGTGTTTCGAACCATCGCCGTATTGAAATTTTACTACTTGTTGCAAAACGAGACGGTATTAGTGTGGATGAAATTTCTACTACATTGAACTGTAACTTCAAAACGATTTCGTCCCACACCCACCGGCTCGTTCAGGCCGGTTTGCTTGAGAAAAAGTATTTTGGGCAAAATGTCCTGCACTCGCTCTCGCCGTACGGCAAACAAATACACTTATTCCTACAGTCATTCTGATATTCTCAAGAATATGAGAATGCATGATTGAGTGACAAACGAAAAATCTGATACACTATCAAGATTAATATGGCGGAAATATCTTCAATCGTTACCAGGTTTGCGCCGAGTCCGACCGGCCTCTTGCATGCTGGCAACTACCGCACGGCGGTCTTTGCCTATCTTTTTGCAAGAAAAGAGGGCGGAAAGTTTGTGGTGCGCATTGAAGACACCGACAAAGAGCGCTCGAAGAAAGAATACGAGGAAAATATTTTAGAGAGCCTGCAGTGGCTTAACCTAGGCTACGACATCCTCTACCGTCAGAGCGACAACACAAAGCGTCACGAGGAGCTACTTAACAAGCTTATTGCGGAGGATAAAGCGTACGTCTCTAAAGAGGAAGCGGGGGAGGGGAAGCGCGATGAAGTTATCCGATTTCGAAATCCCGGCCAGCAGGTCAGCTTTGAAGACATGGTGCGCGGCACGATTAGCTTTGACACTACCGAGCTCGGCGATTTTGTTATCGCGCGTTCTGCCTCTCTTCCGGTATTCCACTTTGCCGTTGTTGTTGACGACGCCGACGAAGGCGTAACGCATGTCATCCGAGGCGAGGACCACATCTCAAACACGCCGCGACAGATACTTATTGCCAAGGCGCTTGGGTTTGCAATCCCTATCTACGTCCACCTGCCCCTTGTCTTGGGCGGTGACCGCTCCAAACTCTCCAAGCGCGCGGGAGCAAAGGCTCTGACAAGCTACCGCGATATGGGGTACTTACCTGAGGCAATGATTAACTATCTGGCGCTTCTTGGCTGGCATCCGGAGGACGAGAAAGAGCTGTTTACGACTGAAGAGCTGGTACAAGCCTTTACGCTTGATCGCGTACAAAAATCTGCGGGAACTTTCGACGAAACGAAGCTGCGCTGGTTCAACCGCGAGCATATTAAAAGGCTCTCCGACTACGCCTTTGCCGAGCGACTCGAGGAGTATATGAAGCAGATGGGGGAGGAACTGCCGCCCTATACCGCTACTGTAATACCGCTCCTCAAAGAGCGCTCGGAAACTCTGCTTCAGGCTATGGACGCTCTGGAAGAAGGGGAGTTCGACTTTCTAAAACCCGGGTTTGAGGCCCCAGGCGAGTCCCTCCTGCTCCAGGGGGCCATGGCCGAAAAAGGGGCCGTTATAAGACATTTTACGGCGCTAGAGAGCCTGTTGGGGGGCCTGTCTGATGAAGAGTTCACTGCCGAGAAGGTAAAGGAAACTATATTTCCGTACGCGACCGAAGCAGGCCGGGCGGCCGTGCTCTGGCCTATGCGAGTGGCGCTATCAGGTAAGAAAAAGTCGCCTGATCCGTTTACACTGGCGGGCCTTATGGGTAAAGAAGAAACTCTGAAGAGGCTTCAAGCCGCTTTACTTGTGTTAAAATCGTAACATGCGACATAGTCGGCTCGTGGTGTCAATTGCTCTGGCCTTTGCTGTTGTCGCGGGAAGCAGCGTATATGGTTTGCACACCCGCGCACAAACGAACGATGAAATTCAGGAGCAGATAGATGCCGGCACCAGAGAAATTCAGCGGCTTAAGGCAGAGATTGCGGAGCTTGAAAAGAGCTTACAAGACACTTCCACACAACGCCAAACGCTTCAAAAAGCGGTAGACCAGCTCAACCTCAACATACAGAAACTCACCAAGTCAATTACCTTGACCCAGGCCGAAGTCTCGCAAAAAGACAAGGAGATATATACGCTATCTGGCTCGATTGAAGACACCTCAGTGCAGATAGCACGCTCGGCGGAGCAGGTCGCCAACTCTCTTCGCGAGTTGGACAGCATAAGTTCCCAGCCACTTGTTATTAAAATGTTAGGCGGCGGTACGCTCTCTACGCTTTTTGACGAAGCGACGACGCTTGAAGCAATGAGACTCGACCTGCAGGAGCGCATCTATGAACTTTCCGGACTTAAAACGGAGTTGGAGGTGGACAAAAATGCCGCCGAGGACAAGAAGCAGGAACTGAATTATCTCACAAACCGCTTGGGAGTTGAGAAGCAAGGCCTCGATGTCGTAAAAAAAGAACAGACAAAACTTTTAAACGATACGAAAAATCAGGAGGCCGCCTACCAGGCGCAGATTGCGCAGAAGAAGGCTGAACAGGCTGCATTCGAAGCGGCATTGTTTGCCTTGGTGTCACAGGGTGGGGAAGGATTTAGTCCAGCAGACATTCCGCCTCCGAATCCGGGCGCGCTGCAGTGGCCGCTTGCGAGTGTATTTATCACCCAGCAGTTTGGCAAAACGGTGGACTCTACCCGTTTGTACGCATCGGGCACGCACGACGGTATTGATTTTAGAGCATCAATGGGTACGGCTGTGCTAGCAGCACGTTCAGGCGTGGTGCAGGAGATTAACCATGGTGCGGTGCAGTACTGCCAGTACGGCAAGTGGGTCCTGGTGCGGCACGACAATGGGCTTACGACGCTCTACGCCCACCTCTCCAGGATTGACGTCAACAAAGGGGACACAGTTTCAACTGGCCAGGTGCTCGGCTACTCCGGCAATACCGGGTACTCAATCGGACCGCACCTCCACTTCACCGTGTATGTGTCGCAACAGGTTACTTTGAAGCAATATACCTGCAAGAGCAGTGGGGCAACGGTTACTATCCCCATTGCACAGCCCGCAGCAGCCTATTTGAACCCGCTTTCCTATCTGCCGAGGATCTAGATATCCCCATCCACCTCGGCGTGAGGCAAAATTGGGGTCATACTTATACGTAACGGTCCGGTCGAACCGTGTATCAATTTGACCGTTTTCTCAATACACAAAAACTCTTATGCCATCTCTAAACATGGTTGCCTGGATTCTGGTTATCGTCGGCGCACTTAACTGGGGCTTGGTTGGCCTCGGGGACTTTGCCGGCTCTAGCTGGAATGTCGTCAACATGCTGCTCGGCACCTGGCCTCAGGTGGAGTCGCTCGTCTACGTCCTTGTAGGAGCCTCCGGCGCGTGGATGCTTGTCAACAAAGGCAAGATGTAACCCCGACGCTTTGTCTGAACATGATATACTGCCGGGGTTATTATGACCCCGGCAGTTTCCGTTTCAGACCTACGCAAAACCTACAAGACAGGCACGGTGGCGCTCAGGGGCGTCTCGCTTGAAGTCGCTCAAGGTGACTTTTTTGCGTTACTCGGCCCCAACGGGGCAGGGAAGACCACGATAATCGGCATTTTGTGTGGACTCACCGTTAAAACTGGGGGAGAGGCAAAGATTTTTGATGCCTCGATAGACACCGACCCGGTAAAAGCAAAGTCCTACATAGGGCTCGTGCCGCAGGAATTTAATATCAATATTTTTGAGAAGGTGATTGATATTATCGTCGACCAAGCCGGCTTTTATGGCATACCCCGCGCCGAGGCAATTAAGAAAGCCGAGCCTATTCTTAAAGATTTGGGGCTCTGGGAGAAGCGAAATGAACCCTCACAACAGCTCTCCGGCGGCATGAAGCGGCGTCTTATGATTGCGCGTGCGCTCATCCACAAGCCCCAACTTCTTATATTGGACGAGCCTACGGCCGGCGTCGATGTCGAGCTGCGTCGCAGCATGTGGGGCTTTTTGCGCAAAATGAATGCGGAAGGAACGACTATAATCTTGACAACTCACTATCTTGAAGAAGCCGAGCAGCTATGCCGCACAGTTGCCGTCATCAACAAAGGGGAGATAGTGCTGAGCGAGCCTATGACAACCCTACTTCAGCGCTATGGTGGGGAAGAGAAGCTTGAAGACATCTACCTTGGCCTTATCGGAGCGGAAAAAGAGGAGGTAAAAACAGCATAATTATATGTCACCACAACAAATTTGGACATCTTATTTCACCATGATGCGCAGAGAGTTTGTGCGTATCATCCGTATATGGTCACAGACACTCCTGCCGCCGGTGGTCACTACCTCTCTCTACTTCGTCGTCTTTGGCACGTTCATAGGCTCGCAGCTTCCACCCATACATGGCTTCTCTTACATCCAATTTATAGTGCCTGGCCTTATCATGATGGGGGTTATAACGAGTGCGTACAGCAATACGGTCTCAACCTTCTACTTTGCTAAATGGATGCGCACGATCGACGAGATTCTTGTGTCTCCCACGCCAGACTGGGTCGTTATTACCGGCTTTGTGAGCGGGGGAGTTTTGCGCGGGCTTCTGGTAGGCATACTGGTGTTAATAGTCTCACTCTTCTTTACCCATTTTCAGATAGTCAATGCGCTAGTCTTGATTGCAGCACTTATCCTTACCTCGGTCCTCTTTTCTTTTGCGGGGCTTATTAACGGCATTTACGCCAAAGGCTTTGACGGTATCTCTATCGTACCTACCTTTGTACTAACACCCCTTACGTACCTCGGTGGCATCTTTTATTCGATAGAGCAGTTCCCGCAGTTTTGGCAGAATGTCTCTTTAGCAAACCCGATACTCTACATGGTCAATGCCTTTCGCTACGGCTTCCTTGGCATCAGCGACGTACCGCTCTGGATTTGTTTTTCAGTGCTAATCGGTTTTAACCTAGTCTGCACCTTTGTAGCGGTATATCTCTTCAAAAAGGGGATAGGGTTGAAGAACTAGGACAGGACTTTTCTTACTTTAATTTTTGTGACATAGTGCTGGAATATAGTTCCAACCAGCGAGGTGCAGTCGTGGACAAAACAGCTGAGACTGAGCTTCCTCCTTTGAGGACCTGGATTACGGCCGGACAAGCGGTTATGGCCGGAAGCGCTGTGGCAGGAGGTTGGCTGAAATATGCTGACTTCAATACTGTAGCGTCCCTCGTGTTCGCAGTAGGCTGCTACGGGCTTGCAGTCTTATCCGTTTTCGACAGCGAGCGCAGCCAAGCTGGAAAAATGGCTTGTTAGGGGGGCGCAATTCGGGATCACCGTAGCCTTCGGCTCGACCTTGCTCGCGATAACGCGCGTTATCTATGCCGGCCTAGGTTAGGCCTATCAAGGGCCCGCCCGACCAATCGAAAAGCCCCCGGCGATTCGGTTCGTCGGGCGGCTTTTATTTTTCCCACTCTTCTAAATCTAAAATTTTACGCTCAAGCGTTGTCGCTCGGCGTAGTTTTTTTATTGCTTTAGGTGAAACGGCAGGGAAGTGGGGCGAGTCATCAAGGTCCTCGGCAATAAAGTCTAAACTCTCTGCACCAGTGACCCATACCTCGGGCTTATATTTTGTCAGGTCAAAGGGCTTTGAGTATGCGCGCATAGTTTTGATGCCGCTCTTGTATAAAAAATATTCGTGGAAGTAACTCATCGCGAGTTCGCGCACGCTTGTATACACCGGGTCGCGCCAGCGCAAAACTGGATTGTTGGTCTTGCTTATCGCACCCCAACGGCCGTTTTCTTTAAACAGCGCGAGCACGTGGTCTTGGTCGTCGTCGGTTGTTTGCAAATCTAAGAGCAACGGCACCTTACCATGGTAGGCGAGGGAAGCGGCAGCTAATATCGCACCCTCAAAGCAATATGCCCTCTTTTTTTGCAAAATTCTTCTCACCGAGCGACAGGTCTCCCCCGCCGATTTTGAGAAATTTTGGGGGAGTGCTTCGAGATAGTCCTGTACGCGTTGGGGAGTGGAAAGTTTTTTTAAAAGTTTATGCTCGGCGGGGGAGAGAAGTGCGCGAAATTTTTTTTGATAGGTACGCGTGGTTGGGGACATAGGTTTAGTATACCGTCCGCCGCGGTTATATAAGTGTCGCACAATATACCTTTTGCGACACTTAATCCATTTAAGCCTTATAAACCACTAGTCGCTGCCGAGATTCTGTTTGACCCCTTCCCCGCGTCGTTTTATCCTTTTATTGAGGAGTATCTCGGTTGACCTATTTTCTTAAATTCACTGTTCCCTGAGTTCTACTGTATATTTGATTCGTGACCTATATATCACTCAAGGAAAATATAACTGTAATCTTGGTTGATATAAGACGTCATCCGTTTAGAACTTCTGCAATTCTTGTAATTATGATACTGGCATCTATTGGCTTACTTTTTTTAGGATCTTATATATCGAGCATGTTCAATCCGCCGCTTGCAACTTCAACTACGACTCTCACTAACGAAGTTATCATCCAGACTGGGCCGAGCAGCACCGCGGTTCAAAATGTGAACCAAGAAGCAAAGTACCTATGGGCAAACGAGAAGACTTGGAAGGTTGAAGAGACCGGAGCAGGATACTTAGTAAGATTAGTTTTTATTGCAAACGGACCTGTCATTCCAGTAAGTCCGTGCCTTTATATCCAAACAAACGCAAACCTGGCTGGCGTAGGTGCTGTTGGATATTCATCAATGTGGGCAACTGGGACTTCAACAACCGGGGCTTACGTAAGATGTTTCTTAGGACTATCGAGCACAGTAAATTTTGAAGTATTTTTTTCTTCAGCGCCTATACAATTACAGGCAGCATTGGTACAAGACGAAAGAGGATTAAACGCAACAGTAGCCCCAGCAAGTTTTAAGATTCCTGTAATAAACTAAAAAACTCGGCTAAAAGAGGGGAGCACTTCCCTATCTATGGGAGACTCAAAAAGAACTTATTTCTATGTTTTTCAAATCGAATCAGAAATCGTCTAAAGAAATCTTCTTGACCCAACAGGATATCAAACGGGAAATCGCTTGAAATACCGTCTACAAAAATAACATTTGTAGTTAACACTTCTTTAGGAAATTCAGGGACTACTATTCCTACCTGAGCTATAAAACCTTGTTTATCACCAAAACCTGATACTGTTCCTGATTTTTTCCCTTTTGGACTAATACCCAAAAGAGTTGCAATCTCGCTGCTCATGACTGTTACTTCAGTGCCCGAATCAATAAGAGCACTAACAGTTTCAGCCCCACTTTCAGCCGATACTTCAATATCTACAAGGGGCCTGTAAAAAGTCGTTTTACTTATTCTATGAAAACGAGAAGTGTAATCGTATTCTTTCCAGGCCATATGACCTAGAAACTTAAATAGGCATCAGCAGAAGGAACTTTCATATACACAACTTTTTGATCTCCTATTTTCTGCTTGAGCTCCATCAGACTTTCATCAAAAGCAACAATTTTTGTTTTATCTCTAGATAAAGCAATCCATTTCTTCTCATGCTTTGCCTCAATAATTTTGTGCAAATTAAGAGCGCCTTTCATATGTCTAAATATACCACATTACCGATAGCGCTGCGGTCTCCTAAAAGGAGCACTTCCCTGCTGTATAAAAATAAATAGGGCGACAGAAGGTTGTTGAGACCCGCTGCCACCCCGCCTAGGTCATCTCATCGTAGTCCAGACATGGAGCGTGAGCTGAGACCCACGCAAAACTAGTATAGCAAAACCGCCCGCTCTTGCGAGCGGGCGGTTTTGCTTTTTATTTTAATTACTTAGCGGCTGCGAAGTGGTCCTTGGCTTCTTGAGTCTTGCCCCAGCAGGCCTTAGAGGCATTCCAAGGCTTAGTCCCCGACTTCTCGTAGAGGTAGCGGGCGTAGGCCGCGTTACCCTCGATAGTCGTGATGTCCAGCCCCAGCTTTTCGTCGGCATTCTTTTGGTGGATCGAAGACATTATCTGGAAGACGCCGATAGCGGAGCTCTTGGCATTCTTCAAAATCGTACCGTCCTTGTTCGACTGCCTAAACTGCGACTCACACTGTGCAATCGCAATCATCACCGGCACGTCGACAAAGTAGTCGCGTACGTATTCCTCGATCGTTTGCGCGGGCGCAAACGGCTGGAACTTGACGCTGATGTCAGGAGTGTCAAAAGAGCTCGTTAGGAACGATGAGAGAGCCAGAGCGATACTAGCAGTGAGATGCATAGATGTATGGGCATAAACGAAAAAGCCTCGGGGATCGACAATCCCAGAGGTAACAACATACTACCATTTTTATGTCAAGAGGGTCAAGGCCGGAGCTTGACAAGAAAAAAGGCCCCCTTGGGGGCCCGAGATTCCCTTATTTTGCAATGTTTTTTAAAGTGTTGTACTATTTTTTCGTACAACGGGCCGTAGTATACCGGTAGTACGCGTCCATGGGGTGGATGTAGACCGGGTTCGATTCCCGGCGGCCCGATAGTTTAGGATTTCCAGGGCATATCAAACTGCTCAAACTCCGGCAGAAGCTTTTTGCCGTAGAGCAGACGCGAAATCACTTCTGCATGGCTTTTGGCGCCGGTTAAGGCGTTATGCGGCTCTGGCTCGCGGGGAATGCCGCAATAGTTCAGCACAGCGTCTAGGTCTAAGGCCGAGCGCTGATGCTCAAGCGGGGGAGTCTCTCCCCTCTTAACCATGTGCATATAAGCTAGCGTATGCGTGTCGACGGTGCGGAAGGCAAAGGGCCACTCCGTGTGCCCTGCCCGCTCTGTGGCAAGGCGCAAAAAGTCGCGGTCAAACGAGGGGTTCTGCCCCGCGAGCGTCCGGTCTGCCGCAGGCAAGGCCCACTCGATAAATTTTTTAGCCAACTCCCCTTCCCCCTGTTTTTTTGGGTCGGTTATTTGCTCCTTGCTAAAGCCGTTGACCTCAAGCGCTTCGTCCATAATGTGTGCACCGTCCCAGATGCGGCACTCTTCGTAAAACTGCCGGCCGGGCTTCTCAAGCTCCAATGCCCCGACACTTACAATCGAGTGAGCCCGCTCGTCGGTCCCGGACGCTTCTACATCAACGACAATCATAGGTTATGCTTCGCCGATTATGCGGCTTATAAACTGCTGGACTTTCAGTACCGCTTCATGAACTTTCGGAAATCGTCTCGTGTGCTTTTCTATCCACTCGCGCATAGTGGGCGAGAAGGTGGAGAGAAGAAAGAGCCCTACCAGAATAAACAGAATTCCCTGCAAAAACGGCAGCGCCAAACTCACCACCCCGAGCAAGAGGAGAAAGACACCTATCGTAAATATGATGATGCGTTTGGTGTGTTTTATCATTATGGTTGTGGTGTCGCCTCCGGCGCCGGGTAGATAACCAGCCCCCGTTCCCCTTCTTGCAGAGCCGAGAGCCGCCCCAGCCCAAAGGCCGAGAGTCCCACCAGCACGATGATGGCCGGCACTACAAGCTTTGGCCCTACCCTCTTGATCAATGCCGTAAACTCTGCTATCATGTGCGCACACTAAGTATAGCAGCGTAATTATCTTATGGCACATAAGAAAGCAGGCGGATCAGCTAAAAACCTTACGGACTCTCAGGCAAAGTACCTGGGAGTTAAGCTCTATGCGGGCCAGCTTGCAAAGAAGGGCGCGATTATCGTGCGCCAACGCGGCACCCGCTACATGGTTGGCAAGAACGTTGGTCTCGGCAAAGACCACACTCTTTTTGCCCTGGCTGACGGTATCGTCTCCTTCCGCAGCAAGCGCAAAACCTCGTTCACCGGCAAAACCACTGTTAAACCAGTCGTTGACGTTATCACTAAGGCCTAAGCAGTAGGCACTACCACAACGGCAAGCTCCACCTTGCCGCCCGAACTTACGAGCACGACCTTATGTTCTCCTGTTGTTTTTATGTGATTTTCGGTAAGCTCAATTGCTGACTCCGGGATATCCAAACTGTGCTCGGCCAAAATCGCTTTGGCGATGTCTTTTTTAGCGATTGATTTAAAGAGGCCGCCTTTTTCCGTGGCGCGGGCTTGTATGACCACCTTTTTGCCTTTGAGCTGCATGACTTTGTTGGTCAAAGCCTCCACTTCTTTTAAAGCTTCAGCCTCATGCGCTTTTTTACGCGCCTCGAGCTGACGAATCTTTTCTTCGGTCGCGGGCTCGGCAAGCTTTTTAGGGAAGAGGAAGTTTAGGGCGTAGCCGTCGGCCACGTTTTTAACCTCGCCGTGCTGGCCAACGCTTCGCACGTCTTTGAGCAGGATTACTTTCATCACTCTTGTTTTACTACTGCGCCAGTAGCCAAGCAACCGCCGCATCTGTTTGCGGGTCACGGCCTGCTTGGACGTCTTCTACCGTGCGGTCAGCAACAATCTCGGGTTCCAGACCGCCCTCGGAAAGTGAGGTGCCGTCTGGCGTAAGCCAGCGGGCAATGGTGACCTTCAACTCCGCCCCGCCGCCCAAAGAGATAAGTTCTTGCACCGAGCCTTTGCCGAAAGTAGTCATGCCCACTAGCGTTGCAACCCCGTGCTGCTCCAAGGCGCCGGCCAAGATCTCAGACGCAGAAGCGGTACCCTGATTTACCAAAATCACCATGTCTAAGGAATAGTTTCTAAACACGTTGTAACCTTCGCTTCGGTGGACTGTTGGCTCGCGTTTGCCCTTAAAGTCCTCGGTTACGATAGGCTCCCCCACCGGCAAAAAGAAACTCGCCATCTGTACCGATGCCTCAAGGTAGCCGCCCGGGTTGCCGCGAAGGTCGAGAATGAGTTTGTGCGCCCCCGACTCGATAAAGGCGCGCAGTGACTGCCGGAAGAGCTCGGACGAGTTGGCAGAAAAACTGTAAAGCTCTATAACATAGATACCGTCCTCGCGCAGGTAGTTGTTGATGGCGGGTATAACGATGGTGTCACGCACAATGGCGATATCAAACGGCCGGTCCGTGCCCTCGCGGTCGATGGTTATAGCTACCGTTGTGCCTTTAGGCCCGCGGATAAGCTTGACCGCCTCGTCTACCGCCATGCCTTCGGTCGGTCTGCCGTCTACGCCCACTATCGCATCGCCCGAGAGTATGCCCGCGCGCTCTGCAGGCGAGTTTTTAAGCGGAGCAACCACAACGAGCCTCCCGTCGCGGAGCCCCAGTTCCATCCCCACGCCTGAAAATTCGCCGCTGATGTCCTCTCTAAACACCTCGGCGTCCGAAGGCGGCAAGAAAATCGTGTACGGGTCGTTGTAGCTTTCTGCCAAACCTCCGATAGCGCCCCAGAGGCGCTCTTCTTCGGTTGGTAGCGTGCTCGAGGCGGTTGTGGGGATGTAGTTTTCCTCTAACAAGCGCCACGCGCGCCAAAACTGGTCGGCCTTAACCTCTGCAGGCTGCGTGTCGCCTATAAGGTCGTTGAGCGAGAGCGAGCTGGCGGCAAATACGGAGGAAAGCCGGTCTGAAAACCCGACCATAAGTGCAGCGCCCACGACGAGCCCCAACAAAAAAAGGCCGGCTCTCCGGTGCTTGGGTTTAATCCCTTCCATGTGCACAGTATCTCATATCTTGGTCTCCGGAGCTAGTAAATCGTCTAAAAAATATCCCGGCCAGAGTTGGCCGGGATGAAGCGGTGGCCCAGTGGCATACATTATGCCGCTATGGCCTGTTTTCCGAATATATTTTTGATGTAGTTGAGAATGCGCTCGCCTTCTTCGGGAGACTGCGAATTTGCCCTGAACCACTCGCACACCTTCTCGTCACCGACGAAGACAAGACGTGCCTCGACGTACGGGTGCACGTGGCCTGTCCCAAACGGGAAATATCCAGAGAGGCTAAGGTCAGTGTCAGGGGGATAGAACTTCCAATACACCTCACCTTCTTCAATATCCTCGTTAACCGTCTCGAACGGGACATGATGACCCCCGCGGATATGACAGAGAGTCGGGATCTTTAGGACCATAGCGGCTTTCGATTGGCCGAACAAGAGCGAGTCGTCGACAAGCACACCGCACTGAAAGCGCGTGTCCCAACTGTACTCGTTGTTACTCGCCTTGATGCCTGGTAAAGCGGGGGTAGTGCAGACACATTCCCATGACTGCACTAAGACCAACTTGTCCGTATGTCCCTGAATCAGATTTTGAATTGCCCAGTAACGTTCCTCGTCTCTCATGGGCTCACCCTTCTCCAAGTGATGGACTTTCCGTTTACACAGTAGCAAGTAGCTCACAGTATAACAATAGGAGGATTTTTGGTGCTATACTTTTTTCATATGCTCACTCGCTACGAGCAGGGTTCGTTGACGTGGATTGACCTGGTTACACCAAACGAAGTTGAGGTGCGCGCGGTCATGCACGAGTTTGGGCTCCATCCCTTGGTGGCCGAGCAGCTCCTGGTCCCCTCGCAGAAGTCCAAGGTAGAGCGCTACGAAGGGGCTTTTTACCTCATCCTTACCTTTCCAACACTGCACCGGGGCATTGGCATGCGGCCCGAGCAAGAGATAGACTTTTGCATAGGCAAAAACTTTTTTATCACCGCGCGGTACGAAAACATTAATCCCCTCCACTCTTTTGCACGGGCGTTTGAAGTGCGCTCGGTCCTGGGGCGCGGCGGAACGGATGGCCAGAGTATGCACATGTTTTCATCGATGCTCGGCAGCCTATACCAAGGCCTACTCTCGGAATGCGAGGCTCTTGGCACGCGCCTCGGTGAGATTGAAGAGCGTATTTTTAAAGGAGACGAACGAAGCATGGTGGCGGAACTCTCCCACGTGGGGCGCTCGATACACGACTTCCGGCAAGCACTTTCCCCGCATAAAGAAATTTTGCGTGCGCTGGAGCTCCCTGGAGAAAAGATGTTTGGGCGGGAGTTCGCCTACTACCTGCAGGGCGTGGTACGCGAGTATCGCAAGGTCGAGGATGCACTTCAGAACCTGCGCGACGCCTTGACTGAGCTCCGCGAGACCAACAATTCGCTGCTCTCAACCAAGCAAAACGAGATTATGAAGACGCTCACCGTGCTTGCATTTCTCTTCCTGCCGCTTTCGTTTGTGACCAGCCTCTTCGGGATGAACACGCTCAACAACCCTATTGTGGGCCACGCATACGACTTTTGGATTCTTGTAGGCGCGATGTCCGTGCTTGCTGTAACCTTCTTTGTCTACTTTAAACGCAAGGACTGGCTGTGATATGTTGAGCGTCTATGGGCCTATTTTCTCTTTTTAAAAAGCCGGGCGCGGGGCTACCTCCGCTGCGGTTCCACAACACGCTCTCGGGCAAGGCGGAAGAATTTGTGCCCCTTAAGGGCCGCACTGTCAAAATGTACAACTGCGGACCCACCGTCTACGACCGCCAACACCTGGGCAACATGTTTGCCGTCGTCTTTGGCAACACCTTACGCAACGTACTTGAGGCTTGGGGCTATCAGGTAAAGCAGGTCATCAACATCACCGACTTCGGCCACCTCTCCGGAGACAACGAGGGCAACCCCGACCTGGGTGAAGATAAAATGAGTCTCGGCCTCAAGCGCGAGGGGCTTAAACCGACGCTGGAGAATATGCGCAAAATGGCAGAGAAGTATGCCGAGATTTACATTGACGACCTCAAGGCGCTTGGCGTACCGGTGGACACCATATCCTTTCCCCGCGCCAGCGACTACATAGAAGAGCAAGTGGCGCTTATAAAAACGCTCGAGCAAAAGGGCTATGCCTATCAGACAAGCGACGGAGTGTACTACGACACCGCTAAGTTTAAGAGCTATGGAAAGCTTGGAAATATCAAATTGGAAAATCTGCAGGAAGGCGCGCGTGTGGAGGCAAACAAAGAGAAGCGGAGCCCGCACGACTTCGCACTTTGGAAGTTAAGTTCGGAGTTGGGTTGGAAGAGCCCGTGGGGCAAAGGCTTCCCCGGCTGGCACATCGAGTGCACCGCTATGATTTTTAAACTCCTCGGCAAACAAATTGACATCCACACCGGAGGCGTCGAGCATATCCCGATCCACCACAACAACGAGATAGCTCAGGCCGAGGCGGCAACCGGCAAGCCCTACGTGAAATATTGGCTCCACAACGCGCACATAACAATCGAGGGGAAAAAGATTTCGAAGTCTTTAGGCAACACGGTGTACCTCTCACAGCTGGTAGACCGCGGCTACTCCCCGCGCGCCTTCCGCTACTGGGTCTTAACCGGCCACTACCGCACGCCGATGAACTTTACGTGGGAGGCTATTGAGGGCGCCGATCAGGCGCTGAAACGCTTGACGCGCGCGTACCTTGAAGCCAGAACAACTGCGCCTGACGAGCGAGTGGGTCCTTCGGCACTAAGGAGCTCGGAGGGCGCGGTTGTGAAGGATTCTTTTTTGAAGGCTTTTTATAACGCGATAGCCAACGACCTCGGCACCGCCCAGGCAATCGCGCTGGTGTGGGACAACTTGAAGTCTCTCGACCAAGACACCCTGCGCAAGGTAGATCAGGTGCTGGGTCTCGGGTTTACTGCAGAACAAGAAGCGGCAAAGCTCAAAGTGCTCAAAGGCTCCGACATCCCCGAACACATCCAAAATTTGCTTGACGAGCGCGAGCTTGCCCGCAAAAACAAAGATTTTTCTAAAGCCGATGAGCTGCGCAGAGAGATTGAGTCGCAAGGATTTGTGTTAAAAGACACGCCCGAAGGCCCTAAAATATCGAAGAGTTGATAGCTCTTGTTAATTTTTTATAAAGAGCTATGGTAATTCTGCTCCCCAAAACGGGTGTAGCCTGTCGTCGACCAGATGTCGATGTGTACCTAGAAAGGACTGACCAATGGACATCCCATTGACCACTCCCAAACTTATCCCGGCAACTCAAGGGCAAATCCGCCAACTCGGTGGGCTTTTCGAAAAGGTCGCTGCGGAGACTCCTCTCCATCGCCCGGCTGTCCAGATGGCAATGAGACAAAGTCGCTTCAAAGAGCTCGAGGAGGGTATCAGCAATCTTCTCCTCAAGGTCGCGAGGCCTTTTGAGGAAGTCGGTGAGCCGTTCGAGCGTGACATCAACTGGGCACCTTCGCTGGCTGAGCTTCGCTCTTTTTGTGCTCTCCATATTGGGAAGATCGAAGGCGAGATCTTTCCACAGTTCCGCGAACATAGCGGAACCCTGTGGACCCGCAAATATCAGATTCTGGAGCTCCTCACGCCCGTGCCGATTGAGTATCTCGGTGATGGCACGTATGTTCACGGAACTCTACAGGCAAGCGGCTATGATCACACCGGTGTGCGTGAAATAATGACACTCGCCGCGAGCGGCTTTGACTTCCGCAAAGCAATGGGCGGACGAAGCGTCAACAGTGTCGTGATCGTCGGGACCGGAACCAGTCTCTCCAACCCAATCCTCAACGGCGACAGCCTCGTCCCTGGTGTTGAGTGTAGCTTCGACAAGTACGACGAGAGTTTCCGGGAAGTCCGCTTCACCCACTTCTCGTGGGCGGCAACTCACCCACACGAGTATCGCATCCTTGTGAGGCTGCGGAAGTAGTACGAAGAAACACAGGGTCCGCTTCGGCGGGCCCTTTCCCTTTTCTCACTTAAACAATAAACGGCTCAAATAGCGCTATGTGAGCCATTTCGCTATTTATCCCCTCTTTGTCCACCTACCCACAGCGGCGGGGTTTTGCGCTTACTTCCCGCCCCCTATCAAAAAGAGTATTCTGTATGGACTATGCCGCGCAAGAAGAAGGACATCGGGTTGCGTACGCCTCCTCAAACTCTTGAGTCCGAAAAGGCGTTTTTGGGTGCACTGATGATCAGGCCCGAGGCGATGGCCGAGGCAGTAGACGCAATCCACGCCGACGCATTTTACAGCGAGAAGCATCGGATTATTTACCGCGCGATGCTTTCGCTCTGGCAAAAAAACGAGCCAATTGACGTAGAGAGCGTGCGCTCCGCGCTCTCCGACCAGAAACAGCTAGAGCCTGTGGGCGGCGTTATGTACTTGGCCGAGCTTGCGGCCGAGGTGCCTGCGGCCAGCAACGCTCGCCACTACGCCAACCAGGTGCAAAAAAAGTCGATGTTGCGCAACCTTATAGACGCTGGCGAGTATGTCGCCGAGCTCGGCTACGACGAAGGCGAGGAACTCGAAGAGGTGCTGGATAAAGCCGAAAAAAAGATTTATGAAGTAACCGCCACCCCTACCCTCTCCAAGTTCACGCCGCTTCGAGAGTCTTTGACCGAGGCGTGGGCGCGGCTTGAGCACTTGCAGGAGCACAAAGACGAGATGCGCGGCATCCGCACCGGCTTTAAAGAGCTCGACAACCTGCTTGCGGGCTTTCAAAAATCCGACTTAATTATCCTTGCCGCACGCCCCTCGATGGGTAAAACCGCGCTCGCGCTCGACATTGCCCGCCAAACGGCCGTGCACTACCAAACGCCGGTCGGGATCTTTTCGCTCGAAATGTCAGCCCAACAGCTCGTTGACCGCATGGTCGCCGCCGAAGCGCGGGTCAACTCGTGGAACCTGCGCACCGGCCGCATCTCCGACAAGGAAGATTTTGCCCGCATCCACGACGCCTATGACCGCCTGAGCCAGGCGCCGATATTTATCGATGACCAGCCGGGCAACAACATTTTGAAAATGCGCGCGGTGGCGCGCCGCCTCAAGCGAGAGCAGGGCCTGGGTCTCCTGGTTGTCGACTACCTCCAGCTCATGATGCCCACCAACACCCGCGCCTCGGACAACCTGGTACAGCAAGTGACCGAGATCTCCCGCTCGCTTAAAAACCTGGCACGCGAGCTCGACGTGCCGGTCTTGGCGCTCTCCCAGCTCTCGCGCGCGGTTGAGCAGCGCCGCGGCAAGCCGCGCCTCTCCGACTTGCGCGACTCCGGTTCAATCGAGCAGGACGCCGACGTCGTGATGTTTATCCACCGCGACGACAAGATGAACGAAAACTCGGAACGTCCCAACATCGCCGAAATCCTGATAGAAAAGCATCGCAACGGCCCTATCGGCAAGGTGGAGTTCTACTTCGACGACAAGCGTACGACCTTTACCTCGATAGACAAGAGCGACTTCGGCGTGTTTAGCGCCGCTGCAGAAGATTTTTAACTAAGGCGAGGCCATTGGCAAGGCCTCGCCTTGACATAACATGAACCCAATTGACCGATTAACCCAAGCTTTCGAGAAATTTCCGGGTATTGGCCCGCGGCAGGCGCGGCGCTTCGTGCAATATCTCCTGCGCGAGAGCGGCATGGCCCGCGCCACCCTTGCCGACGACATCAAACAGCTCGGTACCAACACCTTTCAATGCAAACAATGCTTCCGTTGGTCGGTTAAAGACGGGATAAAAAACAGTCTCTGCTCAATTTGTTCCGGCACCTACCGCGACAAAGGCGTTATCTTTGTCGTAGAGAAAGACGCCGACATCGACAACGTGGAGAAAAGCGGTTTTAAAGGGCTGTACTTCGTGCTGGGCGGCGTGGTCCCGCTTGCCGCCGAGGAGCCCGAAAAACATATGCGTGCCAAGCAGCTTTTGCAGCGGATTGAGGCCGATGGCTCACAAAAGATATTGAAAGAAGTTATTTTGGGCCTCTCGGCTACAACCGAAGGCGACCATACTCGCACTTATTTACAGGAAAAGCTCATGCCGGTTGCCGAAGCGCTCAATTTTAAACTCTCCTCCCTTGGCCGCGGGCTCTCCACGGGCTCGGAGCTTGAATACGCCGACCCGGATACTATTGCAAATGCGCTCTCGTCTCGTAGTTGACAAGTACGCATATTTCGTCCTATAATATTGGCGGTAAGTAAGGGTCCAGGCATCCCGCCGTGGTCCCTAAAAACTGCAAAGGAAAAGCTCGATGTTCTCTAACATCCCTCTTCTGGCGGCGTTCTCGGCTGTTGCCGCGGTGCTGCCGTTGCTCTTGGTGCGACGCTTCGTCGCGGCGGGAGTCATGACTGTCATTTCGTTTTTCGTGCTCTGGGCGGTGTACTACATCGCCATGCCCACGACGATATGGCCGCTCTTCGGCTTCCCCGGCCTCTGCGTCGCAGTGTTCTGGGTAGTTGCGGCAATGTTGGCTGCCATGCATGACGGCCCTAAGTGGGGCTTCCTCATGCCGGTCGGCTATGTGGTCGCGCTTATCGTGACGGGCATCTACGGTTGGAGCCTCTTCAACGCTTCGACCTACGCCACCCTGATCGGCGAAGTGGAGGAGAGGGTTTGGACGGATGACGTCCAGCCCAAAGATCCGCGGCATATGCGGATGGTCTCCGACGGAACGGCGCTCTACATCGCCCAGAAGGCGGTGGCCAATGCCGGTGCAATCGGGAGTCAGTTCCAGCTCGACTCAACCCATATGACACTCCAGAGGGTCAAGGAACGGCTCGTCTACGTCATCCCCTTCGACTTCTCCGGATTTTCGAAGTGGACCGACTCCGACGGCGTGCCTGCGTTTATCATCGTCGATGCGGAAGACCCCGAACGCCAACCTCGGCTTGTGAAGCTCGAGGGCGAAGAGCTCCTCAACTTCACGCCGAACGCCTACTTCGGGTACAAGCTGAAGCGCTACCTTCGCCAGAGAGGCTTTGTCAACGACGGGCTCTCGATCTACAGGTTCGAGCTCGACGAAGACGAGAAGCCTCACTGGGTCATCCCGACCTACAAGCCTACCGTCTCGTGGTGGGGCAAGAAGGTCACGGATGTGGCGACGGTTGATCCCTCCACCGGCGACATCGCGCGCTACGCGCTCGATGAAGTGCCGGGCTGGATCGACAGGGTCTACCCTTACGAGTTCGTCAACAACTATGCGAACTGGTGGGGCACCTACTCCGGCGGCTGGCTGAACTCCTGGTGGGGCCAACAGGGCCTTACCCAGACCGAGGTCGGCACGCTGATCTACGGTGAGGGAGATAAATCGGAGTGGGTCATCGGCATCACCTCTACCGGTGCTGCTGACGACTCGCTTATTGGACTCCTCTACGTCGACAGCCGCACTGGCAAGCCGATTTACTACCGGACGAACGGCGGTGCAACCGACGAGGCAATCCTCGAGAGCGTCAACAATAACCAATACGTGAAGATCAAAACGCTCCATGGAACGACGCCTCAGATCTACAACGTCTACGGTAGGATAACTGCCGTGGTGCCGCTCGTGAATTCCGCGAACGGCTACCAAGGCGTTGCCATGGTCCCGCTCGACAACGTGCAGAACGTCGCGGTGGGACCGACGCAGTCTGAGGCTCTTCGGGGCTATCAGTCGTTGATCTACCGGTCGGGCCAACAGGTGGCGCTCAACGCCGCCACTGACTTGAAGGAGCTGACTGGCATCATCGATCGCATTCGACAGGACGTCGGCGCCACAGGCTCGGTCTACCTCTTCCACATCGAGGGGGCGCCGCGTATTTTCACCGCCTCCAGCGGTGAATACGTGAAGCTCGGCGTCACGCAACCGGGCGACACGGTGGCCGTGTCCTATGTCAACTCCGGCGAGGACGTGGTTCCGGTGCAATCGTTCGATAACCTCTCGCTGCCACTCGATAAGAGTAAGCAGCAGGAAGAAGTCGGGCGGGCTGCCGAAGCCAAGCGTATCGACGAGAAAACTCGGGCCACCGCCGGCGACCTAGTCGAGAAGATCAAGTCGCTCTCGCCTGATGAGCTCGTGCGGGTCGAAGAGTTCCTCAAGCAGTAACAAGTACAACTAGCCAGAAATGGCGACGGCCCGGGACATTCATCCCGGGCCGATTTCTTTTTCTTATTTAAGAGAGGTTATTTTGATCTCAAAAAACGGCTGCCGGTGCCCGCGCTTTTTAAAGTAGTTGGATTTTGCTTTATATTTAATCACCGTGACCTTTTTGGCGCGGCTTATCTTGTTGACCGTCGCGGAAACCTTAGCCCCCTTGATATAGGGCGCGCCAATAGTGGTGTCCTGGCCGTTATCAACCATAAGGACGTTCTCAAAGGTCAGCTTGTCGCCAGCCTTAAATTCTCCTTTAATCTTCTCGATTTTAAGGGTATCGCCTTCGGAAACCATATACTGCTTCCCGCCGGTCTCTATGATCGCAAACTCCTTTTGCATGGCCACAAATATAACCTATTTTGCTAAAAAGACAAGCCCGGCGTTTTCGCGCCGGGCTGCTGCTAGATGCACTGACACTATATAATGCGCGTATGTGCTCTCTGCTATGGGCCCTGACTCTTAACGTAAAAATATCCCGTGATCATATATGCCGCAATCATGGCAACCGCCGCAATCAATATACTGGGTATTTGAGGGCCTACTTCTACAAATGATTTCTCCATAATGTATAGAAGAAACATCGGGTATGCGTAGAGCAGCAATATCAAAGCAATAATGAGCATAGCCACTTCATACGTAAGGGCGAGGGCTACTCCTACTAATGCTGCAGCCGCTATGAGTTGAAAGTCCATGGTTCACTCCCACGTGTAAGGAAACAAATGCTTTTATAATTATACCACACTTTTGTAAAATTGCCATGTGTATACCTCACTTGCCTACCACTACAACAGGAGTATTGTAGGGGCGGCTGGGTGTTCGAGGTCCTTACTATGGTCAGCGGCATCATCTTTTGGGTCTTGATATGCGCCTTCGCTTACTGGGCCATCAAGAGCCTTATCGACCAAGTTCGGGCATCCCGTATGCCCGAATAACACAGATGCCCCTGCACGGCGTATTTCCACCCCCGTCCCCAGTGCCGCTGTGCATGAGCGAAGCCACGAAACCGTCGACCCCCGGTTTCGTGGCTTTTACTTTTTCTATACAAGAAAAGCCCGGCGCGTACGTCGGGCTCACATGTCGGGTTCGGTAAACGCAAATGAGCAGCGCATGACCACTCGTTTGCTGCGGACGCCTATCATCTGGGCGAAGAAAAAGCGGACGGCAACCCCCTCGACTTGTTTCGAGCCACGGTCTACCAGTCGGAGCAATGCAAGTTCATCTCGGTCAAGATGATACGGGAAGCGCACTCTATCCATACCACCAAGTCGTATATGTTCTCCGTAATTCTCGATTATCAACTGTCCAACCTGGGGCAGCAGTTCGAGCCCAGACACTATCTCTTTTGGGGCGTTAGCGTATGAGATAAGAAAGTCTATTTTCTTAGCCACTCTTCACCTCCAGACTAGCCTCCCAAAACCCTACCCCACCTAGTCTTTCCCCTCAAGTACCGGCCGGTCGAGCACCGGAACATCTATAGCTATCTCGGCCGAGGCGTCTATGCGCAACACGTCTTTTTCTATCTTGCCCAGCTCTTTGGTGCCCGCGTTAAAGTGGTTAACGGTTGTAGAGAGTGAAGCGCCCAATTTTTTATAATAGTCCTGGTATGCGTTGATATGTCGCCCCAAGGCCTCAACATTTTTAGCGATATCTTTCGCCGCCTCTTCAATCTTAAATGCCTTAAAGCCGTAGAGCACTGACTGCAAGTATGCGGCAAAGGTCGTGGGCGATACGATAATCACCTTCTTTTCGTTGTAGGCGTAGTCAATCAAGTTGCGCGTATTAACCTTAACCGCACCGACTTCGTTGATAAGTAGGTCGTAGTAGATAGCCTCTGCGGGGATGTACATAAACGCAAAGGGCAGTGTGCCGTCTTTGGGCCGGACATACTTGGCGCACTCGTCGATGCGCAGCTTCAAGTCGTTTTTAAATGCCTTTTCAAGCTCAGCGCGCTCTGTGTCCCCTATCGCGTTGATAAGCCGCTGGTAGTTGTCGAGGGAAAACTTGGCGTCAACCGGGATAATCCCCTCTTTCGTCATAATTGCCGCGTCTACCGTCTCTCCGCCCGGGAACTCGTACTGCATTTTAAACGCGGTTGGCGGCAGGATGTTGCCTAAAATAAGTTCAAGAGACGCCTCGCCCAAGTTGCCGCGCTGTTTTTGATGCTTCAATACTTTCTCCAAATTTTGGAGCTGCTCGGCGATAGTAAACACTTGTTTGGTCGACTCCTGCGTTGCCGAGACGCCGCGCACGACCTCTAGCAATTTCTCGTCGATTGCGTGCGTCATCTGCTGCATCTGGTTTTGGAGGAGCATAAAGCCCTGCGTGTCCGGTGGGGGCAATTCAACCGGCGCAGTTCCCCTCTGCCAGAGCATGTAGAGAAAAGCAAAGTTGCCGAGCACAAGGAGAATCAAAATTATGAAAAGCGGGTCCATTCCAATATCGTAGCATCTTTGCTATGCTTGAGGTACACAAATTTATGACACACGAAGAACTTAAGGCAGGTATTAAAGAGGCGATGAAGGCCAAAGACGCGGTGCGGCTCTCCGTCTTCCGCGGGCTTGTAACTGCCGCCACCAACGAGGCAATCGCCAAAGGCAAGGGCCCTGATGCTCTGCTAACCGACGACGAGTTGATGACTGTAATCATGCGCGCAGCCAAACAGCGCAAAGACTCTATCGAGCAGTTTGAAAAGGGTGGCCGCCCAGAGTTGGCGGAGAATGAAAAAGCGGAGCTTGCGGTTATTGAGACCCTCCTCCCCGCGCAGATGTCGAGAGACGAGATTGAAGCTGCGGTTAAGGCAAAGGCGGCAGAGCTAGGGGTTGTGGACAAAACCGGCGCTAACAAGCTTATAGGCGCTCTGATGAAGGATCTAAAGGGCAAGGCGGATGGTACTATAGTTAAAGAAGTTATCACCACCCTCTTTCCGTAGCTTGACAAACGCTCAAAAATCTGCATAATTATTATCAGTAGATTTTTGAGTTTTTCCAATCGAACTTGGCTGAGGAGGCCATCATGGCGAAAGAGTTTGAAAGCGGCATATATCGTGAGTCGGAGGATATGTCTCTGACTCGTGTACGTCTTGTCGACGCCATTCGCGACGCGGAAGAAGTCATAGAGTATGTCCGGCGTCGCAAGCAGTTTCGTGGTCGCTATAAAGAAAAAAGGCCGACACGAGCACAGCACCATGCGACTTTGCGCATGACGGCTGACCTCGACGTTGAGCCTGACGGCAAGTTGCCGTTATGAGCGTAAAGCAATGTGACGAGTTCGGATCAGATCTATTCAAGTCCGGACTTGAGAACGGCGTTACGCTCGATCCTTTCATTGCCCAGAATTTGATCGACGAAGTCGAAAAAGGGAGGGGCCCGAGCTACCAGGCAGTGTGTGATGCTGCCCTGGACATGTATTTACTCGAAGGGGTTGAGCGCCAGGCCTTCACGGACTTTTTAGGCCGTGTATTCGGCCGGCGGCGGCGAGAACGTCAAAGAATCCGTCGTGAAGCGTTTTCTATCCCCTTCGCTCCGAGATGAAGGACGGACCCAGACCATTCTGCGGCCCGTCCTTTTTGTTTTCATTTCTCCCCCAGCGTATCGAGCGCGAGTTTTGCAAAGAATTTGATGTCGGGGTGGAGGTCAACCGTGTCCAGCTCTTCTTTAGTAAACCACCTCACTTCGTCTGTCGGGTTTTCAAGCACCACCTTATCGGTTTCGCTCGTGCCAAAGTACATGTGGTCAATATGCTCGTGCGTTGGCGAGATATGATGCCGATGTAAGCCAACTGGCGGTATCAGATGTTTGTGTGGCCCTTCGGTTTGATTAAACTTCCGGTTGCCGTCCCATAACGTTACATCAAGCCCTACCTCCTCCTTTGCCTCCTTTACTGCCGTTTCGTTCGGGTCTTCGTTGAGCTCAATATGCCCGCCGGGCCCAAGCCAGATATTATATTTTTCGTGCTTGCGCAAAAGCACTTTGTTTTTATGCACGATAAGCACGCTCGCCGTAAAATCTATTTCTTCGTGGATGTGGGCCATCGCGTTTTAACTATACATTATTTCGTGCTATAACCTTGTTCGGCTTACCATCCAAATACAAGGAAGATGAGCCATGAGCATATGCAAACGATGCAGAGGCTCGGGCTCTCTCCTGCGCATGAGGAAAGGGATGCCGCCGAGCAAGTGGTTTAAGACCTGTACCAACTGTGCAGGCACCGGCGTGCGACCAGCTCTTAAATATCTTCGCGCATACGAGCGCAAGCATCTGCAACTGCCGGGACATCGTTGATGCCCGGCAGTTTCTTATTTGACAAATGTCAGATTCGTTATACCATGCTCCTAACGCGTTCTTGCTGCACACTAAAAAGGGAGGTGCCCATGCGCACCGTGCTTTTGGACTACTACATCGACGAGCTCACCAGGCTCTTCGGAAAGCCGCTCCCGCCAGCACCAGAGGAGGAAATGAGGGGGCGTTTCAACGAGAAAAACTATCGCGGGATGATGACACTCATCAAAGTTTGCATGGGCTTCACCGCCAAGCTCAAGATCGGCTGGAAGCCGCCCAACTCGATCCCGGTGGAAGAAACACTGTCGATCGAAAATCTGGTGAGCACACGTGGCGTACCATTCGAGCGCCAAGAGTTTGTGGTCTTTATTCACCGCTCGACGGTGGAGATAGCGCCCTTCGAGATGTTTGCGACCTCAGTCGCCAACCTGTTGGCATCTGTCCTTCTCCAGTCAAAGAAGAGTTCGCTTGTCGGCGACCCCGCTGCCTCAGATGTTGCGGCGATGTATCTTGGCTTCAGCAATCTCTATTTGAAGAAGGAGGCCCATACGTCGAGACGCGTTACTCCGAAGGCGGGCGGCCGCGTTGATGTTGATTACGCCGAGCGTGGCACTGAGGGAGCAATTACCGAAGCCGAAGCACGCTACGTTGCGGCTCGTCTGGCAGAGCGCTTTGGTGAACACGGTGCACTCTGACTCCGCAAATGTACGCAGACTGCACCACCCTGCCCTCGACCGCCCCAGATATGAACTGGGGCGGTCTTTCATTTCTCCCCCAGTGTAAAGTGTTGTTTATTATTTCCGACCGTGAGTTGCAAACAACACTACACCAGTTATAAGCTATAGCATAATTTTGGTGTATACGTTTAAGTTAAGCTATAGCAATAGTTAAACGTATTTGCATCAAACGTATATAAACGCCACTGATCACTTCAAATACTTCTTCCCATTTAATTTATCGGGCAGGAAACTCTCCTCATCATATGCTTTGTATCCCTTGCCGTACTTCAGGTCTTTCATCAGCTTGGTCGGCGCGTTGCGAATTTTAAGCGGGACAGGCAGGTTACCAAACTTTTTTACATCATCCACTGCCTCAAAGTACGCATTGTAAGAGCTCCGGTCTTTTTTGCACTTGGCGAGGTACACCACGCCGTGCGAAAGGTTAATCGCGCACTCCGGGTAGCCGATTTTTTGGCACGCATCAAACACCGCGTTGGCAACCACCAAGGCCGTGGGGTGTGCCAGGCCTATATCCTCGCTCGCAAAGATAACCATCCGCCGCGCAATAAACAGGGGGTCTTCCCCCGCATCTACCATACGCGCCAGGTAGTAGAGCGCGGCATCGGGCTGTGAGGCACGCATTGATTTTATAAACGCGCTTATCGTGTTGTAGTGCTCCTCGCCCTTTTTGTCGTAGCGCAGGTGGCTCGACTGGATGCTTTCTTTAAGTGTGTCGACGGTGATTTTGCCGTAGAGCTTCTGGGTATTTTCAAGCACGGTAATGGCTTGGCGCGCGTCGCCCTGCGCCATTGCGATAAGCCAGTCCTTTGCTTCTTTACCTACTTTCATCTTGGTGCGTTTGATGATTGCCTCCATCTCTTTGTCAGTAAGCTCATTCAACACAAACACGCGACAGCGCGAAAGGAGAGCGGGTATAACCTCGAACGAAGGGTTCTCGGTTGTGGCACCTATAAGCGTCAGCTCACCGCGCTCGACAAATGGCAGCAAGAAATCCTGCTGTGCTTTGTTAAAGCGATGAATCTCGTCGATAAATAAAACCTTTGGTTTGAGACTAAACTGCAGGGCGCCTCGCTCCCCAACTATTTTCTTAATATCTTCCTTACCGGAGTCAACTGCAGACATTTCGTGGAACTCGGCGTCAAGCGCGTTGGCATAAATTCGCGCAAGCGTTGTCTTGCCACTGCCGGGCGGCCCCCACAACAAAAAAGAGAATAGGTGCCCCTCTTCAATAGCCGCCCGCAGGGGCTTGCCTTCCCCCACCAAATGCTCCTGGCCTACGAAATCCTCTAGTATTTGAGGCCTTATTTTGTTCGCCAAGGGCTCCATATACAGAGCAGTCTATACCCCGCCTGTATTCCCGTGAAGCACCCTGGTATGCTGTAAACAGACTGACCTTATACAGTTTGACCGCAAACCAGAACCAAGAAAGGATCACACGCCATGTGTGGAGTCGGCGGAGTCTTGATGAAACGTGCTTTGGAAGAGAGTGATGCTTCCGCCGCTCGCATGGCGGGGCTTCTTGCTCGACGGCTTCAGCATCGAGGTTATGAAGGCGTCGGCATGTGTGTGTTCGGAAATGGACCACAACCTTCTGTGCACATGAGGCATGACATGGGTTTGGTGCGTGATGTATTGCCCCCTGATGTCTGCAGCAGCATGCCCGGCCCTGTCGCCGTGTTCCAAACCCGTTACTCAACGAGTGGAAAAAAGAATGACTCAAATCCTCAAAGAAACCTCGGCCCGTTCTTTGCGGAAACTGAAATCGGCCCCGTGGCACTTGCCCATAACGGCAATCTTGAGGGGGCTGAGGCAACGCGAGAACAACTAATGAAGAAAGGCGGTATCCTCCAATCAGATACCGACTCGGAACTCGCTCTGCATGAGATCGTTCGGGCAAAGGGTATTACCTTCCGCGAACGGCTTCATGCAGGAATTTCAAATATCCCGCTTGCCTACTCATTTGTCATTGGCAGGCCGGAGGGGCTTTACGCTGTGCGGGACCCGTCGGGCGTTCGACCTCTCTTCATGGGCGAGAATGAAGAGGCTTATCTTGTCGCTTCCGAGGACGGTGCTATCCGTTCTGTAGGAGGCACGGTCTTGGGGGAGGTTGAAAACGGAACCATAACCGTCCTCTCTTCCGCAGGTGTGAGTGTGTTTCGGTTTGTGCCGAAGACGCCCAAGCGCCTTTGCCTCATGGAGTATGCCTACTTCATGCGACAAGATACACAAGGGGCCTATCTGGCTCGCATCGCGGCTGGCCGGCTTCTTGCCCGCAACTACCCCGTTCCTAGTCACTCCTCGGCCCCGGTAGTGGTAGTTGGCACACCGGAGTCGGGACTCATAGCCGCAGAGGGCTATGCGTGCGAAGCAGGGCTTCCGCAAAGGATTGGCCTGGTGCGGGACAATATTGAACTACGAGCATTTATGGCTCCCACCGACGAAGAACGCAAAATAACACTTGCGCTGAAACTCGCGGCGATTCCGGACGCTGTCAAAGACGCAGTAGTGATCAATGTTGATGACAGTAATGTGCGGGGTCATACGTCCCATCGCATCGCCCGCCTTCTCTACGAAGCGGGCGCCAAGGAGGTGCATATCCGGTATGCAACTCCGAAAATAGTTGCCCCCTGCATCCGGGGTCTGGACTACCCCACCGCAGAGGAGCTGTTCGCGCACCACTACCCGACCGAAGCGGCAATGGCAGCTAAATTCGGCGTTCAGTCGGTAGCTTACCTCACCATTGATGAATCGAGGCTTGCCTACAGCGAAGGCACCGGTCAGGAGGACTTCTGTACCGAGTGTTTCGGCGGCAAGCGCCTTCTCATCCAGTAAATTCATGCCCCGCGGCGCGCTGCACCATGC